>Ga0207774_100004_pt1 | contig 471524 bp, 432 predicted proteins | sample TtaePargueraPR_13_FD_187754 | JGI IMG/M metagenome (GOLD analysis project Ga0207774, IMG submission 187754) | Aerobic enrichment media microbial communities from Bioluminiscent Bay, La Parguera, Puerto Rico - Tt and M2 (2) (SPAdes) | ecosystem: Environmental > Aquatic > Marine > Unclassified ... | reverse complement strand
GGCGTGCGGCGGCTGCGGCCATCGACCGCGATGCGATCCTCTCGCTGGTGGGCGATGCCGGTTACGCCGCCGATTCCGTTCTGCCTCCGATGAAGCTCGGTTACACGCCACAGCCCGATTACGGCAAATACGATCCAGACCTTTGCCAGAAGCTCCTGGAAGAAGCAGGCTATCCGGGTGGTCAGGGCATGCCCGAACTCGAGTTCATAACCTCCACCGGTTTCTATCCGAAGAGCAAGGAATATTGCGAGGCAGTCGCTGCCATGCTTCAGGCTCAAGGTTTTCCCGTCAGGCTCACCGTCATGGAAGTCGCGGCCTGGAACGACCGTTACTACAATCTCGATGCCGGTCACATGATCGATGGCGGCTGGGCCCCGGATTCCCCGGAGCCAAACATCCAGCTCATGATCCAGTATTTCTCCAAGATCGGTCTGGTGACCGGCTGCAATGAGCCGACAATCGACGCCGCTCTGGAAAAGCAACTCGCGGCTCCGACCATGGAGGAACGGGCCAAGGTCATCTCCGAGGATGTTCTGCCCGCTGTTGCGGACAAGATGCCGAACCTGGTTCTCTTCAATTCGGGCATGCTGCTTGCGGGTTCCGCACAACTGAAGGGCATCAAGGTCACCCCGTCGGGCAATGTCGACTTCACCGAAGCAGCAACGGCTTGAGTTGAGAAAGTTCAGCGGGGTTCTTACCGATGTTGGCTATATTGTCATTTCTGACAAGGCGGCTTGCGCAGGGCATTCTGATTGTCCTGATTGCCTCGCTTATTGTCTTTACACTTCTGCGCGTCGGGCCGGGTGATCCGGCGCGCATGCTCGCTGGCGGTCTTTCCGACGAGGCCGCCGTCGAAGCGCTTTCGAAATCCATGGGCCTGTCCGATCCGGTGATCGTCCAGTTCGGCCATTATCTAGGAGATATCGTTTTCGATGGCAGTCTGGGGCGCTCCTATGTGCGCTCGGCCACCGGTCAGGCCGTCGCCGGTGGCCATGGCAACGATGCAACCCGCAACGATCGGGCAGAGGTCCTCGACCTGATCCTCGAGCGATTGCCGCTCAGCCTGCAATTGGCCGGGTTGGGGTTGGGGCTGGCGCTCGCGATTTCCATTCCCGTCGGCATATTCGCGGGCGTTAATGCCAATAAATGGCCGGAATCGGTCACGCTCATGGTCTCGTCACTGATGGTTTCCATGCCGAGCTTCTGGCTTGCCGGACTTCTGGTTCTGGTGGTTTCCATCCAGTGGCAGCTTCTGCCTCCGGTCGGCTATCAGGGTTTCTCCTACGTCATACTTCCGGCCGTCGTGCTGGCGATCGAACTGGCCCCAATTTTCATTCGCAGCATTTCGATGGCAGTTGCAGCGATGCGGCGCAAGGATTTCGTGCGCATTGCTCCAGTGCGTGGCATAGGGGCGCGACAGGTTTTTACCCGCCACGTTCTGCGCGGTGCCGCTGTGCCGCTCATCAATACACTCGGCATCATGCTCACCGGGCTTATCAGTTCGATCCTCGTGATCGAGTATGTCTTCGACTTTCCGGGGCTTGGCGCATTGACGGTGGAAGCGGTGATGCAACGCGACTTTCCACTCATCCAGGCCATCGCCGTGATCGTCAGCGCCTTTTTCGTGATCGTGAACATTACCGTCGACCTGACAGCCAGCCTGTTTGACCCCAGATTGAACTATTGATCGTGACCGCCATGAACAAGACAGAAAGCACAAGCCTCATGAACGGCGTCACCAAGCTTACGCACATGGAAGAAACGCCGGTCAAAAAGGCAGTCTCTGTTCGCGAACTCGCCATGGGCAAGCGGATCTGGCTCGCCACGCGCAGTTCGCACTGGTTTCTGGCCGGCGCAGGTATCTTCATCCTGATGCTGGCGACAGCGGTGGGGTCCGTTGTGATCTTTCACGCAGATCCGACGGCGATGCATTTCGCCGACAAGTTTACGCCGCCGATGTTCAGCGAGGGCGGTACGATTGAGTATCCCCTGGGCACCGACCAGCTCGGCCGCGATATGCTGTCGCGCACCTTTGTGGGTCTCCAGATTTCCTTCCTCATCGGTTTGGCTGCGACTGTCATTGCCTTTGTTCTCGGGTCTTCCATTGGTCTTTTCGCAGGCTTCAAGGGTGGCAAGGTTGACCAGATCCTGATGCGTATCGTCGATATTCAACTGTCGATCCCACCGGTGATCCTGGCGATCACCATTCTCGGGCTGTTGCGCGCAACGCCCATGCTTGTGGTCGCGGTTCTGGTCCTCGCGGGGTGGCCGAACTATGCCCGGCTGACGAGAGCGGGCGCGCTTGCGGAGCGCGAGCAGGAATATGTGCGCGCCGCCCGCGTGCTCGGCGCTCCGGATATTCGCATCATCCTTTTGATGATCGCTCCGGTCGCTTTACCGCCGCTTGCCTTCGCCGCCGTCTTCGATCTCGCCCGAATGATGATCTTCGAATCCATTCTCGACTTTCTCGGCATCGGCCTTCAGCCGCCCATCCCGACACTCGGCGTCATTATCGCCGATGGCCGCAAATATTTGATCAATGCCTGGTGGATTGCGGTCCTTCCCGGCGTGTTTCTGATGGTTCTTCTGCTGTCGTTGAACATGATGGGAATTGCGCTCGAGCGTGCACGTAATGCCGTGATGGAAGGAAGCAAGTGATGACGAACAAGCTCTTGAGCGTTGGAAACCTCTCGATCGTCAATGGTATTGCACCGCATTTGCCCGACGTCCTGCACGATGTTTCTTTCGAAATTGCGTCGCGCGAGACGCTGTCGGTCATTGGGCGCAGCGGATCGGGAAAAAGCGTTCTGGCACGTGCACTCATCGGCTGGATCGAAGCGCCGCTTGCTTTGAAATCCGGAGCCGTCAGTTTCGGTGAGCAAAATCTCTTCCGGCTTACGCCGGAAGACCTGCGTCTCGTCCGCGGCGATGGCATCGGCTATGTCGGTGCGGATCCGACGCGCCTCTTCGATCCGACTTTGCCGGTGGGGTTGCAGATTGCTGAAAAGTTCCGCTCCGTGCGTCCGGGCGTCGGCAAGAAGGACGCGCTCGACCGCGTGCACGAGCTTTTCTCGCTTGTGCGCATTCCCGAGGCGCGGCACCGGATGGACGAACTGCCGTCGAAATATTCCGGCGGCATGATCCAGCGTGCAGCCATCGTCGATGCGATCATCGGCGAAACCAAATTGCTGATTGCCGACAACGTGACACAGCCACTGGATGTGACCGTCGCGGCGCAGATCATCCGTCTGTTTCAGGATCTGCGTGAGCGGCTGGATACGGCGTTTGTCTTCGTGTCTTCCTCCGTGCCGATGGTGAAGGACTTCGCCGACCGGCTTCTGGTTCTGGAAGAGGGCCGCGTGGTGGAAAGCGGACCGACGGCAGAGCTGATCGGCAATCCGGCCACACCTTATTCGCGCCGCATCATGACCCAGGTTCCGAAAATCTGGGAAGGCGAAACGCCAAAGCGCCACGTAGACCCGGCGAATTCGAATGCCAAGCCTGCACTTTCGATCCGGGACGTGGAACGCACTTATAAAGTGCCGCGCAAAGATCGGCTTTTCGGATCGGTAAAAGTACAGGCGGTGCGTGGCATCGATTTCGATGTGTTTCCCGGTGAAAGTCTTGCCATGGTTGGCGAATCCGGCTGTGGCAAATCCACGCTGATGCGGCTGCTGACATGGCTTGAAGCACCCGACCAGGGAAAAGTTCTTTTCCAGGGCAGGAATATCGGCGGCCTGACGAAGCGCGAACGCTTCGATCTGCGTTCGCAATTGCAGCTCGTCCTTCAGGATCCATATGGCTCGATTCCGGCACACTGGACCATCGGGCGAACGATATCGGAAGCACTGCGGCTGCATTCTTCCAGAACGCCGAAGGACCGAAGAGAAGTTGTCGAAAGCGTGATGCAGGAAGTGGGCCTTGATCCAGCGCTTTACGGCAAGTTGCCCACCGGCCTTTCCGCCGGCCAGCGCCAGCGCATCAACGTGGCGCGCGCGCTGGTTCTGGAGCCACGCGTCCTGCTCCTCGACGAAACGCTTTCCGCACTTGACCCGATGGAGCAGGGGCCGCTGATCGAACTTTTCGAGCGGCTGCAGAAGACACGCGCGATAACCTGCATCTTCATCAGTCACGATCTGGCGCTGGTGAGACGTGTCGCCTCGCGTGTCGCGGTCATGTATCTGGGGCGGATAGTGGAAGTCGGCACCAACGAACAGATTTTCTCGAGCCCCCGTCATCCCTATACGCGTGCGCTCCTCTCGGCAGCGCCGACACTGGAAGCCTCGCCCTACAATGCGGATGAATGTCTGGTGGATGGCGAACCGCCTTCGCCCATACGCCTGCCGCCGGGCTGTGCCTTCGCTGACCGGTGCCCCGCAGCTCAGGCTGACTGCCGCACGTTCGATCCGAAACTGGACTCAACCGGGGGGAAAACGGGTGTTGCCTGCCTTTTCCCGTTGTCGGCATGAAGCTGAACGCATTCTTGAATTCCTCTTGCCCCCAAATATCTGGACTGCACCATGTGGCCTAAGGACCGACATCACCTGATCCTATCCAAACTCGCCGCCACCGAACGCTTGAGCATCGAGATGCTCATGGAAGATCTGCAGGTCTCCCGCGAGACGGTGCGGCGCGACATTCTGGAACTGGAGGCGGCAGGCAAGTTGCGCCGTGTCCATGGCGGCGTGGAGCGTGTCGGACTGCCGGCCGAACCGCCATTCGAGGAACGCAAGGTGGTCAACGCAGCGGCCAAGCGGCGTATCGCGCTTGCTGCAGCACGGCTGGTGCAGCCCGGTATGCTGGTCGCCATCGACGCGGGCACGACCACCGTCGCTTTCGCCAACGCGATTGCCAACATCCCGAATGTCTGCGTGGTGTCGAACTCCAACGATGTGGTGCGCGCCATATTGGCGGCGAGGCCGGATGCCGATGTCATCCTGATCGGCGGACGCGTCGTACCACAGGTTCCCGGCACCCATGGCGCCTTCGCGATTTCTCAGTTGCGCCGTTTCGCTCCCGATCTCGGCATATTCTCACCTGTCGCCATCCACCCGGAGCGCGGTGCAACGGACTATCACCTTGTCGAAGCCGAGTTCGCCCGAGCGATTGTCGAGGCGTCGAAGCGTGTTGTGGCACTTGCCGACAACACGAAGATCGGCGCCGTCAGCCGGGTCGAGATCTGCGACTGCAGGGACATCGATATCCTCGTGACGGATCGCGGCGTCGAAGCCGACCGACTGACATCAATACGTTCTGCCGGGCTGGCGGAAATCATCGAGGAATGAATGAATGGAAATGACCTCAAAAGTCGCGGTCGATGACGGCCTTCTGGCCTCGGCATGCGCCATGGCGGACATCGCGGGAAAGACCGCCCGCAAATATTTCCGCACCGTCGTTCCGCATGAAAACAAGCAGGACGGTTCGCCGGTAACGATTGCCGACAAGGCAATTGAAGCCGAGCTCCGGCGGATGATCCGGCTGAATTATCCTCTCGACGGGATACTCGGTGAAGAGGAAGAGGCGGTCGCGCTCGACAGCGATTGCATCTGGGTGGTGGATCCGATTGATGGCACCAAGAGCTTCATGACCGGCATGCCGACCTTCGGCACGCTGATTGCCAGACTTGAAAATGGCGCGCCGCAACTTGGCGTTATCGACATCCCGGCAATGAATGAACGCTGGATCGGTATGCGCGGCGTGCCAACGACCATGAATGGCTCGGCCTGCCACACCAGCAATTGCAGGCATCTGGCGGATGCCGCCCTTTATGCCACGTCACCGGATTTCTTTGAGCCGGAGGAGGCTGTGCTCTTTGAAACCGTATCTCGCAAGGCAGCGATGCGCCGGTTTGGCGGCGATTGTTATTCCTATGCGCTCCTGGCGTCCGGCCACGTGGACGCGGTGGTCGAGGCGTCGCTGAAACCGTTCGATTTTCTGGCGCTGGTGCCGGTTATCGAAGGTGCGGGAGGTGTTGTCACGGATTGGGAGGGAAAAGCACTCGGTATCGACAGTTCCGAACGGGTCGTTGCGTCTGCAACGCCGGAACTGCATGCCGAGATCTTGCAGCACTTGAAAGGTTGACCTCCATGTATCGGCAAACGGCCGGCGGTGAAGTTTTTGTCTTTCCAGACATCAGGGATTTGCTGGCGAAAGCATCGCCTTTGCGTTCAGGCGATGTTCTGGCCGGTTTGGCGGCGGAAAATGCGAGGCAGCGCATTGCAGCCCGTCTCGCATTGGCGGACCTCCCGCTGAAAGCCTTTCTGAGCGAGACTTTCATCCCCTACGAGGAGGATGAGGTTACGCGATTGATCGTCGACCAGCACGATACCGGGGCCTTTGCCGAGATATCCACTTTGACGGTGGGCGAGTTTCGGGACTGGCTCCTGAGCGACCGCGCGGACCTGGCGGCGCTGACCCGCATAGCGCATGGACTGACGCCGGAAATGGTCGCCGCCGTCAGCAAGCTGATGCGCAATCAGGACTTGATCCTGGTTGCGAAGAAAGCGAACGTGGTGACCAAATTCCGCAATACGATCGGCCTTCCAGGTCGCCTGTCCGTGCGGCTGCAGCCCAATCATCCGACCGATGACTTGCGCGGTATTGCCGCTTCCACGCTGGACGGGTTGATGTATGGCAGCGGCGATGCTGTGGTCGGCATCAATCCGGCGACCGACAGTCCTGCGGTCTTGACCAAGCTCCTGTCCTATCTCGACCAGTTGCGTGAGGAATATGATATTCCCATGCAGCATTGCGTTTTGACCCACGTCACGCAGCAGATTGAAGCGATGAACAAGGGGGCGCCCGTCGATCTGGTTTTCCAGTCCGTTGCCGGAACGGAAAAAGCCAATAGCGGCTTTGGCATCAATCTGGCGCTTTTGAAGGAGGCGCACGAGGCAGCCCTTTCCCTGAACCGCGGGACTGTTGGCGACAATGTCATGTATTTTGAGACCGGGCAGGGGAGCGCGCTTTCGGCAGACGCTCATTTCGGCGTCGACCAGCAGACCTGCGAAGTGCGCGCCTATGCCGTCGCGCGGCAATTCCGGCCATTGCTGGTCAATACGGTCGTCGGCTTCATCGGCCCGGAATATCTATACGACGGCAGGCAGATCATCCGCGCCGGACTGGAAGACCATTTCTCGGCCAAGCTTCTCGGTCTGCCGATGGGCTGTGACGTCTGCTACACCAACCACTGCGATGCCGATCAGGACGACATGGATGTCCTTCTGACCCTGCTTGGCGTGGCGGGCATCAATTTCATCATGGGCGTCCCCGGCGCAGATGATGTCATGCTTGGTTATCAGAGCACATCCTTTCACGACGCGCTTTACCTCAGAGAGGTCCTTGGTCTGCCCCGCGCCCCGGAATTCGAAGCCTGGCTGGAAAAGATGCAGATTACCGACCGCAAGGGTCGGCTGGCTGAGCGGTCTGCTCCTCGGGTAATGCTCAATTCGATGGAGCGCCTGTCAGCGAGGGCGCTTCAATGAGCACAGATCAAGGCAAACCGCAGGTGCGGTTCGCAACGGCGCCGGACGGTTCGAGAAACGAAGATTTCTGGCAGGCGCTCAGGACCTTCACCCCGGCACGCATTGCACTTGGCCGTTCCGGGGTGAGTTTGCCGACCCGGCAGGCCCTGGACGTTTCATTATCGCATGCAATGGCGCGCGACGCGATCCATCTGCCGCTTGATGTCGCGATACTGGAAAATAAACTATCCGGAGGCGGTTGGGATCATGTTCGGGCAACAAGCCGCATCACCGGGCGAAGCTCCTATCTGATGCGGCCGGATCTCGGCCGCCGGCTGGATGAGGAGAGTTCAGCGCGGCTGTGCAGGGCGGCGGAGAGCCGTGCGGTGCCCGATATCGTGTTCGTGATTGCCGATGGCCTGTCGCCGCTTGCGGTCAACACCTATGCGGCTGGGCTTCTCGATGCCGTCAAACCGCTCATAGCGGCCGGCACGAAGATCGCCCCGGTTGTCATCGCCGAACAGGCCCGCGTGGCCCTCGGCGATGAGGTCGCGGAGATTTTCGGCGCAAGGCTGGTCGTGATGCTGATCGGCGAACGGCCAGGCCTCAGTTCACGCGACAGTCTCGGCGCCTATCTCACATGCAATGCGCAGGTCGGCATACCGGATTCAGCGCGCAACTGTGTTTCCAACATTCGCGCCGAAGGCTTGCCCGTTCCAGCCGCTGCCACGAAGCTCGCATGGTTCATCAGAACGGTTCTCGAACGAGGCGTGACCGGCATTGGCTTGAAGGATGAAAGCGATAGCCCCGCCTGTCTCTCTGGCTTCTGACCGGAGAAGTTTATCGCCAGAAAACGAAGACCGGTCTCGCAGAAGGGAAGATAATGCAATGGCGGAGGTCTGGCACTACGCCATGCGCTGTGGCGATTCACTCGCATGGGGCTGGCCGGGGTTTTCACAGGTCCGTTCCCGAACGCCGCTGAGGTCATGGAAAACGACGGCGATGATGTATCCGACTGCCGGCTGGTACCAAACGTGAGCTCGGCGTAGTGGCCGCTGAACAGGTCGCCGGCGAGGCTGCTGAACTCCTTCCTGATGATGCGAGCTTGTTTTTGGATGCTGGCGCTTCGGTGGAATTCACGGCCAGGGTGTTGAACAAGTCCAACAGCCTGACAGTGTTGTTCACCAACTGCATTCGAGCGGTTCTTGCGTTTGATCCGAAACGGAACAATGTAACCGTTCTTGGCAGCTGCGTGGCAGGGAGTGATGGCTCGCTGGTCAGCGAAGAAATGGGCCGGGTGACGAATTTCGACCTCTCGAACAGGGTGGCATGCCAGGATCCTATCGATCCAGCGTATCCTCGGCACTTTCGGGAAGTTCGACGCCTGCTTCGTTCAGACGGGTCGCGACGGTCTTATTAGATGCGGCACAGGACGACAAGATCGACGATCACTGCCTCGCCGAATACCAGTTTTATCTGAGCGAGTGTGTTGCTCGGGGTCGGCGGTCCGTCGAGGAGCGCCCGGATCAAGGGGCTGCGTCACATGCTGCGAGGTTGGAGTGCGAACAAGATTGGCATTCTTGATGGTGGTCGTCGCAGTTCCGGACCTCGCGGCGCCGGGAGGTGACAGCTTTACCCGGCACCGCAGCTACCCAGGCGATACGCAGGCAAGAGAAAGTTTTCAGGGTTCGTTCCATCATCCTTTATGCCTTTATTTGTGAGAAGACTCTGGCAAGTGAAGCTTGTGCAACGAACGTCTGGATCGTCCGCATCTCGATCGTTCGATCCAATTGCAACCAACGACAGCTATCGGGTTTCGCTCTCTTCCTGGCGAACGACCGAAATGGGGACGCAACAGTGGCTGAAGTAATGGGCTTCAATTTCGTCTGCTTATTGCTTCCCATTCCTTGAATTCCGGATTTCCAGGTAACCCGGTTCGGCACACCTGAGGCCCGGACTATTGAAGAGCTTCGGCAGGCGGATCGGTCGCGGTCAGCCAATCGGCCAGCAGTTTTTCGCGCTTCATCTTGTCCAGATATGCAATCAGGCTGGGGCCGACCTTGATGGGCACCATGGCCTCCGGTTTGCCGAAAGCGCCGACTTTCTCCGCCGGTTTGCCGATGTCGATCGACACCGGCAGGAAGGGCGAGGTGGCCGCGAGTTCCGACTGTCCTTCCGGGGACAGCAGATAGCTGACGAATTCGACCCCACCGGCCTTGTTCGGCGCCTCGTTACGTACAAAGGCGGTTCGCGTCGACACGAAGGTATAGTCGTCCAGCGTGTAGACCCCGACGCCGCTGGTCTTTCGAGCGGCTGCCAGCGCATATGGCCCGATGACATTGTAGGCATAGACGAGGTCGCCGGAGGCGACCGCGTCGAAAATCCTGGACGTGCAGCAATAGGTCTTCAGGCCGGCGCGGCCAAACGTTTCCACCAGCCGCCAGAATTCATAGCCACGCTGGACATCCTGGGTGGCAAACAGATAGCCGACGCCGGACAGGCCGATGTCATAGGACCCGATCCGGCCTTTGAAGAAATCCGGATCGTCGCGAATGGCGCTGGCCAGATCCGAACGGGTTCTCGGCAGCGCCCGCCCCGCGAAGGCGGCTTCGTTGTAGATGACTGCAACAGGCTCGAACGTGAAGCCGTAGAGCTCGTTGCGCCATCGGGCCCAGGCAGGCAGGGCCTCCTCCCCGTCGAGGCGGAAGGCCAGGGCCCGTCCCTGGTTGACGAGATCCACCTGCAGGTCGGTTGCCGAGCTGATCACCACGTCCGCCTCCCCCGCCTTGTCCGCCGCCACCATCTCGTAAAGGTCGCGGGTGTCGAACTCGCGGTAGTCAAGCTTCTGACCGGGATGGGCCCGCTCGAAACTGTCGATAAGTGGCTGGAACGCGCTGATGTCCGTCGCGCTGAAGACCGTAATGTCGGCGGCAAGGATCGAACCGGTGCCGACGGACAGCAAAAGCGCGCTCATCGCAAAGAGGTTCCGCCAGACAGTCCGGGCACCGACGAACCACCGCGGTGTCGACTGGAGGTCACTCCTTCTTGTCATGGTTGTCTCCCTGTTCGATCGGCAGGATGAGCGCCGCGCGCAGCCCGCCGAACCGGCTTTCTCCGAGTTCCAGCACACCGCCGTGGATCTTTGCGACGGCATCGGCAATGGCGAGGCCGAGCCCGGACCCGTGACGGCTGCCGAGCGTGTAGAACCTCTCGACAACCCTGCTTCGCTTGTTCTCCGGGATGCCCGGGCCATCGTCGTTGACAGAAAGCGAGACCGCCGGTTTTCCCTGAAAGGATGCGTCGACCAGCTCCAGGCAGATACGGGCCCGCGGACCGCTGTAGGTCACGGCATTGTCGACCAGATTGCGCAGCGCTTCGCGCAGGGAAATCCGGTCCCCGCCGATTTCGTGCCCCGACCGGCATTCGGAGAAATCGAACTCGAAGTCGATGCCTTCGTTCTTTTCCAGCCGCACCACTTCCTCAAGGATGGAGGTTGCCAGAGACACCAGATTGATCGCCTCGTTCGGCCGCACGTCCGCGCGGTGAACGACCATCGCATGCGACAGCAGCTGGTTGGTCAGATGAATTGTGCGTGCGGTCTGCTCGGACGCCTTTTCAAGACCCTGGCGGACGGTATCGGGGTCGTTGTGATTCAGAGCGCGTTCCAGCTGGCCGCCAACGGCGGTCAGCGACGTGCGAACCTGATGCGCCACATCGGCGATAAAAGTCTGCGCGTTGTCCCGGCTCGTGTCCAAGCGCCGCATGAAGCCGTTGATCGCGGAGATCAGCCCGGCGATTTCCCGCGGCGGCTCCGAATGTAACGGCGCCAGATCGGTCGGCGCGCGATGCGAAATATCCTCTTCGATCCCCGCCAGCGGCCGCATGGCCAGATTGATGCCGAGGCGCACGAAGACCATCCCGGCCACCGCCAGAACACCGAGCCCGATCATGCCTTTCGTGAAAAGGTCGTTGTGAATGAAATTGCGCGCCTGCTTGGTGTGACCGACTTGAACGTTGACCCATTCCGGCCCGGAAGGCCCGACGAGTTCCTTCGCCTGGACGACGAAGCGGAACGGCGCGCCCGAGAACTCCTCGTCGAAGAACTGATGGAACTCGGCGGGTTCAAAGTTATCCGGCAGGGGCAGATCGTTCTCGCCCGTGATCGTATTGCCCGCTGCATCGAAGATCCGATAGAATACCCGGTCGTCGGCTGCAAGGGCCAGGATTTCCAGTGCGCTTGGCGGGAAATCGACCAGGATCCCATTCTCTGTTGCCTTGATCCGTTCGAGTATCGCGATGACAGATCCGTCCAGCAACAGGTCATAGGTGCGATTGGCGGTGTCGCGCGCGTAGTTCCACATGCCGATGGCAGTCACGCAGAGAATGAAGAAAAAGCCGGCCAGCATCGCAGCGGACAGTCTGCGGCGCAGCGAATAGGGCGTGCGGTCCTCAGTCTTCCTTAGCATTGGCGATATATCCAAGGCCACGAATGGTGCGGATGACAAGGGGCGAGCCTTCCAGTTTCCGGCGCAACCGGGTGACCGCCTGTTCGATGGCGTTGAGGCTCGGTGCCTCCTCGAAGGAATAAACCTTGTCGGCAACCTGTTCCTTCGGCAGGACACGGCCGAGATTGCCGATGAACGCCTCCAGGAGCTGTACCTCGCGGTGGCGGAGTTCCAGATCCCGGCCGTCGATCGATGCCCGCTTGGCGCAGCGGTCGAAGCTGAAATTGCCGCATTGGAACAGATTGTGAGCCTCGCCCGAGCGGCGCCGGAGCAGCGCCCGGCATCTGGCCGAGAGTTCGCGGAAATCGCAGGGCTTGACCATGTAGTCGTCCGCGCCGCTGTCCAGGCCGGCGATCCGCTCGTCGATTTCCGATCTGGCGGTGAGGACGAGGACCGGTGTCTTGTCTTCGCGCCGTCGCATGGCGCGCAGCACATCGAAACCGTCCCTGTTCGGAAGGTTGATATCGAGAATGACGATATCGAACCTGGCATGGGCCAGCAGGTCGTCCGCTTGCCTGCCGTCGTGCTCGCAATCGATCGCGTGTCCTTCCTTCCGGAACCTTTCGGCGAGGAGGTCCGCCAGTTCGATATTGTCCTCGACCAGAAGAATTCTCATCCTCAAAAATTAGATCAATAAGTGATCTTTGGGAACGGAAACTGCCCAGAAAACATGCAGATCGCCCTTCATGTCAGCTTGGTGTCAGCTTCAGGTCAAGGTCCGGTCAGTTTCGGGTCAGATTGAGGTCAGTTGCCCGAACTAAAGTCCTTCCGGCAGCCGGCAGAGGGCATGGAGGATATGTCCGTTCCGACAAGACCGGCCGCATCCTTGGGAGGACGAAATGTTCAATTACTTGAAAGCCGCCGCCGCGGCTGTGACCGTGTTTGGTGCGCTTGCCGCGCCTGCCGCCGCAGCCGGTATCGAGAAGCCCGAATGTGTCGCACCGGCCAAGCCCGGTGGCGGCTTCGACCTGACATGCCGGATCGCGCAGACGGGTCTGAAAGACCAGCTTTCCGGACCGATGCAGGTGAGCTTCATGCCCGGTGGGATCGGCGCCGTCGCGATCAACGTCTTCAACACCATCCGTACCGACGATCCGGGCGCTATCGTTGCCTTTTCCTCCGGCTCGCTCCTGAACATGGCTACCGGGAAATACGGTGAATGGGGCGCCGACGACGTCCGCTTCCTGGCGACGGCAGGTGCTGATTTCGGTGCGGTCATCGTCAAGTCTGACAGTCCCTTCCAAAGCCTTGATGACATCATGGCCAAGGTTCAGTCCGATCCCGGTTCGATCATCTTTGGTGCAGGTGGTTCTGTGGGGTCACAAGATTGGATGAAGGCGGCACTGCTGCTCAAGTCCCGCGACCTCGATCCGAAACAGATGAGGTATGTCGCCATGGACGGTGGCGGCGAGGCCATCGCCGGGCTGCTCGGTGGCTATATCGAGGTTTATCTCGGCGATGTCGGCGAGATGGTCTCCCATCTCGACAGCGGCGACATGCGCATTCTTGCCGTTCTGTCGCCGGAGCGCCTGCCGGAGCCCTTCGCGCAGTTCCCGACCGCGATCGAACTCGGCTACGACGCCGAATGGACGATCATGCGCGGATACTACATGGGGAAGAACGTCTCAGACGAGGCCTACGATGCTTGGGTCGACGCCTTCAACGCCGCGTATCAAACCGAGGATTTCGCTAAAATCCAGAAAGAAAAAGGCCTGATGCCGCTGAACATCGCCGGCGAGAAACTCGATACCGACGTGAAGGCCAGGGTCGAGAAGATGCGGGTCATCGCGGCCGAAGCGGGTCTCATCGAATAGCGTCCCAGCCATGCAGCCTGTGTTTTACTTTCCGGCCCGGCATTCGCCGGGCCGGTCATCCTTGGGAGGATATAATGGCTGACCGGATTTTCGCGGGCCTGCTGCTGCTCGCCGCCATCGGCTATACCGCTATCGCCTTCACGGTTATCAAGGCGCCATTCCAATACGATCCGCTCGGACCGGAAACCTGGCCGCGCCTCGTCGGCATGCTCGCTACGCTCTGCAGCGCCTATCTGCTTGTCCGGCCGGATGCCGCCAGTCTCGGTATCGCCGGGAAGACGGCCGTGCGCATCGCCAGCCTGATCGTGCTTCTGTCCGCTTATGCAGCGCTCTACCGTCCGCTCGGCTTCATTCCCTCGACCTGGCTGTTCTGCACGGCCCTCTGCCTTCAGCTCGGCGGTCGGCTCACTGCTGCCGTTGCCTTCGGCGCGATCGCAGGTGTCGCGGGTTACTTTCTCTGCACGGATCTCCTGGAACTCAACCTTCCGGCGGGCATCCTGTCTGCAATCTTGTGAGATCCTCATGGACACGGTCATCAACGGTCTGACCCAGGGCTTCGGCGTCGCGCTGCAGCCTTTCAATATTTTCCTGGTTCTAACGGGCTGTTTCGCCGGCACGCTGATTGGCGCCCTTCCGGGCATCGGCCCCATCAACGGCGTCGCCATCCTTCTGCCGATAGCCTACGGGCTCGGCTTCCCGCCCGAATCCGCCCTTATCGTGCTCGCCGGCGTCTATTACGGCGCCGAATACGGCGGGCGCATCTCGTCCATTCTTTTGAACGTTCCCGGGGATGCCGGCGCGGTCATGACGACGCTGGATGGCAATCCGATGGCCCGCAAGGGCGAAGCGGGTCGTGCCCTGTCCCTCTCCGCGGTATCCTCTTTTGCCGGGGGAACCTTTGCCGTCGTCCTGATGAGCCTGTTCGGACCGATGCTGGCGGCCTATGCCGTCACCTTCTCGCCCTCCGACTACGTGGCGCTGATGGTCTTTGCCTTCGTCACGCTGGCCTCTCTGGTGGGCAAGAATCCGGTCAAGACCCTTCTGGGCGCGGTGATCGGCCTGATGCTTGCCTCGATCGGCATCGACGCCAATACGGGCGTTCCCCGCTTCACTTTCGGAATTCCGGACATCCTCGGAGGCATTGACTTCCTGGTCGTGGTGATCGGTCTCTTCGGCATGGCGGAACTCATCCATCTGGTCGAACAACAGGCTGCCGGTACGCTGAAGGCTCTCAAGATCGACCGCAGTTTCGTCTCCATGAAGGATCTGCTAGAAGTGCGCTGGACCGTCCTGCGCGGCGCGATCATAGGCTTTTTCATCGGCATCCTTCCGGGCACCGGCGCTTCCGTCGCCTCGGCGGTCGCCTATGGCACCGAAAAGCGCCTCGCAAAGAACGGCGAGGCGTTCGGTTCGGGAGACCCGCGCGGGCTTGCGGCGCCGGAAGCGGCCAACAACGCGGCCGCCGGCGGCGCCATGGTGCCGATGCTGACCCTCGGCATTCCGGGGTCGGGCACGACCGCCATCCTGCTTGGCGCGCTGCTGCTCTTCAACGTCACCCCCGGACCGATGATGTTTGCCCAACGACCGGAGATCGCCTGGGGCCTTATTGCCTCCATGTATATCGGCAACATCGCGCTGCTGGTGATCAACCTGCCGCTGGTCGGGCTGTTCGCCCGCATGCTGACGATCCCACAGCAGTATCTAACGCCGATGATCGCTGTCCTTGCCTTCGTCGGCGTCTATTCGGTCGTCTCCAACCCGCACGACCTCTACCTGGTCATCATCCTGGGAATATTTGGCTGGTTTTTGAGGAAGCTGGAGTTCTCGCTCGCCCCCGTCATCCTGGGCTTTGTTCTGGGGGGGCTCTTCGAGGACAACCTGCGCCGCGCGCTGTCAATCTCTGCGGGGGATTGGTGGATCTTGTTCTCCTCGGTGGACAGCATCGTCCTTTATGCAGTCACCGTCCTCGTCGTTGCCGTTCCGCTTGTTTTGCGCCGATATAAGATTACCGGCCGCTCGGGTCCGATAGATATCACGTTCGCCGGCAAGTCGCGTGAACGCTCCGAATGAAGACCAGAGGAGCGGAAGCCGGTTGTGCTGCGTGATTGCATTTGAACAAAAGGCGTTCGGTATCAACCGGGCGCCTTCCGCGGGCAAGTGTTTCCGGTTGGAGAGACGGGGTGGTCCAACCTGGCAAGGCGCTCGGTCGCACGGAAACCAATTCAAAGAGCGGAAAGGACGCAGCACTGCCGGGCATAGGCGGAAGAGTAACCAGGTCACGTATTTGCCGCGAAGTTGAGGAGCGCAGCAGCCTGCCGAGTAACCGAGCGGTCAGACGGGAGCAAAAGTGACCGGTCAGTTGCTCCAGAGGGTCAGGACTTTGAAAACAACACCCTCATTCTTTGTTTGTGTGCCATCTCAGGAAAGACGTCGGATGTTGTATATCCGGTCTCGGGCATTTGACGGATTTTCTGAACGGCGGTCTTGGGAACGCAAACCGGTCATTGACCGAAGCCTCGTCAAGTCCGGCGCACTACCACCTTGCTTGCCATTCTGGGGGCATTGGAGCTGCATTCCATGATCACGACGAACCGCTGCCATTAAGCTCGTCATTGCTTTGGTAGTGCGATTTCGCAGATATTCGTGGTTTTTGAACGCTTTAGCGCATGCTAGCGTACGATATGGTAGCGGAGGAGGGACTCGAACCCCCGACACGCGGATTATGATTCCGCTGCTCTAACCGGCTGAGCTACTCCGCCATCCATGCGGCAGGGCCGAAAAAGGCCCGCGCGACGTGGGGTGCTTATAGGGGGGCTGCGGGCGGGCGTCAAGCGCAGATTTTGCGCCTGACCGGATTGTTTTCCGTCGGTCTTCAGGCCGCGGAAACCGGGCTTTCCGCTTGTGGAAAATCGGCTGCGAAGACCAACCGGCTCTCTTCGTGAACGCGGAGAAGCCGGCTGTCCGGAAGTGGATCTATCTTTAGCTGTTTGAGTATCTTGTTTGCGTTGCCGCGAACGCAGGATACTGCTTGGGAAGGCTGAAGCTACTCGGCCGCATTCAACGAAATGCCGGATGTGCCGGTGCCGGAGCGTTCGGTCTTGTGGATCCAGCCGCCGCCCAGGACCCGGGCGGTATCGTCGTCATTGTCGAAGAAAACACAGGCCTGGCCCGGGGCGACGCCCGTCTCGCCGTTGGCGAGGTCGACGAAGGCCTTGCCGTTGAGGATCTTCAATGTGGCCGGCGCCGGCGGCCGTGTCGAGCGGACCTTGGCGAAGACGGCGATCTCGTCGCCCTCGTCGAGCGGCTGGTCGCCGATCCAGTTCAGTTCCCTCAGCAGGATGGTGCGCGTGGCGAGCGCTTCTTTCGGCCCGACGATGACGTGGCGGGTGTCCGGATCGAGGCGGACCACGTAAAGCGGTTCGCCGGTCGCAACGCCGATGCCGCGGCGCTGGCCGATGGTGAAGTGGATGATGCCGTCATGCCGGCCCAGCACCCGGCCGTCCATATGGACGATCTCGCCGGGCTCGGCCGCCCTCGGCCGCAGCTTGCGGATGACTTCGGCATAGTCACCATTGGGCACGAAGCAGATATCCTGGCTGTCCGGCTTGTTTGCGACCGAAAGGCCGAATTCGGCGGCAAGCTCTCGCACCTTCGCTTTCGGCATGCCGCCGAGCGGAAAGCGGATGAAATCGAGCTGCTCCTGGGTGGTGGCGAAAAGGAAATAGCTCTGGTCGCGGTCGAGATCCGCTGGCCGGTAGAGCGCGCGCTTGTTGCCCTGCTGCGCAGAGCGCACATAGTGGCCGGTGGCGAGCGCGTCGGCGCCGAGGTCCTTCGCGGTCTTCAGGAGATCGGTGAACTTGACCGTCTGATTGCAGGAAACGCAGGGGATCGGCGTCTCGCCGGCGATATAGCTGTCGGCGAACCGGTCCATGACCTGTTCCTTGAAGCGGCTTTCATAATCCAGCACATAATGCGGGATGCCGATCTTTTCCGCCGCGCGCCTTGCGTCGTGTATGTCGACGCCCGCGCAGCAGGACTTCGCCTTGCTGACGGCGGCGCCATGGTCGTAAAGCTGCAGCGTCACGCCGATGACGTCATATCCTTCGGCCTTCATCAGCGCGGCGACGACCGAGCTGTCGACGCCGCCCGACATGGCCACGACAACGCGAGTGTCTTCCGGGCGGCCGGGAAGGTCCAGACTGTTTCGCATCAATTGTACTTCCAGCGATCTTGGTTTGGCCGGTCTGCGCCGGGCGAAGCGCATATGCGTTCGCATCCAGGCATCTTCAAGAACAAAACTCCTGACGAGCGGGCGCCGGACAGCCGCTTTCAAAGTTGCGCGCACTATACAGATATGCCCTTCGGATGCCAATTCCTCCTCCCGCAAGGCAGGCACGCATTGCCGGATGGGCAAAGCTTGCCGCCTTTTTCAAAGCCGGGAAGGGTGTGCCTTCTGGGAAAGGTTAGAGATTTCATTGGCTTGCCCTGAGCGGTGAAACTGGCCCGCTGCTTGCTTTCTCCTGCGGTGACGAACTGCGTCCGAGGGGCGGACGAGGAAATTGGGGGCGCAGGTGCTGCCGTTAGGATTGATGACCGATGTTTCCGCAGGGGCTCTGGCGGCCGGAAGCGGGATAATGCAGGGAGCCGGGGCGATGCCGGGCGGCGCGGGACAGGCGCCGGGCGGTTCCGGCTTTGCGGCGGAGCTCGGTGCCCTTGCCGAAAATCCCGCCGCGTCGGCAGCTCCGTCCAACGTTCAGGCAGATACTCCGGTGCCTCCGAAGGATGCGGCATCCGGCGCGGGGCAGTTTTCCACGGCGCCGGAAGTCAATGCGGATAACGGACCGGAAAGCGGGAAAATCGCTCCCGGCATCGAGGTCAAACTCGATACTCCGCAGGTCGATGGCAATCTCGGAGCCCCGGCTGGAGAGGCTGTGGCAGATCCGCTGCCGGGGGATGATGAGGCGTTCGCCGGATTGCCTGTGCAGGCCGAAAGAGACACCGAAGACGGGGCGGAGGCCGCCGTCGTGGATCTGCTGCAGGGGCCCCAGGCCGAGGCGGCCGCCGTTCAGGGCGGGGTCCCTCTTCCGCCACAGGGCAATGAGCTTCCTGTTGCCGAAGATGAAGCTGCCAAGCAGGCAGCGGACGGAGTAGGCCATGGGGCGCGGGACAAGGCTGCGCCTGTTCTGCCGGGCGTCACGCCGGCGGAACCCGATGCGAAGGCCGGTCTTGCCGGCCAGCTGCCTCCGGCCGGGGCGGAAGGCGGAGCTGCCGAAGGAGCGGCGCAGACGGCGGCGGGCGCTGCCGTCACCCAGCCGGCGGTGCCAGCCGAGCGCAGATGGCAGAGCGAGCTGCCCAAGGAACTCAGGGCTCCGTCCGTGACCCTGCAGCAGACAGCCGCGGCGGTACAGTCGAAGCCGGAAAATGCAGCCACTCTTCCTGACGGCCAGAGTGGAGATGTTGCAGCCGATATCGATCCGGATGCGGCCCTGAAGCCGTCTGCGCCGAAAACAGCACAGGATCTGCCGGAGGGCGCGGTGAAGGCCGTTCCGGAAGGGCAGGAGGTCAAGCCGGTCCTGCCTGGAGCGGCCGGCATGACGGCGGTTGAAGAGACGGGTGACCTGCCCGCCGGAACGGCCGAAGGGGGTGACGAAAACGCGGATGGTAGTGCTCAGGACCGCCGTCCGGTGGCAACTGCGGAGGCCGGCCCCGCGGTGAAGCCGGCCGTCAACGGGCGCGGCCAGTCCGTTGATGCACCGGCTGCGCGGGCGGGCGCCGCGGATGCCTCCGGCCTGCAGCCTCCGGAAGATGCGGATCTGGTGACGGATCCCGTTTCAGGCGACGATGTGGAGACGGGCAAGGTTTCGGCCGATCCGAAATCGCCCGCCTCCGGTGACGGAAAGGCCGGGCTCGGGGGCAGCCGTCCGGCGGCGGCGGATGCCGGAACCCGGCCGGAAGCGCGTCTGGCAGACAGAGCGGCTGCCGGACTGCCGGCAGCGGCTGCCGCCCAGGCTGCCTCTCTCATGTCGGGTGACGATGCGGGTCTGGCCACGGATCCCGCCGATCTGAGCCTGACCGGCGACGCGGCTACGGCAACCGTGCGCGGCGGGGAGATGACCGGTGCGGTCCGGTCGGAGAGCCTGCAGGCGCCCAACCAGAGCCAGTCGGCCCATGTCGCCCATCAGGTGGCCGCTGAAATCGCGCGCAATCTGAAGAACGGCCAGACCCGGTTCCACATGCGCTTCGATCCGCCGGAACTCGGCCGGGTCGAGGTCAATATGAAGGTGGCGTCCGACGGCACGGTGCATGCGCATCTGATTGTCGACCGTCCGGAGACGCTGGATATGTTCCTGCGCGATCAGCGGGGCCTGGAACGCGCTCTGGAGGCCGCGGGCCTCAATCCGGATTCCGACAATCTGCAGTTTTCGCTGAAGCAGGATGGCGGAGGCGAATTCACTTCGGGCGGCGATCAGCAGGGGCAGGGCTTCGGCGGTGGAACCGAACCTGCGGACGGCGCAGGGTCCGAGGCCGATCCCATGGTGGAAGAAATCGTCCGCATGAGGCTTGCCGAGCAGCGCGGCGGCCTGGACATGAAAGTTTAGAACAGGCGGATTTCCGTCTCTGGAGTGACGAATGGCAGCAGTATCCTCAGCAACGTCTTCGACGGCCCTGACCAACAGCACCACCAGCCAGCAGGGGCTGATGGCCAGTTACGAGCTGTTCCTGAGCATCCTGACGACGCAGATCCAGAACCAGGATCCGCTCGATCCGATGGACTCCGCCGAATACACCAATCAGCTCGTCCAGTATTCCAACGTCGAACAGGCGATTCAGCAGAACAAGAACCTGGAAAGCATCATTTCCACGCTTCAGAGCAACCAGAGCATGGGATATGTCAGCTATATCGGTAACGAAGTCTCGGCCGATGCCTCCGCCACCACCTTGTCCGGCGGCGAGGCACGATGGAACTATTCCATCAAGGAAGATGCCGCCGGAACCTTCGAGATCCGCAATTCCACCGGTGCCATCGTCTATAGCGGCGAAGTCAGCCTGAAGGCGGGGTCCGGCACCTTCGTGTGGGACGGGCGCACGGATTCCGGCGACGAGGCCGTCGACGGGGTCTATTCCATCTCCTTCGATGTCCAGGATGCCGGCAGCCGTTCGGAACGGGTGACGACCGCTTTGACAGGCATCGTCGACAGCGTCGACTGGTCGACCGGCGAGCCGATCCTGAAGGTTGGCGGTCAGAGCATTCCGGTCAGCTCGGTGACGTCGGTCTCGAAGCCGAGCTGATCGCCATAATCGGATGATCTTGTCCCGGCCGATGCGCTCCGGCGGGCCGCTGGAATTGCGTCTGCATTGCGTCCGTCGGTCCTCTCGCTAATTTTCTCAATAATTTTTTTGACGGGGTTGCCGATCCGGCAGCCCTTCCTGAGAGGCCGAGAGCGGGCTGCGGACATGATGCGCCGGCTCAAGATTTTGTATCCGGCGCGGATGCCGTGAGAAATGCCGTTCGTGCAAGTGCTTCGATTTGCGTTGCAAATTGCATCCGCCAAATTTATAGTTAACAAATTCATATATTGCGGTTAAACATTTGAATGTTTTTCTTCGTGAAATCCTAAATATCATTCACTAAATTTAGATTTTATAGTTAATAAAAACACAATTCTGCTTTAGGCGTTTGTTAAGCGTCCCCATGTAGTCTCATAGGAACCTTGGTCATGGTTAGTGTGAGAGTACAATGACCGAACAGATTCGTTCGCGCGTTAAATATGTCATCGGGCCGGACGGGAGTCCGCTTACCATTGCGGACCTGCCGCCGACATCCACGAAACGATGGGTGATCCGCCGGAAGGCAGAAGTGGTTGCCGCTGTCCGAGGGGGGCTTCTGTCCCTCGAAGAGGCCTGCCAGAGATACACCCTGACGGTGGAGGAATTCCTCTCCTGGCAGAGTTCGATCGAAAAGCACGGCCTTGCGGGTCTGAGGGCAACGCGCATTCAGCAGTACCGGAACTGATCCGGTCGAACTGATTTGGCAATTGCACATGCGGTGCATTCGAAAGGGTCGGCCATGCCGGCCTTTTTTATTTCCGTTTTAAATTTAGCTTGAAATTTGAAACTTATCCAAAAATTAATGAAGTAGGCAGTTTTTCCCCATTTTGGTCGCATTTTGCAAGATGCGGAACGGCGGAAAACCGCCGTTTCACCTTAGTCCTGCCAAAACCGTTAACCAGTTGTTAACCACCCGGGCGGCAAATTTTGCCCATCGAGGGTGTAGCGTGCCGCGCCGAGTTCAATAATAACCTTACGGCAAAGGCATGTATTAAAATGCGGGCTGGGCTTCGTGAACGGACTTGTTGAATTCATTAAAACTCTGGGTGCTGCGCGCATCGCCGCGATGGGCGCTGTCGCAGCGATCCTGGTCGGAGTGTTTGCATTCATCATCCTGCGTGTGACCGCACCGCAGATGACGACGCTCTACAATGAACTCACGCTTGAAGATTCAGCGGCAATCGTTTCCCAGCTCGAGGGTCAGGGCGTCCAGTTCGAGCTGAGGCGCGAAGGCGCAACCATTCTCGTCCCGCGCGAGCAGGTTGCCCGCCTGCGCATGCAGCTCGCCACGGAAGGCCTGCCGACAGGCGGCTCCATCGGATATGAAATCTTCGACCGCACGGATACCCTCGGCGCGACCAGTTTCGTCCAGAATATCAATCACCTGCGCGCGATGGAGGGCGAGCTGGCCCGCACCATCGGATCGCTGGACCGCATCCGCACGGCGCGCGTTCATCTGGTCATTCCCGAGCGGCAGCTGTTTCAGCGCGACCGCCGTCCGCCGACCGCCTCTATCGTCCTGAACGTCCGGGGTGCTCTCGGGCCGGGCGAAATCCGCGCCGTCCAGCATCTCGTGGCGACCGCCGTCGACGGGCTGGAGCCAGACCGGGTGTCGGTCGTCGACGAGAGCGGCCGGCTGCTTGCCTCCGGCGCAGGCCACGATGAGGACGGCATGGTGTCCGCATCGCTTCAGGAACGCACCGTGGCCGTCGAAAGCCGCCTGCGCAATCAGATCGAGGAGATCCTGAATTCCGTCGTCGGTCCGGGCCGCGCGCGGGTCCGCGTGAATGCGGAAGTCGACTATAACCGCCTGACGGAAACCACCGAAACCTTCGACCCGGACGGGCAGGTCGTGCGCTCGACGCAGACCAAGGAAGAAGCTTCTTCCGCCGTCAGCCGGAACGGCCAGGTCACGGTTGCCAACCAGCTGCCCAATGCCGATGCCGAGCAGGGCGGGGGCGACCGGGATACGTCGAGCCAGACCGAGGAAATCGTCAATTACGAGATCTCCAAGTCGACCCGCACGGAGGTCGTCGAAGCCGGCCAGGTCCACCGCCTGAGCGTTGCCGTCCTGGTCGACGGCACCTATCAGCCGGATGCGGACGGCAAGGTCGTCTACACGCCGCGCACCCAGGAAACCCTGGACCGGATCGCCGTGCTCGTGCGCTCCGCCGTCGGCTTCGACGAAAAACGCGGTGACGTGGTCGAGGTCGTCAACCTGCAATTCGCGACGCCGCCGCAGGAAGACATGCTGGCCGAAGGCGACAGCCTGCTCGATTTTACCAAGGACGACATCATCCGCTTCGCCGAGCTCGGCGTGCTGTTCCTGATCGCTCTCCTGCTCTTGCTCTTCGTCGTCCGCCCGCTGCTGCGCCGCATCGTGACGCCGGAAGAAAAGCAACCCCAGGAGCTGATGATCGGTCCGGACGGAACGCTGGTGGTCGAGACGGAAGTTCCGCAGGAGGAAGACCCGGAAGACGAATTCGTGATCGAGTGGCTGGAGCAGGCCAGACAGGAAGGCGCGCTGCAGGCAAGCTCGATCGCAAAAGTGGGCGACATGATCAAGGACCACCCGTCGGAAGCGGTTACCATCGTCCGCGGCTGGCTGGATGAGCAGGCGGCTTAATCGTGAGTGATCAGCTTCAAAGACAGCTTAGGGTCAGTGCCGACGAGGAAGACCGGGAACTCCGGGGCGCCGAGCGGGCGGCGGTTCTCCTGCTCGCGCTCGGGGAATCCCACGGCGCGCCGATCTGGGAAAAGCTGGACGAAATCGAAGTGCGCCAGGTGTCGGCGGCAATGGCCAATCTGGGGCCGGTCACGCCGAACATGCTGGAAAACCTTTTCAAGGATTTCGTCCGTCGGGTCAGCTCCAAGGGAGCCCTGACCGGCAACGTGGACGCGACCGAGCGGCTTCTGGCCAGCTTCCTGCCGGGTGAGAAAGTCTCCGTCATCATGGAGGAAATCCGCGGGCCGGCCGGGCGCAACATGTGGGAGAAGCTCTCCAACGTGCAGGAGAACGTTCTCGCCAACTATCTGAAGAACGAATATCCGCAGACGGTCGCGGTGGTGCTGTCGAAGATCAATTCCGACCATGCGGCGCGGGTGCTCGGCATCCTGCCGGAGGAACTGGCGCTCGAGGTGGTCAGCCGCATGCTGCGCATGGACGCGGTTCAAAAGGAAGTCCTGGAAAAGGTGGAGCAGACTTTGCGCGTCGAGTTCATGTCGAACCTGACCAACACATCGCGCCGGGACAGCCACGAGATGATGGCCGAGATCTTCAACAATTTCGACCGGCAGACGGAAGCCCGCTTCCTTGCGGCCCTCGAAGAGGACAACCGCGAATCCGCGGACCGCATCAAGACGCTGATGTTCACCTTCGACGACCTCTTGAAGCTGGATGCGGCAAGCGCCCAGACCCTGCTGCGGCACGTCGAGAAGGACCAGCTCGCGATCGCGCTCAAGGGCTCGACCGATACGGCGCGCGAATTCTTCTTCGGCAACATGTCCTCGCGGGCGGCGAAGCTTCTGCAGGACGACATGGATGCGCTCGGCCCCGTCCGGCTGCGCGATGTGGATGAGGCTCAGACGAGCATGGTGAACAAAGCGAAGGACCTGGCAGCCAAGGGCGAGATCATGATCTCCAAGTCCAAGGGCGAGGATGAAATCATCTACTGATGCGTCAGCCGGCAGGTATCTACAACACAATGGGCAGCATGACCAACCCGTCGAAATTTCTGTTTAACATGGACTTTTCCATACCGGAGGAGCCTGAGGTGGTGGCGCCGCCCGAACCGGAGATTCCGATGATCCCGGTGACGGAACACGAGACGCTTCTGGAGAAGGCCCGCGCGCAGGCGTTCGAGGAAGGCCGGGTCAAGGCGCTGGCGGACCTGCAGACCAAGCAGGAGACGCTCTTGACCGCCGAGGTGGGCCGGCTGGTGGATGCGGTCGGCCAGGTGCTTCAGACTCTGGACGATCAGCAGTCCGTCCGGGAGAAAGATGCCATAAGCCTCGCATTTCTTGTGGCTAGACGCCTTTGTGCCCATCTGATTGCCCGCCAACCGCTGGCGGAGACCGTGGCATTGGTGTCAGAATGCCTGGGACCGTTGCGCAAGGCGCCGCATCTGGTGATCCGCATCGCGGAAAAGGATGTCGACCCCCTCAAGGCCCAGGTGGATCCGATCATTCACGAAAAGGGCTTCGAAGGCCGGCTCGTGATCCTCGGAGAACCTGAAATCAGCCGCGGCGACTGCCACATCGAATGGGCGGATGGCGGCATCAGGCGCGACCGGAAGGCGCTTGAAGGCGAAATCGACGCAAGCATCCGGACCTATCTGCGGGCACGCGCAGCCGCCAAGCAAGGAAAGACGTCCGACACGTCGGCGGAGAAGGATACTGACGTATGAGTGACGAGCAAGACACGAATATTCCGCTCGACGAGCTGGAAGCCCCGCATCGCGGCCAGGGCGAGGAAGAGATCCACGGACCGCAGTCGGCTGCGGACCTGGAAGCGGTTTTCGACGTTCCGGTGCGCATCTCGGCCGTTCTCGGACATTCGAAGATGCATGTGTCCGACCTGCTGAAGCTCGCTTCCGGGACGGTGCTCGAACTGGACCGCAAGGTCGGCGAAGCCATCGATATCTATGTGAACGACCGGCTGGTTGCCCGTGGCGAGGTTGTCCTTGTTGAGGACAAGCTCGGTGTGACCATGACGGAAATCATCAAGACGGATCGGTAGGAAGGGTAGCAGATGCGTCTTTTAATTGTCGGAACCCTGGGCGGTCAGCTGACGACGGCTTCGAAAATCGCGATGCAGGGCGGGGCTCAGGTCACGCATGCCGACGATATCGAGGGCGCCCTGAAAATCCTGCGCTCCGGGCGCGGCGCCGATCTCCTGATGGTCGAGGTCAATCTCGACATCGCCGGCCTGATCGCCAAGCTGCAGGCCGAGCGGGTTCACGTGCCCGTGGTCGCCTGCGGTGTGGAAACCGATGCCCAGGCTGCCGTCTCCGCGATCCGCGCCGGGGCGAAGGAATATATCCCCCTGCCGCCCGATCCGGAGATGATCGCGGCGGTCCTGGCCGCCGTTGCCCAGGAACGCGGCGACCTGATCTACCGCGACGATCTGATGGCCGCAGTGGTCAAGCTGGCAGAGCAGGTCGCGCCGTCCGAGGCATCCGTTCTGATCACCGGTGAATCCGGCACGGGTAAGGAAGTCATCGCCCGCCACGTGCACAAGTGCTCCAACCGGGCCTCCAAGCCGTTCATTTCGATCAACTGCGCGGCCATTCCCGAACATCTTTTGGAATCGGAACTGTTCGGCCACGAAAAGGGTGCGTTTACCGGCGCCGTCGCCCGCCGGATCGGCAAGTTCGAGGAAGCCGACGGCGGCACGCTGCTGCTCGACGAGATTTCGGAAATGGACGTGCGCCTGCAGGCCAAGCTCCTGCGCGCCATCCAGGAACGGGTGATCGACCGCGTCGGCGGCACACGGCCGGTGCCGGTCAATATCCGCATCCTGGCCACCTCCAACCGGGACCTTGCCGAAAGCGTGCGCCAGGGCCAGTTCCGCGAAGACCTGCTGTTTCGCCTGAACGTCGTGAACCTGAAACTGCCGCCTCTGCGGGAGCGCCCTGCGGATGTCATGGAACTCGCGCAGTTCTTCATCAAGCATTATTCGGAAGCCAACGGCCTGCCGGTCCGTCCGCTCTCCGTCGAGGCCCGTCAGGCGCTGATGACCAATCCGTGGCCGGGCAACGTGCGGGAACTGGAAAACACCATGCACCGGGCCATTCTTCTGGCTTCCGGCGCGGAAATCGGTGCCGAGGCGATCCGCATGCCGGATGGCTCGCCGCTCTCCGTTTCCAGGGGGCCGGCGGAGCGGGCCGCGCAGACCGCGGAAGCCGTCACCCGCTCCTTCGTCGGCCGGACCGTGGCCGACGTGGAGCGCGATCTCATCCTGGATACCCTGGACCACTGCCTGGGCAACCGAACCCATGCGGCGAAAATTCTGGGGATCTCGATCAGGACCCTGCGCAACAAGCTGAATCAATATACGGATGAAGGGGTCAGCGTTCCCGGACCTGGCGAAGCGCGCGCGTGAAGCGGCGTCAGGTGAACGAATGCAGGTCATAATCCAGGTAGCGGACTAACGGAATGTCGGACACGGCAGCAGGCGGACAGAACGGCCCGGGCGGACCCGCTCAGGAGCAGCAGGCAGCGGCACAGCCGGCTGCGGCCGTTTCCGGCTTTCCGAGCATCCGGGAGCTGATCGACACGCTGCGCAAGGGGGATGTCGGGCTTGCCACCGGCATCCTGGTGATCCTGACCCTCCTGATCCTGCCGATGCCGCCGGTGATGCTCGACACGTTCCTGGCGGTGTCGATCATCTTCTCGGTGATGATCCTGATGACCGGCCTGTTCATTCAGAGGCCGCTGGAATTCTCGTCGTTCCCGACCGTGCTGCTGATCGCGACCATGCTGCGGCTCGGCCTCAACATTTCCTCCACCCGGCTGATCCTTGCGAACGGCCACGAAGGTACGGCTGCCGCCGGCAACGTCATCCAGTCCTTCGGCAATCTGGTCATGGGCGGCAACTTCGTCATCGGGATCATCGTGTTCGCTATCCTGGTGATCGTGAACTTCGTGGTCATCACCAAGGGTTCCGGCCGTATCGCCGAAGTGGCCGCACGCTTCACGCTCGACGCGATGCCGGGCAAGCAGATGGCGATCGACGCGGACCTCTCCGCCGGATTGATCGACGAGGCGGAAGCCAAGAGCCGGCGCAAGGCGCTCGAGGACGAAAGCTCCTTCTTCGGCGCCATGGACGGTGCGTCGAAATTCGTGCGCGGCGACGCGATCGCCGGGTTGCTGATCACCTTCATCAACATTCTCGGCGGCATCTTCATCGGTGTCGCCCAGATGGACCTGACCTTCACCGAGGCGGCGAACAACTACACGCTCTTGACCATCGGCGACGGTCTGGTCTCCCAGATCCCGGCGCTGATCGTTTCCACCGCTGCCGGCCTTCTGGTGTCCAAGGCGGGTGTTCACGGCGCGGCCGACAAGGCGCTCTCCAGCCAGTTCACCGGCTATCCCAAGGCGCTCGGCATGTCGGCGGCCGTCATGGTCATCCTGGCGCTGCTGCCGGGCATGCCGATGGTCCCGTTCTTCGGTCTCGCCGGCCTGGCCGGCTATCTGGCCTTTCAGGTTGGCTCGAAGAAAAAACGCGAAGCCGTCCAAGTGGCCCAGAAGAAGGCCATCGAGGAAGCGCCGAAGCCGGCACCGGAACCGCCGATCACCGACGCGCTCAAGATGGACGAGCTCAGGATCGAGCTGGGCTACGCTCTGCTGCCGCTGATTAACGGCAAGGCACAGGGCGAAAACGACGTTCTGACCGAGCAGATCAAGGCGTTGCGCCGCCAGATCGCCGGCGACATGGGGGTCATCATGCCGCCCGTGCGCATTCTCGACAACATCCAGCTCGGCGCCAACGACTATGTCATCAAGGTCAAGGAAGTGGAGGCCGGCCGGGGCATTCTCTATCCGAACCATTACATGGTCATGGATCCGGCGGGCGGTCAGGTGAAGCTGCCCGGCACCCACACGACCGAGCCGACCTTCGGCCTGCCAGCCACCTGGGTGGAAGCCCAATACCGCGAGGACGCCTCCTTGCGCGGCTACACGGTGGTCGATCCGGCAACGGTGCTTTCCACGCACCTGACGGAGACGATCAAATCCAATATCAGCGAGCTGCTCACCTATGGCGATGTTCAGAAACTCCTGAAGGAGCTGAAGGGCGAACAGGCCAAGCTTGTCGAGGATCTCGTTCCCTCGCAGATCACCGTTTCGGGCGTCCAGCGCGTGCTGCAGGCCCTGCTCAGCGAGCGGATTTCCGTCCGCGACCTGGGCACCATTCTGGAAGGGGTCTCGGAGGCAACCGGCATGACCCGCAACACCGACACGATCGCCGAGCATGTCCGCACCCGGCTCGGCCGGCAGATCTGCGCGGCCAATCTCTCGCCGGGCGGCTATCTGCCGCTGATCGCCCTGTCGCCGCAATGGGAGCAGGCATTCCTGGAATCGATCATCGGCGAGGGCGACGACCGCCAACTCGCCATGCAGCCGAGCAAGCTGCAGGAATTCGTCGGCAAGGTGCGCGACGCGTTCGAGGAGGCCGCCCAGCAGGGCGAGGTTCCCGTTCTCCTGACCTCGCCGCAGACACGGCCCTTCGTGCGTTCGATCGTCGAACGCTTCCGGGCGCATACGACAATCATGAGCCAGGCGGAAGTTCACCCGCGCATCAAGCTGAAGACCATCGGCGCAATCTGACGGTGGCCGCTCCAAGGCAGTGCTTCATCTTTGGCAAAAGGCTCCAGCTGTGGAGTTTCAACGCGATGTCCCTCGGTATCGGAGAGATCAAATCCTGGAACCAGACCTTCATCCTGTGGAGGGCCTAAAGGCCCGTCTCGAAGGATGGGCCACTTGCTCCTGAATGTGCCGCCCATCCTTCGAGACAGCGCTGAAGCGCTTCCTCAGGATGAGGGGAGTGGGCCCTCGAAGGACACCTTTTTGAAAGACTACATCTACACCACGATATTGATGCGGGACATCACCGCCGTCGGACTGGCATAAACGCTCTGGGCGCCCTGGTTCTGCATCAGGAAAACGGTGTTGGCCTGGGAGGCCTCAGTGCCGATGGACGTGAAGGTGCTCGCAAGATTGCGCAATTCCTGCATTTTTGCCGCAGACGCCTGGCGCCGTTGGTTCCAGGCCTTGTTATAGTCGGACCAGGTCGACTTCTGCTTCGAGCTAAATGTCTTGTGATAGTCCCGCTGGACATAGTTTCCGACTTTGGCCATATGCGCATCTTTCCTGGATACGCATTCAGCCTCGCAAAACAGCGTTAACGGCGGGTTAACCGTTTGCAAATTGCGATCCGGGAAACCGGCGTACGTGTTGCCGGAACCGGTTCATCTGCAGTGATCGCCGCTGACGCCTGGTCGGAGCTTCGAAAGATACAATTGGTCAGGGGACGCCGGACTTTCTTTCCCGGTCCCGGGAAGCGGTGCTCCGGAAATTCGGGCGCATCCGGTGTCAGACCAGTATGTTGAGGCGGGACAATGCCGCCGTCTGATTGGAGGAGTTGCCCAATCTGCCCTGGTTCTGCAAGACGAACAGCGTGTTGGCCTGGGATGCCTGCGTGCCGATAACGTTGAAGTTATAGGCCAGGTTGCGCAGTTGCTGCATCTTGGCTTCGGACGCCTGACGCCGCTTGGTCCAGGCCTTGTTATAGTCCGACCAGGTCGACCTTTTCTTGGAACTGAAGGTTTTGTGGTAGTCGCGTTGAACGTAGTTGCCGATCTTCGACATGGAATGCATCTCTCGTGGATACAACCTGAATCTCCCACCGCTCCCTTAACGGATGGTTAACGACTTGCGATGGGCGAGACGATTTGAGCGGGATTTCAGGCAAGGGGGCAAGAATTTTGAGGCGACAGCCGAAGGTTCGGGCGAGTGGCCGGGAAAGCATCGATATTTCGGACAGTCTCTTTCCCGTGACGATCCTGTCCGGGCGGTTGCCCGGCGAACGGAAGTGTTTCAAAAGGACTGTTTACCGGCGACTCATTTCCAGGAAAGACCCATGTCCGGGCAAGTGCTCAATCTGAACGGTTATACGGATGTTCCGGACGGCAAGATCGCCGTCGTCGTGACCTTCCTTCAAATGCTTGAACGCCCCGAAGCGCCGTTGGCGCCCGCGCGGGAGGACCTCGCGCTCGAGCGCTGGGTCTCGCCGGATCCGGACGACTACCGCAGGCTGTTCCGCGAGGTCGGCGAGGACTGGATCTGGTTCGGGCGGCTGGTCCTGGAGACCGGAGCGCTTGAGAAGATGCTGGCCGAACCCACGCGGGAAAACTTCCGGCTGATTAGGGCCGGCAAGCCTGCCGGAACGCTGGAGATCGACTATGCCGTTCTCGGGGAGCCGGAGATCTCCTATTTCGGACTGACGCCGGACGCGATCGGCGGCGGGGCGGGACGCTGGCTGATGGCCCGGGCGGTGGAGATGGCCTGGGCCCGGCCGGAAACCAGGCGGCTCTGGCTGCACACCTGCACGGCCGACAGCCCACAGGCGATGGGTTTCTACATGTCCTGCGGCTTCAAGCCCTACAGGCGGTCGGTCGAAATCGCCGACGATCCGCGGTTGCTGGGTCTCTACGCGCGGGAGAAGGCGCCGCATGTGCCGGTGATCGAATAAAGCCGGCGCCGTGTCTGTCTGGCTTGTTTATCAGGCCTTGGAATGTACTCTCCCGCAGGGAAATTCATCGAAGCAGTGGTAAACACACAACCTCATCCTGAGGAAGCGCTTCAGCGCTGTCTCGAAGGATGGGCGACAAGCTCCAGAACAAGTGGCCCATCCTTCGAGACGGACCTGGCGGTCCTCCTCAGGATGAGGTCATGGGGGAAGAGGACGCTGAGGGTTGGGTCCGCGGTGGTCCTGTCCGGGCTTCTCGTCCGTTCAGGCACTCACTTTCACCCGTTCCGGGAAGGCCTCGGCAATGGATTTCCTGTCGGCGGCAAGGATGCCGCGCTCGGTGATCAGGCCCGTCACCAGCCGGGCCGGGGTGACGTCGAAGGCCGGGTTGCCGACGGCGGATCCTTCCGCGACGATGTTGATGGTCTCCACCGCGCCGCTGTCGGTCCGGCCGGTCATCCGGCTGACCTCCGCGCCGCCGCGTTCCTCGATCGGAATTTCGCGGATGCCGTCGGACAGCGAGAAGTCGATGGTCGGCGAGGGCAGGGCGACATAGAAGGGTACGCCGCAGTCCTTGGCAGCGAGGGCCTTCAGATAGGTGCCGATCTTGTTGCAGACGTCGCCGGTTGCCGTCGTCCGGTCCGTGCCGACGATCACCATGTCGACCTCGCCGTGTTGCATCAGGTGGCCGCCGGCATTGTCGACGATCACCGTGTGCGGCACGCCGTGGTGGCCGAGCTCCCAGGCGGTCAGAAAGGCGCCCTGATTGCGCGGCCGGGTTTCGTCCACCCAGACATGGACCGGAATGCCGCCGTCATGGGACATATAGACGGGCGCGGTCGCCGTGCCCCAGTCGACGGTCGCCAGCCAGCCGGCGTTGCAATGGGTGAGGATGTTGACCGGTTCGCCCTGGCGCTTGGTCCGTGAGATGGCTGCGATGAGCTCCATGCCATGCATGCCGATGGCCATGTTGATCGCGATGTCCTCGTCGCAGATATCCGCTGCGAGCCTGAAGGCGGCCTGCGTGCGGCTCTCCGGCGCGACCTGGATGAGCGACTTGCGCGCCCGGTCCAGCGCCCAGTGCAGGTTGACGGCGGTCGGGCGGGTTTCCAGAAGCGCGGAACAGGCGGCGTGGAGAGAGGCATCCGAGGGATCGGCGCGCATGGCGAGTGCCACGCCATAGGCAGCGGTCGCGCCGATTAGCGGTGCGCCGCGTACCTGCATGACGCGAATCGCATGCGCGGCGTCCTCCATCGTGTGGAGCCTGGCGATCTCGAAGGCGTAGGGAAACTTCGTCTGGTCAATGATCTCGACGGAGGCGCCATCTTCGGCGAGCCAGATGGTGCGATATTTCTTGCCGTCGACATTCATGGCCGAAACTCCCGGAAAACAGCGAATTGACTTTGCATAACCCATGAATAAGGCGCAGGCCAGCCCGGCCCCGCTGGCCTCAGGGTTAAAAATCTCCTAATCTCCATTAACCATGTTTGGATCATTGCCAGTGGATACCCCGTGGGGAACGGCTGCGCGCCTGTTTCCGGACGGGGAGAGTCAGTTAAGACTCCATTGACCAAAGGCAAAAGAACGGAGTCAGGCACCTCATGTCTGAAATGCAGGATAACGTTGTCCCACACACGCGCATGCGTTCCTTGCGTGACGCGATCCGCAAGGTTCAGCTCGGCGAAGTCGAGCGCTCGGATGTGGTGGTCGAACTGCAGGAAACCGAACGGGCACGCCTGGACATGCTGGCCGACGAGCTGAAGGATGTCTTCAAGGAGATCCCCGACGACGACGACCAGTTCTCGCTGCAGATCATTTCCGGCTCCACGCCGCGCCTCTGGATCGACGCCACCAGCCACGTGGCGGTCGGCGGCGACCGCCGGACCTACCGGTTCCTGAAGGACACGCGCCTCGGCCGCGTCGTCATTCTGGAGACCGCCAATATCGACGACATGGCCGATTGCCTGACCGAATATATCGCCGAGCGGGTTCTGGAGCGGGAAAAGTCGCTGGAGGGCGACTGGCTCAACAACCGCCTGCGTCAGGTCGCGTTGGATTCCAAGGTGGTCCGGGTGAAGGAAAGCCGGACGCCTTGGCTCGCCGTTGCCGGCGCTTTCGGCATTGGCATCGCCGCGGGCGTCGTCGGTCTGGTCGCCTTTGCGTGGTTCGCCAATCCGCTTTGATGCGGATATGACGCGGTGCGAGGCTCAAGTGGAAGAAGAAAAACTCTGCCGATAGTTCTCGCGAATTTCATCGCCTGACACCCTGAAGGACACAGGGCTTCACCCCCCTAGCGAAGCCCTAAGTTCTCTCCGGAATCGTGACCTGCCGCTCGTTCAGCAGCGTCACCGGCGTCTCCGGCGCGTCGAAGCCGTGTTCCTCCATCCGGCAGGTCCAGCCGGGATTGGTCTTTTCGATTTTGAACAGATTGTAGCGGGCTGCCGGTTTCTTGCCGCCGGGAGCGCTGGTCGCCGAGGGCACGCCGACGACCGGTACCGGGCCGTCCGGTCCTTCGATGTTCTCGAAACTGTCGATATGGGTGTGGCCGTGCAGGATGAGTTCCGCGCCCGCGCGCTTGACGACCGCGCGCACCCGGGAGGCGTCGGAGAGCCGCTTGTGCCAGTGCGTGGCATGCGGGAAGGGCGGGTGATGCAGCATGACGACCCGGAAAAGGCCCTCCTCGCCGAGCTTTTCCAAAATTGTTCTCAAGCGCCGGCTCTGCTTCGAGCCCACGCGGCCGGTGGCGAACCACGGCGCGCTCGCGCGGCCTGTCGTGACGCCGATCAGGGCAACGCCGTCCCGTTTGCGGACATAAGGAAACGTGGCTTCCGGTTTCGAGCCTTCTGCGGGAGCGTCGGGCGCATCGTCGCCCGACATATAGGGCCACCAGATCGAGCGTGCCTTGCGGATCGCTCCGGGGACATAGGCGTCGTGGTTGCCCGGAACGACGGAGACGTCTTCCGGCGGGCCGATCTCCTCCAGCCAGGTTCTGGCGCCGGTAATTTCCAAAGGAAGTGCGATATTGACCAGGTCACCGGTGACCGCAATGTGATCGGGCCCTTGGGATTTCATGTCCTCGACAAGCTGCTCGAGATAGTTTCCGCCCATGATCCGCGAACGGTTGCTCCGCCAGTTCAGGTAGCCGAGGATGCGCTTGGAAAACAGTTGCAGGAGCTTGGGATCCGGCAGCGGGCCGAGATGGGGATCGGAAAGATGCGCGAGCTTGAACATGGGGGCGCATCTTCAAAGCAATAAGCGCCGCGTCAAGGAAAATAACGCGGCGCATTAAATGCAGCGGAGCTGTCTGATCGGATCAGGCGGCCGCCTTGGCCGGCTTGACCGGCGCCTTGGCGGGCTTGCCGGCTCTTGCGGCGGAGGTATCGGCGGTCCGCGTGGTTTCGCGAAGCGTTGCGCCTACAACATTGACGAAGCCGAACATCGTTTCTCTCCGGGTAATCTTCCGACCGGCTCAGTTGGTCGGGAAGGTGGTCAGGGCTGCAACAATCCGCGGATTGGTGAGGTCGACTGCCGGTTTCCAGTGATAATGGTTGCGGCGGGCACGGCGTTTGCCAAACAGAGCGTTGAACATTGTCTTTTCCTTCAATCGTCGGGCAACCGAACGATTGCCTGATATCTCATCATGTTGCCTGTTATATAAGCAGCGATTGCTCAATTGAGGAGCGCTATTCTCACGTGTCTGCTCTGCAGGGAATGCATGGGTTAATTAAGTTTTACTTTAGAAATCAGAGCGGTAACTTGAGGCCATGCTACGACTCCTGTCATTCCTGCCGAAGCCATGGACCAAACGCCTCATTCAGGGAGTCGGTCTCGTCCGCAACCCTTACACGCTCGGGGTCCGGGTGATCGTCGAGGACGGGCAGAACCGGGTTCTGCTGGTCAGGCACAGCTATGTCCACGGCTGGTATCTGCCGGGCGGGGGAGTCGACAGCGGCGAAACGCTGGAAGAGGCGGCCTGCCGGGAAGTCCACGAGGAAGCCGGTATCGTGTCCGGGAGGCGGCCGGTTCTGCTGAACATCTATCTGAACGAGGAAGCGACCGGCCGGGATCATGTCGGCCTGTTTCATCTGACGGAATGGAGCGCAGCCGATACCTTCCTGCAGCCGAACGCGGAAATTCTGGAGGCGGTGTTTTTCGCGCCGGAAGAGCTGCCGGAGGATATCAGCACCGCGACGGCCCGCCGTCTGAAAGAATTCCGCACGGGCGATTATTCGGCTGGAGGCCGGTGGTGATCCGGCGCCTGCGCCGGCTTCTCCTCATGAAGATCTTTGCATAGCCGCTGCGTCCGGGATGACGAATTGAAGAGTAGTCCTTGCGAACCTTCCTGTTGAGATGGTCCAAAGATCCCGATGGAAAAGGCAAAAAGAAGCGCCAATGGGCCTCTCACTGCACGGCATGGATTTGCCCGAAGCAAAGACGATCAGGCCGCGGCCTTCAACCGGTCCCGGTTGTGCGGCCTGTCGAAATCGAGAACCGGGCCGAGGGGCACGATGCGGGTCGGATTGACGCTCTCGTGCGAGCCGTAATAGTGCTGCTTGATGGTCGCCATATCGGCCGTCTCGGCGACACCGGGCACTTGGTAAAGCTCGCGCAGGTAGTTGGACAGGCTCGGATAATCCTCGATCCGGCGGATGTTGCATTTGAAGTGGCCGACATAGACCGCGTCGAACCTGACCAGCGTTGTGAACAGCCGCCAGTCGGCTTCCGTCAGCCGGTCGCCGGCGAGATATCTCTGGCTTGAGAGCCGGTCTTCCAGGAAATCGAGGGTTTCGAACAGGGCGGTGACCGCGTCCTCATAGGCTTCCTGGGTCGTGGCGAAGCCGGACTTGTAAACGCCGTTGTTCACCGTGTGATAGACGCGTTCGTTGATCGCGTCGATCTCTCCGCGGAGAGCTTCCGGGTAGAAGTCCAGCGAGGACCCCGTCAGGCCGTCGAAGGCCGCGTTGAACATGCGGATGATCTCGGAGGATTCGTTGCTGACGATCGTCTCCTGCTTCCTGTCCCACAGGATAGGGACGGTTGCGCGGCCGGAATAGTGCGGGTCGGCCTTGGCATAGATGTGCCAGGCGTATTTCGCCCCGGTATGCGGATCGATCTCGGCAAATTCCCAGCCGTTTTCCAGCATCAGCGGCTGGACCGCGGAGAGGGAGACGAGACCTTCAAGGCCCTTCAGCTTGCGGAAGATCAGGGTGCGGTGCGCCCAGGGGCAGGCATAGGAGACGAAAAGGTGATACCGGCCGGCTTCGGCCTTGAAACCGCCCGTGCCGCTCGGCCCGGCGGAGCCGTCAGCCGTGATCCAGTTCCGGAAGGAGGCGTCCTTCCGGACGAACCGGCCACCGGTCGACTTCGTGTCGTACCCTTGGTCCTTCCAGACACCATCGACCAGCAATCCCATGACAGTCTCCTTTAAACGCTTCTCTTTCCAGTTTGTGCGCGGAGAGAGGAAATCAAGCAACTGAATGCTCTGTTCGCGGCCGGTGAACAATTCAACGGTCCGTCCCCGCCTGGATCTTTCCCGGCCCCCGTCGGTACTTCCAGAAAAAAAAGCTCTGGACCTGACTGGGGTTGCGTGGTAACCGCTTCCCCTCACTTTGCAAATGCGAGGCAACGCTCAAAGTTCCTTGCGCCGACAATGAGACTGGGATCCATGACCGCAGGTCTGATACTCCGACGACGAACCAGCCGACGAGAGATTTCTCGTTCGCACCGTCGCGGCTGACCTCATCCCGGAATTTCAAAGACAATTTATCTGGGCAATCGGCAGGCGCGCCTTTCTTCAAGACTGCTTGCTGGGATCAGCCTCATGAAACAGACCACCTGGGTCATCCGGCTCGAAGACGCCGCCGACAATACCGAAATCGAAGACCTCCAGGCCGAAGCCTTTGGACCGGGCCGGTTCGCCCGGACCGCCTTCCGCATCCGGGAGAACGTGCCGCACCGGGCGGATCTCTCCTTCGTCGGCCTCATCGGCCCGCGGGTCGCCGGATCGATCCGCCTGACGCCGATCATGATCGGGGAGACGAAGGCGCTTCTGCTCGGGCCGCTCACCGTGTCGCCGGATTTCAAGAACCGGGGTCTCGGCAAGGCGCTGATGCGGGCGGCCATGGATGCCGCTTCCGCCGCTGGCGAAAAGGCCGTGCTTCTTGTCGGCGACGCGCCCTATTACAGTCCCTTCGGTTTTCAGCAGGTGCCGTTCGGCAGGATCACCCTGCCGGGCCCGGTCGACCCGGCCCGTCTGCTGGTCGCGCCGTTGAACGGCGGGGAGATGCCGGAGGGCGCGGTTCATGGCGGGTGGGTTTAAAGTACTCCGACATTGCTGAATCTCTTCAGTGTCACCCCGGGCAAGCGGAGCGAGACCCGGGGCCTACTCACTGAACTGCTATGACGGCCGGTTAGGTGAAACACCGCGCTCCGACTTCAAATGCTCTGGAAATGAGTAGGCCCCGGATCTTCGCTGCGCTGCGTCCGGGGTGACACTGTGAGGGAACTAGGCGAACTTCCACGCCGTCCCGGACCTGATCCGGGACCCTTGATCCGGTGAAAGTGGCCCCGGCTCAAGGCCGGGGCGGGGACCTGGTGAGAAAGCTTTGCCCTACCGCCCTTCGCGGTACCAGGTGAGAGAGAGCGCACCGAGCAGGAGGGCGAGGCCGAGCAGGCCGATCATCAGCGGGTAGCGGTCGACGCCGTTCAGCACACTGGCCTCCGTCGCCTTCAGGCCGATCCAGCCGTTGCCGGCATAGCTGGCCGACTGGCGCATGGAGACGACGCGGGGCACGTTCAGGTCGCCGCCGATATCCCGAAGGCGCTGGGAAGAGCCGCCGGTCGCCTCGCTGACCGGGGCGAGCACCTCGGTGGTGGACAGCACATCGGTGTATTCGCGCGGGTTCTGCGGGCCGACATGAATGAGCGCATTCATCTGTCCGTCCGTCACCGAGAACAGGCCGGTTTCGGTGACCGGCAGGCCGCCGCGCCACAGGCCGGGTTCCTGTTCGGTCATCGCGACCGTGCTGCGTTCGCCCGTGGGCGAGACGACGGTCACCTCGCTGGCGGTTTCACCGAGGGTCTGGCGCTCAATGACCAGTTCCGGACCGCGCATCGAGACATTCAGCGCCTCTTCCTCCAGGTCCGGTTCCTTCATCAGCCAGTGGGCGAGGCGGCGCAACAGCGGCACATGCGGTCCGCCGCCTTCATAGCCGCGCGCCCAGAGCCAGACGTGGTCGGACAGGAGCATGGCCACACGGCCTTCCTCTTCCCGATTGAGCACCAGAAGCGGCGTGTCGCTCGGACCGGACATCAGGGTCTGGCCGGCGTCGAGTTCGGTATCGACTGCTCGGAACCAGCGGCTCCAGGCCGGCGGCTCCTGTTCCGCGCCGGGCAGGCCGCGGGTGACGGGATGGCGCTTGCCGAGATTGGCAAGGGTTGCGTGGAAGGGCTGTTCCAGAATGGTGCCGGTCGGCCGGGCCGGAAGGATCGGCGCCAGCGGCGTGCGGTAGAGGCTGCCGCCTTCGGCATAGTCGGGACCGCCTGCGATGAGCACGGCGCCGCCATCGCGCACATAGCGGGCGATGTTGTCGAAATAGAGCATCGGCAGCACACCGCGGCGCACGTAGCGGTCGAAGATGATCAGGTCGAACTCGTCGATCTTGACGGAAAACAGTTCGCGAGTCGGAAAGGCGATCAGCGAGAGCTGGTTGATCGGCGTGCCGTCCTGCTTTTCCGGCGGGCGCAGGATGGTGAAATGCACGAGGTCGACCGAAGCATCGGATTTCAGGAGATTGCGCCAGGTGCGCTCGCCCGCATGGGGAGATCCGGAGACCAGGAGGACGCGGAGGTTTTCCCGGATGCCGTCGATGGTGACCACGGCGCGGTTGTTCAGCAGCGTCAGTTCGTCGTCGAGCGGTTCGGCGTCGAATTCGAAGATGTTGTCGCCGCCATGGGCGATCCCGACCGGAATGTCGATCTTCTCGCCGGTCCGCGCCGTGCGCTGGGTGATGACGTCGCCGTCACGCTTGACGGTCACGCGCACCTGGTCGCCCGGCCCGGTGCCCTGGCCCTGATCGACCACGGTCAGGCTGACGGTCTGTTCCGAGCCGACCAGACCGAAACGCGGCGCCGTGTCCAGGACAATGCGGCGGTCGCGTTCGTCGGACGTGCCGGTGATCAGGCCGTGGACGGGCGCGTCGAAGCCGAGCGCTCCGGCGTTTTCGGGAATGTCGTGGATCTGGCCGTCGGTGATGATGATGGCGCCGCCGACCCGCTCGGGCGGGACGTCGGCGAGGCCGTTGGAGAGCGTCTGAAAGACTTCCGTGCCGTCGCCGGACCCCGAATTGCGGGCTTCCAGAACCCGGGTTTCAAACCCGTCCAGCGCTTCGATCCGGCTTTGCAGGGCTTCGGCGGCTTCCTCGGTGGTGGCCTCGCGGCCGGCAAGTCGCTGGCTCTGGCTCTTGTCGACGACGAGGGCGACGACGCTGGAAAGCGGCTCGCGGTCTTCCCGCTCGATGGCCGGGTTGGCCAGGGCCAGAAGCAGGAGGGCCATCGTGCCGCCGCGCAGCACCCAGCCGCGCAGATTGAGGTAGCCGGCCAGGGCCGACAGGATCAGGGCGATGGCAATGCCTGCATAAATCGCCCAGAGAGGCAGCAAGGGGTCAAAGGAGAGAGACCAGACCATCGACGCTCCTATTGTCCGAGGCGTTCGAGCAGGGCGGGAATATGCACCTGGTCGGCCTTATAGTTGCCGGTCAGACTGTACATGACGATGTTGACCCCGGACCGGAAGGCGTAGTCCCGCTGCGTCGGACTGTTCGGCACTGTCGGGAACATGAATTCGCCCGTTTCCGAAATCGCCCAGGCGGCCGCGAAGTCGTTGCCGGTGATCAGGATCGGCGACACCCCGTCGCCCGCGCGCACCGGCCGGTCGCCTCTTGCGGAGACTTCTTCCAGGCTCTCCACCCAGAGCGGGCTGGTCGCATAGCGGCCGGGGAAGGTTTCCAGGAGGTAGAAGGCCTTTGTCAGCACGTGATCGGGCGGAACCGGCTCAAGCGGCGGAACGTCCAGGTCTTCCAGAATTTCCCTCAGTTTCAGGGTCGCCGGGGTGGAAGCAAAGCTGTTGGCCGACGCGTTGATGTGATCGCGGGTGTCGAACAGGATCGTGCCGCCGTTACGCATGAAGGTGTCGATGCGGGCAATGGTCTGGTCGCTCGGCTTGTCCACCGCCGGATCGATCGGCCAGTAGAGCAGGGAATAGAACGACAGTTCGTCCCTTGCGATGTCGATCGCGATCGGGTCTCCCGGCTCCAGTGCGGTGCGCTCCGCCAGGAACTGGGTGAGCCCGGCAAGACCGGCGGCGCTGGTGTCGTCGATTTCGGGATTGCCGGTGAGCACATAGGCGAGCCGGGTTTGCAGGGTCGATTCCAGCGCCTGCAGATCCGCCGAACCGGACTGGGCGCGGGCGATGTCCGGGCCGAGCGCGGCGAAGGCCAGTCCGCCGAAGATCAGAGCGACGGCGGCGCCGGCGGCCCGGCCGCGCAGGCCGATGCGGCTCAGCCCGCCGGCCAGAAGGAAGACGGCGATCGCGTCGACTACCAGGAGCAGGAAGGCGAGCGAGAAGAACACGGCCCTCAGGTCGAAGGGATCGGAAGCCGGATAGGGCGCTTCGCTCGCCCTGCCGCCGAAAGCCGACAGATCCAGCGGCAGCAGCTCGTCGTCCCGCTGCATCAGGTTGAGCGCCCGGAAACCGTCTTCCGTGCCGTAGAGACCGGGAGGGGTTCTGCGGCTGGCTTCCGCGTCGCGGAAGACGGCGGCGCTGACCGGGGTGACTTCCACCGGCGGAGGCCCGAAGCGGCCATAGCCGTCCAGCAGGCGCAGGGGCGGCAGGACGCTCTTTGCCGGCGTGCCGTCTTCCGCCGTTTCGGACGCGGCGGCGACGTTGGAGACGGCCAGGATCCGGCGCAGCATGTTCAGGAAGACCCCGGAGAGCGGCAGGTTGGACCAGGAAGAATCCGCCGTGACATGGAAGAGAACCAGGCTACCAGCTCCCATGGAGGCGGCGGTCACGAGCGGCGTGCCGTCTTCCAGCATGGCCCAGGTCCGGTCGGGCAGATCGGATGTGGGTTCGGCGAGCACCTGTCGGGTCACGGTCACTTCGGGCGGAACTTTCAGTCCGGAGAAAGGCGAAGCGTCGGGGAAGGCGGCCAGATGCTGGGGCTGTTTCCAGGAAAGCGAGCCGCCGAGCGAGCGGTCTCCGGCCCTGAGGCGCACGGGGATCAGGTCGTCGCTGCCGCCGGCGGTTCTCGGACCGGCGAAACGCACCAGCGTGCCGCCGTTCTGCACCCAGTCACGCAGGGTTGCGACCGTGGTGTCCGGCAGGCGGCCGACATCGGCCAGAACCAGGACCGAGATGCCCTGGTCGATCAGCGACGGCACGGCTTCGGCAATGTCGCTGTCGCGGGGGCGGCGGATGTCGGAAAACGGCAGAAGGGCGCGCTCCAGATAGTAGATCGGCGACAGCAGCGGCTGGTCGAGGTCGCCGGACTGGCCGGAAATCAGGCCGACGGTGCGGCGGCGCCAGCTGTCATCGACAAGCTGAACGGCACCCGCAGCGGCCTCGCCGGTGATTTCCACCCTGGCGATGTCGTTGCGCAACTCGCTCGGCAGGTCGAAGCGTGCCTCCGTTTCGGTCGCGCCAGCGTCGAAGCTCGCGTCGACCTCGCCGAGAACCAGGCCTTTCAGATCGAGCGCCTGCAGCGTGGCGGAGCCGAGCTGCTGATCGGGATGGCGGACAACCGTCAGGGACAGCGCTTCGGCATCGTTTGCCAGGTTCTTCAGTCCCATCGGCGTGTCGAGACCGGTGAGCACGGTGACCGGCACGTCGCCGACGATGTCGGCCAGGTCTTCGGTGAAGGAGCCCTGCGTGGCTGTGCTGTCGGACAGCCAGACGACGGCGCCCGGCGCGTTGGCCTGGGCGGCCTTGCGCAGGCCGAGGCTCAGTTCGCTGCGGTTCGGCGGGTAGGGGCGCGGTTCGAGGGCGCGGAGTTTTTCCAGGGCGCTGGCGGCGGCTTCCGGCGCCAGGTTCTGGGACGGGCCGTCGGCGGTTGCCGCGAACAGAACCGGCTGGCCCTCCTGTTCGGCGGCGGTGAGGATCTGCTCGGCCGCGCTCACTTCCGTGTCCCAGCCCTTGGCGGAGGTCCAGCCGTTGTCGATCAGCACCCAGAGGACGCCCCGGCCGGTTGCGACCGGTTCGGCGGAGCGCCAGATCGGCCCGGCGAGAGCGATGATCAGGATGGCGGCCAGCAGGAGGCGCAGCAGCGTCAGCCACCAGGGGCTGCGTTGCGGTGTTTCCTCATGCTGATCGATATCGAGCAGGAGCCGGGTCGGTGGAAACGCAATTTCGCGCGGCCGCGGCGGGGTCAGCCGCAACAGCCACCAGATAACCGGCAGCAGGGCAAGCGCGGCCAGGATCCAGGGAGCGGTGAAGGTCAGGGGCAGGCCGGCAAACACGGGTCAGACGCCTCCTCTCTGCATGATATCCAGCGCACCGGAAAGCGCGCTGTGCAAAACCAGCAGGGGTTCGGATGCCGGCCGGTCCGTATGATGAAGAACATACGTCCATCCGGCTCTGCGGGCCATATCCCTTATTTCCGCCCGGTGGGCTTCCAGCTTGTTGTGATAGTCCTCGCGCCAGTTTTCCGCGCGGCCGGCGGTCAGCCGGATGCCCATTTCCGGATCGGTGAATTCCACACGGCCGTCAAAGGGAAAGGTTTCCTCGATCGGGTCGAATACCTGCACCAGATGGCCGCGGGCGCCGGTTCCGGCCACCTTGGCGATCCAGGCGGCAATGTCCTCGATCGGGTCGAGAAAATCGGAAATCAGCACCACGTCGGCGAAGCGCTTCACCGAGATCGTGTCCGGCAGCGCGATCGGCTTGGAAAGATGCGCCAGCGCGTCGGCCAGCCGTTCGGCTGCGCGCCGGTCGGAGAAAGGCCGGGTCACTCCGGGAAGGCCGATGCGTTCGCCGGTTTCCGCCAGCATGTCGGCAAGCGCCAGGATCAGAACGATGGACCGGTCGCGCTTGGTCGCCTCCGACAGGCGCGAGCGAAACACCATGGAGGGCGACAGGTCGGCCCAGAGCCAGACCGTGTGCGCGGCTTCCCATTCCCGTTCGCGGACGTAAAGATGATCGTCGCGGGCCGAGCGGCGCCAGTCGATGCGCTTCGCCGGTTCTCCCATGTTGAAGGGGCGGAACTGCCAGAAGCTTTCCCCTGGGCCGGCGCGGCGGCGGCCGTGCCAGCCCGCGATAATCGAACTGGCGACGTGGCTGGCCTCGACCAGCAGGTCCGGCAGGGCGTCGGCAACGGAGCGCGCTTCACCGATTACATTCGGCCATGTCTCCTGGTCGATGCCTGCCGTCTTGTTGCTGGGATCCATACCGTCTGGCTCCTGAGAGGGGTTACCGGATCAGGCGATCGTCGCTTTCACCCGGCGGATCACATCCCGGACCGTATGACCGTCCGCCCGCGCCGCGAAGGTCAGGGCCATGCGGTGCTGCAGGACCGGCTCGGCAAGTGCCAGGACGTCGTCGACGGAAGGCGAAAGGCGTCCGTCGACCAGCGCGCGAGCCCGAACGGTCAGCATCAGGGCCTGGCTGGCGCGGGGGCCCGGGCCCCAGGCGATCAGGCTGGTGAGATCGGAAGAGGCGCCGCCTTCGTCCGGCCTCGCGGAGCGTACGAGCTTCAGGATCGCTTCCATCACGGATTCCCCGACCGGTATCCGGCGCACGAGCTGCTGGAACTCGATCAGCTCTTCTGCCGACATGGCGGTCTGAGCCTTGGCCTGGTCGGCGCCGGTCGTTTCCAGGAGGATCCGCCGTTCGGCTTCCAGATCCGGATAGTGCACGTCGATCTGCATGAGGAAACGGTCGAGCTGGGCCTCGGGCAGCGGATAGGTGCCCTCCTGCTCGAGCGGGTTCTGGGTCGCAAGCACATGGAACGGGCGCGGCAGGTCATGGGGATGCCCGGCCACCGTGACGTGATATTCCTGCATGGCCTGCAGCAGCGCGGACTGGGTCCGCGGGCTGGCGCGGTTGATTTCGTCGGCCATCAGAAGCTGGGAAAACACGGGGCCCGGAATGAAACGGAAGGAACGGCTGCCATCGGCGCCCTGTTCCATCACTTCGGCGCCGAGGATATCGGAGGGCATCAGGTCGGGCGTGAACTGGATCCGGCGCGCGTCCAGTCCGAGCACGGTGCCGAGCGTTTCAACGAGCTTGGTCTTGGCGAGACCGGGAACACCCACCAGCAGGCCATGGCCGCCGGCCAGGATGGTGACGAGCGTCTGCTCGACCACGGTTTCCTGTCCGAAGATGATCCGGGCGATGTCCGTCTTGGCGTCGCTGATGCGGCTGACGGCCCGTTCGGCATGCTCCGCTACGATGGCAAGATCTTCTTCGGTGGGAGTGGAGGGGGAAACAACGCTCATGAATCACCTTATCCCTTAATTCTTGTTCCGGCTGCCGGTCATGAGGGCGGACCGGAAGACGCCCTGATTTCCCGGCAGGCCTCCTGGCAAGGCGTCATTCGGGAGTTCTTACCTTAGGCCAAGTTGCCGCGACTCAGACAGTCTGACACCATATAATTTAGTAGATAAGGCGCAATTGTGCGCCATACAGTGGAAAGCTCCAAGATTCTTTCCACGGTTTGGGGAAAAGCTCCGGCCGCCTGCGGCCGGGTGCCGGACAATGACATTTGCGTGAGGGCCGGAATTGGCAAAAATCCCGGTGTCTTGCGTCCATGCCGCAACATCTGAGGAAGACAGAATTCGATGCCGGACGGATCCGCCACAATCGGCAAGACCATGCCCGAAGGGCTGAAAGCCCTGATGAGCCGCGCCGATGCCCGGGACAGGACGCCACCTCCGGTGGAGAAATGGAACCCGCCCTTTTGCGGCGATCTCGATATCCGGATCGCCCGGGACGGGACCTGGTACTATCTCGGCTCACCCATCGGCCGCGAGGCGCTTGTCAAGCTGTTCGCATCGGTCCTGCGCAAGGATGCGGACGGCAGGCATTATCTCGTCACCCCGGTCGAGAAGATCGGCATCACGGTCGAGGATGCACCGCTGCTTGCCGTCGAGATGGCGGTGGAGGGCGAAGGGGAGCAACAGGTCCTGACCTTGCGGACAAATCTCGGTGATCTCGTGCGCGCCGGTCCCGATCATCCGATAAGATTTGAAAAAGAACCGGACAGCGGCGGCCTCAAGCCTTATGTTCATGTCAGAGGCCGGCTGGAAGCGCTGTTTACGCGCGCACTCATGTATCAGCTCGCGGATATGTTGGAAGAACGGCAAGAGGGGAATGGCGTGTCCATGGGGATCTGGAGTGGAGGAAAGTTTTTTGCCGTGGATCCCGATCTCCTCGATGTGCAGCACGATTGAGTGCCTGTTTCCGGAACCGCTATCGAACAGCCCGAACTCATGACCGCATTCCTTCAGAACGATACTTTCGCCGGCACCGACTGGGCACGGTATCTGCACGACCGTCTGGCGGAAGCCTCCTTAAGCGATCACCAACGGGAGACGGGGGATCACATCCTCAATCCGGATCTTGGCCCCTATGCGAAATGGGAAGGCCCGCCCCGCGATGCCGCCGTGTTGATCGGGCTGCTGCAGAGAGACGACGGACCGAATGTGATCCTCACCCAGCGAACGGGACATCTGAATTCCCACGCAGGGCAGGTGGCGTTTCCGGGGGGCAAGATCGATCCGACCGACAACGGGCCCGTGGAAGCCGCCCTGAGGGAGGCGGAAGAGGAAATCGGCCTCTTGCCCCAACGGGTCGAACCGCTCGGCCACCTGGCACCCTATCTGACCGGTTCCGGTTACCGGGTCGTTCCGATCGTCGGCGCTGTCGAGCCGGCCGCCGCCTTCCAGCCCAATCCTGAGGAGGTCGAAGACATTTTCGAAGTGCCGCTCACCTTTCTCATGAACCCGGCCAATCACCAGAAACTCAGCCGGGACTGGCAGGGCAGGCCGCGCTACTTCTACGCGATGCCATTCGGCGAGCGGTATATCTGGGGTGTTACCGCCGGTATCATCCGCTCCCTTTACGAAACGGTTTTCCGCTGATGCTGCGTGTCTTTATCCAACAACTGTTTTTGTTTCTTTTTCCGTTTCTCTGCTATGCGCTCTGGCTGTGGCTCAGCAAGCGGAGCAACCATCCCGACCGGTGGTCCAGGGGACCGATCGCCTGGCTGACGCTTGCCGGGCTTGTGCTGGTCATCGCGGGGCTGGTCGGAATGGCCATGGTCGACCGTGCGCCGGAGGGAACCAGTTACCGGCCGTCGGAAATGCGGGACGGCGTTTTCGTTCCCGGCCGGTTCGAATAGCGCCATGACGTCGAAGGCGGACGATATCCTCAGGCAGGCGGACTGGCTGCGGTCGGGGGCGATCCAGGCCGTGTTCGCGGCCATCGAGACGGACGGGGACGAAGCCCGCGTGGTGGGCGGCGCCGTGCGCAACACGCTTCTGGGCCATGAGGTGCCCGACGTGGATATCGCGACCACAGCGCTGCCGCAGGACGTGATGAAACGGGCGGCGGCGGCAGGACTGACACCGGTCGGTACCGGTCTCGACCACGGGACGGTGACCGTGGTGAGCGGCGGATATCCCTATGAGGTCACCACCTTGCGCGAGGACGTCGAAACCTATGGCCGACAGGCGCGCGTGGTTTTCGGCCGGAACTGGATCCGGGACGCCGAGCGCCGCGATTTCACGATGAACGCGCTTTACGTCGACCGGGAAGGCCATCTGCACGACCCGCTCGGCGGTCTGGAGGACTGCCTCGAGGGACACGTCCGTTTCATCGGCGATCCGGATACCCGTATCCGGGAGGATTACCTGCGCATCCTGCGTTTCTTCCGGATCTACGCCGCCTATGGCCGGGGGACGATGGACAAGGACGCGCTGGGCGCGTGCCTGCGGCAAAGGGACGGGCTGCGGAAATTGTCGGCGGAACGGATCGGCCACGAGATGCGCCGCCTCCTGAAGGCAAGGCAGGCAGCCTTCTCCCTGCGCATGATGAACGACTGCGGGCTCTGGGAAATCGCCACCGGCGGCCTGGCTCGCATCGAGGACTACGAAGCCCTGAGGGGACTGGATGCCCAGGCTCCGGAAACCACGGATCCGGAACTCGGGCTCGTCGTCCTGGCCGGGTTCGTCCGCGAGGACCTGGAGCGGATTTGCGACCGGTTCCGCCTTTCCAACGCGGAACGCAAGCGGATGCGGACGGCCTGGCAGGCGACGAAACGGCTCAAGAACCCGGCCGATTTTCCTCCTGCCGCCGCGCTGCTCTACGAGTTCGGCAGGCAGGGGGCCATCGACGGGCTGCTGGCCGCCTGGTCCGGTCTGCGTGCGCAGAAGGCGTCCGACGATCTCGGCTTTGCCAGCCTGCTTGCCGGCCTGCGGTCGCAGGCCGTCCCGGAATTTCCCCTGAAAGGAGCGGACCTGATCGCCACGGGACATGTTCCGGGACCGGAACTAGGTAGTTTTCTCAGGCGTCTGGAAGAGGAATGGTGCAAAAGCAACTTTTCCCTGAATAAACAGGATCTGATGACGCTCGCTATGAGATTGTCTTAGGATTTCATAAAGGAAACTGGGCCATCTCTGGACGGAGCTATTCCGTAGAAGAAAGATGCCGATGTGACGACGCAATCCAAGCATCGGTAGAATTGAATGGGGGCGGGGATGGAAATTGTTCTGATTTCGGACGGTCCGCCCTCGCTGGATTCCCTCGTCCGCAAGCTGCCGTTTTTCTTCACCGCACGCCTGGTCGACATGTCCAAGGTCTCGCCCGAAAGGGTCGGCGACGCGAGAGTCGCCATCGTCGAACTGCTGGAGGCGACCGAAGCAGGACTTACGGCTCTCAAGCAGTCCTGGAAAAGCATCGCGTCGATCCCGGTCGTCTGTCTCGTCGACAAGAAGAACCGCCGGGAGGTCATTCAGGCCTCCGCGCTCGGAAAGTCCGAAATATTCGATCGTGACGTCCCGCTCATCCTTCTGCTCAAGCGGATCGGAAGCCTCGTCCACGAGGACCTGTGCGCCGTTCTGCCTCCGGAAATGCCGAAGCAGACCATCGAAGCCTACCGGAAGAGCAACGGGTTTCTGGAAAGCCTGTGCCTGTCCGCCGTCGAAGGCTCGAACATACAGGTCAACCTTATGAACACCTGCGCGGGCGAAGTCCTCGAGGCCCTGTCTCTCGACGGGCTGTCGTCCTGGCTCGACGCGGTTCATACCCATCACAGCGCCACCTATTGTCACTCCCTCGCCGTCGCGGGGATCGCGGGCATGTTCGCCAGGCATCTGGGCTGGCCGGAAGAGGACTGCAAGGACGTAATCGCCGGCGGACTGGTGCACGATATCGGCAAGATGCGCATTCCCCTGTCCATCCTCGACAAGAGCGGCAAGCTGACGGACGACGAGCGCCGGATCGTCAACAAGCATCCGATGCACGGCCGCGACATCCTCAAGCCGCGGCTGGAGGTTCCCCTCGACGTCAAGAAGATGGCGATCCAGCATCACGAATATCTGGACGGGTCCGGCTATCCTGACGGCCTGAGGGCCGAGCGGATTTCACCGAAGGTCCGGCTCATGACGATCTGCGACATCTTCGTCGCGCTGACGGAAGCCCGGTCCTACAAGGAGGGCGCTCCGGCGCGGGTCGCAATCAGCATCATGATGCAGATGGGGCCGAAACTGGACCAGGACATGCTGAAGCAATTCGCCGACATGGTGCTGGAGCGGGATTTCGGCGATGTGAGCAGCAGCCGGAAAGCTGCCGGCGGCAGTGCGACCGCCTGACGGCCGGTCACGGGAACCGTATCAGGGCCACTTCACCACGGGCGGCATGGACGACAGGATGGAGGCGACGTTTCCTCCCGTCTTCAGGCCGAAAATCGTGCCCCGGTCATAAAGCAGGTTGTATTCCACGTATCTTCCCCGGCGGATGAGCTGTTCCTCGCGCTCCGCGTCGGACCACGGGTTTTCGAAGTTTCTCCGGACCAGCTCCGGATAGACGTTCAGGAACGCCAGGCCGACATCCTTCGTGAAGGCGAAATCGTCGTCCCAGCGGCCGCTGTTCAGGTAATCGTAAAAGATGCCGCCGATGCCGCGCGGTTCGTTGCGGTGTTTCAGGAAGAAATACTCGTCGCACCAGGCCTTGTAGGCACCATAGTCGGCGACGGCATGCGCGTCGCAGGCCGAGCGCATGGCTTCGTGGAACGCGACCGTATCCGGGTCTTTCTGGGTGCGCCGCGCATCCAGAACCGGCGTCAGATCGGCGCCGCCGCCGAACCACTGGCGGGTGGTCACCACCATCCGGGTGTTCATATGGACGGCGGGCACATGCGGGTTCTGCGGGTGGGCGATCAGGCTGATGCCGGAGGCCCAGAAACGCGGGTCTTCGCTGGCGCCTGGAATCTGGCCGCGGAATTCCGGCGAAAACTCGCCGTAAACGGTCGAAATATGCACGCCGACCTTTTCGAACACCCGACCGTGCATCATGGACATGACGCCGCCGCCGCCCTTGGTTCCGGAGTGGTCGGTCCGCTCCCAGGGCGTGCGCTCGAACCGTCCGGCGGGCTGATCGGCAAGCGGGCCGCCAAGGGATCCGATTCCGTCTTCCAGGTCTTCGAAGGCCTTGCAGATCTTGTCCCTCAGTTCCTGAAACCAGGCCGGCGCAACGGTTTTCTTTTCGTCGATACCGTCGGGGATCGGGCCGCCTTTGGTTTCGGGTGAGGTTGCATTCATGGGATCGGCCTTGAGAGGTTTGAACGTCTTTAAGGGACGGAAATTGGACTTATTGCGCGGTTTTAGGAAATGTGCCCGTTTGCCGCAAGGCTTCGCCAAGCGCCATGCCGGCGGAGACCGCGACATTGATCGACCTGAGGCCTTCGGCCATCGGAATGGTCAGCCGGGCGTCGGCCATTGCGTGGATATCCTCCGGAACGCCGCTGCTTTCGCGTCCCATCGTCAGGATGTCGCCGGTGCGAAAGGAAAAATCCGTATAAGCGGTCGCGGCCTTGGTCGTCATGAGGATCAACCGCCGGTTCTCGCCCCGGCGCCAGGCATCGAATGCGGCGAAGGAGACATGCCGGGTCATGGCGGCGCGCTCCAGATAGTCCATGCCGGCCCGCTTGAGCGCGCTGTCGGAGATCGGAAATCCCGCCGGTTCGATCAGATGCACGGTCACTCCCAGGCATGCGGCCAGGCGCAGGATGGTGCCGGTGTTTTGCGGAATGTCCGGCTGATAAAGGGCGATATCGGGCATGATGTCCTGGGAGATGACGAGACGTGCGGGTAAGTAGCAGCCGCGACCGCGTTTGTCATGGCTTGCCGGGGCCGTTACATAATTTCATTGGGCCAACTTTGCACCCGGCGCTTAGGATGGGGCGAAGATTCGCTCCAGCCCCCGTGGAGAGACCTGTGTTCCCGCTCTTTCGCCTTTTCGAGACCTGGATTGATCCCTTCCAGGCATCTCCGCAGAAAGACATGCCGCGTGGCGGTTTTGCCTTTCTGTTCCATTTCATCAGCCAGGTCCGCTGGCCCTTTGCCGCCATGCTGGTTCTCGGCGGCGCATCCGCCTTTCTCGAAGTCGCCATCTTCAATTTCCTCGGCATCATCGTCGATCTTCTGGACAGCGGAAACCGGGAGACTTTTTTCAGCGACCATGCCTGGACGCTTGCAGGCATGGTCTTCGTCGTGCTGGTGATGCGGGCCTTCACCAACACCCTGATGGCGCTGGTGGAAGAGCAGACCATCGTCCCGGCGTTCTTCAACATGGTCCGCTGGCAGTGCCATGAACGGGTCATGCGGCAGAGCCTGAGCTATTTCCAGGACGACCTCGCGGGCCGGCTGGCGCAGAAGGTGCTGCAATCCGGCCTGTCCGCCGGGGATTTCATGATCAACCTGCTGCAGGTCGTCTGGTTCATCCTGGTCTATGCGATGACGACGCTGATCCTGGTTGCCGATCTCGATTTGCGGCTTGGCGCCGTGGTCCTCGTCTGGCTGATCTGCTTCGCGGTGGCGGCCTGGACCTTCGTGCCGCGCGTGCGCGCCGCGTCGAAAGCGGTCGCCAACACCTATTCCGGCGTCACGGGGCGGCTTGTCGATACCTATACCAACATTCAGTCGGTAAAACTGTTCGGGTCCGCGCAGGAGGAAAACCAGGGGGCGAGATCCGCCGTCGAGACCTTTGTCGGCAAGTTGCAGGCCTTCACCCGCCTCTTGACCTCCATCCGGATGATCATGAGCGTGATCAACGGCGTCATGATCGTCGTGATCGCGGGCGTGGCCCTCAAAGGCTGGCAGGACGGCAGCATCAGCACCGGCCACGTCGCTTTCGCGCTCAGCCTGGTCCTCAGGCTGAATATCCTGCTTAACCGGCTGTTCAATCAGCTCAATGGCCTGTTCCGCCATTTCGGTTCGCTTCAGGACAGCATGGAGACGATCGTCAAACCCATCACGCTGACGGACGTGCCGGATGCGCCGGATCTCACGGTGCGGCGCGGAGCCGTGAAATTCGAAAACATCCGCTTCCACTACGGAAAGGAAGGCGGCGTGATCGATCACCTGAACCTGTCGATCCGGCCCGGTGAAAGGGTCGGTCTGGTCGGGCCGTCGGGAGCGGGAAAAACCACCCTGGCGAGCCTGCTCCTGCGGTTCTTCGACGTGGAGGCGGGAAGGATCCTGGTCGACGGCCAGGATGTCAGGGACGTGTCGCAGGAGTCGCTGCGCCGGTCGATCGGCATGGTGACGCAGGATCCGTCGCTGCTGCACCGTTCGATCCGGGAAAACATCCTCTATGGCCGGACCTCGGCGAGCGACGAGGAAATGGTCGAAGCCGCCCGGAAGGCCCATGCCCTAAGCTTCATCCAGCGTCTGGAGGACAAACGGGGCCGGACGGGGTTCGATGCCTATGTCGGCGAGCGGGGGGTGAAACTCTCCGGCGGCCAGCGCCAGCGTATCGCGATCGCGCGGGTGCTCCTGAAGGACGCTCCGATTCTGGTCCTGGACGAGGCGACGTCGGCGCTGGATTCGGAAGTCGAGGCGGCCATTCAGGAAAATCTGCAAGGGCTGATGACCGGAAAGACGGTGATCGCCATCGCGCACCGGCTGTCGACGATCGCCGCCATGGACCGCCTGATCGTGATGGACAAGGGACGGATCGTGCAGCAGGGAAGCCACGAGAGCCTGCTGGCCGACGAAGCCGGTCTTTATGCCCAACTCTGGCATCGGCAATCCGGCGGGTTCCTGGAGGCGGAGCGCGTCCCGGCCTGAAGCGCCGGCGCCGCGGGCCGGTCACCACCGTTTCCATTTAGCTGTGAAAGGGTCTTCGGATGATCCGGTTTCCGGGACCGGTCGTAGACTGTCTGCGTTTCAGCAGGAGTCTTCATGTCGCAGCTCGTCGTCGCCTATTTCCTGACGGTTCTCGTGTTCCTTTCCGTGGACTTCATCTGGCTGTCTCGGATCGCAACGCGGTTCTATGCCGACCGGCTGGGGCATCTCCTGATGGCACAGCCCAATCTGGCTGCAGCGGCGATGTTCTATATGATCTATGTCGTCGGGATCATCATCTTTGCCGTAGGCCCGGCTCTCAGGAGCGAAAGCCTGTCCACGGCAATCGTCTACGGTGCCCTGTTTGGCTTCTTCACCTACGCGACCTATGACTTCACCAACTACGCGACCCTGAAAAACTGGCCGGTTTCCGTCGTGCTCGTGGACGTTGCCTGGGGAACGGTGCTGTCGGCCCTGTCCGCCGGGCTCGGTTATACGCTCACCCGCCTGATTGCCTGAACCGCAAGCGACCGGGAGATCAGGCGCCGGGTTTGGAGGCGCGGATGTTATGAACCCGTGAAGGATACGTAGTTTACCTAATCGGTAGACTTACCAATTCTTTACGGGCCCTGCGCTATCGATTCCGGTGTCTGGCAGAAGAAGCGGAAAACCGCCCTGACCCTGCCGGACCAAGAATTTTACTGCCGGGGTTATCGCGTGACACTCTCTATCAAAGGCCGTTTCGTGGCCATGGTCGCTACCGCCGTCGTCATCATGATGGCCGGAACGGCCTTTGCATTCTACACATTCCGGCAGGCCTTCATGCGGGAGATCGGGACCCCGGAAGGGGCGCAGCAATTCCTGTCGGGAGATGTGGCGCGCGGCATAGACAACCTGATCCTCGACCAGATGATCACCATCGGCCTGGTCGTCTCTCCGATCGGTCTTGCCTTCCTGTGCCTGGCGATCGTTCTGGCGCTGGGTGTGGCACGGCCTCTCGGCCGTCTTCAGAGCGGGCTCGACCGGCTGTCGGAAGGCCAGCTCGACATTCAGATAGAGGGAAACGAGCGCAGCGACGAAATCGGTGCGATCGCGCGCTCGGTGACGGCTTTCCGCGCCAATCTCGTGGAACGGGCCAAGGAGCAGGCCGTTCAGGAGCTTGCGCATCAGGATGAAATGACCGAGGAGCGCAAGGCGCTCATGCATGACGTCGCCGACGATTTCGAAAAGTCGGTCATCGGCGTGGTGTCCGCCCTGTCGAAGGCGGCCGGCAGTGTCGAAAGCAATTCTGTGCATCTGAACAACGCGGTGAGCTCCTCGCTTCACGCCGTTCAGCAGGTTCACCTGGCAACGTCGGAGGCCAACAGTTCGGTGGAATTCGTCACGAATTCGGCGAACCGGCTGTCCGATTCCCTGCAGCACGTCCGCCACGATGTGGATCAGGCGACCGATATCGCCAGCGCGGCGGTGGATGAGGCCCGCAAGACCGATGAAATCGTCGGCCGGCTGTCCGAAACGGGGCGCGCCATTGGCGAGATCGTCGAACTCATCAGTCAGATTGCCAGCCAGACCAATCTTCTGGCGCTGAACGCCACCATCGAGGCGGCGCGGGCCGGAGAGGCCGGCAGGGGATTTGCGGTCGTCGCCAACGAAGTCAAGGCGCTTGCGGAACAGACCACCAAGGCGACCGAAGATATTTCAGCGCAGGTCACCTCCGTTCAGGAAGTCGCGGAACTGTCCGCGACTGCCATCCGCTCGATCGCGGAAACCATCGGCCGGGTCAGCGAGATTTCGGGAAAAATCCGCGAAGCGGTCGAAGAGCAGACGACCGCCACGCAGGAAATCAGCAGCAACGCCATGACGGCAAGCTCCAGTTCGGAGCAGGTGACGGACAACGTCAACACGTTGAGCGAAGTCATGGAAACGAGCCGGTCGGCAACGGACGAGATGCACCAGGCCGCGACGGAGCTGGGGGACCTCTCCAACAGCCTCCAGTCGCAGGTTCGGCAATTCCTGCAGAGTGTGCGGGCGGCATAAAGATAAAATTGCAATTAAGGATTGCTATAATTGACAATATTTATCCGCTAAATTTTCCCGTTTAGAGATTGTTTCAGGTTTTTCCCAATAGGGTAAACAAAGACAAGGCCCTGAAACGAAGACGGATATGGCGGAATTCTTGGCTGAAGTGCCAATTTCATTTCTGACAGTCTGCCTGGCGGCAGCAGCCGCCTTCCTGTTCATTGGCTATTTCTGGGGAGTCAGGAAAGTCGGCCTTGCCGGAGAAGGCGGCCTGTCGGAATTCGGCAATGACACAGCCATCCTGAAAACCGTTGTGGAACATGCCCATGAAGGCCTGGTGTTGCAGGACATCTACGGGCATATCGAATGGACCAATCCGGCCTATTCCCGCATTACGGGATACTCCGCCGATGAGGTCAGGGGCCGGCGGCCGCAGGAATTCATCCTGACGCCCGAGAACCAGGTTCCGCCGGAAGAGATCGAAAATTTCAAGTTCGACCTGACCAAGTTCCAGTCGGGCTTTGAAGAGCTGATCCAGAACAAACGCAAGAACGGGGAGTTCTTCTGGAACCAGCTTACCTTCGCCGTTGTCGAAGGGAAGACGCTGGAAGACACCAAGATCATCGTCATCTGCCGCGACGTGACCACCCAGGTGGAACACATGAAAGAACTGGAGGTGGCGCGCAACCGGCTGAAACACCAGGCCGAGCATGACGACCTCACCGGTGTCGCCAACAGGGCCAGGCTCTCCTCCTTCCTGCAGGAGAATGTCTCTGCCGCCAACGAAACCGACCGCCCGATCGGCATCATCCATGTCGATCTGGACCGCTTCAAGGAAATCAACGACAGTCATGGCCACGGCGCGGGCGACGCGGTTCTGCAGCATACCGCAAGCGTGCTGAAGTCCGTTTTGGGGGGCAAGGGGCTGGTGGCGCGTATCGGCGGCGACGAATTCATCGCCGTCGTATCCGAGCCTTGCGACCGGGACCAGATGGAGGCGATCGGCGAACAGATTCTGGAAGGCCTGTCCAGACCGATCACGGTGGATCACCAGAGCCTCAGGGTGACCGGCAGCGTTGGACTTGTGCTGGCGGACGGGGCGAAGTCGAGCGCTTCGGAGCTGATCAACCGCGCGGATCTGGCGCTCTACGCCGCCAAGACATCGGGACGCGGGCGCATTGCCTGGTACACGGATGCGCTCGGGGCCGCACACCGTCACAAGCGCATGACGATGGCACAGCTCGACAAGGACCTGGAGACCGGGCGGCTGACCCTGCTTCTCGAGCCGCAATACAGTTTCGAGCACCGGCAGATCGTCGGCTACGAGGCCTCCGCCCACTGGCTGCACCCCTCCGAAGGGCTGGTCGATCCGGTGGACATGCTGAGTTCGCAGGACGACGTCAAACGCATCGCCTTGATCGAACGCTTCGCGCTGAAGCGGGGGGTCGCGGAAGTCAAACGGCTTCGCGAGACCTCGCAAGCGGCTCTCTACCTGTCCGTCAACCTGACGGGAGCGAGCCTGATGGACCCGGCGTTCGCGGATGTCGTGACGCATCTGTGCGACGAAAACAGTTTCGCCGCCGGGGATATCATCGTTGAACTCGACGAGAAGATTGTCCGGCTCGATGAACCAGACAGTGTGGTGAGCGGTGTCGGCAAGCTGTCGGAGCTGGGCTGCCAGATCGCGCTGGACGGATTTGGCAGCGGACATGGCGGTGCCGGCCAGCTTCTTCGTCTGAATGCCAATTGGCTGAAGGTCAGCCCGCTGCTGGTTGCGGGGGTGCATGAGCAAAAAGCACAGCAGCAGGTCGTGGTGTCGGCCGCCCAGCTCGCCGGCAATCTCGGACTGAAGGTGTCTGCCGCAGGCGTGAACAGCCCCAAAGAGGCCGAAGTCCTGAAAAGGAACGGCTATGCCGTAATCCAGGGAGAGGTGATCTCGAAACCGCTTTCGCCCAGAGAGGCGGAAATACACATGCGCGAATTCGGGCCGCTGTTCGAATTGCACTAGGGTCTGTGTCTCAATGGCAACAGTCTACTGTTTCGTGCTGCGGTTTGACGTATTTTTGCTTTTCAACCTGTCTAAAAGCAGGTACCAACTCAGCTGGCCAACTTCCGGTGGTTGGCATTTATCCCTAGCGGCCGCCCGGCTGCGCAACCAGGAGGGCTTACATGATAGATCATAGCATGATCCACCCATATGCTGCCCTCATGGCGTGCCCAAGGATCACTGTCCGCTTCCGATAGGAAGCCGCAGTCCTCTTCAAAATCCAAAACTTTGCGGTGACCGGCACAAGCCGATCCCTCTGCGCTGCACGCGTGTTTCCGCGTGTCCGCCGGCACCACCTTTGCGATCCTTTTTTCGGAGTTGATCCGATGTCAGTTCAATATTCGCCGGACCTGTCTGCGCTGGCAGACCGTTCGGATTTTGAGGTGTCCCCACCAAGCGACCCAGCACCAGGGCTGTTCCGCCGTGTCTGCCGCTTCTTGGCAGGTGTGGCGATCTTCGCGGGCGTCACCTTTGCGATCACCGTGGTGTTTTTCATTCCGGTGCTTATTTCGAATCTGGGCCGGATCGAGGCCCTGGAAATAGCGGGTGAGCTTATTCCGGCGACGGTGTTCGCGGAAAAGCTCGGTGCGCTGTTCTGGGGGACGTTCATTCTGGCCCTGGCCTTTACAAGTTTTGTCGCCGGTATGCGCTTTTGCGTGCCCGACAGAATCGTTCGCCCGGTTTATCGGCCGTTGAGCCCGGAAGACGCGCTTCATGCGCTGACGGTGCTCAGGTTGATCGGGCCTGAGAGGTAATCATGTTTGACTGGTTCGAGAAACTCGTTGATCCTTTCAAGACGACGAAGCTCGATGTTCCGCCCAAGGGGTTCTGGGCCTTTTGCTGGTACTATACGAAGCCGGTCTGGCCCATCCTGGCCGTGGTGTCGGCTCTGGGAACCGTGGTCGCCATAGCGGAGGTGTATATTTTCACCTTCCTGGGCGACCTGGTGACCTGGCTTGAAAAGTCCGATCCGTCCACGTTTGTCAGCGAGAACTGGCCGCATCTCGTCTTCATGCTCGCGGTTCTGCTGCTCTTGCGGCCCGCGCTTGAAGTCATCTGGCAGCTTGCCTTCCACCAGGGGCTGATGGGCACCTATCCCATGTCCATCCGCTGGCGGGTTCATCGCTATCTGCTGCGCCAGAGCGTGTCGTTCTATCAGAACGATTTCGCCGGGCGGATCGCGACAAAGCTGATGCAGACCGCGCTCGGCGTGCGCGAAGTCGTTTCGCGCCTCGCCGACATCATGGTTTATGTCACGGTCTATTTCACCGCCGCGGTGTTCGTGATCGCCAAGGCCAACTTCTGGCTCAGCCTGCCGTTCCTGGTCTGGGTCGGCGCCTATCTTGTGACCATCCGCTTCTTCATTCCGAAGCTGAGGGATGTTTCCAAGAAACAGGCGGATGCCCGGTCGCTGATGACCGGTCACGTGGTCGACGCCTACACCAACATCACGACGGTGAAGCTGTTCTCGCATGCCGAGCGGGAAGAGACCTATGCCAGGAACTCGATGTCCGGGTTTCTCAGGACGGTGTTCATGCAGATGCGGCTGGTGACCGGGCTCAATATCGTGCTCGTGTTCATCAACATGCTGCTGCTGTCGTCCATCGGCGCACTGGCGATTGTCCTGTGGCAGGCCGGGACGGTGACCATCGGCGATGTGACGATCGCCGTCGCCATCGTGTTGCGCCTGCAGGGCATGTCGCACTGGATCCTGTGGGAATTGGCCGGTCTCTTCGAGAATATCGGCACGGTTCAGGACGGCATCACCACCATCTCGCGCGAGCGCGAGGTGATGGACGTGCCGCAGGCGAAGCCGCTCACGGTCGACCGGGGCGAGATCCGTTTCGAAAACATCCGGTTCCATTACGGCAAGGAATCCGGCGTGATCGAGGATCTCAGCCTGACCATTCATTCGGGCGAGAAGATCGGCCTGATCGGACGGTCGGGCGCCGGCAAGTCCACGCTGGTCAATTTGCTTCTGCGTTTCTACGACCTGGAAGGCGGACGGATATTGATCGACGGCCAGGATATCGCCGGTGTGTGCCAGGACGATATCCGCGCGAATGTCGGCGTGGTTACGCAGGACACGTCCCTGCTGCACCGGTCGATCTTCGAAAACGTCGCCTACGGCAAGCCGGAAGCGACGCGCGAGGAGGTTCGTGCAGCCCTGGAAAAGGCGCATGCCGGCGAGTTCGTGAACGGACTTGCCGACATGGAAGGCCGCCAGGGGCTCGACGCCCACGTGGGCGAGCGCGGTGTCAAGCTGTCCGGCGGTCAGCGTCAGCGGATTGCCATCGCGCGGGTGCTCCTGAAGGATGCGCCGATCCTGGCTTTGGACGAGGCGACTTCCGCGCTCGATTCAGAGGTGGAGCTCGCCATACAGGAGAGCCTGTTCGACCTGATGAAAGGCAAGACCGTGATCGCGATCGCGCACCGTCTGTCGACCATCGCAGCCATGGACCGGCTGATTGTCATGGACAAGGGCCGAATCATCGAAGAGGGCTCCCATCAGGAGCTTCTGGAGAAAAACGGCCTCTATGCCCAGCTCTGGCAGCACCAGTCGGGCGGCTTCCTGGCGCCGGTTCAGGCGGCCTGAAACAAAAGACAAATTGGCAAGGCCGGGATTTGCATAAATTCCGGCCTTGCGCTTTTTGCCAAAAAAGGGGCAGAAAAGCGGCGCGGCTCTTCATTTGAGTGCGACATAAATGTTTTGAAGCGCTTGTTGAACTGGACAAGCGTTTCGAAGGGTGCAAAAAGACAAGCCGCTTGACCGGTGCGGATCTGTTGCCGTACCCGGTCCCCGTTGAGCCCGGCATGGATCCGCCCCCTTCTTGGGCAAGAAGGGTGTCCGGACGTGATGCGGGCTTTCGGTACAGGTTGAACAGGTTTCGAGAGGACGCGACCTTGGCACATACGGATCAGGCGGAACCAACCCGCCGAGATTTCCTCTACATTGCGACTGGCGCCATGGGCGTAGTGGGCGCGGGTGCACTGGCATGGCCGTTTATCGACCAGATGAATCCGGATGCTTCCGCATTGGCTCTGGCTTCCATCGAGGTTGATGTGTCTGCCGTGGAAGAGGGGCAATCAATTACAGTCAAATGGCGCGGTAAGCCGGTTTTCATCCGCAACCGTACCGAAACGGAAGTGGACGAGGCGAAAGCCGTTCCGCTCGCGGACCTGAAGGATCCGCTGGCACGGAATTCCAACTTGCCGGCGAATGCCGAGGCAACGGATGTCAACCGCGGTGTCGAGGGCAAGGAAAACTGGCTCGTCCAGGTCGGTATCTGTACGCACCTCGGCTGCGTTCCGATTGGCGATTCCGGCGACTTCGGCGGCTGGTTCTGCCCGTGCCATGGGTCTCACTACGATACTGCCGGCCGTATCCGTAAGGGCCCGGCTCCCGAGAATTTGCTGATTCCGCCGCTCGAGTTCGTCAGCGACTCGACGATCAAGATCGGCTAACGGCAAGAATTTTTAGGAGACAGCCATGGCTGGACATTCAAACTATGTACCGCAGAGCGCGGCGGCAAAGTGGCTGGAAAGCCGTCTGCCGGTCATTTCGCTCGTTCGCGGCTCTTTCGTTGATTTCCCGACGCCGAAAAACCTGAACTACTGGTGGACCTTCGGCGGCATTCTGTTTTTCATGCTGGTCGCACAGATCATCACCGGCATCGTCCTGGTGATGCACTATACGCCGAACACCGCCATGGCCTTCGACAGCGTCGAGCACATCATGCGCGACGTGAACTTCGGCTGGATGCTGCGCTATCTGCATTCCAACGGCGCCTCGATGTTCTTCATCGCCGTCTACATCCACATTTTCCGCGGTCTCTACTACGGGTCCTACAAGGCGCCGCGCGAGATCTCCTGGATCCTCGGCGTGATCATCTTCCTGATCATGATGGGCACCGCCTTCATGGGCTACGTTCTGCCCTGGGGCCAGATGTCCTTCTGGGGCGCGACGGTCATCACCAACCTGTTCTCGGCCATCCCGCTGGTCGGCGAGGAAATCCGCACCTGGCTGTGGGGCGGCTTCTCGGTCGACAATCCGACGCTGAACCGCTTCTTCTCGCTGCACTATCTGCTGCCGTTCATGATCTTCGGCGTGGTCATCCTGCACGTGTGGGCCTTCCACACCACGGGCAACAACAACCCGTCCGGCGTGCAGCCCAAGACCAAGCAGGACACGGTTCCGTTCCACCCGTACTACACGATCAAGGATCTGTTCGCGATCATCGTGTTCATGATCCTGTTCGCCTGGTTCGCCTTCTATGTGCCGAACTACATGGGTCACCCGGACAACTACATCGAAGCCAATCCGCTGGTCACTCCGCCGCATATCGTCCCGGAATGGTACTTCCTGCCGTTCTACGCGATCCTGCGCGCCATTCCGGACAAGCTCGGCGGCGTCGTGGCCATGTTCGGCGCGATCGCGATCCTGTTCGTGCTGCCGTGGCTGGATACCTCCAAGGTCCGTTCCGGCACCTACCGGCCGCTGTTCAAGCAGTTCTTCTGGATCTTCGCCGCGGACTGCGTGATCCTCGGCTATCTCGGCGCAATGCCGCCGGAAGAGCCCTATGTCACGATCGCCCGGATCTGCACGACCTATTACTTCGCGCATTTCCTGGTCATCCTGCCGTTGCTCGGGTTCCTGGAAAAACCGCGGCCGCTGCCGGCCTCGATTTCCGAAGCCGTCGTGAAGGGCGGTTCCGGCAAACCGGCCGGTGCGGCTGCCGCGCCGGATACGAAGTAACGCGAACCGGATCAGGAGTTAATTGAGACAATGAGCACCATGATCAAAATGGTTCGTTCCATCGCGGCGGTGGCGGCTCTCGCCATCGCGACCCCGGGCTTGGCGGCGGACAGCGAAACACCGCATATCGAACGCCAGCAATGGTCTTTCGCGGGGCCGTTCGGCTTCTACGACCGGGGCCAGCTGCAGCGCGGCTTCAAGATCTACCGGGAGGTCTGTTCCTCCTGTCACGGTCTGCACTTGGTGGCGTTCCGCAACCTTGCGGAAGACGGCGGCCCGAGCTTCACCGAGGAGCAGGCCAAGCAGATCGCGTCCGAATATACCGTGATCGACGGTCCGAACGAGGACGGCGACATGTATGAGCGTCCGGCGATCCTCGCCGACAGGTTCCCGTCGCCATTCCCCAACGAAGAGGCGGCGCGTGCCGCCAATGGCGGCGCCTATCCGCCGGACTTCTCCCTGCTGGCCAAGGCGCGCGCCGCGCATCGCGGCTTCCCGTGGTTCATCTTCGACGCCTTCACCCAGTATCAGGAGCAGGGCCCGGATTACATCTACGCCCTGATGATCGGTTACGAGGAAGATCCGGAAGGTGTCGAGGTGCCGGCCGGGCAGTATTACAACCACGCTTTCCTGTCGGGTCATTTCCTGTCCATGGCGCCGCCGCTTTCGGAGGAACTGGTTGAATATACCGACGGCACACCGATGACGGTCGACCAGTACGCTCACGATGTTGCCGCGTTCATGATGTGGGCTGCGGAGCCGCATCTGGAAGAGCGCAAGAAGATCGGCTTCCGCGTGATGATCTTCCTGATCTTCTTCGCCGGACTGCTCTACTTCACCAAGAAGAAACTCTGGCGCAACGTTGACCATTGATTGAACGTTGACACAGTGCATTATGAAAGCCGCCGGTTCCCGGCGGCTTTTTCTTTGAGAGGTGACGGAATGGGCCGTATGTCGATTTTACTGGGCGCGATCCTTTTTCCCGCGTCCGCTTTTTCTCAATCTGCCGCGATGCATACGGTCGCTGTCCTGGACATGCAGATCGCGATGAGAGCCGCGCTCAGAGCCGTGGAAGTCTGCACCGAGGCCGGTTATCAGGTCGGTGCGTCGGTCGTGGACCGGTTCGGTGTGGAGCAGGTCACACTGCGCAGCAACATGGGCGGGGCGCATGTGGCTGAAACGGCGCGGCGCAAAGCCTGGACGGCGGCGAGCTTCAACATGCCGACCAGGGATCTCGACACGCTGGTGGGGGACGGAAAATCCTGGGGTCTGGTCACCATTCCCGGGGCTGTGCCGCTTGGCGGCGGCCTGCCGATCGTGTCGCAATCCGGCGAGTTGCTGGGCGGTATCGGCGTTGCCGGCGGCGGTGGAGGCGAAAACGAGGCGCAATGCGCCAAAGCCGGCCTTGACGCCATCGCGGATCAGTTGAAATAAGCCTTCACACCCTAAACCGGCGGCCGTCGCGGCGACAGGCCGGTGTCTTCAGTCAATTTGGTAGGAGCGGGCATGGCAGACGCAGTCTTGGGCATCATCGGCGGTTCCGGCATCTACGATTTGCCGGGTCTGGAAAATTCGGAATGGATCACCGTGGAAAGCCCCTGGGGAACGCCCTCCGATCAGGTGCGGATCGGGACGATCGACGGCCTGAAGATCGTTTTCCTGCCGCGCCACGGACGGGGCCATATCTATTCGCCGACCACCATCAACTACCGCGCCAATATCGATGTGATGAAACGTTGCGGCGTGACCGATCTCCTGTCGGTTTCGGCCTGCGGTTCCCTGAAAGAGGAGCATTCGCCGGGCACGTTCGTGCTCGTCGACCAGTTCATCGACCGCACGATCGCCCGGGAAAAGAGCTTCTTCGGCACAGGCTGTGTCGCCCATGTCTCCATGGCGACACCGGTCAGCCCCAAGCTGGTCGATGCGGTGGCGGCGGCGGCGGCGGCGGAAGGCCTCGCCTACAACAAGGGCGGCACCTATCTGGCGATGGAGGGCCCGCAGTTCTCGTCGCTGGCCGAAAGCGAGCTTTACCGTTCCTGGGGCTGCGACGTGATCGGCATGACCAACATGCCGGAAGCCAAGCTCGCCCGGGAGGCGGAGATCAGCTACGCGACCATCGCGATGGTCACCGACTATGACAGCTGGCATCCGGACCATGGCGAAGTCGATATCCAGGCGATTCTCAAGGTTCTGCACGACAATGCCGAAAACGCGCAGCGGCTTGTCGCCCGCGTCGCACGGGATCTGCCACGCGATCACCAGTCCTGCCCGGCAGGCTCCGACACGGCCCTGGAATTCGCCATGATGACGGCACCGGAAAAACGGGATCCGGCACTGGTCGCCAAACTGGACGCCGTCGCCGGCCGAATCCTGAACAAGACTTCCTGAACCGGAGAGTGCCGTGAGCCCATGGAAAGGCTTCGACCGGTGGAGCAAACTTGCTATAAGCGACGGTCGGGGCCGGGGTCATCTGCTCGCAATACGCAGTGAGACAGTCTGACCCGGCCGGCCCGACCTGCCAAAGAGCCATGCGCGCGCGTGCCGGAACCGCACCAGAAAGAGAGCCGATGACCCAACAGACAATCCAGGATGAATTGATCAGCTCGATCCGCACGATCAAGGACTATCCGGTGGAAGGGATCCTGTTTCGCGACATCACCACGCTTCTGGGCAATGCCAGGGCTTTCCGCCGGGCGGTGGATGCGCTTGTGCAGCCCTGGGCGGGATCCAAGGTCGATCAGATTGCCGGTATCGAGGCGCGCGGCTTCATTCTGGGCGGCGCGGTTGCACACCAGCTTTCGGCCGGGTTCGTTCCGATCCGCAAGAAGGGCAAGCTGCCGCACGAAACGGTGCGCGTTGCCTATTCGCTCGAATACGGTCTCGACGAGATGGAGATGCACAAGGACGCCATCCAGCCGGGAGACCGGGTGATCCTGGTCGATGACCTCATCGCCACCGGGGGAACCGCGGAAGCCGCCTGCAAGCTCCTGCGCTCCATGGGCGCCAATATCGAGGCGGCCTGTTTCATCGTCGATCTGCCGGATCTCGGCGGAGCCAAGAAACTGGAAGCGATGAACGTTGCCGTCCGCACTCTGGTGGAATTTCCGGGACACTGACCTGCCATGGGAGGAGCCGGCAGCGGGGTGACGAAACCGGAATTTTCGGAGAAGTTCCAGCAGGACTTCGAAACCCTCTTGAAATGGCGCCGCGACGTGCGCCGGTTCAGGACCGATCCCCTGCCGGAGGGCACGCTGGACCATCTGCTGCATCTTTCCGATCTGGCGCCCTCCGTCGGCAACAGCCAGCCCTGGCGGATCGTGATCGTCGACAGTCCGGAAAGGCGTGCGCGGATCGTCTCCTGCTTCGAGGCGGAAAACGACGCGGCCGCACGGCAATATGACGACGAGCGGGCCCGGCAATACCGGCAGCTCAAGCTGGCCGGGCTGAAGGAAGCGCCGGTCCATCTGGCGATCTTTTGTGACGACGATCCTGCCCAGGGGCACGGTCTCGGGCGTATTACCATGCCGGAGACGCTTGCCTATTCGACCGTCAGCATGGTCCACACGTTCTGGCTGGCAGCCCGGACGGAAGGTGTCGGCGTCGGCTGGGTTTCGATCCTCGATCCGGAAACGGTCTGTCAGATCCTGCAGGTTGACGCCGCGTGGCGGCTCGTGGCTTATCTATGCGTCGGTTTTCCGGAAGAAGAACATATCGACCCGGAACTGGAGCGTGCGCGCTGGCAGTCGCGTAGTGCTCTGGAGACGCGGCTGTTCCGGCGCTAGAGCATCGCATCGTGTCTGCGTCCAGATGAATGCAGAGACGACGCTCCAGCGCTTTTAGATCGATCAAGGAATGTTCAATCGATTGCGGTTGAACATTCCTTGATCTAGGGCATCCAGGGTTCGGCGGAACACGGGATGCTCCAACAAACTGGAAGCGATCGACTTCTCCGTTTTCAGGCGTTTCGCCCGAAAGCGGGTGGATCTGGGAGAACGCCTTAATGCCTGTGATCATTCGACCCACGGAAGACAGAGATCATGCCGATGTGCATCAGCTGCTCGTGAACCGCTGGACCGCAGCCGAGATCATGCTGGACAACGAAATGATCGATGCATCACGTCTGCCCGGCTATGTGGCCTATGACGGAGACGAACTCGTCGGCCTGGTCACGCTGATCAAGCGCGACGGGGAGTGGGAAATCGTGACGCTGGATTCCCTCAATCGCTGGGGCGGCGTGGGCAGTCAGTTGCTCGATGCGGTGGTCAGCGAAGCGCGGGCGAACAACATCCCGCGTCTCACCGTGCGCACGTCCAACGACAACCTCGATGCCTTTCGCTTCTATCAGCGCCGCGGGTTCCGGCTGGAAGCCGTCGCCCCGGGCGTTATCGACCAGGAACGGGAAGTCAAACCCTCCATCCCGCTGCGCGGCGACTACGGCATCGAGCTTCACGACGAAGTGCTGTTTGCGCGGGCGCTTTAGATGCAGAGCGTCACAGATTGTTCTTAGAATTCTGAAGGCACACCCTCATCCTGAGGAGGGCCTATGGGCCCGTCTCGAAGGATGGGCTGCTTGCTCCTGACTGTGCCGCCCATCCTTCGAGACAGCGCTGACGCGCTGCCTCAGGATGAGGGGAGGGGTTCAAGCAGGGTCCGAGGGACAGACTGTTGAAAGATCACATCTGAATCTTGGCCTTCTCATTGGATGGTGTCTCTTCTTTCGAAACCGGATTTCAAACCTGCCGGGCGACGGTGCCGATCACATTGACCAGAATGCGTGCCGCCGTGAGGGCCGACAGGCCGTCAAGGTCAGCAGGCGGATAAAGCTCAACGAGGTCGAAGCCTGCGATCCTTGTCCGTTTGCCGAGACCCGCGATCAGGTCGATCACCTGCGTGTAAGTCAGGCCACCAGGCGTTCGTGCCGCCACGCCCGGCATGATGCCGGGATCGAGGCCGTCACAGTCGAGGGTGACCACCACCCGCGCGCCTTCGGGAATGTGCCGGAGGGCGGCTTCGACACCCTGGGCGTGGATCTCGCGGGCGGTCACGAACCGGCTTCCGTAGCGCTGCGCGGCTTCAACCTCCGAAATCCCTGCGCTGCCAACGGCCCGAAGGCCGACCTGCACCATCCCGGCGACATGCGGCATCTCGCTGGCCCGGCGCATCGGGCTCGAATATCCGTAGCGTTCTCCTTCCACCTCATCGCGCCAGTCGATATGGGCGTCGATCTGCAGGATCCAGACGGGTCCGCGATCCGCAAAGCCGGCGAGGAAGGGAATGGGGACGGAATCGTCGCCGCCGAGCAGGACCGGGACAGCCGGTGTCGACAGGATCGCGCGTGTCTTCGCCTCGATCCGGGCCCGGTTGCCGGAATTGTCATGCATGACGGTCGGGACGTCGCCGATATCGATGGCGCAGACCGGCTTGCCGTTGAACAGCGGACCGCCAAGATCGAAATCCCAGTTCCGGACAAGATCGGCGTCTTCCTGGCTCGCGGCGCGGATGGTGCCGGCGGCCAGGGCGTAGCCGCTGCTGTCCCTGCCGGGATAGGTGCTGCCGTGACCGGCTCCGAAAATCACGGCGCAGGGCGGGCGGCCATCGGCAAGGCGATCGGGAAAACCGAGAAAGGGAGGCGTTGTGGTCATGTTTGGGGGACCGGATGATCGTTCGCGGAGGGCCGCGGCCGGGCTTGTTTGTTGGAGAGCTATTTCACCGGCATCATAAACGAAGTCCCCCGGCCTTGTCCGGTTTTGAAAAGAAACATGCTCTTGCTGTCATTGGCAATCCGTAGCGGGAAGGGCCGCCTCGTCCTGAAATACTCTCAGATTGCCGCGTCAATTTGCATTGCAGCGCACAATAGTTATAATCGCCGACTTCCAAGATCACTTCCCGAAAAATTGGGAAACCTGCGCTGTACCGGCTCAGAAATACTGAGGAGGAAGATTTATGCCCGAAGCCAAGTCGCTAGAAACGGCTGAGGAGATTTCAGATATCGCCTTTGGTTTTATGGGATCAAAAGCCCTTTTTTCTGCACTTCATGTAGATTTGTTTTCGATTCTTTCCGAAAAAACTTTATCTCCGCAAGACGTTTCTCAGAAAAGCGCTCTTGATCTCGATCGGGCCACGACATTGCTGACGGCACTGACCAGCCTGGGCCTGGTGCGCCGGGAGGATGGCGGTTTCACGAATTCGCCGGCCGCGGAAGCGTTTCTGGTGAAAGGCCGCAAATACGATTTCGGCGATTACCTGCGCTTCCAGATCGACAAGCAGATGTATCCGTTCATGACCCAGCTGAACGATGCGCTCACCGACAGTCTGGAAAAGGACCAGATCGCCTCCTACGAGGACTGGTTCAGCGATCCGGAAGAGGCACAACTCTATTCCCGCTCCCAGCATGCCGGGTCTCTCGGGCCGGGCCGCGGCCTTGCCAAGATGGTGGATCTCAGCGCGGCGAGAACCCTTCTCGATGTCGGCGGGGGCACGGGCGCGTTCTCGATCTCGCTGTGCAAGATCTATCCGGAGCTGACCTCGACCATCCTGGATTTCCCGAATGTCGCCAGGGTCGGCGAGGAGTTCATCGCCGAGGAGGGGTTGTCGGACCGGATCAGCTACCGGCCGGGCAATGCGCTCAAGGATCCGTGGCCGGAAAGCGCCGATGCGGTGCTGATGTCCTATCTCTTTTCCGGCGTTCCGGGAACCGCGATCCCCGGCCTTGTGCGCAAGGCCTGCGATGTGCTGACGCCGGGCGGCCGGTTCATGGTGCACGATTTCATGGTCGACGAAAGCCGGGAAGGGCCGAAGCTCGCCGCGCTCTGGCAGCTTCAGCACACCGCCTTCAACCCGGAAGCCAGGTCGATCACCAGTCCCTATGTGGCAGAGCTCATGGAAGCGGCCGGGTTTACCGACATCACGAGCGAAGTGATGATCCCGGGCATGACCATGCTGGTGCACGGGAAAAAGCCGGAGTGACTTTTTCTGGTGGAGGTGAGGCCGTCTAGGGTCTCGTTTCGTCATCCCGGCCAGGCGTAGCGTGAGCCGGGATCGGAGGGCCTCGATCCTCTCTGTTTGAGGACAGAAGGACGGGCTTTGGCTCTCCGATCCCGGATCTTCGCTTTGCTTCGTCCGGGATGACGCGGTTGGGTTGGATCGATGCCAAACAGTGCACCCTGCGCTGTCCCGGACTTGATCCGGGACCTGCCATAAGGGCCCCGGATCAAGTCCGGGGCTGCCGCGGCGCGGCACCGTATTCCGGCTCCCTAAAGCAGAATTGTTGACGTCGGTGGTTTCAGCGTGAGCAACTTATCGCCCGATGCTCCAGGGCCGAATAATTGTCCGGGACTTGTCGTTCACGCTCCGCGCCGCTCGACGAAGACGGTGCCCTTGAAGGAGAACACCAGTTCGTCCTTCTGGTTATGCGCCAGCATGTCGGAATGGACGAGGCCCCATTCGGGCCGGCTGCGGCTTTCCGTCTTGCCGGTGACGATCCGGGTGTAGCGTAAGGTGTCGCCGGCAAACACCGGCTTGAGCCAGGCAAGATCCTTGAAGCCTGGGGAGGGGCCGAGCTTCGCGGCTGTCCGCCCTTCCTCGAGCGCCTTTTGCTGAAGCGCCTGAAGGGTTGCGACGAACAGTTTCATGAAGATGGCGGCCGAATGCCAGCCGGAAGCGCACAGATGACCGAAATGGGTCTTTTGGGCCGCTTCTTCGCTCAGGTGGAAGGGTTGGGGGTCGTATTTCTCCGCAAAGCGGACGATTTCTTCCTCGGTGAATGTGTATTCGCCGAGCTCTAGCCTGTCGCCGACCGAGATCTCCTCGAAAAAATCGATCATGCCGCCGGATCCCGTTTCGCGAACAGCACGGGGCTTTCCCACATGATGACGTCCTTGCCGGCCTGGTTGGCGGCGGTCACGCGCATGGACACAATGCCCATCTCGGGCCGCGAGCGCAGGCTCTTGGTTTCCAGGATTTCGGCTCTGGCCGACAATGTGTCGCCGGGAAAGACCGGTTTTTTCCACTTGAGTTCGCTGATGCCGGGAGAGCCGCGGCTGGTGCTGTTGTTGAGCAGGCCGGTGGCCAGCAGCCCCATCATCAGGCTGCCGGTGTGCCAGCCGGAAGCGGCCAGTCCGCCGAGCAGGGATGCCTTGCCGGCCTCTTCGCTCAAGTGAAAGGGCTGGGGGTCGAATTCGGACGCAAATTCGAGAACGTCTTCCTTGCTCACCGTCACGGAGCCGAGATCGAATTGCTGTCCCGGCGTGAAATCTTCGAAATGCAATTGTTCGGACATGGGTCCCGGGGATGGTTCATGAAGGGTGGAGACGCAGGTCACCGGCGTTTCCACGCGATTGGCGGCTGAGCGGATCAGTCGAAATAGATTTCGTTGTCGTCCAGATAGACGTTGCTGGCTTCGCAGATGTCGATGTCGATCGGGTCGTCGAGGATCTCGCTGTCGTCTTCGGCAAGCCAGCCGATCTGCAGCGTCTGGGCGCAGGTGCCCGACTCGGCAAGAAACTCCGCCCGCACATTGTCACCCGGCTCGAGCGGGTCCGATAGCCAGTTGTCGCTCCAGCCGCTGCCGTCATTGGTGTAGAAGCCGACGACGGTGTTTTCGTCGGTGTTGTTGTACACCTGGAAATAGCCCTGCTGGCCGGTGCCCTGCGCGTGCACGGCGATAGCGCCTGCCAGGAGGGTCAGGCCGGCCAGGCCCGATTTGAAGATCCTGTTCATTTCTCCTCCGAGGCAGCTTGCTGCCCGCATGTTTCAGAGCGCTCAGAAGCTAGTCTCAGGGTCACGGGAAGTAAATTGAATTCGGCTTGGAGGGAAAGCTTCTCCTCCGTGTTTTTCCAGGGCGTGGAAACCGCTTCAGGCCTTCACGTATTTACGCCAGTCATGCTCTTCCCTGAAGCCCAGCACCTCGCGGATCTTGCGGTTGGAAAACAGGGCTTCGTGCTCGCCGAGGTCGCGGCTGACGGGTACATTCGGAAAGAAGCGCCTGAGGATTTCCGTATTGGGAATATCGACCGAATTGGTGTCGTTGCCCGCATTGAAGACCTGATACCCGAGGCCGTCCTTTTCCAGGCAAAGATCGACGATCTGGCCGAGATCGCGGGCGTCGATATAGCAGAAGATGTTCCGGCGCCGCTGGGCGGGATTCTTGAAGAAATCCGGGAAGCGGTCATATTCGTGCGGCTCGATCACGTTGCCGATGCGGAGCGCGTAGATATCGAAGCCGGAGCGGCGTTGGAAGGCGCGCGCCGTCTGCTCGTTGACGACCTTGGAAAGCCCGTAGCTGTCCATCGGGTCGACGTCGTAGTCCTCTTCCACCGGCAGCACCTTCGGATCGGCTACACCGTCGGCGAAGCAGACGCCATAGGTAGTCTCGGAGGAGGCGATGACGATCTTGCGGATCCCCAGCTTCACCGCGGCCTCGATGACGTTGTAGGTGCCGACCGCATTGACCTGGAAGGTCTTGTTGTCCGGGTGGATCAGGATGCGGGGAATGGCGGCGAAATGCACCACTGCATCGAAGGACGGAACGCCGTTGCCCGGCTCCAGCTCGTCGAAATTGGCGTAGCTGGTCATGACGTTGAACATCTCGCCCGATTGCGTGATGTCGGCGGTGAGATTGTCGACGCCCGGGTGATCGAGCGGGGTCAGGTCGACATTGACGACCCGGTGGCCGCGGTCGAGCAGGTAGGGAACGACATGCTTGCCGGCCTTGCCGGAACCGCCTGTGAACAGAATACGTTTCGGGGTGCCCATCTGTTGTCCTTCCTGAAAAAGAAAAATGATTGGCGTACATCATGCGGAAAACGAGCCGGGGCGCCAGTGGGTGATTTTATTCGTTTCGGGAAATCACCTTGTCGGCTTCCCGGGCCGGACTGCGTCTCACAGCGGCCAGAAAATCAGGATCGCCGGTATGGCGACGCACATCACCAGAATTTCCAGAGGCAGGCCGATGCGCCAGTAGTCGCCGAAATGATAGCCGCCTGGCCCCATGATGATGGTGTTGTTCTTGTGTCCGATCGGGGTGAGGAAGGCGCAGGATGCAGCAACGGCGACGGACATCAGGAACGGGTCCGGGTTCACGCCGAGTGTTTCGGCGATATCCACGGAGATCGGCGCCGCGATCAGGCAGGTGGCGACGTTGTTCAGGAAATCCGACAGGGTCATGGTGACGATCATGAGCATCGCCAGCGTGATCCAGGCGGGCGCACCGGTCGTCAGGGCAACGATCCCGTCGGCGATCAATTCGGCATTGCCCGCCTGTTCGAACGCCTCGCCAAGCGGAATGAGCGACCCCAGTAGCACGATCACCTTCCATTCGACCGCGTTATAGACTTCCGAGCCGCCGATGAGACCCGTGGCGGCGTAGAGCGCGACGCAGGCGGAAAGGGCGACGGGCAGTTCGGTCAGTCCGGTCACGGCAGCGGCAATCGCCAAGATGAACCCCCCGATGGCGAGCCAGGCCTTGTTGCGCTGTATCATGCCGGTCTGACGGCCTTCCAGCGGCAGAACGCCGAGCCAGGTGCAGGCATCCTCGAGCCCGCCCGCCGTTCCGAGCAGGAGAAGAACGTCGCCCGGACGGATCTGTTCGTGGCGGACCCGCTTCTGAATGCGGCGTCCCTGGCGGGAGATGCCGAGCAGGGTGACGCTGTGGTTGTTGAGAAGCCGCATGTTCAGGGCGGTCTTCCCGGCGACGCGGGCGTTGTCGGGAACGATGGCCTCGATAAGGGAAAGCGCGTTGCCGCTGAGCCTCTCCTTGTGCCGCTCCGACCCGGCGAAATCGAGCTTGGCCGCGCCCATGAAGCTCTCGATGGCCTTCGGGTCGCCCTCGACCATCAGGAAGTCGCCGCTCTTGATCGGTTCGCCTCGCGCGAAGCCCCTGATCCGGCGCCCGTTGCGGATGAGGCCGATAATGGCGACGTCTTTGTCCTCGGCGACGGGGTGAAGCTCGCCGACGGTCAGGGGCTTGTCTCCCGAGACCTTGCTGACCTTCAGTTCGGCGACATAGAGACTTTCCGCAAACTCCTCGTCTTTCACCTCTTCGCGGAAACGTTTGGGCAGCATGCGCCAGCCGACCAGGGTGACAAAGGCAATGCCGCTGACGGCGACGACAATGCCGACCGGGGAAAAGTCGAACATGGAAAAGGGCGCGCCGAGGGCATCGGAACGGTACTGGGCGATGACGATGTTCGGCGGCGTGCCGATCAGAGTGATCATGCCACCGAGGATCGTTGCAAAGGAAAGCGGCATCAGAGACAGGCCGGGCGAGCGGGCGGCCTTTTTGGCCGCTTCGAGATCCAGCGGCATGAGCAGGGCGAGCGCGGCCACGTTGTTGATGACGCCGGACAGGCCGGCACCAACAACCGCCATCAGGCCGATATGTCCGGAAAGCCGGCGCGAGGCCGACAGCAGGCGGCCGGCGACCAGTTCCACGGCACCCGAATTCATCAGGCCTCTGGAAACGATCAATACCAGGGCGATGATGATGACCGCGGAATGTCCGAAACCTGTGAAAATACGATCGGACGGCACGAGGCCGAGAAGCGCGCCGAGGATCAGCGCCCCGAAGGCGATCAGATCGAATCGGATCCGGCCCCAGACCAGCAAGGCAAAGACGATGCCGAACAGGACGAAAAGCGCAGTCTGGTCGAATGTCACGGACGCTAGCTCCGTTGGAAGAGGCCGGGGAGGACGGGGCACAGGTTTGGGCGCGTGCCGCTGGCTGACGATCATGACGGAAGTTTAATCTCAAAGCCACGCATCATTCATGTTCGTTTCCCATCTGTCCCTCAGCAGCAGGGAGCAGAGCTGCTGAGAGAAAGGATGTGAAGTCATGGTTGTTTTCTACGGCACTGCCGGCGAGGCCGGCGCGAAAATACGTACGGAATACGTTCCGAACCGGATCTGGAGCACGCATCCGGCCACGCTGCCCGGCACGGTCAAATGGAGTGGACGGAAAGGGTCGCAGCCTCAGGTACTGATGGCGGTGGACCGTAAGCAGAATGCCTCGATATGGTTCTGAGAAATACCGGGAAGTGAAACACGAGCCCCGCCGGCAGCCCGGCGGGGTTTTTGCTGTCTGCGAGTAGTCGTCGGCAAAGTCATCAGGTTCTTTCGGCATAGATGACGGAAGTTTAATTCCCACGCCAGTCATCGTTCATGTTCGCTCCCCACATCCTGTTCAGCGGCGGAAAGATGCCGCAGAGGAGAAAGGATGTATAGTCATGGATACGTTTGCCTTTTCAGCTTATGAGATCGACCGGATTCTGCACGAATACGGTAAGAAGAATGAACATGGAACTTCGCGTTCCGGAAGCAAAAAGCACAAGGGTAAGTGGTCCGATCAGAGAGGCGTGAACCCGCTGATGCTGATGGGCCTGGACCGCAGCTGAAGATAAAACCCCGTTGGAAGGCCAGCGGGGTTTTTCTTATGCGGAGACGCTTCAGACCACTTTGACCGTCAGGTCAGGCAGGCCGTCAATCGAGGCCTCAAGCACATCGCCGCGCTCGACCGCGCCGACGCCTGACGGGGTTCCGGTAAGGATGACGTCCCCGGCCCCGAGCTGGAACAGGTCCGACAGCCTGGAGATGACCTCCGGCGCTTTCCAGATCAATTGATTGAGATTACCGTCCTGGCGCGTCTCGCCGTTCACTGTAAGCGCAATGCGGCCTTCGTTCAGGAAGCCGCAATCGGCCGCGGGCATGATCGTGCCGACGGGCGCGGAACGTTCGAAGGCCTTCGCCGCCTCCCAGGGCCGTCCCGCCTTCTTCGCTTCGGCCTGCAGGTCCCTGCGGGTCATGTCGAGAGCGACCGCGTATCCGTAGATATGTTCCAGTGCACGGTCCACGGCGATGCTGGCGTGGCCGGATTTGAGCATCACCGCCAGTTCCACCTCGTGATGAACGTCGCTCGACAACGGCGGGTAGGGAAAGGTTCCGCCCGGGTCGAGATTGTCCGGATTCTTCTGGAAGAAGAACGGCGCCTCCTTGTCCGGATCGTGGCCCATCTCGACGGCATGCGCTGCATAGTTCCTGCCGACGCAATAGACCCGGCGAACCGGAAAACCCATCCGGCTTTCGCAGACAGGCAGGATGGTGGGGGAAGGGGCCGGGATAACTGTCGGCATGATCGTCGCTTCAATGGATTGAGGAAGATCTGCTTTTACAGGCTTCCCGGTCGCCCTGTCGAGCGGGTGTTTTTGGCATGTCAGACCAGGCCGCTCTCACAGGCAATAGCCCCTGCCGCATCGTGAAGGGCGAAGCGTCGCTAGATCTGCAGCCGCCCGGAAACGGGGATATCGAGGTCTTGCGGATGGATGACGAGGGCCCGGAGGGCGAGGCGCAACCCTTCCGCGGCGGTTTCGACCGACATGCTGGGCGCGCCGAGATTGGTCTCCATCGCGGCGACTTCCGGCAGATGGGGGAGGTGGATCCAGCCGGCTGGTATCTTGCTCCCGATGAGCGTCAGATGATGCAGGATGCCGTAGAACAGGTGATTGCAGCAGAAGGTGCCGGCCGCGTCGGAAATATCGGCGGGAATGCCGCCGTTGCGCATGGCCCGAACCATGGCGCGGACGGGAAGCGTGCTCCTGTAGGCGAGCGGCCCGTCGGCGGCGGTCGGTTGGTCCTGCAGCTCCACGCCGGCATTGTCCTTCAGTCCGTAGCGGGTGGAATCGTTGATATTCAGCGCGATGCGTTCGGCCGTGATCGTCGCCCGACCGCCGAACTCGCCCATCATGACGACCGCGTCGGCTTCCGTTTCCCGCAAGGCTTCCTTCACCGCATCGATGCAGACGAAGAAGGTGTTCGGAATGATCCGCGAGACGATCCGGGCGCCCTCGATGCTTTCGCCGTCGAGGTGCCTGGCGACCTGTTCCGCCGGATTAACCGGCGTGTTGCCGAAAGCCTCGAAACCGGTCAGCAGGATAGTCTTCATCGCCGGATGCTCCGTCTTGCCGTCTGCAGGGGACCTGACCGTTCCTCAGCCGGATGACGCCTCTTGTCAATCCGGTCTGCGGCGGGACATGACATTTCGCGCTTCAATGTGCTTAATCGAAACCGCTTCCTCCGGTTGAACGATTGCGGACGCCCATGACAGACCTGACGACGCCCGATCCGACGCTCTACAACAAGGACCTTGCGCCCATTGAACCGGAAAGAAGGAGCTGGGGCTGGTTCGCGATCTTCAACACCTGGTGCAACACGTCTCAAAGCCTGCTCGGTTATACGCTCGCAGCCTCCCTGTTCTTCACCCATGGCCTGAACGGCTGGGCCGTGTTCGCCGCGATCGTCCTGTCCGGCTTCGTGATCATGTTCCTGATCAATCTCACGGGCCGGGCGAGCGTGCGTTACGGCATTCCCTATCCGGTGATGGCGCGGGCCAGCATGGGGGTCTACGGCGCCAATGTCCCGGCCCTCATGCGGGGCATTGTCGCCATCTTCTGGTATGGCGCTCAGAGCTACGTGGCCTCGACCGCAATTCTTCTGCTGCTCACGGCGGTCTTCGGCAAAGGGCCACAGCAGAGTTTTCTCGGCCTGACCCCTTTCGGCTGGATTGCCCTGGTGATCGTGTGCGCGCTTCAGATCGCGCTTTTCTGGAAGGGAGTCGACTGGATCCGCCTGTTTCTGAACTGGGCGGGACCCGTCGTCTACGCGGTCATGGTGGCGCTGCTCGTCATGATCTGGATGAAGACCGGGCCGGATCTTCTCGGCGAGGTGGGCACCGCGCTGAAAGGGCGTGAGCAATCCACCGCCGCGAATATTTCAGGGTTCCTGGCCGTGGTGGGAACCATGATCGCCTTCTATTCCGCAATCATCCTGAATTTCGGCGACTTCTCCCGTTATGTGCGGAGCGAGGGGCAGATGAAACTCGGCAATCTGCTCGGACTGCCGGTGAACATCACCGTTTTCGCTGGGCTTTCGCTGCTGATCTCGGCCGGGACGATTGCATTGTTCGGGGAGCATCTGAGCAATCCGACCGAAGTCATCGCACGGATCGGCAGCACGCCGCTGACAATCGTCGCGGCGCTGACGTTTTTCGTGGCGACGGTCGGGATCAACGTGGTTGCCAATTACGTTCCGCCGGCAAACGATCTTTCCAACCTCTGGCCCGGCAGGATCAGTTTCAGAAAAGGGGGCGTGATTGCCGCGGCGGCCGCCTTCATCGTCAGCGCGCTCTGGGTGCCGGTGATTTCGGAATTCGGGATCGGCAAGTTTGCAAATACGCTCGGCGCCTTTCTGGCGCCCGCCTACGGCATCATGATTGCCGATTATTACCTGATAAAGAAACAGTCGCTTTCGGTGCGCGACCTGTACAGCGGCGACAAGGGCGGCGCGTACCACTATCGGAACGGTTTTCACCGCGAGGCCGTCGTTGTCCTCGTCGTTTCCTCGGTTTTCTCGGTGGCGACCGTCTGGTGGCCGGCTCTGGACTTTCTCACCGGTTTCGACTGGATCATCAGCGCGGCACTCGGGGCAGCGCTTTATCTTCTTGCGGTCCGGCGCTCGGGTCGCCCCGCCAGAGCGGTTTCGGCCTGAGCTATGGAACTCTCGGGATCACGCCAAGCCACACGCTCTGAGCCGTCCCGGACTTGATCCGGGACCTGCCATGAGGGCCCCGGATCAAGTCCGGGGCGGTACCGTGGTGGTGCTGTATTCCGAACCCTCAAAACAAATTCGATGGCAACGGTGAAGGGGCCTTGCCAGCGGTGCCGGAAGCGGCGGGCTACCGCCTGATGCATCACGTATTGAACTTGAACAGCAGGATATCGCCGTCCTTGACGATGTATTCCTTGCCTTCGTCGCGCGCCTTACCGGCTTCCTTGGCCGCGGTTTCGCCGCCCAGCGAGACATAGTCGTCATAGGCGATGGTCTGCGCGCGGATGAAGCCGCGTTCGAAATCGGTGTGGATCACGCCCGCTGCGCCCGGCGCCTTGGTGCCTTCCGTGATGGTCCAGGCGCGGGTTTCCTTCGGCCCCGCGGTGAAATAGGTGATCAGGCCGAGCAGGTCGTAACCGGCGCGGATCAGCCGGTCGAGCCCGGGTTCCTCCAGGCCGATGGTCTCCAGGAACTCTTCCTGTTCCTCCTTGTCGAGCTGCGAGATCTCCGCTTCGATTGCCGCGGAGATCACGACGGCGGCTGCGCCCTCTTCCTTGGCCCTCTCGGCAACCTTGTCCGACAGGGCGTTGCCTGTCGCGGCCGACGCCTCGTCGACATTGCAGACGTAAAGAACCGGCTTGGAGGTCAAGAGGTTCAGCCCTTTCAGAAGCTTTGCCTCTTCCGCGTCGGCGACGTCCAGCATGCGCGCCGGTTTGCCGTCCTGCAGGAGCGCGAGGGACTTTTCCATGATCGGCAGGAGGGCCTTGGCTTCCTTGTCGCCGCCGGTCGCCTTCTTCTTCAGCGGTGCGATGCGGCGCTCCAGGCTTTCCATGTCGGCGACCATGAGCTCGGTTTCCACCGTCTCCGCGTCGGCGAGCGGATCGACGGTGCCTTCCACATGGGTGATGTCGTCGTCCTCGAAGCAGCGCAGCACATGGGCGATGGCGTCGACCTCGCGGATATTGGCCAGGAACTGGTTGCCGAGACCCTCGCCCTTGGACGCGCCGCGCACCAGGCCGGCGATGTCCACGAAGGTGATCCGGGTCGGGATGACCTCCTTGGAACCGGCGACCTCGCGAATGGCGTAAAGACGCGGATCGGGAACCGCCACTTCACCGGTGTTCGGTTCGATGGTGCAGAACGGATAGTTGGCAGCCTGGGCCGCTGCGGTCTTGGTGAGCGCATTGAAGAGCGTGGACTTGCCGACATTCGGCAGTCCGACGATGCCGCACTGGAAACCCATGGGAGTTCGCTTTCGGTTGGTAATCTGAAACTGTTGCCGGGCTAATTGCCACCGCGCCACGGGCAGGTCAAGGCTTTGCGCGCGCTGCAGGGCTGTTGTGTCACCTGCGTGTCAGGAATTCGCGCTCAAAGGTCCGATTGAGAGGAAAAGGAAGCGCATGAGCGCTTTTCTCGGCGGCATGTTGGGCTATACTTGTCCGATATTTCAGGATGCTATGTTTTGGGAATTCATTCGGGATGGTCTCCTCTTTTCTGATTTCCACCTGCCGGCTGTTCAGGAGCGGCGGCCTGCACCGCGGCGCGCTGGTCTTCATCCTTCTCGCCGGTGCGGTCGGACCGGCCGGGGCGCAGGCATTCGATCCGCGCAGCCTGACGGGGCTCGGCGGTGACGAGCCCATCGATCCCGGTCTCGTCCAGGGTATGCGCAGCCTCGACGTCACAAGGGCCTATATTCCCGATGCGATCGATCTGTCGCCCCTGATGCCGCCGCCAGCGATGCAGCGCTATGGAAGCTGCGTCTCCTATGCCATCGGATACGGCCTGCGCGGTTATTACGCCGCGCTCGAAAACGGCGTGACGCCCGGTGAGGAGAATTTCACGCCCAGCCCTGCCTTCATCCATTCCCAGATCCGCAACGAAGCCGCACCCTGCGACAATTCGGGCAGCAACGCCTATCTGGCTATGGCCTATCTGAGCGGCAACGGTGCGCCGGACCGCAACGCCATTCCCGACAGTGCCATGTGCACCGACACGGTCGAACACGCCACCACGGCGCCCAGAAAGTTCCGTATCCGGGGCTTCGACTTCATCTTCGTCAAGGGCAAGCGGCGCAACCATGCGACCGACCGGGACCTGGACGCCATCAAGCAGCAGCTCGCGGCCGGCAATCCGGTCGCAACCGGGTTCCGGACCTACCGCGTCCGGCCGAGCGAGGAGCAGCCGGACGGATCGACGCTGCAATATCTGAAGGCGGGCGAGATCTACCAGGGGTCGCGCGGTCCCAATTCCGGCCCCTATGGCGGGCACCAGATGGTGCTGGTGGGATACGACGAGCGGCGCCAGGCCTTTCTGGTGCAGAATTCCTGGGGACCTTACTGGTCGGGCGACGGCTATGGCTGGATCGGCTATGCGGCTGCCAAGGCGGATCTGCACAACGCCTCCGTCATGCGCACCAACATCGTTCCACCCCGTCCCGTTCCCGGTATCAGCCGCAGGGACAGCGGTCATGAAGTTGCTTTCGAAGACGATGCCTGCAGCCATCTCTACGTGGTTGACGAACTCTCCGGTCTGGGACCCGTCCTCAACGGCTTCGTCAGCAGCCGGGACGCCCTGCAGCAGCTCTCGCAGGATTATGCGCCCGAGCAGATCAGGGATGTCGCGGTCCGTCCCTGGCCGGTCTGCGAAGTGTTGAAGACGCTTGACGGTCCGCTTTCTGAGCCCTCACGCCCGGAAATCCGGATGCTCGGTGGCGAGACGACGCTCAGCTACGGCGATTCCCTCGCCTTTCAGGTGCGCGCGCCGGATTTTGCGTCCTTTCTCTACATTGTCTATCTGCAGGCCGATGGCAGCGTGGTCAATCTTCTGCCGAAACGCGGTCCCATCCGCCAGCAGGCGGGCTTCGGCGAGCGGTATGTCTACGGCGACGGCCGCAACGGCCGCCAGAAATTCACCGTCCAACCGCCCTCCGGCGCGGAAGCGATCGTCGTGATCGCCTCGCGCAGCCCGATTGCCCAGCTCGAGGAGCTGGAGGAGGAGGGCGGCGGACAGTTCATCATGCCGGCCAGCGCGGAAAGCGGTGGCAGCATAGCCGACGACCGGTATTTCCTGACGGCGCTCAGAGCCGGCATGGCCGAGCAGCCGGACGAGACGCGCCTCGGCCGGGAGATTTCGGCCGATGTGCTTCATCTGACGATCCGGAACTGAGATATGTGGGGTGGTTACATGCGGTTTCCAAAAACAGTCCGGCCGGTGCTCCTGAAACCCGTTCTGGCGCTGGGCCTGCTGTTGGCATTGCTGGTGCCGGCCGCAGCCCAGACGGTCACCAGCGAAGAGATCGTGCGCGCGCTCCTGCCGCAGAATTCAGGTCCCAACGTGCGGTCCTTTCGCAAACAAGCGCCCAACCCTTACCGGGGGATCAACGTTCAAGGCGAATTGCCGCCCGAGGTGGAGCTGCCGCGGATCAACCTGACGGTCAATTTCGAGTTCGATTCCGCCTCGCTCACCAATGACGGCATTCTGACCCTGCAGGCGCTGGGTGCGGCCCTGCAGGATCCGCGTCTGAGGAACATGCGCTTCCAGATTGCCGGACATACCGACCTGCGCGGTTCGGCGCAGTACAATCTCAATCTGTCTCAACGCCGGGCGTTCACCGTCGCCGAATTCCTGGTCGCCTTTTACGGCATCCCCCGCCAACAGCTCTTTCCCGTCGGCTACGGCGAAAACCGCCCGGTCGATCCTTACAACCCGTCGAGCGGCCGCAACCGGCGGGTGGAAATCATCAACGTGGCGCCGCTATCGTAGTGAAGGAGCCAGGGTGGGGTGCCTAACGTATCCACTCACACCGTGCTGTCCCGGACTTGATCCGGGCCCTGTAGATGAGGCCCCGGATCAAGTCCAGGGCGGCCAAGTAATCGCGACCTTTTTCAAGCCCTGGCAAGCTGGTTTGTCAGGCTGAAGCTGCTGAAAAAAACTGATCACTGCAACCCCGCCATATCGACGATACCGCCGCTGCAGCCGATGCCGGTCGGGTCGGCCGCAAGCAGGAGATCGGTGAGCGGGGTCTCCGAGGTGATCGTGCCTTTCAGGCTGATCCAGATCTCATTGATGAGATTGCGGTCGCCGTCAGGCGTGCACTTGATTTCGACCCGGTCGCCGGCGCCGGCGCCGAATGCGGTGTCGAAGGCCGCGCGGATGTCCGCGCCGGTGATTTCTCCGCCGACATTATTGACGAATAGATCCGCCACGGCCGACTCGTTGATCAGATCGGTGAGATGCAGCAGGTCGTCGTAATATTCGTCGGCGCCGCCTTCTCCGAGATAGCAGGTACCGTGCTTGATCCATTCGTGATGGTGCAGAAAGCTCGCGAAGCCCGGCATGGCTGCCTGCAGGGCGTCGGCGGTTTCCGTGTCGATATCCGGTGCGGGGAGACGGTTCCAGCTGTTGGGATTGTCCAGGTTCTTGACGCTGCCCGGAACGCCGCAATAGTCCTTGCCCTTCGGCTGGGGCCAAAGGCCGTGGATCGAAAGCTGCCTTACCGCATGCGGCAGCAGGCCGTCATTCAGATCCCGGCATTCCTTCTTGCCCGGGCGGGTCTCGCAGAAGGCGGGTTGCCAGCTCAGCGTCAGCAGATTGTCGGTCGATTCCGGTCCTGTCTGATCGATGACGATATCATCGCCCCCGGTCGCCGGAGCGCTGGTGCTGGTACCGGCTTCGACCACATGAATGCCGCAGGAGGTGCTGACCCACCGGGAGTTCGTGACGGGAGCACCCTCGATCAGGATCTGGAAATAGTCGCCGCCCTCCTTGTTGATGCCGAGCATCGGATAGGCCATGCGTGGCGAGGTCGTGATACCGCCTGGATTGGTCTGCTTGTTCTTGCTCTGGAAAGCTTCGCAGGTGTCTTCGGCGATGAAATAGCCTTCAAGCCTGACGAAGGCGGATGCCTGTGCCGGCAGGAGCATGCACAGGACGGCAAAAAGAAACAGGAAACGCATCACTCACCTCCCGGGATCGTCGCATCGACGGCAGGTCCAGACCATGGGGCTCACGCATTACAATTATGTGACGCGAGGAGTGTAAGTGCAACGTCTTAGGGTTGAGGCGGTTTCAGTCGCCGCCGAGCAGCTTTTTCAGCATGTCCGCCATCGGGCCGGATTTGGGCAGATTGGCCGGTTTCTGCTGCCGGGCCTGTCGGATATGGCTCTGTCCCTTGGGTTTGGCGGATTGTTGCGGAGCGTTGCCGCTGCCGGTTTCCGGCTTCGGCTTGCGTTGGGCCTTCTCCGGCTCCAGAGCAAGCGTCAGCTTGTTGGCGAACTGGCTGTCCCTGCCTTCGGCAAGCATGTCCGCGTGATCGGCGATCAGGGCCAGCAGGGGCTCGAGCCAGTCCCGGTCCGCCTTCGCGAAGTCGCTCAGCACATAATTGGAAACCAGCCTCTTGTCGCCCGGATGGCCGATGCCGAGACGCAGGCGGCGATAGTCCGCGCCGATATGGGCGGTGATCGAGCGCAGCCCGTTGTGGCCGCCGTGGCCGCCACCCTTTTTCATACGGAACTTCGCCGGCGGCAGATCGAGTTCGTCATAGAGGACGACGATGTCCTCCGGCCCGATCTTGAAGAACCGCATCGCCTCGCCGACGGAGCGGCCGGACTCGTTCATGTAGGTGCTCGGTTTGAGCAGCAGGACCTTTTCGGAGCCAAGACGGCCTTCGGACACCTGTCCCTGAAAGCGCGCGCGCCAGGGCTGGAACCCGGAATGGCGGCGATGGATCTCATCGACGGCCATGAAGCCGATATTGTGCCGGTTGCCCTCGTATTTGGCGCCCGGGTTCCCCAGGCCGACGATCAGTTTCATGGTGCGTCCTTCATCAATGGACTTGAAACGAAAAAGCAGCCGGCGGCGGCTGCTTCGAAACGGGGAGGCGTCGGCCGCCTCCCGCGATTATTGCATGGCAAAAAAAGGCTTATTCGCCTTCGGTTTCTTCGCCTTCTTCGGCAGCTTCTTCTTCTTCGGCTTCCTTCATGCCGGCCGGCGCGGCGATCGTTGCGATGGTGAAGTCGCGGTCGGTGATCGTCGGCTGGCAGCCTTCCGGCAGCTTCACCAGAGAAATATGCAGACTGTCGCCCGGCTGTGCCGTCGCCAGATCGATTTCCAGAGCTTCCGGAATGTTGTCTGCCGGAACGGTCATTTCAACGGTGTGGCGCACGATGTTCAGAACGCCGCCCTTCTTGAGGCCCGGGCAGGTTTCTTCGTTCAGGAAGTGAACCGGAATTTCGACCGTGAGGGTCGCGCCCTTGGCAACGCGCAGGAAATCGACGTGCAGGACATCGTCGCGCACCGGGTGCAGCTGGTAGTCCTTCGCGATAACCTGATGTTTTTCACCATCGACATCGATAATGCCGATATGGGTCAGGAAACCGCCCTTGTGCAGGGTCAGAGAGGTTTCTTTCACCGGAATGGTGATCGGCAGGGCCGGTTTTTTGTCGCCGTAGATCACGGCAGGAAGAAGGCCTTCGCGACGCAGTGCCCGTGCGGCCCCCTTGCCCACCCGGTCCCGTGCCGACGCCTTCAGCTCATAGCTGGCAGCCATGGCAAAACTCCTTGAGTGTATGGTAACGGACCGGCGAACCACCGTGCCTTGAAAGACTTGAGTTGTCCGGGATCGGTCCAGAAGCGCCTCCTCCAGGGGTGCAGGCGCGAGCGCGCGTATAGCGGAAAAGCAGGCGGGATGCAAGGGGAGGCGGCCGTCATGCGAAAATGCCCGCTTGCGGCGGCTCTCCCATTTGGACCCGCCGGGATCCCGCGGGCTCGCCTGGGGGAACGCGTGTAGCCAGACCAACCCGGGGGTCAACTCTCTCCCGTATAGCCCGGTTCGGCCTTCTTGGCGAAGGAGGCGCGCCAGGTTTCGGTGAGTTGCGGCAGGCCGGACAGGGCTTTTGCCACTGCCGGATCGAGCCTCGGATCGAACCGCGCCAGAATGACCTCGCGCAGGTTCCAGTCGGGGCAGGGGCGCTCGGTGAGAACCAGCGCGTCGCCCGCCTGAATGTCTCCCTCTTCCAGAACCCTGTAATACCAGCCGGTTTTGCCGGATTTCCGGAAGGTGGCCGCCTGTTCCGGATTTTCCGTGTGCATATTCAGCTTCCAGCAGGGCTGGCGGCCCTGGGAGATCTGAAGGCGGACGGCGCCGACCGAGAAGACGTCGCCGATGCACAGGTCTTCCTCGGCGAAGCCTTCGGAACAGATGTTCTCTCCGAAGCCTCCGGGCCGGTATTTTCCATGATGTACCGGAAATTCCGCCCGCCAGTGGGCGTAGTGTTCCGAAGGATAGTGATGCAGCGCCATCTCCGGGCCGCCGTGAACGCTGCGGTCGGCCTGCCGGTCCCCGGACAGTCCCGTGCGGGTGACCCGGACCGGCCCTTCCGCCCGGGTCTTGCGGATGGCGGAAGGCTCCTTGTCTTCCCAGCGCTGTTGGGGTTCTCCGGTAAAGAGGCCAAGGATCTCGGCGGTCGCGGTCATGGTCGGAATATCCTCGGTTTTTGCATGGCCCGACGGCACAATACGCATCAAGGGGATGTTATGAAATGCGATTTCCGGCGCTGCGCCGATTACAGTTCCTCAGTCCAGAGCATCTTGCGTTCAAGTGAACGCAGACAAGGTGCTCTCACACTTTGAGATCGGTCAACGGACGTTCAATCGTTCCCGAATGAACGTCCGTTGATCCAGGGTTCGTATCCTACCCTTCATGCGGCGCGTAGGATGCCGGGTCGACCGCAGTGGGCCGGCCGGGGAGCGTGAGTTCGGTTTTCCGGGCCGGCGTCGTCGCGATGATCCTGCCGCCCTTGACGACAGCCAGGCGGGTTGCCTTCAGGCGAATCGCCTCGATGGTGTCGCGGGCCTGCAGCACGACGAAATCCGCCTTGCAGCCTTTTTCGAGACCGTAGCCTTCGAGGTTCATGGCCTTGGCCGGATGGGCGGTCACGCAGTCGTAGCAGTAGCGGATCGCGTCGCGGCTGGTCATCTGGGCGACGTGCAGCCCCATGGAAGCCACTTCCAGCATATCGCCGGAGCCCATCGCGTACCAGGGATCCATCACGCAGTCATGTCCGAAGGCGACGTTGATCCCATAGGAGCGCATTTCCGGAACGCGGGTCTGGCCGCGGCGCTTCGGATAGGTGTCGTGGCGTCCCTGCAGCGTAATGTTGATCAATGGATTGGCGATCGCATGCACCTGGGCCTCTGCGATCAGCGGCAGAAGCTTCGAAACATAGTAATTGTCCATGGAATGCATGGACGTGAGGTGCGAGCCGGCAACCCGGCCCTGCAGCCCGAGACGCTGGGTATGATAGGCCAGCGTCTCGATGTGGCGGGACATCGGGTCGTCCGTTTCGTCGCAATGCATGTCGACCATCAGCCCGCGCTCGGCCGCGATCTCGCAAAGTCGGGCGACGGAGCGGGCGCCGTCCTCCATGGTGCGTTCGAAATGCGGGATGCCGCCGACGGTATCGACACCCATGTCGAGCGCGGTCAGAAGGTTCTTTTCCGCGCTTGGGGAGCGGAACAGCCCGTCCTGCGGGAAAGCGACGAGCTGCAGGTCGATATAGTCCTTCACCCTGTCTCGGACTTCGAGAAGGCCCTTGACGCCGGTCAGCCTGTCGTCGCAGACGTCGACATGGGAGCGGATCGCCAGCAGGCCCTGGGAAACCGCCAGATCACAGTATTTCAGCGCCCGTTCGACAACAGCATCGACCGTCAGGATTTCCTTCAGCTCTCCCCAGAGCGCAATGCCCTCCAGCAGCGTGCCGCTGCGGTTCATGCGCGGCAGGCCGAGGGAGAGCGTGGCATCCATGTGGAAGTGGCTGTCGATGAAGGGCGGTGACACCAGCTTGCCGGACGCGTCGATCACTTGACCGGCCTCCGCGGTGATCCCGGCTTCCACCGCCTCGATACGGCCTTTCCGGCAGGCGAGGTCGATGCCGGTGCGGCCGTCTGGCAGGTTTGCATTCCTGACGAGAAGATCGAAGCTCATGGAACAGTCTCAGCGTTGGCCACGGAAATAGGGAACGAGCAGCGCCCTTGGATAATCCGCCCGGCGGGCGACGACAATCAGCGCGGCGATGGAAAGCAGGTACGGCATCATCAGGAACACCTGTCCCGGGATGAAGCTGCCGACTTCCGTCTGGAGCCGCACCTGGAAAGCGTCGAAGGCGCCAAAGAGCAGGGCGCCGATCAGCGCCTTGCCCGGGCGCCAGGAGGCAAAGACGGTGAGTGCGATGCAGATCCAGCCGCGGCCGTTGACCATGCCGAAGAAGAAGGCGTCAAATGCGGACATGGTCAGGAACGCGCCGCCGAGCGCCATGATCGCGGACCCGGCGACGACTGTGCCGATGCGCAGTGCGTAGACGGAAAGGCCCTGGGATTCGACGGCAGCCGGATTGTCGCCGACCGCCTGGATCGCGAGGCCGAGCGGCGTGCGGTAGAGCACATAGGCGGTCATGGCCACCAGGATCAGGGCGAGGAAGGTGAGCGAGGTCTGCTGGAACAGGGCCGGACCGATGAAGGGCAGAGCGCTCAGGACCGGAATGTCGAGCGGCTGGAAAGCCTCGATCCGCGGCGGCGAGGAGACGTCCGGCAAGGCGGTCCTGTAGATGAAGTAACTGAGCGAGGTGGCAAATAGCGTTACGCCGATACCCGAGACATGCTGGGAAAGGCCGAGCGGTACGGTCAGGATCGCATGGAGGAGGCCGAAGAAAGCCCCGGCGAGCGCGGCGACCAGAACTCCGCCCCAGAGACCTGCTCCCAGCCAGACGGCCATCCAGCCTGCCATGGCGCCTGCGGTGAAGATGCCCTCAATGCCCAGATTGAGGACGCCTGCACGTTCGCAGACGAGTGCGCCGATGACGCCGAAGATCAGCGGCGTCGCGATCCTCAAGGAAGCGGCCCAGAAGTTTGCCGAGATCAGAATGTCGAGGATTTCGGTCATTGCGCTGCCTCCCGGTTGCTCTGCTGACCGACGAACCGGATCCTGAATCTCAGGAACAGGCCGGAGACCAGCACGCACAGGAGGGACGTGGCCACGATCAGGTCCGCGAGATAATTGGAAACGCCGGTGGCGCGGGACATGGAATCTGCGCCGACGAAGATGCTGGCGATGAACAGCGCGGCGAGCACCACGCCGAGCGGCGAGAGGCCGGCGAGCATGGCCACCACGATGCCGGAATAGCCGAAGCCGGGGGAGAGGTCCGCGGTGAGATATCCCTTGAGCCCGGCAACTTCGCCGACACCGGCAAGACCCGCCAGGGCGCCGGAGAGAAGCCCGACGCGGATGAAGGTGGCGGTGACCGGGATGCCTGCATGGCGCGCGGCAGCGGCATTCTCGCCGACCGCCCGGATCTCGAAGCCCCAGACGGTCCGTTTCAGCAGGAAATAGACGCCGAGCGAGGCGGCGAGGGCGATGACAAGCCCCCAGTGGATCCGCATCCGCGCCATGAGTTTGGGCAGGGCGGCCTCGTCGAGGATCGGTTCGGACTGGGGCCAGCCCATGCCCATCGGGTCCTTCATCGGGCCTTCCAGCATCATTTGCACGAAAAGCAGGATGACGAAATTGAGAAGCAGCGTGGTCACGACCTCGTCGACGCCGAGACGGGTCTTCAGCAGTGTCGGGCCCAGCATGACCAGGCCGCCGGCCAGGGCACCCGCAACGATGACCGCCGGGATCAGGACATAGGACGGCCCGGAGATCAGACCGGTGCCGACGGCGACGGCCGCGAGGGCACCGGCATAGAGCTGGCCCTCGGCGCCGATGTTCCAGAGCTTGGCGCGGAACGCGACGGCGGCGGCGAGACCGGTCAGGATCAGCGGTGCCGCCCGGGTCAGCATTTCCGTGAAAGCGAACAGGGACCCGAAAGCGCCCTTGACCATCAGACCGTAGGCATCGAAGACCGGGAGGCCCGCAAACGCGATGGGGATGGCGGACAGCACGAGAGCGACAATGACGGCGGCGATCGTGACGGCGAGCATCCGCTGAAAGGAAGCGGGGGCCCTGGGCTCGAACCTGATCATGCCGCCTCCTCTGCGCTGTGACCGGCCATCCTGAGGCCGAGCGTGGCACGGTCGAGGGTCTCGGTCGGTTCGGCGGCAGAAAGACGGCCACGGTGGATCACGGCGATCCGGTCAGAGAGACGCATCAGTTCGTCGAGGTCTTCGGAAATGAGGATGACGCCTGCGCCGCGGTCGCGGGCGGCGATGAGGCGTCTGTGCACCTCGGACGTCGCGCCGACATCGAGCCCGCGCGACGGTTGGGCGGCCTGCACGACCTTCGGTTCGGTTTCCAGGGTCCGGGCCAGCACGATTTTCTGAATGTTGCCTCCGGACAGCAAGCGGGCCGGACTGTCGGCGCTCTGGCAGCGAATGTCATAGGCTTCTATCAGCTTCCTGGCCCGTTCGCGCATGGCGGCGAAGCGCAGGAGGCCGAGGCGCTGGTTTTCGGGCTTGCGGATCGCCTCGATGGCCAGGTTTTCCGATACGCTCATCGCGCCGACAATGCCGTCGTGATGACGATCCTCGGGAATGCGTGCCAGTCCGCTGTCGATCATGGTGCGGGCGCTTGCCCGGGTGAGCGTCTGATCCTGCAGGCTCATGCTGCCGTCAGAGAGCGTCTCCAGGCCGGAAATGACGCGCGCGAGCATGGTCTGGCCGTTTCCAGAAATGCCGGCAATTCCGAGGATTTCCCCGGATTTCAGATCCAGATCGACCTGGTTCAGCGCGTCGCGCCCATGTCCCGCGGAGACGCCTTTCAAGACCAGCAACGCTCTCCCGGGGGTGCCGGGCGTGCGTGCGGTTTCGGCGATTGCGTGGCCGACCATGAGTTCGGCGAGCTTGCGCCGGTCACAGTCGGCGGTCGCCAGATCCGCCACCTTGCGGCCGCCGCGCAGGACCGCGACCCTGTGGGAGGAAGCGAGCACTTCGGCGAGCTTGTGCGAAATGAAGATGAGGCCGAGGCCGTCTGCCGCCAGTTTCTTCAAGGTGGCGAAAAGCGTGTCCGATTCCTGCGGTGTCAGAACCGCGGTCGGCTCATCGAGCACCAGCACGCGGGCGTCGCGGTAGAGCGCCTTCAGGATCTCGACGCGTTGCTTTTCGCCGACAGAGAGCTGCGAGATCCGAGCATCGAGGGCGACCGTCAGACCGGAGCGGGCCATCAGCTCTTCGAGCTTCCTGCGGGCCGGCGCGCGGGAGGAGGTGAGCGCGGAGAGCTTCTCTGTGCCGAGCAGGATGTTGTCGAGGGCGCTCAGGTTTTCGGCGAGGGTGAAATGCTGGTGCACCATGCCGATGCCGGCTGCCAGCGCCGCATGGGGCGAGCCGGGCTCGAGCTCGGTGAGGCCGCCGCCCGACGTGCCGACGAGCACCTTGCCTTCGTCGGCCACATAATGACCGAACAGGATGTTCATGAGAGTGGTCTTGCCGGCGCCGTTTTCCCCGAGCAGGGCGAGGATCTCGCCGCGTTTCAGATCGAGCGACACGTCGCCATTGGCCGTCAGCGCGCCGAAGCGCTTGGTGATGCCGTCCAGCCGCAATACGACATCGGTGTCCTGTGCGGGTCCCGCCATGAAGGCCTCCGGAAAGGGATTGGCTGCCGCACGGCATGTCCGGCGGCAGGATGGCGCCGGCGACCGAGAGCCGCCGGCGATACCGCAAAAGCGGTTACATGGTGGACTTGGGTTCGCTGTCGTTGACGTTCACGCGGAACAGGCCGTCGAGGATTTCCTGTTCCTTTTCCTTCGCGGCCGCGACCGCGTCGGCAGGGGCGAGGGTCTCGTCGACGACGAAGCTGCCGCCGCCATAGGACATGAAGCTGTAGGGGCCGTAATCCGCGGGCTCGAAGCTGCCGCCCACGACCGCCGCGATGGCCTTGTCGATGGTTGGCTCCATGTGCCAGAGGGCGGAGGAAAGGATCGTGCCCGGGTAGTCGCCGGCGGTGTCGATGACGTTGCCGATGGCCAGGATGTCCTTTTCCTCGGCGGCATCGGAAACGCCGAAGCGCTCGGCGTAAAGGATGTCGGCGCCCTTGTCGATCATCGCGAAGGCGGCTTCCTTGGCCTTGGGCGGATCGTACCAGGAGTTGATGAAGGTCACGAGAAACTTCACGTCCGGGTTCACGGTGGTCGCGCCTTCCATGAAGGCGTTCATCAGACGGTTGACCTCGGGAATCGCGTAGCCACCGACCATGCCGATGACATTGGACTTCGTGGTGGCGCCGGCGATCATGCCCGACAGGTAGCTGGGTTCATGGATCCAGTTGTCGAAAACAGCGAAATTCGGCTGGGCCGGGCCGAAGGAGGAACCCATCAGGAAGGCCGTGTCCGGGTATTCGGCAGCCACCTTGCGGGCGGCGCGCTCGACGGCGAAGGCCTCGCCGACGACCAGGTCCATGCCCTGTTCGGCATATTCGCGCATGACGCGTTCATAGTCGGTGTTGGCGACATTTTCGGAGAACGTGTAGGTGATCTCTCCCCGTTCCTGAGCGGCTTTCAGCGCCTTGTCGATGCGGCTGACCCATTGCTGCTCGACGGGAACGGTGTAGATCGCGGCGACCTTGATCGGGTCGGCCGCATCGGCGGGAGAATAGGAAAGTCCTGCGGTCACCGTGACGGCCAGTGCAGCCGACAACAGCGCCCGGCGGACCCTGGAAAACGGTCTTGAAACGAGCATTTGAAATCCCCTGGAAAGTTTTTTTGCGGTGACAAGATGATCACAAAATATGCGTGCCCACAAGCTGGGCAGAGGTGTGCAGGGCTAAATTTTTGATCAAATGGGAAAATTTGAGTCCCGCGTCCCGTTTCTCCAGTTTGCTTCCGCCGGGATCGTGGTGATTTCCTTGCTGCCCCGGTCAGAAGGTGCACGTGTGGCTGCTCTACTTTTCGGGGTTGTTTTTGAGTTCGGTTATCTTTGGTAGTAAAACTTAACCGAAATTCCAAGTAATCATCGATAATCATTGTAATTAGTGACAATGTTTTATTTGCTGTACTTGTTAAATTTAAGCTCTCTTGAACTTTCTCAATTGTCATACACTTTATCTTAATTTCAGTAAGTAACCATTCTCATGAGTAAAACAATGGGAGTGAGTGATGAAATACCTCGTTAAAACTACCGCAATCTGTCTTTTGCTTACCGGCGCTGCAGCCGCAAACGAGTTCGAGAGCGAGCTGAAAGGCCTGGCCGCGGGAAAGATTGCGGAAATTGCCGCTGCCGAGGAGGTCGTTTCGGCGGTCAAGGCGCAGAATGGCGTTACCGGTTCCTACGATCAGGCGAAAATCGACGAGCTGGACGGCAAATGGCGCGAGGAAGCCGATGCCGTCGATCAGCCGATGATCGATGAAGTCCTCGACAAGCCTCTTTCTGTCTATCTTGCGGACGTCCAGGAAGCGAGTGGCGGGCTTTTCACTGAAATCTTCGTCATGGATGCCAAGGGGCTTAATGTCGGCCAGAGCGATGTCACCTCCGATTTCTGGCAGGGCGACGAGGCCAAGTGGCAGGAAACCTATCCCGCCGGCAAGGGCGCCGTTCACATCAGCGAGCTGGAGCAGGACGAAAGCACGCAAACGCTGCAGAGCCAGGTCAGCGTTCCGGTTGTCGATCCCGCCAGTGGCGAGGCCATCGGTGCCGTGACCTTCGGCGTGAACGTCGACAACCTCTAACCAAGTAAAAGCAGGCGGGAAGGCATGACCTTCCCGCGCCTTCCGGGAGGAAGCCTTGAAAGTCTCCGTAAAACTTCCAGCACTCGTCCTCGGTATCGCGCTTCTTTGTTCGGGAGGCGTCGGTGTCGCAAGTTATGTCTCCGGTGCCAATACCGTGCGCGGTCAGGCCGAGCAGCGTCTGACGGCGCTGGCGGAGAGCCGACGGGACAGCCTGCTGGAATTTTACCGCAGCAAGGAATTGACCATCGGCGGGCACCTGAACAGTCAGGCGCTCCGGTCCGCCTACAGCGATTTCGATGGCGCCTGGGCGAAATACGGCGACAAGGCCTCCGCAACCCTGACCAAGATCTACATCGCGGACAATCCTCATCCGCTTCAGGAACGGGACCAGCTCGTCAAGGCGGGCCGCAAGCCCTATGACAAGGTGCATGCGAAGCATCACACCTCGCTCAGGGATTATGCCGATGCCAACGACCATCCCGACATCATGCTGATAAATCTTGCGGGCGATGTGATCTACACGGCCCGCAAGCGGTCGGATTTCGGTGTCAATCTCAAGGGCGAAGGCTGGTCGCAGACCCCGTTGGCGGATGCTTTCGAGCGGATAACGTCCGGAAATGAAGAGGCGCTTCTGGGTTACGATCCGGTCCGTTACGCGGGCTCGGACGGTGCGCCCGCCGGCTTCTGGGTCGCGCCCGTGAAAGTGGGCTCCAAAACGATCGGCGCGGTGGCTTATGAGACCCCGATCCGCAAGATCGATTCCCTGCTCGGCAATTACGCCGGTCTCGGGGAAACCGGAAACATCTATCTCGTCAACGAAGCCGGCCTGGTCCTCAACGACAGCCAGCGCACGGCGGACGCGAACGAAATGCTCAGCGACGCATTCGCGACGTCTGAAGTGATGTCCGCGGTGAACGGCGAGGCGGCCTTCAAGCGCCTGCCGGACTATAACGGCCGGGATGTTTTTGCGGCGATGATGCCCTTTACGGCGCTCGGCAACAGATACGCGCTTGTTGTGGTGCAGGACGCGGATGAAGTTCTGGCGCCTCTGTCCTTTCTGCAGGTCTGGATCTTCGGCATTTCGTTTGCCTGCGCCTTTGCCGCAGGTGTGACCGGTCTCTTGGTGGCGAGAAACCTTTCCGGCCGCATCACGCGCCTGGGTGAGGTGATGAGCAGGCTGGCGGGCGGCGACACGGCCGTGGAGGTGCCGGCGCAAACCGCGTCCGATGAAATTTCCGACATGGCGGAAACGGTCGCCGTCTTCCGGGAAAACGTGTTTGCCCGCGAGCGGCTTGAAGCGGAACAGCGCGAGACGGCCGCAGCCCAGGAGAGGCAAACGGCGGCAATTTCCCGGCTGATCTCCGAATTCAGGTTGGAAGTCACGGACATGCTGGATTCGGTTCACAGCAACAGCGAACAGATGAGGGTTGCGGCGGAAGAGTTGAACGGCGTTGCCGACGAGACCGCGAGCGATGCCTCGAATGCATCTTCCGCCTCCGAAGAAGCTTCAACGAATGTGCAGACCGTCGCCTCGGCTTCCGAGGAACTGTCCGCCTCCATTCAGGAGATCCGCCGGCAGGTTCTGTCGACCACCGAAATCGTTCGCGATGCATCGCAAGCGGCCGTCCAGACCAACACCAAGATCGAAGGCCTCGCCGAAGCCGCGCAACGGATCGGCGACGTCGTCAACCTGATTTCCGCGATTGCCGAACAGACCAATCTCCTGGCGCTGAACGCGACGATCGAAGCCGCAAGGGCCGGAGAGGCCGGGCGCGGATTTGCGGTCGTCGCTTCGGAAGTGAAGGAACTTGCGACGCAGACCGCCAAGGCGACGGAAGAAATCGAAGGGCAGATTGCCGAAGTGCAGGCGGCAACGAAGGACGCCGTGTCGGCGATTGCCGGGATTACGGAAACCATGAGCCAGGTCGATGAATATACCGGGTCGATCGCTTCCGCCGTCGAACAGCAGGGGGCGGCGACAAACGAGATTTCCGGCAATGTGCAGGAAGCGGCGAAGGGCACGCAAAAGGTCGCGCGTACCGTCGAGACCATCTCTCAAAAGACCCAGGTCACGAGTTCGTCCGCAGGGCAGGTGCTGTCGGCGTCAACGGATGTCAACAACCGGGCCAACGCGTTGCGCGAAACGGTCGACCGGTTCCTGAATGCGGTCGCGGCCGCCTGACGCAAACGCCCGGCAGCGCCGGGCGTTTTTTATTAGCGGCCGGTTGTCCGCCGTTATCGCAAGAGCTCTAGCTGAACAGGCTGGAAACCGATTTCTCCAGGGCGGTGCGGTTGATCGCTTCGCCGATCAGCGGGGCGATCGAGATCGCGCGGATGTTGGCCGCCGCGGTGATCGCCGCCGTCGGTTCGATCGAGTTGGTGATCACCAGCTCTTTCAGCTTGGAGGAGGTGACCCGGGCGACCGCGCCGCCGGAGAGCACGCCGTGAGTGATATAGGCGGTCACCGACTTGGCGCCCTTGGCGAGCAGGGCCTCGGCCGCGTTGCACAGCGTGCCGCCGCTGTCGACGATGTCGTCGACGAGGATGCAGTCATAGCCGTTCACTTCGCCGATGATGTTCATGACTTCCGACTCTCCAGGCTTGTCGCGGCGCTTGTCGACGATGGAGAGCGGAGCCTCGATGCGCTTGGCCAGCGCGCGGGCGCGGACAACGCCGCCGACATCCGGAGACACCACCATGACGTTGTCGGTGGCGTAGCGTTCCTTGATGTCGCGGGTCATGACGGGCGCGGCGAACAGGTTGTCGGTCGGGATATCGAAAAAACCCTGGATCTGTCCGGCGTGGAGATCCAGGGTGAGAACGCGGTCGGCGCCGGCTTCGGTGATCAGATTGGCCACCAGCTTTGCCGAGATCGGGGTCCGGCCGGAGGCGCGGCGGTCCTGGCGGGCATAGCCGAAATAGGGAAGAACCGCCGTGATGCGGCGCGCCGAGGAGCGGCGCAGCGCATCGATGATGATCAGCAGCTCCATCAGGTGGTCGTTGGCCGGGTAGCTGGTCGGCTGCACGACGAACACGTCCTCGCCGCGCACGTTTTCCTGGATTTCAACGAAGATTTCCTGGTCGGCAAACCGTCGGACCTGGCATTTGGCCAGAGGGACGTCCAGATATTTGGAGATTTCCTCTGCCAGGGCTCGGTTGGAATTGCCCGCGACGATCTTCATGAGCCGCAAGTCCTTCTGGTGCGACACCGGGTCTGCAGGCAGGATGGCCTGCGGACACGCGGAAAAGGCCGGGAGCATTCTGCGTTCGGGGAAACGCGAAATGCTCGAACACTTTAGAAACGACCGGGGTTTCTGCTCTCACGCGGGAGACCGTGTGAACGCGGTTCGGTCGGGGTCTTAACACGATGCCGGATGCCAGAGGCCCGGATGGATTCTCTTGGCAGGCGGCGGCGTTGTAACAATCAACCAACCGGACCACAACAGGCGTTCGCGCCTCCAACCCGCTTTTTTTGTTTTTTTGACGGCACGATGCATTCATTATCTGGCTAAGCGGTGATTACCGGTTGAGCCAGGCCTTGATTTCCACCATCGAGCGGTTGGCGATACGGGACAGGGTGCCGGAACTGACCGACTGCCAGGGGTCGCCGGAGGCGCCGTTGGTGGCTTCCGTTCCGGAGATTCGCTTCAGGCGCCGGCCTGAGCTGTCGACGATGTCGAAAACGTAGAAAACGGTGCCATTGGACGGCTGGCCGGTGGCGGACAGGTAGCCGTTGACGCGATAGGTCGCGGCCGCGCCGACCCGGCGGACCAGCGTGATCCCCTGCTTGCGGGCTTCCGCGCCGATATATTCGGAAAGCTCGTCCGCGATATTGCCCGGTGCTCCGGTGAAGGGTTCAAAGGCAAGGGTGACGCCTTCATCCGGATCGATCTGCCCGGAAATCGAGGGCGTGGGGGCCGTCGTTGCGATGGGGCTTGGCGGCTGTGGTGACGATTGGCAGGCGGCAAGACCGCCCAGAAGCAGCAGGCACGCCAGCAGGCGCAGGATCGAAACAGAATTCTGGCTGGAAAACATGAGCATGTAGGCGCCTGGCTCTGGTGGTCAATTCGGTCATGATGCGGACCATCTGCCGGCAACGCAATAAAGGAGCTGGCCGCGAAGTTGCAAAGTTGTTTAGCCTGACTTGACCGGCAGGTCGAGAGGCAGGGTGGATAAGCCTTCCGGAGCGCCGTCCGTGGTCAGATAGGTCTGGCCCAGGGTCATTGCGGTTCCGGAAATCGAATCCATCAGGATCATGTGCATGAAGATCACCATGGAGGGCTTCACCTCAGCGGGATTGGCCTTGTAGGCCATGGGGGTATCCATCCAGCTCGGCGTGAAGCGCGCGCCCAGCGAATAGCCGCAGGCATTCAGCCGGTGGGGCATCATGCCGTGGGCATCCATGCGCTCCGCATGGGCGTCGAAGACATCGCCGAAGGTTCGTCCCGGCACGAGCTGGGTCTCGACGGCGGCCAGCGCCTCGCGGGCGGCCGCGTACATTTCCAGATGCCGGTCGGTCGGACTGCCGATGACCACGGTGCGCATCAGCGCCGCATGATAGTGACGGTAGCTGCCTGCCCATTCCAGGGTGAGCTGATCCTGTGCCGAGAGGGGCCGCCGTCCGGCCTTGTAGCGGCACAGGAGTGCGTCCGGTCCGGAGCCGATGATGAATTCGTTGCCGGGATAATCGCCGCCGCCCTCGAAGATCGTTGCCTGCATGGCGGCGAGGATGCGGCCCTCGTCGGCGCCCGGGCGGATTTCCTCGAATGCGGCGTGATAGGCCTTGTCGGCAAGTTCGGCCGCCTTGCGCACATAGACGATTTCCTCCGCGCTCTTGACGGCGCGCAGCTCCGGTATCAGGGCGGAGGCGTCGCTGATGTCGGCGAAGCTGGTCAGCTCCGCGTTGATCTGCAGGCCGATCTTGCCGGTCATGCCGTGGGTGTCGTATTCGATGCCGATCCGGCTGCCGAGGAGGTCCATGTCGAACAGCATGTCCTTGAGCTGGCCGACCGGGCTCGCCGATCCCCGGTCGATCCAGATGCGGATGTCGGAGATGTTGGAGGTGTGTTTTGCCTGGCGCTGGTCGGCGGAACGGGTGAGGAGCACCTTTTCTCCCTCGCGCGTCACCACGAGACACTGGAAGAAGCAGAAGCCGAACGTGTCGTATCCGGTCAGCCAGTACATGCTCTCCTGCGCGAAGAGCAGCATCGCGTCGAGCTTTTCCGCCTCCATGACGGTTTTGAGCCTGTCGAAACGGCTTTCGAATTCCGCCTGGGAAAAATGAAGGGCCATGGGGTCTTCCTACATCAAGACAATTGCGCTGATCTGGCGGCCGTAGTCCGGTTCTTTTCGGTGGGTGGTCCGGCGATAGGAAAAGAAACGATCCTCGTCGGCGTAGGTGCACAGGCCGAGGTCGTTCACGCCGCCGAGATCGAGTTGACGGAGCGTGTCCGTGATGAAGGCCGGAAGATCGAACATGAAATGCCCCTCCCGTCCGGACGGCTGGAAATAGCGGGCATTGCCGGGAGCCTCCTGAACAAAGCGCGCGTGAAATTCCGGTCCAACCTCATAGGCCTTTTGCGAGATCGCGGGGCCGAGCACGGCGGCGATGTTCCGTCTCGAGGCTCCCAGCGCTTCCATGACGGCGACGGTATTCTGCAGGACGCCTGTAATGGCGCCTTTCCAGCCGGCATGGGCCGCGCCGATGACCCCGGCCTCGGGATCGGCGAAGAGGATCGGGCCGCAATCGGCGGTGGCAACTCCGACCGCCACGCCGGGAGTGCCCGTCACGAGTGCGTCCGCCTTGCGGTCCGCATCTTCGCTCCACGGACCGCTGACGGCGATCACGTCCGGCGAATGGATCTGGTAGGGGGACAGCAGGTTTTCCGGGGAAACGCCGAAACTGTCCGCGACCCGGGTGCGGTTCTCCAGGACCCGGCCGCGGTCGTCGTCCGATCCGAGGCCGATATTGAGGCTTTGATAGATACCGTCCGAGACGCCGCCCTGCCGGGTGAAGAAACCGTGCGCGATGCCGTCGAGCTTCAGAGCGTCCGCTTCGATTTTCATAAGGATCTCCGGATTGGAGCGATTCGGTTTCGTAGCGTACGATCCTTGAGGCGATCAGGACGCGCTGTCAAACGGCGGGAGCGCGTTTCCAACGCTTGTCACCGCCAGCACCTTGAAGAGGTCGCCCATCTGAGTGGGAGCCGCAAGGCGTTCGACGGCGTCGCGGATGGCTTCCTGGTCTTCGTGGGACTTTCCGGCGCCGAGAGCGCCTGCGCGTTCCAGCAGTCCCAAGCGCAGCAGGAATTCGCCCTGCGTCAGCGGCGGCAGGGCGGAGGCTCCGGCCCGGACGACGGCGTGGGCCAGTGCCTCGAAATTCACATGCGCCGTCAGGTCGGCCTCGCCCGGATGGGCCAGGACGTCGTCGAAGGCGTGGCGGTAAAGCGCCTGCAGCGTGTCGCCGGGGGTGGTTTTCAGATAGCCATAATCGACGAGGAGCGCCGCGCCGCCCTGACGGGCGACCCGCGCGCCGATCTCTTCGGCAATGGCGTTCGCGGCAGGCTGGGTCTCGAACACCGTGCCTTCCGGGCTGGATGCGAACGCGGGCGGAACGGCGTGATCCGGCAGTCTGGGGGTGCCGGCGCCGAAGGTGAGTTCTCCTTCCGCCGTCAGCCCGATCTGCCGCTCGTGCCAGCCGTCCGCGGTCCTGACGAACTGGTGGATCGGCAGGGCGTCGAAGAATTCGTTGGCGACCAGGATCACCGGTCCATCGGGGATATCGCGGACCGACTCCCGGAAGGATGGTTTCAGCGGGGCGCCGGCAAGGGTTTCTTCCTGGATCTTTCTTAGCCGCGGGCTCGTTTCGACGAGGTTCAGGCGGGCCGCTTCGAGAAACGCCGGGCGCAGGGTTGCCATGCGCAGGAGGTCCGCCATCAGGGTTCCGCGGCCCGGGCCGAGTTCCACAAGCTGAAACCGGCCGGGGGCTCCGATGGCTTCGTAGGCGGACAGGCAGGCGGCGCCGATCAGTTCGCCGAACATCTGGCTGACTTCCGGCGCGGTGATGAAATCGCCGCCTTCGCCGAACGGTTCGCGGGTCGTGTAGTAGCCGGCCTCCGGATCGCCGAGGCAGATGGACATGTACTGGGCGACGGTCAGCGGGCCTTCCGAGGCGATCCGTGCCCTGATCCTGTCCTTCAGGTCCGTCGCCGAAAAATCGGTCACTGGGCCGAGACTTTCGGCTTGCGGGTTCCCGCCCAAATCATGGCGGCAAGTCCGGCCAGGATCATCGGCAGGGACAGGAGGATGCCCATGGTGAGAAAGCCGCTCAGATAGCCGATATGGGCGTCCGGCATCCGGTAGAGCTCGGAAATCGAGCGCGCGACGCCGTAGCCGAAGGCAAAGGCACCGGCGAGAAAGCCCGGTTTTTTCAGAAGCTTGAAGCGGTGGCTCAGGAGACGCAGGACGAGAAACAGGATAATGCCTTCAAGGGCCGCCTCGTAGAGCTGGCTCGGATGGCGCGGTTCGGGACCGCCGCTCGGAAAGACCATGGCCCAGGGCACGTCGGACGGGCGGCCCCACAATTCCCCATTGATGAAATTGGCGATCCGGCCGAAAAACAGCCCGATCGGCGCGGAACACCCGGCCAGATCGAACAGCGTCCAGAGCGACAGGCCGCGCCGCCAGGCAAACAGGATCATGGCGGTCACCGTGCCGGCGAAACCGCCGTGAAACGACATGCCGCCGGTCCAGATCGCCAGGGCCTCGGACGGATTGGCGAAGTAATAGGCTGGATTGTAGAAGAGCACATATCCGAGCCGGCCGCCCAGGATAATGCCGAGTGTGCCCCAGAGCACGAAGTCGTCCATGTCGACCGGCGTCGGCCGGCGGGCAGGTCCCCAGAGCCTGTCGTTGAGCACCAGCGCGCGCATGTAGCGCCAGGCCAGAATGATGCCGACAATGTAGGAAAGCGCGTACCAGCGCAGGGCGAACGGCCCGAATTCGACGATGGCCGGATCGATGGCCGGAAACGGCAGGACGAGTAAGGGCGGCACGGCATTACCTTTTTGATCGGACGGCGGGTGACCCCGGCGCAACGCATGCGCGATCCTGTTCCATCCGTCAAGCAGCTGCGGCGGAATTGGTTCTTGAAGTTCCGCCCATTCCCCCATACCTCTCCCTTATAAGATTGTTCCTGACCAAGGAGGGTCGGATGACCCAGGGCCCGAACCGAATTCTCGACGATTTCGCCAAGCTGATGACCGATGCCGCGGGCGTTGCCCAGGGCGCGCGCCGTGAAGTGGAAACCGCTTTCAAGGCACAGGCGGAGCGGCTCCTGTCGGACATGAACGTGGTGTCCCGGGAAGAGCATGAAGCGGTCAAGGAGATGGCCGTGCGCGCGCTCGACAGGATCGACGAGCTGGAAGCCAGACTCGCCAAACTGGAAAAATCCGATTCCGGAGACGCTTAAAGCGGGCTGTTAACGCGGATTTGAGCGAAACCTGTTAACAGTTCGTGACAGATCCGCGACAGTCGCCAGCGGCGGAAATGCGTTGATTTTGAGCAGTGTGATGAAAATTGCCGCTGAGTCGTCCACAAGTTTCGGCTTTTTCGGCTTAAATGGTATGTATCCCTTAAATCATTCCTGCTCCTATACTCATCGATAACAGGGATTCGTCGGAGCAAGACGGAACCGGTTCGCTCCAAGGGCCACCAAAGGACGCGTTTTGCTCCTCCGGCATGGGACATATCCCGGCGGCCCGCCCGGTTATCCTGATCGGGTATTCGGCCCCGGCTCGAAAGGGAGAAGGCATGATGAGCCTCATCGAGATCGAATTCGAGCGACCTGGCAATCCCGTTGACACAATCGAAACTGTCGCCGCCTTGAACGACTGGACCTTCGAACGGTCGGACGAGGACGAAATCACCATCTCCCTCGGCGGAAGCTGGTGCGACTATCACGTGTCCTTCTCCTGGATGGAAGAGGTAGAGGCCCTTCATCTGGCCTGCGCCTTCGACCTCAAAGTGACCGAGCCGCGCAAGACGGAGATCGTCCGCCTGCTGGCCCTTGTGAACGAGCAGCTCTGGATGGGGCATTTCGATCTCTGGCACAAGGAGAACGTCGTCATGTTCCGTCAGTCCCTTCTCCTGACGGGCGGCGCGGAAGCTTCCTCGGCACAAATCGAGGCCATGCTGACGAATGCCCTTGAAAACTGCGAACGTTTCTATCAAGCCTTCCAATTCGTCGTCTGGGCCGGTCATTCGGCCTCCGAGGCGATGAACACGGCCTTGTTCGAAACCGCAGGAGAGGCATGAACTTTTCAAAGGAACGGCCCTTCCTTCTTGTCGGAGCCGGCAAGATGGGAGGGGCGATGTTGTCGGGCTGGATGGCGGAAGGGATCGATCCGTCCACCATCACGGTCTGTGACCCGCGTCTGTCGGAGGAGATGGACGCGCTTCTCAAGAAACACACAATCCGCCATGTGAGATCCGTTCCCGGGGACCTGAGCGCGGGCATGGTCCTGATCGCCATAAAACCGCAGATGATGGACGAGGTGCTGCCCGGACTGACATCCGCCGTGGCGCCGGACACGCTGGTTCTGTCGGTCGCCGCCGGAACGCCGGTCTCCAAGTTCCGGGCCGTCTTCGGCGAGGTTCCGGTCTGCCGCTGCATGCCGAACACGCCGGCCATGGTCAAGCGGGGGATCACGGCGGTCTATCCGACGGACAAGGTCTCCGAAGGCCAGAAGGCGGACGTGACCAGGCTTCTGTCGGCCGTCGGCAAGGTTGTCTGGCTGGAGAACGAAGACCAGATCGACCTGGTGACCGGTGTCAGCGGCTCCGGTCCGGCCTATGTGTTCTATCTGGCCGAAGCCCTCAGCGAAGCCGGGAGACAAGCGGGTCTGCCCGCGGAGCTGGCCGAGGAACTTGCCGTCGCCACGGTGTGCGGCGCTGGGGAATTGATGCACCGGTCCGGCGAGCATCCCTCCATCCTGCGCAAGAACGTGACCAGCCCGAACGGCACCACGGCCGCCGCGCTGGAGGTGCTGATGGCTGCGGACGGGATCCAGCCGGTCATGACGGAGGCCGTCGCCGCCGCCGTCAGGCGGGCCAAGGAACTGGCTGGGTAGTAGACCCGGCTTCCTTCAAGTCGGCACGCTGCCGAGCTCCTTCAAAAGGCAAGGGATGGAACGCGCCCTGCCGCGAACGCATTCCATCCCCGCTTTGCCGGTTGGTGTCAGCCTGAGAGGGCGAGGCGGCTTCCTTCCGTCCCGGCATGGCTTGAGGCGGCTTGCCTCACGCCTCGTTGATTGCCGATACCGCCAGGTTGGTCAGCTTGCTGTTGGCGGCCTTTTCCTGGTCGAGAATGCCGGTGAGCAGATCGTGGGCCTCGCCGTGGCCGAGAACCTTCGCCCATTCGCGCAGGGTGCCGTAGCGCGCGATCTCGTAATGTTCGACTGCCTGGCAGGCTGCGACCAGGGCCGCGTTCTTGGCAGTGCCGCTGGATTCACCCAGGATGCCGTCGGTTTCCTTGATCAGGCCTTCGATGGCATCGCATTTTTCGCCCGAGGGCTTCTTGCCGATCGACTTGAAAACCTGCTCGAGGGTTTTCACCTGCGTCCTCGTTTCCTCAAGATGCTCGCCGATGGCGTCCTTCAGCTTTTTGCCGTTTGCCGCTTCCTGCAGTTTCGGCATGGTCTTGGTGAGCTTCTGCTCGGCGTAATAGATGTCCTGAAGCGTGTGTTCGAATGCATCAGCCAGGGTTTTCATGGGACTTTCCTCTCCGGGGGCGGCCGCCGGGGCGTGGCGGGACGGGCTGTTCCGACATATGGTTCCTGAAGACTGCGACCTGGCGGCGGGTTCCCGCACGAGGTCCTGACCTTCACAAGCTCTAACGCCGGGCCGGACGATCCGGTTCCCGTGCCGTGCGAAGAAATATGGAACGTGCGATTGCCCCTGAAGGAGGCGGAAAGGCCGGTGAACGCAAGAGGCCGTTGCCAGCTTGCGTCACGGCGTCACCCTTTTTTCGGGGGCGCCGATTGCCTATCTTTTCAGGACAGTCATACAGGAGACCGTTTCATGGTGACCGCGAAGACCAAAGAGAAGATCCTCAAGACGTTTCTCGAGCTGTTGTCCGAACATCCCTACGAGGACGTGTCCCTGCCGCGAATTGCCGAGACGGCCAAGGTCAAGCTCTCCGAGATGCGCGCGGCTTATGCCTCGAAACTGAAGCTGGTCGCCGCCTTTGCCGAAAAGATCGACACCGAGGTTCTGGACGGACGCGACGAGGAATTGGGCGATCAGCCGCCCCGCGACCGCCTGTTCGACGTGCTGATGACCCGGATCGACGCGCTCGGTGAACACAAGGAGGCTGTCCGGGCGCTGCATGAGGCGGCCCGGAGGGATCCGGCGCTCGCCCTCGATTTCAACCGGCTGGAGGTGCGTTCGCAGAAATGGATGCTGATCGCCGCGGGGATCGACGTTTCGGGTGTGAAGGCAACCATCGTCGCCCAGGCGCTGTCCGTCGCCTTCGCCCGCGTCGTCAGCGTCTGGCTGGACGAGGCCGACGAGGGCATGCCCCGGACGATGGCGCGGCTCGACAGGGAACTCGACAAAGGCTCGTCCTTCATGAAGCGCCTGAACGGCCTGGAAAGCGTTGCCAGGGGTCTGCAGTCGTTCTTGAGGAAAGTTGCCGAACGGCCCGACCGCCGGAGAGGCGGAGAGGAGCGTGGCGGAGAGGACACAGATCTCGGCGGAGAAGCTCCCGCAGGCGCCTGAAGCCTGCTTCGATCTTGCGAACGGTCTTGCAAGCGTCCATGGTCGCCCGCGCATTTGAGAGGACAAATCCGTGAGCGACCAGATCAGTTTTGACGATTTTCTGAAAGTCGACGTGCGCGTCGGGCGTGTCATCGAGGCCGAGGTGTTTCCCGAAGCGCGCAAGCCCGCCTACAAGATGCGGATCGATTTCGGTCCCGAGATCGGGATCAAGAAGACCTCCGCCCAGATCACCCGACACTACACGCCGGAGACGCTGGTCGGGAAACTGGTCATGGCGGTGGTGAATTTCCCGCCCCGCCAGATCGGTCCGGTCATGTCGGAGGTGCTGACGCTCGGCGTGCCGGACGAAGACGGCGAGGTGGTCCTGCTTTCCCCGGACAAGGACGTGCCGATCGGCGGGCGTCTTTACTAGAGTTGGAATTTCAATGGATTGTCCTTCGGAACCTGTGCGATCCACTCTCCCTCATCCTGAGGAAGCGCGTCAGCGCTGTCTCGAAGGATGGGCGGCACGTTCAGCAAGCGGCCCATCCTTCGAGACGGGCCGTAGGCCCTCCTCAGGATGAGGTTCTGTTTTCAGGATCGATGTCTGCCCACACCGAAGGGCAGCCTGTTGAAGTCCCACAACTGAAGTGTCACGCCGGCACCTGCAGCCTTGCCCTCAAGCCCCCGAGCGGGCTGTCTTCCAGGTAGAGTTCGCCGCCATGGCCGCGGGCAATGTCGCGGGCGATCGCCAGGCCCAGGCCGCTGCCGGTTTCGTCCATGTTTCTGGCAAGGTCCAGCCGGTGAAAGGCGCGGAACGCCATCTCGCGCTGGTCCTCCGGGATGCCGGGACCGTCATCGTCGATCCGGATGACGAGCCACTTGCCCTCGATCCCGGCCGTGATTTCGACCCGGTTGCCGTATTTGCAGGCATTGGTGACGAGGTTGGACAGGCAGCGTTTCATCGACAGGCGCCTGACCTCGGCCTCCAGCGGCGCTTGGATGCGGGTCGTGACGGAATGGCCCGAGATCTCGGCTTCCTCTTCCAGCTCCTCCAGGAGGAGCGCCATATCGGTCGTCTGCATGTCCTCGTCGCCGTCGCCGCTGGCGAAGGCGAGATAGTCTTCCAGCATGTGGCTCATCTCGTCCAGATCCTTGCGCATGGCGTCGCGCTCCGGCGTATCCGCGAGGAAGGCAAGCTGCAGGCGCATGCGGGTCAGGATGGTTCGCAGATCGTGGCTGACACCGGCCAGCATGGTGGTGCGCTGTTCGATCTGGCGCTCGATGCGGCGGCGCATGTCGATGAAGGCGAGGCTTGCCCGGCGGACCTCGCGCGCGCCGCTGGCCCGGAAGCTTTCGACCGGCCGGCCCTTGCCGAAGGCTTCCGCGGCATTGGCCAGCCTGACGATCGGGCGGATCTGGTTGCGCAGGAAGAGGAGCGCGATGATCACCAGGACCAGGGATGTGGAGAACATCCAGACCAGGAAGATGTGCGAGTTGGATGCGTAGGTCTGGCTGCGCCGGGTGAAGATCCTCAGGATGGAATCGGAGAGCTGGATCCGGATTTCGACAAACCGGGAGCGGCCCACGGTATCGATCCAGAACGGCTTGCCGATCCGCTGGCTGATCGCGAAGCTCAGTTCCTTGTCAATGACGTCGAAAAATGGCTTGGGGGCCGGGGCGGGCAGGGGTTCCAGCGGCATCACCGATATCGACATGCCAAGCGCGCGGGAGGCGAGTTCCTCGATCTTCCGGTGTCCGGCATCCTGCGGATAATTTTCAAGCACGTAGACCACCGCGGCGATCTCGCGGACCACGGCTTCCGACATCCGGCGCGAGACCAGCTGATAGTGCCGCTCCATGAAGACGAAGACCAGGACCGACTGCAGGATCACGATGGGCGCGACGATGATCAGGAAGGTCCGGGTGAACAGCCCTTTCGGCATGATCTTGTACATCAGCCGGGACACGAACCGGTATCCGCCAAGCAGCATCTTGAGCGGTCCGGCCAGCGGTTTCAGATATCCTGCCAAGGGTTTCAGACGGTCCGACAGGGGGAAACGCCGGAAGAGGGCTTCAAGATCCGCCATGAGGTCCCGGCTCAGTCGCAGGCCAGCCGGTAGCCGATGCCCCGGACCGTCTGCAGATAGATCGGATTTCCGGGATCGGACTCGATCTTGCGCCGAAGGCGGTTGATCTGCACATCCACGGTGCGTTCGCCCAGGCCGCTGTCGTCGCCGACGATCTTGTGGCGGGGAACGGTCGCGCCCGGCTGTTCGGCGAATATGGACAGGATCTGTTTCTCCCGGTCCGTCAGGCGGACCAGGCTGTCGCCGTTCTTCAGTTCCCCCCGGCCGGCGTTATAGGAAAACGGCCCGAAGCGGATTTCCTCCCGCGCGACGACCGGCTGCTGGCTGCCGCGCCTGAGGATGGCAGCGATGCGCAGCATCAGCTCGCGGGGCTCGAAGGGCTTGGAAAGGTAATCGTCGACGCCGGCTTCCAGCCCGGCAATCCTGTCGGGCGCGTCGGACCGGGCGGTCAGCATCAGGATCGGTACCTGCGAGTCCGTTCTGAGCGAGGCGGCAAGTTCCAGCCCGCTTTCGCCGGGCATCATCACGTCCAGGATGATCAGGTCGAACTCCAGCCCCGACAGGCACGTGCGGGCTTCCGCTGCATTGGCCGCGGTGGATACGCGGTAGCCGTTATCCTTCAAGAGCCTGGACAGCAGATCCCTGATCCGTTTGTCGTCGTCCACCAGGAGTATGTGATTGGCATTGTCGTCAGGCACCTGAACGTTCATGTCGGTCCCAAATCAGTCTTTCAGGTCAAAGGAACTGCGGACGAGTTTGAGAATGTCCGGCCGCGCTTCAGGATCGATCATCTGCAGCAGAAACCTGCGGATTGTTTCCTCGCTGCCATCTGGCAATCCAATTAGGGCGCGTTCAAGGCGCTTCTGCTGGAGGCGGGTGAGATCCACGGCCAGAGCGTGACCTCTTTCGGTGGTGTAGAGCAGGCGCTGGCGGCGGTCGTGATGTCCCTCCCGCTGCTCGATGATCCCGGCATCGACCAGCTGTTTCAGAACCCGGCCGAGGCTTTGCTTGGTGATCCGCAGGATCCCGAGCAGGTCGGTGACCATGATGCCGGGGTTCCGCTCGACGAAATGCAGGACGCGGTGATGGGCCCGGCCGAATTCATATTCGGCCAGTACGTCGTCCGGATCGCCGGTGAAATCGCGATAGGCGAAAAACAGAAGTTCGATCAGGTCGTAGGACAACGTGTCACCGCTACCGGTTTCGTCCGGACCTTGCAGCTTGCTGTCTTTTTCCCGCGAAACGGGAGAAAGCGTGCTTTTGAAATTTACGTCAGTCATATTGACTTAATTCTGGTCGATTGTTACTTGTTAGCCGCTGCGAACGAAATGATCGGTCTTTTTGATGCTTTTTATCGCATCTGGTGATAAACGAATCCGATCATGAACACTGCGGCCATCAGGATACCGGTAGTTGGCGTGCTGTGCAAAAAATACAGCGGTAAACGAGGCGCAAGTCTTTGGCGTCATTTACCTCTGCGACAGGAAAACAAAAACGCTCAAAGAGCGGGCGGGAGATGAAAAATGGCTGGAACGCCTTTTGATCAGCTCAGTGGAGATATCTGGTACGATGGCGCATTCGTGCCCTGGGCGGATGCGAAACTGCATGTGCTGAGCCACGGGCTGCACTATGGCAGCAGCGTGTTCGAAGGCGAGCGGGCCTATGGCGGCCGGATCTTCAAGTCCGAAGCCCATACCGAGCGCCTGCTGGAATCCGCCCGCATGCTCGGGTTCGAGATCCCCTGGACGGCAGAACAGATCAACGCCGCCAAGGAAGAAACCCTGGCGCGGATGAACCTGACCGATGCCTATATCCGTCCGGTCGCCTGGCGCGGCAGCGAGATGATGGGCATTTCCGCGCAGCACAACACCATTCACCTGGCCATCGCCGCCTGGGAATGGCCGAGCTATTTCAAGCCGGAAGAACGGCTGAAGGGCATTCGCCTGGATCTTGCGGACTACCGCCGTCCGGCTCCGGCCACCGCGCCCTACAAGGCCAAGGCCGCCGGTCTCTACATGATCTGCACCATTTCCAAACATGCCGCCGAGGCCAAGGGCTACACCGATGCCCTGATGCTTGACTGGCGGGGACAGGTCGCCGAGGCGACCGGCGCCAACGTGTTCTTCATCAAGGACGGCAAGATCCATACACCGACTCCGGACTGCTTCCTGAACGGCATCACCCGCCAGACGGTGATCGGCCTGGCGCAGGGCCGGGGCATCGAGGTGATCGAACGGCCGATCATGCCGGAGGAACTGCCGGACTTCGAACAGTGCTTCGTTACCGGTACGGCGGCGGAAGTCACGCCTGTGTCCGAGATTGCCGGAAACACCTACGAGGTCGGCGAGATCATCAAGACGCTGATGGACGATTACACCGCCGCCGTGCGGCCGGAGGCCCCGGCGCTGAAGGCCGTTGGCTGATCTGACCGGCAGGCAGATGTTTTTGAGGCGGGCCTTTGCCTGCCTCATTTCGTTTGTGCGCCGCTCCGTCGCGAAAGGCCGTCCGGAAAAGGCGAGTGCACCGCTTCAGGAAGCCCGCATAGAGGATATCGGGACGGTGAGGTTCAACCGCGTCCTCGACACGCTTCAGGCCGAGGGCTGGAGAGCGATCTATGTCTATGACGGGTTCGATGCCTGGATCGACTATGGCCGCGTCGATCTCGTCGAGGATGGCGAGACGCTGATTTTCGAATGGGACAACTGGTGCGAAGGCAAGATCGGCGGACCGGAGCGTCTGCTGATCAGCTTGTCCGGCCGTTTCGGCCTTACAGCGCCGAAAACCGCCGAGCGATCCTAAGCCTTTGGCAGGCGATTGCCCGCCAGGTCTCGGCCCTCTCCTAACGCTCGTGTGCGTGGAACATGCGGCCGCCTTCCGCGTACAGGATACAGACGATAGCACCGAGGCCGTAAACCGTGTAGGCGAGCCCCAGTGGCTGCGTTGTGCCGTCGAAGAGCTGTCCTATGACATAACCCAGAAGCGCGCCGCCCAGGGTACTGACGAAACCGATCACGGAGGACGCAGTTCCGGCGATCTCGCCGAGCGGTTCCATCGCCATGGCGTTGAAATTCGCGCCAATGAAGCCGAAGGAGGTCATGATGAAGGTCGCCAGAAGCAGGAAAACCCAGAAATTCTCGTAGCCGAGGGTGGCGAGCATGAAGACCGTGAACCCGAGCACGGTGTAGATCACGGCGGCCGTGTGCGACAGGCGGCGCATGCCGATGGCCTCGACGAGCTGCGAATTCAGAAAGGACGCCGTGGCCATGGTGATGGCGATGCATGCGAAAACGAGCGGGAAGAGCGTGCCGAGGCCAAAAATGTCGACGAAGATCTGCTGGGACATGGCCAGGAACGAGAACAGGCCGCCGAATATGAAGGCCGTGCCGACGGTGTAGCCGAGGCTGATGCGGTTGCTCAGCGCGATCCTGTAGGCGCCGGCGACCGTCGACAGAACCAGCGGCCGCCGGTGTTCGGGGGCGAGAGTTTCGGGAAGCCGCGTTCCGGACCATACCATCATCGCGACGCCGGAAAACAACAGCAGGGCAAAGATCCAGTGCCAGCCGGCAACAAGCAGGATCGCCTGGCCGATGGACGGTGCGATGACCGGCACGGACATGAAGACCATCATCACCAGGGACACGACCTTGCCCATGCGCCTGCCGGTGTAGCAATCGCGCACGATGGAGAGCGCCGTTACCCGGGCCGCCGCGCAGCCGATGCCCTGCAGGACACGGGCAATCAGCAACTGGTCGACATCCATTGCGAACAGGCAGCCGAAACTTGCCAGACTGTAGAGAGCGAGCCCGCCGACCATCACCTTCTTCCGGCCTATCGCGTCCGCGACCGGACCGAAAAACAGCTGCCCGCCGCCGAAACCGATCAGATAGGAGAGAAGGATTAGCTGCCGATCGTTGTCCTCGACGATGTCGAGCGCGCTGGCGATGGCTGGCAGGGCCGGCAGCATGACGTCGATCGCCATGGCGTTCAGGGCCATGATCATCGCCATGATGGTCACGAATTCAGCAAACGGAATGCCGGGCTCGCGCAGGACTTCGTGATAGCCGCCGGCTCTGGCATGGGCCGCCGGCGTCTGAGCCGCGGGAGTGCTGGAAACGTCTCTTGAGTGTTTCACGGGGTCGGAACCAATTCGAAGAAGGTGACGCGTCTTCGCGTCGGGAGGGAGTATAATGAGGCATGCAGTCAGCGGTTGGAAAATCCCGGTTCGGGCGTCATGGCCTGAGCCATCGCGCGGCGTCCTCCTCATCGCCGGCTTTGGCTTCCACCCAGGCGCCTGATTTTCCGGAGACGGGATGTTCCTTTTTCCAGAAAGGCGCTTTGGTTTTCAAATAATCCATCAGAAAGTCCGCAGCCTCAAACGCCGCCCGGCGGTGTGAGGAGGCTGCGACGACCAGGACGATATTTTCGCCCGGCGCGATCTTGCCGAAGCGGTGAATGATTGTCAGTCCCGTCAGGGGCCAGCGGCCAAGCGCCTCTTTCGCGATGCGGGTCAGCTCGGCTTCCGCCATGCCCGGGTAATGTTCCAGTTCCAGCGCGCTCAGGGTTCCGGCTTCGTCACGGCAGAGGCCCGTGAAGGCCACCAGCGCGCCGACGTCCCTGCGTCCGGACGTCAGGCGGCGGGATTCCTCTCCGGCATCGAAATCTTCTGCCTGAACCCTGACAAGCGGCGCCACCTGCATGGCTCAGCCGCCCGTCATCGGCGGGAAAAAGGCGATCTCCCGGGCGTTGCCGAGATCCGCATCGGCTTCCACATGCATCTGGTCGAGAGCGACGCGGATGGCGTCTTCCTCCTCGAAGGCGGCAGCGTGGTTCTCGTCGAGCGTCTTCAGATGGGAGATGAGGTCGGCAACGGTCTTCACGGCACCGGGGACCTCGATCGTTTCTTCTTCGACGCCGACCCGCTCACGGACCCAGGCGAAATAACGGATGTTCATGAGACCTCTCGATGATGTGCCGGCGGACGCTCAGGGCCGGGAGCGGCGCGCCTGCGCGCTATTCGGTGATGAGGTGGCCGATCCCGGCCCGGAAATAGTCGTATCCCGTATATAGGGTAAGTGTGGCTGCGAGCCAAAGGGCGATCAAGCCGGCCAGGGTGGTTCCCGGCAATACGGTTTCGCCCGCGGGACCGGCGAGCAGGAAGGCGATCGCGATCAGCTGCACGGTCGTTTTCCACTTCGCCAGCTTCGTCACCGGCACGCTGACCTGGAGTTCGGCGAGAAACTCCCGCAGGCCCGAGACCAGGATTTCGCGGCACAGGATGATGATCGCGGCGATCATCGACCAGCCGCCGATGGTGCCGTCGCCGGCCAGCATCAAGAGGCAGACGGAAACCAGGAGCTTGTCGGCGATCGGGTCCAGCATGCGGCCGAGCGCGGATTGCTGCTGCCAGGCCCGGGCCAGATAGCCGTCGAAAAAATCGGTGATCGCCGCCAGAATGAAGAGCGCCAGGGCGATCCAGCGCGGCGTGTTGCCCTCGAAATAAAAACAGGCTGCGACTGCCGGAACCGCGAGAATGCGCCCATAGGTCAGAATGTTGGGCAGGCTCAGAACAACGTGTCGTGTCATATCGGCTTTCAGATTTCGGGCAATGACCGGGGCCGTTTTCCAGGAGGTGCCTTGCTCCTGGCGCCGGCCCGAAAGGCTTTATTCTTAAGAGGCTTCCATGCAGCGGGCGTCGGGCGGATCGGCGCCCGACGCATCAATCGAATATGCTATCGCCCTGCTGGTCAATCATCATTTTGGCCTTGCGGATCATCTCGTTTGCCGCACCCTGCTCATCCGGCAGGGTATCGGCCCGGATGAAGGAATGGCTTTTGACGGTTTCGCCGAAGTCCTTCTCGATCCGCCCGGAAACCTGCCACTGGCCGTTCGTAGGCTGAGGTTCCGCGACGATCCGGTAGCCGTCATAGTCAACGGGGGGAATCTTCGAGGCCGCTTTCTTGCCTTCACCCGAAGAACCGAAGAGGGATTTGAACATCTTGCCGAGCATCTGAGGCCCCATCCTATCCTGTTTGCCCCCCTTTTACGGGGGGCAGGGGATGCCATCAAGGTGTGAGTTTGCAGTTCTGCCGGTCGGGAGGGGCGGAACCTATTCCGCGGGAGCCGCGCCGCGGCGGAGCTGATCGCGGATCTCGATCAGGACATCCAGTTCCGAGGGGCCGGTCTCCACTTCAGGTTCGACATCGTCCGGCTTCTCCGCCGCCGCTTTCACCCGGTTGACCGCCTTGACAAGCATGAAGACCACGAAGGCGATGATAAGGAAGTTTATGCACGCCGTGAGGAAGGCGCCATAGGCAAAGACGGCAGCGCCGCTTTCGCGGGCTGCTGCAAGGCCGGCCCCCTCCGGCACGTCGCCGGACAGGGTAACGTACATCGAGGTAAAGTCGATGCCGCCGATGATGAGACCGATGATCGGGTTGATGAGATCATCGACAAGGCTTGAGACAATGGCAGTGAACGCCGCACCGATGATGATGCCGACGGCAAGGTCCATGACGTTGCCTTTGGCGATAAAATCCCGAAATTCCTTGATCATGTCGTGACCTCAACATTTTCACCGATAAAACCTCAAACGGGAAAGACGCCGTCCATGGCCTTTCATCTTCCTCGTCTCGGAGCTTGCACAAGCTTGCAGCCGTCGCGATCCGTTTCCGTGTATAACTCAAGCCTGAGGGACAGCCTATTCCTAAACATAAATTACGTAGCGTCATCTTTGGTCATGCGCAACTAATGCCCGATAAGTATCTGAATAAATACGGATAAATCTCAATGGTTCAATTGTCATATCAGAGTTTTGGTCAGAAGGCATGAGCAGGTTCTGGAGCCCGATCGTCGATAAACTGGTGCCCTACACGCCCGGGGAGCAGCCGCGGCATCAGACATTCATCAAGCTCAATACGAACGAGAACCCTTACGGCCCGTCTCCGTTGGCGCTTGAGGCCATCCGCTCTGCGACCGGTGACGGGCTGAGGCTTTATCCGGACCCGCTTGCCGCCGATCTCAGGGCCACCATCGCGGCAACCCATGGGCTGGACCCGGATCATGTCTATGCGGGCAACGGCTCGGACGAAGTCTTGGCGCATGCCTTCAACGCCTTCTTCACCGGCAAGGAACCGGTTCTCTTTGCCGACATCACCTACAGTTTCTACCGGACCTATTGCGAGCTTTACGCGATCCGGTCTCGCAGGATTCCGCTCGCCGCGGATTTCCATTGTCTTCCCAAGGATTACCGCGGCTCTTGCGGCGGAGTGGTGATCGCCAATCCGAACGCACCGACGGGCATTGCGATGGATCTGGAGAGGATCGAGCAGATCCTGAAGCAAACCCCGGACGCTGTCCTGATCGTCGACGAGGCCTATGTGGATTTCGGTGCCGAAAGCGCGGTGGCACTGGTGCCGCGCTACGAGAACCTGCTCGTGGTGCAGACCTTTTCCAAATCCCGCAGCCTGGCCGGCCTGCGTGTCGGTTTCGCCATCGCCCAGCCGCATCTGATCGAGGGGCTCCGGCGGGTGAAGGACAGCTTCAATTCCTATCCGCTCGGCCGCCTTGCGCTTGCCGGCGCCACTGCCGCCTGGAACGATACCGCGTGGTTCGAAAAGACCCGGCGGCTCGTCATGGCCGACCGGGACAGGACCGCGGACCGGCTCAGGGAGCAAGGTTTCGAAGTCTTGCCGTCCTCGACGAATTTCCTGTTCGCGTTCCACAAGGCGGTTCCGGCTGAAACACTTCTCGCGGAGCTCAGGGCGCGCGGTATTCTGGTCCGGCATTTCTCTCAGGAGCGGATTCGCAACTGGCTGCGGATTTCCATCGGAACTTCGGAGGAGTGCGAAGCTTTGCTGGAGGCGATGGGGAATATTGTCGGACGCTGAGGATGGTCTGCCGTTGCAAGCGGTCGTTTGACAACAATGAAAAATTCTCCGCGCGGCGGCGCGACATCGGGAGGGGCAAGTGGAAGAGCTGACACGAACATTTCGAAGCCTGCATGACGCCGGCTGTTTCATCGTGCCAAATCCCTGGGATGCGGTTTCGGCGCGACTGCTTGCCAAGAGCGGGTTCAAGGCGCTGGCAAGCACCTCCTCCGGCTATGCCTTCGTGACGGGCCGGAAAGACAGCCAGCGGCAATATTCTTCGGAAGAAGCGACCCGGCACGCGGCCTCGCTCTCCGCAGCGACGGGGCTTCCCGTGACTATCGATGCGGAGGACTGCTATGCCGACACTCCGGAAGGCGTGGCGGAAACCGTCCGATGTGCGGCCGCAACCGGACTGGCCGGCATTTCGATCGAAGACCGCGACACGGCACAGCCCGGACGGATCAGGGAGTTCGGCGAAGCCCTGGAACGTGTGGCCGCTGCGGTCGAAGCCGCGAAGGAGAGCGGCATCGTGCTGACGGCGCGCGCCGACGGCCTGGGAAAAGCCGCTTACGACCTGGATGAAGCACTCCGCCGCCTGTCGGCTTTCTCGGATGCAGGCGCCGATGTGGTCTATGCTCCCGGCCTGTCGGACCTCGAAGCCGTGCGCCTTGTCTGCAGCACGGTTCCGAAGCCGGTCAATCATGTGCTGGGGCAGGGCGCCAGGGGGCTAAGCTTTGAGGATCTGGCCGAAGCCGGAGTGCGCAGGATCAGCCTCGGCGGCTCGTTCACCCGGGCGGCGCTCAAGGCCGTTTCCCGGTTGTGCGACGAGATAGCGGCCGGGCAATTCTCAGCTTTGGACGAGGCTCCGGGTTGGAACGACCTGGGTTAGAAGCCTCTTTGGCCGGTGATCCCGAGAGGCCTTCCCGAAAGCAGGTCCGGCCCCGCTATCCCAGCTCCCGCCGCGCCCAGTGATTGCGGCACAGCGAGACGTATTTGTCGTTGCCGCCGATGACCACCTGGTCGCCTTCTTCCAGGATCCGGCCGTCGGCGTCCAGCCGGGCGACCATGGTGGCCTTGCGGCCGCACCAGCAGATGGTCTTGATTTCCTTAAGGTTGTCGGCGAGGGCGAGCAGAACGGCGCTGCCGGGGAAGAGCTTGCCCTGAAAGTCCGTGCGCAGGCCGAAACACATCACCGGGATGCGCAACCGGTCGGCCACCCCGGCAAGCTGCCACACCTGCTCCTCGGTCAGGAACTGCGCTTCGTCGACGAAGACGGCATCGACCGGTTTGGCCTCATGCGCCGCCGAGACGTGATCGAAGACGTTGTCGCCGGAGGCGAAGATATCGGCCTCCGCGGCGAGGCCGATCCGGGAGGCGATCCTGCCCTTGCCCGCGCGGTCGTCGAAGGCGGCGATCAGCAGGAGCGCGTTCATGCCGCGTTCCCTGTAGTTATAGGCGGCCTGCAGCAACACCGTCGATTTGCCGGCATTCATCGAGGAGTAGTTGAAATAAAGCTTGGCCATGCGTCCTGACGGGAATCGGTTGATTTTTGCGCAGTGTTCCCAATCCGGGCTGTCAGCTCAAACAGTCTTTGGTTGAACTCACAGGCAATCGCTCAATTCACGCCGGTCTCCGGGACAGTGTCCGTTTCGGTCTCTTCCCCGGTTTCCTTCATGCCCAGCTCGACGATCAGAGGCACGTGGTCGGAGCCGATATCGGGGCCGGTCGACACGCTGACCACCTGCAGACCGTCGGAGATACAGAACTGATCCACGGGCGCTCCCAAGATCCAGTGCAGGCGGTAGTCGAAGAAGAAGCGCGTGGTTTGCGGCCAGCGGCCCGGATAGGCGGTCTTCAGGCTGTTTTCCTCAAGGGTCTGCTGAAACCGGGCGGACCAGGGTGAGCTGTTCCAGTCGCCGATGGCGAGGATCGGCCCGTTCTTCTCGGCCCGGAGTTCGCCGATGACCCGGTCGGCTTCGTCGAAATACTGGCGCTTGTTCTGCCAGCGGGCTTCGGTGCGCGGGCTGTCCGGGTGGATCGCCACAAGGTGGAGGGGACCGGCTTCGGTCTCCAGCGTCAGGGCGAGCAGTTCGCGGTCGGCGTTGTAATAGACATTGGCTCCGGGCGGGAGGTCGCCCTGAATGACGGTCGGGGAGGCTTTCAGGATCGGAAAGCGGGAATAGACCACAAGGCTGCCCAGCTCGCCGACTTTCAGATAATGCGGAAAGCCGTGCTCTCCGGTGCCGCCGACGGGCAGGCCGAGCCGTTGCCAGCGCTTTTCCTGCAGCCCCCAGAGCGTTTCCTGAAGGACGAGGATGTCCGGCTGTTCCTTTTCGAGGAAGGCCTGCAGAACCCTGTCGCCCAGGAACAGGTGCTCGAGATTGATGGAAACCACCTTGACGGGCCGGTAACCGGCCTGAAGCGGGGTGGGCTCCACCGTGTTGGCGAGGGTGCGGACACCGGTCAGACCGGCAAGGCTCAGGAGCGCCAGGACGGCAAGGAACCAGACCATTTTGTAAAGCAGGGCGAACCTGTGGCGGACGAAGAAGCCCAGCGCTCCGCCGACGCAGCCAAGGAGACCGGCTGCAAGGAACTGTCTCAGGAAGAAGCTCATGTTGTCCGAGACCCAGTAATCGGGCGCCGTGAAGTTCGCCAGACCCATCGCGCAGACCGCCAGCGTGCCCAGGCAGCCGCACCAGCCGATGAGCGAGATCAAGGACCTGAACAGCGATCGCGATCTGGAAGAGGTTCGTAAAATCATGAGTTCATGGGTTCCGGTGACCTGATGAAACAGATGTTTAGATGGGTTCTGGTCGTTATTTGCTTAACGGCCCGGCGTCCTCCAGAGCCTCCAGGAGCGGCTTGATGTGATCCGCGTATGTCTTCCACCTGCCGACGGCGGAGGTATAGACGGGCTCGCGGACCTGCTCCCGGCTGAAGGTGAAGACCTGGGTGTCCTCGCCGGGCGGCTTCAGGCAGGCGTCGTTCCAGGCAAGGCCGGCATGGTCGACGATGGCGCGGCTTTCGGCTTCCGGGTTGCGCACTAGCTCCTCGTAGGATTGATGGCGGATCGTGACCGGAAGGACCTCGGACCAGTGCTCCATCAGCGCCTGATACTGGCGGTAATACTGTCCGAGGGAGGTCTGGTCGATGTTGTAGTTGTGATAGTCGGCCAGCGATGTCGTGTAGATCGACAGGCAGGTATCGGCCGGTGCGCGCGTCAGATGAATGAAATGCGCGTTGGGAAATAGCAGGGCCAGAATCCAAAGCCGTTCGAAATTATGCGGCATCTTGTCGACCACGCGCCTGGTTTTCTTGCCGAAGCCGTCGAGCAGCGTGAGATATTTGCGCCCGATCCGCTGCGCTTCCCGCTTGTCGAGCCGCAGGGCCTGCTCGAACAGGACCGGCGTGTGGGATCTACCCCTGGAAAGGTCCCGGATCGTGTCCGGGAAATACTGCAGTTCACCCGCGCCCGCGGCGTCCGGGTGGCGGGCGATGATCTGCTCGACAAGCGTGGTCCCGGAGCGCGGCATGCCGAACACGAAGACCGGGCGATCGCTGGTGAGCGCAAAATCCTTGCGCTCCTCGAAAAACTCTCGGGTGAACACCGATTTGCAGGTGTTGACGAACCAGGCGTAACGGCCGGCATCATGCTGGCCGTAGAGCCCGGCGCGGAAGCCGTCGTAATATTGAAAGGCCTTTTGAAGGTCGCCGCGGGCGTCGAGGATCCGGCCGGCTGCAAAGGCGAGCTTGGTGATGTCGGGCGTCGCGGCGCCGGCAGGCAAATTGGAAAGAATTGCCTCGATGCCGGCGAGGACCTTGTCCTTCAGGTTTTCGTCGTGGGAATTCGCCGCTGCGACCAGAACCACCGGATCGCGAGGATCGAGCGCGAAGGCGGCCTGGACATGGGTTTCCGCAGAGTCGCGGTTGCCGAGCGTGATTTCCAGCTCGTACATCTCGAGATGGGCGCGGGCGGAGTTCGGGTCCGCCTTCAGCGCCTGGTCCAGGGCCTGGCGGGCCATGACGGGCCGGCGCAGATCCGAGTACACCGCGCCCAGGACCCGTTGCGCGTATTCGGACCTGGTGTCCAGGGCGGCGGCCTTGCGCGCATGCGGCAGCGCTTCCTCGTTCCGGCCTTCGATGTTCAGCGCGCTCGCCAGCGTCGCGTGCACGGTGGCTTCCTTCTTCGCGTCCTTGGCCGCAGCGGTCAGATAGGGAACTGCACGGTCTGCCTGGCCGAAGAAGAGATAGGAGATGCCGAGACCGTAATTCACCCTTGGATTGGCAGGGTTCTGGTCATGCAGATCCAGCAGCATCGGCAGCGCTTCGTTGAAGTTCCGGGCTTCGATCAGGGAAAAGGCGTGGTCGACAGAGTTAGGCTGCATCTTTTTCAAACGGTTGCACCGCGCAGGCGCGCGGAATTGAAGGAGGCGCTGTCGAAGGGGGCATCCGCGGAACCCCGCCCAGCGCAACTTGCGTCATGGAGCTTCTATCAGGTGAGATGCCCGATGAAAATGGGCGGGAAGGCCGCGTTCCATGGCTGCCATTGACTGCTATGTCAGCCGACCGTCTCCGAAAGCGCCTTCAGGAGGGGCTGGATATGCGCGCTGTATTTTCCGGACTTGTTCACGGCATCGGTGTAGATCGGCCTGCGGACCTGCGCCATGGAGAAGGTGAAGACCTGCGCCTCGTTGGCTTCGTGGTGGCTGCAGGCCTCGTCCCAGGGCAGTCCGGCACGATCGACCAGCGCCCTGCGCTGCTCTTCCGGATGACTGACGAGCTCTTCGTAGGACTGGGTATGGATCGTCACCGGCAAGGCGGTGGTCCAGCGTCCCATGAGCTTGCGGTACAGGCCGTAGTAATGCGCGAGCGTTTCCTGGCTGGAATTGTAGCTGTGCTTGCCGGCAAGCGGCGTCATGTAGATGGAAACACAGGTGTCGGCCGGATTGCGGATCACGTGGCAGAAATGCGCGTTGGGGAACAGCAGTGCGATCAGCCAGAGATGCTCGAAATTCTGCGGGAACTTGTCGATCACCCGCATCGATTTCTTGCCGAAGGTGTCGAGCAGGGCGAGATATTTGCGCCCGATCCGCTGCGTGGTTTTCCTGTCCAGCTTCAACGCGGCTTCGAAGAAGGCCTCCTCCTGTCCGGCTCCACCGCTCAGCTCGCCGATCTGATCCTCGAAGAAATTGAGTTCGCCGGCGGCAGCCGCTTTCGGGTGGGCGGACAGAATGGCTTCCACCAGGCTGGTTCCGGAGCGCGGCATACCGAACACGAAGACAGGCCGGTCGCTCGAGAGGGCGAAATCCTTGCGCTCCTCGAAGAAGGACGGGGTGAAGACCTCCTCGAATTTCTGGAAGAATCCTTCCTGCTTCTTCGCGTCATATGAAGGGTAGAGATCGGACCGGTGCTTTTCGAGGTAGTGGAACGCCTTGGGAAGGTCTCCTGCCTCGTCGCAGATCTTGCCCGCGGTGAAGGCCATGCGCGCCCGTTCCACCTTCGACATTTGCCTGTTCGGGTCGTTCAGTGCGGCCTCGATCCGCTCGAGCGCCTGTGCCTTGATCTGCCGGTCGGACAGATCCCGGACGCTGATCAGCACGGAGGGTTCGTCCGGCGTCAGGGCAAAGGCCTGGCGGTAGTGGTGCTCGGCCTCGTCCATCTCGCCGAGCGAGACCTTCAACCTGGAGAGGGCCAGATGGGCGATCGCGGAAGAGGGATTGAGCCTGATCGCGGTCTCGAACGCATGCTCCGCCATCACCGGGCGCCGGAGCCGGGCATAGGCCTCGCCGAGCGTGCGGTGGGCGAATTCGGAAGTCTTGTCCAGGGCGACGGCCTTGCGGGCCTGGGGGACGGCGTCTTCGGGGCGGTTGTCCAGGTTGAGGGCATCGGCGAGGGTTGCGAAGACCGCCGCTTCCTTCTTCGCGGATTTGGCGGCGGCCTGAAGGTGGTCCACCGCGCGCGCGGCGTGACCATGGGTGAGATAGATGACCCCGAGCCAGTAATTCACCTGGGGATCCTGAGGATTGGCGCCATGCAGGTCGTCCAGGATTTCGAGCGCCATGCCGAAATCCTTTGCCTCTATGCAGTTCAGCGCCGCTTGCAGGGAATTGGAAAACATGAGGTGTCCCGGGTTTGGCAACAGACCCTAAATCACTCGTGGAAATGATCATAGACCAGTTTCGCAATCGCCTCGGAAATGCCCGGAACGGCGGCGAGGTCGTCGATGCCTGCCCTGGAGACGGCCTTGGCGGTGCCGAAATGGCGCAGCAGGGCCTTTTTCCGCGTCGGGCCGACGCCGGAGATCTCGTCCAGGGGATTTCTGGCGATATCCTTCTTGCGCCGGGCGCGGTGACTGCCGATGGCGAAGCGGTGGGCCTCGTCGCGCAGGCGCTGGACGAAATAGAGCACGGGGTCGCGCTCGGGAAGCATGAAGGACTGGCGTCCGGGAATGAAGAACTTCTCCCGGCCCGCGTCGCGGTCGGGGCCCTTGGCGATGCCGACCAGCGGCACATCGGTGATGCCGAGGCTTTCCAGCGTCTCCCGCGCGGCGGTGAGCTGACCGAGGCCGCCGTCGATCAGGAGCAGGTCGGGCCAGGCCGGCATGTCGGCAGAGGCCGGAGCTGCCTCCTGTTCGTCGTCGTCCAGATCCTCCGTATCCACGGCGTCTTCCAGCGGGGGCGCTTCGTCCCGGGCATGTTCCTTGAGCAGGCGGGAAAAGCGGCGGGTCAGCACCTCGCGCATCATGCCGTAATCGTCGCCGGGCACCAGGTCCTCGGACTTGATGTTGAACTTGCGGTACTGGCCCTTGGCGAAGCCTTCCAATCCGGCCACGATCATGCCGCCGACCGCGTTGGTGCCCATGATGTGCGAGTTGTCGTAGACCTCGATGCGGCGCGGCGGCGTCCCGAGGTCGAAGGCTTCGGCGACGCCCTTGAGCAGTCGCGCCTGGCTGGAGGTTTCCGCAAGGCGCCGGCCAAGCGCTTCGCGCGCGTTGGTCAGAGCGTGGTCCACCAGCTCCTTTTTCTCGCCCCGCTTCGGCTTCAAGACCTCGACCTTCCTGCCGGTGCGCTCGCTCAGGGCTTGCGACAGGAGATCCTGCTCGGGCAGTTCGTGGGAGAGCAGGATCTGCCTTGGGGCCGGCTTGTCGTCGTAGAACTGGGCGAGGAAGCTTTCCAGAATGTCGGCTTCCTCGATGGATTTGTCCGCTTTCGGGAAATAGGCCCGGTTGCCCCAGTTCTGGCCGGTGCGGAAGAAGAACACCTGCACGCAGGTCTGTCCGCCTTCCTGATGGATGGCGAAGACGTCGGCTTCTTCCACGGACTGCGGGTTGATGCCCTGGTGTGCCTGGACGTGGGAGAGTGCGGACAGGCGGTCACGGTAGATGGCCGCGCGCTCGAATTCCAGATCGGTGGAAGCGGCCTCCATCTGCTTTGCGAGCTGGGTCTTGATCAACTGGCTGCGGCCGGAAAGGAACGCCTTGGCCTCTGAAACGAGGCCCGCGTAGTCTTCCGGGTCGATTTCCCCTGTGCAGGGACCGGCGCAGCGCTTGATCTGGAAAAGCAGGCACGGTCTTGTCCGGTTCTCATAGTAGCTGTCGGAACAGGTCCGGATCAGAAAGGCCTTCTGTAGGGCGTTGATCGTCCGGTCGACAGCGCCCGCGGAGGCGAACGGGCCGAAATACTCGCCCTTGCGCTTGCGCGCGCCCCTGTGTTTGACGATTGCGGGGGACGCATGGTCTCCAGTCACCAGAATGTAGGGGAAGGACTTGTCGTCTCTGAGCAGCACGTTGAAGCGCGGGCGCAGACGCTTGATCAGGTTGGCTTCCAGCAGCAGGGCTTCCGGCTCGGTCTGCGTGACAACGAATTCCATGGCCGCCGTCGCCATGATCATGCGCATGATCCGGTTCGACTGGCCCTGCAGCCGGGTGTAGCTGGTGACCCGCTTCTTCAGGCTGCGCGCCTTGCCGACGTAAAGAACCTCGCCCTTCTCGTCCAGCATCCGGTAGACGCCCGGCCCGTTGGGCAGGCGCTTCACCTCGTCGGCGATCACCTCGACGCCCTTGCGAATGGAACCTGTGGCATCGGCGACCGGGCCTTCGGCTGGATTTTGAGAATCAGTCGTTTCCTGCATGCCTGACATTTAATACCAACCGGATTTGATAGGAACCTATCTGATGGCATTGTTCCAGTTCGCTGGCGAGGCGCGTTGCGCTGCTGGCACGGCCAAGCGCAGGCAGGCCAGCCACTGTCAGTTGACGTGTCCGAGCATATAAACGGCCGTGATGTAGAGGCCGTAGGCAATTGTCATCGCCAGACCGGAAACCTTGCTCAGGCAGACGCGGAAGCCGGCGAGGGCCAGGAGCAGCAACGCGCAGGCAAGCATCACCCAGATATCCAGTTTCAGCACTTCCGGCGGCACATCGATCGGCACGACGACGGCGGTGATACCGATGATTGCCAGCAGGTTGAAGATGTTGGAGCCGATGACGTTGCCGATGGCGACGGCACCGTGCTGGCGGATGGCGGCCATGACGGTCGTCGCCAGTTCCGGCAGGGACGTGCCGAGCGCGATGACGGTCAGGCCGATGACGGCTTCGCTGACGCCCCAGGACGATGCGATCGCCGTGGCGCCGGTGATGGTGAAATGGGCGCCGAGCGGCAGGCCGACGAGACCGAGAACGACATAGGCCAGCGCGATCCAGATCGAATCCGGCACGTCCTCGACTTCCTCGAGAGCGTCATCGCATGCCAGATCCGCTTCCGCTACGGCTGCTCCGGCGGATGCGGCAGCGATGGCTTTCTGTTCCTTCCGGTGCTTGCGGGCATGCAGCGTCGAAGCCGTGAGAAAAACACCGAGCAGCGCCAGCAGAATGATGCCGGCGACCAGGCCGATGGGCGAGAAAAAGCAGAGAGCGATGAAAACCAGTGTGACGGCGACCATGAAGGCCGCGTTCCGGGTCGCGCCCGCTTCGCCGCAAGGGGTGGCCGCGATCAGGGCGGGCAGGCCGAGCACCAGGAGGACGTTCGCGATATTGGAGCCGATGACGTTGCCGATCGCGATGCCGCCGGCGTGATTCATGGCGGCCTTCAGGGAAATCACCAGTTCCGGCGCGGAGGTCCCGAAAGCGACAATGGTGAGGCCGATGACCAGGTGGGGGATTCCCAGGCGCAACGCGATTCCGACAGACCCTCTGACCAAGACATCACCGGCGATAATCAGCACAACCAATCCGCCTGCGAGGCTTACGTAGTCAAAGAGCATTTATGAATTCCGGTACGGGTTCTGTGTGATCGTCGAGCGCGGATGCGGGAAGGGGGCGCGGGCTTCCATTCGGGCGCCTTATACGCAATAGATTGGTATGGGGAAAGCCGGGGGCAAGCATCTTTAGCCTACCCGGTGACAAGTTTTCTTCCGGCCCCTGTTGCAAATTGCAATGGGCTTAAGCGTTCTTTCATCCTGTCAGAATGTTGCCGCCATTTGTCACCAAAACTCCCAATTCTCAATCCCGATCCGCCACAAACGAATCCCATATCTCCGAACTGGGGAGTGTGAGGACGCGGCTGAGCCCGTCCTGTTTTTGATTGGCCGACCCGTTTTGGCCAACTCAGTTTGGGTAATGTGGATCTGGAGTATCTATGATGAAACGTCTTGCACTTGCAGGTTTGGCACTGGCGGCCGGAACCGCGCCGTTGATGGCTGCGGACCTGCCGCAATCGCCGGCACCGGCCTATGAGGCGGTTCCGGCCCCACAACAGACCATTGACTGGACCGGCATCTATGTCGGCGGCAATCTCGGCTGGGCCTTCGGTCATTTCGACAACCGCGCAGGCGGCAACAGCGGCCTGGATACCGACGCCAACGGTGTCTCAGGCGGTCTCTACGCAGGCTACAATTTTCAGGTGACGCCGAATGTCGTCGTCGGCGCGGAAGCCGATTTCAGCCTGACCGACCTCGAAGAGAACAAGACCAGCAACGGTCTGACACTTCAGTCCAAGTCGGACTGGAATTCCAACATCCGGGCCCGCGTCGGCTACAGCTTCGACCGGTATCTAGTTTACGGTGCCGGCGGTCTCGCCCTGGCCGATCTGGAACTTTCCGGCAATAACGACAGCGACAGCAAGACGGCTCTCGGCTGGACCCTGGGCGCCGGCGGCGAAGCCGCGCTCACCAACAACCTGAGCGCCAAGCTGGAATATGTCTACCAGGATTTCGGCGAGGAGGATTTCAACCTGAACGGCACCGCCGTGAGTTCGGACCTGAGCAATCAGCAGGTCCGCATGGGCCTCGGCTACAAGTTCTGACCGTCGGCCAGGTTTGAAAACGTCAACCCGGCACCGCAAGGTGCCGGGTTTTTTGTTACAAGTGGTTACAAGCTTTTCGGAATATTGCCCTGGAAGCATGGTAGGAATCCGAGGGGCAATTGATTTGCCGAGCCGGGAATTCGTTTGCCGGCGCGCACGGCGTTTGAGGTGGAGAGGCGGATGCGGTTCCTGATGCGCGGACTTCTGGGTCTGGCATTGATGGCGGTGATGATCGGATTTGCCGGTTTCGGCGCCTACCGCCTCTATACCGCGATGACGGCGGAAGAGACCGTCCGGCAAAGACCGGCGCGGGAACGCAGCTATTCGGTGAATGTCGCCGAACTAACACCGGAAACCGTGACCCCCGTCACCACGGCCTATGGCGAGATCGTGAGCTGGCGGAGCCTGCAGCTCAGGGCCAGCTCCGAAGGACGCCTCGTCGATGTGGCGGCGAAGTTCCGCGACGGGGCCGCCGTCACCGAAGGGGAACTGCTGCTCCGGATCGACCCTGCCAATGCCGAATTCCAGGTTCTGGACGCGGAAGCCGCCCTGGCGGATGCCGAGGCTCAGAAGGCGGAGGCCAAGGAGGCCATCGTCGGAGCCGAACAGGAGCTGGAAGCCGCCCGCCGGCAGCTCGAGCTGCGTAAACAGTCGCTCGACCGCCAGCTGCAGCTCAAGGACAAGGGCTATTCGACCGCGGTGCAGGTCGAAACCGAGGAACTGGCCGTGGCCTCGCTGGAGCAGTCCCTGAGCAACCGGCTGCAGTCGGTCATCACCGCCCGCAAGCGCGTCGAGCGTATGGATCTCACCGTGAAACGCGCCGAGCTCGCGCTGGAGGATGCGCGCCGGGTTCTCGACGAAACCACGCTGACCGCGCCGTTCAGCGGCTATCTCTCCAATGTCGACGCCACGCTCGGCCGCCGGGTCAGTCCGTCGGAAACCCTGGCAGTGCTGATCGATCCCGCAGCCCTCGAAGCGAAGTTCTCGCTGTCCACCAGCGAATTCTCCCGGCTTCTGGATGACAAGGGCGACCTGATCAAGGCACCGGTCACCCTGACGCTGCAACTCGGCGGACGCTCCATCGAGGTTCCGGGAACCATCGACCGGGCCGGGGCGGTCGTCGCCGAAGGCGAGGCGGGGCGGACCCTCTTCGCGACCCTCGATCTGGAGCCCGGAACGGTGCTGCGCCCGGGCGATTTCGTGAAGGTGGAGATCCGTGAGCCGGAGCTCAGCCAGGTTGCGATCGTTCCAGCCGCGGCGGTAACGGAAGACGGCCGCCTGCTGATCGTCGACGAAAGCGAACGGATCAGGGAGATCCCGTCAACCGTGCTGCGCCGCATGGGCAACGAGGTGGTTCTCGCCGATGTCCCGTTCGGCTCCGATTATGTCCGGGAAAGGCTGCCGCAGCTCGGCACCGGCCTGAAAGTGTCGCCGCGCCGCGGGGACGCGGACGAAGGCAGCAATCCGGCACCCGACGGTGCCGCGCCGGCCCGGACGTCCAGCAACGAAGCTGTGCAGCCGGGTGACGCCGGGCAGTCCGGCGACCTTGTGGCGCTGGCGCCGGACCGGCGGGCGGCGCTGATCGAACAGGTCAACAGTTCCAACATGCCTGAAAACCGCAAGGCGCGGCTGCAGTCGGTGCTGAACCAGCCGATGGTGCCGAAGGAACTGATCGAGCGGTTGGAACAAAGGCTCGGAAGCAGAGGATGACCGGCCAACGGATGTGATGGGAGTGTTCTGACATGCGTTCTCCCGGTGGATCGCAATTCGCCTCGTTACTGGACTACATGGTGCGCCACCGGACGGCGGCGAACCTGCTGCTCGCGCTCATGCTGCTCGGCGGGATCGCGGCCGGAACGCAGATCAGAACCCAGTTCTTTCCCGATTTTGTGCGCGAGGAGGTGGATGTCCGGGTCAACTGGCCGGGCGCCGGTCCGGAAGACATGGACCGCTCTATCGTCGAAATACTCGGACCCCAGCTTCTTGCCATCAACGGTGTCGACGAAGCGACGTCGGTCGCCCGGGAAGGCACGGCCAGCATCGAGCTGGAATTCGAGGACGGCTGGGACATGGGCCAGGCGACCGACGATGTCAAAGCCGCCGTCGACCAGGCCCGCTCGAGCTTGCCGGAAGCGATCGAGGAACCCCAGATCAGCCGTAGCGTCTACAGGGACCGCGTGACGGATCTGGTCATTTACGGGCCGGTGGACATCGACCAGCTCGCCCGGTTTGCCGAGGATCTGCAGACCATATTGTTCCGCGAGGGCGTGACGCGGGTCTCGATACGGGGCCTTGCCGATCCGATCATCCGGATCGATGTCGGCGAAAGCATGCTCGTGCGCCATGACCTGACCCTGGCCGAGATCGCGGAGATCGTTTCCAAGGAGATGGAGACGACGCCCGCGGGCGATATCGGCGGCAGCGGGGCGCGGCTGAGGACGGGGCAGACCCGCCGGACCGAGCAGGACCTCGGCGAGATCGTCCTGAAAGCCCCGTCGCAGGGCGAGAAGCTGCAGTTGCGCTCGGTCGCCGACATCGTCACGGAAGGCGTTGAAAGCGGCCGGGCCTATTATCACAAGGGCATGCCCGCCGTGGTGCTCAGGGTCGACCGGAGCGCCAAAGGCGACACGATCGAGATCCAGCGGGCGGTCGAGAGGATCGCCGCCGATTTCCAGCACACGCTTCCCGAGGGCGTGGTCGTACAGCTGACCAATACCCGGTCGCAGGCGATCATCGACCGGCTGGACATTCTCGTCGAAAACGGGATCTGGGGCCTGGGTCTCGTGCTGCTGTTCCTGTTTCTGTTCCTGTCCTCGCGTACCGCCTTCTGGGTCGCGGCCGGCATTCCGGTGGCGATGGCCGCCACTGTGGCCTTCATGTATGCCTTCGGGATCACGCTGAACATGATCTCGGTCTTCGCCCTGATCATCTGCCTCGGCATCGTCGTCGATGACGCGATCGTGGTCGGGGAACACGCGGATTTCCTGCATCGGCGCGGTTATGCGCCCGCGGAGGCCGCCAGCCTGGCCGCAAGGCGCATGACGGCGCCGGTGTTCAGCGCCTCGATCACCACGATCATCGCGTTTATCGGCCTGATGGCGGTTACCGGACGGTTCGGCAGCCTGGTCTACGACATTCCCTTCACCGTTGCGGTGGTCCTGGTCGCTAGCCTGATCGAATCCTTCCTGATCCTGCCGGCGCATATGAACCATGCCCTGGCCGCCAGCAGAAAGCCGCGCTGGTACGACCTGCCGAACCGGCTCTTCAACCGCGGGTTCGTCTGGTTCCGGGAAACGCTGTTCCGCCGGTTCATCGGCTGGATCGTCACGGTCCGGTATCCGGTGATCGGATTTGCCGTGATGATCCTGGCGCTGTCCCTGACGCTTTTCTTCGACGGCTCCGTGCGCTGGCGGTTCTTCAACGCGCCGGAACGGGCGGTGGTTTCCGCCAGCGTGGCCATGATGCCGGGGGCGAAACGCGACGACACCAAGGCGATGATCGAGGAGATGGAACGGGCGCTCGATGCGGTCAACACCCGCTATGCCGAGGAATACGGCAGCGAGCCGGTGGTCTTTGCCCTGTCCACGGTCGGCGCGACCGCGGGAAGGGGACTGAGCGGCGCCGATACCAAGGATGTCGATCAGCTCGGCGGGATCTCCATCGAACTGCTCGACCCGGACCTGCGTCCTTATTCTGCGTTCCAGTTTATCGGCGACTGGCGCGAGGAGATCAAAAAGCCTCCCCTGCTGGAGACACTGGCGCTACGCGGCGAGCGCTCGGGGCCGGGGGGCGACGCGATCGACGTCAGGCTCTACGGCTCATCCACCGAGAACCTGAAGGCGGCGGCCGAAAGCCTCAAGCAACTGCTGTCGCCGCTGGAAGGCGTCAGCGCCCTGGAGGATACGCTCTCCTACGACAAGCCGGAGCTGAATCTGACGCTCACGCCGCGCGGCGAAGCGCTCGGCTTCACCACCGACGACGTCGCCCGCATCCTGCGCAACCGGCTGGAGGGCATCGAGGTCGCCGAATTCCCGATCGGCCGGCGCACGGCGACGGTCAAGGTGCTGATGCCTGACGAGGAAGCCGATTCCGCGTTCCTCTACACGACAAGGGTGCGCACCAACGCGGGGACCTATGTTTCCTTGAGCGAAATCGTCCGGGTCGACAGCACCTACGGCTTCGCCTCCGTACGGCGCAGCGATGGCCTGCGCACGCTGCAGGTGACCGGCGATGTCTCCGAGGACGACCCGGAAGCGGCCGCGCGGGTAACAGAGCTTCTGAAAACCGAGTTCCTGCCGCGGCTCGCGGCAGAATTCGACGTCGAAAGCGAACTGGCCGGCCTCGCGGAACAGGAAAAATCGTTCCTCTCGGATGCTCTGATCGGTTTCGGGCTCTGCCTTGCAGGCATTTACCTGACGCTTTGCTGGATCTTCGAATCCTGGACCCGGCCGCTGATGATCATGATCATTATCCCCTTCGGCTGCGTCGGCATGCTGTGGGGGCACTTCCTGCACGGAATTCCGCTGTCGATGTTTTCAGTCGTCGGCTTCATCGGCATGGCGGGGATCATCATCAACGACAGCATCGTGCTGGTCACCACCATCGATGAATATGCGAAGGATCATCCGTTCAAGGAAGCGCTGGTCAATGGTGTCTGCGACCGTCTGCGCGCCGTCATCCTGACCACGGCGACGACCGTCTTCGGGCTTGCACCGCTCCTGTTCGAGACGAGCCGGCAGGCGCAGTTTCTGATGCCGACGGTGATCACCCTTGCCTACGGGCTGGGCTTCGGCCTGTTCCTGGTGATCCTGCTGACGCCGGCGCTTCTGGCCGTGCAGAACGATTTCGGCAGATCGATCGCCAGCGGCCGCCGCCTGCTGAAGGCGCGGGGACGGCGGCCCCTGAGCGGTGGCCGGGCCTAGAGCCCGATGCTCTAGATGTTATCTTTCAACATGTTGCTCATCTGTGTGGACAGAAATCGATTCTGAAAACGGAAGCTCATCCTGAGGAGGGCCGATAGGCCCGTCTCGAAGGATGGGCCGCTTGCTCCTGAATGCGCAGCCAATCCTTCGAGACAGCGCTCACGCGCTTCCTCAGGATGAGGGGCGTGGATCGCACCGGCTCTGAAAGACAACCTGTTGAAAGGCTCCAGGGGTTCGGCATGGCCGCAGTCGCTTGGCCGGGGCCTTCGGCGACGGCTTAACGCAACACCGCCGGAGCGTTGTCCGGCACGGGCGCGGCTGGTTGTCGGGTGTCGGCGAAAGCCGGGACGGCGGCTTCAAAAGCATCCAGCCAGGCCACCAGCCTGGGGTGGCTTGAGCGCCAGTCGCTTGCGAAGCGCATGTCGAGATAGCCAAGCGCGCAGGCAAGCGTCAGCATGCCGGCCGTGACATCGGACACCGAAGACGGAGCCGGGGGCGTGTTTTCCTCGAAATGCGCCAGACCGCGTTCCATCTTTGCAGCCTGATAGGCGTCCCAGGCCGGATCGCGGTATTTCTGTTCCTTGAAGCGCTTTTCGTAGACCCGGAGGATGGCGGCGTCCATGATGCCGTCGGCGAGCGTCTGGTCGCGCAGCACCGCGAACCGGGCTTCCCCTTCCGGGAACAGCTTTCCACCGCCGGCCAGGAAATCGAAATATTCCACGATGACCGAGCTGTCGTAGAGCACGTCGCCGTTTTCCAGAACAAGGGCCGGGATCTTCCCGAGCGGGTTCTGGCTGCGGATGCTGTCGGCGGGATCGGCGGTATTGGTGTCGAGGATCTCGATCCGATCCTTCAGACCCAGGATCGCCGCGGCGAGTTTCACCTTGCGGCCGAAGGGCGAGGGAGGAGACGAACGCAGTTTCATCATGATGCTAACTCCGGAACAGAGTGATTTCGGGCAGGCGGCCGGCGCAACACTCTCTGGTATTACCGGACGCCGGGCGGGGGAACGGACAGGCTGGCGGACCGGCACCCGGCCCGGTCGACGGAAGGACAGGATCTGAACTCCAGATCCCTGGTCAGGCAGATGCGGATCTCCTCCAGGTCTCCCTGAACGCAGGTCACCGCCATGGCGTCTTCATTCAGCCCCGGATTGGCGAGGCGGAACGCCTTTTCGACTGTCTCCGGCGCGGCCTTGCCACGCCTGTCCAGTTTGGTAAAGGCACCCGGAATGGCGATCTTCTCAAAGGCCTGGCGGGTCAGGCTGAAATAGTCTTCGGGGTCGAGGCCGGAACAGGTGCCGTGCTTGCGCCATTGATGGAAAACGAGACCGTGGCTTGGCATGATATCTTCCATGTCCACCGCGATCTGCCGGTCGATCCGCTCGGGCATGCCGGGGCAGGATTCCGGATAACCTCGTTCGTATTGCGGCCACAGGCCGTGGACCACGAACCGGAAGGGATCGCTGACGTCGCACTGGTGCGGATTGGCGTTGTCGCCTTCCTGCTTGCAATAGGTCGGCGACCAGGAAAGCGACAGGACGTAGAAATCGAATTCCCCGGGCTGATCCGCCCGGGCAGGGTGGGCAAGCAAACCCGCCAGCAGGCAGGCCGACAGCCATGCCCGGCTCAGAAGCGCCATCGGTCAGAACCCTTTCCGGCTTGCCGTTCAGTGCGGACGTGTGGTGCTGCAATAGGCGCCGTAGACGTGCCATTTGTCGAGCGGCGCCAGACAGGCTTCGACATTCCAGCTGATGCCGAGAAAGCCGGAATTTTCCTCAACCATATAGTGGACGGACTGGAAGCTGCCGTCGGACAGGTTGGCCTTGCCGCGACAGTAGCGGCGGGCGATCGGGCTGGTGCTGTTGACCTTGTAGCCGACCTCCTGGATCTCATCGATGCCCAGGATCGTGCGGCCGTTGTAATAGTCCCTGCGGGCGCTGGCGACCGAACCGGCAACGGCGCTCTGTACGGACGCCGCCGTACATTCCGGCAGCCGGGGATCACCGCCGAACGAGAAATAGACGCGGTTTTCTTCGGCCGAAGCCGGGGCGGCGAGGCTCGCGCAAAGCGTCAGAACGGTGAGGGCAAATCGGGCTGAACGGGCAACATGCACGGCGAGAACTCCAGTATGCAAACTGTGAGAAAGACGATGGGGGAGGGAGGTTCCAAGGTCAAGCATTGATCCCCGCAAAAGTGACCAGGGGTGCGATTATTCGCCGATCAGCTGACTGACGTCCCAGCCGGCTCCAGGGCCCTGATGTAAGACCTTGCAGAGCCATGGCAAGACCCGGCGCATCTCATCGGCGAGGGTAAAGGGCGGGCTGACGAGGGTCATCCCCGAACCGAGCATTCTCGTGTCCGGTCCGCTCCGGCCGGCGTTGAGCTCCAGCGTCAGAACGTCGCGTAGCCCGGCTTCTCCGAAGGCCTCGTGCATCCGCCGGATCGCCCTGGCGTCCTTCATGGGATACCACAGGGCGTAGGTGCCTCCCGGCCACTTCCTCCAGCCCTTGACGACCGCATTGGTCATCCGGTCGAACTCGTCGGTAACCTCGAAGGCGGGATCGATCAGCACCAGCCCGCGCTTTTCCTTGGGCGGCAGGAAACTGCCCATGGCCAGCCAGCCGTCCAGATGAATGGTCTTGACCTGATAATCGCCCGCAAAGAGTTCCGACAGGGTCTTGAAGTCCTCCGGATGCAGCTCCGTCAGGGTGAGCCGGTCGTTTTCGCGCATCAGGTTGCGGGCAACGGATGGCGAGCCCGGGTAGAGGTTCATTCCGCCGTCCGGATTGAGTTTGCGGACGACGCCGAGCCAGGGAGCCAGGATCTCCGCCACCGGATCCGGAATGTCGGCTTCCAGGATCCTGCCGATCCCCTGCTGCCACTCTCCGGTCTTCAGGGTCTCCTCGGAGGTCAGGTCGTAGAGGCCGATGCCGGCATGGGTGTCGAGGATGCGGAAAGCCTTGTCCTTGCGCTGGAAATAGAGAATGAGCCGCGCAAGCACGATATGTTTCAGGACGTCGCCGATATTCCCGGCGTGATAGGCATGCCGGTAGTTCATGGATTTTCGTCCGGGCCGGCCGGTTGGGGGCTCCGCTTGAGAAACACGACCGCCTTGTCGCCATGGTCGGCCTTGCCGATTTCCTCAAAGCCCAGCCTCTTGTGGAATTTCAGCGATCCCGGATTGGGCGGGCGTTCGTTGACCTCACAGACAAATGACCGGCCGGAACCGGCCATATGGCGGAAAAGGAAGTCATATAGCGCGTCGCCGATCTTCCGGCCCCGCAAGTCCTCGTCGACGGCGATGCGGTCGGTATAGGCGAAATGTGTCAGCCGCTCGCTCAGCCAGGCATAGTTCCGGCTGTCATAGCCGGCGCCGTCTCCCAGGCACAGAAGGAAGCCGGCCGGCATGCCGTCGACTTCGGCGACGAGGCAGACAAGCGCGGAATTGACGAGGTCGAGAAGCTCCTCCGCCGTCAGTTCGTTGACGGCCGGCACGGCGGCGTTGTTCAGCGGCAGAAGCGTGCTGAGATCGCCCGGCTGAAACGGACGCACGGTTGCGGCGGAAGTCGGCTCGGATGTCATGGGCTCACCTGGGATCTGTTCGGAGCCGCCTTATAGGCGATGCGGCAATTCCTGAAAAGATGCGAGGCGGGTCCCGGGCGGAACGTCCCTGAAACGGATCTGAACCGGATGGCGAGGTATGCTCCAGAGCATCCTGCGTTCAAGTGAACGCAGACAAGATGCTTGAACACTTTAAGATCGATCAACGGACGTTCAGTCGATTCCGGTTGAACGTCCGTTGTTCCAGAGCCGGTCGTGTCTCCGGGTGACCCGGAGACACGGTTTTCCAGATCAACGGATGCGGGATATTGCCGGCATCAGCCGACGAGGCCGTTGTCGGCGCGTTTGATCGCAATCACCGAGGAGCGTGTCAGCGGGCCGCCGTCAGGCCAGTTGGAGCCCGGATGCTGGATGCCGACGAACATCGTCCGGCGGTCGGCGGACCAGCACAACCCGGTTACCTCGCAGCCGTTCGGCCCGGTCATGAAACGGGCGATCTCACCTGTTACCGGATCGCCGGCGAGCATCTGGTTGTTGCCCATGCCGGCGAAGTCGCCCTCATTGCTGTCGTCACCGTCGGTCTGGATCCAGACAATGCCGCTGGAATCGAAAGCCATGCCGTCGGGGGAGTTGAAGAGGTTGCCTTCGTTGACATTTTCCGAACCGGCATAAGCGTCCTTGTGAACGGTCGGGTTGCCGGCCATGACGTAAAGGTCCCAGTCGAAGGTGGCCGACGCGTGATCGTCGTCGCGCGGGAACCAGCGAACGATCTGGCCGTAGTGGTTGGTCTCGCGCGGGTTCGGTCCGCCGACCGGAGTCTCGTCGCCGCCGGCATTCGTCTTGACGCCACGGTTCTTGTTGTTGGTCAGGCAGCAGTAGGCCTCAACCGCATGCGGGTTGGTGGCCACCCACTCCGGGCGGTCCATGGTTGTCGCGCCAACCTTGGAGGCGGCCATGCGGGAATAGATCAGGATTTCCGCGAGCGGCATTCCGGTGGTGTCCGGCGTCAGCGCCAGCCATTCGCCGGACTGGTCATCGTGGAACTTTGCGACATAAAGCGTGCCGTCATCGAGCAGACCTTCGGTCGAGTTGCCCGGCACATAAACGCCGTTCGAGACGAATTTGTACAGGAATTCGCCGCGCTCGTCGTCGCCCAGGTAAACCACGACCCGTCCGTCGCGGGCCAGGACGACTTCGGCATTCTCGTGCTTGAAACGGCCAAGGGCGGTGCGCTTGACCGGCGTGCTTTCCGGGTCGGTCGGGTCGATCTCGACGATCCAGCCGAAGCGGTGCGGCTCGTTCGGGGTCTTCGAGAAGTCGAAGCGGGGATCGAACTTCTCGTAGCCGTAACGGCTTTCATTGGCGATGCCGTAGCGGTCGTATCCGTGAGGACGTTCGATCGGCTTCTGGTCCTGCGAGGTTTCGGTGGTGCCGAAATAGGTGTTGAAGTTCTCTTCGCAGGTCAGATAGGTGCCCCAGGGGGTCTTGCCGGCGCCGCAATTGTTCATCGTGCCGAGCGACGCCGTGCCCGTCGGGTCGGCTTCCGTCTTCAACAGATCGTGGCCGGCTGCCGGGCCGGAGATCTTCATCTTCGTGTTGTGATGGATCCGGCGGTTGAACGGGCTGTCGAGAACGATCGACCAGCCGTCGTCACCCTCGGCGATCTCGATCACGGATACGCCCTGCAGGTTCTGCAGTTTCAACGCGTCCTCGGCGCTTTCGGTCTTGCCGCCGGTCAGCGGCAGGTTGACCTTCGGGTTGACGTATTCGTGGTTGATCGCCAGAAGCTGGTGGCCGTTATAGAGGAAGCTCTCCATGCCGTCGGTGTTCTCGCCGAAGACCTTGTCGGATGCTTCGAGCGTCACGCCGGTTTCCGGATCGAAGGCGTCGACGCCGGAAAAAAACGGATCGCCCCAGCGGGCGAGCAGTTTCCACTCATAACCTTCCGGTACATGCACGGTGCCGTCGGTCTGCGCGGCAATCGGGGTGAAGGCGAAACGCGAGGAGGCCAGGGCTTTTGCCGAAGTGCTGCCCAGAAGGCCGGAGCCCATGACGGCGGCGCCGGAACCGAACGCGAGAACGCCGCTTAGAAAACCGCGGCGCGAGATCGCCCGCTCGACAACACGGTCGAACTCGTTTTCTTCGGCTCTGGGGAAGTTGTGTTCGTCCAGCTCGTCAAATGACAGTTCGGCCAGATCGGTGTGGTGATTCTCTGACATGGTGGCTCCTTTTGGCTTCCGGGAAAATCATCCTGCCGCGCCTTCGGACCGACCTCTGGAAGGAGGGCCGTGCAACGGTTCCTCCCGAGTAATGTTATTAAATCACAGTATTATGACCCTCGAACCTCTCCAGACAAACAATCAACCGGTAACGGACCTCCTGAAATTCGCGGTCCGCCGGTTTCGTCGCGTTTTTCCGCAGCCTGCCACTGCGAACGCGCCCTGACGGGTTATGTCACTTGAAACATTTCGTTCCTGGATCGAACGCCGGAACTGGTTTGATGTAAAAACGGGCGTGGCAAAGCCACGCCCAAAACTCTCATGCGTTCAAGCGGTTAAGCTTATTCTTCCGCCGGTTCGCTGTCTTCGTCGACCGGCTGTTCGGCCGGGGCGCCGCCGTCTTCTTCCAGAACCTGGAGGTTGACTGCCTTGGGGCCCTTGCCGCGACGATCCGGCTCGGTTTCGAACGAGATCCGCTGGCCGCTGTCGAGCGTCGCGAAGCCAGAGCGTTCGACCGCAGAGATGTGAACGAAAACGTCCGCATCGCCTTCATCGGGCGTGATGAAGCCGAAGCCCTTGTCCGTCTTGAAGAATTTTACCGTGCCGGACTGACGCGGGCCGCGTTCGACAGGAGGCATGTCCCGGCGTGGTCGCTGCTGACGGAAACCGTCACCTTCGCCGCCTTCCCGGCCGCCGCCGTAACCGCCCCGGCCGCCGCCGCCATAGCCACCTTCGCGGTTGCCGTAACCGCCACGGTCGCCACCGCCGCCGCCGTAACCGCCGCCGCCACGGTTGCCATAGCCGCCGCGGTCGCCACCACCGCCGCCACCGTAACCGCCGCTGCGGCCGCCGCCGTAACCGCCTTCACGTCCGCCACCGCCGTAGCCGCCTTCCCGGCCACCGCCGCCATAACCACCGCGGCCGCCGCCGCCATAGCCGCCGCTGTCTCTTTCGTCGCGGCCATAGCCGCCACCAAAATCATTGTCGCGTCCACCCCGGTAGCCACCGTCCCGGCCACCGCCAAAGTCACCACCGAAATCGCTTCCGCCAAAATCACTGCCGAAGTCTTGCGGACCGCCAAACTCGCGCTTGCCGCCGCGCCGACCACGCGACCGCCGGTCCGAATCGCCATCGTGCATTACCAAATCACCTTAACTGCTGTGCCCTTTCGGCACATAACGACCAACCTCACCCGCCTTCACAGTCGAGTCATCTCACCCAGACGCACCCGGTACGTCTGTTCAACACTCTGGGATCGGGCTGAAACACACTTGCCGCATCCCTATCCAGCCGCTGCGCCTTCATCATAAGGGCGTGAGGGACAAAACCGCAAGAGAATCCTTGGGTGACGGGCTAATTCGAGGCGTTTTTAAGGGGCCAGGTGTTTGACCAATTGGACAAGTCCGGTACAGTCCCGTCACACGTTTTGCGTGTAGCTTCCTCCAGAAGCACCAGTCCTGTGCCGTTCCAGCTCCAGCGGTTCCACAGGCCGCATTCGCCGACGCCGGAGCCCTTGAAGTAGCTGACGAGCTGCTGGTCGGCGGGAAACCATCTTGCATTGTAGATCAGGTCGGTCGCCACCGGACCTTTCTCGGACATGCGGGCCACATGCACCTGCCGCGCCGCGCCGTCCTTGCCGGACAGGACGGCGACATAAGGGCTGTTATAGGCCGTCGGAGCCCCGCAGGGCACGATATAGAGCGAGGCGTTTTCGGCCAGAGGCACGCGCACGGCGTTCAGGCTGGCGAAGATGGCAGGGTCGATTTCGGAACACAGGCGATTGGCGGACCAGACCGCGGCCACCTCCGGCGGGAGCTGATCGGCGCTGACAAGCGGAATTGCGTGCGGAGCGTCCTTCGCGGGCTCGGAGCCGGGGAACACGATGGCTGCAACCGTTCCGGTGCGATCCTGCTGATTGTCGAGCCACAGGAGGCCGGATTTCAGGCCCTGCATGGAAATGGGAACCGCAACCGGATCGGCGTCGGCAGCCGCCGGCAGGTGGACCGTGAGTTCCTTGCCGGACTGCATGGCGTCAAGCAGGATCGCGGTGGCCGGACCGATCGGATACCAGAAGCCTTCGCCGCCGAGCGGCCGGAAGCCGGCGGGAGCCGTCACGGCGGGCTGCATTTCGCGCAGCTGTTCGATCGGCAGAGCTTCGATCTGCGTCCCGTCGACTTCAAAGCGCAGCGTGCCTTCCTTGGGCAGTTCCGTGTTGGTGGTCAGGCGCACCAGGGGCTGGGCTTCGGCCTGCCAGTCCCGGACGATGCGCACGTCGACCCAGACCGACTGGGTACGGGTGAAGGAGGAGGCGTAGCACACGCCGGTATTGCCGCAATCGACGGTCCAGCCGTCGAAACTCGGCGGCGTCCGCCCCGGCTGTGCCGCTGCACCGGAGGCGAAGGCAAATGCCGCGGCGGCATAAATCAGAAATGTAAACAGTCTCAGCGTCATCAAGCCGGTTATCCGATTGTGATTGCCATCTTCTCACGGGCCAATACATCTTGTACGAAATGCGCGCGGTAAGGTGAAGCCGCTAGTGACCAGAAACACAACAGCGCCGGGTGTTGTCCCGTATTTCTTACAGGACTGCGTCAAAGTTGCTGCGAAAGGAGGCAGTTATGAGCCAAGAGACTTCAAATCCCGGCGGAGAAGACGCGCGTGACGGGGAGGACGGGGCGCCGCCCATTCAGGTCATGGTGATCGCCGTTACGCCGTTTCAGCAGAATTGCTCCCTGATCTGGGATCCATCCACCATGCGCGGAACCGTGATCGATCCCGGCGGCGACGTGGACCGGATCCAGGCCGCCATTCAGAAACAGGGCGTGACCGTTGAAAAGATCGTGCTGACCCATGGCCATATCGATCACGTCGGTGGCGCGTCCGACCTCGCCGAAGCGCTTGGTGTTCCCGTCGAGGGGCCCCATGAGGCCGATCAGCCGCTGATCGACCGTGTGGCCGACCAGGCGGTTCAATTCGGTGTCGAAGGGGTCAAGCCGGTGATGCCGGACCGCTGGATGGTGGAAGGCGACAAGGTGGAGATCGCCGGCCGCCTGTTCGACGTCCTGCATTGCCCGGGCCATTCGCCGGGGCACCTGGTGTTTTACGACAAGGACCTGCGGTTCGCGATTTCCGGCGACGTTCTTTTTGCCGGATCGGTCGGCCGGACGGATCTGCCGGGCGGCGATCACGCCACGCTGATCAAGTCTATTAAGGAAAAGCTGCTGCCGCTGGGAGACGACGTCTCGTTCATTCCGGGCCATGGCCAGGCGTCCACCTTCGGGCACGAGCGCGAGACCAATCCGTTTCTGACCTGAGCCTGTTTCTCTTTTACCTTGTCACGATCCTCATCCTTTGAGACGGCGCTCACGCGCTTCCTCAGGATGAGGGCAGGGCAATCGCATTTGATCGAAGATGTCTGAAATAGGCACCTATAACCTCTCCCATGGGGAGAGGTCGGAGCGCAGCTCCGGGTGAGGGGGCAGGCTCCTCGGTCAACTTCCAGCGTTTTAACCCCTCACCCCAACCCTCTCCCTATGGGAGAGGGAGTTCGGCACTGCGAAATGCGATTGCCCTGAGGATGAGGGCAATGGATCGCACCGTTTCCGAAGGGCAACCGGTTGAAAGTTAACGCCTAAAGCAGGGATCTCAGGTCGTCGATCTTGTCGTTGACCAGCCAGCCGTAATAATTCTCGCGCGGCCAGGCCTGGCCGCTGCGGCGGAATTTGGAGGCCCGGCTCCAAGGGTCGCCGAGATTGTAAAGCGTGGCGGTCAGGCCCGGATTCTTGGAGATATCGACCTTGCCCGCAGATTTGTAGGCGGCAATCGCATCCTGAATGATCGCGGCCATGTAGTGGAGCGAGACGTTGGGATCCATCGTTGCCTTGTAGACGCTTTCCGCATTCGCGGCGTCCAGCTTGCGGAAATTGCTCTGCCGGGCCACAAGGTCCGTCATTTTCAGAACGGTCAGAGGGCTCAACTGGCCGAGACCGAAGCTCTGGCCGGCAAACAGCGGCTGGAAGAAGGCTTCGTTGAAATTCTTCTTCGGATAGCGGACGCCGTCCACGCTCCGGCCCCGGAACTTGCTGTTCCAGACACCTTCGTAACAGGACCAGCGGCGGTCGCTGTTGTTCTGGATGTGCTCCTTGTGGCAGCGGTTGAACTGGGGCCGTTCCACGAACGTTTCGACATGCTCGCCATTGAGCTCGAAGCTGATGCGCACGCCGGCATAGGCAAGCGCCTTGACGTAATAGGACTGGGCACTGTCGAGCGTATCGTAATTGTAGGTATGCTCACCGACGATCGCACCGATGATGTGGATCGGATCGATACCGTAGCGCGCCGCGACCCGCTTAATGGAGGAAATCAGACGGCGGTCCCGCCTCAGGACGCCGAGAACCTTCTGGAACTTGGCGTCGTAGGAGGACTTGGACGCAGACGTCCGGCGCGCCGAGGCGAAGGGGATCTTCGGCTGGGATTTGTACCGGTTGCCTTCCGGAACCACACGGAGCGACTGGGCCATTGCCGGCAGAGTACCGGGCAAGACGGGCAATACAGGGCCCAGCAGCATTCCAATGGCCAGGCATCCCGCACCGAGGCGGGAGCGAAGTCTGAAGGGGCCTGTCTTCCTGCACATCATGATCATTCTGCGCCTGGCATTGTTGTTTGTCGGGCGCGGGCCACCAGATCCAGCGCCGTTTAACCGTAGCGGTTTCACATAGTTCGCGAATTGCGACTGTAAATAACTCATTCTTCGAAAAGCCCCCAGAAAAAAACACTACGGCACCCGAGATGCAACAGCTTCCTTTCCTTATGCGAAGGCCATCAACAAAGAAGTGATTCCGGTCACAGGGCTCCTTTTTCGCGGCGTTCTTGTCAGTTTTTCAGGTAAAACCCTGCCAAAACAGGCCGAAACGGTGCAACAAATGGCGAGCCGCGGCAGTCAAGGGTTGAAAAGCGGAAGGCTTGCCCGTTGAGCGATTTGACGCAGCCTGCCGAAGCTTTTCGCGTTCGGGCGCAAGCCGGTCTATCCGGTGACGGGCACTTTGCCCAGCGAGGCAGGTCCCATCCGCAGCCGGACGTCTTTCGGCACCTTCAGAAAGTCGTAGAACTCCTTGTGCCGGCGCAGGCCGCACAGTTCCCGCTGAATGGTCACATGCCAGAGGGCTTCCCCGGCTTCTGCCACAAGGCGCTGGCGAACCTCCTCCGGCAGGCCGGATGCGCCGTCCGCCTGGTTCAGGGCTTCGAGGGCTTTTTCAAGTTTCCCGGTCAGCCTGGAAAGGGTTGCGGCCTTTTCGCCGAAAATCTCCTGCTCCAGCGCGGCGGCGAGCGGATCCTTGTCGGAGGTCTGGCTGAAGAACTGCGGCGGACGCACGGACATGGGCGGTTCCCGGCAAAGGGTGACGAAATACCTGCTAGCTATGAGCTTTCAACGGGTTGTCCTTCGGTGCGGGTGCGAACCACTCCCCTCATCCTGAGGAAGCGCGTGAGCGCTGTCTCGAAGGATGGGCTGCACATTCGGGAGTAAGCGGCCTATCCTTCGATACGGACCTAACGGGCCTCCTCAGGATGAGGTTCTGTCTCAGGAGCGATTTCTACCCGCGTCGAAGGACAACCTGTTGAAACTCTACATCCAGGGTCACATAGCCGGATGGCGTATGGCAAGGGGGCAAGTCAAAACCGGCTGCTGAATTCCGGATCGCACTCATTTTCGCCTGTCATGTTTCCTTCGATTTCGCAATGCAGTATACTGGTGCCGACGGCAACCGGGCCGAAACCGGATCAGCAGCGCCGAATGCGCCGCGATCGTGGAGAGGGCCTGGATTTGCGAAAACAGATCCGGGGCATTAAAACCCGGCGGAACCTCCACATAGACCGGTGATACCGCACCGAAGACACCGCACCGGAAACCGGGGCAAGGGCCAGTGCTATGAGCGATATCGATCTGAAACCCAAACTGAAGCAGAAGACCAAGGTCCAGAAACCGAAGCTCTACAAGGTCATCCTGCTCAACGACGACTACACGCCGCGCGAGTTCGTGGTGCTTATCCTGAAGGCTGAATTCCGCCTCGACATGGCTCAGGCGGAAGTCGTGATGCTGACCGCTCACCAGAAGGGGGTCTGCGTGGTGTCCGTCTATCCCAAGGATGTCGCGGAAACCAAGGCGACCCGGGCGATCGACGCCGCAGGCAAACTCGGCTACCCGCTGCAGTTCACCGTCGAACCGGAATAGGCGCGACTGCCGTCCGTACAGGATAGTGCTCAGAAATGAAAAACCCGGCCGTGTGGGCCGGGTTTTTCGTTTTCATGAGGGTACCGGTCAGTCGCGCAGCTTGACGATCTTGTCGTCGCCGCCACGCGGGGTGTCGTCATCCGGACCGTCGTCGTTGGAGCCGGTGGTATCGTCGTCCAGATCGATCGGTTCCAGTTCGGAGGACAGCGGTTCGGTGATGCCGAGTTCGGTCGCCGGGTCGTAGCTTTCGGTGAGGCCGAGTTCTTCCGCCGGGCCCTTGCCTTCCATGGCCATCTGGTAATTGGCGATGACGGACTTGAGCTGAACGATCTGCTCGTTGGCGGTGTCCACCTGGATCTTGTAGCGCTGGAGACGCTTGTTCTCCTCGATCAGATCCTCGAGATTGTCGGCGTATTTCTGGTTCTGATTGCGCTGGTGATTGAGGTCGGTCAGGGCCGAATTGTAACGCAGATTGAGTTCCCGCAGCTTGGCGCTGGTGGCCATCAGCTCGTTGCGGTCCTTCTCGTGGTTCTTCTGGGCACTGTCGAGCAGGTGCTCGATTTCCTGCATGCGCTTCAGGAGATCGCGGTTGCGCTCCTTCAGGCCGGTGTTCTCGCGGGCCATCTCCTGCAGGGACTGGGCGCCGATACGGCGCTGGGAGGAGAGGTTCTCGATTTCCGCATTCAGCGCATAGACCTCGTTGTCATGCTTGCGCTGCTCTTCCTCCAGCCGGGACTTGGCGTAGACCAGTTCCTGGTTGGCGACGTCCAGATGGGACTTCAGGTCGATATTGTCGTTGCGGAACTCGACCAGCTCGCGCTTGGCGGCTTCCAGCTCGCTGGTCACTTGGTTGTTCTTGCGGACCTCGTCCTCGAGCAGCTTGGCGCTTTCGGAAAGGTTCTGCTGCAGTTCCTTTTCGCGGTGCTTGACCGCTTCCAGTTCCGAATTGACGCTTTCGGCATGCTTTTCCAGCGTGTCGAACTTTGCCTTCAGGTCGTTGAGCTGGCCGCTGAGATCGGTGACCTGGGAATTGGCCTCCACCAGCTTGGCGCTCTGCAGCCGGTATTCCTCGTTGACCTTCTTGTTGTTGTCGCGGATGGAGACGATGTCGTTGCGCGCAGTTTCCAGCGCGGTGCGGGTTTCCGTCGCCCGCTTGCGCAGGGAATGGACCTCCGCCTGGGCGTCCTCGAGCTGGGTGGTGAGCGTTCTCACCTTGTGCTCGGCGTCCAGAAGGTCGGTGGAGATCTTGGCGTTTTCGGATTTCAGCCGGACTTCGGTCTCGACGCTGGTGCGCGAGGTTTCCAGATATTCCGCCATCAGCCGGATCGAGGTCTGGCTTTCGGCAGCGAAGGCGGCCATCTGGTCGAAGGTCTGGTTGAGCCCGCCGATCCGGGATTTCAGCCCGTCCAGCTGGTTCATCTTTTCCTGCATTTTCAGGGCGAACGGCGAGAGGTGCTCGACGTTGCTCTTTTCGGACGCCTCGACGGCTTCCTGCGCGCCGCTGCTGGAGTCCGTCGCCGTCTCGACCTGCTGTTCCTGCTCTCCGCCCGGACGCGAGGATTTCGAGAAAATGCCCATTCCTGTCTCCTGACTTCCACGCCGGCGCCGCTCCGGCGATAGATACGCAATACCTTAATTCTTTCTTAACCCATAAGCCCCGGGCGTTTCAACGACTCACGAAGATTGCCGGACAGAATACAATGCGAAGTGTTACCTCAAAAAGACAGATATCCCCGGCATTTTAACGGATTGAGCCTATGGTTAACCGGCGGCAACGTCATCCGGGCGCTGCGGAAGGTCGCCGGCCGTTTCCTACGCTCCCCCGAGCCCGCGTTTCAGATCGTCCAGATTGAGCACCGGCTGGATGGCGATCTGAGCGCCGAGGCTTTCCATCAGCGGCTCGTTGTAGCGGGGCAGGTTGGCCTGATCGCTTTCCTCGAAAAACACCACGCCGGCGCGCATGCCGTCCTGCATGAAGAAATAGGCGTCCGTGGCGCCGGTGTCGGCAATGAGCTTTTCGATCGCCTGGCCGATCGTGTGCTGCGCTCCGGCCCTGTTGCCCGCCTCCGTCGGGATCCTGAAAGTCATCATCAGCCGCATCCGTTTTTCCTCCTCCTCATTTGTGCCGGTCCCTCGGGCCGGATCGCTGGGGCGGGATCGGTATTTTTGAGGATAGCTAAGGTCGAGCCGAAAGGCACGGTGCGTTTCGGAAATGGGGCGGATCCCGGCCGCATTCGTTGGTGCCGGTGTTGACGTCCGGAACCCGGATGCCGTTCATGCCGCAGGCCTGGCTTCAGGCCCGGCGGCTCTTCAATCTCCCATCTCGTCGATCGTCCAGCTCAGCGGCCAGCCTTCCGGGGGGCCGGCGACGCCGTCGCAGGCGGATTTTTCCAGATATTCCATGAGCGCATAGTCGCCGGATTCCGCTTCCATCTCGTGGCGTTCGAAGGTGCCGCAATCGTAGCCCGGGCCGTAATAGGTGGTGCCGGTGACTTGGCCGGTGGAGGGATCGAAGAACAGGTTGTTGACCAGCGCGTGGTTCGTTTGGTTGAAGCCCGGCGGGGTCTCGAAGTCCTTCCATTCGTCGAGCGACGGGTTGAAGGCAATGTGGGTCGCCAGATAATAGGGAACGTTCACATCCGCCATCCGGCAGGGAACGATCCAGGTTTCCACATCGCCTTCGGCATAATATTGCGCGCCGAAAGCCGGAACCGTCTCGTCGAGCTGGCAGTCGAGCGAACGGTAACCCATCATCTGGATCTCGTCGGGGATTTCCGAAACCGCGTAGACCTGGCCCTGCGGTCCGCGGTCGATGCCGCTGTTGCTGGTCTCCTGCGAGGGCATCACCGGCGGCGGCAGGTCGTCCACGGGAGGCTCGACGCCGGATGCCGCGGCTTTCGGTATGTCCACGGGGGCTGCGGCCGCGACAGCCGTTTCCCGGTTCGAGGGCTGGCCGCCCCAGGCGACAATCGCATCCAGCCGGCCGATGCGGCCCTGCTCCTCGTCCATCTTCAACAGTGCATGGGTGAGACCGTTGAGCGGCACCCGGTAGGTGAGCGTTTCCGACGGGGCGCCGAACTCGATCTGGATCATGGCGCGAATGCCGAGGCGCAGGTTTTCGATCAGCGCCCGGTCGGCGTCGCCGCCGAAGGTCATCTCGTTGCCCTTGTAGATCTTGTCGGCCTTGCCGAAGAAACCGTAATTCTCCTCTTCGCCTTCCACCTCGATCCGCGCCCGCATGCCTGTTTCCAGCTTCGTAGCCGGCCGCAGCGTGACGAACACCTGGGCATCCGGCTTTGCGCCGCGTTCCACCTTCAGCCGGAAGGCCTCGCCGTTGGACGCGGTGCCTTCCGCCTCGGCGATGCAGTAGGTCCTGCCGTCGCAGCGCACCGACCAGTCGCCATAGGCGGTCCGGGCGAGTTCGGCGGCAGCCGGACCGGCGGCCAGCAGCGACAGACACGCGGAAAAAACAAAACTCTTGCGCAAATCGTCCCCCCGGACGGCGCGGAAGCTCCGGTGCCGCCCCTTTTTTGCATTGCCCATTTCCCGAAGGAAGCCCGCCTTCACAATGCCGTTGGGGCAGGAGAAGTCAATTGTGAGTTCCGGCAATCCGGTGGGGAAAGCTTTGCCTGCGAGAGGCTGCCCCGTCCGTGAGCCGGGGCTTCATCCGACGCGTGATACCGGTCCCGGATCGGGTCCGGGGCGGCAGCGCATGTGCGGTCCGCGCGGTCCCGGCAAGCGGTCTCCTTATCCCTCGCATTCGGAACGATTGCGGCAGATACCCGTTTTCCTTTTGCCAACGCCCGGGGCGTCGCACGGGAAGAGACGCATTCAAGAGGACAACAAGCATGACATCGAAACGCCTGCGAAACTCCACCGCACTGGCCCTTGTTCTGGCGTTGAGCCTGCCGTTGCCGCCGGGCGTCTCCTACGCCCAGGACCAGGCCGTGGACTGTGCCGCCAATCCGGACGCCTGTCAGGACGGCCAGCCGAAAGAGCAGACAGGCGGCCAGCAGGCGGCACCTGAAGCAGAGCAGCCTGCGGAGCAAGAGGCAGCGCCCGAGGCGGTGGAAACGCCCGAAGCCGAAACACCGGTAGACAAGCCCGTCGAGGAACTGCCTGCCGAAAAACCGGCGGTCGAGGAAGCCGCGCCGGTGGAAACGGCGCCTACAGAGCAGACGGCAGAGGAACCGGCCCCCGCAGAAAAACCGGCCGAGGCGGCTACCCCGGCAGAAGAGCCTGCGGCCGATCAGCCGGTTGCGGAAGAACCGGCCCCGGTTGAACAGGCCCCTGCCGAAGAGGCTGTGCCTACTGAAGAACCCGCCCCGGCGGAAGAGCCTGCCCCCGAGACGGCGGCTCCTGCCGAGAAGCCCGCAGAAGAACAACCTGCCGCGCAGGAGGCCGCTCCGGCCGTGGACAGTTCCGCGGAAGAAACCGCGCCTCAGGAAAAGCCCGCGCCGGAAGCCGAGCCCGCCGAAAAGCCCGCTCAGGAGCAGACCGAAGCCGGCGAGACGGAACAGCCGCCCGTGAAACCGGCGGCGGAACCGTCCGAAGCGGCTTCGGCAGAGGAAGCGCCCGCACAGGAGGCCGAGGAACCGCAGCCCAAGGAAACCCAGGCCGAGCAGCCTCAGGCGGAGGATCAAAAAACTGCCGCGGAACCGGCCGCGGATGTCACCGAAGAACCGGGCGAGCCCATCGAAGCCACGAAAGCGGAAGAGCCGGAAGAACCTGCCGCAGTGGTCTCCGACGACATCACCGACAAGCAGAAGGCCGAGATCAAGGCGAAGGAAGATCGCCGCCGCGACGAGGCGCGCGACCGCCGCCTCGAACTGCTCGGCGCGGCCGCCGTCGGTGTGGGCGTCGGCATGCTGATCCCGGCGCTCGGCGGCAAGGTGGTCGAGGACCAGGGCGACCGGATCGTCGTCGAACGCGACGGCCGTTATTACGTGCGCAAGGACGAAAGCAGCCTGCTGCGCTACGGCGATGCCGAATTCCGTGCAGAACGCCTGCGCGGTGGCCGCACCCGCGAGACGGTGACCCGCCGCGACGGCACGCGCATCGTCACGATCCGCGACGAGGGCGGTTACGTGCTCTACCGTTCGCGTATCCTGCCGGACGGCCGCGAATACGTGCTGATCGACAATCGCGAGGACCGGCGCGACCGCCGCCGCCACGATTACGACCGCGAGCTGCCGCCGCTGACTGTCGGCATCCCGCGCGACCGCTACGTGGTTCCGGCGGGCCGGGCCGATTACGACGTCATCTACGACACCTTTGCCGCTCCGCCGGTGGAAGCCGTCGAGCAACCCTATTCGCTGCGCGAAGTGCGCGAGAACGAACGGCTGCGCGACAAGGTGCGCCGGGTCGATCTCGACACGATCACTTTCGACACGGGCAGCGCGGTGGTCCGCCAGAGCCAGCTGCCGCTGCTGGAAGACATCGCCCGCGCCTCCATCGCGCTGATCGATAAGGATCCGACAACCGTGCTGCTGATCGAGGGCCACACCGACGCCGTCGGCTCGGACGTTTCCAACCTGGCGCTGTCCGACCGGCGCGCGGAAACTGTCGCCCGCATCCTGGCGGAAATCTACGACGTGCCGCCGGAAAACATGGTCGTCCAGGGCTACGGCGAAGACTACCTGAAGATCGACACCCAGAGTGCCGAGGAACGCAACCGCCGGGTCACGATCCGCAACATCACCCCGTTGCTGAGTGCCGGGCGGTAATGCGGGGCGTCCGGCGGTGGCTGTCGTCACCGCCGGGCGCCGAATTCTTTCTAGCGGCCGGATCGCGACTCAATGGCGCGCTGCGAACCCTGTAATGAATTCCCTTCCCACCTCTTTGGCCAGAGGAACCGCAATTCACTGAAAATGTTTGGGACAGGCACCCGGAACCTCTCCCAGAGGCGTCAATGCGTTATGCAAAAGCCTCCGATAGGACAGAGAGTTAAGTCGTTTTGCGCGCTGTGTTGTGACCCTTTTGACGCTTTTTTGGTGTAGGTTGCGGCTTGAAACCGGTTCAACCCGATTGGTGAGAAGGAGATCCATCATGCGAATGAGCGCCATGGTGTTGTGCGCGGCACTGGCATTCCCGTCCGGCGGTTCGACGCTTGCCGCGGAGGATGCTGCGCCGGTGGTTCTGGGCGGGGTCTTCGACATGACCGGCGACGGCGCGGCCTACGGTGTGCCGTCGTCGCGCGGGGCCGAGCTGCGCGTCCGGCAGATCAACGAGGCCGGCGGGGTCCTGGGACGGAAGCTGGAGCTTTCGATCACGGACGCCGCGAGCAATGACGGGCAGACGAAGCAGGCCGTGCGCGACCAGCTAGACGCGGACCCGGAGCCGGTCGCCCTGTTCGGCCTGTCGGAAAGCGGTCCGGCGCTGATCGCCGGGAAGGAGAGCGCGTCGGGCGAGCGGCTTTTTCTGACCTCCGGTGCGACCTCGCCGAAGTTGCCGTCCGAAGTGCCGGGCTACCTGTTCCTGGCGTGTTTCGGCGACAATGTTCAGGCGGCGGCCGCCGCGGACTATGCCTATGGCAAACTGTCCGCCCGCACGGCCGCTGTTCTCTACGATGACGGCTATACCTACACCAACCTGCTGCAGGGCTATTTCCGGGAGGCGTTCGAAGGGCTCGGCGGCGAGACCGTTTCGCTGGTCTCCTTCAAGGGACCTGAGGGGTTCACGCAAGTTCTCGACCGGATCGGCGACGCCGACATCGTGTTTCTGGCGGCGGAAACCCCGCAAGACGCCTTGAAGATGGTCGGCGAGCTGCGCGCCAAGGGCTTCGAGCAGCCGGTCGTCGGCGGCGACGGCTTCGACGGCGAGGAGGTCTGGCAGGGCCACGAGGCGATCAGCGGCGTCTATTACACCACCCACGCCTATTTCGGCGCGGACCGGAAGGAGGGACCGGCGGCGGCATTTTCGGACGCCTATGCGGCGGCCCATGACGGCGAGCGCCCGAACGGCTTCGCCGGGCTCGGCTACGACGCCGCCGGCCTTCTGGCCCATGCGATCGAGACGGCGGGCTCCGACGATCCCGACGCGGTGCGCGCGGCGTTGGCGAACACAACCGGCTACCAGGGCGTGACCGGCACGATCAGCTACGTGGACGGCAGCCCGGTGCCGCTGAAATCGGTCACCGTGATGGGGATCGACAAGGGCAAGCCGGTCTTCCAGGAGGAAGTGCTGCCGAAATCCGTTCCGAAGCCGTAGCTACGACCCGTCTGGTTAAAACGCCGGCCCCAACGCGGGTTGTTCCCGCATTGACAATTCATACAGGGGCAGGTCATGTGGCTCGGCCTGACGGCGTCCACACCGGAGCGCCCCGCCGGGTCCCGAATTCCCATCCTTCCGGGCGGCACACCCACTGCCTGTCCGCCTCGAAAGTCATCTCTTTTCAGGAGTTTCCCATGCGACTGACACCCCCGTCCCTGATCGTCTTCCTGATCTCCCTCATCCTCTTCGTCTACGCCATCCTGCCGCTCGCCGGCATCGCCCTGCCCGCCATCGGCATCTCGACCCTCTACATCCTCATCGCCGCCTATGTGGTCCTGGCGGCCGGGGTGCTGTTCAAGGGGATCTGAGGGGGCTGCAGTCCCGCCTTTTGCAAATGAGCTCGCTTACGCTCGCGCTGATGTCTGGATCCCAGATCAGCGTTCGGCTGGCGCCTCACTTGTCTGGGATGACGCGCTGGCGCGCGGGGAACTGACGGAGCCTGCCTCCTCCCCCCGTCATCCCAGACAAGTGCAGCTTGCTGCACGCCGATCTGGGATCCAGACATATTTCGCGCTGAAAGCGCGACCTTATTTCAATTCACAACCAACAAACCTCACCATGCCCGCCGCCGTCTACATCCTCGCCTCGGGCCGCAACGGCACGCTCTATATCGGCGTGACCACGGACCTGCCGCGCCGGCTCTATGAGCACCGGAACGGCCTGGTCGACGGCTTCTCCAAAACCTACGGCGTCACCCGCCTCGTCTACGCGGAATCCCACGACCGCATCGACGAGGCCATCGCCCGCGAGAAGCAGCTCAAGGCCTGGAACCGTGCGTGGAAGATCGACCTGATCGAGGCGAGCAATCCGGAGTGGCGGGATCTTTCGGGGTTGTTGTGAAGTTACCGGAAGAGCAGAAGAGCTCGCTTCGCTCGCGCTGACATCTGGATACCAGATCGGCGTGCAGCGAGCTGCACTTGTCTGGTATGACGGGAGGGGGAAGCGGCCGCTGCCGGTCTCCCGCGCACCAGCGCGTCATCCCAGACCAGTGAGGCGCAAGCCGAACGCCGATCTGGGATCCAGACATATTTCGCGCTGTAAGCGCGGCCGTAGCTTTACTGCCCCGGCCGGCCGCTCTTCTTCGGCCGTCCTCTCCGCCGCTTTTCCTCCGCCGGATCCTCGTACGACCCCGCGCCGATCCTCTCCCGCTGGACCGGCTTGATCGGGTCGTCTCCACGGCCCAGCGGCACTTCGGTCCGCCCGACGGTCATTTCGTCGAGCGTGTTCTTGCGCACCTTGGCGCTTGGGGCGGGCAGGGCGTTTTTGTCCCTGGCGGCGCGGGCCCGGTCGGCGGCGGTCTGGCGTTTCTTGCCTGAGGCGCCTTCCTTGGTGCCGCCGGCGCCGAATTTCTTGTCGCCGCGGTAGCCGCCGGTCTTGCTGTCGACGTCGGACTGGCGGGCCATGGCGTCGTCGGCGACGGCGAGTTCGGTTTCCTGCAGGCGGCGGATCTCGTCGCGCAGGCGGGCGGCGGTCTCGAAGTCGAGGTCGGCGGCGGCGTCGCGCATCTTCTTTTCCAGGTCCTCGATATGGCTCTGCAGGTTGTGGCCGACCAGGTTGCCCTCCTCGGCGAAGCCGGCATCGACCGTGACGTGGTCCTGCTCGTAGACGCTGTCGAGAATGTCGGCGATGTTGCGCTTGACGCTTTCCGGGGTGATGCCGTGCTCGGCATTGTAGGCGAGCTGCTTCTCGCGGCGGCGGTTGGTCTCCGCGATGGCGCGGTCCATGGAGCCGGTCATGTGGTCGGCATAGAGCAGGACGCGGCCGTCGACGTTGCGCGCCGCGCGGCCGATGGTCTGGATCAGCGAGGTTTCGGAGCGCAGGAAGCCTTCCTTGTCGGCGTCGAGAATGGCGACCAGCGCGCATTCGGGAATGTCGAGGCCCTCGCGCAGGAGGTTGATGCCGACCAGCACGTCGAAGGCGCCGAGGCGCAGGTCACGCAGGATCTCGATGCGTTCCAGCGTGTCGATGTCGGAATGCATGTAGCGCACGCGCACGCCGTTCTCGTGCAGGTATTCGGTCAGGTCCTCGGCCATGCGTTTGGTGAGCGTGGTCACCAGCGTGCGGTAGCCCTTTTGCGCCACCTCGCGCACTTCGCCGAGGAGATCGTCCACCTGGCTGGAGGCCGGGCGGATTTCCACCGGCGGGTCGATCAGGCCGGTCGGGCGGATGACCTGTTCGGCGAAGACGCCGCCGGCTTCCTCCATTTCCCAGGAACCGGGCGTCGCCGAGACCGCGACCGATTGCGGCCGCATGGCGTTCCATTCCTCGAAGCGCAGCGGCCGGTTGTCCATGCAGGAGGGCAGGCGGAAGCCGTATTCGGCCAGCGTCGCCTTGCGGCGGAAGTCGCCCCGGTACATGCCGCCGATCTGCGGAATGGTCACGTGGCTCTCGTCGGCGAAGACGATGGCGTTGTCCGGCAGGTATTCGAACAGGGTGGGCGGTGGTTCGCCCGGCTTGCGGCCGGTGAGGTAGCGCGAATAGTTCTCGATGCCGGCGCAGGAGCCGGTCGCCTCGAGCATTTCCAGGTCGAAGCGGGTGCGCTGCTCCAGCCGCTGGGCCTCCAGCAGGCGGCCGTGGTTGTTCAGTTCCTCGAGCCGGCCCTTCAGCTCGTCCTTGATCGACTTGAGCGCCTGGTTGAGCGTCGGCTTGGGTGTGACATAGTGCGAGTTGGCGTAGACCTTGACGCTTTTCAGTTCGCCGGATTTCTGGCCGGTCAGCGGGTCGAACTCGGTGATCGTCTCGATCTCATCGCCGAACAGCGACACGCGCCAGGCGCGGTCCTCGTAGTGGGCCGGGAAGATCTCGATCGTGTCGCCGCGCACCCGGAAGGTGCCGCGCTGGAAGGCGGCGTCGTTGCGCTTGTACTGCAGGGCGACCAGGTCGGCGATCAGCTGGCGCTGGTCGATGCGCTCGCCGACCTCGATGGCGAAGGTCATCGCCGTGTAGGTCTCGACAGAACCGATACCGTAGATGCAGGACACGGAAGCGACGATGATGACGTCGTCGCGCTCCAGGAGCGCGCGGGTGGCCGAGTGGCGCATCCGGTCGATCTGCTCGTTGATCGAGCTTTCCTTCTCGATATAGGTATCCGTGCGCGGCACGTAGGCTTCCGGCTGGTAATAATCGTAATAGGAAACGAAATACTCGACCGCGTTTTCCGGGAAGAAGGCCTTGAACTCGCCGTAGAGCTGGGCGGCCAGCGTCTTGTTGGGCGCGAGGATCAGCGCCGGGCGCTGGGTGCGGGAAATCACCTGCGCCATGGTGTAGGTCTTGCCCGAACCGGTGACGCCAAGCAGCACCTGGGTCTGCTCGCCGCTCTCTATCCCCTCCACCAGTTCGGCGATCGCCGTCGGCTGGTCGCCGCGCGGCTCGTATTCGGAGACCAGCTTGATCTCGACGCCGCCCTCGGACTTCTCCGGCCGGTCGGGACGGTGGGGGACCCACATCTCGCCGTTCTTGTGCAGCGGGTTGCCGCTCTCGATCAGCGCGGCCAGCGCCTCAACGGTTGCGGTCGCGCCCTGGTTGCCGGTCAGCTCGCCGAACTTGCTGTCCTTCTTTTTCTTCCTGTTTTCCTTGAGATGCTTTTCGAGCGCCTCGGCGTCCTCCAGCGAGATGTCGAGCCCGGCGACCGGGTTCAGCCCGCCGGCCGCACGTTCGCGCGCGCTGTCGGCCTTGCCGAGCGAGGTGCCGCGCGCCGACTTCGTCGGCTTGTCTTTTTTCTCACTCACGGTCGTACCGGCTTTGCGGCCTGACCTCCGTGGGGACGCGCCATCAGGCGCGGCGCCCGTTCGGGCTTGCGGGCTTTCGGCCCGATGCTCTTTTCCCCCACCGGCGCTCTGGGACGCAGCTTTCCTGGACTCAGGCTTGTCCGCCTCGTTGGCGATCTCGGCGGCCCAATCACTTATTGAATTGGCGCTTATGGAGCCGGAGAGAGGCGTGCCGGAGAGCGGTTTCTGAGGGGCTTCGCCGAAGCCTTCGGGCGTGTCGTCGGGCTGGGATCTGGAGGGACGCTTGCTCATGCACCGCAATATGGTCCGGTTCCGCGCGCGTGAAAAGGGGCCCGCCGCGGCTTTCTCCGGCTTCCGGCAACTTCTTGACAGTCTCCTGAGAGAACGGTGTCAGGAGACATGCCGCTTCAGTTTCCGGGTCGCGCCCGGGACAGCGCGGAGTGTGGCCGGACCTGCCTTCCCGGCAAGGCCTGTCATCAACTCTGTTTTGTCGGGTTCGGCTCTGTCTCTCCGTGTCACCCCGGCCGAGCGAAGCGGAGAGCCGGGGCCCACTCGCCGATCCGCCTGTGAAAGCGGATGCGGCTCACACCAGACCGCTTGGGCGCTCTGGAAACGAGTAGGCCCCGGGTCTCACTGCGTTCGCCCGGGGTGACACCGAGGATAGGCGGATCCGGCAAAGCAATGCTGATGAGCGCACTTTTCATGAAATGCCGGATCACCGATTGGCCGTCCCGGACTTGATCCGGGACCTGCTGCTGACCCCGGGCTCAAGGCCGGGGAGGCGGGCTGCGAAAACGGGCGGACCGTTCCGCAAGCAGGAGCCGCCGAGGACAAACGCAATCCAGGGCCGGGTGGTCCAAATTCTGGCAAGTTGGTGTGGGACGTGGTCTAGTTCCGGCAAACAGACAATTGGGAGAGTGCCATGGCGATTTCGCGGAGAACCCTGCTTGAGCTGTCGCTGACCGGGGCGGCCGGCCTCGCGGCGGGAAGGGGCCTTGCCGTTGCAGCGCCGGACGGTACCGAGACGCTGGCCGCCGATTTCGAGGTGTATTTCGACACGCTCGGATACCGGCCGTTGCCGCCGCTCGACATGATCACCGGAGAGAGCTTCAACGGCGGCCTGCGCTACGACGACACCCGGCTGGACAACCCCGCCAACGCCACGCTCTGCCTGCAGCCTTCCGCCCGGATCGGCGACATTGCGGAGCGGGGCAAGCCCGGTGTCCTGGCGCTGTTCACCATCTGCGCGCTGCGCCAGCCTGAACCGGCGGCGCCGGGAATGCTGTTCGGCCAGATTCTCGACTTCCTGGTGAGCGGGCGGAAACTCGATCCGGAGCGGATGGTGTTCGTCTCCACCGAGGTTTTCGAACCCTATGGCGAACAGTACGGGACGGTGCGCGCGGGACAGTTTCTGAAGCGCTCGACCGACGAGGCGATGGCGGCAGGCGACGGGTCCGGCTATTTCGGGCCGAGGGACCATCCGGCCAGACCGGGCTTTGCAACGGTCAGCATTCACTATCCCCTGGCTGGTGCCGTCGGCAGCGGGCTGTCCTACCCGCCGGAAGGCTATCAGGAAATCGCGGAGATCGGCATCTCGCCGCTCGAGGGGGCCGGTGGGGCCGAAGTCGGCGGGTTCGGACTGGAACGGGTGGTCCTGGCCGAAGGCGGCGCCATACCGGATTTCGAGCAAAGCCGCCTGGCGCTCTTGCAGCTCGTCGAGGACGAGGCGCAGAGCTCCGGAAAGGACCTGCCGCCCGGCTACGACAGCTTCACCGCGCTCTGATCGGCTTTCCTGGCATCATCGGCACTCGCAGACGGACATCTGGCCCGGCACGGTCGTGTGCCACTGACCGGTCCAGCTGAGGCCGTTGCCGAGGCAGATGCCCGGACATTTGCCCTGGGCGTCCGCGTTGTTCCAGATCGGGCCGGCATTGATGTCCCTGGACGGGCTGGCGCGTTCGCAGGAACAGACGGACATCTGTCCCTGAACGGTCGTGTGCCACTGGCCGTTCCACCGGGCGCCCAGTCCGCCGCAGACATTCGGACATTTGCCCTGTGCGTCCGCATTGTTCCAGATCGGTCCGGCCTGGACGTCGTAGGACTGGGCGGCGGCGGGCAACGCGGACAGCAGCAGGGCGATCAGAAGCAGGACGAATTTCATTGTGGCCTCCAGGGGAAGTTCAGGCGGAGCGGCGCGCATCCGGTTCGCCGTCTCCCGGTTTGGCGTCCGTCTTGTCGCGGTAGATGTCCTCGACGCTCATGCCCGTGTTCCGGCCGCTTTCCTTGGCGTGGTAGAGCGCCTGGTCGGCGAGGGAGAGCAGATGGGAAGATGTGTCGCCGTTATCCGGGGCGACCGCCCAGCCGATGCTGACGCCGATCTCAGCCAGGCCACCGGAAACCGGGATCGGCTTGGAGGCCTCCTCGATCAGGGCATCGCACAGCCAGCGCAGGCGGTTGTCCTCGACGCTGTCGGTGATCAGCGCCAGAAACTCGTCGCCGCCGGCACGGGCGACCAGGCCGTGATCGGCGAGAACCGAATTCAGCCTGCGCGAGACCTGGCGGATGACCATGTCGCCGGCCTCGTGGCCATAGGTGTCGTTGACGGCCTTGAACCGGTCCAGGTCGATGGCCATGACGGCGCAGGGCGTCTCGTGGCATCGGGCGATGGCCTCGTCGAGCACCGCGCCGAAATGGCTGCGGTTGGCGAGGCCGGTCATGACGTCGCGCATGGCCAGGTTGCGGTTGCGGGCTTCGCTTTCCTCCAGGGCCCTGGATTTCCGGGCAAGCTTGTGAGCCAGGAAGATGCCAATGACGACAAAACCGACGATCAGAGCAGCGGCGATCGGCCCGATGGTGTTGCGGATTTTCTTTCCCGGCGCTGCGCTGGTCCATTCGAAATAGCCGAGCGGAGGCTCGCCGCGGACGCTTACCGGGACGCTGGCGGCGGAGGAATCGCTGCCGATGGCATAGGTAAAGTCCTTCAGGAGAAGCGTCTCGCCGATCTCGGCAAGGAATTTTTCTTCGATCAGGATGACGGAGACGAGAACGCTCGGAGGGCCGTCCGGCAAGGTCAGATTGTCGCTTTCCGGCACGATGGCCATTGCGCTGACCAGGGCGGGAGCTCCATCGATGTGGCGTAGATCGGTGGCGTAGATCGGTGCCAGCTCACCCTTGTCGACATATTTGACCCGGTAGCCCCGGGCCGCGGGGCGGCGCTCCATCCGATATCCCTGGCGGGCCTTGGCGACCAGGTCCTCGACCGCCCGCAAGACATGTTCTCCGGCCTGCATGGGCACGACTTCGTCCTCGGCGGCTGCCAGGACGAGATTGTTCTTGCTGTTGACGATCAGCGTCCAGTCCTGATCGAAGTCCAGCCACATCTCACGGGCGATCGTGCGCGCGAAGTCCGGGCTGATCCCGCCCTCGGCCTGGACCTCCAGGGTCGTCGTGTCGTTGACGGCCACGAAAGTCTGGTGGCGGGCTTCCAGTTCCAGGCGGTGCTGCAACGCTTCGCTGACCAGCGCCCGTTCGTGATGCAGCGCCAGCTCGTCGGCGCTGCGGGTCGTGGTCATGAACAGATAGGCCATGGCGAAGACGCCGCCGGCCAGAAGCAGCGCGATCGAGGCATAGGCGAGTTGCTGCAGGCGCAGATTATGCGATGCCGCAGCGGCCTCGTGGTGCGGTCCGCGTGAAGCTGCGGACCGTGTCTGACGTCTCATGCCAAAGTCCCCGTCCCGCGCGGTCCGGTGATCCGCCGGATCCGCGTCCTGGAAAATGTCCCATCATCCTCTCGGCATAATTGTCGAGGGCGGTGAAAAACTTCTTTGCGCGGTTGGGTCGGAGCGGGGTTTCGGGATTCTTGGTTAAGCCCGGGTTACCCGGGAAGGACGGGTTTTGGTTTGACAACGCGGTTGCCGGGAGCGGCTTCAAGCGGCATCGGCCCTTGCGGGAAGGTTTTTCTTCCGTCGATAACGGCTTCGGCTTCACTCCCCCCTCGGATACCTCTGGCTTTCCTCGACCACGTTGAGGTCCATGTGGTTGCGCATGTAGCGTTCGGAGGCTCTTTGCAGGGGTTGGTAGTCCCAGGGAAAATAGGCGCCGTTGCGCAAGGCTTCGTAGACGATCCAGCGGCGGGCCTGGGACTGGCGGACTTCGGCGTCATAGGCAGCCATGTCCCACTTCCGGCCCGCGACTTCCGCATAGTGGACGGCGGTGGCTGCGTGCGCGGGATCGGCGGCAAGGTTTTTCAGCTCATCGGGGTCGTCTGCCAGGTTGAAGAGTTGCGGCGGGTCGAGTTCGCAGTGAACGTATTTCCAGTCGCCCTCGCGGATGCCGACCAGCGGCGCGTAGGACGCCTCGGCGGCGTATTCCATCAGGACGGGCGCGGTGCGGGCTTTGCCGTTCGCGAGCGGTACCAGCGAGGTGCCGTCGGTCCAGGGCATGATCTCGCTCATGTCGATGCCGGCGAGGTCGCAGACCGTCGGCAGGACATCCAGTGTGCTGACCGGTGTCGTGATGTGAGCCGGTGCGAGGTCCTTGTCGGCGATCATCAGCGGCACGCGCGCAGAGCCTTCGAAGAAGGTCATCTTGAACCACAGACCGCGTTCGCCGAGCATGTCGCCATGGTCGGAGACGAACAGGATCGTCGTGCTGTCGGCCAGGTGCATGGCCTCCAACGCCTGCAGGATCTCGCCGATCTTGTCGTCGAGATAGGTGATGTTGGCGAAATAGGCGCGGCGCGAGCGGCGGATGTCCTCTTCGGTGATGTCGAAATTGCGCCAGTCGTTGGCGTCGAAAATCCGCTTCGAATGGGGGTCGTGATCGTCGTGGTCCATCGCCGGGACTTCGGGCAGAAGATGCGCGCAGTCCTCGTAGAGGTCCCAGTATTTCCTGCGGGCGACGTATGGGTCGTGCGGGTGGGTGAAACTGACGGTCATGCAGAAGGGGCGGTCGTATTTGCCGCGGCCGTAGTCGTGGATCTTGCGCACCGCCTGGAAGGCGACGTCGTCGTCATATTCCATCTGGTTGGAGATTTCCGCGACGCCCGCCCCGGTGACGGAGCCCATGTTGTGGTACCACCAGTCGATGCGCTCACCCGGCTTGCGGTAGTCCGGCGTCCAGCCGAAATCGGCCGGATAGATGTCGGTCGTGAGGCGCTCCTCGAAACCGTGCATCTGGTCCGGGCCGACGAAATGCATCTTGCCCGACAGGCAGGTCGTGTAGCCGGCGCGGCGCAGATGGTGGGCGTAGGTCGGGATGTCGGAGGCGAATTCTGCAGCGTTGTCGTAGACGCCGGTGCGGCGCGGCAACTGGCCGGACATGAAGCTTGCCCTGCCCGGGGCGCAGAGCGGGGAGGCGGTGTAGGTGTTTTCGAACCGCACCGAGCGCTCCGCCAGTTTCCTCAGGTTCGGGGCATGGAGAAAGTCCGCCGGGCCGTCGGGGAACAGGGTTCCGTTCAACTGGTCGACCATCAGGATCAGAATGTTCTTGCGGTCCATGGCGCGGTGTTTCCTCCGTGTGTGCAACTGTTCCCTCGTATTGGCGCAGAGGATGCATTTTTTTTGATTGGCCGATCAATCAAAAATCGACATGCGCTTCCGGATTTCCGGCAGGGGCTTTTTGATCGTGGGGGAAGGGCGGCTTCGGTGGAGCGACGAGAAGAGGAAAACCTGAGTACTCGCCGTCATTCCAGACAAGCGCAGCGTCAGCTGCGCGCAGATCTGGAATCTAGACATATTTCGCGCTGAAAGCGCGGCCAATTCTACTTGTTTTAAAGTGTTCGCTTCGCTCACGCCGATGTCTGGTTTCCAGATCTGCGTGCAGCTCAAGCTGCACTTGTCTGGAATGACGTGGGAGGCAAAAGCAGGCTATCATTTGGAGAAATTAGCCCTTGACCTGGAGTGCGCTCCAACCGGTAAGTCAGGGAAATCGTCCTGTTCGGAGACAGACATGCGGATCGGTGATCTTGCTGAAAAGTCGGGGCTTTCCACCGACACTTTGCGTTACTACGAGAAGATCGGACTCATCCCGCGCCCGCTCAGGGATGCGGGTGGGAGGCGGGTCTATGACCGGACCATCCTGCGCTGGATCGAGTTCCTCGACCGGCTGAAGGCGACCGGCATGGGGATCAAGGACCGGCTGCGCTATGCGGAGCTGCGCACTCTCGGCAGTGCGTCGCTGACCGAGCGCCGGGAAATGCTCGAGGCGCACCGGAAGAAGGTGGCCGCGGATATCGCCCGGCTCACCGAAACGCTGGACGTCCTGGACGATAAGGTTGATCTCTACAGAAGGATGGAGGCGGGGGAAACCGTCGATCCGGCCTTCGAAAGCTGTGCCCGGACCGAACACGGCGCGCCGCCAAGCCAGGAAAATTCCGTTCATGACCACGGCACTCGAGCGCGGCCGCGCGCTGACGCAGAAACTTAATCCCGATCTCGAAACCATTCTGAGCGAGCGCTATGACGATCTTCTCCCGGGCTTCGCCGAAAGCCTGATCGAGTGGGCTTATGGCCGGCACTACGCCCGGCCGGGGCTCGATCTCAGGACCCGACAGCTCTGCACCATCGCGGCGCTGACCGTGCTCGGCGGACAGACCGGTCCGCAACTGAAGATCAACATCGAACACACGCTGGCCGCCGGTGCGCGCCGTGAGGAGATCGTTGAGGCGATCTGGCAGATGGCGGTCTATGGCGGCCTGCCGGCGGCGATCAACGGGCTCAATGCGGCCCGCGAGGTGTTCGAGCATGCGGATGCCGCCGAGTAACAGGACCAAAAGGCGATCCGGGAACAAAAGACCGGGCGCAGTTTGAAGACAAACCTTCAAATCGTCATCCCGGACGCAGCATAGCGGAGATCCGGGATGACGGGACATGCGGCTTAACGCTCCCCCGGCAGTGTCACCCCGGGCGAACAGAGTGAGACCCGGGGCCTACTCGTTTCCAGAGCCTGCGAGACATGACTACTGCCGCGAGAAGCGGAACAGCGAGTAGGCCCCGGCTCGGCGCTGACGCTTGGCCGGGGTGACATCGAGATGCGAAATCCGCTCCTAGAAAAACAGAGTTGATGACGACAGTAAGCGGGGTGCCTTTGTCAGCAGTCTGAACCCAAGCGGGGTATCCGCCCGGGCTTTCGTCCGACAGAGCGCGCTTACGCAGCGGCGACGTCCTGCAGAAAGCGATCGATCCGGGACGTGACGTCGGAGATCTGCCGCGTGGCGGCTCCAGTGATGTCCTCGACTTCGCGGGCGGACTGGCTGGTTTCCCCGGAGCCTCTGGAGAGGTCGCCGATATTTTCGGTGACGCTGGCCGTCTGACTGGCCGCCTGGGACACGCCGACCGAAATTTCCGCGGTGGCGGCGGTCTGCTGTTCCACCGAAGCGGCCATTGCTGCTGCGGTCTGGTTGACGTCTTCCATCATTTCCATGATGGCGCTGATCGCCTGGACCGCGGCCTGGGTGGCGCTCTGGATTTCGGAAACCTGGCTGGAAATCTCGTCGGTCGCCTTGGCGGTCTGGCCGGCGAGCGATTTCACTTCCGAGGCGACGACGGCAAAGCCCTTGCCGGCTTCGCCCGCCCGGGCCGCCTCGATGGTGGCGTTGAGGGCAAGCAGGTTGGTCTGTTCGGCGATGTCCTGGATCAGCTGGACCACCGCGCCGATCCGTTCGGCCGCCGATGACAGGCCCTGAACCTGGTCGTTGGAGGTTCTGGTGGCGCCGGCCGCCTGTTCGACGCGGGTCAGGGTATCGGTCACCTGCCGGCCGACTTCCTGAACGGAGGCGGACAGTTCCTCCGTCGCGGCGGCGACCGCCTGCACGTTGTGGCTGGCGTGACCGGACGCGGTGCTGACTTCTTCGCTCTTGCCGGTGGTCGTGCGGGCGATTTCCGATAGCTGTTCGGCGGTCCGGTCGAGCTGCTGCATGTTGCCGGTCACGCTGGACAGGGCCGCTTCGATGTCTTCCCGGAATTCGGCAACCAGGGCATCCACGGTCTGCTGCCGGCGGCGAACCTCTTCCTGGCCCGCGCGGGTTTCCGCTTCCAGGCGCAAACGCTCGCGCTCGCGGTCGCAGAAGGTTCCGACGGCCTTGGCCATGTGGCCGAGTTCGTCCTTGCGCCGGGCGGCGGAAAGATCGAGATCGGTGTCGCCGTCCCTGAGCTTGAGCATTGCGTCCGTCAGGCCCTTGATCGGGCGGATGATCGCCCCGGTGAGCACGATCACGAAGCCGATGCCGAGCAGAAGGGCGAGAACGAGCGTCGCGGTGATCTGGGTCCGGGCGGCTTCGGCGGAGGATACCGCGGTTTCGCCGGACGACGAGCTGATCGATTCCGCCTGCCCGGTCAGGGCGGCCGCGGCGACCGCAAACGTTTCTTCGCTCGTCCTCAGGGCGGTTGTCGTGGAAATCACGCTTGCAAAGGTCGCATCCAGTTTCGGCAGCGCGTCGCGGCCTGCCTCGACCAGGGTTTTCAGGGGGCCGTTCAAGAGGTCGGCCAGGGCCTTGTCGGAACCGTTTTTCGATGCGGCATCGCGCACCTTGCCGAGATCCTCAAGCTGTGCCTGCGCGCCGCTCAGATAGCTCTGGAAGACCGCGCCCGCATCGTCCGAAGGCGTGTTCAGGTAATCGGAATAGGCGCTGCGGATTCCGAGCACGTTGCGGGCGACAGCCTGGGTATAGTTCGACAGGAGCTCTATATCCGCCGTCGCACGGTCGAAATCGCGCAGGTCCTGTTTCAATTCCTCAACCGGGGCCTCCGCGGCTTCGATGATGGTGCCGGCCAGTCCGGTGATGTTTTTCACGGCGGGCTGAAAACTCTTCGCCCAGGCCGTCTCGGATGCGCCGGATTTCAAGTGCGCCTTGATGAGTTTTTCAAATGCCTTTGAGGACTTCGTCAGGCTCTTCACGCTGTTCTTGATCGCGTCGTTCTTGACCGTGCGCCGGACGGCCTTGGCATCCTTGTCCAGACCGTCGACCCGATCGCTCAGCTTCTTGGCCATGGCCTTGTCGGGATTGGCGGCGAAGGCGGCGGCTTCCTGCTCCAGAACGATCGTTGCGATGCGCATGTCGCCAAGGCGCGGGGCGACCTTGGACAGGTCGTTCATCTTGCCTTCGTTGGTGATGGCAATCGCCGAGCGGTAGGTGGTCAGCGCCTTGTAGTCCCGGAAGGCCTGATTGGTGGTGTCGACCAGGTTCATGGTCAGGCTGTCGAGCTCGGCGGTGGCGGCATCGCGCTCCCGGCGGCTTTGCGCCAGGGTGGAAAAGCTGCTCTGAAGATCGGCGACGATGGAGGTGAGCTGCTGGGCCGTTTCCGGGCGGTCTTCCGCCAGCCGGCGGCTTTCCTGAGCGATCGACGCGATTTCCGCCCGCACGGCGTCCGCGGTGTCGCCCGTGCCATCCCGGCTGAAGGCCTGGGTATGGGTCAGGAGCTCGGGAACGCTTGCCAGAAGCTCGTTGGCGGTCTTGGCGACCGTGACGGAGCCCTGCACCTGCGAGGCAGCGATCAAACCGCCGGCCCCGACGCCGATGGAGCAGAGCAGCATCGCCCCGAAACCGATCCTAAGCTGTGTCTTGACGGGCCAGTCGAAGAAGAAACGCGGTTTGGCGCTTCGAGGGCTCTGAAACGAACCGGTTTCCAGTCCGTCGGACGCATTCTTCCCGGTGGGAAGTTTTGGGAACTTCATCTTGAGCTGGCTCCGGCCATTGTCGTGTCCAGTGCACCGTGCCATCAAAAATTTAAGAAGAACCAAAGGGATACGGGAGGATGCTGATTAAGTTTTAGCGCTCGCAGACCAAATGTTGTGCATCGGGCAAAGCAAAAAATAGGCACAGAACCAATGAGTTGGCCTCGCCCCTACGTAAGGTTTGACAATGCCCTTGCAGCGGCCCGTAGAGGCTCGAACGGTTAACCCTGAATCCAGTCTACCAGCCGTTCAGCGGACGCAGGATGAAATAGACGAATCCCGTGCAGACCGCGATCCCGCACAGGTTCAGCCACAAGCCGGCTTTTGCCATGTCGAGGATCTTGAGGTCGGGACTGGAAAACACGATGGCATTCGGAGCCGTCGCAACCGGCATCATGAAGGACATGTTCGCAGCCAGCGCCGCCGGGACGGCCAGAACCATCGGGTTCAGATCGAAGCCGACGGCTATCGCCGAGACGACCGGCAGGATCGTTGCCGCGGAGGCCGGGTTCGACATGATCTCGGTCAGAAACACCATCAGCACCGTGACGAGCAGCACCATCGCGAAGACCGCGATGCTCAGCCCGCCGACCCGGTCGCCGATCCAGCCGGCGAGGCCGGTCATCTGAAAGGCGAGCGCGATCGCGAGCCCGCCGCCGATCAGGATCAGCACGTTCCAGGGCAACCCGGCCGCCGTCTTCCAGTCCAGTGCGAATTCGGTCATTTCCCTGTTCACGGGAAGAGCAAATAGCAGCAGTGCCGCAATCAGGGCAACGGTGGTGTCGGTGACCGGCAATCCGGTGACAGCGGAAATCTGATCCCCGAATATCCAGCCGACGGCCGCAAGGAAGAAGACGGCGGCCACGGTTCTTTCAGCCCGGCCCATCGGCGGGAGCCGGTCGTGCTCCGTGCGCACCGCTTCGGCAAGGTCGCTTCCCGCCAGCGCGGTCGCAGGATAAAGAACGAAGGTCAGCAGAGCCCAGGCGATGACAAGCATGGTAACCGTCACCGGCAGGCCGATCATCAGCCAGTCGGCGAACTCGACCGTGATGCCGTATTCGCCGGCCAGGATTGTCGCGAGCAGGGCATTGACCGGCGAGCCGATCAGCGTCGCCATGCCGCCGATCGAGGCGCTGTAGGCGACCGCGAGCATCAGGCCGACCGAAAACTTCCGCAGCGCTTCGGGGTCGCCGGATCGCCCCCGGATGAAGTCGATCACCGACAGGGCGACCGCGTACATCATGATCGTTGCCGCAGTGTTTGTGATCCACATGGAGAGAAACGCGGTTGCGGCCATGAAGCCGAGCGTCAGGTCCCGGGGCCGCGTGCCGACCCGTGAGACGATCGCCAGTGCAATGCGCCTGTGCAGCCCGACCGACTCGATCGCCATGGCCAGCATGAAACCGCCCAGGAACAGGAAGATAAGCGGATGGCCGTAAGCTTGGGTAACCGCACCGAGCTCGGCGATCCCGGAAAGAGGCATCACGATCACCGGAAGCAGGGCTGTCGCCGCCAGAGGCAGGGCTTCGCTCAGCCACCAGGCCACCATCCAGACGAGCAGCGCAAGCAGGGTCCAGGCGCTTTCCGGCATTCCCGCAGGCGGGGCCAGCAGGCGCATCAGGACATAAAGCAGGGGGCCGGATAAAAGAGCGAGAGCCGGGCGTGCGCGGATGCCGAAGGACCGGGTGCTGTCTTCCTGCATGAAAGCCTTCTCCGGCCTTTTTGAAAAAAGCGGGTACGTTTATCGCGTTTTTCCGACTTTAGGTCGCCAGCAGGTTGGCCACAAGTCCTGTTAAGTTGATTCAAGTTGCTGCAATTTCAGGTTAAGTCTGCACTGCCGGCGATATGCACCTGAAAAATAAGGGATCGCCGGTCCGGCTCTTTCCGTCAGGTGCCGGGACGGTCGGAATGGCCAAGGTCCCTGTCCGGCCAGAGAAGATCGCGTAGCCGCTGCTTCAGAACCTTGGCCTCGGGAAAGCCGCCGTCTTCCTTGCGGTCCCAGATCTGCTTGCCGTCGCAGGTGATGGTGAAGGTGCCGCCGGTTCCGGGCACCAGCGTGACGGCTCCGGTTTCCTCCGAAAAGGTGGTGAGGATCTCCTGGGCCATCCACGCGGAGCGCAGCAGCCAATTGCATTGGCGGCAATAGGTGATGATGATATGGGGGGACGGGACGTTCGTCATGGCGTCCGTTCTCCTTGGACGAATGATCTCTTCTGCTTGTGCCACACTCTTCCGACAAAACACCAGACGGATTGAGCCCGGAAATCGTCAAGGCCTTTCGGGAGCACCCGGATCTGAGCGCGATCTGCGGCATGCCTCACGATGCGGTTCCGCAGGCGGGCCTGACCAATCGCGTCTATCGGCTGGAGAGCGAGACCGGCAGCTTCTTCCTGCGGCTGCCGAGATCCGAAAACGCCGGGCTGGTCGACCGGATCGCCGAAGCGCGGAACCTGGAACTGGCTGCGGATCTCGGGCTGGCGCTGCCGCCGCTTTACCTGCATTGCGGTGAGGGACTTCTTCTCACCCGCGCGGTGGACGTTCAGGATCGGCCGCCGCGGGATTTTCCCGTTCTGCTCGGCCAGGCTCTCGGCAGGCTTCATGCCTCCGGGCTGGCTTTTCGAGGCGAACTCGATCCGGACAAGGTCTACCGGGCGCAGCGGGACAGGGTGTTTCCGGCAAAGGACCTCTGGCCGGAGATGTCGGTTCTCGATCAGGCCTTTCAGGATCTTTCAGAAGATCCGGAAGAACCCTCCCGGCTTGTGCCTGTTCATGGCGATCTGTCGCCGGGGAACTGTCTTTCGGCTCCCGGCCGCCTCTGGCTGATCGACTGGGAATATTCCGCCATGTCCGATCCTGCCTGGGATCTGGCTTACGCGATCCTGGAGCATGGCTTTTCGGAGGATCAGGAAAGGGCCTTCCTGGCAGCTTACGGGACCCGTCAGGCGCCGGAGATCTCGCCGTCGGCGGGCCGCCTCGACTTCATGAAAGCCAGGTGCGATGCGGTGTCGGCGCTGTGGGCCCTGGAACAGGTGGCAAGAGGGCGGAACTCAGAGGTCTTCCTGCCTTTTGCCCGGGAAAGACGGGACCGCGCGCTGGCCCGGCTGGGCGAACTCAATTGAGCGGTGGCAGCAGCTCGGGATCGGCCAGGCATTGTGCATACCGGCTGTTCATCTGGCTGCGGAGGGCCGGATCCTCCGGCGTCTCGTTGAGTTTTTCCCAGATACCATCCGCCTTCAGAAAGGCGAGCGTGCAGCCGCAGGCTGCCTCGCAGATATCCGGTGAACCCAGATTGTCCTGGCAGGCGACGGAACAATTGCGGACAAAAGCATTGCCAGCCCGGTCGACGTCCGGTCCAAGGAGGACAGCGGTCCAGACGAGGCCATAGAGCACCGGCTGGTGCAGGAGATAGATGGGCAGCGAGTGGCGGCCGATGAACCTGGTGAACCGGCCAAGCGGGTCCGTCAGCCGGAGCGCGGACAATTTCTCCCAGATACGCGCGGTTCGGAACAGGTTCGAGACGGCGACACCGGCAAGGGTCAACCCGCTCCACGGCGCCAGCGGCACATAGTCGACGCTGCCGAAATCCGGCGTTCCGAGCCCCGTCCACAGCCAGAGCTGACCGTTGAAGACAAAGCTGCTTGCCCACAAGGGCAGGGTCAAAACGAAGATTGCCGCCAGGGCGGTGGCAATCAGCGGCCAGCGGGTGAAAGGCAGGGCGATCAGGCTGGCGGCGGCGATGCAGTGCAGGATGCCGAAGCGGACGAAGCTGTTGCCGAAGGTGAAATAGGTGACCAGCGAGACGGCGGCCGCGGCAGCGACGATGACCGCGAAGCGGCGCCAGAAGGGGCGCCAGCGAATACCCTTGTGGTGGGCCAGATCCAGGCTGATGCCGGCCACGAACAGAAAGCTGCCGGCGATCAGGGCCGCGAAGCTGCGCCAGCCCGGGCCCTGCGCCACTGGCCAGTCGACGAACGCGAACCAGGAGAGATCCCAAGAGAAGTGATAGACCGCCATGGCAACAACGGCGAGGCCGCGGGCGAGATCGAGCACGGCCAGTCGCGTTGAAGGCATTTCACGGCTTTCTGCAAAGGTTCCGTGTCCCGCGGATAACGGAAACCATGCGGGACGGCGATCAATCGCTCACCTGTAGCAGATAAGGCTACCCGCTGAAAGCAACAACCAGTGTGGTGATCAGAGCTGTCGCGGCGACCATGGCGCCGACGAATGGCCATGGAGACGGCCGGTGGACGGTAAACACATCCTGGTTTGCCGGTTCCTGCAGCATTGCCCTCTACTCCCCTGAATCAACGGATATCCAATCGAGAGCGATTGGCCACCCTGCCGTTGATCGATCTTCAAGTGTTAGAGCCTCTTGTCCGCGTTCACCGCAGGCAGAAGGCTCTCGCCCCACGTCAGATGACGCAAGAGTGCGTCAAACGGGCGCACACGAAAAGACGTAAAGCTTTCGCTAACCCTGTTTTCCCAAGAAAACCGGCATCTTGTGGACTGTCCGGCAAAGTTTGCCCGAACGGCTTGACGTCTCCGAAACCGTTGGCGTGCCAGGGAAAAGCCGTGTTCTCTGCCTTGGGGGGAATGACCTCAAAGGTCGAGTGCGTCCAGGCCGGCTTCCATGTGGTCCGCGAGAAGCGGCATGCCGAGCAGATATTTCGCCGTCGAGCCGACGGCGCGCTCGCGCGCCTCCTCAACGGCCTGGTCGAAATCCTCGGCGTCGAAATCGCCCCGGCCGATCCAGGTGATGGCGACCAGCTCGGCGGCCTCGTCCACGTTCAGATCTTCGATCAGCTCGCGCAGTTCCTCATCGGACAGGTCGTCGTTTTCTTCCTCGGCCAGCCCGTCATGACCGTGGCTCTGTTCCAGGGCATCGGCATCGAATTCAACATCGCCTTCGTGACCGTCCTCGAACGAGTCCTGCAGGGAGGACGCAACCGCGCGCGCCTTCTGGGCGAGCAGGCGGATGGTATCCGCGGATAAAGTCAGGTCGATGTCCATTTCTGCCTCCGGCGAACCCTTCAGAGCATCCTGCGTTCATCAACCGCGGACAGATGCTCTAACACTTTAAGATCGATCAACTTTCGGGCCTCCGATCGATCCCGATCGAATGTCCGTTGATCCAGCCCTTTATTGATCCACTTTGCGCCCTTGGCAATGGTCATGATGCGAAATCCTTTCCGTGCCGGCCGGGAAACCGGTTTTCCCCTCCCGCGCGGCGACCGCAAGAAGACGGTTTTCCACTTTCTCCCCGGTTATCCCCGGTATTCTCGTGCGATCAACGCTCATTGAGTTAATTGCCGGACCAGTTCCGCCTTCAGGCAACAACATGCTTGCAGACCCTCAGGCGTGTTGCTTTACTTGGCCAACGAACAAATTTCTGTCCTTGACCCGCATCAACGCCGATTGGGCAAGGCGCAGGCCGGCTCGGAGAAATCGCTTCGGCGGTTCATGAATCTGGCCGGATGGCAAGGCAGGAAACACCTTACCGGGGGCGGACCGGGCACTTGGGGCTCGGCACTCGTACACATGAGATACGAGGCCGGGCCTCGGCTTTCCATGCAAAGCCGGCGAGCCGCCGCATTCTTTTTGCACCTCCTGACAAAGTTCTGCTCTAGAACCTCATCCCGAGGAAGCGCGCAGCGCTGTCTCGAAGGATGATATATATGCCCGGAACCTGCGGCGTCTCCTTTGAGACGCACCTGGAGGTGCCCTCACGATGAAGTTGTGAGGAAATGGAAAGACAAGGCCCCGGTCAGAACTGCAGACTGCCTTCCATCAGCCCCTGCAGGGCTTTTGCGACCGAGGTCACGAGCTGTTCCTTTTGCGGGCCGTGGTCAGGATAACGGGTCATGTTGTCGCCGTTGTGCATGAAGACGAAACCGCCGCGATGGCCCTCTGTGGGATAGCGCCAGATCCAGTCCGATGGCCGGGGGTCGTTTTCCGGCCCGACATCTGTCAGCCACAGTGCGCCGGCGGGCGGTTCGGTCCAGCCGCGGGCATACTGGCCGAAGATCCCCTGCCAGCCGTCGAAATCCGGCCCGAGATCCTTGTAGATGCCGAAGCGGTCGTCGCGGATGCGCACCTTGATGTTGGTGAACGGCCGTGGCGGCACGGCGTGGAAAGGGCTCAGGAAAGGCAGCCAGGCCCGGCAGGGCTCGGCGCACAGGATCAGGCTGCCGCCGCGGGCCAGAAAGCCGAGCAGATCCTCCCTGCGGCTTTCCAGAAAGATCTCGTCGTGGCTGAACGGCAGGTAGAGCATGTCGGTTCCAGCAAGAACTTCCGGGCCGAGTTCGTAAAGCGGCCGGAATTGCGTTTCGAAGCCGGCCTCCTGCAGGCTCCGGTCGGTCCAGTCGGGATACCATTCGGTGCCGTGGTGGGAGCATTGCAGATAGGTGAAGCGGTTCTTCGGCCGGCGCTCCACTCCCAGCTCCCGGTTCAGCCAGGGATAGAAGCGCTTCAGGAAGGCGGTGGTGGCCGGCATGAAGCGCTGGCCGTTATGGGAGTGGGGGTCGAGGGTTGAGAGCAGCAGCCGCCCGCCGCCCGGAAGATCCGGAATGTCGAGAAACAGGCTGCCGCTGCCGTCCTCCAGTTCCACGATCGGACATGCACCCTCCGGCGCCTGGTAGGAGCCGCCCCAGTGCCAGCTCATCACTTCGAGCGGCAGGTCTTCGGTGATCGGGTGCCGCGGCTCGCCGAGCCGGATTTCCAACTTGCCGCCCTTGGTCCACCACAGCCAGTCGCGGCAGTTGCCCGGTGTCCAGGTGAGCCCCGGAATGTCGAGCCAGTCGGCATGACCCTGCAGGAAGACGATCAGGAACCCGCCGGAGCGCAGATAGGCGTTGAGCTGGGCTGCATGAGGCCGGGGCGCCTCGGCGTCCATGGCGTCCGGCATGACGACCGCCCTGTAGGCCGTCAGGTCTACCTTGGGCAAGTCGTGAATGTAGATCAGGTCGTCGATATGGTGGCTGAAATCCTGAAAGCTGCGCAACTGCCAGCTGTTGCCCCAGTGGATATAGGCGATGCCCCTGGAGCGTTCGGCGGAGCTTCCGGAAGGGACGAGGACAGTATCAAGCATGCGGAGCGGCTTCCCCGGAGCGGAACAATGGCGCGAAGGTGTGTTTGGGACGGTCGGTGAATTCCGCCCGGCCGATCGGCAGGGCGTAAAGGTCGGTCAGGTTCTGCGCGTTGAGAACTTCCCGGACGGGCCCGAAGAGAAAATCCATGCCGCTGGTCATCAGCAGGACGTGGCTTGCGACTTCGACCGCATGCTGGGGCATGTGCGTGGTGAAGGCGATGGTCATGCCGTGGTTCTTCTGCAGTTCCGCCAGAAGGGCGAGGACCTTGTCCTGGTTCTTGTAGTCGAGCGCGGCGCAGGGTTCGTCCAGGATCAGGAGATCGCATTCGGAACTGAGTGCCTGGGCGATCATCACAAGCTGACGTTGTCCGCCGCTCAAGGAATTGAAGGTCTGGTGTTCCAGCTCCCCGATGCCGAGCAGCGAGAAGAAATGGCGGACGATTTCGTAGTCCTTCCGGCCCGGCGAGCCGAACAGGCCGAGATGCCGGGCCCGGCCCATCAGGGCGATATCGAGCGCGGAATAGGAAAACGGCACTTCGAAAAGCTGGGGGACGAAGCCGATCCGGCCGTCGATGGCGATCCGGCCGCCGGCGGGTTTCAGGAGGCCGATCAGGGCCCCGAGCAAGGTCGTCTTGCCGACGCCGTTGGCGCCCAGGATCGACAGGACGGATCCGCCCGCCAGGTGGAAACCGTAGCCGTCGAGAATCCTTCGGCCGCCGCGGTCGACGCTGAGGTCCCGGACCTCAATCATTCGCCCAGCCTCCCTTTGCATGAACGCGGCGCAGGATGACGGCGAAGACCGGAACCCCGATCAGGGCGGTGATGATGCCGAGAGGGATTTCCGCTGTTGTCACGGTCCGTGCGAGGTTGTCGACCATCAGCAGGTAGATCGAGCCGATCACGCCGGAAACCGGCAGCAGCTTCTTGTGGTCCGCGCCGACAAGGGCACGGGCGACATGGGGAATGACCAGGCCGACCCAGCCGATGATGCCGGATGTGGCGACGACGCCCGCGGAAATCAGCGCGGTGGCGATCAGGATGATCCACTGCACCAGCACCACCCGGGAGCCGAGCGCGCGTGCCTTTTCCTCGCCGAGCGAGAGAATGTTGATCTGGAAGCGCAGCAGGTAGATCGCGATGGCGGCGGGCACCACCGCCGCGGCGATCAGCAGGACGTCGGGATAGCTGGTCGAGGCGATGCTGCCCATCAGCCAGTAGGTGATTGCCGGCAGTTTCTGGAACGGATCGGCAAGCAGCTTGGCGATGGAAATGGCGGCGGAAAAGAAAGCGGAGATAACCACGCCGGCGAGCACCAGCGTCAGCATGCTCGTGCGGCCGCGCACGGTGGCGAGCAGTTTCACCAGAAAGATGCTGCCCATGCCGAAGGAAAAGGCGACCCCCAGCAGGCCATAGCCCGAAATGCCGATCAGGATGGCAAGCGTGCCGCCGAAGCCCGCGCCGGAGGTTACGCCGATGATGCCGGGGTCGACCAGCGGATTGCGGAACAGCCCCTGGAGCGCCGCGCCTGAAACCGCAAGCCCGAAGCCGACCAGAACCGCCGCCAGAATGCGCGGCAGGCGCACCTGCTCGACCACCACTTCCTGAACCGGCTCCCAGTCCGGTGTTGCGGCCGGCACGACATTGTCGACCAGGATGCGGGCGACTTCCTCTACGGTCAGGTCGTAGCGCCCGATGGTCACGGAATAAAGGATCGCGAGAACCAGAAGCGCCAGGAGAACCGGCAGGACGGGGACCGGCACCTTTCGGGCGCCGATCCATTTTCTGACAAGGGCAGTCATTGCGGCCGCTACCCGAAGATGTCGGAATAGTCCTTGGCCGGGGCGTTGCTCTCCGTTTCCAGAATGACGTTCATCTGGTCATCGGACAGTTCACCGCCATAGATGAGCTGGTAGGTGACGCCGATTTCCTCGCGGAAGTCCGGCGCGAATTCTGCGCCATGGGCGACGGCGGCAAGCCAGACGGAGGTCAGGAAGATTTCCGGCGCGTCGGGAGTGCGGGCGAAGAACGGCTGCTTGTAGACGCGCTTGTTCTTGACCGCTTCCAGACTTGCCAGGATCGGATTGTCGAACAGATCCTGCGGATTGAGTTCTGTCGCGTAAGCCGGAATGACGATGATGTCCGGGTTCCAGACCAGAAGCTGTTCCAGATCGATCGTCCGCCACCATTCGTTGCTGTCATCGGCGGCCGGATTGGTCACACCGCTGAGCGACAGGTCCTGGGAACCGTTGGCGATGACGCGGATCTGGTCGTTGATCTGGTCGACATGAAGCACGGAGGGAAGGGCGCTTTCATCCATCTCCCCGACCTTGTCCTTCAGCGCGCCCAGCGTGTCCGTCTGAAGTTTCAGGATGTTCTGCGCCCGGTCGTTGCGGCCGGTCATGTAGCCGGTCAAGGTCAGGTAATCGAGACGGTCCTGTTCCGTGCAGCATTGCCAGCCGACCACCGTCAGGCCGACCCGCTCAAGCGGTTCGATGATCGCCGGATCGTGGGTCCACTGGATAATGGCGTCCGGTTTCTGCTCCAGAATGGCCTCGACATTGGGCACGAATCCGTCCTGCGCGGCGCTTGAGGGGATCTTCGCCATTTCGGGCAGCAGTTCCGCATAGATACCCTTGGCGAAGTAGCGGTTCAGGGAATCCTTGTTCATGCCGGCGATGTTGCCGGCCTTGCCGTCGATGGCGCGGTAGATCAGCGGCGCAGAGCGGACGATCGTCACGACGCGCTCCGGCGGCGTTTCGAAGGTGATCGTCTTGCCGCGGTGGTCGACGAAGGAGGTTTCCGCCAATGCCGCGGAAGACAGTATTACGGCAGTTGCGCAGACAGCTGCCGCGCTCAATCTGTTTTTTGAGAGCATCAGACCCAAACTCCGGTTTTTTGGAGGAAAAATCGGGCCTTGGCTGAGACCTGGCTGGGGCGCGATCTGGAATAATTATGAGTTTTATAGTCATATTTATCGGGCGCGTCCAGAAGATTGCGGCCGGATGCTCCGGATCAGCGGACATCCGAACGCGATCGATTGGGTGTCCAGGGGATGTGTCAGCCGATCAGTCTCTTTCCATCGGCGAACACCCGGGTCCATCTGAGAATCCGGTAGGACCGCCGGAGGCCGGTCGGCCAGAACGGGTCTTCATGGACCAGCCGTTCGGCATCGGCTTCGCTTTCCGCATCAACCACCCACAGGCCGCCTTCGCCGTTGCCGGAGGCATCGAAAAGCGGACCGGCCGCCGGGACGGCACCGGCATTCCTTTCGAGAAACGCCAGATGATCCGGCATATGCGTCTTGCGGATGTCCGGATCGGCATCGGGGTTGTCTTCAAACAGGATAATGAATTTCATGAGGCTCTCCTGGTTGGGGATAGGCCTCATGATAGTCCGGTGGTTTCGCCGGTTGTTCCTGAGAGTTTGCCGAGCAATACTGCAAATATGCAGGACTACGATTGGGACGACCTGAAATTTTTCCTGGCGGTGTGCCGGGCCGGGCGGTTTTCCGAGGCCGGCCGGAAGCTCGGAGCCGACGAGACGACGGTGAGCCGGCGGCTGAGGCGGCTCGAAGCCCGCCTCGGCTCCAGACTGTTTCTCCGCAATTCAGCCGGCGGACATGAGCTGACGCCGGCCGGCGAAAAGGTACTGGTTCATGCCGAAGCCGTCGAACGCGAGACCGCGGCGATAGGAGATCTTACGGGTCAAACCGGGTTCGGGCTCGCCGGGACCGTTCGTATCAGTTCCGTCCCGATGATGATCAACAAGGTGCTGGTTCCAAATCTGCCCGCTCTGACCGCTGCGTATCCCGGTCTTGAGATCGAACTCGTGCCCGATGCGCGCAATGCCGACCTCAGCAAGCGGGAAGCCGATCTTGCCGTCAGGTTGGCCCGCCCGTCTTCTGGCGGGCTGCAGATCAAGGCGCAGAAGATCGGTTTGCTGGAATTTGCGGTTTACGGACCCGCGGTGGCGGGGGAAGACGGTGGAAAGGGATTGCGCTGGATCGGGTATGACGATGCCCATGCGGGCCTGCCGCAGGCGCGCTGGATCAGTGCGGTGGCGGCAGAAGCGCGAACGGCGCGGCACACCCTGCGTGTCGCCGATGTCGAGACAGCGCTGGAGGCCGCGGCGCATGGCCAGGGCAAGACCCTGCTGCCGGTGCTTGTGGGCGCGGCCGACCCGCGCGTGATCCGTCTCGACGGACCGCAGACGCCACCGCTCCCGACGAGAGAGGTCTGGCTTCTGTCGCACAAGGACCAGGACAGGCGGGCGCCGATCCTTGCGGCGAAAGACTGGTTGTCCGGTCTTTCATGGCGATGAACGCCCGGCTCAGCCGGCGCGATGCCGGTTGAAGCCTCAATAGGGCTGATGGGGCCCGCGGGTAGCGCCGGGAGGCGAAAGGAGTTTTTCGGCCGCCGGGCGTTGCGGGTTTTGGGCTCCTGCGCGTTCGTCGGGCTTTGCCATGGCGGCCGCCGCAACAAGGCCCGTCGCCAGCAGAATGCCCAGAAAGATTGCTTGCAGGAGCGGACGCGCTTCGTGCAGGTCGCTCTTGTAGGGTGCTGACTTGCGCTTTTTCGGCTTTTCAACGTCGGTCATGGTCAACTCAGTCGGCGATTTCCGCCGGATCCAGGTTCAGGGCGGTCCTGCGGCCTGCCGCATAATTCAATTCGGCCTGGACACGCCGGCCCAGTCGGAAAGTCAACGCCACCATTGCAAGGAAGGCGGCAAGCGGTAAGGCGAGCATCGGCTCCAGTGCAAAGGACATCAGCATCAACAGTCCGGTTGCCAGCATATAGAGCAAAGCCGGTGGGAAGCTTGCGTCCGAAGTGCGCAGAGAATTGTCGTCATATCCCGGTGTCCGCATGGGTGCCTCCTTCATGCTTGGCACGATCACTTTCGAAAGAAATTACGCCGGCACGCGGACGCCATTCTGGCTTCAGACGTGAGTTTTAGTGACAATTTTGAGGCAAATTTTAAGGAATTCCGGCGGAGTTGCCGCAAGCCTTAAGAGGGACGTTTCTTCGCTCCCAGCTCCGTTAACTTTGCGTTCTGTGGATGTTCCAGGCAGGGGAACGGCTGCCTAATTCGGCAGCCTGACAGTCAGTTCCAATTCGACCTGCAGGTCCGGAGCCGCGAGGGCTGCAACACCGATGCCGGTGAGGCAGGGGTTGGCGCCGGCAAAGAAATCGAGCAGGGGCGGAACGACCTGTTCCAGCCGGTCCGGTGTCAGATCGGTCATGAAGCACCGGGCAATGACGATATCGGCAGGTGTCGCCCCGAGCACTTCCAGGGCGCTCCCGGCATTGGCCGCCACGATCTTCATCTGTTCGGCAAGGTCGGCGGGGACCGGCTCACCGCCGGGGCGCCAGGCGACCTGGCCGGAGACATAAGCCATGCGGCCCGCTTCGACGATGGAAATCTGGGAATATCCTATTTCGGAGGCATCCGGCAACGAGGGCGGGTTCAATCGGGTGATGGACTGTGTCATAAGCAACGCTACCTTTGTCATGCTGAGATTTTCATTAGTCTTGAAAATCTCTACAAATGTAGAGAAAATATGTCAACGAAAAAAGCTGCCCGGCGGGAGAGCATTCTGAACGCTGTTATCGACTTGCTGGCCGAACGGGGTCTGGAAGGCGTGACCCATCGGGCCGTGGACGAGGTCGCGGGCCTGCCGCAGGGCTCGACCACCTATTACTTCCCGAAGAAAACAGAGTTACTGTCGGCGGCGGCGGAGCATTTGGCCGGATTGCTGGAAAAGGATTGCGACGAGTTGCAGGTCGGCTTTGCGGACAAGGCCGCCAGGGAAGGGATGGACGCCGCCGTCGCCTATGTCGCCGACGAGCTGGTGAACTATACGGATGCGTCGCGGCATCTCTTCCTGGCGCGCATGGAACTGACGATGGCGTCCGCACGCCGCGAGGATCTTGCCGGGACCGGCGAACACCTGACCGCGGCCGCACGCAGGCCGATCGAGTTTTTTCTGAAGCTGATATCGGACGGCCGGGCGGATGTTCCCATCGAAACATGCGCCGCGCTGATCGACGGCATTTCACTGATGTACGCCACCGGGCAGGGCCCGAAGCCGACCACGGATCAGGTGGCTTCTGTCTTTCGGTCGATCCTGTAGATCACGGAGAAAGCGGCCGTACAGCAGCATTCGCATAATTAACTGCTCGTAAAATTAACAATGAAATATCTATAAAGCTATCCGAATACACTAGGTTAAACTTGAAAACTAACCCATTACAACGTGATTTTAGGATGTCGTTTTAGCGTTTGTTTGCTTTTGAGATCGATACTCCGATCAGGGTGTACGTTATCAAACAGATCGGGCAAGGGATGACAATCAACGCAGTGCAGAGCACTTTGGCCGAAAAGCCTCAGGAGCCTGTGAAGCCAGCCGAGACGCCGCGCCAGGACGACGGCGAAGGTCCGGCGCTTTCCCTGGCCGGTCTGCAGTTCTTTATCGCCGATATCAGCAAGAAGACCATTCTCTGGCATGAGGTCGGCTCGCAGAGCTTCAACAGCGAAGTCAAGGACCTGCAAGAAGCGCCCTCCAACGAAGCCCTGCGTCACCTGTCGCCGGAAGACCGCAAAACCATTCTGCGTCTCGTGCAAGGAGCGATCCGCGAGGGCGAAGCCGGCCCGTTCGATGTCGGCGGGGGCCCGGATCACCGCATTCCGGGCATTCCGATCGTCGCCTACCGGTATGAGCTGCCGGACGGGCGCATCATCGCGATCTGTTTTCCCTCGATCGGGAAGAATGACGACAATCCGGGCCGTATCGCCCTCGGCCTGGCGCCGATCCTTCAGCATTTCGTCGCTTCCTCCAACCGCGTGGTGCTGCTGGTCGATAATTTCGGCTATGTGCGCTTTGCCAGCGAGGGCTTCGTCAAGTGTTTTCAGATCGAGGATGCCCGCCTGATCCTGGGGCGCAACATCGCCCATATCCAGAACCGGGTCGGCCGGACGATCGTCTCGCTTTGCCTGGCGTCTCTGACTCGGCGGGCAAGCGCGACCGGGCGCGGCAAGTTCCTGCTGGCGAGCAACGACGCCCTCGATCTCAACTACGACGCCATGTATTTCCGCATCGGCGGAACGGTGGGGGGCGTGCTGTTCTCCGCCGGCCATGTGGGCGGCGATGTGGACTTTTCGAAGGTTTTCGAGATCTGCAGTGCGCCGATCCTGGTGATCAACGGCAAGTCCCGGATGATCGTGGCGGCCAACAACGCGGCCCTGAAGACCTTTCATCTGACGCCCGATATTCTCGATAGCCGGCCGATCACGGAAATGCTGCTGCACCCCAACAGCTATTCCTCGCTGCTGGAGGCGGCGAAGCAGGGATCCGAGGTGCCGGTCTCCGTTCCGGTAAACCTCCTGAACGGTCAGACCAAGAAGAAACGGTTCAAATGCAGTCTGCTGGACGCAGACAAGAAGGAGCCGAAGCTCATTCTGGAAACCCGCACCTGACCAGCGGCAGGAAGGTAAGCTTCCAGCCGCAGTCCAGTGCATCTTTAAATCGATTGAACGCCCGTTGATCTAGCAGTTCTTCAGGAATTCCTGGATATCCTCGTTCGCCGTCTTGATGGTGTTCATCTCCAGGGCCATGGTCTCGATGGACCGGGCGGAGTTCTCGGTTCTTTCGCTTGCTTCGGTTACGCCGGAAATGGCCCGGGCCACTTCTTCGGCCGCGGCCTGCTGTTCGGTCATCGCGCCGGCGACCGCCATGGCGTGTTCGTCCAGGTCGCCGATCACGGTCGTGATGGAGCGGATCACCTTGAGAACTTCATTGGTTTCCTGCTGTATGGTTTCGATCTGGGAGCGAATCCGGTCGGTTTCGGCGCTGGTCTGCTCCGAAAGCTCCTTCACTTCCGCCGCCACCACTGCAAAGCCCCGGCCCGCCTCGCCGGCGCGGGCGGCTTCGATCGTCGCGTTCAGCGCCAGCAATTTGGTCTGATCGGCAATCGCCTGAATGGTGCTCATGACCGTGCCGATCTGTTCCGAAGCCGATTTCAGTGTCTCGATCTGCTCTGAGGCTTCGTTTGTCTGCGTGATCGCCGATTTCGAGATCCCGGCGGCCTGGTTCATGCGCTCCGCGATTTCCGAGATCGATGCGGTCATCTCCTCCGCGGCGGACGTGACCGACGTGCTTTGCGACTTGGCCGATTCAGCGACGGAAATAAGCTCCGAAGAGGTCTGGACGAGATTGTCGGCAATGGTGTTCATGGTTCCGACCACATTCGTCACCTTCTCGGCGACGACGACCCTGTCCGAAATGACCGACCAGGTGAGCATGGGGCCGAGATAGTCGCCATCGGCAGACTGAATGGCCGAAATATCCAGGCGCAGAACTTCCGGTCCGACGCTGATCTTGGATTGCCAGGGCAGGTTGGCGGGATCGGAAAGAAGCTGGTGCTGGCGAGACGGGGTCTTGTGGAAGATGTCGATCGATTGCCCGAGAAGCTCGGCCGCCTTGATCGGCAGGTGTTCCTCGAGCGGTGTCAGTGTCTCGATGCTCGTCCGGTTGACATAGTTGATCCGGTACGTTGCGGGATCGCATGTCATGACATTGATCGGCATCTTGTCGATCATCTGCAGCAGGCGTTTCTGGTCCTGCTCGGCGCGGACCCGTTCGGTGACAACCGACCAGACCAGGGCCGCCTTGATGTATTTCCCCTTGTCGTTGAACAGCGGAAAGATGCTCAGATCGAGAAATTCGTCTCCGAGCGTGATCCGGGTTTCGAACGGCAGATTGCCGGCGCTGGCCAACAGCTCGCGCTGACGGGCGGGGTTGCTGTGAAACCGGTCGATGCACGTGCCGACAATGTCGGACGGATCGATGTTCAATACATGCTTCAGATCGGACAGCAACTTGTGCGAAGCGCTGTTGGCAAAATCAATTTCAAAAGTATCCAATTCGCATGTCATGACTGCGATCGGAAGATTTTGCAGGATCGAATTGGCGTCTCTGCTTGAAATACCGGAGCTATTCTCATCCCGAAAAAGATGAATCATTGTCTCTTCTCCATCCATGAAGAATGGTGAAATTTGATGATGTAAAATTTAATCATTTCCTAAGTTGAATAACTTTAGGTGAAATTTAGATTTAAATTGTATTCATTTTCAGATATTTGTCATAATACTCTGCATCTCAGGATTGTTTTGTTACATTTTCTATTCTGGAAAGTTGTATATTGCCGACCGCTTCCGCGGCGCGAAAGTCCCAAAGAGATGCAGCTGTGATGGGGGGAACCGCCTTTCCCCTTTCCGCACGGGCGGAAAACCGGTTAGCCGGCTCGATGGGCCCTGCGATTGGGTCTTGTCTTCCAGGGCGCACGGTTCTAGGGTCCGCGCGCTGTTATTCCCGTTTCCCCTGGAGGACATTATGGGCTTTCTTGCTGACGCATTGGCGCGTGTCAAACCCTCTGCGACCATCGCTGTCACCAACAAGGCGCGCGAGCTGAAAGCCGCCGGTCGCGACGTCATCGGCCTCGGCGCTGGCGAGCCGGATTTCGATACGCCGGAAAACATCAAGTCGGCTGCCATCGCGGCCATCAACGAAGGCAAGACCAAATACACCGCCGTCGACGGCATTCCGGAGCTGAAAGCGGCAATCATCGAAAAGTTCAAACGGGAAAACGGCCTTACTTACGAAACCAGCCAGATCACCGTGGGCACCGGCGGCAAGCAGGTGCTCTACAACGCGCTGATCGCAACGCTGAACCCGGGCGACGAAGTCATTGTTCCGACACCCTACTGGGTGAGCTACCCGGATATGGTGCTCCTGGCGGGCGGCGAGCCGGTGATCGTGGAAGCCGACAAGGCCACGTTCAAGATCTCGCCGGAGGCGCTCGATGCGGCGATCACCTCGCGCACCAAGTGGTTGATCTTCAACTCGCCCTCCAACCCGTCCGGGGCGGCCTACACGGAGGCGGAACTGAAGGCGCTGACCGATGTCCTGGTCAAGCACCCGCATGTCTGGATCATGACCGACGACATGTACGAGCATCTGGTCTATGACGACTTCAAGTTCACCACCCCGGCCCAGGTCGAGCCGTCGCTCTACGAGCGCACGCTGACGGTGAACGGCGTTTCCAAGGCCTATGCCATGACCGGCTGGCGCATCGGCTATGCGGGCGGGCCGGCGGACCTGATCAAGGCCATGGCCAAGGTCCAGTCCCAGTCCACCTCCAACCCGTGCTCCATCGCCCAGTGGGCGGCGGTCGAAGCGCTGAACGGCCCGCAGGACTTCATCCCGCAGAACAACGAGGTCTTCAAGGCGCGCCGGGATCTTGTGGTTTCCATGCTCAACCAGGCGAACGGCATTCATTGTCCGGTGCCGGAAGGCGCGTTCTACGTGTTCCCGTCCTGTGCGGGCACCATCGGCAAGACGGCGCCGTCGGGCAAGGTGATCGAAGACGATTCAGACTTCGTGACCGAGCTCCTGGAAACCGAAGGAGTCGCCGTGGTGCAGGGATCGGCCTTCGGCCTCGGTCCGAACTTCCGCATTTCCTACGCGACCTCTACGGAAGCCCTGGAGGAAGCCTGTACCCGCATCCAGCGCTTCTGCGGCAATTTGAAGTAAGACTTCGGGCCTTCGCCGAAAAATGTGAAGGGCGGCTCAGGCCGCCCTTTTTGCTGACCAACCTCCAGATCGTCGTCCCGGACGCAGCGCAGCGAAGATCCGGGAACGGGGAAGCCGAGGTCTGTCGGTGGAAAAGAAATTGCATCGGCAAAGACTTGTGGCTCTCCGATCCCGGCTCGCGCTTCGCTTGGCGGGGATGGCGAGGGAGTATCTTTGTCATCAAACCGAAGGGCAGCATCGGCCGTCCTTTTTTGGTTCTCCCACTCAAAAGGCTTTCCTTATTGATCCGGTTTCTTGAACGAGCAGCGTGATCTATCATCCGGTTTGAACGGATAGGGATAAGACATGTCTTCCTCACATCAAAAACAATGGATTGCCGATCTGCTCGAAGGCCTTCCCTCGATCGTCTTCATTCTGCTTTGGCGGCAGGGAGGAGATCTGGAAACGGCGGGCTGGGCCGGGTCCGCTTTGGCACTCGGTGTTTTCGTGGTATTCGGCGTGCTGAAGGTTGGCATGCATCCCGTTCTTCTGGGCGTCAATCTGCATATCCTTGTTGCGACCCCGCTGATCGTTGGGCTGTACCAGTCTGGACACGGGACTATTGCCGATCTTCTGGCCGGATATTCCCACGGCGGCGTGCTTCTGACGGTGCTTCTGGCGGGGATCGGTCAAGCGGTGTTCCGAAAGGGCGGTTATGTTGGTTTCATGGAGATACCGGTCCGCTCGCAGCGGCGGATTTCCCTCCTGATGCTTGTCATATCAGGGTTCGGTGCCGTCTGGGCCTTGTCCACACCTGATAGCAGTTTCGTGCCGGTCCTCGTCACGCTGACGGTGTTGATTGTCGGCCGAAGATTTTTGCTGGCCCGCTGGGCGGACAGGAGAAGCTCGGAAGGCGCGGTAATCCTTGGCGCTTTTCCGGTGAGTGAACCATATGCAACGGAGATTTCCGCCTGACTGCCGAACCGGCTGGAAAACCGCCCCGATTTTGACGCGATGGACGCGCATATCACGAAGCTGCCCGCAGGCGTTGATTCCCTGCGGATGCCAATGCTCTTGATGGGGAGGTTTCCTGAATGCGTTTTCCAGTATTTGCGCTTGCCACAGCCGCTCTTTTTGTCTCCGGACCGGTTCTGGCGGACGAAAACAGTCCGAAAGTCGAAATCGGCACTCTGAACTGCCTCGTGGAAGGCGAGCACAGCTTCATCGTCGGGTCTTCCGCGACGCTCGGCTGCAGTTTCAAGCCGGCCGACGGCAGCGCGGTCGAGCATTATCGCGGTCAGGTCAAGGATTATGGCCTGGACATCGGCAAGACCAAGCAGGCGACCCTGGTGTGGGGCGTCCTGGCCCCGTCCGCCAATCGCAAGCCCGGTCTTCTGGCCGGCTCCTATGGCGGTGTCACGGCGGGGGCGAGCCTGGGGGCCGGGGTCAAGGCAAATGCGCTGATCGGCGGCTTCGACCGGTCGATCGCCCTGAACCCGTTCAGCCTCGAAAGCCAGACCGGCACCAATCTGACGCTGGGCGTCAGCACGATGTCGCTTGAGCTCATCAACTGAGATGCAGAGCTGACCGTTCGTCTCCCCGGGCGCCCGGAAACGGGCGTCCGGCAGGACGGTCGGCTCCGACCCAGAGTTATTTCCGCTGCTGACAGGCCTCGTTGCCACCCGGGCAGGGTGGAGCGGATATATCCGGCTGCATGTTCTGACGGTTGATCTGTTCGCTTCGGTTCAGCCGGCTTTTGGTCTCGATCTGCTGCTTTGTGGAAAAGCCCGACCGCTGGCGATCGATGGTTCGGTTGAGCTGCTGCTCGGCCGAGGGCAACCGCGGCGAACTCAGTTGCGGCATGACCCGAAGCTGGTTGGTCTGCGCAACGGACACGGCCGGAGCGGAGCAGATCGAGGCTGCCGTCAGGATCGACAGCGCAATGACCGGTCCGTCTCTGTGGTACGTCCTTTTTCTGGCCATTTGAAAATCCTTTCGGGGCGCGGGGCGCGGGGCGATTGCTGGTAATCCGACTATGCAGTCAAAAAGATAGCGGATGTTTGACGTGTGGAAACACGCAGGCCATGCAAAAGAATTGCTGCGCTGCCGCGTAAGTTTCCCTTGCCTTGATGCCTTCAACGGCGCGACCATGAAAGACCGCCCCTGGTCGATGCGCCACAGTGTTGGGGCTTGGTGTTCTGGAGCACCGAGGTTTTCAGGCCTTCGATCCCATCCGGGCGAGACGCGGCGGGCCCGCGTCCTGCACACTCGGCCCTGCCGCGCTGTTGAGGGAATACCCTTAAACACACGGGAGGCTCATTATGGCAATCAATACAAATGGAAAGGGATCTGCAGCGGGCGGTGCACCGCGCTGCATCGCCCTAGTCGGTCCGTTCGGCAGCGGCAAGACCAGCCTGTTGGAGGCCTTGCTGGCGCGAACGGACAAGGTGGCCCGTCAGGGAACCGTGGCGGACGGAAATACGGTGGGCGATGCCTCGCCGGAAGCACGCGCGCACGGCATGAGCGTGGAAGTCAATATTGCGGATGCCAGCTATCTCGGTGACCGGTTGGTATTTGTCGACTGTCCGGGATCGGTGGAATTCCTGAGCGAGATGGACGGGGCGCTCAGCGGGGCCGACCTGGTTATCGTGGTCGCCGAGGACGACGAGCGCAAGGTTCCGGCCCTGCAGCTTATCCTGAAAGCCCTTGAAGCCCGCGCCATTCCGCGGGTTTTGTTTTTGAACAAGATCGACAAGAGCACGCGCCGGGTGCGCGATGTGCTGAGCCTGTTGCAGCCGGCCTCCTCGGTGCCGCTGGTCCTGAGGCAGATCCCGATCTGGGAAGACGGCCAGGCGACCGGCTTCATCGATCTCGCGCTGGAGCGGGCGCATGTCTATCACGAGAAGGAGCCGAGCACGCAGATCGACATGTCCGACGAGGACCGGACGCGCGAACACGAAGCCCGCTTCACGATGCTGGAGCATCTGGCGGACCATGACGACGACCTGATGGAAGCGCTCCTGGAAGACATCGCACCCAATCCCGACCAAGTCTTCGCAGATCTCGTCAACGAAATGCAGGACGGGCTGATCTGTCCGGTGTTTTTCGGGTCTGCGGAACACGGCAACGGCGTCACACGTCTCCTGAAGGCGCTGCGCCATGAAGTGCCCGGGGTGGATCTGCTGGCCGGCCGCGTTCTGGACAAGCAGAAGCGCGAGGCGCTGCAGGTGGTCAAAACCCTGCACACCCAGCATGGCGGCAAGCTTTCCATTGCCCGTATTCTGGACGGGCATGTGTCGGATGGCGACAGCCTGTTTCTGAACGGCGAGCGGGAGGTCAAGGTGTCGGGTCTGTTCTCGGTCTTCGGCCAGCAGGCCTCCAAGATCGCGACGGCGGGCAAGGGGGATCTTGTGGCGCTCGGCAGGCTGGACGAGGTGCAGACCGGGGATCTGCTCAGTTTCGAAACGGGCGGGCTTTCCAGCCTCTATCTGGCCGAGCCGCGGCCTCCGGTGCTGGCAACCGCCATCGCCGCCGCGCAGCGCAAGGATGAAGTCCGCCTGTCGGCGGCGCTTGCAAAGCTCGTCGAGGAGGACCGGTCGCTGACCGTGAGCCAGAACCAGACCACGGCGGAAACCCTGCTTTCCGGGCAGGGCGAAATGCACCTGCGCGTCGCCCAGGAACGGCTGTCGGGCAAATACGGCCTGGATATTTCGGTGCACACGCCGCATGTGCCTTATGCCGAAACCATCCGCTCCGGAACCAAGATCCGCGGGCGGCACAAGAAACAATCCGGCGGTCACGGCCAGTTCGGCGATGTGGTTCTGGAAATTTCCCCGCTGCCGCGCGGCGAGGGCGTCCAGTTCAGCGACACCATCACCGGCGGGGTCGTGCCCAAGCAGTATATTCCTTCAGTGAGGGATGGCGTGCTCGAGGCGCTCCAGCGCGGTCCGCTCGGCTTCCCGGTGGTGGATGTCGCCATATGCCTCACGGATGGCTCCTACCACTCGGTCGACAGTTCCGACCAGGCCTTCAAGATGGCCGGCTTGCTGGCGATCAGGGACGGCCTGCCGGACTGCAAGCCCGTGCTTCTGGAACCGATCCACAAGGTCGTGGTTGCCTGTCCGAGCGACGCGACGGCCAAGGTCAATGCCATCGTCTCGGCAAGACGGGGGCAGCTGCTCGGCTTCGACGCCCGGCCGGACTGGCCCGGCTGGGACGAGGTTCAGGCATTGATGCCGGAGGCGGAGATCGGCGATCTGATCATCGAGCTGCGCTCGGCGACCGCCGGCGTCGCCAGCTACACCGCCGACTTCGACCACATGGCGGAACTTTCCGGGAAGGCCGCGGATCTCGCCCTGCAGCGCTCGGGCAAGCAGGCGGCTTGAGACACTGTTCCCCAACAGGAAGAAGGGCATCCGTGCCCTTCTTCCTGGGAGTAGCTGGAGGGCAAGTCGACATTCGTCCGGTTTGTCCTCTGGTGAAGTCATGAAGCGGGTGCTTGGGCGTAGCCTCAAGAAACAGTGTCATCCCCGCGGAAACGGGGACCCAGGAGATTTCATCGGTTGCCGATGTGAAAAAACACCTGCCCGGGAGTCCTGGGTCCCGGCTCGCGCTGCGCTTGGCCGGGAGAATTTAACCCAGCCGGTATACAAAATCGGTGAAGGATAAGTTTCCCGTAGTGCGCAGTCCTATCGTAATCACGCGTTTCGTCTTTCCGGTCACCAGGGCGTTATTTGCCATTGAAGGCGGATTCCGGTTCTCTCGGGGCAAACGGGAGTCAGAAGATGAATATACTGAAGAAGCGCAGCTGGGAGCTTCCCGAACGCGAGGCCACGCCGGAGCATATTTTCATGAACCGCCGCCAGATCCTGGCCGGGCTGGCCGGAGCCGGCGCTCTTCTGGGCAGCGGCCTGGGCATGCGTCCCGCGTTCGCCGAAGAGGATCCGAGCGCCGGGCTTTATCCGCTCAAGCGCAACGCGGCCTATGAGCTCGACCGCGAGCTCACCTCGGAAGAGATTGCTTCGAAATACAACAATTTTTATGAGTTCGGCTCGCACAAGCAGACCTGGCCGGCGGCGCAGAAGCTGCAGATCCGGCCCTGGACCGTCACGCTGGACGGCATGATCGACAATCCGCAGACCATCGGTGTCGACGATCTTCTGGCGGAAATGCCGCTTGAGGAAAGGCTCTACCGGCACCGCTGCGTCGAGGCCTGGTCGATGGCGGTGCCATGGTCCGGCTTTCCGCTGGCGGATCTGGTCAAGCTGGCCGGCCCGCACAGCGGCGCCAAATACCTGCGCTTCGAGACCTTCTTCGACCCTTCGATCGCCAACGGCCAGAACCAGTCCTGGTATCCCTGGCCCTATGTGGAGGGGCTGACGCTGGAAGAAGCCACCAACGAACTCGCCTTCATCGCGACCGGTGTCTACGGCAAGCCGCTCGCCAAGCAGTTCGGTGCGCCGGTCCGTTTGGTGACGCCGTGGAAATACGGGTTCAAGTCGATCAAGTCGATCGTGAAGATCTCCTTCACCGATCAGCGCCCTGTCAGCTTCTGGGAAGAGATCCAGCCGCAGGAATACGGTTTCTGGGCCAATGTGAACCCGTCCGTTCCGCACCGGCGCTGGCCGCAAGCCTCCGAAACGCTGCTGGGTACCGACGAGCGCCGCAACACGCTGCTCTACAACGGCTACGAGGAGCAAGTTGCCGGGATCTACAAGGACATGACCGGCGAACGCCTGTTCATGTAACCTCGGCCCGTCGTTTCGGTGCAGCGAAAGATCAGCGGCAGCAAGGCAAAAAAAATGCCGGGTCTTGAAGGACCCGGCAGTTTGAATTGATTCACTGAAAACAGTGGAATCACCTTCCAGAGGGGAACAGCTGGTCTGGACATCACTGGGAGGAGGACGTGACGTCCGCGTGACCAACAGTGCTGCTTATATGCAGTGCACAAGCTGCATAAACAAGAGGCAGGTGCGCAAATCTGCTATGCAAAAAATGCATGGCTTGACGCCGGCGTCACTGTGCCTGAGATTTGGTTTTTAATTACAACAGGTTAACTTTACAAAGCCTGTGCCGGTTCCCGGCAAATAAAGTTCGTTTTGCAGCAAAAAAATTTTAGGAAATGACTGAAAAATCGCGAGTGCTCAAAAAGGGGTCAAACCTGGCGATGCTTAAAAAGTAAGCGGTCATGCTCCAGGGCATGGGCTGCGTTCGTGTTTTCCGGCAGCGTTTTTCTTCCAGGCTTCACCTGACGTAAAGGTCAATAAACCCAGTTTTCCGCGTTGGTAAGGAGAAATTCGCGGAAGGCGGTCACACGGGCGGTGTTTTTCAGTTCCGACGGATAGACGAAATAGGTGTCGAAAATGGGCACCTTGTCTTCCTGTTCGGTCAGGAGCGGCACCAGGTTGGACTCCTTGTCGATGATATAGTCCGGCAGGATGGCGATGCCCACGCCGGTCTGCACGGCGCGCTTGATGGCGACGAGGTTGTTGGCCTTGAGGACCGAGCGCCGCGGGTTGGTTGCCACCCGGCCGGCGCCTTCCAGCCAGTTCATGGAGCGCAGATAGGCGGGCGCCTGTTCGCCGAAGGTGATGATGCGGTGGTTGTCCAGGTCGTCGATCGAATTCGGCGCGCCGAAGCGCTGCAGATATTCCGGCGCGGCGTAGACGTGGAAATGCACCGTGAACAGCTTGCGCTGGATAAGGTCCGGCTGGGTGGGCTGGCGCAGGCGGATGGCGACGTCGGCCTCGCGCATGCCAAGGTCCAGCTCGTCGTCATCGAAGATCAGATGCAGGTCCACCTCCGGATAGAGGTCGATGAAGTTCTTGATGCGCGCGGTCAGCCAGGTCGAGCCCAGACCGACGGTGGTGGTCACCCGCAGGATGCCGGAGGGTTTCTCCTTGCTGTCGGTCAGGCTCGACTGGACCGCCTCCAGCTTCATCAGGACATCGCTGGCGGTGCGATAGAGCAGTTCGCCCTGTTCGGTCAGGAGCAGGCCCCGCGCATGGCGGTGGAACAGGGACACGCCAAGGTCCTGTTCCAGCGAGCTGACCTGCCGGCTGACGGCGGACTGGCTCATATGCAGCGTGTCACCCGCATGGGTGAAGCTGCCAGCCTGAGCGGCCGCATGAAAGATGCGCAACTTGTCCCAGTCCATGCGAGCCCCTTCCGCAGGACGGCCAGAAAGCCTTATTCGGCCGCCTGCCGTGTGGATGACGCTTCATGTTCGGCCAGAAACTTCTCGGCTTCAAGGGCCGCCATGCAGCCCATGCCGGCCGCGGTGACCGCCTGGCGGTAGATGTCGTCGGTTACGTCGCCGGCCGCGAAGACCCCCGGAATGGAGGTTTTCGTTGAGTCCGGCGCCGTTTGCAGGTAGCCGTTCGGTTTCAGGGCGAGCTGGTCCTTGAAGAGTTCCACCGACGGCGCATGGCCGATGGCGATGAACACCCCATCTGTGGAAATCTCCCGGAGTTCGCCTGTGCCGGCGTGTTTCAGGCGGACGCCGGTCACGGCCTTGGGCTCGCCGCCGCCGACAATCTCGTCGATCTGATGATCCCAGATCACCTCGATCTTCGGATTCTGGAACAGGCGGTCCTGCAGGATCTTTTCGGCCCGCAGGCTGTCGCGGCGGTGCACCAGCGTGACCTTGCTCGCGAGGTTGGCGAGGTAAAGCGCTTCTTCGACCGCGGTGTTGCCGCCACCGACGACGACCACTTCCTTGTTGCGGTAAAAGAAACCGTCGCAGGTCGCGCATGCGGACACGCCGGCGCCCATGTAATCCTGCTCGGAGGGAAGTCCCAGCCAGCGGGCCTGGGCCCCGGTTGCGATAACGAGCGCGTCGGCCGTGAAAACGGTGCCGCTGTCGGCCTCCAGGCGGAACGGACGCTGGCTCAGGTCGGCCTTGACGATGGTGTCGTAGACGAGCTTGGTGCCGACATTTTCAGCCTGCTTCTGCATCTGCTCCATCAGCCACGGGCCCATGATGGGTTCGGCGAAACCGGGGTAGTTCTCGACATCGGTGGTGATCGTCAACTGGCCGCCCGGCTGGATTCCGGCCACCAGCGTCGGTTCGATCATTGCACGTGCGGCGTAGATTGCGGCCGTATATCCGGCGGGACCGGAGCCGATGATCAGAAGCTTGCTGTGTTCCGTGCTCATGAAGCGCACCTTTTCCTGTTTGTCTGTCCCTGCAGTTCTAGCCTGCCAGCGTCACTGAGTCTTGCTGCCGCGTTGCCGCATAGTCGCTCAGGATGCGCTCTGCGATCGCGGGCGTTGCATCAATCGGGTCGTAGGTAGTCGTTTTCAGCGGGCCTGGAAAGGGGTGAGTGACGCCGAGGCGCTGCAAACTGGCTAAAAAACGGCTGATTTTGCGGTGACCGCCGCTCGGATGGAACACATGAACCGGTTTTCCGGTGCCGGTGGCCTCAGCGATCATGTTGGTGGAATCGGCGGTCGCGACGATGGCGTCGGCCTTTGCCAGATAATGGGCGAGCGGATTAGGGCTCTCTCCCGTCCAGTAAAGATGACCTCCGGACTTGGCGAGGCTCGCAAGTCCATAGGCAAGACCCGGCGGCGTGCGGCGGGAGGCGGTGATCATCAGGCCGGCGCTTTCATCTTGAGCGAGCCGGCGCAAACCGTTCAGAAGCCGGTTCTGGTCCTCATCGGTAAAGGTATGGTGCCGGCTGTCGCCGCCGATCAGAACGGCGATGCGCGGGCGGGGCAGCCTGTCGATGTCAGGCACTTTCTCTTCCCTGAGCGCTGCCAGCGTGGCGGCCGAAAATCGGTGCGGGGAGGTCGGCGTCACCATCACGTTGCGGCCGCGCAGCTTGTCGTGTTCGGGCACCCAGATCAGATCGGCGGCGTCCGTGCCGGTGCGTGGATCCTTCAGGAACACCGTGAAGGTCCGGCCCCCGGACAGCCGCTTGATCCGGCGCAGATAGGCGGCGGCCCTGCGGCCCGAGGCGATGGCGATGTCCGGATAGGGCGGCGCCAGCGGGCTGCCGGGCCTGCCTTCCCATTCGCGGGGGTCGGTCGGGCCGAACGGCAGCCACCAGGAAAAGGGCGCGCGCGGCGCGATCCGCCGGATTTCATACGGGCAATTCAGGGCTTCCGCAACGCCGGTGCATTGGGCGAGGTCCCCGGCTTTGCCGTCCGTGAGGACCCAGACTGAGGAAGGGAACATCTCCGGCGGTCTCGGCATGTTTGGCGAGGTTCCCCTATCGTAATCTTTCGAAATCGTGCGTGATTTTGTTATAGTCTTGCACAAACGCGCAAAAAATCATAATCCGGCACCCCAGAGACACGTTAGCCCGGGATTCTCTGATCCCGCAAGACGCCAGACCCGGTTCGATGGCAACTACCCACATCTCGGTATGGGTCCATAACCTCGGGCGATCAGGCGCAGCCCGAAGGAGACAGCTTTGAAAGCGCGGCTCGATGCCATTGACTGGCAGATCCTGAAGGAACTGCAGGACGACGGCCGGATGACCAATGTGGAACTCGCCAGGCGTGTCGGCATTTCCGCGCCGCCCTGCCTGCGCCGGGTCAGAGCCCTGGAAGAGGCGGGTCTCATCCTGGGATACCGCACGTTGCTGGACGAAAAACAGCTCGGCTACGATGTCACGGCTTTTGCCATGGTCGGCCTTCACAGCCAGACCGAGGCGGATCTGATCGCCTTCGAGCAGACGGTGCAGAAATGGCCGCTGGTGCGGGAGAGCTATATGCTGTCCGGTGAGGTCGACTTCCTGCTGAAGTGCGTCGCACCGGATCTGCAGACTTTTCAGAACTTCATCATCCGCGATCTCACTGCCGCGCCGAATGTGGACAGCGTCCGCACGGCCCTGACCATCCGGCGGACGAAGGACGAGCCGGTCGTACCGATCGGCTGAACCGCATTTGGAGGAGGCCCGCCGTGACAGTCAAACGGATCGTCGCCAACATCGCCTGCGAAGATCCCGAACGCGCCCGGCGCTTTTACGGTGACCTCCTCGGCATGGATCAGGTGATGGATCATGGCTGGATCGTCACCTATGCCAGTCCGGAAAAGGCCGCCGCGCAAGTCAGCATCGCGAGCGAAGGCGGTTCCGGAACGCCCGTGCCGGATCTTTCCGTCGAAGTCGACAATCTCGAAGACGTGCATCGAAGGGCGCTGGCATCGGGCTACGAGATCGAATACGGCCCTCGGGAGGAACCGTGGGGCGTGCGCCGTTTTTACGTCCGCGATCCGTTCGGCCGACTGGTCAACATCGTGCAACACATCTGATGGCCTGCGGGATCGCTTCCGAAGACAGAGCCTCATCCTGAGGAGGACCGTTAGGTCCGTCTCGAAGGATGGGCCGCTTGCTCAGGAGTGTGCCGCGCATCCTTCGAGACAGCGCTCACGCTCTTCCTCAGGATGAGGGGAGCGGATCGCGGCGCCTACCGAAGGATGGCCAGTTGAAAGCTCACATCTCGCCCGAGGAACGCTTCCTGAGACCTGCCATTTTGCGGCGCAGCCGGTGCATGACGGTAATGTCCCTGAGTGCGGCGGAGACCAGGGTGAAGGCGACGCTCAGCAGCAGGCACGTCGTCAGGATTGCGACCGGCAGCATCTGGTCGTAATGGAACGTATCGAGCGCCCGGTCGAACGGGTCCACACCGGAATAGAAGCGGCTGCGGATCAGGTCCCGGTAGGGGGAAAGTTCGAACCGTCCGTATTTCAGGTAGCGCAATCCGAAAACCACGACGATCACGGCCGCGGAGAGGGCGACCAGAAAGCCGAAAATGCGCAGCGCAAATCCGACGGCATTCTCATGCCGGCGGGAGACGAGCCGTTTGAAGATCAGCTTTTCGTCCGGGCTCATCCGCGAATAGGCAACCCAGCGGTAGGCCCACAGCGGAACCGCGGCGACCAGCAACCAGAATGCAATAGCGGTGAAGACCATCGAACGCCCTCCGACACGAGCCGGTTTTCACTTTATACCAACCGCCCCGAACTGGAACCCGTCTGATGGAACCGGCCCGGATTGCCGGCAAGGCACGCTTTCGCATCCGGCTAGAGCATCGGGCGATAAGTCTGCACCATTTGATGTTGGAAAGCAGCCCGTTCGGCAAGGCGCGTCGCGCAGGGCGATGCGGTGTATCGGGCAAGCGGCACAACGCTGCCGAGGGGCTGCTTTCCATCACCCGAAGGGCCGGTCTCCCTTGCCCGCTGACATCGTTGGATCGCGCTTGTGGTGGGAAACACCACCGCGCGCAATCCGCCTCCTCAGCAGACAAGGGAGATCCGGTCAAATGGTGCAGACTTATCGCCCGATGCTCTAGAGGGCGTCAGGGAGAAGAAGCGATGGATGGATTGGTCTTGAAGGGGCTCGACCGGGTTTCCCGGGATCAGACGTATTTGACTTCCACGATCTCGTAGGAGCGGGCGCCGCCCGGTGCGGAGACTTCAACACTGTCGCCGACGGTCTTGCCGATCAGGGCGCGGGCGATGGGCGAGGATATGGAGACCTTGTTCTGCTTCACGTCGGATTCGACATCGCCGACGATCATGTAGTGCTTTTCTTCTTCGGTATCCTCGTCGATCAGCGACACTGTCGCGCCGAATTTGATGATGTCGCCGGACAGTTTCTTCACGTCGATGACTTCCGCGCGCGACAGCTTGTCCTCGAGCTCGGAAATACGGCCTTCGTTGAGGCTCTGAGCTTCTTTAGCGGCATGGTATTCTGCATTTTCCGACAGGTCGCCATGCGCGCGTGCTTCAGCAATGGCATCGACGATGCGCGGACGCTCGACCGTGGTACGTTCCTTCAGTTCATCCTGAAGCATCTTGTAACCGGCAGAGGTCATCGGAACTTTTTCCATGGGTCTCAGACCTTCGCTTATTGGGTCCTCCTTGTCCTAAGGACCGCGCTTTAACAAAAACAAACCAAGCCGGGAAAGGCACGCTTTCCCGGCCGGTCAACGAATATATTAGCCTTAGCCGAAGTAGGATTGTAAAGGTCTTACTTCAAGGCTTCCCGCTTTGTGGGCGGCAATACCTTTGGCTGCAGCAACAGAACCGGCCAGGGTCGTGTAATACGGAACCTTGTTCAGAAGAGCTGCCCGGCGCATCGACCGGCTGTCGGCGATGGCCTGCGCACCTTCGGTTGTGTTGAAGACGAGCTGAACCTCACCGTTCTTGATAGCATCAACGATATGCGGGCGGCCTTCAAGCACCTTGTTTATTTTCTGCACCGATATGCCGTTGTCCTTCAGATACTTTTGCGTCCCGCCCGTGGCGATGATGCTGAAGCCGGCTGCTTCCAGGCTGCGGACTGCCTCTACGACACCCGCCTTGTCCTCGTCGCGCATGGACACGAAGACGGTTCCCTGATCCGGAACGCCCGTGCCGCAGGCGAGCTGGGACTTGGCGAAGGCCTTGCCGAAGGCTGTGTCGAGGCCCATGACCTCGCCGGTCGAGCGCATTTCCGGGCCGAGGATCGTGTCGACCCCGGGGAAACGGGCGAACGGAAACACGGCTTCCTTGACGGCGATGTGGTCCAGTTTCTTTTCGCTCAGGCCGAAGGAGGCGAGGCTTTCGCCGGCCATGATGCGGCTGGCGATCTTGGCGATCGGCTCGCCGATGGTCTTGGCGACGAACGGCACCGTCCGGGACGCGCGCGGGTTCACTTCCAGAACGTAGATCTCGCCGTCCCTGATGGCATATTGCACGTTCATCAGGCCGCCGACTTCAAGCGCCAGCGCGAGCGCCCTGGTCTGGCGTTTCAGCTCTTCGATCAGCCCTTCCTTCAAGGAGAAGGCGGGTAGGGAGCAGGCGCTGTCGCCGGAGTGGATGCCGGCTTCCTCGATATGTTCCATGATGCCGCAGACAAAGACGTCCTTACCGTCGCATAGCGCATCGACATCCACTTCGATCGCGCCGTCCAGATAGCGGTCGAAGAGCAGCGGGTTGGTGCCCAGAACCGTATTGATCTGGCCGGTCTTGTCGTTCGGATACTTGGCCCGGACTTCCGCGGGCACGAGCTCCGGCAGGGTGCCGAGCAGATAGGAATTGAGCGCTTCCTCGTCGCGGATGATCTGCATCGCGCGGCCGCCGAGCACATAGGACGGACGGACCACCAGGGGCAGGCCGAGCTGGCCGGCGATCAGGCGGCCCTGTTCGACGGAATAGGCGATGCCGTTTTCCGGCTGTTTCAGATCGAGCTTGATCAGGAGCTTCTGGAACCGGTCGCGATCCTCGGCAAGGTCGATCATGTCCGGCGAGGTGCCGAGGATCGGCACGTCCGCCTTGACCAGTGCCTGCGCCAGCTTGAGCGGCGTCTGGCCGCCGAACTGGACGATCACGCCGTGCAGGGTGCCGTTTTCCTGTTCCTTGCGGATGATCTCCAGGACGTCTTCCGCCGTCAGCGGCTCGAAGTAGAGCCGGTCGGACGTGTCGTAGTCGGTCGAGACGGTTTCCGGGTTGCAGTTGACCATGATGGTCTCGTAACCGGCGTCGTCGAGGGCGAAGGCGGCGTGGCAGCAGCAATAGTCGAACTCGATGCCCTGGCCGATCCGGTTCGGCCCGCCGCCGAGGATGACCACCTTCTTCCTGTCGGACGGATTGGCTTCGCAGGCCGGAGCGCCCATGAACGGCGCTTCATAGGTGGAATACATATAAGCGGTCGGGGAGGCGAATTCCGCAGCGCAGGTGTCGATGCGCTTATAGACCGGATGAACGTCCAGATCCTTGCGCAGCCGGACGATGTCGCTCTCCTCCAGGCCGGCAAGGCTGGCCAGGCGGGCATCGGAAAAGCCCATGGATTTCAGCTTGCGCAGGTTGGCCGCATCCCTCGGCAGGCCGATGTGGCGAACCTTCGCCTCCATGACCAGAATGTCGGCGATCTGTTCCAGGAACCAGGTATTGATGCCGCTTGCCTGATTGATTTCGTCAACGCTCATGCCGAGCCGCATCGCCTGGGCGACATTGAGCAGGCGGTTCGGCGTCGGGATCGCGACGGCGGCGCGCAATGCGTTCTTGTCGTCGCCCTGGTCGAGGCCCGGAATATCCGTTTCGTCGAGCCCGTTGAGGCCCGTTTCCAGTCCGCGAAGCGCCTTCTGCAGGCTTTCGTTGAAGGTCCGGCCGATGGCCATGACCTCGCCGACCGACTTCATCGCGGTGGTCAGCGTCGCTTCGGAACCGGGGAACTTCTCGAAAGCAAAGCGCGGGATCTTCGTGACCACATAGTCGATGGTCGGCTCGAAGGAGGCCGGGGTCGCGCCGCCGGTAATGTCGTTTTCCAGCTCGTCCAGCGTATAGCCCACAGCGAGCTTGGCGGCGATCTTGGCGATCGGAAAGCCGGTGGCCTTGGAGGCGAGTGCGGAAGAGCGCGATACGCGCGGGTTCATCTCGATCACCACGAGACGGCCGGTCTCCGGGTTGACCGCGAACTGGACGTTGGATCCGCCGGTTTCCACTCCGATCTCGCGCAGCACCGCGATCGAGGCGTCGCGCATGATCTGATATTCCTTGTCGGTCAGCGTGAGGGCCGGCGCAACAGTGATGGAATCCCCCGTGTGCACGCCCATCGGATCAACGTTTTCGATCGAGCAGATGATGATGCAGTTGTCCGCCTTGTCGCGGACCACTTCCATCTCATATTCCTTCCAGCCGAGCAGGCTTTCGTCGATCAGCACCTGGCCGACCGGCGAAGCGTCGATGCCGGAGCGGACGATGGTTTCATATTCTTCCCGGTTGTAGGCAACGCCGCCGCCGGTGCCGCCGAGGGTGAAGGCGGGACGGATAATGGCGGGCAGGCCGATCTCGTCCAGGGCGCGCATGGCCTCCAGATAGCCGGCATTGCGGTCATAGCCGGCGATCCTGCCGTCCTCGCCGCGGATCGCCGGCGAGGAGGCGATCGCCGCCCGCGGGTTTTCCAGGCCGATCTTGTCCATGGCTGCGCGGAACTTCTCCCGGTCCTCGGCCTTTTCGATCACCTCGGCGCGGGCGCCGATCATCTCGACGCCGTATTTTTCAAGAATGCCCATCTCCTGAAGGTCCAGCGCGCAGTTGAGCGCGGTCTGGCCACCCATGGTCGGCAGCAGCGCGTCGGGGCGTTCCTTTTCGATGATCTTGGCCACCAGTTCGGGCGTGATCGGCTCGATATAGGTGGCGTCGGCGAGATCCGGATCGGTCATGATCGTCGCCGGGTTCGAGTTCACCAGGATGATGCGATATCCCTCTTCGCGCAAAGCCTTGCAGGCCTGGGTGCCGGAATAGTCAAATTCGCAGGCCTGTCCGATGACAATCGGTCCGGCACCAATGATTAGGATGGAAGAGATATCTGTGCGTTTGGGCATCTCGGCTCGCAGCTCGCAGCGGCCAGTCCGATCGGCGGGGCCGCTTCTCGGTCTGGCTGGTGCCTGAAGTGAATGACGATGTTGGCTGAGCGCGTCTTATAGGGAAAAGCGGAGCGCTAGGAAACCCCGGCTGGGACGTTAGAATGATGTTTTCCGAGCCGAATTTGGCAGATCAGTCGGTGTCTGGGGCCTCTGCCTTCAATGGCGTGGTGATTTGACCGTCAAAATCACCAATTCCTTCGGAAAGCGCGTAGCACGCCAGACGGATGGATTTCGGGATTTCCACCGGCCGGCCGTCGCGGTTGCCTTTCTCATAATACTGGATCATGCGTTTCTTCAGGCCGAGCCGGTCGGCGGCGTCCTTCTGCTTCAGCCCCAAGGTCCGGCGCCAGAGTCGGAACTGCTGCGGGGTCATGCCGGGCACAGAGGTTTTGGGTTTCGATTCGGCCATATTTCTTATATTCCGGAATAACTTGATCCTTGCGGTCTCGGTCGGCGGCGCAGGCGCCAGCCCCCAAGACAAAAATAACCTGCATGCCCTCTTGTCAATCAGGAAGTGCACAAGGTGCTCTTTTTATAGCCCATTTCGTGAACGGCAAACAGGCGGCAAGCGTTAACAGATGCACTGAAACGACCGCGGGGATACCGCGCCGCGGGCTTTGCGACGGTGCGTCAGAACGGGATCGGGTTCAATCGGCTGAACGGTTTCCTTCGTAGTGAAAATTTTTTCTGCACCTAATGCGTGTGTTTTTTTGTCTAGACCAATCTAATTGGGTGACCGGTAGAAAAGTAGTTCAACCGCTGATGGCTCATTAACCAGCTGTACCTTTAAGGGGCACTGTAATAATTGTCAGGGTCAAGCTCGTGGAAATTAAGTATTTTCCTTAGGTAAAATTCCGCGAGGTCAAGAAAATCCGGAAGAGACGGCCTTATTCCAGGGAAGTCTATTTGCCCGGTTCAGATTATCGATAATTAATATTTTGAGCTGCGGCAAGCGGTTTTGTATATGGTCTGTTATTTATAGTTGTGTGAACATTCAGTCGGTGTGCCGGTTTTAGTGCTCGTTAACATGAATCTTCTGCGGAAAATGTCCAATAAATCCAATTTTTGCGTAGATTTTAACTGTCAATCCGGTGTATTAGTCTAATGCTTAGTCTCCAATGAGTTTGGAGTTTGGAGGCTTTTGAAGCAGTAAGCTATGCGCTTCTAGCTGCGGGGGCTGCTATTGCGGTGCTAGTGGGACCTGACGACCGGGTGGTGGGGCCAGGGCGTGAGGAGTGTTGCAAGACCCAGCCAGACTTGAAACAAAATAAAGACAAGATCGGGCTTAAAAGTATGAATAATGTAGCTACCAAGATGGTCGCTGTTCCGGACATAGCAGGTCCGGGACAGGATATGGCGTCGGATGATCGTGCTCTTGCGATCTCGGAAATGTCGGAGCGTTTCGACGTCACGCTCCGGACCCTGCGTTTCTATGAGGAAAAAGGTCTCCTCAATCCCGTGCGTAAAGGTGCCCGCCGATTTTACGGGGCACGGGACGTCTCCCGGATGAGGATCATTCTGCAGGCCAAGAAAATCGGCCTGACGCTGGCGGAGATCCGCAGGGTGATCAAACTGGTCGAAAGCAATACCAAACGCCAGGACCAGTTCAAGGAAATCCAGGAAATCTGCAAGAACCAGCGAGAAATACTCATCGAACAGAAACAGATGCTGGACGAGCAGATTATTGAAGTGAATGAGATCCTGACTGTATTCGATGACCTGATCGGCTAAACTTTCCCACAGTCAAAATTCAAGCCCCAGGAAGCAGCCCGCTTCCTGGGGTTTTGTTTGACCGGCGTCCACCGCCGCCGGACACGCTCCAGGCACCGCTTTGAGCCGGCGCGCCACGGATTCCGCCTGGAAACGGATCGGCCATCAGGCCGACCTGGCGGTCTCCATCATGTCCGTGAAGCGCTTGAACAGATAATGGCTGTCGCGCGGCCCCGGCGAGGCTTCCGGGTGATACTGGACGGAAAAGACCGGCTTGTCCTTCATCGCCAGACCGCAATTGGAGCCGTCGAACAGCGACACATGGGTCTGTTCGACATTTTCGGGCAAGCTGCCGGCATCGACGGCAAAGCCGTGGTTCATCGAGGTGATTTCGACCTTGCCGGTGGTGTGATCGAATACCGGGTGATTGGCGCCGTGGTGCCCCTGATGCATCTTCAGGGTTTTGCCGCCAAGCGCCAGGGCGAGCATCTGGTGGCCGAGGCAGATGCCGAAGGTCGGCACGCCCCTGTCGATGACGTCCTTGATCGTCTTGACGGAATAGCTGCCGGTTGCAGCCGGATCGCCCGGGCCGTTGGACAGAAACACACCGTCGGGATTGTGCGCCAGCACTTCTTCGGCCGTCGCCGTGGCGGGGAGCACGGTGACCTCGCAGCCCGCTTCGGTCAGCAGGCGCAGGATGTTGCGCTTGATGCCGTAGTCGATCGCGACGACCTTGAACTTGCCGCCCGATTTATCGCCATAGCCCTCGCCCCATTTCCAGGGCGTCTGGGACCAGGGATGCGACTGGACGGTGGAGACGTCCTTGGCGAGGTCCATGCCGACGAGGCCCGGCCAGTTGGCGGCGGCCGCCTTCAGGCTGTCCAGATCGAACCGGCCGTCCGGAGAGTGGGCGATAACGCCGTTGGGGACGCCTTTTTCGCGGATCAGCGCCGTCAGCGCGCGGGTGTCGACACCGCTGATGCCGATCAGGTTGCGGCTCTTGAGCCAGGCGTCGAGATGCTTCGCCGCGCGATAGTTGGCCGGGTCGGTGATGGCCGCCGCCAGAACCACGCCGCGGATCCCGCTGTCTGCGGCCATGTTGACGGTCTCGATATCCTCGTCATTGGCGCCGACATTGCCTATATGAGGAAAAGTGAACGTGATGATCTGGCCGGAATAGGAGGGGTCCGTCAGGATTTCCTCATATCCCGTCATGGCGGTGTTAAAGCAAATCTCACCAACGGCTTGACCGGTGGCGCCGAGGCCCTGTCCCTCGATAACACTGCCATCGGAAAGCACAAGCAAGGCGGTCGCCGGGGTCTCGGACCATGCGTCTGCAGTCGTCATGTCTTGTTTCCAGAGTCTGTTGGTGACATCATGCGCTGCAGGAAAGGCGTCTGGGACAGGCGATAAGTGCCTGCAGCCGGCCGTCTGCATTAAGCGCGGGACTCTATGGGAAGCGGCTGGGATCGTCAATATCGTTCCCTTGAAAAAATATCTGTAAATTTCAATAGCTTGACTGAGTAATAACAATGGGTGCATCAGCGCCCGGGGTCTCAGTGCGGCAGGGGTAGGGTAAACCATGCGCGAAGCCATGCGTGACAGAATCAACGCTGCCTTGAAGGCGGCACAGGACGGGGGCGACAAGCGCCGCTGCGCGACCTTGCGCCTTGTCCAGACCGCGGTGAAAGACCGCGAAGCCGCTGCCCGGGAAAACGGCAAGGACGGCGTCAACGAGAACGAAGTGATCGAGATCCTTCAGAAGATGGTCCGCCAGCGCGAGACCTCCGCCGTGGAATTCGAGAGCGGTGGCCAGCTCGACCTGGCGGAGCAGGAACGCACCGAACAGGACATCATCCGGGAATTTCTGCCCGCCCAGCTCAGCGATGAGGAGATGCGGGTCCTGTGCGAAGAGACGGTCAAGGATATCGACGCCCACGGATTGCGCGATATCGGCCGCTGCATGAGCGAACTCAAGACCCGCTATCCGGGCAAGATGGATTTCGTCCAGGCCTCCTGCTACGTGAAGGACATGCTGCGCTCCGACGGCAACGGCCAGTCCGCAAAGGAACCTGACGGGGACGCCAAGCCGTAGTCTCGAAACCGTGCTATCAACAGGTCTTCCAAAGGGCGGCCGGATCGCGGCGAAGGACTGGAAACACCCTTCAAGACCTTCTATCCTGAGCAGCCCTTCCCGTGGTGCCGGCGGTGCCACGGGAAGCCGTTTTCATTCACCCAGACCCGGACTGTCCGCGTTCCATGCGATTTGAACCGCGCCTTCTCGATGAAATCCGCGCCCGACTGACCCTGTCGGACATCGTCGGCCGGCGGGTTTCCTGGGACCGGCGCAAGACGCAGCCGGGCAAGGGGGATTTCTGGGCCTGCTGTCCGTTCCATCAGGAAAAAAGCCCGAGCTTTCATGTCGACGACCGCCGCAACCGGTACAAGTGTTTCGGCTGCGGCGCGTCCGGGGACCATTTTACCTTCCTGTGCGAGACGGAAGGCCTGAGCTTTCCCGAAGCCGTCGAGCGGCTCGCCGAACAGGCCGGCGTCGCACTGCCCGCCCCGGACCCGCAAGCCGCGCGCCGCGAGAAAAAGCGCGCCGGGCTCGCCGATATCTGCGAGATGGCCGCGCGCTTCTTTCAGGCCGAATTCGCCGGACCGCGCGGGGAGGGCGCGCGCGCCTACACGGCAAAGCGCGGCCTGACGTCTGAAACGCTTGCCGAGTTCCGCTTCGGTTTCGCGCCGGACAGCCGCGATGCCCTGAAATCCCATCTCGCCGCCCGGGACGTGCCGGAAGCGGACATGATCGAGGCCGGGCTCCTGATCAGGCCCGAGGACGGCCGTTCCTCCTACGACCGGTTCCGGGGGCGGTTGATGATCCCGATCCAGGACGACCGGGGACGGGTGGTGGCCTTCGGCGGACGCACGCTCTCGCCGGACGGGCAGCCGAAATATCTGAACTCGCCCGAGACGCCGCTGTTTCACAAGGGCGTCATGCTGTTCAACGCCCACAGGGCGCGCGAACCGGCCTTCAAGTCGGGAGAAGCGGTCGTCGTTGAAGGCTATCTCGACGCCATCGCGCTCTGGCAGGCGGGCATCCGTCATGTGGTGGCGTCGCTTGGCACCGCCTTCACCGAGGACCAGATCGTGCGGCTGTGGAAATTCGCGCCGGAGCCGGTCATCTGTTTCGACGGCGATGTGGCAGGGGTCTCGGCGGCTCACCGGGCGATCGACAGGATTTTGCCGGTCCTCAGAAGCGGGTATTCGTTCCAGCTCTGCTTCCTGCCCGACGGCATGGACCCGGACGACCTGATCAAGCAGCGCGGCCTGAACGGGTTTCTTGCGGAAACGGCCAGGGCGCAGTCCCTGTTCGAAGCCGTATGGGAACGGGAAATCTCCGTCTCCCGGCTGGATACGCCGGAACGCAAGGCGGCGCTCGAAAAGCGCTTCGACGACCTGATCGGCACAATCCGAGACGAGCGGGTGCGCCGCCGTTATCAGCTCGACCTGCGGTTCAAGCTGTCCAATCTCTTCTTCGAGCAGGCCAGGCAGACCCGGCAGGGCGGCAAGAAGGAAGCCGACAGCCTCTGGCTGCCCGGCAAGGCGCGCGAGCGGGTTGCCGCGAGCGACGATTTCGGCACGGAGCGGCTGATGCTCGGTCTGTGCATGCGCTATCCGCATCTGCTCGACCGGAATTTCGAACGCTTCTCGCGGCTACCCTTTTCCAACGACCTTCACCGGCAATTGCGGGATGTGCTGTGCCGGATCGTCGACGACCTGGAAACGACACCGATTGCCGAGCTGACCAGTGCGTTCGACGAGCCGCTGAGAGACATCATGTCGGAGATGATGCTGGAGACAATCGGGCTTCAGGAACAGAAGAAGGCGGAATTCTCCGCCCTGAACCACAGGTTTCCGCTGCTCAAATCCAATCCCCCGGAAGACTTCATCGAAGCGGCCTTCCAGCATTTCCTCGATGTTCTGGAACTGAACGCCCTCGAGGCGGAGCTGTCGGCCGAACTCTCCGGTGCGGACGAGCAGCTGGATGAACAGTCCTGGAAGCGGATCCAGGCTCTGACCCAGGATCTCAGCCGGCGGCGCGAGGAGTGCTCGCGCGATGAGGCCGACCTGGCCGAGCGGGCTAAGAAGATCAGGACCGCGCCGCCGCTGGCGGCAGCCGCGGCGCATTCACCGGCCGTACAAGCGCCTAGCCCGATGCCTTCATCCACTTCATTGGGAGCATGACCTGCGGACGGAACTTGGCCGAAGCGACCGTATTTTCAGGAATTTTCGCTCTTTGATGCGCGAACGGGGCGAAAAAACGCGTTTTCCAATTGACGGATGACGAATCACACTTGCGAATCGTGGGCGTCGAGCTAAATAGAAGTTTTGCAGCCTTCGCGCGCCGCAGCTTAAAGCCTGCTTGCGGCCATTAGTCTGAAAAAAACGCTGCAAACCCGTTTGAATACCGCTTCGGCATCCGTATCGCGGGTGCGACATTTAAAAAGGCCGTGTGCTTCATCGATGATGAAAAATCACAATGTCGATAAAGGTACGGTTAATTGGGACTTAAGGGAAACGGCTTACAAACCTATCCAATATTGATTCTTTCGGACGCCGCCGCAGGTGATGCTGGCGCGCTGAGGACGAATTGGGTTTGAGCTAAACACAGGGCGCTGCGTGGCCCCCGCCGGCCACGAACTGGAGCACGACATGGTAGCCAAAGCGACACAGGCAGACGAAACCCAGGAAACGAGCGCGGACGGACCGGATGGTCCGCTGCTGGACCTGTCGGATGCCGCTGTCAAGAAGATGATCAAGGCCGCGAAGAAGCGCGGCTATGTCACCTATGACGAGCTGAACGAAGTGCTGCCTTCAGAACAGGTATCGTCCGAGAAGATCGAAGATACCATGTCCATGCTTTCCGATATGGGCATCAACGTGATCGATTCCGACGAAGCCGAAGAGGGACCGGAAGAGGTCGATGGCGGCGATCTGGTGTCTGCCGGCACGACCGCCGTGACCAAGGCCGCTAGCACCAAGGAGCCGGCGGACCGTACCGACGACCCGGTGCGCATGTATCTGCGCGAGATGGGCTCGGTCGAGCTGCTCTCCCGCGAGGGCGAAATCGCCATCGCGAAACGCATCGAAGCCGGCCGTGAGGCAATGATCGCCGGGCTGTGCGAAAGCCCGCTGACCTTCCAGGCCATCATCATCTGGCGCGACGAACTCAACGAAGCCCAGGTCCTGCTCCGGGACATCATCGATCTTGAAGCGACCTATGCCGGTCCGGACGCGAAGGCCGGTCCGACCGTCGCAAATGACGACATTGCGCCGAGCGAGGCCAGCAGCGCGGAGCCGTCTTCCGGGGGCGTGTCCGAAGACAGCGAGAATTCCGAGGAAGGCGACGGCGAAGGCGAGGAGGACGAAGACGAGTTCGAATCCAACGTTTCGCTCTCCGCCATGGAAGCCGAACTGAAGCCGGGCGTCCTGGAAACCTTCGACAACATTGCCGACAACTACAAGAAACTGCGCCGCCTGCAGGACCAGCTCGTGGAAAACAAGCTGGCCAACCGGACCCTGTCGCCGAGCCAGGAGCGCCGCTACAAGAAGCTCAAGGAAGACATCATCGTCGATGTGAAGAGCCTTTCGCTCAACCAGAACCGCATCGACGCCCTTGTCGCCCAGCTTTACGACATCAACAAGCGCCTGATGGGCTATGAAGGCCGTCTGCTGCGCCTTGCCGACAGCTACAATGTCGACCGGACCGACTTCCTGAAACAGTATCAGGGTGCGGAACTCGATCCGAACTGGCTGCGCAAGGTGGCGAACCTGTCTACCCGCGGCTGGAAGAACTTCATCGCCAAGGAAAAGGAAACCGTCCGCGAGCTGCGCCAGGAAATCCAGACGCTGGCGACCGAGACCGGCCTGGAAATCACCGAATTCCGCCGTATCGTCGCCATGGTGCAGAAGGGCGAGCGCGAGGCGCGCATCGCCAAGAAGGAAATGGTCGAGGCCAACCTGCGTCTCGTGATCTCCATCGCCAAGAAATACACCAACCGCGGCCTGCAGTTCCTCGATCTCATCCAGGAAGGCAATATCGGCCTGATGAAGGCGGTGGACAAGTTCGAATACCGGCGCGGCTACAAGTTCTCCACCTATGCGACCTGGTGGATCCGGCAGGCGATCACCCGCTCGATCGCCGACCAGGCCCGCACGATCCGCATTCCGGTGCACATGATCGAGACGATCAACAAGATCGTTCGCACGTCGCGCCAGATGCTGCACGAGATCGGCCGCGAGCCGACCCCGGAAGAGCTGGCCGAAAAGCTGCAGATGCCGCTGGAAAAGGTTCGCAAGGTCCTGAAGATCGCCAAGGAGCCGATCTCGCTCGAAACGCCGATCGGCGACGAGGAGGATTCGCATCTCGGCGATTTCATCGAGGACAAGAACGCGGTCCTGCCGATCGATGCAGCCATCCAGTCGAACCTGCGCGAAACCACAACCCGCGTGCTTGCCTCGCTCACGCCGCGCGAGGAACGCGTGCTCAGAATGCGCTTCGGCATCGGCATGAACACCGACCACACGCTGGAAGAAGTCGGCCAGCAGTTCTCGGTGACGCGCGAACGTATCCGCCAGATCGAAGCCAAGGCGCTCCGGAAGCTGAAACACCCGAGCCGCTCGCGCAAACTGCGTTCGTTTCTCGACAGCTAGGCTGCTGGCTGGAAGTTTTGAGCAAAGATTTCTGAAAACCCGGCGTTGCGCCGGGTTTTTGGTATCTGATCTGGTTCCGTGGTGAACGCGATTTTAGAGGCCGACGGATGGTCGCGCAGCCCTTCGGGAAATTGGACTGGTCCCGGAAATCTTCGGCCTCATCCTGAGGAGGACCGCCAGGTCCGTCTCGAAGGATGGGCGGCATTTTCATGAGCAAGTGGCCCATCCTTCGAGACAGCGCTTTCGCGTTTCCTCAGGATGAGGATCCGGATGGTGAAATGCCTTCACGTACCCGAAGCGAGAGACGAACCGGCGGAGCGATCGGAAATTTCGCATCGCTGCCGGGTCCGCCGCGGGATATAAGCAAACGTAACCGCCGTTTTCGTCCGGGGACTCTCTTTTGGCCATAATCGCAGACTTGAAAGAGCCGATGGAAGAGGCGCAGGCAACAGATCGGCGGTTTCTGGCCGCGGGATTTGCCCTCTCGCTGCTCATTCATGTTCTCGTTGCCATGGCGCTTGCGGGCTGGCTGGTCTTTCCCCTGCCATCCCCGGAGGTCCAGCCGATCGAGGTGGAACTGGTGGCCCCTCCCGAGGCGGAAACGCCTGCCGCAGAGGTCCCGGAGGAAGAACCGCAGGTGCCAGAACAGGAAGAGGCAGAGCAGGAGGAAGCCGAACAGCCTGCAGCACCGCCTCCGCCCCCTCCACCGCCGCAACAGCCGGAAGAGCAGGTCCAGGCGGACAGCCAGCAAGTGCCGCCTCCTGCCGTGCTGCAGCCCGTGACGGAATTCGGCGAGGAGGATACGGGTCCCCAAGGCGGCGAAGAGGACGCGCCCGCCCAGGCTGAGACCCAGTCTCAGACGGAAGACGCGCAGACCGAACCGGAGGAAACGGCTGAAGCGGCGGCCGCGCAGGAGAGCGCCAGCGATCTTGCGCAGGAGCCGGCGGATGCGCCGGAGGCTGAAGAGGTCGCTCAGGAGGACGAGGCAGCTTCGGAGCCCGAGGCAGGGCCCGAAACCGAGACGGAAGCCGAGACAGAAGCCGAGGCTGGGGAAACCGGGAGCGCGCCTGACGCGGAACCGGAGGTCGCGGCGTTGGAGGAACCCGGAACGGAGGCCACCCGGGATGTCAGCGAAAGCGGTGAGCTGCCTGCCGAGGATTTCGGAACCGTCGGACCGATCGTGACCGATGCGGTGCCCGCGTCCAAACCGGCCCGGCGCGCGGCTGCCGTCAACCCGCAGCCGTCCGGTCAGAGCGCCGGCCAGAACAGTGGCCAGAACAGCGGTCAAAGCACTGCGAGACGGACCGATCTCCTGCCGGCAAGAGAGCTTTACTCACGGGACATTCTCGACGACGAGCGCGCCCGGACCGCTATGCGCGGCATGCCGGAAGGACAAAGATTGAATCTCCTCTGCATGACCGAACTGCGCGCGCAGTTGAGCGCCGTGAGCCCGGCGCCGCCGGAATTGCTGCCCTCCTTCCGCCCGCGGCCGGGTACGGTCCTCGAACCGGGCCGCGCCGCCTTCCGCAGCCTCGGCCGGTGGTACGATCTCGCCTTCCGCTGCGAGACGAACGGCGACGTGACGCGGGTCGAGCGGTTTTCCTTCCGGATCGGCGAGCCGATCCCGCCCAGCCAGTGGGCGGAACGCGGGCTGTCCGGGTTTTAAGATGTCTCATTCAGCAAGGGGACCTCATCCTGAGGAAGCGCAGAGCGCTGTCTCGAAGGATGGGCCGCTTGTCAGGGAATATGCCGCCGATGCTTCGAGACGGGCCTGCACTCCTCCTCAGCATGAAGTCATGTGTGAGGCTGCGTCGTGTTCGTGTCTGCTCTTCCGATCTCTATGAAAGATCATAGACCTCCACCGTCCCGAGCGGGCCGGTGATCAGGGTTCTTTGGGACTCGTAGGGGAATGGGTCGAAGGAGGCGAGGGTGCCCTGGTCGGTGGGGACCGCCTGCGCCAGTTCGCCGGTGCCGTTGGTCCCGAGGAAATAGCCGATGCGGAAATAGGCGTTCATGGCGAGGGTTCCGCTGGCGGGCGGAATGTTGTCGTGGTCGGTATAGGGTGTCCAGGGAAACACGGGCTGTATCTGCTTGACCGTCTTGCCGGCGGACCGGCCCGGCTTGATGGCGGTCACAAAGGGAATGTTGACCGTTTCGACCAGCGTGTCCTCCGGTACTGCGATGATCTGCCGGCTGAGCACGAGTTGCCCCTGTTCGATCGTCGCGTAGCAGGAATCGACCAGAGGATAGACGGAGCCGTTGAATTCGGCGTGCAGCATGTCGAAGAGATAAATTGTCCGATCGGTCTTGTTGGTCACCTGATAGGAGAGGTCCAGGACCCTGCCTTGACCGCCGAGCTCGGCCGTCAGTGTGATGTCGTCGTTTTGACTGGTGAACGAGGGCATTGCAGCCGCCTTTTTCTGGAACATGCTGGAGAGGGCGAAAACCGTCAGTCCGGTCAGGAATTCGCGCCGGTCAGTAATAAGGCCGTTGGGGCTGTTTGGGATCCCACTCATCGCGGATTGTGTTTTCACTGTAGGGCTCTTTGTCATAGGGCGGAATGCCGGCCGTCTTCACCTCTTCCTTGGGGGCCTTGGCGTTCTTGGTCGGGTCGGAGGGATCCGGCTTGTGGTCGTTTTCCACCTTGGTCAGGTCGACCTCGCCATAGGCGGCATGTTTGGCGTGGATCATCTCATGGGCAAGGCCGACTTCCGGGGGCCGGTCCTTCCAGCCGCCGCCCGACCCGAGCGACGTCTTGTTCGGATTGTAATGCACCGTGGAATCCGATCCCGAACCCGGGTTGCCGCTGGAATCGACCTTGGCGTTCGAATTGAAGCCGTTGACCTTGTTGCCGCCCGACGTCTCCTTGATGGTGATCGTCTTGCCGGACTTGTGCAGGTCGTTGAGCATTTTTGCGCCCGACGGCGTCTGGGCGATCTTGGCGATCGCCTGGACGGTCTTCTGGCGGAACTCTTCCGTGCCTTCGATCTTGATCGACGGGCCGACATTCGTGGTGCCGACAGGACCCGGTCCCGCACCGGCTCCGGCTCCGGCTCCGGCACCCGCACCGGCTCCGCCGCCTCCACCGCCGGCTCCGGACATGCCGATCAGCACCGTCGGATAGCCGGTGACGATCGAGCCGGCCTTGAGGGTGAGGTCGGTCATGCGGGCGGCCGGGAGGCCCGAGACCAGAACGTTCCATGCCCCGGTCACGATCGGATCGCCGCCGATGGGCGGCGGCGGACCGACGCAGACGCACAGATCCGTCACGCGCGCCTGGGGCATCTTGCCGGTGAGCACCGTCCAGGCGCCTTGCCAGACGATCGGTGCGGGAACGCCCATGCACATCGGGCAGGTATGCATATCTACTAAAATGCGGGCAGCAGGGAATTGCATGAAAAGTCCAGCTTTTGTCTCAATACAGCGGGGAAATTTTCCGCCGGGCGCCGGTTTTAGTCAATGTCGTTACGTCACACTTTTCGCGTTTCTGATTTTTCAGAGGCCCGCTCCTGCCGTCGGATCTATTCCGTCGTGCGCCGGCCCGTCAAGCTGGCTGAACCCCGATTTCGCGGCGGATCAGCCGGCGCCGCAGAACCAGCGTTGCAAAGGCCGGAACCAGCGTCAGCGCCGCATTGATGTAAAAGACGGTTGCGCCGGAATTGGCAACGGCTTCCCGGGTGAGCAGCGTTGCGCTTTCCGGCGAAACCAGGCCTGTCAGGATGGCGATCAGGCCCGTCAAGCCGCCTCCGATCGCAATTCCTGCCGATGCCAGGGTGGGCAGGATGCTGGAAACGAGGCTCTGGTCGTCGCCTTTAGCGTTGTACATCAGCGAGCGCATGAGGACCTGGTTGCAAAGCCCGTGCCCCGCGCCCGCCACGATGGAAGAGGCGGCAAAGACGATCAGGGAACCGGTCTGGAGGGCGAGCGCCGTCGTGGCCAGCCCGGAGGCGATCAGGAAGGGACCTGCCGCCAGGCAGGCGAGTTCCCACCTGCGCGACGGCGCGCGTGTGGACAGCCAGGAAAAGAACGACCAGGAGACGGCCAGCCCGGCGGCGGTATAGCTCGCCTGGGTGACGCTGAGCCCCCAATAGACCTGGCCGATCGTCGTCACGAAAATGGCGCGCACGGCGGCGGCAACGGAAATCAGGGTGACGATCCAGGTGCCGAGGCCGATCAGCGTACGGGGCCGGAAGGCGTCCCTGGGAAAGAGGCGCCGGGCGCTTGCTGCGTCCAGCTTCAGGAGCAGCGCGGCGATGGTGAGCCCGGTGAGAATGGTTGCGGCCAGCGGCAGCGGTGAGCGGATTTCCCCGACCATCGTCAGGCAGAGGATGCTTGCGGCAAGCAGGATCAGCCGCAGCACCAGGCGCAGGCTGCCCTGTGAGTCCTGGGACAGGGCATTGTCGGGTTTCGTGGCGGGACGTCTGGGCAGGGCGATGTTCATCAGCACGAACAACAGGACCGTCAGCGGGATATTGACCAGAAAGGCGGCGCGCCAGGACCAGATCTCCGTCAGGACGCCCGCCGAAACGGGGCCGATCCCGGCCGCGAGCGCCCAGACGCCGGCAAGCAGCGCGAAGACGCGCGGCGCGAGCGTGTCGGGATAAAGATCGGCGATCAGCGCGTAGCAGAGCGCGATGATCATGCCCTCTCCGAAGCCTTGAAGGGCACGGCCGGCGATCAGGGCTTCGAAGGAGTTGGTCAGGCCGGCAAGGACCGAGCCGCAGGCAAGAAGCAGGGAGGCCAGCAGAAACGGTAGCCGGGCGCCGAAGCGCACCTTCGCAGCCCCCGTCAGGCAGCCCGCGAGAATGGCCAGCATCTCGAAGGAACTGAACACCCAGAAGGCCCGCTCCTGGCCACCCAGATCGCGGATGATATCCGGTAGGATCGCGGTTACGACGAAGTCGTTGATGGCGTGCGACCCGACGCCGAGCACAAGCGCCATCGTGCCGGCCGCCCGGCCGGGCGAGAAAAGCGAGGCTTGAGCCGGCGGACGGGCAGGCGCGGTGACGGACATGGGAGCCTCAATAAAGAAAGGATTTCCTTTTTATATGCGACAGGCTTCAATTTGGAAAGTTTTTATTTTCAAATCCACCTGCCTTTTCATCCGGCGGACAGTGGCATGTCGGTTCCCGAAGCGGAAGCTGCGCAGTCCATCGGAGGAAAAGAGGCATAGAGCGCGCCGTCTTTACCGCATGTTTTGAGTTCTCTCAAAGCTCAATTCATTTTGAAAGGGTTCCGGTGAAAATCCATAAACCAGAGCGGCCATCCCCCCTTGCGCGACTTCCGCCGCAGGGGCAAACTCGCCGTCAGATTGAAGTTCAGACCCAGCGAGATCCCCATGGCCAGCAAGCAGTCCCGGTTTCTGATCGACACCTATTTCGCCGCCTTCAATGCGGGCGACACCAAGAAGATGGAGAGCCTGGTCACCGACGACCTGGTCCACGACGTCAATCAGGGAGAACGGCGGGTCGGCAAGGACAAGTTCTGGTCCTTCAACGTGCACATGACCCGCTGCTACAAGGAACGTCTTGCCGATATCGTGCTGTTCGTGAACGAAGACGGCACCCGTGCGGCCGCCGAATTCGTGGTTCACGGCAGCTATATCGATACCGACGAAGGCCTGCCGGCGGCCAACGGCCAGACCTACAAGCTTCCGGCCGGCAGTTTTTTCGAAATCCGCGACGGCAAGATCGCCCGCATCACCACCTATTACAATCTGCAGGACTGGATCGATCAGGTGAGCGACCCGGAAAAGGTGCCCGAAAACGCCTGAAGCCGCCTGATCAGACCGGTTTCGAGCCGAGCGGAGCTCTTTCATGACCAAACATGCCCTGATCGTCGGTGCCGGCCCGGGACTGAGCGCCTCGCTGGCACGCATGTTCGCCGGTGCCGGATACAAGATTGTCCTGGCGGCCAGAAATACCGACAAGCTGGGTGATCTTTGCGCGGAACTCGGTGCGACGGCCCATGCCTGCGACGCGGCGGACGCCGGCAGCGTCAAGGCGCTGTTTGAGGTGCTGGACGCCAGCGGGGCAACGCCCGATCTGGTGATTTACAACGCCAGCGGACGGGTGCGCGGCCCGATTGCGGAGCTCGATCTGGACCAGGTGCAGGCCGCCCTGGCCGTGACGAGCTGGGGCGCGCTGGCCGTGGCGCATGAGGCCGCGAAACGCATGCTGCCGAAAGGCGAGGGAACGATGCTGTTCACCGGGGCGTCCGCGGGTATCAAGGGATTTGCCGGCTCGGCGCCTTTCGCCATGGGCAAGTTCGCGCTGCGTGGCCTCTGCCAGTCGCTTGCGCGCGAACTGTCGCCGCAAAACATCCACGTGGTGCATTTCGTCATCGACGGCATGATCTACAATCCGGCGCGGGGCGCGCCCTTCAACGATCCGGACAAGACGCTTCATCCGGACGAGATTGCCCGATCCTATCTGGAAATCTCCCGCCAGCACAAAAGCGCCTGGACCTCGGAACTCGAACTCAGACCGAGCGTGGAAACGTTCTGAGGCAGAGCAGCCCTCCCTTGAAGCCAGTGACGTAAGCTGTGTGTCATTTGGGCCGCAGAATACGGGAATTCGGCTGTGGGGTGGCGGGAAAGCGGGTGTTGGTAGTGCGAAAGTGACGTATGGTAACCTTGGATTGTCCGCAATTCCGGGCAACGGGAGGAGACCATGAAATCTGCCGTGCTTGCAGTTGTCTTTCTCACCGCGCTTTGGGCACGGGCTGAGGCGGCGGATCTCTACGTCGAACCCGCCCCGCAACCCACGCCGGCGCAGGTCGTCGAAAAGCGGTGGGAGTTCGTCATCGTGCCTTATCTGCTTGCACCGACCATCCAGGGGAATTCGCGGATCGGCAGGCTGCCGACCACGGATCTCGACGTCTCGCCCGGCACGATCCTGGAGAATCTCAAGTTCGGCGCGATGGGGCACTTCGAAGTGCTTTACGACAACCGCTTCGGGGCGACGTTCGATGTCGCCTATATGGATCTCGGCTCGAGCCGGACCTTTCCTGCGGTGGGCGGATCTGTCTCGGCAGGCGTGAAGCAGCTCGTGTCGGAAGCCTTTTTCGGCTACCGGTTCTACCGGGTCCCGCGCGCCTGGGCCGAGGTCTATGCGGGTGGCCGCTGATGGTACAACAAGCTTGAAGTCTCCGCATCCGTTCCCGGCAACAGCTTTTCCCGGGATATCACGGAAAGCTGGGTCGATCCGGTGATCGGTCTGCGCGGCCAGGTGTTCGTCGCCGACAAATGGTCTCTCTACGGCAGCGGCAACATCGGCGGTTTCGGCCTGGTCTCCGAATTCACCTGGGGGCTTCAGGGGGGCGTCGGTTACCATTTCAACGACCATTTCGCACTGCATCTGCAATACAAGGCTACAGGGGTCAACTACGACAACGATGAGAGCGGAAGCGGGGCCTTTTCCTACGACACCGTCACCCATGGTCCGATGATGGGTCTTGCCTACAGGTTCTAGTTTGTCACGACAAACCAGGTGAGCGGCCGATTCCGCGATCCTCAGGTTTCTTCGCTCAGAGAAATGTGCATGGTGTCTGAGTGTCGAAACGCCAAACGATCCGGTGCGGGCCGGAGTGCCGGGTGAGGATTGCCTGATGAACCGTTCTTTCTTTTTTGTCGCCGTTTTTATGCTTCTGTCCTCCGGTCAGGCATTCGCCCATGAGGCGGCCGGGTTCAGCGGCGGGTTCACGGCAGGGTTCCTGCATCCGATCCTCGGCTGGGACCATGTTGCCGCCATGGTGGCCGTCGGTCTCTGGGGCGGGCTTCTGGGCGCGCCTGCCATCTGGCTGCTGCCGATCGTGTTTCCGCTCGTCATGGCCATCGGCGGCGCAATGGGAATTGCCGGTGTGCCGCTGCCGGGCGTGGAAGTCGGGATTGCGGCTTCGGCCGTGGTGCTCGGTGTGCTGGTTGCCACGGGAGCCCGGCCGCCGATCTGGGTCGCGGCGATCATCGTCGGCGCCTTCGCCATCTTCCACGGCCATGCCCACGGCACGGAATTGCCCATCGCGGCGGACGCGATGGCCTATGCGGTCGGGTTCGTGCTCGGCACCGGGCTCCTGCATCTGACCGGCATCCTGTTCGGCACGGCGACAAGATGGAACACGGGCCGGATTGCCGTGAGATCTCTCGGCGGCGCGATTGCCGTCGCCGGTATGGCATTCCTGACCGGGATGGCATGAGGAGCCTGTCGAGAACCGGTCTTGCCGCGGCGGCCCTGGTCTCCGGCAGCCTGCCGGCCTTCGCGCATGCGCCGATCAAGGGGATCGGCACCTTCTATAACGGTGTCCTGCATCCGGTCCTGGTGCCAGGCCATCTGCTGCTGCTCCTGGCGACAGGTTTTTTCCTCGGCCAGTTCGCGCCGCGCTCCAGCCGGACCGCCCTGCCGGTCTTTGCCCTGGCGCTTGCGGCGGGCCTGGCAGTCTCGGCCTTCGAAGCGCCGGCTCTGCCGTCCTGGATGGTTTCGGGTCTCGCGCTGCTCGCCGGGCTCCTGGTGGCGCTGCGCTTCGAACCGTTTTCGGCTCTGGCGATCTGGCTCGCCCTGGTGGCCGGGCTGCTCGTCGGTCTCGATTCCGTGCCGGATGCCGGGGAGGGGGACAGAGCCTGGCTCGCCCTGAGCGGAACCGCCGTCGGCGGGCTGCTGCTCGTAATTTTCGCGGGCGGCGCTTCCGCCACGTTCAACCGGTCCTGGCAACCCATCGCGATCCGGGTCCTGGGCTCGTGGGTGGCGGCGAGTTCGCTTATGATGCTCACCTTCGAACTGACCGCAAGGAACGGTGCGGCATGAGCCTGATCAGACGCCTTGTTTCGGAACCTCTCACCCAGTTCCTGCTGATCGGCTGCCTAGTCTATGGCGGTTATCTTTATCTTGCGCGGGATGTGGCCGCGCCCGAGGGCGGAAAAATCGTCGTCAGCGAAGGACGCATCGCGCAATTGCGCGCGTTCTTTGCCAAAACCTGGCAACGGCCGCCGACCGAAGACGAACTCGAGGGCCTGATCGAGGGCTACATCAAGGAAGAGATCTTCTACCGGGAGGCCGTCCGCCTCGGCTTCGACAAGGACGACACGATCGTCCGCAGGCGCATGCAGCAGAAGATGGGCTTTGCGATGGAGCCCTCCGAAAGCGCCCTGACGCCGAAGCCTGGCGAACTGGAAGCTTTTTTCAAGGAGACCGCGGATCAGTTCAGGGTTCCGGCGCGCCTCTCCTTCGAGCAGATCTTCTACGATCCGGCAGGCGTCCCGCAGGCCGATCTGGAAGACCGCATCCGCAGCGACCTTGAGCGCCTTCGTTCCGGTCAGGCGGAAGACCCCGTGGAGCTGGGGGATCGTTCCCTGCTGCCGCTCGCGATCGACGAGGTTTATCTGCCGCAGGTGGCGGGAAGTTTCGGCGAGGACTTCGCAAGGACCCTCGAAAAGACCGCGGCAGGCGCATGGACGGGACCGCTGCGCTCCGCCTACGGACTGCATCTGGTGCGGATTTCCCGGTTCGAACCGGCGCATTTACCGGCTTTCGACGATGTCAGCGGCGATGTGCGGTTCGAATGGGAAAGCCTGCGCCGGGCGGAGATCGCGGAGGAAAATTATCAGAAGCTCCGTTCGTCCTACGACATCGAAATCAAGCCGGTGCCGGAAGACGGTCCATCCGGCGGGGACGGGTCACCGGCGGCCGGCCGGCCGGGAGCCGGGCCGTCATGATGTCCGGGTTGCGAAAAATCCTCACCGCGTTTTTCTGCGTCCTGCTTCTGGGCTCAGGCGCGGGCGCGCACGCGCTCAGACCGGCCTTCGTGCTGCTGAATGAAACGGAACCGGGACATTTCGACGTGACCTGGAAGGTGCCGTCCGACGGCGTAAAGCCGCTCGCGCTGAACCTCCTGCTGCCCACAGAATGTGAAAACACGCGCGCGCCGGCGGCAGACGACAGGTTCGCCACGCTGACGCTCAGATGGACCATTTCGTGCAAGGGCGGGCTGAATGGCCGCCGGATCGGGATCGAGGGATTGTCGGCCGCTTACACGGAAGCCCTCGTGCGGGTCGAACGTGGCGACGGAACGGTGCAGACGGCGCGGCTGACGCCGGACTTTCCCTCCGTGGAGATCACTGCCGCGCCGACAACGCTCGGGACCGCGCGGACCTACTTCCTCCTCGGCGTCCAGCATATCCTGCTCGGCCTCGATCACCTGATGTTCGTGCTGGCGCTACTGCTTCTGATCGGTAGGCCGCGGACCCTGGTTGCCACAGTGACCGCTTTCACCGTCGCGCATTCCATCACGCTCGCCTTCGCGGCACTCGGCCTGGCCCAGGCTCCGCAGGCGCCCGTCGAGGCGTTGATCGCGCTCAGCATCGCCTTCGTCGCCTCGGAAATCATCCGCAAGGAGAGGGGCTACAGGGATCTTTCCAGCCGTTCACCCTGGATCATCGCCTTCCTGTTCGGACTTCTGCACGGTTTCGGCTTCGGCGGCGCGCTGAAAGAGATCGGCCTGCCACAGAAGGATGTGCCGCTGGCGCTTCTCACCTTCAATCTCGGCGTCGAGGCCGGCCAGCTCGCCTTCATCTTCGTCGTGCTTCTGGCGGGCGCGTGTCTCGGATTGCTGGTGCCCGTGAAGACGCGCGCCTGGCGCTATCCGGTCAGCTACGTCATCGGGTCCGTGTCGGCCTTCTGGTTCGTCTGGCGCGTGGCGTCGTTTTAGTTTTCCCATTATTGCGGGGTTGGAGTTCTTGAAGGCCTTGCTGCAAGCGCACGTCTCCTGCTTGAACCCAGGCAATCGCATTTGGCAGTGCCTGGCTCCCTCTCCCATTGGGAGAGGGGTGGGGTGAGGGGTTAAAACGTTGCAAAAGCACTGAGAGGTCTAAACCCCTCACCTGGAGCTGCGCTCCGACCTCTCCCAATGGGAGAGGTTACAGGAGCCTATTTCAGCCGTTTTCGATCAAATGCGATGACCCTGTCCCGTAAGGGGGAAAGGGGGGACGCCATTTCCGCGATTGTGGCAATCATTTCACCTAGCGGCAAACGCTGGTTTCTTTCCGGAAGCTCCCTTGCTTCAGAAGCGATTGACAGCCTTTAAAGAAACTATATAACTAGAAATATAGTTATATTGAATGAGGCCGGGATGGATCTGGAAGAAGCTGCGCAAGGGTTTGCCGCGCTGGGCTCGGAAGCCCGGCTGCAGGTCGTGCTGACGCTGGTCAAGGCGGGCAACAAGGGGCTGACGGTCGGGGGCATCCAGTCCCGCACCGGGATGGCCGCCTCGACGCTCGCCCATCATCTGAGGTTCCTGTCCTCGGCCGGGCTGGTGGAGCAGGAAAAGGACGGGCGTTCGGTGATCAACCGGGCGGCCTTCGGCCACCTGGAAAACCTGGCCGGTTACATCCTGAAGGAATGCTGCGCGGAGGAAAACGGCTGCGGTGCGCCGGTGGCGGAAGAGGAGACTTTGGATGGCTGATACCCTGGAGACGCAAGGATTGTCAGGCGATGCGGCAAGCTGCTGCGCGCCGAAAACGGCCTGTTGCGCGGTGCCGGAACCGAAATGGTCTTGGAAGAGGATTCCCGGCCGGCAATATCTCCTGTCGACATGGACCATCGTCCTGGGGGCGCCGCTCCTGGTCCTGATCCTCGACCAGCCGCAATTCGTCAGCTTTGTGTCTTTCGCGGTGAAGGCCTTTCTGGGAACGCTTCCCTATATCGCCTTTGCCGTGGCGCTGATCGCCTGGCTCAAGGCGGCGGGGGCCGAAGCCGCCATCGGCCGGGCATTCGAAGGCAGGGAAACGGTGGCGATCGTGCTCGCGGCACTCTTCGGTGGGCTGGCGCCGTTCTGCTCCTGCGAGGTCATTCCCTTCATCGCCGGGCTGCTGGCGGTTGGGGCGCCGCTTTCGGCCATCATGGCCTTCTGGCTGTCCTCTCCGCTGATCGATCCGCCGACGCTCTTGATCACCGCCGGGGCGCTCGGCTGGCCGTTTGCGATCGGCAAGGCAGTCTTCGCGGTATCTCTTGGGCTCTTCGGCGGGACGGCCGTCGCGTTCGCCCTGCGGGCGGGGCTCTTTGCCGATCCGGTGAGGTCGGGGTCTGTTTCGAGCGGTTGCGGCTGCGGAACTTCGCCGAAGACCGGCCGGCCGGTCTGGTTCTTCTGGCAGGAGCATGAGCGGACGGCGAAATTCGGCAGCGAGCTGAAGGCCAATGCGCTCTTCCTGGTGAAGTGGCTGGCGCTTGCCTATGTGCTGGAGGCAGCTCTGGTCACCTATGTACCGGCGGACCTGATCGCCGCAGCTGTCGGCGGGGGCGGGGCGGGGTCGATCGTGATTTCGGCGCTGGTCGGCATGCCCGCCTATCTCAACAGCTACGTGGCGCCGCCGCTGCTGGCGGGCCTGATGGAGCAGGGCATGAGCGCCGGCGCGGCCATGGCCTTCATGATCGCCGGCGCCGTCAGTTCGATCCCGGCCATGGCGGCGGTCTGGTCGCTGGTCAAGCCCCGGGTCTTCGCCGCCTATCTCGGCCTCGGTTTCCTGGGAGCGGTGTTCTCGGGTCTGATCTTTCAGCTTGTCATGTAGGGGATGTCCCATGCGCACACATGTCTCGGTAACGGTTGAACCGCATGAGGACACGGCCCGGAAACTGCTGGTGCCGGTCGGCCTTCCGACCCCGCACCAGATGCCTGTGCGGTTTGACGTGAGCGGAGGCACGGTCTCCCTTACCGGCGAACGCACCACGGGGCAGATGGTGGCGGTGGTGATGCCGGAACCCGGCCGGAAAGTCGAAGTCAGCTACGCATATGCGGACCGCGGTCCGGGCTATCCGGACCAGATCTTCGTTCCCCACAGAAACCGCTATACCAACGCAGCCCATGCCCTCGTCGAGGATGCGATCCGCATCTCCGAAGCGCAGCCGGACGGTCATGCGGCTATTCAGGCGCTGGTCAATGCGGCGGCGGAGAAGTTCCGCTACGCTCATCCCGAGGTCCGCTTCAACGACGGATGCGAGGAGGTGCCTTATCTCGCCTGCGGACTGACCGAGGGCTCCTGCGTCGACATCAACACCTATCTGATCGCTTCCTTAAGGTCCGCCGGGTTCGAGGCCGGGTACATCACCGGCTATTTCTTCCCCGAGGAGAAGAACGGCTGTTGCGACGATGCCCATTGCTGGGTAGTGACCCGCCACCAGGGCGTGGTGCTGGAATGGGATATCGCCCATCACCTGAAGATGGACATGCGGGACGTCTGCTGCGGGCTCAATCCCAAACCCGGCGACCGGGTGGCGGTCGCCCATTCCATGGGGCTCGATTTTCCCGAACTCGGCATTTCCCGCACGAAGCTGATTTCGGAACCGGCCTGGATTATGGAAGACGGCCGGCTTGAACAGGCCGATATCATCATCCGCCGTCAGATCATTGGCGAGGCCGCGGCAGCCTGAGACACCGTGTTTTCCGAAAAGCCGTGCGACATGAAACCGCCACTGTGACGAAACCGGACAGTCCCGAATGTCGAAAAGGCGACAGTTGAGCGCCTGAAATTCCGTATTTCCGTGCAATATCGACTGGCTTGCTATTTGCACGTTGGCCCTCAGACACTTTTGACACGTTTGGGGACCGACCCGATGGCATTCACCTCTTTGTGCAATACAAGCGACGTCAGCGAAGGCGGCATGGGCTTTTTCCGGGCCGGCAAGAAGAGCGTTCTTCTGGTCTGGCCGACCGGCGGCGAACTCAAGGCGTTTCGGGGCCGCTGTCCCCATGCGGACGTTCCGTTGGATGAGGCCTGTTTCGACGGGCAGACGGTCACTTGCCCGCACCACAACTGGGGTTTCGACGGCGCCAGCGGCAAGTGCGTGACCCATGTCGTGCCGAATGTCCTTCATCCCTATCCGCTGCAGATCGAGGGCGACGAAATCCAGGTCGATGTCGGTCCCGTGCGGAAGCCGACCGGTCCGGCGAATGGCTGAAGGTCCCGCGCGATGAATTCGGACGAATGGGTCATCTGGAACGGCTCGATGGGCGTTCTCGACATGGTCAGGATCGGCCGGGTCGAGGAGGACGCGGCCAGAAGCGCTTATCTGGCGGAGCCTTATGAGGTCGTCGGGCCATTCAGCTTCGACGAGCTGAAAGGGGAGGGCCGCATTGCCTTCGGCGAATGCGTCGTCATGTCACGTGAGAGATGGCAGGCCGATCAGGTCAAACTGCGTATCGAGGCGCGGGAAAAACGCCGGGCGTTCCTCGCACGGTTCGAAGATCGCGACGACGATGAGGAAGCCCGTCTTGCCCTCGAGCTGCCGGAACAAGGGCGGCTTGAGCCGGACGAGATCAACGCGGCTTTCCGGCGGCTCGCCAAGGCGGCCCATCCGGATGCCGGCGGCAGCAGCGAAGCCTATCGCCGGATTTCGGAAGCGCGCGACATGCTGCTGAAACAATTCGGGTACGCGGCCTGACGGGTAACACGAACAGAGGACTGAAACAGATGGCTCGCAGTTTGACAGCTTATCTGGAGCACGACCGGGTCCCGGACTTCGGTGCGCTTCAGGCCAGTCTCAAGGCGTTGAAACTTCCGCTGGCGCTGGATCCGGACTATGCACCGTTCGAGACGGCAGGCTATCTGCCCTGCACGCTCGATGGCGAAGACGCGGGGTTCGACCTGCGGTTCAAGGAGCTTGCCGTGGGTGTGGAGGCATGGCCGCTTCTGCAGTCCAATCTCGGCACGCGCGACGCGGTGATGACGTTCAAATGGGGCGGGGACCCGCGTGAGGATGCCGCAGCGTCGTTCGTCTGCGCAGCTCTCGCGAAGGATTTCGACGCCGTCATCCAGGACGGCGAGGAGGACGAAGTCCTGAGCGGCGAAGATCTGCTCACCCGCGCCAGAGCCGTTCTCGAATAGCGGTCCCTGGCCCATGGATCGGAATGCGCCGAAAACCGGTACCGGGCCGCATGACATTGCAGGCGATGTTTCGGGGCGGCCCGCTCTGGTCATGGCGAACAGCTTTCAGCTTCTGGTCCTGCGGCAATTCCACCGCCCGTCGGCGCCGCCGGCCTTCGCGTTCATCGACCAGTTTCTGTTCCGCCGTCCGGACCGGCCGAGCCGTCATGGCACGGCGTTCGAGCTCACCTTTGTGCCCGAGATCGTCGCCTGGCTGATCGGCGAAGCCGGGGCACCGTCCTTCAGGGACGCGGCGGGCCGGCCGTGCCGCAATCCGGACTGGCCGGTGTTGGGCTGGCGGACGGAAGACCGGCTCTGGCCGGAGGAGATCCGGACCGTCGAATGGTATGCGGAGGCCGTCTTTCCCGACGCAACCCTGTGGGTCACCTTTCTCAACCGCTGGCGGGAGCGGCTGGAGCGTCTGACGGATAAGGCGGCAGCGTCGTGATGCGGCTGTCGGTCTTCGGATAGCCGACGGTGAAGTGATAGAGCGACTGGAAGGTTGTGTCCTTCAGGCCGAGCGCGCCATGGAAGTCGTCGTCGAAGAAGCAGCCGATGCCCGTGCCGCGGAACCCGGCGGCTTCGGCCTGGAGATAGAGAACCTGGCCGAGCAGCCCGGCCTCGAAATGCAGGCTGCGATAGGCATGCGGATCCCGGCCGATAGGGGCGTCGTATTCGCCCAGCATGCCGAGCGAGAAGCAGCCGTCGCTGGCAATCCACTGTCCGCAGCTCACCATGCGCGCGATATGGCGCTTGTCGCCTTCCACAAGCCGGTAGAGCGGCAGATGCTCCGGTGCGCCCTCGACCTTTTGCCAGCCGAATTGGGGGTCGAGCAGGGCTTTCAGCCTTTCGGCCGCCTGCCCGTGCCGGGGCAGGGCATAAACGCCGGGTTCCAGATCCTTAACGCGGATGACAAAGAGAACTGGATGGAGACGCGGGGCCGATCCGAGCGGGCTGAAGGGACCTCCCTCCCGCGGCAGCAGCGCGTCGAGCATGGCGAAGAAACTCTCCTTCGGCATTTCGGTGCGCGCGTCGAAGCGCTGCGCGCTGCGGCGCTGCAGGAAGATGTCGCCACAGGGCAAGGTCTGACCTTCTCCCGGCATCGGTTTCCGGGAGGGGTCTGCTGGATCGGGACCCGTGCCGCGACCGCCGGGCTCGCCCGTCGCGCAGGAGGCTTCAGCGGCTTCGCCGATGATCGGCCAGCGATACATGGGATGCGGGTCAAGCGTGTTCGCCTGGCCGTACCAGTCCGCCTCTTCGATGTCCGGGAGAACGGGGCGAGGGCGCTGTCCTGCATCGGCAGCCGTGATCGCGATCAGCGCTTCGGGGTCTTCCGCTTCGGCACCTTCGAAATCCGCATGCCTGCCGGTTCCCAACAGGGTTGGGAGACAGGACGCCGTCAGCGGCGCGACAAGGTCCGTGCGCCAGCCCAGGGCCGCCGCCGCGTAGCCCAGCGCCCCCAGTGCGTGTCCGGTATCCAGAAGGCAATAGCGGAATGCGCGTTCGCCGTATTTCCAGGCCTCGCGCCAATGAATGGAGGTCAGGCCGATCCAGAGGCCCGGCTCAGAATCTGGTTGCCGCGCATGAAGGCAGCGGCGTTCCAGAGCGTGTTCGCGCGGCAGGTAGTGATAGAGGCCGTCCTCAAGGTCGGGCAGACCCCGGACGATCGCATAGACCTCGGTCGGGTGAAGATTGCCGCTTGAGGGATTGCAACGCAGGGCCCATCTGTCGGGTCCGTATTCCTTCCAGGCCGCCAGCCCGAACGCATAGCGCAGGAGAGACCCGAGCGTCTCCAGAGTGATGCGGTGCGCGAAAACCTTGCCCGCCTGGAAAAGATCGCCGAACGGGGCTGTCAGTTCCGTTGCCGGCAGGGCGAGGGAAATGCGCGGCGCTCCGTCGAACTCCCGGAACGGCTCGGGCTGGGCGTCCCAGTCCAGCGTGCCGGGACCGGCGGCATAGCCCTTCAGCGAATGTTTGGTGCGCTCGTGATAGGCGCGAACGATCTCGGTGGGGCTCAGGCGCCGGGGTGTCATGTCATTCATTGGCAAAAAACCGACATTTTTTTCGTTTCAGGGTTTCGACGTGTCCGGGACAGGACATTGGCGTCAGCATGCGAAGGAGCGTTGTTCAACGGCCGGTCGCCGGTTCACTCTGGGGAGATCGTTCGGCTGGCGGACTGGCCGCAGGGCGAAGGACAGGCGCGTGAACGGGGAGGGGGGGCGGCCGCATCCTAGAAGCCTACGGCGAGCGTATCGGGGCGATAGCCTTCCTCGCGCAGCACCTGGTCCACGGCCCGGCGGGAGAGCATCAGCTTGTAGTGGGCAACCAGGTTTTCCGGTAGATGGATGCCTGTCTTGTCGGCCCAGAATTCCACGTAGAACAGAATGGGATCGACGACGGAATAGCTGCCGAGAACATATTCGTCCGGCGCGATCTGATCGTTCAGAACGGCGAAGCATTTCTCGATCAGCGTTCGCCCGTAAGCCTGAATTTCCTGGTGTTTATCAGTGCTCTGGCAAAAGGCGTTGGGGGAAAAGATCCGGGCAAAGCCCTGTCCGTGCACCGTACCGACGACATAGGCCATGAGTTCGATGGCCTGCGTTTCCAGGCCGATATCGTCCGGCCAAAGCCCGGCGCGGGGATGTCTGCGGCCCAGCCAGTAGGCGATCGCCTGGACTTCGGTGAGCGCCGTTCCGTCCGGCCGGACAAGTGTCGGAATGGTCGATTTCGGATTGATCGCCACATAATCCGGTTTGAAATGATCGCCGGCCGGGAGGCTGACGATATGCGCCTCGAAAACCGCTTCCAGTTCTTCCAGGATGATATGGATGGCCGTGGTGCAGGAGCCCGGCGCCATATAGAGTTTCATATTCGCCATGAACGGCACGCCTCGTTTGCTTCCTCAAGGAGGCAGCGCCGTCCTGTCGGCATGACGCTCCCCGCTCAAGAGACGCAAATCGCGCGCCAGTTTCGCCTTCAGGCCCGTTTGCGGCTGAACACCATCTTCTGGTTGGCGAGCCGGTCGTGGGATCCGATCCAGGCATAGGCGAGCAGGGCCGGCTCCAGCTTCGAGACGGTGATGCGGTGCATGTGCTCGGGCGGGTTGAAGATCATCGAGCCCGGGGCATAGACCCCCTGGTGGTTTTCCGAGACCGCGCCGGACAGGCAGACATAGCTCTCCGAAATGCCGTTATGGGCATGGGCGGGATAGGTGCATCCGGGGGCGAAAAGCACGAGGCCGAGGATTATTTCGGTGGTCAGGACCGGGCCGTTGGGCCCGCAGATCTCCGCATAGGCATAGGTCCTGTCCAGCCCGCGCGGCACCTTCTCGTAGCCGTATTGCCAGATCAGATGATCCTGAACGCTCTCGATCGACCGGATGAGAGGCGCGGTCCGTTCCTGTTTGCCTTCGTTGAGAGCGCGTCTCAAATGCGCGGTCACGGGTTTTTGCGCCGGTGCATCGAAGCGGATTTCGGCGTTGGATTTTTTGACGCGGCTGACGGCCTCGCGCACACAGCGCTGATGCGCGCGGATCCTGTCGCTGCCGCCGGAAGGCAGGAAGCGGTAGGTCTCGTAGAATTCGCGCAGCACGTAGCCCCAGTCCGGATAATCCGACAGGCGTCGGTGAGCCAGGGACCGTTCAAGGGAATTGCCTTCATCCAGCACGGCGTGTCCTCCCGGGCATGAAGAATGTTGTTATTCTGAAATCCTACATGATCGCAGAGATTTGGCTTCTCTCTTTGCGTCAGTCGGAAATACATAACCGGCATGCGCCGGTTGCGGCGGAAGGTCTCTTGCGATTGGCGATGAGACAGCTAACCTGCACGCACTCACCGCAGGACAATTCTCATGACGATACTTGTCGCCGGAGCCGGAATTTCCGGACTTTCCACCGCCTGGGCCCTGACGAAACGGGGCGTTCCCGTCACGCTTCTGGAGCAGGGCCCGATTCCCAATCCACTCTCGGCCTCGGGCGACCAGCACCGTATCATCCGCCGGGCCTATGGCGGCCAGGGCGGCTATCAGCGCCGCATCGGCGATGCCTATGCGGCCTGGGACGAAATGTGGTCCGATCTCGGTGAGAAGCATCTTGTCGAGACCGGTTTCATGCTGCTGTCGCAGCAGCCGGGCGACGGCGCGGATGTCTACCGCGAAGGTCTGGTAGAGGGCGGTTATCCGTTCGAACAGCTTTCGCCCGAGGAAACGGCAGAACGTTTTCCTTTCGTCGATCCCGCGACCATTCGCTACGGCGCGCTCAGCGACGAGGGCGGGGTACTGCTTTGCCAGAAGATCGCGTCAAGCCTGCGCGGCTGGCTGATCGCCAACGGAGCAACCGTCCTGGAAAAGTCCAGAGTGAGCGCGGTCGATACGGCGGCAGGCTCTGTGACGCTCGCGGACGGCTCGACCTTAAACGGGGACCATGTGGTCGTGACGGCCGGGGCCTGGACCCTCGGCCTGTTCCCGAAACTGGACCAGAGCCTGACCACCTACCGGACGGCGGTGGTTTATCTGACGCCGCCGGACGATCTGAAGGATGCCTGGGCGCGCAGCCCGGCCATTCTGGATCCGGGCGGGACGATCGACGGCTATGTGCTGCCGCCGGTGCCGGGTACCGGGCTGAAATTCGGCGCGGGCATTCACAGGTACGAGGCGCGGCCGGATCAGGATCGGACGGCGAAAGTGGGCGAGGGTGAAACGCTGCGCGATTATTTCTCGCCGCCCTTCGGAAGGATCAAAGACTACCGCGTCGACGACGTGGTGACCTGCGCCTATACATTCACTGCAGACGAGCATTTCTTCGTGACGACGCAAGACAGGGCGACCGTCGTTTCGGCCTGTTCCGGACATGGCTACAAGTTCGGCGCCGTGGTCGGGCAGAAGCTGGCGGAGGGCATCATGTCCAGGGACATGGAGACCGCGCGGGTCTGGCTGGAAGCGCGGGATTGAAAACACGCGGGGCCGCGCGCCATGCGGGGAGTTCCCCGCGGGTGCGCGGCCCGTTGCTGTGTCCGTTTTACGCGCGGGTGGTGATCATCCGGATCAGGCTGCGGTCCTTGAGCGCGAAATGGTGATAGAGAGCGCCGATCACATGGAGCGCGATCAGGATGATGAAGGCCGGTTTTGACAATTCGTGCAATTCGCCTGCCGCACGCACGCCGCCGAACCATGCGGCCAGGCCCGTGATCGGCACGACGATCATCAGCAGGTAAAGCAGACCGTGAACCGCCTTGGCGGCAAGTTCCTGCGCCTTGGAAGACGGGACGGGTGCCGGAACGCCGTAGACGGCCCGGACGATCAGACGGATGACGGTCAGGACGAGGATGGAAATGCCGACCCAGATATGCGCATTGCCCATGAAGGCGGTCATGGCATCGGGCGTGCCGCCGTCGCGCAGGGCGCGGCCGAGATCGTGCATGCTTTCGCCGAAGATGAGCTGGAACACGATCAGGGCGGCAATCACCCAGTGAAGAAGGATATGCACGGGGCTGTAGGAAGCTGGCTCGGTCTTGGACATGGCTTGCTCGGCTCCTTCAAGAAGGGAAAGGTTCGGTTGGGATAGGCAGACCTGTTCTGCCACATTCATATGACAGGTGGTATCGAGATTGTGTAACAGGTGGTAACAGGGTGTGACAGAGGGCCAGCGGGTCGTGCTCGGGGATGCGAGAGGGGAGCTATGACGGTTGAAATCAGAACCTTGACCGGCGATGACCTGAAAAAGGCCCTGAACGATCTCGCCCGTCTGAGGATCGCCGTCTTCCGGGACTGGCCCTATCTTTATGAGGGCTCGCTGGACTATGAGGCCGGATACCTCAAGCGCTACGCCGAGGCGGACGGTGCCGTCATCGTGGGGGCTTACGACGGCGAGAAGCTCGTCGGCGCTGCGACCGGCGAACCCCTGGGCGGAGAGCTGGAAGCCTTCCAGGCGCCGCTGCAGGCGCGCGGCTATGCTCCGGAGAAGATCTTCTACCTGGCTGAATCCGTGCTCGATCCCGCCTATCGCGGCAGGGGGATCGGTCACCGCTTCTTCGACGAGCGCGAAGCCCATGCGCAACGGCTCGGATTTGACGAAACCGCCTTTTGCGCCGTCATCCGGCCGGACGACCATCCGCTGAAGCCGGCCGGTTACCGGCCGCTCGATGCCTTCTGGCGCAAGCGCGGCTACGAGAAGCTGGACGGCGTTATCGTGCGTTTTCCCTGGACGGATGTCGGCGAGACGAAGGAAACGGAAAAGCCGATGCAGGTCTGGCACCGGGTTTTGCGCTAGGTTGTCGTGACAAATTAACGATTGTCACGACAACCAAAGGCCTTTCGACGGGACAGCCGGATAAAACGCGGCCGGCCCGCATCACATCAGCGACTGGGAAGCGTCTCTCACGCTGCGGGTCGCGGAATCGATCTGCGAGGTTGCCGTCGAGATCGCCTGCATGTTCGTCGTGATCAGTTCCACCCCCTGGGCGGCGGACTGCATGTTGGACGAAATGTCGTTGGTGACGGCGGCCTGTTCTTCCACGGCGGAGGAGATGCTTGCGGCGATCTCACCGATGCTGCGGATGACGGACATGATCGACTCGATCGCCTCGACGGCGCTTTCCGTCGTCTGCTGAACCGAGTTGACCTGGGCCGATATCTCTTCCGTTGCCTTGCTGGTCTGCGAGGCGAGGCTCTTGACCTCGGAGGCGACGACCGCAAAGCCCTTTCCGGCCTCGCCGGCCCGTGCCGCCTCGATGGTGGCGTTCAGGGCCAGAAGGTTTGTCTGGTCGGCAATGCCGTCGATCAGCTCGATCACCGAACCGATGGTTTTCGCGTCTTCGGAAAGACCCGACATGATGCCGCTGGAGCGTTCCGCCTCGCCGATCGCGTTATTGGAGACTTCCAGCGCGGTACTTACCTGGCGGCTGATTTCCTGAATGGAGGCGACCAGTTCCTCGGCGGCGGCCGCAACGGTCTGGACGCTTGAGGAGGTCTGCTCGGAAGCGGAAGCGGAACTGGTGGCCTGTTCGGAAGTCGCGGAAATCGCCTGGGCGATTTCCGACAGATCGCCGTCGATCCGTTGCTGGACGTCCCTGCGCCGGCGGCTTTCCATCACACGTTCGGTGATGTCGGTCGCGAATTTGACGACCTTGAACGGCCGTCCGGCGGCATCCAGGATGGGATTGTAGGTCGCCTGGATCCAGATTTCCTTGCCGCCCTTGCCAATCCGCTTGAACTCGTCCGCCTGATACTTGCCCGCTGCGAGATTTTCCCAGAAGAGGCGGTATTCGTTGCTGTCCCGATACTCAGGCTCGACAAACATGCCATGGTGCTGGCCCTTGATTTCGTCCAGCGAATAGCCCATCGCGTTGAGGAAGTTCTCGTTGGCATCCAGAATGGTGCCGTCCAGATCGAAATGGATCACCGCCTGGGAGCGGTTCATCGCGTTCACCTGACCTTCGAAATCGGCATTCCGGCGTTTTTGTTCCGTGATGTCGGACGCGATCTTGACGACCTTGACGACCTTGCCGGCGGAATTCGTGACCGGATTGTAGGACGCCTGGATCCAGACTTCCTTGCCACCCTTGCCGAGGCGCAGATATTCGGCCGCCTTGAACTCGCCACGCGCGAGATCATGCCAGAAGTCCTGGTATTCACCGCTTTGGGCATAATCCTGATCGACGAACATCCGGTGATGCTGGCCCTGAATTTCCTTGAGGGTGTAGCCCATGGCATTCAGGAAGTTTTCGTTCGCCGTCAGAATCCTGCCGTCCGGCGTGAATTCGATCATCGCCTGGGAACGGCTGAATGCATCGACCACTGCCTTCCAGGAATTGCTGCTAAAGAACGTCATGGTCTCCCTCCAGACACGAGTGCTTTGACTTAATGGATAAATAAAACGCAAAAAGTAAATAAAAACCTGCATAAATTATCTAAACAACTACGTAAAGTTCGGTATTTCTCTCTGCATAAATACCAGTAGTTGAATTATTTCTTCTTATTTACATTAATAAACTCTCACGTGTAATTCATACTCGCAAGATCTAGGTATTTTTACCAATGTGAAAACTTGAGATTTTCTTTCGAGTGCATAGAATCGTGCGCAGGCGTCGAGTGAGTCGGGCCTGATGATTCCTTCAATTCCTATCCGGCCTGCCTGGTGCGAAGCTTGCTGTGCAAACCGGGATGGGGAATGCGCCCGATGCCGCGAAGGGCGGGTGCAGTCGGGAACCGCACCCGGGAGAAACATGGCCGGTCCAAAAAGGCCCTATTTCAGCGTCCAGCGGATGGTGACATTGGCGCCGACGGTTTCCTCGCCAGCCTCGACTGGTACGGTGTCGGCCTTGGCCATCATCATGCTCTCCGTGCGCAGCATCAGCGGACGGGGCATCTGGGTGCCGGTTTCGGTGATGGAGGCGATGGCGCCGAGTTCCACACCGGCTGCCGCGGCGAAGACCTCCGCCTTGTGGCGGGCGGCTTCAACCGCCTTCTTGCGGGCCTCGTCCAGCTTTTCCTCCGGATCGCTGACTTCGAAGCGGACGCCGTCCACGGAATTGGCACCGCTCTCCACGACGAGCGTCAGGAGGCTGCCGAGTTTTGCCAGATCGCGCACATTGACCTCGACGCCGTTGCGGATCTCGTAGCCAGTGATGTCCGGCTGACGGCCGGACGAGTCCGTGATCCGTTCGTAGCGCGGATAGATGCCGAAGCCCCGCGTCTGGATATCTCTCGCCTCGATGCCCTGGTCCTTGATCGCTGCGATCACCTTGGCAATCGCGGCCGAATTTTCAGACAGGGCATCAGACGCCGTCTTGGAGGTTGTGACCACATTGGCGCTGATCACGGCCATGTCGGGGGCGACCGACACGGTTCCCCGGCCTTCCATGGTGATCGAACCGGCCGGGGCAACGTCCTGGGCCAGCGCGGGGGCGGCGCCGGCAAGGGCTGCGCAGAGGCCGGCCGCAAGAGCGATGTTGCGGGTGAACGAAAGGCTGCGTCCGGGCAGCCGGGAGGGCAAAGTCAACATGGGGCGTTTCCTTTCATGAGCTGTCATTGAGCCGGAACATTCTCCGCCATTGCGGCGGGGTCAAGGCTTTCCGGTTCAGCTTCCGTTCATGTTCCAGGACCTTGCCGGATCAGTCCGCCTTCGCCTCTGCGGAACCTGTCCCCAGGCCGACGTCGCCGGTCTGCGACAGGAGAACCGCAATCGGCCGGGAGGCTTCGAAGCGGGCGCAGACGATGACGATCATCACGGTGAGCGGCACGCAGAGCACCATGCCGACAACGCCCCAGATCGCGCCCCAGAAGGCAAGCGACAGCATGATCACCAGGCCGGACAGGTTGAGATTGGACCCCATCAGCCGGGGTTCCACGAAGTTGCCGATGGAGAACTGGATGATGCTGAGGCCGGTCGCAATGGCGATGAACGGGCCCAGCGTGTCGTAATAGACGGCCGCCAACAGGCTCGGGAAGATCACCCCGATGAGCGAACCGATGGTCGGAATGTAGTTGAGCAGGAAGGCGATGAAGCCGAAAAGCGCCGCGTAGGGCAGGCCGATGGCGATCAGGATGAGGCTGGTCAGCACGCCGGTTGCGATGGAGACCGTCGTCTTGATCGAGAAATAATGCATGATCGAGCGGTTGATCTCCGCGCGCATGGCAAAGGCGGACTGGGCCCGTTCGGGATTGGGGAACAGGCGCTCGAACTTCCGGTCGAAGGTGGATTGTTCGAGAAGCAGGAACAGCACGTAGATGAAAACGAGGCTGGCCGAGCCCGCGATCGTGGTCACCAGGCTGGCGCCGGCCGTCACCATGCGCGGCACGACGGAATCCGGAAAGAGGTCCTTCAGTTCGACAGGGTCGTTCAGGTGGAAATGGGACGATGCCTCATTGAAAAGCTCTTCCAGCCGCCTCTGGTAGGTGGGGGCGTCCTGGGCAAGCTGGGTGAGATTGAAGGTCACGATGTCGAGCACGAAGGTGCCGACCGCGAAGATGGTCATGAGCGCGAAAGAAAAGGCGAGGAAGCCGGGGATCCGCCAGTTGCCGATCCGGATATGCGCAAAGACATGCGACAGCGCGTTGATCATGTACCAGACGATCAGCGCGATGACGAACGGCAGGAGCAAAGGCCGGCCGACGACCAGCAGCCATCCGATCATGCACACCAGCATGATACTCAGCGCGACGGACAAAAGCGGTGATCGCATGACGGCTCCGGCAGGTGAATCGGGCTGGACTTTCAAGACATTTAGACCCGAAACCTCGCGCGAACGGAACCGGTTTTTGCCTGAAATCTCGGCAAATGAGGCGGGATCCAAGCCTGAAAAGCCATTTCCCAGTCCTTTTTCCCCGAGAGGCCGCAAAGCCCTTGCTCCGGAAAATTGCCGTGGTATAGGGAAACCTGACGCACACGCTGCTCTCACTTAAGGGCACAGCCGAAGCGCACGGGCCTGTAGCTCAACTGGTTAGAGCCGTCCGCTCATAACGGATTGGTTGGGGGTTCGAGTCCCTCCGGGCCCACCATTTTCCCTTTTATCCAGATCTTTCCCTAAACCACGACCTCAAGCTCTTCCTGCGCGCCGACGCCGAACACGCGTTTGTAGCGGGCGATCTGGTCGGCGGGGCCCATGGCCTTGTTCGGGTTGTCGCTGAGCTTCACCGTCGGGCGGCCGTTGGCGGCGATGGCCTTGCAGACCAGGGAGAAGGGGGCGAGGGCGTCGTCGGGCGTGAGGCCGCGGAAGTCGTTGGTGAGAAGCGTGCCCCAGCCGAAGGAGGTGCGGACGCGGCCGTGGAACTGTTTGTGCAGTTCGACGATCTTGTCCGTATCCAGGCCGTCGGAAAAGATGACGAGTTTCTGGGTCGGGTCCTCGCCCCGGGAAAGCCACCAGTCGATGGCGGTTTCGGCCCCCTTGGCCGGATCGCCTGAATCGATGCGGATGCCCGTCCAGCTCGTCAGCCAGCCGGGAGCACGATCGAGGAAGCCTTTGGTGCCGTAAGTATCCGGCAGGATGATGCGCAGGTTGCCGTCGTGCTCCTCGTGCCAGTCGCGCAGCACGTCATAAGGAGCCTCGGCAAGCTGCTCGTCGGTTTCCGCCAGCGCGGAATAGATCATCGGCAGCTCATGGGCATTGGTGCCGACGGCCTCCAGATCGCGGTGCATGGCGATATGGCAGTTGGAGGTACCGGTAAACTTGCCGCCCAAGCCTTCGGTCATCGCCTGCACGCACCAGTCCTGCCAGAGATAGGAGTGGCGGCGGCGGGTGCCGAAATCGGCGATCCTGAGGCCTTCGAGCGGCTGAAGGCGCTCGATCTTTTCCCAGAGCTTGGTCATCGCCCGGGCATAGAGGATCTGAAGCTCGAACTTCGCCATGGAGTTGAGCACGGCGCGGGAGCGCAGTTCCATGAGGATCGCCAGGGCCGGGATTTCCCAGAGCATGACCTCGGGCCACGAACCTTCGAAGGTGAGCTCGTACTGGCCGTCGTGTTTTTCCAGATGATAGGCGGGAAGGCGCAGGTTCTCGAACCATTCCATGAAGTCGGAGCGGAACATCTGCCGCTTGCCGTAGAACATGTTGCCGCGCATCCATGTGCTCTCGCCGCGCGACAGCGACAGGGAGCGCACATGGTCGAGCTGCTCGCGCAGTTCGCCCTCGTCGACCATCTCGGCCAGGCGGATTTTCTTCGAGCGGTTGATCAGCGAGAAGGTGACGGTGGTGTCCGGCTTGTTGCGGAACACCGACTGGCACATCAGCAGTTTGTAGAAATCCGTGTCGATGAGGGAGCGGACGATCGGGTCGATCTTCCATTTGTGGTTATAGACACGGGTGGCGATGTCGACCATTTGCCTGGTTCTCTCCAGTTACGGCGCGCATAAGGCAGGAACGGCGCCCGGATTTCAAGCCTTGGGAGGGCGCGCGCGGTTCGCCTTGTTGCGCGTGGCTCGACAATTCTTCCCGCATTGCCGGCTCGGGGGACCGCAACGTCCGGCACGGGGGCGGGGGAGATCCGCTTTCCTGCAGCGATACTTCAACTTGCAACACCCCAAGCTTTCCGCTCCGTTTTCCGTCGCTTATGCTATGACTGCTGACGTTTCAGCAAAGCTTGAGCAAGGGCCGGGGTCCATGAACTTGAACGGAATGCGGGCAGTCGGTGTCGTTTGGCTTTTTGTTTTTATCTTTCTTTCTTTTCCACTTTCCGCCGGGGCCTTCGAACTGAAATGGTCGGCGCGGCACGATATCGACGATCTGGACAGCTTTTCCTTCGATGCGGACGGGCGGCTGCGGGCGGTCGGGTCCGAGCTGAGGTTTTTCGCTGAAAAGGACGGCAGTCCGGAAAGGCCGTCTCTCAGTGGTGTCGAAGGGCTGGAAAGCGTTTCAGACGACCGGCGGAGGATGGCGCGGCTGGTGTCCAACCGGGAAGTCGGCGAGAAGCGGCGGTACAGGTTGATCGTGTCGGAGATCGGGGCGGGCGCGCCGCTGTTCGACAGCGGAGAGTTGAATCTCGGCGTGTCGACCCCGAAGATGCGCTCGAGCAGGAACGGGGCTTTTCATCTCGTCCTGATCGCCCCGAACGGGGACGAGCCGAAAGACCAGCGCGGTTTTCTGTTCGATGCGGAAACGGGAACTTGGGCGCGCCTCGAGGTGCCCGAATTCGCAGAACCGCTTCTGGTGACCGATGACGGGCATGCCTATGTTCCAACCAGCGAAGGGCTTGCCGAATTCGGCCCGGACGGTCAGCGCGAGGCACTGATCGCTGTGGATGCTTCCGCGCAGGCGAGTGCCCCGCCCTGGGCAGCCCAATCTACGGCATTCTCGCTGTCAAAGGATGAGACCCGCTTGGCGGTCGCGATGAGCGACGAGGCAAGCTGGGATGACATTATCCGCATCTACGATCTGGAACGCGGGGAGATCGCTCAAAACTATGCCGCGCCGGTGCAGGATCAACAGCTTGTTGCCGCGGTGGCGATCACGGATACCGGTGTGCGGATTGCAATCGCCGAATTTGGAGATGGCGCTTCCCGCCGGGTCCTTGTCTACGATCTGGCGGAAGGCGCGGATCCTGTGCGTCTCTTTGACGACGTCAGCACGGCGCAACATGCGTTTCCCGAGTTGAGCCCCGACGGCAGCCGTCTGGCCATCGTCAGGTCCGACGGCATTGTCGATCTCTACGAGCAGACACCCGCTTCGGGAAACGGCACGAATGCGCCGGAAGAAGAAGAACTGCCTTTGCCGGAGCTGGTGGCGGGTCTTGGCGGCCTCGCGACGCTAACGGATATTGCGATTTCCCCTGACAACAGCCTGCTGGCAATCGCCGACTACCAGGGCCAGCTCTGGCTGTGGGATCTGGCGACCGGCCGGGCGATCCGTCAGTTCGGCAGCTATGACAATGCACGCATGGCCTTTACACCGGATGGCGCGAGCCTCGAGGTCCTCGGCGGAGGGGCCATTCAGACTTTCGACCTCAAAACGGGAAACGTCCTGAAACGCCTTGAGGTCAGCGATTATCCTCCGCTGCTCTTCCAGCCGCTTGCCGGAGACCAGGGTTATCTGGTCTGTCATATCCGGGGATGTTTCTACAGGCCGCTGGAGGAGCGCGGGGCGAGGATCAATCTCGACGTTCCCGAGGACCCGGACAAGGCCGCGGCCTGCGGAACACGGCTGTTTTTCGTAACCAACGACGATGCCGGGCCACGGCTCGATGTCGCGGAATTCGATGTGACCGAGCCGGAAAAGACCCGGGTGGTCCACACGGGCCGGCTTGAGCCAGGCGAAGTCACGTCGCTTGCATGCGGACCGCAGGGAACCGGCTTTGCCGGCACCAAGGCCGGCCGGGTGGTTCGCTTTTCCGGTGACGGCACGGTCGAGGCCAGCACGGAGCCCGGTCCGGGGGCGATCAGGACGCTGGCCTATCTGCGGGACGGGCCACTGCTCGTCGGGCAGGACGGCGAGGATCGTGGCTCCGAAGACGAGCCTGCCCGGGTGCATGTGCTGGGTGCCGAGGGACTGGAGACCAGGGTTTCGTTGCCGCTTCCCCTGTCCGCCAGTGGGGAAGGCAGCCACCTCTATCAGTTCAGCGTCTCCGACGACGGGCGGCGGCTGGTCAGCGTCACGGAAGACAGCGAAAAGGTCGCGCCGAACCATATCGCTCTTATGGATCTTGAGGGGCTGCTCTTGACTGCAGATGCATCTGCAGGCGACCGGTTGTCCGAAAGCGGAGATTTCGTCATCCGCGCCGGCCTGGCCTCGGGCGGCAGGAAGCCTGCTGGCCTGACCTTCTCTCCCGACGGTGAGCGCCTCGCGGTCAGCTTCCTGAATGTGACCGCGATCTGGGATCTCCGGACCGGACAGGTGGTCAGGGAAATAGATGACGGACCGGGCGACGGGGTGAAATTCGATGACACCGGCTATTTCCGTGCGAAAGTGGGAGAAGACCTTCTGCACGAGGGCTATGACGGCAGCATCACCAGCTTTGCGCTGCCGGCCCCGCCATCTGACAGCCCCTTTTCCTTCATGCTGACGGGCAGCGATCTTCTGACAGCCGGAGACACGCTTGCAGTCAGCGCAGACGAGGGCACCGTGATTTGGCCGAAAGCGACCGGGACGGATGCTCCGCCCGCGTCCTATCTCCTGCCCGCGCCCGGGACCTATTCCATGACCTGGCGCAGCCTCGACCCCTCCGGAAACCGTCTCCTCATCCAGACCATGGATGGCCTGATCCTGCAGGACGTTCACAACCCGGCCGATCCACTCCTTTGGCGGAAGAGCGAGCTGCCGGACGGAATGCGGATCGCCTCGATCGAAAACGCCGCCTTCATGCCGGATGGCCGGCATGTGCTTGTTCCGCTAGAGGACTATTCCTCCGACTACGGGTTCGTCGCGCTCGACACGGACAGCGGAGAAATCACCCACAGGTGGGAAAAGGATCTTGCCCGCACCAGCGTGATCCCGGTTCGCGTCTCCCATCCGGGCAACGGCCCGGAACTGCATGGCCTGCTCAAGATGGACGGGCTCGGGTTTGCCGAATTCCTGATGGTGCCGGAAGAAAGTGCACCTCCCCGGATTGACCTACTGGGGCTTCAGCCCTTCTCCGCGACGGCATCGCCCGACGGCCGGCTGCTGGTGGTCAGGGGACTGGACGATTTATGCCTGCTCTGGGACCGGACGACCGGAATGTCCCGGCTGCTGGACGCGCGCCTGTCCGACGCGGTGGCGCCGGCTCATTCCGTTGCCTTTGCCCCGGACGGTTCGCTCGTTGCCGTCCTGGATACCGGCGGCGCGGTCAAGCTGTTCGAGGTGGAGAGCGGCAACCTGCTTGCCCGGCTTCTCAGCCTCAGCGATGGCGGCTGGGCGGTCGCGGGGGCCGACGGGCGCTACGATGCGTCCGATCCCGGCAATGTCGGCCGCCTGAGCTGGATTGTCGAGGACGAACCGCTCTATCCGGTGCCGGTGGAAGCTTTCATCCAGGAATATTACGAGCCCCGTCTTCTGGCGCGCCGGATTGCCGGAGAGGATTTCGCGCCGCTGGCACCGCCCCAGGACAAGAACCGGGTGACGCCCGAAATCGACAGGATCGATATCGATCCGCCGGTGAAACGCGGTGACGCGGCTCCGACGGTCACCGTGCGGGTCGCCGTCGCCGAAGGAGACCGGAATGGCGTTAAGAGCGGTCTCGGAGCGGTGAAGCTTTTCCGTGACGGCCAGCTTGTGGCCCTTGCGGAAGATCCGCGGTTCGGGGAGCGCGGCAGGACTGAGCTTCAATTCGATGGTATCGCGCTGCCGCCGGACGAAGCTTCCGTCACCTTCTCCGCCTACGCGTTCAATGCCGACGGCATCAAGGGTGTATCGGCGGAACAGGACTATGATATTCCGCAGATCTTCACCGCAGATGCGGCGCGGCGGGCGTTCGTGATCGCGGTCGGCGTCAACACCTATGACAATCCGGCCTGGAACCTCGCTTATGCGGCCTACGATGCGGAAGCAACCGTGGAAATGCTGAAGGACCGGCTGGAGGCGAGCGGCGATTTCCAGGAGGTTTACGGCGTGCCGCTGCTGTCGCTCGGCTCCGGCACTGCCGAAGAGCCGCGGCTCGCGCGGCGCGACGTGATCGAGGCGGTTATCGGGCAGCTTGCCGGACGTCCCGTCGATGCCGCCCTGCCGGAGGTCGTGCGCGCCCGGATACCGGTCCTGCCCAAGGCACGGCCGCAGGATCTGGTCTATATCGCCTTTGCCGGGCATGGCTTTGCGGGGGCCGACGGGCGCTTTCACTTCTTTCCGCAGGAATTCGGGGCAGGATCAACAGGGCGGCAGCTTACCGACGAGCTGATAAAGGCCAGCCTGGACAGCGATCGCCTGACCGGGCTTCTACGGGACATCGACGCGCGCGACATGGTTCTGGTGATCGATGCCTGCAACTCGGCCGCTTCGGTCGAAGGGGCGGGTTTCAAGCCGGGGCCGATGGGCAGCAAGGGACTTGGGCAGCTCGCCTATGACAAGTCCATGCGGGTTCTGGCCGCCAGCCAGGCGGAAGCGGTGGCGCTGGAAAGCGATCAGCTCCGGCACGGAGCGCTGACCTACGCATTGCTCAAGGAAGGTCTTGAGGCCGGTCAGGCGGATAGGGCGCCGAATGACGGGTCGATCAGCCTGCAGGAACTGCTCGGCTACAGCCGGGACCGGGTGCCGGATCTCTACCGCAGCCTGCGCGCGGGAACGTTCGAACCGCAGGGCCGCGGGGCGTTTTCCCTGTTCGAAGAAGAGGCGAAACCGAATATTCCGGCGCAGCAGCCGTCCCTGTTCGATTTCCGCCGGCCGGGCCGGGAAGACGTCGCGATGACCGCGCCGGAATAACGGCAAAGGGTGGAAAATCCTCATCCTGAGGAAGGCCGAAGGCCTGTCTCGAAGGATGGGCTGCTTGCTCCCGAGTATGCCGCCCATCCTTCGAGACGGACCTGACGGTCCTCCTCAGGATGAGGTTGGGTGAGGCCTTTTTCAGGTTTTCCGCAGCTGACTTGCACCGGACCGCTTACGGTTATTCAGTTGCCGGTGGTCCCGATCAGCTTGTCGAGGGAGGCCTCGATGGCGGCCTTGCGGTCCGGATCGGTGAACTTTTGCCGGACCATCTCCTTGATTTGGTCGACGGAGAGCCCGCTTTCGCTCCACAGCAGCTTGATCAGGCTGATGATGTCCGTGTCCGGGCAGGTCTCTTTTTCGTATTTCCAGGAAAAGGCATTCTGCGCGAGCTGAACTTTTTTCAGGCCACAGCGGTGGTCCGGGCCTGCGTTCAGCCAGATCAGCGACATGATGTCGGCAAGAGCCGAGCTGTCATTGGCGAAATAGGTGTGGGCCAGCATGTCCTCGCCCAGCGCGGACATATCGATTGTGTCGAACTTGTCGCTGGTCAGCACCGTCTCACCGGCCTGGCCGGCACGGGGCGCATCGCCGTGGAGTTTTCTGGAGGCGACCAGCGCCCAGTCTTCCTGGGAGGTGTAGAGCGTCAGGCGCTGGGCCAGCGGCTGGATGGTGGCGAGCATTTCCTTGAAGAGGCCGGCATCCACGTCCGGTGCGGCGAAGAAGATCTGGCCGAACATCGGTTCGGTCTTTTCCTCCGCCTTCTGCTGCATGGCCAGCAGTTCCAGCGCGTCGGTCAGCGCCCGGTTGCCCATGCTGTGGGCGACGATGTGAATGACGTCGGCGCCGGAGCGTTGCCTGAGCTCAAGCAGGAACTTGTAGAGCCGGCGGCCGCTCAGGCGGACGACGGCGGTGTCGGCGACATACATGAAGGTCTTGCCGGCGGACGGCCAGGAATAGAGCACTGGAACGCCGCGATAGTCCATGTCATAGGCAAGCTGCGCCGCGCGTTTCGCCGCTGCGTCGAAGTTGGTGTTGAAGCCATGGATGAAGACGAAGGCTTCCTTGCGCTTGCGCTTTTTCATTTCGGCCTGCATCCGGCCGAAATAGCTGTCGGGATCTTCCGGTTCGACCTTCTGCACCATGATGTGCTTGGCGGGTTCGGGACCGAATTCCAGCTTCCAGATGGACGGGGTTTCGATCGCCCCCGGCACGTGGGTATCGGGGATGGTGACCGTTACGACGCCATATTCCAGATCGCCGCGACCGTAGCCGTAGAAGTCGGACGGCACCGCATCCACCTTCCGCTCCCGGTCGGTGGCATAGAAGACCTCCACTTCATGGAAGCCCTGCTCTTCGCCGGCGCGGGTCGATTTCGCCGCCGGTGACGGCGCCTCGGCGCTCTGCGCCAGACGGTCGAGATCCGCGGCAAGCCGGTCGTTGCCCTGCAATTTCGCGATCCGGGCGCGTTCCTTCTGCACTTCGGCGATCTGTTCGCCGGACTGTCCGCCTTCGAGGCGCTGGTCGAGTTCCGCCTCGAGCAGGGAGAGGGCCTTGCGGTATTCGCCGGCCTCCTCGTAGAGATCCGCCGCGCGGCGCAGATAGGGAATCGGGTCCTGCCCCAGAACCTGGCGCTGCACGATGGCGATCTGGCCGAGCTGGGCAGCCACTTCGGCCGCCGCAAGCTTGTCGCCCTTTTCCAGAAGAAGCTCCAGACGCAGCGTAGTCAGGTCGAAGTAAAGCTTAAGGTCCGGGTTGGGAGCTTTCTGGACTTCGGCCAGAATGGCTTCGAGTTCCTTCAGCTTGCCGTCGATGCCCGGTGCGCCGGCCAGCCGGGTTTCGATCGTGAACGGATCGAGATCGGTGGTCTGTTGAGCGGTTGCGGGAAGAGACAGGGAAAGGAAACAAACAGAAATAAACAAACAAGATAAATATCTGAAAAACATTGCCAAAATCCTGAAGAGCTTGGTAAGGATTGCCCACCATGCGGACAATAATATACGCTAAGCGTATTCGTCCAGCCTGCATGTTCCATGTGAGATTTTTAGTGGTATGTCTTTGAAATCGATTAATTTTTTTATCTTCCTGTTTTTACTGCTGCTCTCTCCCGCTCAGGCGGACGTTCGCGCACTGCTTGTCGGCGTATCCGATTACGCAGAGGAAAGCGGTATTCCGGATCTGCGCGGGCCGCGCAACGACGTCATGCTCATGCGCGACATCTTGAAAAAACGCGGCGCGGGCGACATCACTCTGCTTGCCCATGAGGTCGACGGGGCTGTCGAGCCGACGCACCGGGCCATTCTCGATGCCTTTGCCTCCCTGTCGGAACGGTCCGGTCCGGGTGACCTTGTCTATATTCACCTGAGCGGCCACGGATCGCGCCATCTCGATACCAACGGCGACGAGACGGACGGTCTGGACGAGGTGTTCCTGCCCGCCGACACGGGCAAGGCGGAGGCCGGATCCAACCAGATCCCCAATGCGCTGACCGACGATGAAATCGGCGCGAGCGTGCGGAAGATCCGGGACAAAGGAGCAGATGTCTGGCTGGTCATGGACAGCTGCCATTCCGGCAGCGGGCTGCGGGCGACGTCCGAGGTGAGTGCCGTCAGGAATGTCGATCCGCAGGATCTCGGCATCGATCTGTCCGGCGCCGATGTCTCCGGTGCGGGACCGGCACAGGAGATGTCGCTCGAGACCAGGGACGGCATGGGCCGATACATCGCCTTTTACGCCACTAAATCGAACGACGTGGCGCGGGAGATTTCCATCAGCGGGAAAGCGGACGGCGGCGAGGAGCAGTGGTACGGCCTGTTCACGTCCGTGCTGGCCTCCCAACTGGATGGCGCGCAGTCGCCGACTTACCGGCAGGTGTTCCAGTCCACCTTGAGCAAGCTCAACCGGGGCGCCGGGTTTGGGGCGGCCGTCGTCCAGACACCGATCTGGGAAGGCGATCTCATCGATGTGCCGGTTCTTGGTGGCGAAAAGTCGGGCGGCGTGCCGAGGTATCTTCTGAACGGCGACACGCTGGACGCGGGTCTTGTGCACGGCTTGCCCGTGGGCACGCTGCTGGCCCTGGTCGCCGATGTGACGGACCCGCCGGACGCGGTGATCGGCTATGCGCAGGTCGAGGAGGCGGAAGCCCGCCAGGCCTATCTCAGGCCGGTGGCGAAGGACTGCATTCCGGAGAGCGCCCGGCTTTGCCCGGCGGTTGGCAGCCTGCCGGAAGAGGCAAAGGCCGCGCAGCTCGATCTCCAACCCCGGGACCGGACGATCAGCTTTTCACCGGTCCTGAACTGGCAGGATGGATCGGTCCTGGGCGAGGGCGATCAGGTCTACGGTCTCGTCGAGGAGACGCTTGCTGCCGCTGCCGAGGATGTCGGTGTCACGGTCAACCGCTCGACGGACGGCTATGACGTTCAGATCGCGTTGAGGGACGGAGCGCTGTGGTTCGCGCCGGACACCAAGCTCGGCTCCGAGCCCGTCGGTCTGGAAGTAACCCTGGGCGGTGAAGACGATAACCAGCGGCTGCAGGCTTATTTCGCCCGAATTCTGAAGGCGGAGCTGTTTGCCCAGACGCTTGAAGATCTAGATCAGGGCAATTCCTTCCTGAATCCGGCGCCGGTGGAGGTGGATGCCAAGGTGTTCCAGTCCAGCCTTTCGGATCTCACCGAGCCGGGTGCGGCGCTCGACGTACGCAAGGAGTGCCGCAGAGCGCTGTCAAAGGCCAGGCCGGCCGATTTTTCCGTCCTTGAGGACGGCGAGGATCTGAAGCAGTGCGATCTGCTGCAGTTTTCCGCCAAGGGAACCCGGGACGGTCAGCGGGACGTCAACCGCATCCATATCGACGCGCAATACTGCATCAACGTGGCTTATGAGCTGGTGGAGGGGGCGACCGAATCCCGCCGCATTGGAGGGCCCATGGTCATGTGTTCCGACTGTCCCGGAGCGAATGCCTATTCCGCCGGGCGCGAGCGGCTCTATTTCCTGATCAGCGACCTGCGCGACAACAAGGAGGCCCTGAACCTGACGGGGCTCGTCGAAAACTGTGCCGGTGCCCGGGGCGACGGAACGCGCGCGGCGCAAAGCGCGGATCTGCAGTCCGCCCTGGAAAAGCTTGGAGAGCGGGGAGGCACGCGCGGTGACATGTCCGGTGGCTTCGGCCTGTCGGATGTCTGGTCCTCCAGCTACCGCTGGCGCATCCTTCCGCGGACCGAAGCCTTCGCCCGCGCGGGCGGGGGCTGATATCTGTCGCTTCAGGCTCGAGCGGCCGGGTCGGCGTTCACCGGCCGGGCACAGCGGATTGCCAGGAACTCGAAAATCAGCAGCCGCCGCCCGGCTTGATGTGGCACACCGGCAGTTCGACCTGGTTGGTGTATTTTCTCTGGTCTTCGTAAGTGAAGAAACGCGGTTTGTAATAGTAGAGATTGATCGGCTTGCTCATTTTCTGCGAGCCGTCGGCGAATTGCGCACCGAAACGAAGTGTGTGAATGGAACTGCGGTCTGAGGAAATGTCCAGGACCCCGCCGATGCGGCTGTCCGGTGCGAGGTTGAGGTCGTAGACGATCTTGTAGTCTTTGCGGTCCGAGGGTAGTTCGACCTTGAAAACGCGTGGGACGTCGGGAAGCATGAACGGCAGATCGCCGCATTCGGCAACCGTTTGCTCGAAGGTCAGCGTCGCCAGGGTGATCGGTGTCGAAAACGCTTCGGAGACGGATTTCTTCTCTCCGGTATGCGTGGTCCACTGATAGTTGATCTTGCCGAAGATCTTCACATTGGCGCTGTACCAATAGGGGTAAACGTAGTCGGCAAGTTCACCGGCGGGCAAACCGGGAATGCTGCTCTTCAAGCAGCTTTCGGCCTGATCGTAGGTCGGGCAGGACGGCATGCTTTCCTTGTCGAGCGAGCTGACATCGGCGCCCATGGCCGCAACGGCGTCCCGGATGACGACATCTGTACCCTTGTCGAAATCGGCGACCGGTGCGGTGAAGACCTTGGACGATTTGCGGCTGCCGTCTTCGTTGCCGAAAGAAAATTCGATCGACGCGTTTTCGACCGCTCCCCAGCCGTGGTTCTTGAAGTGAAAGTCCGGACGAAAGTCAACACAGCCGGAGTTCATGCCCGTCTCGAGGACAGGCTTGTTGAAGGGCGCGCTTTCCTCGACGTCAAAGACGAGTTTCTTCAAGGAGAACTTGTAGCCGTCCCTGCCGGTGAAGGAGCTGTTCAGAAAGACGGAGTTGGCTTCTTCGGGGATCTGGTAACGCCAGATCTCGCCGTCTCCCTTCCAGTGGGAGATGAACTTCTCGTCGTATGGAAAGATGTCGATCCGGTCGTCAAGGACTTGGTGCAGATAGCTGACGCCGCCGGCGGCACCGAATTTCTGGTTCATTTCCTGATTGACCGAGAGGCCGATGTCGACCTTTGCCGCCTGGCCGGTTTCCTGGCCCGCAACAAGCCGGATCTCGGGTGCCGTACCGGGAGCGGATGTGGCAACCGTCTTGACGAAGACCTGTGCGCCGTCGGCCCAGCGCGTCGACAGGATCCGGCCGTCCGCGGTAAGGATACGGGCTTTGCCGTGCCTCAGGCCATCCTTGAACCCGCCCGTATAAACCTCACCGCTGTGAAGGGTCAGCTCGCCGGTTCCGTCGAACTTTCCGGCCTTGAACCGACCGGTGTAAACATCCCCGTTCGGCTGCGTGAGCTTGCCTTTGCCGTCGAAAAGATCGTCTTTCCATTCGCCCACGTAAAACAGGCCGTCGTAACGCCGGTACTGGCCGTGGCCCTGCCGCTTGCCGTCGGCGAGTTCGCCGGTATAGACGCTATAGCGCCCGTTCTTGTCGTAGTCGGGAACACCGACCGGCCGCCAGGTCAGTTCCCCGCGTCCGGTGATCTTCCCGTCTTCGGAAAGACCGGGAGGTGCGGCGGGTTCCCAACTGAATTCAAGGTCCTGTTCGGCTTGGCCGTTCCAGACAGATACCTTCAGGCGCTTGATCGAGAATGCCTGGCCTTTTGCAGTGCCGGGGTAATGAAAAACCTGAGAACGCTGAACCCATTTTCCGCCTTGCGCAAGGCCGCTTCCGGGAGCCAAAACCGTCGCTGCGGCGACGGCGGCCGCCGTAAAAACAAAATTCCGAAATTTCATAGCCCCAGAAATTCCCCTTGTTGCTGAATGTCTTAGAAACGCATTTTTTTAACGCTGCGTCAATTTCGGGCGGCGGTCACTCCGGTCTCGTAGTAGTTGGGAACCTCGATCACGCGGACAAAACAGGTGCCTTGCGGAAAGACCCTGATTTCCGCCATGGCGCCTGAAGATATTTTCGAGGACTGGTCGAACAGAAAGTTGCCGAGCGAATAGATCATCAGCGTTTCGCCGCCCGCGAGGCTGACAAGGCCGTTCGAGCGCACATGGGGATGCGCGCCGACGATCAGCGATACGCCGCGGCGGCGCAGCTCATCGGCCAGGAGAAAGGCGCGGGCGCCCGGTGAAGGGTCGTATTCCTCACCCCAGTGAAGAAAGGCGATAACCGGTTTTGCACCCTGGTAGTCGTAGAGCATGTCGAAGGACGCAGGCGTCAAAAGCTCCTTCTGGCGGCTGCCGGTGCTTTTCAGGTCGGTGGCGGCAAAGAGGGCGAAGCGGTCGAATTCGCTGAGCCCGAGATCGGGCAGGCCGCGGATACCGGCGCGGTCCAGAACGTCCTGGGTCAGGACGAGACCCAGTTCGCCGAAATCTTCGGTGTGGTTGTTCGCCAGGCTGACAGCCTCGACATTCAGGTCCCCGAACCATTCCATTGCCAGCTCCTCCGGCATCGCCAGGCTGGTTTCGCGGAGCGTTTTCGGAACGTTCGGGAGGATGGCGCCTTCCAGGTTCACAACGAGCTTTCTGCCCTTCGTGATTTCGAGAATGGCTTTCTTGACCGCCGATGCCGACGCCGGGTGGCGGGCGAGCCTCATGACGTTGCGCGCAAGCGTGAAATCGCCGGCGAGGTAGAGGGTCTCCACGTCGCCGGGGATCGGATGACCGGTCGGTTTGATGAACTTTCCGTAGACGGCGGTGACGTAACTGGTGGTCTCCTTCAGATAGGCTTGCGCATATTCGTTGGAATTCCGCGAGGCGACCACATGGATTTCAGCGCCGAGCCTGGCCTGAAGGACCGCGTTGAGGTAAAGGGCGATGACCGAATCCACATGATCGGGGAGCCTCAGCCGGGAGATCTGGTCGAGATCTCCGCTTGCCAGCACGTTCAGCGTCTGCTGATCATGCTGCTTCGCTTCGGCGAAAGGCAGGAAATGGGAAAAGTCGGTCGACTGGATAATGATCGTGTCTTCGTCGACAAGGGGCAGGAGCACTTCGGCCAGGCGGTCGGCGTCCTCGCGCGTGGATTTGGTGGCAACCGCCACCGGCACGATCCGCGTTTCTGGCATGTAGTGCTTCAGGAACGGAAGCAGGGCCCTGATGGCGTGGTCCTTGTCGAACAGGTCGTTGCGTTCGACAAGGCCGTCCGCGGCGAGCAGCGTGGCGACCGCCGGCCTATCGGTGCCGACAGGCCCGAGAACGGTCTCGTAGTTCTTGCCGCTGGTCGCGAACGGGCTGTTCGCCTTTCGGAAATGGTCCGGCATGAGCAGGATGGCGCGCTTGTAGGTCCTTGCCGAAGCCAGCCTGAAACCGCGCGCGATCAACGGTGCGACAAGCAGGTGATGCGGGACGATCAGGCCGGTCAGATGCTCCTCATAGGGCGGCAGTTTTTCCTCCGCAGCGATCGCGGCCTCGAACTGCGCCTTGCCGTCGTAGAAAACCGGGTAGGGTCCGGGTTCTTCCGCAAAGCCAGGAGCGGGCAGCGCGAGGCTCGTCAGGATCGCAGCGATGAGGCTTGCCAATTTCTTCATCAGGTTCTTCATCGGGCCGCTCCCTACCACTTCGCCAGCAGGAAATCGTCGAGGCCGGAGAGATAATATTCCGGCGACTGCCTGTTGTTGGAAAGCTCGTTTACCTGGGCCGAAACGAAGGTCGCAAGCTCCAGAAGGCGGATCGACTGGTCCTTGTAGAGATCGGCCGCGCCATTGAGGCCGTTCACCAGCGAATAGGTGAAAAGACCGTGCTCCATCTGCTGGGTTTCCAGCGCGAACTGGTTGGACTTGGCGGCGGAAAAGACCACCACCCGGGCATCGGCGGTATCCTTGACCAGCCTTGCGTTATAGGCGTTGCCGGAATGGCAGGTGTCCAGGAACAGGAGCCGCGTGCCCCTGGTGTTTTCCAGAGCGTTTCTCAGGAAACGCCATTCGACCAGGCTGCGGGTGCGCCAGCGGTCCTCGTCCCGTTTTTCGCCGTCAGTCGGCACGAAATAATAATCCTCGCCGATATTGACGCCGTGCCCGGCGAAGAAGATCAGCGTCATGTCGTCTCCGGTGGGTTCTTCGAGGAAATACTCGATCTCGTCCTGGATGTTGTCGGCCGTCGGCTCCAGCTTGCCGCCGTTGACGAGTTGCAGATCCGAAATGCCCTCGAAGCGGCCGCCGATCCTGTCGCTGACGGTTTCCAGAAAAGCCGAAGCGTCGTTGACGGCGTATTTCAGATCGCAGGATCCGCCCGGGCCGCTGCAGGTGTTGAGCAGCAAGGGATAGTCGTTGACGCCGACGACGATGACGAAGAGGCGGCCTTTCGTCTTTTCCTGTTCGGTCTGCTCATAGAAATCGAAGGCGCCGCGTTCGGTGACGTAGCCGAATTCGTTGGAGATGTTGACGTTGATCCTGTTCTCGCCAGGCGCCAGCTTGACATCGTAAGTGCCTTCCAGTTCGGAACCTCCGGTAAGCGCGCGGGCACTCGCGGTTTCGACATGGCGGTCGTTGGCGAAGAACTGCACCTCCTCGCCGGCCCGGCCTTCGGTAGTCTCCCATTTGATGCGGACGCGGGCGTAGCCCTTGGGCACGGTCGGATCGTCCTTGACCACCTCCAGGGTGAAAGCGGGGGCGGGCTTGGCGAGCAACGCGGCAAGGCGGGTGTCGTTGGGCCGGAGTTCCTCGATCGCCAACCGGGCGCTTTTCAGTTCCAGGGCTCGGCGGATGATTTCCGGGCTGAACAGGTGCCGGCGGAGCTGTCGCGCGGTCAGATAGCGGGCCTCGCGGTCGTTGCCCCGGTTGACCTGCCAGCCGACGAGCCGGTCGCCGTCGGGCGATGAATAATAGTAGCCTTGCGGAACCCAGACGATCCAGTTGCCGTCTTCCGCATAGACCATGTTGGCGATCAGCTCGCCGGTCGTCCGGTTCCAGATCGCAACCCGCTGATCGCGCCCGCCGGAAAGAAGAATATTTTCTTGCGCATCGTCGCTGACGGAGAGGACCGTGTCGTCATGCCCGCCGGTAAACCGCGCAATGCCCTGTCCGTCGGTGAGTGCGTTTTGACGGACTTCGCCGCTGTAATCGCCGCTGAAGAAGGACGTGTCGTCGTCGGAAAACGAAAAGGCGGTATGCGCCCAGCCGGTGGTGGCGTCCTTTTCGAGCCTTGCGACTTCGGCGCCCGCCTTGAAGACCTCCAGCACGGCCCCCGGCAGATTGAACATTCCGCCCTGTTCCGCCTGCAGACGCCAGTCGCCGCGGGCGGTGAGCGGCGTGGTGGCGGCAACGCCGCCCGGCCCGACCGGTTTCGGATCCTCCAACCCTTCTCCGGCTGCCGGTAGCCGGAAGGCGTAGCGCAGGCGCCGTTGGCTGTCCGGGCAGAATGTCTCGTGGGGACAGGGGTCTTCCGTTCCCCAGGAGATGCCCCTTGTTTCGGGCACGTAATCCACCGCCCAGATGGGGCCTGCGAGGCCTGCCATCCGGCGCTCCGGTGCTGTTTGGCCGGGCCGCCAGACATGGAGTTCGTTTTTCGAGCCCCCAGCGGTGACGAAGCTGAGACCGTCCGGGGAGAGGGCGCTGGCGCGGACCACGTTGTCATGGGCGGGATAGCTGCCGGTCACCTCGGCCTTTTCCAGGTCCCACTGCAGCTGCTGGTTCGTTCCGGAACAGTCGAGACCGCAGGTGACCAGAAGCTTCCTGTCGCCGTCATAGAGCGTCAGCGAACCGGGCCGGTATCCACCGGTCTCTATCGTGGTTACGGCTGTATCGGATGCCGGAGCCCAGACCGACAGGACGGCATTCTGGTCGGCCACCGCCACGGCTTCCGTGCTGCGGCCGATATCCGCGGCGACAAGCTGGCCTTCGGTTGCCATGACCGAATGGACCTTCGTGTGCCGTTCCAGATCGAAAAAGGCAATCTCGCCGTTTCGCCCGATGGCGGCAGCGGTCTTGCCGCCGGGAAGAAAGCCCACCTTGAGGATCTGGGACATGTTGTCCGCGAGCCGGACGGGTGCCTCGACGATGGAGACTTCCGGGCTGTCCGGTTCCTGGGAGTTGCCTTCCTGCGGCATGGGCCAGAGAAAGACCTCGCCGTTGGAGGAGCCGCTCAGCAGGGCACCGTTCGTGGCGGAATAGGCGAGGGCGGAGGCCGGCGCGGTATGGCCCCTGAACACTGTCTGGAGCCGGCCGGATTTCAGGTCGAAGTTCCGGAGGTCGCCGCAACAGGGCTGGAAGGCGTCATTGCCGCCGAACCAGCCGCCCACCGTCACCGACCTGTCGTCGGGCGAAACAGCCAGGGCATAGATCTGCCCTTCGCGGCCTGCGCCGATCTGGCCGCGGACAATCGTTTCGGTCTTGCCGCTGGAGACGTTCCAGACTCGGACCGTCTTGTCGTTGCCGGCCGAGACGATCCGCCTGCCGTCGGATGTAAAACCGACATCGGTGATCGTGGCCAGGTGTCCACCGGTATCAAGGGTGAGGATGGGATTGGCCGGCGTGTTATCCTGTGCGGATGCGGAAAGCCCTGAGGAAGAGAGCGCCAGAAATAAAACCCACTGGAAAACACCACACCACGAACGCCTGAAATTCATCAGCAGTCCCACGAGAAAATGAAACGCGTACAATGCCTTAATGAAGCACGTTTAGAGGCTGACTGAAAGTGTTTTGAATTTGGATCAATTCGAAAGGCCCTGAAGCTACCGCTGCGATGTCAGCCGCTTGCCCGGGACAACTCGATCAGGGCCTGAAGCATCAGGTTGGCGCCTTTTTCGATGTCGGACCAGTCGCTGTGTTCTTCCGGAGCGTGGCTGATCCCGCCGCGGCTGGGGACGAAGATCAGGCCGGCGGGGCAGAAGGCCTGCATGGTCTGGGCGTCATGCCCGGCGCCCGAGGGCATGCGCTTGGCAGCGAGGCCATGGCGCTCGGCGAGGATATCCAGGAGATCGGCGACGCTGGCGTCCAAAAGGGCCGGGGAGAGCCAGCTCCGTTCCGTCACGTTGGTCTCAAGCCCGTGGCCGTCGGCGACGGTCTTTGCGTTGCTCAGCATGTGCGCGCGCAAGGTGCGCATCACATCTTCCGATGTGTCGCGGATGATGACCGAGAAGACGGCCCTGCCGGGGATCGTGTGAGGCTGGTTCGGGGTGAGCGTGACATGACCGATGGTGATGCGGCTCTGGTCCGTGCCATGGGTTTCGATGAGGGCAGGGATCGCGTGGGCAACATCCGCAAGGCCGGCAAAGGCATCGGCGCGCAGGTGCATGGGCGTGGTGCCGGAGTGGTTGGCGATGCCCGAAAACTCCAGTTCCAGATAGCAGACGCCGGACACCCGGTCGGCGATGCCGATCGGGATCCGGTCCTGTTCCAGCATCGGCCCCTGCTCGATATGGAGTTCCAGGAAGGCGGCGATCGAGCCCGGCCGGCGCGCGGCACCCAGAATGGCTGCCGGGTCGAGGCCATGGGTCCTCATGGCGTCGGGCAGCCGGATGCCGTCGGCGTCGGTCGCCTGCGCAATCCAGTCCAGGGTGACCTGGCCCGTGATCGCCTGGGAGCCGAGCATGCCGCCGAACCGGCCTTCCTCCTCCGATGTCGCGGCGACCTCGACCGCGGTGACCGGAACGATCCCGGCTTCCTTCATCGACCGGACACACTCAAGGGCGACGCAGGCACCGAGCGCACCGTCATAAGCGCCGCCATTGACGACGGTGTCGAGATGCGATCCCGCCATGATGCAGGGGCCTTCCGCCGGGCCGTACCGTCCGAAGACGTTGAGAGCGCCGTCGGTCCACACGGCAAGGCCGTCCTCCTTCATCCGCGCAGCGAACCAGGAGCGGCAGTCGATGTCTTCCTTGGAGAAGCCCGGCCGGTTGAAGCCACCGGTCTCCGGGTCGTGTCCGAAGCCGTTGACGCCCTCCAGAAGCGATTTCAGGCGCTCGAGATTGATGTGAACGGGATGCTGCGTCATCCGGATTTTTCCCCCTATTTGAGCGCTTAAGCGTTTCATTGGCTCTGGAGTCGCAACCCGCAGGCGAAAATAAGTATTAAATAATTATTGCAGGCGCGCAATTAATCATGATTAATTAGTTTGCAGAACACAACGAGGGGAATGGTTATGAAAAAATTCCTTGCCGCGGCGTTCGCCTCGGCTTTTCTCGCCTTCGCGCCGCAGGCCGAGGCACAGACACCGCCGAATGTGCTGGTCGTCGGGCAGATCGCGGAGCCGAAATCGCTCGACCCGCAAGCGGTCACCGCGGTGAACGATTTCCGTATCCTGGTGAACGTCTATGACGGGCTGACCCGCTACAAGGACGGCACGCTGGAAGTCGAGCCGTCGCTGGCCGAGAGCTGGACGATCTCCGACGACGGCAAGACCTATTCGTTCAAGCTGCGCGAAGGCGTCACGTTCCACGACGGCTCGCCGTTCAATGCCGAAGCGGTGAAGTTCAACTTCGACCGCATGCTGGACGAAAACCACCCCTATCACGACACCGGCCCCTTCCCGCTGTCGTTCTTCTTCTCCACCGTCGAGGAAGTGATCGCGGAAGACGACACGACGGTGACCTTCAAGCTCAGCGCTCCCTACGCGCCGTTCCTGTCGAACCTCGCCTATCCGACGGGCTTGATCGTTTCGCCTGAGGCGGTAAAGAAATTCGGTAAGGATTTCGGCCGCAACCCGTCCGGGACCGGCGCCTACAAGTTCGGCGAATGGGAAGCCAACGCCAAGGTCGTTGTGGTCAAGAACGAAGACTACTGGGACGGAGCTCCGGATCTAGAAGCGCTGATCTACCGCCCGATCACCGACGCCAACACGCGGATCGCCGAAATGCTTTCCGGCGGGCTGGACGTGATGGTCGAGGTGCCGCCCGACAGCCTGCAGCAGTTCAAGACCGATGACAGCTTCAAGGTCCTTGAGCAGGCCGGCCCCCATGTCTGGTTCCTGATCCTGAACGCCAAGGAAGCGCCGTTCGACAATAAGGCCGCGCGCCAGGCCGCGAACTATGCGATCAACAAGAAGGCGCTGGTCGAAAACATCCTGCAGGGCACGGCCGACGTTGCCGCGGGCCCGACCCCGCCGGCCTTCGCCTGGGCCTATGACGAGAGCCTGCAGCCCTATCCGTACGATCCGGAAAAGGCCAAGGAACTCCTCAAGGAAGCCGGCTACAACGGTGAGGAAATCACCTTTTACGTCACCGAAGGCGGCTCCGGCATGCTCGATCCGATCGCCATGGGCACGGCCATTCAGGCGGACCTTCAGGCCGTCGGCATGAACGTCAAGATCGAGACCTATGAGTGGAATACCTTCCTCGGCAAGGTGAACCCGGGCCTGGAAGGCAAGGCGGCGATGGCGGAAATGGCCTGGATGACCAACGATCCGGACACGCTGCCGTTCCTGGCGCTGCGCACCGAAGCGATGCCCGACAAGGGCGGTTTCAACTCCGGCTATTACTCCAACCCCAAGGTGGACGAACTGCTGGAAAAGGCCCGCGAAGTGACCGACCAGGACGAACGCGCCAAGCTCTACAAGGAAATGCAGGAGATCGTGCAGGAAGACGCGCCCTGGGTCTTCGTCGCCAACTGGAAGCAGAATGCGGTGACGAAAGCTTCGGTCGAGGATTTCAAGCTGCAGCCGTCCTTCTTCCTGATGCTGCAGGATGTGAAGAAGCCTCAGTAAAACCAAACACCCTCCCGGCAGACCTTTCAGGCCTGCCGGGATTTTCGTATCCGCGTTCGATGTGCGCTTCCTCAGGATGAGGTCTGCAACCGGCCGGTAGCGAACGCCACGCTTCGTGCCGTCCCGTACTTGATCCGGGACCTGCCGCGTGACCCCGGCTCAAGGCCGGGGATGCCGATGCGTCAAGGATCCGCCGGAGCTGTGTTGAAGGGGCTGAGAGTGTAGCGGCTCTGCGAGCCAAAACGAGGGAGAGAACATTGGCTGCCTATATCGCCAAGCGCCTGCTGGCCGCCATTCCGGTCCTGTTCGGCCTGACCATCATCGTCTTCCTGATCATGGCCATGATCCCGGGCGATCCGGCGACCGCCATCCTCGGCTCCTATGCCACGCCGGAAAACGTTGCCAAGCTGAACAAGGATCTCGGCCTCGACAAGTCCCTGCCGGAGCAATATTTCATCTGGATCGGCAACCTGTTCCACGGCGATCTCGGCCGGTCCTACACCTTGAACCGCCCGGTGCTGGACGAGGTGATGGAGCGGTTCTCGGCAACGCTCATTCTCGCTGGGACCTCCCTGGTTCTCTGTTCGATCCTCGGCCTGCTGGCCGGGATCGTCTCCGCCGTCCGCCAGTACGGCTGGGCGGACAAGATCATCACGCTGCTGGTGCTGATCGGCATTTCGACGCCGTCCTTCTGGCTCGGCCTTCTGCTGATCCTGGTCTTCGCGGTCAATCTGAAGCTCTTCCCGGCGTCGGGCATGTACGCGATCTATGGCGGTGGCGATCTGCCGGATCTGCTCTATCACCTGACGCTGCCCGCGCTGACGCTCTCGGTGGTCGCGACCGGTGTCATCGCCCGTCTGACCCGCACGGCCATGCTGGAGGTGCTGCGTCAGGACTATATCCGCACGGCCCGCGCCAAGGGGCTCTCCGAGCGCAAGGTCATCTACAAGCACGCCTTCAAGTCGGCGCTCGTCAGCGTCGTGCCGGTGATCGGCATCCAGGCCGGCTTCGTGATCGGCGGAGCGGTTTATATCGAGACCGTCTTCCAGTGGCCTGGTATCGGCTCGATGCTGGTGACCGCCATTTCCACCCGGGATCTTCTGCTGGTCCAGGGTGGCGTGCTGGTGGTGGCCGCGGCTTACGTTCTCTTCAATCTGCTCGCCGACGTGGTGCAGACCCTTCTGGATCCGAGGTTGCGCTGATGACGGACACCGCTCTTCCCGCTGCCGCGAAGCCGAGCAGCAAGTCCGCCCGGCCCGGAACGCTGAAACTGCTCCTGAACAATTCCCTGGCAACCGGCGGACTGATCGTTCTGGCCGCGATCTGTCTGATCGCACTTGCCGCGCCGCTCCTGCCGCTTGCCGATCCGGACGTCACGGCGCCGGCCAACCGGCTGTTGCCGGTCTTCAGCGAGGGGCATCTTATCGGGACCGATCATCTCGGCCGGGATCTTCTCTCCCGACTGATCTGGGGCACGCGGGTGTCGCTCGCGGTCGGCCTGTCGGCGACCTTCATCGCGGCGTTCTTCGGCTCGCTGCTCGGGCTGGTCGCCGGTTATGCCGGAGGACGCACCGACACGGTGATCATGCGCGGCATCGATATGGTGATGGCCTTCCCCTATATCCTGCTGGCACTCGCCATCGTCGCCGTGCTGGGGCCGGGGCTTCTGAACGCGCTCTATGCCATCGCGCTGGTGAACATCCCGTTCTTTGCCCGTAACATCCGCGGCATAACGCTCGGCCTGTCGCGGCGGGAGTTCGTGGATGCTGCGCGGCTTTCCGGCAAGTCGCCCGCGCAGATCCTGTTCATCGAGATCCTGCCCAACGTGCTGCCGGTCATCGTGATCACCATGTCGACGACCGTCGGCTGGATGATCCTGGAAACGGCGGGCCTCTCCTTCCTCGGCCTCGGTGCCCAGCCGCCCCAGGCGGATCTCGGCTCCATGCTGGGGGAGGGGCGCAAGATCCTGTTCACCGCGCCGCATGTCTCCATCATTCCGGGCCTGATGATCTTCGCCCTGGTGATGAGCATCAACCTCTTCGGCGACGGCGTGCGCGACGTGCTCGATCCGCGCCTGCGGGCCGGGTCGCTGACCCGGCCTGTCGCCCGCACGGCGGTCGAGCGCGGCAGCTCTCCCGTCCCGGCGCCTTCGGAACAGGGCGGTGTTCTGGATGTCCGGGAGATGCGCACGGAATTCCAGATCGGCGGCTCGGTCTACAAGGCCGTTGGCGGGGTCGATCTCAACCTGGCGGAGGGCGAATGTCTCGGGGTCGTCGGCGAATCCGGGTCGGGCAAGTCGGTCACCGCCATGTCGATCATGGGGCTGGTGCCGACCCCGCCGGGGCGCATCGCCGGCGGGGCCGCCTATCTTGAGGGTGAGGATCTTTTCGCCGCCTCGGACAAGCGTATCCGGAAGCTGCGCGGCGGATCGGTCGCCTATGTGTTCCAGGATCCGCTGTCGACCCTGCATCCACTCTTCACCGTGGGCGATCAGCTCAAGGAAGCGATCAGCACGCACCAGCCGCTGTCGTCGGCGCAGGTGAGGGAAAAGGCGATCGAGCTGCTGTCGCTGGTACGCATTCCCAATCCGAAGGAGCGGCTTGCCGCCTATCCGCATGAGCTTTCCGGCGGCATGCGCCAGAGGGTGTGTATCGCAATGGCGCTTGCCAACGACGCCAAGGTGCTGATCGCCGACGAACCGACGACGGCGCTCGACGTCACGGTGCAGTCGCAGATCCTCACCCTGATGAACGGCCTGCGCCGGGAGCGGAACGCGGCGATCCTGTTCATCACTCACGATTTCGGCGTCGTTTCCGCGCTCTGTGACCGGGTGGCGGTGATGTATGCCGGGCGGATCGTGGAAACCGGCCGGACCGAGGACGTGCTCGCCAATCCGCAGCATCCCTATACGGCGAAGCTGATCGAATGCGTGCCGGTTCTGGGCGAGCCGGACAGGCGGCTGGACGCGATCTCCGGCAGGCCGCCGGTGGTCAACAATCTGCCCGACGGCTGCGCCTTTGCCGACCGCTGTCCGCAGGCCAGGCCCCACTGCCGCACCGGCGACATCGCGCTCGTCATGTCGACGGAACACCGCGGCGTGCGCTGCCTCTATCCGCTGAATACGGGAGTGCCGGCATGAACGAAATGAGCATGAAGGCCCCGGCAGCGGGCACGCTTCTTTCCATTTCCGAGGTGGAGCGGATCTTCGGCGGCGAACGCAAGCTTTTCGGCGGACACACACCGGCAGTTCATGCCGTGCAGGGCCTGACGCTGGATGTCCGCACCGGCGAGACGCTTGGCGTGGTTGGGGAATCCGGTTGCGGCAAGTCCACACTGGCCCGGCTGGTCGTCGGGCTCGACCTGCCGACGTCGGGAAAGATCACCTTCAACGGCGAGGATCTCGCAGCACTTGCCCGCAAGGACCGGAACGCGCTCGCGCGCAAGGTCCAGTATGTCTTCCAGGACCCGGTCGCCTCGCTCAATCCGCGCAAGACGATCCGCACCATCCTGGAAGCGCCACTCAAACACCTGACGGACCTGGACGCCAAGGGACGGGAAGAGCGGCTGGAAGAGCTGCTGCAGGCGGTCAACCTGGCGCCGGAGTTCCTGGAGCGCTATCCGCACGAGTTTTCCGGTGGGCAGGCCCAGCGTATCGGCATCGCCCGGGCGCTGGCCGCCGGTCCGGAGTTGATCGTTCTGGACGAACCAGTGTCGGCACTGGACGTATCGGTTCAGGCGCAGGTGCTGAACCTGCTGGACGACCTGAAGGAACAGTTCGGGCTGACCTATATCTTCATCAGTCATGATCTTTCCGTTGTGGAAAGCGTTAGCGACCGGGTGGCGGTAATGTATTTCGGGCGCATGGCCGAGCTCGGTCCGGCGCGGGAAATCTTCCGCCATCCGCTTCATCCCTATACGGAGCTGCTGATGCGCTCCGCTCCGGCGCCCGGCAGGCAGGAGCTGATGTCGGAGGACGCTTCGGCGGAACTGCCCGACCCTTATAATCCGCCTCCCGGCTGCGCGTTCGCGGCCAGATGCGCCCGCAAGACCGAGCTGTGCGTTTCCACAAGGCCGGCGCCGGACGAAGCGCAAGGCAAGGGATCCGGCCATTTCGCGGCTTGCCATCATCCGCTCGCGCAGGCATAGGCTTTTTAAAAAAGGGGCTTTGCAGATTTTTCCGTCATGAGAATACCAGAAGGGGCCACCGACCCGAAAACACCGAAACGTCTGAGGCGCACCGATCTCACTGCTCAGCAGATCCGCGAGCGGATCGTTGAAGCGGGGCTTCAGCCGGGCGACCGGGTGCCGAGCGACTGGCTGCAGCCGGAAGCCGTCAAGGTGTCGCGCGGCACCTTGCGGGAGGCTCTGAAGGTTCTGGAATATCAAGGGCTGATCTCGACCAAGAGCGGACCGGGCGGCGGGGTTTTCGTCGCTTCCGTGGAGCCCGGAGAAGCGATCCGGCTGCTCGACAATCTCTTCCTGTTCGACCAGCCGTCGATCGCCGACATCTATACCTTGCGCAAGCAGCTCGAGCCGGAACTTGCCGCCTCCGTGGCGGGCAATCTGACGGAGAGCGCGTTCCAGGCGCTGCAAAACTGTATCCGGCTTTACGAGGACGAACCGAAAACGGCGGAAGAGGAATATGCGCAACGGCTTGCCGAACTCGACTTCCACGAGGAACTGGCGCGCCACTGCCCCAATCCGATCCTCGCCTTCACCTGTTCCTTCCTGCTGAGCCTCCTGCGCGACATGACCGTGTGCCGGTCGATCTACAAGGAGCCGAACCCGGCGCTCCGCGAGACCGGCCTGCACTACCAGGTCCGCCTGCTCCGGGCGATCAAGGCGGGGGACGCGGAACTCTGCCGCATGATCATGCGCGGCCACATGATGGAGGCGGAGAAATACATGCTGGAGCGTGCGGCGATGCGCACACGCGGGGGATCCGCAGCGCTGAGCGGGGCGAAGTCGTGAGGCCGTTCATGCAGAACGGCTATTCCGCTGCCTGATCCGAAAAACCGCTTGAGAGATCTGCCTGTTCATTTGAGGCAAGGGGCATTTGCTCCTTCTCCTGCGGAGCGGCGGTGAGGGATGAGTGCAGCATGCTCGCGTAGATCTGGGTATGTTCCTTCTGGACCCGTGCTTCGTCGAGGAGCCGCTTTACTCTAGATGCGACGGCTTCCACACCTGGCTCCGCCTGACGGCTAAGCAGGTAGTCGTCGATCAACTGCTGCGGATCGCTGTCGATCTTTTCCGGATCGGGCAGGCCCTGCATGAACGCTTCCGCGGTACCAAGTGCGATCACCTTGGCATCGTCGATCTGGGGCGGGCTTTCGGCATTTCGTTCGAAATCCCTGGAAACCCAACCCAGCCAGCGGGCGACGAGATCGAGGAAGTCGACCGAATAGTTGATCTTGCGCATTCTCGCAGAGGCGAACCGCATCCGGTTCATGAAGCGTTTGATGGCCCGCGGCGTGCCGTTGATGCCTTCGATGACCTGGTTGGCGTCTTTCAGGGCGTCGGTAAACGAGTCCGGATCGTAGGTCACATTCCGGGCGATGGAGTAGGCGCGCCGCAGGTAGATCCACATTGCTGCAAGTGCCAGCAAAAGCACCACCGGAACCAGGATCCAGAGTTCTTCATAACGCCAGACCGGTTCAATCGGCCGAGGCGAAGGCTCGGCACCGTCCAGTTCCGGATTTTCCCGGATTTCCGTCCCCGTCTCCGGTTGATCGGGGCTCACGGGCGAGGATGCCGGTTCTTCCGTGGTTCGGGGAGCGGACACTGTGGCGGTGCCCCCGGTTTCGACCGGGACCGCAGACAAGGGCTGTGGGTCTTCAATTTGTAGAGCCGGCCGTTCGGCGACCCTCTCGTAAAGACCGCCGCCATAGATCCAGAAGGCCCAGAGCAGAGCGACTATGCAGGCATATCGCAGGGCAACCGAAATGACCTTGTAGCCGAGAGAAATTCTGGGCTTCAGTCTCGTCAGCCACCTTTCGTCATCGGCGCCCGGTTTTTGCGCCTCAACGGGTCGGCCCTGAACGAGCGCGGCCGCGGCCTCGGGCGTCATCGGCGGAATGGCGATTTCCAGGTTGATCAACTTTTCCATGTAGTGGCGGGCATAGGCGCGCCGTTTGGTCGTATCGCCTTTCTCGAAGTGAAACGGGATCTCTTTGTCCGGTATTCCATCGGCAATATGCTTCAGTTCCTCGCCGATGGAATGTTCGACCTGGGCCCGGTCGAACCCCATGACCACAATACAGTCGCCGACAGACACGAAATAATTGACGGCTTCGAATATCGACAGCACGGAACTGGCCTGGCAGCGGTCGAGATCGTCAATGAAAATGACCAGCCCCGGCACGCCGGGCATGCGCAGGGCGCTGCAAACCTCGCCGAAAGCCTTGCCGAAATTGTAGCGGAAGCTGAGCTTATCCTGGAAATCGGCGATCCGGGCGAGGGACGAGAAGTTTTTCAGGAGTTTGGCCGGTTTCGCGGGCAGGGCGATCCAGAGTGAACGAAGCCAGTACAACAGGCCGGCAGCAGGAACGGCCATGGCGACCATGCCCGGCATGGTCAGGCCGTCCTCGGTCGAAAGAGTTTTTTCAAACCCCTTGAACTTCTGCTGCAGCCATTGAACCTGATCATCTGTCACGGCGAATGCGACGAGAACGACCGCGAGGGCAAGGAGAAGCGCCACCGGAAACACGGTCAGGAACTGTGCCCAGAGCCTCGGTCCGATGAGCCGGGCCCGGAACCACAGGCCGCGCCAGGTCCAGACGCTCGGGATTGCCCGCGTGCGCACGGCCTCGAACAGAGCGGCCAGCAGATGGTCTTCATTCTGGTGATGCCAGGCATTGAACCAGACAGCGGAAGTGCCGCGCTGTTTCAAGTCCTGGCACAGAAGGTTCATGAAAGAGCTTTTGCCGGAGCCCCAACCGCCTGCGACACCCAGAACAAGGGGCGGTTCCGTCTGAGCGTTTCTCAGGAAAAGCGACACCTGACTGGCGAGTTGGTGCAGGCCCAGGACATCTTCGTCATCCCAGCCGATCTCCCTGTCGGATTTTCCGGCTGCGATGGGGCGATCCTTGAGGCCGCGGGTGACCCACCATTTCCGCAGGTAGTAGAAACAGACCAGCAGGGCGGAAATGGAAAGGACGATCGATACGTAGGAAAAGACCGGGGCACCGGCTTCCCAAGGGACGTGCTTCCATTCGCCAACGTTGTCTGCGGTTTCGCCGGGCAGCGCCCTGGTCTTGTAGAGAACCCCATGCGAAGGCGCGCCCTCAAAGGTTGGCCTGCCAATGGCAACGGCGTAACCGTGCGCACCGTCGACACGAATGTCGGTGAGGGTTGGCACATGATCTTCGCCGATTGTGCCGGCCGTCCACCGGAGGCCTCCGTCATGGCTGACCAGGACGCTTCCCTTTTCTCCAACCGCGATGCCTGTCGAACCGTCGAAGTGGACTGCGAGGAGGGACGGAGCCTCGGGTTGCGGCGTTCTGACCTCAAGCCATGCGATCTTTGAAGCAACACCGACAGGTCCGGTGGAAGCCAGGCTGGCGAATACGTCCTCGGAAGCTGCCGGCGGACGATATGCGGCATCGTCCGGTATTCCCAGAAATATCGCGCCCTCGTCTCCGACCGCGACGCGTATACCGGTGTCGCCAAGTTCGGCCGAGGTGTTTATGGCTACAGGAAAGAAACTGGAGACATTGATCCGTTTGCCGTCTTCGGTCCATTGCAGCCGGTCCTCTCCGAAGATCAGTTCGCTACGGGCATCGAGAGCTGTCGGTTTGAGTGTCTGATCGTTTTGGAAAACGAGGTTGAAGATCAGCAAATCGCCAATGCTCGAGGTCAGCAGGATTTTACCACCATCAGGTGAATAGCTCAGGGCAAGGGGACTGAAATTTTGCGATACTTGCTGCCGTGTGAAATAGGCATCGAGACCGGTTTCGAGTGCCTCCACTTTCTCAGAGGAAGCAATATCCCATATGTCGAGCAAACCATTCAGGGAGACCGCCGCGACATATTTGTTATCTGGTGAAAACGCCAGGGCGTAGATATCGTCTCTGACACTGCTGGGCGCCGGTTTGTCGGAAAACAGGTGCCGGGTTCCTGAATCGGCGTTCCAGATGCTGATCGCGTTTCTTGCTGAAACTGTTGCGATATACGTGCCGTCAGAAGAGAACTTCGCGACCCGGATACCACCTTGTTCTTCCAGTTCGAACAAGGTCTCCCCTGTTCGAGAATCCTGAATATACGCTATGCCGTCGACCGACGTGGTCAAGACGCGGTTGCCGTCATTCGAAAACGCGGCAGACAGAACTGGTTGTTTGGGGTTGCCCAGAACGACTCTGGCGTCCTTTGCTTCGAGATCCCAGATTCGCAGGGTGCCGTCTTCCGAAATGCTTAGGAGGCTCGAACTGTCCTGAGAAAATTCTATTGTGCGTATCGGGTTTCCATTGTTGTCGAAGACTGCGATCTCTTTTCCCGATGCGCCGTCCCAAAGTCGCACTGTTCCATCATCGGATGCGCTCGCAATTAGCGCGGAATCTCTGTTGAAGACCGCGGTATTGACCGCCTCTTCATGACCTTGCAGCAAGAGAAGTTCCTCACTCAGCTCGCTGTCGGAAACACGTACCTCGCCATTGCTGTGCGCGGTCACAACCCGGGTGCCGTCGGTCGAATAGGCAACACCGAGAGCAGGAGACGACAGCGGACCATCTGCCGGTACCAAGCTGTCGTTTCTCAAAAAATAGACGCCGGCCGAAGATGCGATCGCCAATTGCTGGCCATTCGGAGAGAAGGCCTGATCATGGATGCTTCCTTTAAGCGAGGTCGAAATGTCCAGACGTTCAATGCTTTGCAAAGGTCCGCGTATGCGGGTGTCTTTCGGCTGCCAATTTCCACCCTCATAGAAATAGACTTCATTGCTGGTGCTGATAGCGCCGAGATGCTTTCGGTCCGAGCTTAAAAACAGCCTGTCGATCGTTATGTCCGGCTGTTCTTTTTCCCGCTCTGCGATGATCCGCCACGTGTTGTCAGCCGGATTTCTGAAAAGCTCTTTGACAAGGGATTCTTTGGCTTCCCACTTTGTCAGCCTGTTCCTGTGGAAGAGCTGATCTTTCGGACCGACAGGCAGATAGTCGTGGCTAGCGTAGGCCGGCTCGTGGTCGCGGTTGAGAAGTGGAGGCAGCCAGGAGCTGCCGGACGTGTCGAAAAATGGGCTGCCAACCGGTTTGGAAGCGGAAAATCCGTAGTAGGCCAGGACGGCGAAAACGAGTGCGGCCACAAAAGCGAAACCTGCCCGGACGAGTGGCCTGTTAAGGTGTGAAAATAAAGACTGCCGGTAAGCATCCGAGTCGGTCCCGCTCTGGCGGACCTGTTCCTGAGCCGATTTCATTTGCGGTGAAGATTTCGCTTCGCTCATGACGCTCCCCCATGGTGGTTCCATGCCGGCGTGTTGAAATTCTCAAATAAAATATAAAGCGCGACAAAACTCCCGCGCGCTCGTTTTCAAGTATAAACTTTTTTGGTGTGAGAGTTCAAAAATTAACGACTGACCGAGAATTCCATAGAAATGCCAGATGTTTTCCGGAAGCGATGCGGTCGGGTTCGCGTCTCGCATCGGCCAAGGCTGCAAGACCTCATGATGTCGTTCCCCGTGCATTCACATAGATGGCTCTGAGCGACGTGGTCGCGCAGATGAACAGGCGGTTGCGCTTGGGGCCGCCGAAGCAGAGGTTGGCGCAGACTTCGTCGATCCGGATCTTGCCGAGCAGGGTGCCGTCGGACGCAAAGCAGTGCACGCCGTCTCCCGCCGAAGACCAGATGTTGCCGTTGGTGTCGACACGGAAACCGTCGAAGAGGCCACAGTCGCTGAAGACGAAATCCTCGCCGTCGCCGACCACGGCGCCGTTGGGGCCGACCGGATAGCGGCGGATCTTCGGGGCGCAGTCCGGGAAATGGGTCCGGCCCGTGTCGGAGACGTAGAGGAACGCTTCGTCCGGTGTAAACGCCAGGCCGTTCGGCTGTTTCAGGTCGTCGATGACCCGGCTGATATGCCCGTCCAGATCGATGCGGTAGACGTGCCGCCCGTCCTGCTCCATCGGGGCGGCATCGCCCTCGTAGTCGCTGTCGATGCCGTAGGAGGGATCGGTGAACCAGACCGTGCCGTCGGATTTCACGACGACGTCGTTGGGCGAGTTGAAGGGTTTGCCGTTGAAATTCTCCGCCAGGACGGTCTTGGAACCGTCGATCTCGTAACGGCTCACACAGCGGCCCCGGTGCTCGCAGGCGATCAGCCGGCCCTGAAGATCGACCGTGTGGCCGTTGTGGTTGCGGCAGGGCTGCTCGAAGGTGGCGACCGCGCCGTTCATCTCGTCCCAGCGCAGGATCCGGTCGTTCGGGATGTCCGACCAGATGAGATAGCGTCCGGCGGCGAAATAGGCCGGACCCTCCGTCCAGCGGCCTCCGGTCCAGAGCGTATCGAGCCTGGCGTTCTTGTGGATCAGCCGGGCAAACCGGTCGTCGTGGATGTCGTAGAGTTCGCCGCTCATCTTGTATTCCTCATGAAGTCACGCGCTGATTGCGTCCGTAGACCAGCAGCATGCCGATGATCACGCTGCCGTAGATGATCTGCCGTCCGGCCTCCGGCATCTGCATGATCGACAGCACGGAGTTGAGCAGGACGATCAGAACGACGCCGATCAGCGTGCCGATGTAGCGGCCCTTGCCGCCGAGAATATGCGTGCCGCCCAAGACGACGGCCGCGATGGCCGGCAGCAGGAAGGCGTTGCCCATACCCTGATAGGCCTTGGCGGAATAGCCGGCGAGAAGTACGCCGGCTGTGGCGGCGCACAGGCTGGAGGTGACGAAGGCGCCGATGATGACCGCACGGGTGCGGATGCCGGAGAGATAGGCAGCTCCCTCGCGCGACCCGGTGGCGTAGATCGAGCGGCCGAAGCCGGTGCGGGTCAGGATGACCGTGATGACGATGGACACGGCCCCCCAGACGAAGATTGCCGCCGGAACGCCGAAGATCTTTTCCTTGGCGAGGAAGAGCATCAGCGGTGTCGCCTTGTCCTGCGGCGCGAAACCGCCGGTATGGGCGACCATCAGGCCGCGCAGAACCGTGTCGACGCCGAGCGTGAAGATCATCGACGGGATGCGCAGAAAGGCAACGCCGAAACCGTTCAGAAGTCCGACGGCAATACCGACGGCGAGTGCGGTGGGTACGGCCAGATCGCCGCCGACAGCGGTTGCCATCATTGCCGCGGCGGTCAGCGTCCAGGGGATGGAAAGGTCGATGTGACCGAGCAGGATCACCATCATCATGCCCGCCGCGCAGATGCCGAGGAAGGATCCGGTCTGCAACTGCTGCAGGAGGTAATGGGCGGAGAGCAGCGGCGTCGTCCCGGTGGTCGTGAGCGTATAGGCCGTGCCCGCGATCAGGATGACCACGATGAAAAGGGACGCGATGACGATCGGCCGGTTTTCGGGTGAAAGGGACATGCGGGCTACCTGAAGAGATCGAGCTGGTTTTTGACCCTCAGCGTGCGGAACGCACCGAAGGAAACGGCCGTGAGAAGGACAAGCCCCTCGATCAGCGGCTGCAGCAGCGGGTCGATGTCGAGGATGCGGAAATAAAAGGAGATTGTGCGCAGGATCATCGCGCCGACGAGGCTGCCGATGGCGCCGCCGGTTCCGCCCAGAAGGGAGGTTCCGCCCAGAACCACGGCTGCGATTGAGTTGAGCGTATAGGCGCCGGCCTGCTGGACATCCGCATTGCCGGAGGAGGTCTGAATGGCGAGGTAAAGTCCCCCGCACGCGGCCAGAAACCCGCCAAGGGTGAAAGCCGCGATCTTGGCGCGGTGGATCGGCAGGCCGGACATATAGGCCGCGCCTTCCGCCGAGCCGATGGCATAGACCGTGCGGCCGGTAACCGAGCGGCGGAACGGCACCCAGACGATGATGGCGACGAACACGACCAGCAGAAAGGGCACAGGAATGTCGGCGAAGGGGCGCAGCCACCAGGCATCGCCGCCGTCGGCGACCCCATAAGTGTCGGCGAAGTCCCAGACCGAATTGGTGAGTGCCCAGCTCAAGTCGTCATCGACATTGCCGCCGGGTTTCGGGCGGATCAACAGGGCCAGGCCGATGGCGATGGCGCCCGTAGCCAGCGTCGCGATGATCGGCTGGATGCGGCCATAAACGACGATGCAGCCGTTCATCAGCCCGAACAGGGTGCCGGTAAGCAGCGTGAGGCCCATGCCGAGCAGGATTTGCAGGGGCGAGCCGTTGAGCAGCTCGGAGGCGACGCAGTTGGTGAGCGTCATGACCGCGCCGACGGACAGATCCAGCCCGCCGAGCAGGACCGGCAGGGTCTGCGCCATGGCGACGAAGGCGATCGCGACGGTCTCGTTGGAATTCTGGATGGCGACCGCGGAGGAGAAGCCGCGCGGATGCATCGCGTTGTAGGCGAGATAGAGAACCAGCAGCAACAGGACGGCGACTGCAAATCCGGTGTTCTGGGAGAACCAGCGCCTCAAGGACATCATCTGCATCACGCGGCCTCGGTACCGATGTTGAGAGACGCCGCCACCAGGCTTTCCTCGGTGATCGCGTCGCCTTCCTGCTCGCTGACGACGCGGCCGCCATAAAGCACCGAAACCCGGTCGCAGCAGCCGATCAGTTCCGCGTAATCGGAAGAATAGAAAAGGATCGCCTTGCCGTCATTGGCGAGGTCGCGCATGAGCCTGTAGATTTCCTGCTTGGTGCCGACGTCGATGCCGCGGGTCGGGTCGTTGAGAAGGATCACGTCCGGATCGATCATCAGCCATTTGGCGATCACCACCTTCTGCTGGTTGCCACCGGAAAGGGTCATGACGGGATCTCCGGCCGAGCCGATCTTGATCTGCAGTTTCGAAATGCCGTTGCGGATTTCCGCCTGCGCCTTGCGCGGATCCATGAACGGTCCCCTGGAGATGTTGGCGTAGCTGGCGGCGAGGAGATTGTCGGCAATCGACATGCCGAGCATCAGGCCCTCAGTCTTGCGGTCTTCCGGCACCAGAGCCACGCGGGTTGCCGCGGTCTTGGCGTCGGCCGGCGACGAGGGGATGCCTTTGTCACCGCCGATAACGACCTCGCCCTCGACATCGCGCAGGACGCCGAACAATGCCAGGAGCAGTTCCTTCTGCCCCTGGCCGTCCAGCCCGCCGAGGCCGACGATTTCGCCGCGCCCGACGCTGAGATCGATGCCATTGAGCCGTTTGCCCCATTTCAGGCCCTTGACGCTCAGAAGCGGCGGTTCGCGCAAGCCGGCGGGCGGCAGCGGAGGTTTGGGCGGGAATTGCGCGTCCACATCCCGGCCGATCATCAGCCGGACGATCTCCTGCTCGCTCTTTTCTCCTTTCGCGAAGGTCTCAATATGCTGGCCGTTGCGGAACACCGACAGCGTGTCGCACAGGGCGTCGACCTCGTGCATGCGATGGGAAATGAACAGGCTGGCCACACCCTTTTCCTTTAACTCGCCCAGAAGGTCGTAGACGGTCTGGACATCGCGGGAAGTCAGCGCGGAGGTCGCCTCGTCGAGGATGAGCACCTTGGGATCGCGGCCAAGCGCCTTGGCGATTTCCACCATCTGGCGGCGGGAGAGCGACAGTTCGCGCACGAGCGCATTCGGATCGACATCCTCGCAGCGCACCCGCGCAAGCAGTTCCTCGGCGCGCCGGACCTGGGCACGCCTGTCGATCAGGCCGAAGCGGCGGGGCGGGCGGGAAATGGAAATATTGTCGGCGACCGACAGATCCGGAACCAGCGAGAGTTCCTGGAACATGCAGACGATCCCGGCATCGTTCGCGGATTGCGGCGACGGGAAAGTGACCGGCCTTCCCTCCAGCAGGATCGTGCCCTCATCGGGCTGGAGCACGCCGGCCATGATCTTGATCATCGTGGACTTGCCGGCGCCGTTTTCGCCGAGAATGGCGTGAACGGACCCAGGGCGGCATTTGAAATCGACGCCTTCCAGGGCGCGGATGCCGGCAAAGAATTTGGAGATGCCGCGATATTCGACAATGGCTTCGGTCATGCGTGTGCGCCCACCGGTCTCAGGAGTTGAGAAAGCGGTCCCGGGGAAAGACCGGGACCGCCATATTGCCTTGTCTTGAAGATTACTTCACGTCTTCTTCGGTCTGCGACATGATCGCCGGACCGGAGATGTTCACGCCGCAGGGCGGGAACTCATTGACGGTGAAGAAGTTGTCCGGAAGATCGGACCAGTAGTTCTTGCCGTCCTCCAGCTGGTCGTAGGTCGCCATGGGCAGCGGCACGGAAATCAACTGCGGCATGGTGTTACCTTCGAGCGCGGAAATGGCGGCCTTCATCGAGATCGCCACAAGCCCCGGGGACTGGCCGATGGAAATCCCTTTCAGGCCCTCATCGGAGTGTTCGGCCATCAGTTTGCGGAAGCCGTTTTCCGCTTCACCGGACACCGGAACCATCGGATGTTCGGCATCGAGCAGCGCCTGAACCACGCCGGTGGTGCCGCCTTGCGCGAGAACGGCATCGAACTGGCCGTGGACGGCGATGGCGTCGGCGACGACCTTCTGGGCCGTGCCGTCGTCCCAATTGCCGACAACCGAAATGCGTTCCCAGTCACCGCCGGATTCGTCGAGCACCTGGTTGATGCCGAGCGACCGGTCACGGTCGACGGAGTTGCCGGGCAGACCGCGAACCTCCAGCACCTTGCCGGAGGTCTTGCCGATGGCCGTGAGCTCTTTCAGAACATGGGTCGCATAGGCGCGGCCCATGGCAAGCTGGTCTTCGTTAACCTGCATCACCTTGTCCGTGTCGAGCACGTTGTCGAAAGGCACGATAACCACGTTGTTCTTGTCGGCCAGCCGGATGACCCGGTCGAAACCGTCCGGAGAGACGGCGATGGTGATGATGGCGTCGAAGCCCTGGTTGATGAAATCCTCGATGGCGCCGAGCTGGGCCGGGGCATCCGTACCGGTCGAGACGACCTTGAATTCCTTGATCTTGTCCTTGACAGCCGGATCTTCTGCAAAAGCCTTGGCGGTCTTGATCATCTGGATGCGCCAAGTGTTGCCGACGAAACCGTTGACCACCGCGATCCTGTAGGGGGCTGGTTTTGCGTCCCACTTGAAGAATTTGGTGGAGTCCGACCAGGGTTTGAAACATTCCGGATTGGCACCCGGCCCGGAAACGGTTTCCGGTCCGGCCAGGGCCATATTCACTGACAGGACGAGGGCCGATACGGCCGTCGCCAGTTTCAACATCGCTTTCATTGCACTTCCTCCCGTTGTTGCGCCCATTCGCGGTGCCTCGGGCCGGTCGGCGCACCCGGCCTGCCGTATTCCTTGCTCCCGTGTTCCGTTGCTCAGGCGGTTTCTTCCATCTCCTCGCTGAAAAACCGGAAGCCGACCATCAGATGGCTGCGCAAACGGTACTGAAACGCCAGCCGGTCGCGCGCGGCGAGCGCTTCGAGGACACCCTGGTGTTCGCCGAAGGTTTCCGTCATGAAGGTCCTGCGGGTCTTGCCCTTCTGCATGATCCGCAGGATGACGGGTTTCATGACCGCATAGACATCGAGGATGGCGTCGTTGTCGAGGATCGAAACCAGCCGCACATGGAAGGCGAAATCGAATTCCGACGCCTCGGTCATGTCGTGGTTTTCCGCCAATTTCGCGTTGATCTCCCGGAGCTCTTCCAGATCCTCGTGCCGGATCCGGTCGAAAAAGGCATCCGCCGAACCGACTTCGACCAGACTGCGGAAGGCCTGCACGTCGCTGAAGGTCTTGCGGGACAGTTCCATGGTGTTAAACGAGAAAAGCTCGAAAGCCCGCGTCATGCGGTTGTCGGTGATCGTCGCACCGATCTTCGGGCGGACATCCACAAGGCCGTAAGCCTTCAGAATGCGCATCGCTTCGCGGACGGTGTTGCGGCTTGCATTGAACTGCGCGCACAGATCGCGCTCGGTCGGCAGATTGTCGCCGACCTTCAGTTTCGAGCTCGCGATCAGGCCGCGGATTTGCTGCACGACAGTATCGACCGCGGATTCGCCCGCAGAACCTGCCTTGCCGGGAACATTGCCCATTTCCGCGCTCATCGTGGGTCTCGAAATCCGTCTTTGTTTCCGTCCGTCAAGTCTATTTGTTGGACCAAGAAATTCCTAATGACACTCCGATTGGCTGTCAATGGTGCGCGGGAGTTGCAGCTTTGCGGGTGGCAACTTCAAAAAAGGGATAATATTCTGATTTTTCAGGAGGCTGAGTTTGAAATCGCTCGGTGAGCCGACGCAGGATTAGGCGCAAAGGGTTTATTTGTCAGACCAGGAGGGGTAGTGGGAAATCCAACCGGATCACGCCGCCGCATGAACCCCTGCGAGCCGTGCATCCAGGCGTTCCGAGGAGTAGTCCGACCAGTTTTCCGCCTTGTTTTCCGGCTCGAGACGGTCCGGAAAGGCCATGGCCAGGACATCGCCGGTGATGTCATTGCACCAGCCTTCCGCAGGGTTGAATTCGAGGATGGCCTGAACGTTTTCAAACTGGCCGCTGCGGATGTCGACGACGATCCGGCTCAGTTCCATGTCCTCCAGTTCGGTCTCCGGTGCATAAAGGGATTTTCCCAATTCGCAAATCACCGAAAAGAACGACCTGTCGAGGTTCAAAGACATCCAAAGCTCCCTTCAAACTGCAACCAGAAAGTATACGCATAATGCGTATATGTCAACTACAGCGTACAGATACGTACGCTGAATTCGTGCGCGGTGCGGGAGGGGCGTGAATGCATCGGCAAAGGTTCGTGGCCAAGACTGGGCATTTGGCCTGGACCCGGACGAGTTGCCTGGCGGCTGCATTTCTTTTTCGAGGCCCTTGCGGGAAGGTGGCCGGATCAGACGATCTGGCGGATCACAGTCAGAATCTTGGCGATGATGCGGACTTCGGTTGCTTCTTCGTCGTGTTCGTTGAAGACAATCGGTTCCTGAAAACGCGGATCGTCGGATTCCGGGCGCAGTTCGATCCGACCGTTGCGGTGTACGACGCGCTTGGCGGTGCGTTCGATCGTGTGGCCGCCGTCCCTCGACCGCTCGACCACAGCCAGATCGCCGGATCTGATTTCGATGCCGGCCTCAAGATAATCGAGGCACAGGACGAAGTCGCCGTCACGGGCGATGCGGTTCAGGCTTTCACCATTGATTTGTAATAGATACTGGCATTCGTTCGGGTAGCGTAGATCGCCTGCCAGGGTCGCCTTCCGGGTGGCGTCTGTCTCGAATAGCCCTGCCTCCATCCAGAGGCCGGCGGCGACCTGTCCCTTGATCTCCAGAGGTGTCGCTGTCCGGGAGGGAGTGTTGGCGGCTTCCAGATCCATGAGGGATTCGGGGGCTAGTGCCAGGATCTCTTCCCGGGCGATCGGCCGGTCGCCCTTGCCGGTGAGAACCGGCAGCAGTTTGGCGACGAAATCCGAGGGCAGGGCGGGTTTGGAGTAATCCTGGCTGAAATAGCGCTGGATTGAAGAGGCGTTCTGATAGCCCATCGCCCGCGCGATGGCGCGGATGGACAGGCCGCTGCGGTCTTTCAGTTCCGCGAGCTGTCTGGAAACGAGGGATTGCGTGCTCTCATCCATTTTGTGCCGGCCGTGTGTTTCAGGTTTGTACGTAGTAGCAGTAGAAATCGTATGAATTCCACGTTGACATATATACGCATAAAGCGTACGGCTTTGCAAGTGATGAGTTTGGAACATGGGAGTAACGATGGAAGTCTTCGAACGCCCCGAGGGATTGGCGGCCAGTCCGTCGGATCCGGGCGGCAACAACAAGCACGGCGCGAAGGAGAGCCCCTATGAATGACCTTAAGGACCAGATCGAGGCCGCGCGGGAGAAGGTTGCCTATTGCCGGATCAAGGCGGAACGTCCGAGTGCGCGCCTGGAAGACGAATTCGCCCTTGAAAAGGCGCGCAACCGGTTGCTCACGCTGGAACTCCGGCTTTTGAAACTGGGAGGAGAACGCCCGGAGACCGGTTCGAAAGCGGCCGGCGGGAGGGGGCGGGCGAGGACGGATTGTCTTCATGAAAAAAGAACAAAACATGAACAAGTGCCCCGAACAGCCAGGGAGCGGGCCGAGGCGGCCTTCGCGTCGCTTCAGGGAGGCGTGCGCGCGAAAACTCTGGGCCTCGGCGAGAGGGGAGGAGACTGATGGCGTCGGGCGGGCATGTGGACCGGATCGCCGCCGAATACGGGGTGCAATTCGTCAGCCACACGAGGCGGGTCGACGGGCGGCATCAGTCCAAGGCGCGGCGCACCTGTCAGACGCTTCTGAAAAAACACGGCCCGGAGCATCTGCGCCTGGTCTTCGGGCTGATCAACACGGCGAAGAACCGCGGCAACTGGTCGGCGCCGTGCATGACGGCGGTTTCCTGGCTGGTGCTGAACAAGCCGGAATGGATCGAGCGCCGGGGGTTCCTGGATCTGTTCGACCGGCTCGATCTGGAGGAGCTTCTGAAAAGCGCCAAACACATCAACCCATCCGCGCCGACGCTGACCCTGTCGGTTTTGCTCTCCTATGAGCTGGACAGGCTCATGGAAGCCGGAGCCGAGGCGAGGGCGGCATGATGGGCAGCGCCCTTGCGTGAAAGGAGCGGCACGTTTCCCGGACGGACGCCCGTCCGGGAATGCGCCCGTTGATCGCCTATCCCCGAAAACCGATACCGAAGGAGCTTTGCGGTGAAACCCGAAACGCCTGAAGACGTCCTGTCCCGCCTGATCGAGGCGGTCGAAGTGATTGCAGTGACGGGCAAGGGCGACGGCCCGCGCTCGATCCTGACCGCCTGGCCGGACTATAGGCGCAAGATCGCCAAACGCCGTCGCACGTTCCCGCCGTCTGAGGTCAGCAGAGCGGAGGAGGCCCTGACCTGGTTCGCCCTGATCGAGGATGCGGATGCCCGCCGGGCACTGCAGTTCGAAGTCATGTGCAAGGCCGGAGGTGGCAAGTTCAGCGACGTCTGCCGGAAATACGGCTGGAAACGGTCGACGGTGACCAGCCGGAACAAGGTGGTGCTGAAGAGGCTGGCGGAGCGGATCGGGGCCGGTCCGGCCGTCTCTCCCGTGCCGTTCCGGACTTGATCCGGAACCTGCCGTGAAAGTCCCGGATCAGGTCCGGGCGGCGTGGTGGCATCGAGTTTCGGCCCCATAAAACGGGGTTGATGGCGAAACGGAGCTTTGGCAAAGGCGGCCCAGAAGGAGATCAAATTGGTGCAGGGAGCAGTGAAATCCGGAAAGTCAGCCAGTTGCGAGATCTCCAAGGTTCGAAAAACCTGGAAACCGGACGATACTTCGCGGCTTTCGTCTCAGTTTGTTTCGCGCATCGCCCCGAGTGCCTTCTCAACAGACTTCGCGCAGGCCAGCAGGGCGTCGTCGCGGCCGCCCGTGGCGATCAGCATGGCACTCAGGACCCTGCCGTCATGAACATATGGCAGGGCGAGCGCGCAAGCATCGGCGATGTTGGCGAGCGTCGGGTTGCGCAGGGCGAGCAGGTTGAGGCGGCCGAATGCGCCGTCATCCTCAAGGGCGGGGATCTCTGGCGGCAGGATGGGGGTCGTCGGCAGCAGGAGCATGTCGCCGCCCAGCTCCTCGCGGAAGGCTGCGATGACCTTGCAGCGCTGGTTCAGGGTTCGCCGGTAGTCGACGGCGTTGATTTCCCCCGCTCTTGCCATGCGCGAATGGACGCGCGGGTCGAACTGATCCGGGGAATTCTGGAAATGATCTTCGTAATGGGCGCGGGATTCCACGGAGGTGATGTGCCAGGGGGCAACGTCGCTATAGAGCTCTATTGTCTGCAGGTCTTTTTCGATCACCTCGAACCCTTCGTTCCGCAGATGCCGGACAAGAGCCTCGAAGCCGGCGGCGACCGCCGGCTCGATCTCGTCGAAGCCGAAGTTCCGCGGGACGACCAGACGGGCCGGAGCGGGCATGGTGGGGATCGTGGGCCGTCCGGCCATGACCTGCCAGGCAAGCTCGCAGACGGTGACGTTTGCGGCCATCGGCCCGAAACTGTCGAGACTGTCCGACAAGGGCTTGCCGCCTTCCATGGGGACCGAACCTTGCGTCGGTTTGAAGCCGGCGATGCCTGTAAAGGCGGCGGGGATGCGCAGCGACCCGCCGGTGTCGCTGCCGATGGCGATATCGCAGATGCCCAGGGCGACGGAAACGGCACCGCCGCTTGTGGAGCCGCCTGGAGCGCAGCCGGGATAGACCGGGTTCTGCGGCGTTCCGTAATGCGGGTTCAGGCCCAGGCCGGAATAGGCGAATTCGGACATGTTGGTCAGGCCGACGAAAATGCCACCTGCCGCATCAAGGCGGGCAATCGCAGGTGCGTCCAGTTCCGCCGGCGCATCGTTGCGCAGGACCCTGGTGGCGGAGGTGGTGATTTCTCCGGCGAGGTCGAAAAGTGCCTTCACGCTGATGAGGGCACCGGCGAGCGGAGAGTTCGCTCCGGAGGCCACCTTTGCCTGTTTGCGGGCGCGCTCTTCCAGGAGCGCGAGAAAGACAAATTCGGTGGCGGTCTCCCCGGTTACTTTTCGGAACGCTGACTCAAGGCGGCTCTCCGCTGTTTCAACGGTCCAGGGAAACGGTGCGTTCATAGGTACGGGTCCTTCGGAAGGGGCACTGGCGTCCGGTTAAACTGGTTTTCAAAAGGACACTTCAAAATAACCTGCCCGCGGATATTCCCGCACCTGTTTTGCGGGAATAAACTCAGGCGGGGCCCTGAGAAAAATCACAAGCCTAAGGTGTGCTAACCGGCATTGGCCCGGAAGTCCAGCTTTTCGATGCCGTGCCTGGTTCGTGGTGGCAAAACCGGCTTGCCCCGCTCTGATGATTTGCGGGGGATGTCACGAGACGATTTCAAGCAAGGAGCTTGAGTAGGCCCAATCGATCGATCGCCCGAAAACGGGATCCGTAAGCGTCATTTTGAAGGTCCCGGCCGGACGCACGCCACCGATGGCGGGCAGGGTTCCGCACAGCATTGCAGTCCCGTCCTGGAGATCCGCCCCAGTGATCAAATCCTGGAGAGGGAGGATCGAGGCGAGCGTTCCGTCCTGATAGGCGGTCCAGTCATCCCCTTCCCGGATCCAGGATTGAAGCCGCAATGTATCCAGATGATCCGCGACCTCGTCAAAGCGCCAGAGCATGTCTGCAACCGGTTTGGCGCAGGCCTGTTTGGAATAGGCGACGGAGTAGGTTTCCAGCGCCCGGTCCGTATGGTCGGAGGCAAGGCCCAGCCAGAGCACGCCGTCCTGTTTCAGGAGAAACGGTTCCGCCTCGCCGGAGGACCGGTCCCCGAGAACCTGGATCATGGGCGCCTGGGTCAGGAGTTGCGGCGCGCATCGGTAATAGAGCGGCACGGAAGAGGGGGCGGGAACGCCGATGGCTGCCAGTTCCTCGATATGGTGGTCCACTGCCGAGCGGTCACGCCCGGTCCAGCCGGCAACGATGAGCCGGTCCGGAGTGCAGGCAAGCACTCCTGATGCCGTTTTGAATTGCATGGGAAACGTCCCTTACAGGGTTGAGGGGAGGAAGAGGGCAAGTTGCGGCGCCAGGATCAGCAGCCCGACCATCGCCAGCATCGCCAGCGCATAGGGAATGCAGCCCAGCATGACGTCGCTGAAGCTTCCTGATTTCCGGGCCGCCTGGACCACGTAGAGGTTCAGTCCGACCGGCGGGGTGATCAGCGCCATTTCCACCAGGATGATCATCAGGATGCCGAACCAGATCTTGTCGTAGCCGAGCTGGACGATGATCGGCACCACGATCGGGATGGTGGCCACCATCAGCGACAGGGTCTCGATGAAGAAGCCGAGGACAATGTAGATCAGGACGATCACCAGGAGCGTCTGGAGCGGTCCGAGGCCGAGGCCGCCGAGCAGGTTCTGCAGGGCCCGGCTGACGCCTGCCGCCGTCAGGGCGAAATTCAGCACATAAGCGCCGATGACGACCAGCATGATCATGGCGGAGGTCTTGACCGAGCCGCGCAGGGCTTCGGAGAGCATTTCCCAGTTCAAAGCTTTCTGGTGGGCGGCGATCAGGAGCGCGATGGCAACGCCGACGGTCGCGGCTTCCGTTGGAGTGGCCCAGCCTGCGTAGATCGAACCGACGATGGCTGCAAAGAGGGCGAGGATCGGCAGCAGGTCCGCGAGGGCGCCCAGTTTCTCCGCCAGCGTGCTGGTTCGCCGGGGACCGCCGAGCGTGGGCTGGAAGACGCACAGGACGACGGTGATCGCCATGAACAGCCCGGCGAGGAACAGGCCCGGTATCAGCCCGGCCAGGAAAAGCTGCGGGATCGAGCTCTCGGTCAGGAAGCCGTAGACAATCAGGTTGATCGACGGCGGGATCATGATGCCGAGCGTGCCGCCGGCGGCGATCGCGCCGGAGAAGAGCTTCTGGTTGTAGCCGAGCGCCTGGGCCTGGGGCATGGCGACGGTGGCGACGGTCGCCGCCGTCGCCACCGACGACCCCGAGGTGGCGGAAAACATGGTCGAGGTGGCGATGTTGGCGTGAACCAGGCCGCCGGGCATCCAGGCGACCCATTTCTCCAGCGCGGTGTAGGTGCGCCGCGCCACGCCGCTGCGCACCAGGATCTCGCCCAGAAGCACGAAGAGCGGGATGGCGATCAGCGTGGCGCTGTTGGAGGACGACCAGACCACCTGGCCGAGGCCGCGCATCAGCGGAAACGGGCTGAAGAACGTATCGATGCCGAAGGCGAGCAGGAAGAGAACGATGCCGACGGGAATGGAGAGCGTCAGCAGGCCGAGGAGGCCGAAGGAGGTAAAGGAGATCATGCTTCCCCCCTGGCGCCGGCGATCCGGTCGACGGACTGGTAGTCGGAGGACAGGAATTTCACCGCGACGGAGACGAGCAGCAGACTGGCCGACAGCGCGAACCAAACCCAGCCGGCCCACCAGAGCGACTGCGGGATCCAGAGCGGGGTCTCGAGCGGCGTGTTGGCGCGCGCGCCGGTCGACAGGGTCTTTTCCAGAACGCCCCAGCCACGCCAGGCGACCACGATGGCCGTGCCCGCCAGGCAGGCGAGGGAGATGATATCGAAGACCGCCCGGCCGAGGGGAACGAGGCGCTGGCGGAGCAGGTCGATGCGCACATGCGCCTGTTCCGTCAGGGCGTAGCTGATGCCCCAGCTGGTGGTGACAGCCATCACGTAACCGGAAATCTCGTCGACGCCCCCGAGAGACGCCCCCAGTCGGCGGATGACGATTTCCACCAGGGTGAATGCGACGCAGGCCAGGAGCACGAGGCCGACCGCGATCGCAAGGCGGTCGTTCACCCGCCGGATGAGGGAAACCAGGGACATCATCGGAGCGGGGCCTCAGTTCGTTTCCAGCTTGACACCGGTGACTTCGCCGACCGTATCGCTCCAGCGCTTCGCCCAGTCGCCACCGGCGCGTTCCGCCCAGTCGGGAAGAACCTCGGCGATCAGCACTTCCCTGGCCTTGGCAAGGTCGGCGTCGCTCGGCTCGACAAGCACCATGTCTCTGGCATCACCGTAGGGGCACTCGCCGCTGCCGGTCAAACAGGCGATATCGTTTTCAAGCGCGTGCTGGGCGCTTTCCCAGGCTGGCGCTTCCAGGTTTTCCTTCACGCCTTTTTCCAGGATTGCCTTCTGGTCGTCGGAAAGCGCGTTCCACTTGTCCAGATTGATGGCGGTGACCACCGGATCCCAGCCGCCGAGCGGGATCGGCAGCAGGTGTGTGGAAACTTCCCACCAGCCGGCATTGTAGCCAGATCCGGCGCCGGTGATCGCGCAGTCGACGACGCCGCGCTGCAAGGCGCCCGGCACCTCGCCGAAGCCGACATTGACGCCCTCCGCGCCGAGGGCTTCCAGGAACTTGGCGGTCATGCGGCCGGAGGCGCGGACCTTCTTGCCCTTCAGATCGTCCAGCGAGGTGATGTCGGCGTTGCAGAAGACCACCTGCGGCGGGTAGGGGGCGATGCCCAGGACTTTTGCGTTGAAGACGTCCTTGTAGATGTCGTCGACCATCGGCCGTGCGGCGTCGACGGCCTTTTTCGCGGTGTCGGCGTCGGTCGCGATCAGTGGCACGTCAAGCGCTTCCAGGGCGGCGCTGTCGGAGACGGCATAGTCGGAGACGGTCATGCCGACATCGAAGACGCCTTGCGACAGCATGCGGAACACGTCACCGCCGGCGATGCCCATCTGGTCGTGGGTGGTCAGCGAGGCGGTCAGGTCGCCGCCGGAGATTTCCGGGAGCTTTTCCGTCCAGAACGGGGCTTCATATTCCTTGTGCAGCGGCAGGCCGCTCCAGCTTCCGACGACGGCAAGCTCTTCTGCCTGGGCGAAGGTGCCTGCGGAAAGTGCGATCATGGAAACCGCGGAGAGTGTCAGTATCTTCTTCATATCCAGTTCCATCCTCTGTTTCTTCAATGTTTCAGTTATTTATCGTTATAGGGGTAGATCGGCGCGGTGAGCTCATCGACATCTGCGATGAGCATGGCGCCGGGAGCGTGGGTTATTGAAAGCGGCAGTTTCGCCGTCATGATGGCGACTTGGGGGGTGACGCCGCAGGCCCAGAAGACCGGCACCTCACCGTCGCGGATTTCGACCGGATCGCCCCAGTCCGGCGCGTTCAGGTCGGCGATACCGATGGTGGCCGGATCGCCCGCATGTATCGGGCCGCCGTGGGCGAGCGGGTAGTTCCGGCAGATCGTCCTGACTTCCTCCAGCCGCCCTTCCGGGATCGGGCGCATGGAAACCACCATGCCGCCGCCGAAGACGCCGCCCGGCGCGGTTTCGACGGTCGTGCGGTACATCGGGACGGTGACGTTGCAATCGATGTGGCGCATGGCGATCCCGGCCCGGCGGAGCGCATCCTCGAAGGTGAAGGAGCAGCCGATGGCAAAGGCGACCATATCGTTCCGCCAAAGCCCGGTGAGATCGGGAACCTGGTCTTCCAGCCTGCCAAAGCGGTAGACGTTGTAGCGGGAGGCGTCGGTGCGGATATCGACATCCGGCCCGAGCCGCGCGATTGCCGGATTGCCCGGCTCTGAAACGCCGGCGAGAGGACAGGGCTTGGGGTTCTGGCGGCAGAAGGCGAGGAAGTCGTCCGCGTATTCGCCGGGCACGATCGCCAGATTGCACTGAAGCCTGCCCTTGGCGAGACCGGCCGTGTGCCCCGAGTAGCGTCCCTGGCGGATTGCCCGGCGGACCGCTGAGGGAGGTAGATCGGCCAATTCGGAAAACTCGGCAAGCACAGTCGTCATGTCCACCTCGAAAAGTCGATGGCAAAATGCTGCGGCGGATCTATTATCAAGTCAAATCGTGATTTTTTGTCCAAAGTGATCAGCTTTTCTGATCACTGGAGCGAGGTGCATAACCATGACCCTTGAGCAGCTCAGAACGTTTCTGGCGGTTGCGCGGATGGGCGGCGTGCGACGGGCCGCCGAACAGATGAACATCTCCCAACCGGCTGTTTCCTCGCGGATTTCCAGCCTCGAAACCTATCTTGGGACGGAGCTGTTCAGCCGGGTGTCGACAGGTGTTGTGCTGACCCGCAAGGGCGTGCTCCTGCGCCAGCATGCCGAGCAGGTGATGGCGATCCTGGAGCGGATCAAGGGGGACGTGATGGCGGAGGACAGCATCAGCTCCCTTTTAAGGCTCGGCGTCGCCGAGACCGTCGCGCAGACCTGGTTGCCGGAGTTTCTGGGCGAGCTTCATCGCAACTTTCCCCGGCTGAAGATCGAGGTTTCCGTCGATATCTCGCTGAACCTGCGGGAGATGCTTCTGGACCGGTCGCTGGACCTGACCATCCTGATGGGGCCGATTTCCGAGTACAGCGTCGACAACCTGGACCTGCCGCCCTTCGAGCTTGCCTGGTACCGGCCGGTGGATCTGGCCGAACCGGATCTCAGCGTCACGCCGGTCATCACCTATAACCGCAACTCGCGCCCATACCGGGAACTGATGCAGGAGCTTCAGGACCGCTACGGCATCACCGCGCAGATCTTTCCGACGAATTCGCTCTCCACCGGGTTCGAGATGGTCGCCTCCGGGATCGGCGTCGGCATCCTGCCTCTCGAACTCGGTCGCCGGCTGGTGGAGGAAGAGCGGATCGCGACCTTCGATCCGGGCTGGCTGCCGACGCCGCTCAGGTTCACCGCGACCTATATCGGCGAACCGCGGAACGAACTCATCGCCCGCGCGGCCAGGGTCGCCCAGCAGGTCGCCGTCGTCCATCACAGGGCGATCTATGCGTGAGGGTGTTGCAGGGCTATCCCATTTTCCCGAAGTGTCCGGGACATGTCCTCGTAACCTCTGCCGTTGGGAGAGGTCGGAGCTCCAGGGTCTGGCTTCGGCCAGCCCGAGGACAGGCGTCGCTCCGGGTGAGGGGGCTGACCTCTCTGTGATTTTTCAACGTTTTACCCCCTCACCCCAACCCTCTCCCAATGGGAGAGGGAGACAGGCACTGCCATATGCGATTGCCGTGCCTTCGGGGGAGGAGACCGGCCGGTCGAATGGGGGCATTGTCCAAGACATTTTCTTTGTATCGGGTGCCGAAGCCGCCGGCCCGACAGGCCGGGAAGGACCGGTCCGACGAAGTTCCGGTTACTGACCTGTCGCCGGAGCCGGATTGATCGGTGTCGACTGTTCCTGCTCGATGCGGGCCCGTTCGGCTTCCTCCGCCCGCAGTTTCTGTGCGAGCGTCAGGAAGGGCGGGGCGGCGTCGATCTCATCGAGGGAGGCGCCGATCATCATGCTCTGGTCTCCTTGCTCGCTGGTCGCATGCTGGACGGCATCATAGGGAACGGCGATGCGTTTGACGCCCAGGCCGAGAAAGCCGCCTGCGTCGATCACGACGGAAACGACCTTGCCGTCCGGGCCGATTTCAAAGGCTGCGACTTCGCCGACCGTTTCACCGGCCTGATTTCTGATTTCCTCGCCGATCAGGCTGCTGGTCAGCCAGTGGCCTTCCTTCTGTTCGGCAAGGAAAGTCAGATTGCTGCCCGCCGCAGCGGCCGGAGCAGCGTCTTCCTGTGCCGGTTCCTGGGTGAGGGGCAGGTCGTTTTGGGGCTGGACGGTCTCCTGTGCCAGTGCGGGACCGAGCGAGAGGACGAGTGCCGCAGTGGCGGTGGTAAGGAATTTGCACGTCATGGTTCACTCCCTTGTCTGTTCGCGTCCGCCAAGGTCATGAACAGACACCCTCGGCAGGACACGCTTCCACAGATAGGAAGAGAAATTGAACTTTTCGGGGTTTTTATCCAATCGAGATAGTCATTTATTACAATGACTTATCAGGTTGTATAAATTTCTTCGTACACGCGAATCGTGTCTATTTGATGGAGAGGTTCAGTCCGTTTTCGGGCCGTACAGCCATTGAACGCCCTCGATGTCGCTGGCCTGCAGGGCGCGGAATTCCTCCCGGTATTTGAAATGCATGATCGAGCTTCCGCGCAGATAATGATCGAGGCCAATGGCGTGACCGATCTCGTGGGCGAAAGTGTATCTGAGATCATAGGATTTCAGATCGCCGTCAAAGCCGATCTTCCAGTTATGCACCGGGTTGAGACAAACCGCCGAGCGGGTAATCTCCGCGATCTTCGGTTCGCCGGAGAAAGCCTTTTCTTCCGTCAGTTCCAGGCCCGGCCTGTTGAGCCCGCGATCGCCGCCGACTGCTCTTTCCTGAATACCGCTGGGGTCCTTGTCGTATTGAACGTTGGTGAAGGCGTAGCCGCGCGGCAGGGACTGGACCCCGACGACGATATTCGCAGCGCCGATGCTGCCGACCTCCTCGAAGGTGAGACCGCTGGCATCCTCCCAGAGGCGGAAGGCCGCCGCCGCCTCCTTGCGAATTTCCTCGGACGTGTAGCCGGTATGCCGGGCAAGGCGGTCGACGCTGTCCATCGACCGGCAATTGCGCGCGTTGTCCTGGACGAAAGGACTTTCAATAAAGGCGTAGGTCACATGGGCTGGCGTGCCGAGTTCCGCCTTGCCCCACTTCACCAGAAGGCCGTCCAGTTTGAGCGGGGAAAAGCCTTTCGCACCGGCTGCATGGGCTGCGGAGAGAGGACCAAGAGTCAGGCCCGTAAAAACAAAAAAAGAAATTACAGTCTTCAACGTAAAGCCCCTTAATAGTTCACAGGGTCATGCATTAACTGCAGCTATCGTTGTATGTATGGAAGTATCCACCCTTGGAACTCTTCCCGATTGATCTTCAATCGGGGGCGCCATGTGATGTTCCGAACTCCCGCCCCGTCTGCCTTGGCCCCTTACTCAGCAATCTTCTGCAAGGCAGATATTCCGTCACGATAACGTCAAAGAATATCCGGGAGAAGCCTTAAGGACCCTTGATGCCCAGTTTTCTGAATGGGCGTTGCCGATTTGCACGTCATAGGTAAATTTGACCGGTTTTTAGGCAGACTTGCCTCTTCAGTCGGTCTGGCGCGCGTCGCGGCGGTGCATCGTACAGGGCGTGAGAACTGGGCTGTACGAACAGATGGAGCCCGGTGACGGCCGGGAATTGAATGGGTCCGGATCTCGAATTCCGAGCGAATGACAGGCGGGGCGGCCGTCGAGGCAGGCTGGGGTGGCGATCATGACAATCGCTTGATATTCTTGGGGAAAGTGCGGCAGGTCGTCGCCGGAAACTGCATTTTGATTGACGTATGTCAGTTGGCCGCGCAAGTTTAACCTCCCCTGGAGGTGCAATGGTCAAGCCAACCGTACACGATATCGCCCGTGAGGCCGGCGTCAGTCTATCGACGGTGGATCGGGTGCTGAACGGCCGCGCGGATGTGCGGCCAAAAAACGCCGAGCGGGTCAAGGCTGCCGTCGAAAAGCTCGGCTATGTGCGCGACACCCATGCGGCCAATCTGGCCAAGCAGCGGCGGTATAAATTCGTCTTCGTTCTGCCGGAAGGGCCGAACCATTTTGTCGAGACGATCGTCCTAGCCGTTCATGAAGCGTCGATCGCGCAGATCTCCGACCGGGTGGATGTGGAGGTGATGCAGGTCAATGCCGCCGATCCGCACGCGGTGGTCGACAGGCTGCAGACATTGAATCTTTCCAGGCTGGACGGGGTGGCCATCATGGTGCCGGAAACGCCCCAGGTCCGCGATGCCATCGCGCATATCAAAAGCGCCGGGATCCATGTGGTCGCCTTCGTTGCGGACCTGCCGAACAGCCGGTGTGACCATTTCGTCGGGATCGACAACTTTTCCGCCGGCCAGACGGCGGGCGCCCTGCTGGGCAAGTTCCTGCGCAACGAGGCCGGGTGTATTCTCGTGGTCACCAATTCCATGGTGGCGCGCGACAGTATCGAGCGCCGCTTCGGCCTCGACGAAGTGCTTACCCGCGACTTTCCGAGGCTCAAGGCCCTGCCGACGATCGAGTTTCATGACGATCCGCAGCGGATCCACGACACCCTGGCGCATGCGGTCGCCGGCCATTCGGATCTGAAGGCGGTCTATTCCATGGGCTCAGGCAATGCCGCCATGCTGGACGCACTCAGGGAGAACGCGGATTTGAGCGATCTCGTCGTGATTGCTCACGATCTGACGTCCGTCACGCGCCAGGGGCTGGCCGATGGCGAGATCGACGCCGTGATCGCGCAGAATGTCGGCCATCTCGTGCGCAGTGCGCTCAGGGTCCTGCGCGCGAAATGCGACGGGACCGTCATTTTCGAAGCGCAGGAACAGATCCGCATCGAAATCGTCATGCGCGAGAACCTTTACTGAGGGTCTTGGGGAAGTTCTTTGATGTGTCCTCTGGCCAAGCTTCCTCGCGAGAGGAAAGATTGGCGGGCAAAGCCGTTGTGGTTCCACAACGTCATTCCGGACAAGTGAGGCGAAGCCGAACGCTGATCCGGAATCCAGACATATTTCGCGCTGTAGGCGCGGCCTTGATCGAAAAAGTACTCGCTTCGCTCGTGCTGATGTCTGGATCCCAGAACTGCGCGCAGCTTCCGCTGCACTAGTCTGGAATGACTTGGTGGGGATGAGAGGCGGGGGCAACTGATTTCGGCTGGTGCGATAATCAGTTTTTGAAGGTCTTCTGCGAGCTGACGGGTTCAGCCCGGAGCGAATAAAGCCAATAAATCCCAATAGCTTTTCTGTACGAGGAAACTTCCCATACCCTCTTCGGGCTGAAACAGAAATACGTATGTCAGAAATTTGATTGACGTGACATACGTATGTCAGTTACGCTGCTGTCGCACTTGGAGGAGTGCTGCTGCCCGGCGCATGCCGGAGTGCGACCATTTCGGGAGGATATCACCCATGAAAACTGCGAACCTTTTCGCGGCGACCGCCTTTGCGGCGGTGAGCGGACTTGCTGTGTCGAATGCGCAGGCCGAAGACCTGACCCTGTGCTGGGCGGCCTGGGATCCCGCCAACGCCCTTGTCGAACTGTCCAAGGAATTCGAGGCCGAGTACGGCCACAAGATGTCGTTTGAGTTCGTGCCCTGGCCGAACTTCGCCGACCGGATGCTCAACGAGCTGAATTCCGGCGGCAAGCTGTGCGATCTTCTGATCGGCGACAGCCAGTGGATCGGCGGCGGTGCGGAGAACGGTCATTACGTCAAGCTGAACGACTTCTTCGAGAAGGAAGGCATCAGCATGGACGATTTCGCGCCCGCGACCGTCTACGCCTATTCCACCTGGCCCAAGGGCACGCCGAACTATTACGCCCTGCCGGCGATGGGCGATGCGAACGGCTGGTTCTACCGCAAGGACTGGTTCGCGAAGCCGGAGATCCAGGCTGCCTTCAAGGAAAAGCACGGCCGCGACCTTGCTCCGCCGAAGACCCAGGCCGAACTGCTGGAAGTCGCCCAGTTCTTCCAGGAGCGCGAGATCGACGGCCAGGTGCGGTACGGCGCCTCGATCTTCACCGAGCGCGGATCCGAAGGCATCACCATGGGCGCGACCAGCTCCATGTATCCTTACGGCTTCAAATACGAGAACACACCGGGCAGTTACGACATGGAAGGCGCGGTGAACTCGCCCGAAGCCGTCGCGGGTCTCGAGTTCTACAAGGAGCTCTACAAGACGGCGACGCCTCCGGGCTATACCGACAGCTACATGGAACAGTCGCTCGACGCGTTCAAATCCGGCCAGGTGGCCATGGCGATGAACTGGTTCGCCTTCTTCCCGGGTCTTTACGCGGATCCGGATGTCGGCGGCGAGAAGATCGGCTTCTTCGTCAATCCGGGCCAGAACGTTGAAGCTTCGACCCTCGGCGGGCAGGGGATCTCCGTGGTCGCCTATTCGGACAAGCAGGACGCCGCGCTTGAATACATCAAGTGGTTCGCCCAGCCGTCCGTCCAGAAGAAGTGGTGGGATCTCGGCGGCTATTCCTGCCATGTCAGCGTGCTCAACGATCCGGGCTTCCCGGACAGCGCACCGTTCGCTTCGGACTTCCTTCTGGCCATGGATAACGTGATGGATTTCTGGCAGGAGCCGGCCTATGCCGAACTGCTGCTGGCGATGCAGAAACGCCTTCACGACTATGTGGTGGCCGACCAGGGCACGGCCCAGGAAGCGCTCGACAAGCTGATCGAGGACTGGACCGAGACCTTCGAGGACGAAGGCAAGCTCTGAGGGCGACCCTCACGAAAAGCACCCGACAGCCCGCCGATCTGGCGGGCTGTCCCGCCCGGAGGGCCGGCAGGGCCTTTCGGGGCAGCTTGAGCAGCCGGAGCCTTTCCGGATCCGTTTCTCCAGAAGAGCGTCAAATGTCCGATACCCCGATAGACCGCGTGGCCAAAGCAACGCCGCCTTCCGTTGCCGCAAAGATCCGAGGGCTTTCCGACCGTGCGATTGCCTGGCTTTTCGTTGCGCCAACCATTTTCCTGCTGCTCGCGGTGAATATCTTCCCGCTGATCTGGACGATCAATCTGAGCTTCACCAATTTCCGCGCCAACCGGCCGACCCGCGACGTCGACTATATCGGCCTGCGCAATTACGAACGCATCCTAACCGACGGCGACATCTGGCTGACGATGCAGGCAACGGCGCATTTCCTGTTCTGGACGATTGTCCTGCAGGTGCTGATCGGTTTCACGCTGGCCTGGCTGATCAACCGGAAATTCAAGGGCAACGATCTCTGGACGACGCTGATCGTGCTGCCGATGATGCTGTCCCCAGCGGTGGTCGGTAACTTCTGGACCTTTCTCTACCAGCCGCAGATCGGCCTGTTCAATTATGGCATTTCGTTCCTGACCGGGATCGATCCGTCCTCCTTCCAGATGATCGGCGACGTCGCGCTGGCGCCCTGGGCGATCGTGTTCGTCGATACCTGGATGTGGACCCCCTTCGTGATGCTGATATGTCTGGCGGGACTGCGATCGATACCAGACTATATCTATGAGGCCGCGGAAATCGACCGGGCCAGCAAATGGCGGCAATTCTGGACGATCACTGTGCCCATGGTGCTGCCATTCCTGATGCTGGCCGTCCTGTTCCGCGGCATCGAAAACTTCAAGATGTTCGATCTCGTCGTGCAGCTTACCGGCGGCGGGCCGGGCTCCGTGACCGAGCTTACCTCGATCAATCTCAAGCGCGAAGCCTTCGAGAAGTGGCGCACGGGCTATGCCTCGGCCTACGCGATCATCCTGTTCGTGACCGTCTTCGGGCTCGCCTCCATCTACGTGAAGGCCCTCAACAAGGTGAAGGAAAGATGAGCAGCTATTCCATCACGGAACCGTCTTCGCGGCAGAAGTGGGTGGCCGGCACGCTGGTCATCGCCTATACGATCATCACGCTGCTGCCGCTGGTCTGGATCCTGACCACCGGGTTCAAGTCGCCCGTCGACGCCATCGCCTATCCGCCGAAGGTGCTGTTCGAGCCCTCTCTCGAAGGCTACGTGAACCTCTTCACCACACGGACGCGGGTGTCGCCGGAACAGCTCCAGGCCTTGCCGCCGCCCGCCACCTGGTACGAGGAAATCGTGCGCAACCGGGACATGGTGATCGCCGGCCCGTCGCGCTATGGCGAGCGGTTCCTGAATTCCGTGATCATCGGCTTCGGCTCGACCTTCCTGTCGGTCTTCCTCGGAACGCTCGCGGCCTATGCCTTTTCCAGGTTCAAGGTGCCGCTGAAGGACGATCTCCTGTTCTTCATCCTGTCGACACGGATGATGCCGCCGATCGCGGTCGCGATCCCGATCTTCCTGATGTTCCGCACGCTCGGGCTGTCGGACACCCATCTCGGCATGATCCTGCTCTATACGGCGGTGAACATCTCGCTGGCGGTTTGGCTCCTGAAGGGCTTCATCGACGAGATCCCGCGCGAATACGAGGAGGCGGCGCTGATCGACGGCTATACGCGCTTCCAGGCCTTCTACAAGGTCGTGCTGCCGCAGGCCGCGACGGGGATCGCCTCGACCGCCATATTCTGCCTGATCTTTTCCTGGAACGAATACGCCTTCGCGGTGCTGCTCACCTCCGGCACCGCCCAGACCGCGCCGCCCTTCATTCCGACGATCATCGGCGTCGGCGGCCAGGACTGGCCGGCGGTCGCGGCAGGCGCGACGCTGTTCCTGGTGCCGGTGATGGTGTTCACCATCCTGCTCCGCAAGCATCTCTTGCGCGGCATCACCTTCGGAGCGGTGCGAAAATGAGTGCGTTCGTCAGCGGTCTCTTCCACTTCCGCCGCGGGTCCTGGGAAATGCTCGCATCCGTGCTGATCGCCGTCGGGGTGATCATGCTGATGCAGCCGCTGGTTCTGTGGGCCTACACCTATTCCTTCATCGTCACGCTGACCGGAACGGTGATGTTCATCATCGTCAGTCACTTTCCGGAGTGAACCATGGCCGAGATCATCATCAGAAACCTCAGGAAGGAATTCGGCGACTTCACCGCCGTGCAGTCTTCCTCCTTCAAGGTCGAGGACGGCGAGTTCTTCATGCTGCTCGGGCCGTCCGGCTGCGGCAAGACCACCACCTTGCGCATGATCGCCGGGTTGGAGCTGCCGACCTCCGGCGAGATCTATATCGACGGCGAGGAGGTCGGCCAGCGGCCGGCGAGCAAGCGGGACATCGCCTTCGTCTTCCAGATGTTCGCCCTCTATCCGCACATGAACGTGCGCAAGAACATCTCCTATCCGCTGGTGAGCCAGGGCATGCCCAGGAACCAGATCGCCGAAAAGGTCGACGAGGTGTCGCGCATTCTCGGCATCGAGAAGATCCTCGACCGTCCCGTCAGCGGGCTTTCCGGCGGCGACCGGCAGCGCGTCGCGCTGGGCCGCGCGATCGTGCGCGACCCCAAGGCGTTCATGATGGACGAACCGCTCGGGGCGCTCGATGCCGAGTTCCGCGAGCGCATGGCGGAGGAACTGCGCGCGCTGCACGACCGGATGAATGCCACCACGGTCTACGTGACCCACGACCAGCTCGAAGCCATGCAGATGGGTGACAAGATCGTCGTCATGAACCACGGCGTGATCGAGCAGTTCGGCACGCCGCAGGACATCTACGACAAGCCGGCGACCATGTTCGTCGCCGATTTCATCGGCTCGCCCTCGATGAATTTCCTCAGGTTCCACGGCCAGGTTCATGCGGGCTCGGACAAGGTCTTGATGCATCACGAGAAACTGGACGTGCCCAGGCTGCAGGAACCGTTCGAGGGCGACATGGTCTACGGCATAAGGCCGGAGCATATCTCTTTACGCGACAGCGGAACCTTCCGCGGAGAGGTGATTGCCGCCGAATATCTCGGCACCACGCAGATCGTCACGCTGAAGACCGCCAGCGGCGAGTTGAAGGCGCGGGTTCCCTCCGACCAGCCGGTCCGGACAGGCGAATATGTCGGGCTGGAGTTCAACGGTTCCGCTGTCACCCTGTTCGACAACCAGACGGGCAGGGCCTTGCGGTCCGACCTCAACGAGGGAGTGCTGTCCCATGTCTGAAGTCAGGCTCTCCGGGCTGAGCAAAACCTTCGGCGACACGCGCGCCGTGGATCAGGTCACCATGAGCATCCCGAACGGGGCCTTCGTCACGTTGCTCGGGCCGACCGGCGCGGGCAAGACCACGATCCTGCGGCTGATCGCCGGTCTGGAGCGGCCGGACGAGGGCGATGTGGTGATCGGCGGACGATCGGTGGTCAACGAAACCCCGGCGCAGCGCAACGTCGCCATGGTGTTCCAGCAGTATTCGCTCTATCCGCACATGAGCGTGCGGGACAATCTCGCCTTTCCGCTGCGTTCGCCGCTGTTGAAGACGCCGGAAGGCGAGATCGAGCGCAAGGTGGCGGAGGTTGCCGAGGTGCTGAGGATCTCGCACAAACTTGGCAACCGGGCGACCAACCTCTCCGGCGGCGAGATGCAGCGGGTTTCGATCGGCCGGGCACTGGTGCGCGATCCGTCGATCTACCTGATGGACGAGCCTCTGAGTTCGCTCGATGCAAAGCTGCGTTCGGACCTGCGTATCGAACTGAAGCGTATCCAGGAAAACCTGGGCGCGACGCTGCTTTACGTGACCCACGACCAGATCGAGGCGATGACCATGGCGACCCATGTCGGCGTGCTCGATCACGGCCGCCTGGTGCAGTTCGGGTCTCCCAGGGAGATCTACGAAAATCCGGTCAATCTCTATGTAGCCGGACGGCTCGGCCAGCCGCGCATCAACGTGCTGCCGGCGGACATGTTCGCCGGGGCACCGGCTGGCGCCAGGACCATGGGGCTGCGGCCGGAGCATATCGCGCAGGGAGAGGGGAAGTCCTCGGAAGTGAAGCGGGTGGAGCATCTGGGCGACCAGATCCGGCTGCACCTGTCGCTGGAAGGACACGACATCGTCACCCTGTCGGAAAGCCACAAGGATTACGAACCTGGCGATACCGTCGCCATCCAACCGCGCAATCCGCTGTTCTTCGACGCCAGCGGCGCACGTATCGCCTGAGGAGACGGGACATGAAGCAGTTCATCAACTCGAAGGAAACGCTCGTCACCGAGGCCATCGACGGGACCTTGCGGACCGCGGGCGGCCGCCTGGCCCGCCTCGACGGCTATCCGCATATCAAGGTGGTGGTCCGGGCCGACTGGGACAAATCCAAGGTCGCGCTTGTCTCCGGCGGCGGCTCGGGACACGAACCGAGCCATGCGGGCTTCGTCGGGCAGGGCATGCTGACGGCCGCGGTTTGCGGCGAGGTCTTCGCCTCGCCTTCGGTGGACGCAGTTTTGGCCGGCATCCTCGCGGTGACCGGCAAGGCGGGCTGCCTGCTGATCGTCAAGAACTATACCGGCGACCGGCTGAATTTCGGCCTGGCGGCGGAGCGGGCCCGGGCGTTCGGGCTGAAGGTCAACATGGTGATCGTCGACGACGACGTCGCCCTGCCGGACCTGCCGCAGGCGCGCGGCGTCGCGGGAACGCTGTTCGTGCACAAGATCGCCGGCGCGCTCGCCGATCAGGGTGCGGATCTGGACACGGTGACGGAGGCGGCCAAGCGCGTGATCGGCGGCGTGATCTCCATCGGCATGTCGCTCGACACCTGCACCATTCCCGGCTCTCCCAAGGAGGACCGGATCGAGTTCGGCAAGGCGGAGCTCGGGCTTGGCATTCACGGCGAGGCCGGTGTCGAGCAGGTCGATTTCTCCAACGCCAGGGCCGCAATGGCCATGGTGGTCGACCGGCTGGCGCCGCATCTGGCTCCGGGGCCGCATGTGGCCATCCTCAACAATCTCGGCAGCACGACGCCGCTGGAGATGGCCGTGCTGGCCGAGGAACTGACCGTGTCGCGGATCGGCGGCCAGATCCGCTGGCTGATCGGTCCGGCGTCCATGATGACGTCGCTCGACATGCACGGCTTCTCCGTGTCCCTGCTGCCGGTCAGCAAGACGGACGAGGCAGCACTTCAGGCGCCGGTGGCGCCCTGGGCCTGGCCGGGCTGCCTGGCGCTCGGGCCGGTCTCGGTCCTGCCTCTGCCGGACGGCCTGGCGCCGATCCAGCCGCTGCCGTCGAAAAACGCGGACATGCGCGCCTTCATCGAACGCTGCTGCAATATCCTGATCGCCGCGGAAGACGATCTCAACGCGCTCGACGCCAAGTCGGGAGACGGCGACACGGGCAGCACGCTGGCGACGGCGGCGCGCGCGCTGATCAAGGCGCTCGACCGGCTGCCGCTCGCCGATCTCACCCAGCTCTACCGGGCGATCGGCCTGGAACTCAGCCAGACCATGGGTGGGTCCTCCGGAGTGCTGCTGGCGATCTTCTTCACCGCGGCGGGCGACGCGTCTTCCAGCGGCCGCAACGCCATCGGGGCGTTGAAGGCGGGGCTCGACCGGATCATGCAGGTCGGCGGCGCGGAGCCCGGGGACAGGACGATGATCGACGCTCTGATGCCGGCGCTGAATGCGCTGGAAGACGGCATCGACGCGGCGGCCCAGGAAGCCCGACAGGGGGCCGATGCCACCGCGCGGATCACGCGGGCGCGCGCCGGGCGGGCAAGCTATGTCTCCGAATCCAATCTGTCGGGGCACAACGATCCGGGCGCCGAAGCCGTCGCGCGCCTGTTCGAGCAGCTCACCGCTGAACCGGTCCTCTCCTCCCGGACCGCTTGAGCGGACAACCTTGCGGCAGGCCGTCCCGGGTGACGGCCTGCCGCCTTTTTTATGCGGTCGCGAACATGTCCTTGAACTGCTCGCGCAGAATGTTCTTCTGAACCTTGCCCATGGTGTTGCGCGGCAGGCTGTCCACGACGACGAGTTTGCGCGGGTGCTTGAACCGGGCAAGCGACGATCCGGCAGTCTGCATGATCGCATCCAGGTCGGGGGTCTTGCCGGAGGCGGGAACGAGCAGGCCGAGGACCGTCTCGCCGAAATCTGCGTGCGGCACGCCGATGACGGCGCTTTCCAGGACGTCCGGCTGGGCGTCGAGGATCAGCTCGATCTCCTTGGGATAGATGTTGTAGCCGCCGGAGATGATCAGGTCCTTGTTGCGCCCAACGATATGGACGTAGCCGTCAGCATCGATCAGGCCGAGATCGCCGGTGATGAAGAAGCCGTCCTGGCGCAGTTCTGCGGCGGTCTTTTCCGGCATCTGCCAGTAGCCCTTGAAGACGTTCGGGCCGCGCACCTCGATCTGGCCGACAGACCCCTGGGGCAGCGTCGCGCCGGTTTCCGGATCGGTGATCTTCAGCTCCACACCGGGCAGGGGAAAGCCGACGGTTCCCGCCCGACGCTCGCCGTCATAGGGGTTGGACGTGTTCATGTTTGTCTCCGTCATCCCATAGCGTTCCAGGATGCGGTGGCCGGTGCGCTCCTCGAATTCCCGGTGCGTGTCGGCAAGCAGCGGCGCGCTTCCGGAAATGAACAGGCGCATGCCGCTCGCAAGCTCCTTCGTAAAGCGCGGGTCCTGGAGGAGGCGGGTGTAGAAGGTCGGCACCCCCATCATCGCCGTTGCCTTCGGCATCCAGCCGATCATTGCGTCCAGATCGAACTTGGGCAGGAAGATCATCGACGATCCGGCTTCCAACGTGACGTTGGTCGCTACGAAAAGCCCGTGCGTGTGGAAGATCGGCAGGGCGTGCAGCAGGACGTCGTCCGCGGTGAAGCGCCAGTGTTCGGCGAGTGTTTCGGCGTTGGACAGCAGATTCTTCTGCGTCAGCATGGCGCCCTTGGACCGTCCGGTGGTGCCGGATGTGTAGAGGAAGGCGGCAAGATCGTCTTCCGAGCGAGCCACGGTCGGATACTCAACCGGCATGGCCGTCGCCAGATCGTCGAGGGAGCCGGTGCCGTCGGCGTCGAGCGTTTCGATCCGGGCGCCCAGCCTTGCCGCGACCGGCGCCAGCAGCGCTTCGCTGCCGCTATCGCAGACGACGGTCTTCGCGCCGCTGTTTTCGATGAAATAGCTGAGTTCATCGACGGTGTAGGCGGTATTCAGCGGCAGGAAGACGACACCGGCCCGGACGCAGGCGGCGTAGAGCGCGAGCGCCATGGGCGATTTCTGGACCTGCGCGGCCAGACGGTCGCCCGGCTCAAGTCCGCCCTGCGTCAGCGCATGGGCGATCTGTGCCGCCATTTCCAGGAAGCCTGCATGGCTCAGAACGGTGCCGTCCGGCAGATAGAGAAAGGGAGTGTCCTTGCCGGCATGCTTTCCGAAAAGCCGGTCATAGAGAGGATTGGCCATGGCGATGGGTCCTAAACGAGCGCTTCCTCGGCGGACGCGCTGAGCGACCGGACGTCCGAGGATGCCGCAATGGTGTGGGTGGAGGCGAAGCGCTCATGGTTCTGAGTGACTTTCGCCAGATCGTAAAGATAGTTGACCATGACGCCGGCGGATTGCTGCAGGCCCTTTTCCGAGATGTCGGCTCTGGCGTGAACCTGATGGACCAGGGCGCCGTTGCCGAGATGGAAGCGGGCGACCGGATCGAGGGGCAGGCCGTCCTCGCGCTTCGCGGTCAGGAGATAATTGGCGGCAAGGCTGCGCATGCGCTCGCCGTTTTCGGGGTCGTAAGCCCTGCCATCCGCCTTGAGCTTGCGTACGAGGCCCGGGATGGGTGACAGGGTGACGAAGGTCTTGAGACCCGGCAGCTCCATGGAGAGATCGGTGACGACCTGCTTGATGAGGGAATTGCCGAAGGAGATGCCGGCCAGCCCGGCCTGGCAGTTGGAGATCGAGTAGAACACGGCCGTGTCCGCCTGTTCTGGATCGATCCTGGCCCGGTCGCCGGCAAGCAGGTTCTGGATCGAGCCAGGCACGCCCTTCGTCAGCGCCACTTCAACGAAGATCAAAGGCTCGTCGGGCATGGCGGGGTGGAGAAAGGCGAAACAGCGGCGGTCCGCCGGTTCCAGACGGCCTCTCAGATCTTCCCAGCTGTCGATCGCGTGCACCGCCTCATAGGCGATGATCTTTTCCAGAAGCTGGGCGGGGCTTTCCCAGTTGATCGGCCTGAGCACCAGAAAGCCGCGGTTAAACCAGCTTACGAACAGGTGGCGGAAGTCTAGGTCAAGCGCCTGCAGGGCATCGTCGTTCTTGCCGAGGCGCAGTAGATCCTCGCGCATGTCGACCAGAGAATGGGTCGCGTTCGGAACCTGATTGAGACGCCGGATCAGTTCCTGGCGCGGCGGTTCGACAGCATCCATGAAAGCGCGGTAACTCGCCTTCGACTGGCCTTTTTCGTAAGCCTCCAATGCCGCCCGCACGGCAGGCGCGGAGATGGTGAGATCTTCGGCGAGATGATGAAAGAAGGCTCTCTTCTCGTCGTCATCCAGAACCGTGTAGCGGTTGAGGATCTGCTGTGCCATGGCGAGGCCGGAGACCTCGCCGGTGGCGCCGATCAGGTCGGCGATCAGGGCTTCGAGCGGACGGTTGTCCGTCTTGGCGGAGGTTCTGAAGCGATATCTTCTTTCGAAAACCGTCGAGAGGATATCCGCCAGAAAGGTCATTGCGCTTCTCCCATGACAATGTCGGGTAGCCAGGTGGCCAGGTCCGGAAACAGGCATAACAGGACGATCGCAAGCACCATGCAGGCCACGAAGGGCAGGGATCCGGTGAGGATCGTCTTCAGCGAGATGTCGGGTGCGATGCCGTTGATCACGTAAAGGTTCAAACCAACGGGCGGCGAAATCAGACCGATCTCCATATTGATGGTCAGCACGACAGCGAACCAGATAGGGTCGAAATTCGCTGCGACAATGATCGGCAGCAGGATCGGGGCGGCCATCAGGATGACGGCGACCGGTGGAAGAAAGAAGCCGGCGATCAGGAGGAACACGTTGATCGCCACCATCAGGATCCAGCGGTTCACGTCCAGCGTCCCGATCCATTCCGCGATCGCCTGGGTGATGAACAGCGAGGACAGCATGTAGGAGAAAACGCCCGCAGCGGCAATGATGAACAGGATCATCACGCTCTCCTTGGTGCTGTCGCGCAGGACCATCCACAAGGCAGCCGGATTCCACAGCTTGTATATGACCATGGCGATCAGCAGGCACAGAAGCGCGCCCACGGCAGCCGTTTCCGATGGCGTGGCGATGCCGCCATACATGGCGTAGAGAACGCCGGCGATAATCGCGAGGAAGGGCAGGACACGAGGCAGGATCTCGACTTTCTCCGACCAGGAATAGTTTCCCGAGCTCAGGACGCTGGCGTTCCCGCTCCGCCAGGTCGAATAGAGCGACCAGGCCATGAAGAGGCCCATGAGCATCAGGCCGGGTATGACACCGGCCAGGAACAGGCGGCCGATCGAGGATTCCGTCGCGATGCCGTAGACGATCATGGTGACCGAGGGCGGGATCAGGATGCCCAGGGTGCCGCCTGCGGCGATGGAACCGGCCGCGACACCGTCCGGATAGCCGCGCTTGCGCATTTCCGGAATGCCCATCTTGCCGATGGCGGCACAGGTTGCGGGCGAGGAGCCGGACATGGCGGCGAACAGCGCGCAGGCGCCGAGGTTGGAGACGACCAGTCCGCCGGGCACGCGGGTCAGCCAGCGTTCGAGGGCTTCGTAAAGATCCGCGCCGGCTCTGGTTGAGGCAATCGAGGCCCCCATGATGATGAACATCGGGATCGACAGCAGCGCGAAATTGTCGAGTTTGCCGAAGAAGACTTCCGGCATCAGCTCAAGGGACCGGGAGCCGTCGAAGACGAACAGAAAACCGGCGGAGACGATCAGCAGGCCGATGGCGACCGAAACCCCCGAAAACAGGACGAGGATGGTAATGATGGCGACCAGTCCGCCAAGCAGCAGCGGATCCATCAGGCGTGCTCCAGTCCAAAGGGTTTTTCCGCACCGCTGAGGACGGCGTAGAGATCCGCGACCAGTTGCAGAAGTAAAAGGCCGAAGCCGATGGGGATGGACAGATAGGGGATCCACAACTTGACACCCCAGACCGTGTCCGAGATCCAGCCGCGGGACCAGGCGAAATGCCAGTATTCAAAGCCGTAGTAGAGCATTACCGCGACAATCAGGATGGATGCGCTCAGCGTCAGGCAGGCGAGCGCCCATCTTGCGCGGGGTGCGAGCGAGAGCGGAAACAGGTCGACATTCACATGCCCGCGCAGACGCTGCACGTAGGGCAGCCCCACGAGCGTGGCGGCAATGACCAGATAGATGACGGCCTCGGTCTGCCAGATGGTGGAGGCATTCAAGACGAAGCGCATGAAGATCATCTGGCAGGTGATGGCGACCGCAACGACGATCATGGCTGCGGAACACCAGCCTGCGAAAGTCGAGATTGCGGCGACGGTGCGCAAAAAAGGATTGTTGCCGGCATACGCGATCGCTGCCGAATTGTGGCCCGCCATGGGTCACTCCTTAGATTGAGATCCGGTGGAAGATGTTTTGCGGGGCGGCCTGGGCAACCGGCATTCGTCCGAATGCGATGCCGATCCCTGGCCACCCCGGTCCACTCTTATCAATCGACCGACAGGGCCAGGTCGAGAAGCTCTTGTCCGTTAGGGGTCTGCTCCACAAACGCCTTGTAGGACGTTTCCTGGGCCAATGCCCGCCAGGCGTCGAAATCCTCTGCCGTCATGGCGGCGATCTCCACGCCGTTTTCACGGAACACGTCCGCGGAGGCGGCATCTTCCTTCTTGGCTTCCTCAAGATAGAAGGCCTGCGCTTTTTCCGAAGCCGAAAGAAGTGCCTGCTGCTGGGCTTCGGTCAGTCCCTCGAAGGCTGATTTGTTCATCAGGAGCGGCTGGTACATGAACCAGAGTGCATATTCGCCCGCGGGCGTATAGCAGGAAACCTGCTCGTAGATCCGGTAGCTGACGAAGGACGACGACGACGTGTTCGCAGCATCCAGCACGCCGGATTGCATGGCGTTGTAGATTTCCGACGAGGCCATCGAGGCGATGGAAGCGCCGGCCCCTGCGAGCATCTGCTCGAATGCTTTGCCGGCCGCGCGGGTCTGCAGGCCCGGCATGTCGTCAGGCTTGGTGATGCATTTGTTCTTGCCGGCAAAACCACCGGCCAGGTAACCGTGCACCAGCACCATGACGTCGTCTTTCGCCATGATGTCTTCGATCGCTTCCATGAAGGGGCTTTCGTTCAGCCGCGCGGCATGATCGTGGTTTTTCACCAGGCCCGGCATGAGCGTCAGGTTATAGGCTGGCTGCTGACCGCCGGCGTAGCTGAGCGGCAGGACGGTCATGTCCAACAGGCCCCGGCTGAGCGGTTTGTACTGCTCGCGGGCCTTCAGGAGCGACTGCGACGGAAAGATCTTGATGTCGAGATCGACATCGGCGGCAGCGACGTCATCGGCAACCATCTGGGCGACCTTGTGACGGACATCGCCGGTGGACCACTGGTGGGACAGGCGCAACTCGGTGGCATTTGCCGTGAGCGCACCTGCAAAGAGCGCAAGTGCTGCAACGGACGCAGAAAGTCTGAAACTCATTTTATTCCTCCCTGGAAGTGCCGGCTCGCAGGCCGGGATTTGATCTTACTCTCAAGGCATGTTTTTTTGTCAAGTCATTTTGTATACAAGAATGTCAATATTGCGCGCGAAAAATGCCTGTGCTAAATGCAAAATCATGGAACGGAAACGCGCCGACTGCATTGCAGACGATCTGGAAGGGCTGATATTCGACGGAACTTTCGCCGATGGCGAGAGGCTGGACGAGGTGCAGCTGGCCAGCCGTTTCTCCGTTTCCAGAACCCCCATTCGCGAAGCGTTGCAGAGACTTGCGCAATCCGGTCTGGTTGTTCAGATCCCGCGCAGGGGCGTGTTCGTGCGTCAGCCGGGCCCTGTCGAACTCCTGGAAATGTTCGAAGTGATGGCGGAACTGGAATCGGTTTGCGCCCGGCTGGCTGCGTCGCGCGTTTCCGACCAGGGTCTCAAGGATCTTCATGACGCCAACAGGCTCTGCAAGGCGGTCGTCGAAGCGCAGGATAGCGACGCCTACTACCGTGAGAACGAGCGCTTCCATGCGATCCTTTACCGCCAGTCCGGCAACGGCTTCCTGGAACAGGAATGCCTGCGGCTGCAGCGCCGCCTGCAGCCCTTCCGCAGGGCGCAGCTGCGCGTGCGCGGACGTATGCGGCAATCGATGGCGGAGCACGAGGCGATTGTCGCGGCGATCGAGACAGGTAACGGAGACAAGGCGGCCGAAGCCATCCGCAATCATGTCTCTGTGCAGGGCGAAAAATTCCACCACCTGATGGCGAGCCTCAAACCCGCGGCCGAATAATCCGCCGGTATTCAGGCTGCGCGGGAAAAAATCCCGGTTTAGAAACGGCTTCAAAGACCTCGCCGGGCTTGGCGCGGGAACGGATGCATTGGCCGGCTGAAGGGAGACCGTTTCCGTCGGGCCCGAGCTTGCAGGGCTTTTGCTTCTCTGCCTGTTTCATTCTTTTCAGGAAAGTGACGTAGCGATATTGGCGGGTTGGCGCCCTGTTTTGCGTATTTGATTCATTTGGTTGAGGCGATGATTCCGCTGTTTGAGAAAATACTTCAAGCACAGTCGGGCCCGTCATCCGGCGGGTACCGTCCGTTCGGGATCGGACCTTGACAAGAACCATGGCCTGATCCGAAAAATATCCAATATTTTTGAAAACAGGGTGTGGAATGCTTTTCGGGGCACGCAAGAAGGACGACGATACCGTGGTGGCCCTGCTGGCCTCCGCCATCCGCCGCGATATTTCCTTCGGCGTGCTGCCTCCGGATCAGAAACTGAAGATCGAGGCCCTGTGCCGGAACTATGGCGGTTCGAACCATTCGATGCGCGAAACGCTCCGGATGCTCGCAGCCGAAGGCATCGTCGAAGCCACCAGTCAGCGCGGTTTCCGGGTCACGTCGGCAACACAGGCGGACCTGCAGGACATTCTGCTCATGCGTTTGGAGACGGAAAGGCTCGGTCTTGACCGTGCCCTCGCGCGTGGAGACGTGGCCTGGGAAGCGCGTGTCGTCGCGGCCCTCCATGCGTTGAAGCGGGCGGAGGCTGCGGTGCAGGCAAGCCCCGACGATGCGACGGCGCTCGGATGGGACGAGGCCTGCCGGGCGGTGAGCGAGGCACTGCTGTCGGCCTGCGGATCTCCCCGGCTGATCCAGGTCGCCGACAAGTTCTACAATCAGTCCCGCCGGTTCCGCCTGGCGCTCCTGCGCGAGGGACGCATCGATTTTGCCGCCCGCGCCACGCGGCAGAACAGCCTGCAGGCTGCCATTCTGGCCCGGGACGAAGCCGCGGCCCTGGCGCTTTTGGAAGACGATATCCGCGCCGATCTCGGCGCCTGACATAAGAAATAACGAAACTCACAGGGAGAAACGACCATGAGACTGAATAGAAGACAGACACTCGGACTGATGGGTGGGGCCGCGGCCTCCGCGCTGGCCGCACCGGCCATTGCCCAGAACAAGAAGATCGTTGTGGGCGCGCTGCGCTTCACCTCGCATTCCGGCAGTTTCGTGGCCGTGGAGCGCGGTTATTTCGCCGATGCGGGGCTCGATGTGGAATTGAAGTTCTTCCAGGCGGCGCAGCCCATGGCGGTGGCGATTGCCTCCGGCGATGTGGACTATGCGGTGACCGCCGTGTCCGGCGGCCTGATTTCGCTGGCCGACAAGGGTGCGATCAAGGTGATCGGCGGGAGCCTGAGCGAGGAGAAGGGCATCGACGGACAGAAGATCCTGGCGTCCGACGCCGCCTTCAAGGCCGGTGTCACTAGCCCCTCGCAGCTCGGCGGTAAGACCTTCGGGATGACCACCGCGGGTTCGTCCTTCCACTATATGGGGTCCAAGGTTGCGGAAGCCGAAGGGATCGAGATGACCTTCAAGCCGCTGCAGAAGGTCGGCGCGGTCATCGGCGCTCTGAAGTCGGGCCAGATCGATGCCTGGTCGATCGTGCCGCATATCGCCAAGCCGCTGGCCGGGTCCGGCGCGGTCCATATTATCGGAAACATTTCCGATTATCTGCCCGGCTATCAGGTGACGACGGTGTTCACCTCGACCGGCAACGCGACCGACGAACGGCAGCAGACCAAGGATTTCCTGAGCGGCCTGGGCAGGGGCGTGAGCGACTACAACGCGGCCATGATCGAGAAGGCCGGCGGTGACGCAGGGGAGGCGGCGATGGTCGACCTCATTCACAAATACGTCTATGCGGACCAGCCGCGCGAGAAGGCCGCGCCCTCGATCATCAACGGCACGATGCGGCTCAACGAAGGCGCCAAGCTGAACATCGCCTCGATCCGGGATCAGCTTGAGTGGTTTCAGGCCGAGGACCTGGTCAGCAAGGATGTCACCCTCGATATGCTGGTCGACAGCAGCTATGTTGAGACCTACGAAGGGTAACGCATCGGAAACGAGCGCTCGACCGGGTCGAGAGCGAGCGACGGACGTTCAACCGGTCCCGGCTGAACGTCCGTCGACCTGAAGGGGCGCCGACGCGCTCCCCGGCAAATTCAAGAGCTCTGCATGGACATAAGACTGGATTCGATCAGCCATTCCTATGGCGATACCGAAGTGCTGCGCGACATCTCGCTCGACATACCGTCCGGGCAGATCGTCTGTCTGGTCGGGCCGTCAGGCTGCGGAAAGTCGACGCTGTTGAGGTTCATCGGCGGTCTGGAGCGGCCCGATGGGGGGCGTGTCCTGCAACTCGGAAGTCCGCCCGAGGGCTGTCTGAACCCGCTGACCTTCGTCTTCCAGGATTTCGCTCTGCTGCCCTGGCGGACGGTCCGCGGCAACATTTCCCTGGTGCTCGAGGATCACGGTATCCGCGGGGCGAAGGCGAAGGCCGTCATCGACGATGTGCTGGCCCGCACGCGGCTGTCCGATTTCGCCGAGGCCCTGCCCAAGCAGTTGTCGGGCGGCATGAAGCAGCGGGTCGCGATCGCCCGAGCGCTGGCCGTGAACCCGGCCGTCATGCTGATGGACGAACCGCTCTCCGCCCTGGACAGCCAGACGCGCGAACTCCTGATGGACGACCTTGTCGGCCTGTGGACACGCCAGCCGTTCACGGCGGTCTATGTGACCCACAACCTCGCCGAGGCGGTTCGCCTGGGGCACACGATCGTGGTGCTCTCCCGGCGCCCGGGAAGAATCCGCGAGGTGGTCACGATCGATACGCCTATTCAGGAGCGCAGCTGGGGCGACCCCGTCTGCCAGAGAAAGCACGATCTCCTCTGGGGACTGCTGCGGGAAGAGGCACGGGCGGCGGACGAGGAGCTGATCGATGGCTGACATCACACCTTCGCAGACAGGGGCCTCTCAAACGAGGCCTTCTGACGTTGAGACACCGCGGCCGATCGAGGTCCGCTTCCGCGGCGGCGGGTTTGCGCCGAAGTCCCGGCGCTGGGTGGGCGTTGCGGTGTTCGTCGTGCTGATCGCGCTTGTCCAATGGGGAACCCAAACCGGCTGGATCTCGCCCCTGACGCTGCCCAAGCCGACCGATGTGCTGGCAACCTTCCGGGAGCTCTGGGAAAGCGGGCTGCTCTTCAAGCATCTTACTCCCTCGCTGACCCGTCTGGTCGTCGGCGCGGCCATCGGTGCGAGCCTCGGCATCCTGGCCGGGATCATGATCGGCTTGTTTTCCTATGTGCGTGCCGGTCTGGTGCCGCTGGTGGCGGCTCTTTTTCCGATCCCGAAAATCGCGCTCCTGCCGCTGTTCGTCATCTGGTTCGGCATCGACGAGGCTTCGAAATATGCGCTGATCGCCTTCGGCACCTTCACGCCGACCGTGGTGGCGACCTATGGCGCGGTTGACAATGTCGACCGCTCGCTGGTGCGCATGGGGCAGAGTTTCGGCCTTTCATGGTTTTCCATCGTGCGCAAGATCGTCCTGCCCGGGGCGATGCCGGGGATCCTCTCCGGCCTTCGGATCAGTCTCGCCATCGCGATCATCCTGTTGGTGGCGGCGGAAATGCTCGGGGCCGAATACGGCATCGGCGCCTATATCCTCGAGGCGGGCGCGCTCTACGATCTGGAACGGCTGTTTGCCGGCGTGGTCATCCTGTCCCTGCTGGGCGTCCTCGTCAGCGGTGTCATCGGCCTGATCGAGCGGCGTCTGCTGGGCTGGCGGACCTGACCGCAGCGGCCACCCGGGACCGGTTTGCCGGTTGCGTGTATGTGGGGGGATATATTTCACAGGGTTGCAAAGCGGTCTTCGTTCTGGAATTCAGAAGGGGCTCGGATAGGAACCGGATGATGCTCAAAGCCCTTTACGTCGACGATGACGAGGATATCGCAACAATCGTCGAGATGTGCCTCGATCTCGATGGCGGATATGACGTTCAATGCGTCACGTCCAGCAGGCTTGCTCTGGCCAAGGCAAGCGAGTGGAAGCCCGACGTGATCCTGCTGGACTACATGATGCCCGAAATGGACGGTCCGACAGCGTTCGGCCACCTCAAGGAGGATCGGGTCACGGCGGAAATTCCCGTGATATTCATCACCGCGAAATCGATGCGGGAAGACATTGCAAAGCTTGAAGCCCTCGGGGCCGCCGGCGTGATTTCCAAGCCGTTTGATCCAGCAACTCTGGCCGGGGAAATACGAGCTTTTCTGACCTAAGTTCCTGTCAAACAGAGACGGTCTCAGCCGCGCCTGCAAAGGTCAGTTTGGAAACCGGCCCCGATCCGCCCGCTCAGCGGAACGGTTCTTTTTCAGTTTTATCTCCTCGATCAGACCGGTGATTTTTTCCAGGACCTCGCCCGGCCGCGTCTTGGATTTGATCAGGGTGGCATCGACGTGAATGTGCTGAATATTCTCGTCGATAACTGTCATCACGACGATCTTCGTGGCCTGTGGGTCTGGAATGAACCGGATGACGTCCAGTCCTTCGCCATCCTTGATCAGCCGGTCCAGAATGACGATGTCGAAGTCATATTCCTCCAGGAGGCGTCTGGCGTCGGCGATCGTTTTGGCATGGACCAGATCGAGAACCGTTTCCATGCTGGTTGCCATCACCGCATGAAAGTCCGGATCATCTTCCAGGTGGAGACCGAGCAGTTTCGAACCGGAATTTTCCGGAAGTGCGTTACAGGGGAAACTGTAGGAGACACGCAGCGGGAACTCTATCCAGAACGTGGTTCCAAAGCCCAGGAAGCTTTTGAAACCGATCTGCCCGTGCATTCCTTCAACGATGTTTTTCGTGATGTTCAGACCCAGCCCCGTTCCACCCCTGCTGCGGGTCACACTGCCGTCGGCCTGGGAAAAGGGCTTGAAAATGCTTTTTTTGAAGCTCTCGGGAATGCCTGCTCCGGTGTCTTCCACCTCTATGCGGCCCCTATTGCCGGACACCGTTGCACGAACCGTGACTTTGCCGCCCGGATTGGAAAACTTGACGGCGTTGGAGATCAGGTTGCTCAACGCCTGCTGGAGCCTGGCCGATTCCAGCAAAACAGGTGTCACACGGCCGGAGAATTCGGCCTCGAGCGCGATACCCGCATCGTCCGCATAGCCCTGATTGAGTTCCATTGCCTTGCGGAGTTCTTCATTGAGATCGAGATCCACCAGATCGAATTTGGTCTTGTTCGCGCGCAATTTCTCGAAGTCGAGAATATCGTTGACCAGCAGGATCAACCGTTCGGTGTTCTTTTGAGCCATGGTGATCAAATTCACCACCTTGGGCGGTATGTCCGCCGGCGCCAGCATATCGATGAGCGACAGGGAGCCGCGGATGGACGTCAGCGGCGTCCGTAATTCGTGACTGACCGTGGAAACGAATTCCTTGCGCAAACGGTCGATTTCCTTGCGCTCGCTGATGTCGCGTATCACGCCGCTGAACTTGGTCGTGCTGTTGAGCTTGACGGCGTTGATTGCAAGTTCGATCGGAAACACCCGACCGGACTTGTCGACGGCTTCGAGTTCCCGGACTATGTCGAGCGTCCTGCCTCCCAGGCCGGCCTTGTAGCGCTGAAGATAGCCGTCATGCGGTTTGGCATCCTCGGCTTTCATGAGGATCGTGACATTCTGTCCGATCGCCTCGTCGGCTGAATAGCCGAACATGCGTTCGCAACTCGGATTGAACTGCTCGATCAGCCCATCCTCATCGATCAGGATGAGACCGTCGACGACATTGTTGACGATCGCAGAGGCGCGCGTCCGGCTTTCCATGAGTTCCGAATTTCGTTTTTGAATGGCGGTCGCCAGTTCGCCGATCTCGTCGCCGCGGTGCGTCGGCAGATATTCCAGGCTGTCATCGGTACTGGTGTAGCGCAGCGCGTTGGAGAGGTCGGAAAGCGGCTGCATCAGAGATCTGGTGACGAAGGCAAACACGGCACTGACAAAGACAATGCTGAGAACGATCACGAGCAGGCCCGCGGCCAGGGTTTCGTTGCGTGTTTTTGTCGCCGTTGCATACCACTGTTCCATAGGTACTTCGACAACAACACCGAGATTTGCGGCGGCCTGAGAAAAGCCGCGGGTGTCGCGGACGAAATATCCGACGTTACCGGCCGCGTAGAGGAGCCCTTGGTCCTTGTCTGTTTCTTGAACGAGCCGAACGATTTCCGGAACGGGCCGTGTCGGATGGGCGCTCAGTTCCAGCCGGTGGGCCTTTCGCTGGTGGCTGGCACCATGTTCCATGAAGTCGCCGGATCCATTGATGACGAAGGTGTGCAGTTTCGGCTCAATCTCGGCGAAGGCAGACTGAAGCATGGCCTCATAGTTGACGTTGATGATCAGGAAACCGAACCGGTTTCCATTCGCATCATCGACAGGAAACATGCCGCGCAATGTCGTTATTTTGGCGTTGTCTTCCCGGCCGTGCTCACGATTGTAAGTGACTTCGGAGAAGACGACCTCGTTCGAGGGGGCGTCCATGGCCAATTTGAAATAGGGTTCCAGGCTCTTTTGCTGGAGGTCACCTATGCGGGTGGCGATAAGGCCGCTCGGTGTCCGGTCGACGCGGACGAGCTCACGTCCCGCGTCGCCGATACCGATATAACGGAACTGAAAATAGTCCGGACGCCCCTGGAGAACCGCCTGAAAGATGGTCTCCAGCCGGGAACGCCAGAGCAGATCGGTGGAACCGTCGACCGGATCGACGCCACCGTTGTTGAGGCTGCGGATAAGGCCTTGTATCGGCGGTGTTTCTGCAATCGTTTTGAGATCGTTGGCGATCAGGTAATAGCCAAGATTGAACCGTTGGGACAGCAGCTCCGCTTCGAGCGCAAGTTTCGTCTTGGCGAGTTCCAGGGTTTCGGACCTGATCCGGAAATAAGACAAGCTTCCGATTGCGAATGTGGAAAAGGCAACGCAGAAGACTGTCAGGATCAGAATCTTCAGTTTTAAACTTGACCGGTACTTCAGTTGTTTCATCCCGATCAAATTCCCCCAACAGTGTTTCTCTTCCGAAGCCGGAGCGAAGCTTTATTCCCGAAGGCTTGCAGTATTCAGACACACCGAGCCGGAAGGCTGCGTGCAAACGCAATTGCGTCCATTGGCCTTGGCTTGATAAAGCGCGGTATCCGCCTGTGTCAGAAGTTTTTCCCCTGAGCTGGTTTCTTCGGAGCCGGCCAGGCCGCAACTGAACGTCACGTGAAAACTTCTGCCTGCGGCGGTGAACTCGATCCGCTCGAATTCCTTGCGAATCCGGTTGATGGTCTTTTCCGCCTGGTCCGGGGTGGCATCCAGAAGAATGACGGCGAACTCCTCCCCGCCATAGCGCCCGATGATATCGATGTTTCGCAGGGAGTTTTTCAGCAATGTCGCAAAGGTCTGTATGACCGTGTCGCCGACCTGGTGGCCGTAGGTATCGTTGACCGATTTGAAGTAATCGAGATCGAGCAGGGCGACGGTAAAAACCGCCTTTGTCCGTGCGCTGCGATTGAGTTCGCCCGTCAGCCGTTCCTTGAAGGCGACATGGTTCAACAGGCCCGTCAATCCATCGCGAACCATGATCTGGCGGAGTTCGACAGCCCTTGCGGCCCGCATCCGCAGCATCTTGACGAGATACCCTACGTCGACAGGCTTCTTGATGAAATCGTCGCCGCCGATCTTCCGGGCCAGTTCCTGTATGCCTTTCTGATTGACGGACGACAAAAACAGGATCGGAAGCGATGTGTAGGCCGGATCCAGCCGGATCGCCTGCGCGACATCTATCCCGTTCGCCTGGGGCATGTCGATGTCCATCATCACCAGGTCCGGACGGAACTCCGCGATTGCGGCTTCTGCCTGCAGCGGATTGTCGATGATAGACACGCGCAAGCCGCATTCTTCCAGGGCCATGGCATAGACCGTGGCCGTCAAGTCGTCATCGTCGATAATCAGGACGCGGGCATCAGGCGTGTCGGATTTGCGTGTGTCCTCGAGGCTCGAAAAAACCTCGACGGCGTTCAGAGGCAGGCTCAGAAGCCCCGAGGCTCCCATATGGACTGCCTTGATTTTGAACTCGAACGCCCGATTGTTGGTGGTCAGCAGAACCTTGCACTTCTTGCTGAGCGATCTGCAGGTCTCAAGTTGCGGGTCTTCTTCCGGGTCGATCAAAGCAACGGCGCATGATTCAACGTTCGGGCAATCTCCGAGTGAAACAACATTAAATCCCAGACCGCCCAGAAGTTTGCTTGTTTCTTTGAAACCTTCGTCACTATCGACAACAATGACCGTCCTGTTCGGAAATGACAGCGGGGCCTCCCGCTCGTTGCCACTGTAAAGCGGTGAGGCCGCCTCCGCCCTGTTTTCCATTCCCCGAGCTTCCATTGTGCCCCACCTGAGATGTTAGTCGGTTCGTGTATCTATCCAGTCCGGCTGTTGCAGTCCGTCGGCCAGGGACCTGTCGATCCGTTCGACGAGCTCATTCACTGCCTGGATTATCAGGCTGACATCCGCGCCGCTTTCGACCAGGGATTCGACATTCCTTGCCGGCGAGCCGAGATCATCGCACCCGAACAGGCGGGCGCTGCCGACAAGCCGGTGCGCGATGTAGCGGACAATTTCGAACCCTGCCGGGACATTGCCGTTGCGGACGGTCGCCAGGCAGGAGACGAGTTCGCACTTGTCTTTGTCCAGGCGTTGTTCAAACGCGGCCACGAGTTTCGCAGCCTTGGCTTTCACGGCAATTGTCATGGCACTTACTCATTACGTTACGTTGAGAAGAGTTTCATTAAAGTATTAAAATTGTTTTAGTTGAATATTTATTGTAATTTGTGCCAATGATTCTGAAAAATATTTAGCATATGAAATAATAAATTTATTTAGTCGTGTTAATAAGATTTTTTTGTTCTATTTATCCATATTATTCCTTGGCGTCATCGTGATTTCATCGATAAAAATGCGGAATTCTGATCCAGAGCATGTTATCTTTGCAAATACTCCTAAGGAGGGTGCTCAAGACAGACCGGCGTGCAAAACCTGTCTTGTGAAAGAGCTGAAACCGACCCTATCCGCATGGTTCGCCGAGTGATGTGAACCAGCGTATTCCCGAACAGTTCCGGCATTGTTCGAAGCGGCTGAATTTCTCCAGGTGTGCCCGATGACAGAGACACAGGCGCCGACCATGAAGGCCTTCCAGATCAACGGACGTTCGACCGGAATCGATTGAACGTCCAAAGGGCGATCGATCTTAAAGCTTTCGAGCATCTTATCTGCGTTCGCTTGAATGCAGGATGCTCCAGCGGCTTGTGGGCCGGGTTTGAGGTTCGGTCTGTATCGTCCGCCGTGCAGCGCCAAGGATTGTCGGGTCTATTCCGACGGAAGGTCAGCCGGCCTTCTTCATCGGTATGGGCAGGCCCTTCAGAAACGGCAGGAAGCCGTCCAGGAAACGGGTAGTTGCGGGCATGAAGTGGCTGCCGTGATGATACATTGGGTCGAGCGAGGTGACGAGCAGGCGGCCGGGTGTGGTGACCATGTCCTCGTAGAAGACGGAACCGTACCGGCCGACGTCGACCAGAGACCGCGCGCCATCGGGCACCGCGAAGAAACCGTGATAGTGCCAGGTGAAATCCGCCAGGGTGAGATAGTCGAAGAGTGGATGATCCGGAGCGGCGATCTTCAAGCCGATCTCGCCGCCTTCCTTCCACCACCAGAAATTCGTCGGCGTATCCGTCCAGTTCACGTCCGGAAGCCATTCCGGATGACCGGTGGAACCCATGGCGACGACGGTTTTGCCGGAGGCCAGGAAATCCGCGATCTGATCCTTGCGGGGCCGCAGGATCGATGGATCCGTGCGGCAGGAGACGAGCAGGGTGTCGACGCTGCTCAGATCGGTCTGCGGCAAGTCGCGGGTGTAGACGATCTCGTCGAAATAGTCCCTGTAGCGGGGCTCGTAGATGGTGCGGTGATGGTAGTAGGTTCCAGCGTCGAGTACGGCAAGACGGGTCATCACGCAGCCTCCTTGCCAGCGGCCCAGGCGCAGAGCTGAGGGGCAATGCGGGCGGTCGTGTCGGTGGAACCGACATACATCCAGAGATCGTTGCCGGCATGCATGAAGATGCGGCCGCCGCCGGGGCGTTCATAGATCCAGTCGCAGGGGAGGCGGTCCGGGCCGACGCCATGGAGAAGCACGGCACCCTCCGGTGGCGGATTGCAACCGCGGGCATAGAAGCCGGCAACGCCGCGCCGGTAGGTCAGGTGCTCGGTCGAGACATCCTCGAAGACCGGATGATCAGCGAGGCGGTGGATCTGCAGCGCGTCGACATTGAACCGGTCGAGCGGCCGGAAGGGGGAGAACTCGGGCAGCATGGGCCAGGCGACGTGGCCGTTGAAGACAAGCGTGCCGCCGCCGTCCAGGAACGCCTCGACCTTGCCTGTCAGCGTGCCGAAGAAGCGCTGATCCAGGTGAGCCGGGAGAAGCAGGGCGCGGTAGGCGGAAAGATCGACGGTCTCCAGCGCGTAGTGCTCGATCTCGTCCATGTCGGTGACATAGTCGCCGACATCCGGCAGATCGTTGCCGGCGCCCTTGATCGGTTTGAGAAACAGGCAGGATGCCATGGGGTGCTCCAGTGCTGTCCGGAGGGTGCGGTGTCAATCCCGCGCCGGCTCGGGATCCGGTATCCGAACGCGGTTGCGGGTATTTTCAGTCGCCGGCGACACGGAGTCCTGGGTCCCGGATCTCCGCTGCGCTCCGTCCGGGATGACAAAAGGAGAGGCAGAGGTCTCTCCGGAAATCGGCAGGGTCAGAATTTCTAGGTCTCTGCGTCCCGCCCGGACGGACCTGCCGCCGGGCGCGACGCTGCCTGAAGGGGCTATTGTTTGGCGACTTCCTTGAAATTGTAGAAGAAGCCGGACGGGTGGACCTTGTAGCCCGTCACGCCCTTTGCGGACGCGGCGACGTAGATCTTGTGGACCAGCGGGATGATCGGGGCGTCTTCCTGCAAGATTTCCTGAGCCTTGGCGTAGGTCTCCAGGGCTTCCGGCCCGGCGTCCAGCGTGCGGCCCTTGTCGACCAGGGCGTCGAATTCGGGGTTGGACCAGTTCTGGTAGTTGAGGCCGGCTTTGGAATGGAACTGGGACTTCAGGTGCAGGTCCGGATGACCGGTCATTTCCGGGGTCCAGAAGACGACGGAAACGTCGTATTCGCCCTGTTTGACAAGGTCGAGCATGCCGTTCCAGGTGTACATTTCCACCTTGGAGGCGATGCCCTGCTGTTCCAGAAGGGCGGCCATGGTTTCGGTGATCGGGGACATTTCAGCCCGGCTTGAATAGCTCAAGATGCGCAGGGTGAGCGGCTTGCCGTCCTTCGTCCAGGCATCGCCGGTCTTCTCGTAGCCGGCTTCCGTCAGAAGTTCGGCGGCTTTCTCCGGATCGAAGCTGTAGGGGGTCTGTTCCGGTGCGGTCCAGGGGAATTCCGGCGGAAAGAAAGTCCAGGCCGGCTTGCCGATACCGTCGAGTGCGCCCTTGACGAGGATATCCCGGTCGACCAGCAGGTTGACCGCCTGACGCAGCTTCGGATCCTTCAGCACGCTCATCTCGCCGGCATTGAAGGCGCCATAATAGAGGCCGGCGCTGGGGGCCATATAGACTTCGAACTTCTCGTCCGCCTTCATGCGGGCGACGTCGGAGGGCAGCAGGTGGACGACGAAGTCGACCTCGCCGGTTTCCAGCGCGAGCGCGCGGGCATTGTGGTCCGGGATATAGCGGTAGGTGATCTTCTCAAGCGCCGGGGCCTCGCCCCAGTATTTGTCGTTGCGCACGACCGTGGTGTGGTCCTGCTTCTGATAGTCCTCGAAGACCCAGGGGCCGGTGCCGACCGGTTTGACGAATTCGCCGTTTTCGTCGAAGGACGACTTCGCGTAGATGACGGTGATTGCGTCGGTGAGCTGGTTGGGCAAAGCGGAGAACGGCTCGTTGGTCTCGATTTCCAGCTCGTTTGCGGAGACCGCGCGGATTTCCTTGATGTTGAGCAGATCTGCCGCATAGGGCAGGAGCGCGATCACGCGTTCGAGGGAGAATTTTGCCGCTTCCGCGTCGAAGGCGGTGCCGTCATGGAAGGTGACGCCTTCGCGCAGCTGGAAGTGCCAGACATTCGGCGAGACCCGTTCCCAGGAGGTCGCGAGCCCGGGGACCAGCTCCATGTCGAAATCGAGCTTGATCAGCGTGTCGAGGATCTCGCTTTCGTTGAAGAAGCGGCTGCGGCGCGGCTTCATGGAAAGCGGCAGGGCCTCCCACATGGTGGCGACGGTAAGCGTCTTGCCGTCGTCCGCCCGGGCGGCGGGCAGGGGCAGGGCGAACAGGGCGACAGCGGCAGCCGTAAAGGCGAGACGCGCGAGGGTTCTGCGGGAAAACACGGGACTAACTCCTTGGTTTGAAGACTGTTTTAGGAAGGGTGAGCAGGCTGGAATGGCGGTCGCGCATGCGGTCGCCGATGCTGTCGCCGAGGAGATTGACCGCCATGACGAAGCCCATGATGGTCAGGCCGGGGGCCATGACGAGCCAGGGATGGCTGCGCATGTGGTTGCGGGCATCGGCGATCATCCGGCCCCATTCGGCAGTACCGGGTTCGACGCCGAGGCCGAGAAAGCTCAGGCCCGCAAAGGCAAGGATGACCCAGGAGAGCGAATAGGCGCCCATGGTCAGCAGCGGACTGGAGATGTTGGGCAGCAGGTGGCGGCGGATGATGCGCCGCCGGGAGGTGCCGAGCGCCTCGGCCGCCTGGACATAGAGCTTGGCGCGCTCGACCAGGATCATGTTGCGGACGAGGCGGGCGTATTCGGTCCAGTGGACCGCGGAGAGCGCGACGATGACGGCGCCGAGGCCGAGCCCCATGACGCCGGCGATGATCATGGCGATGGCAAGCGCGGGCAGGACGGAGATGCCTTCGCAGAAACGCATCAGCAGCCGGTCGGGCCAGCCGCCGAGATAGCCGGAAACGGTGCCGAGCAGCGTTCCGGCCGCGGCGGAGATCAGGACGACCAGAAGGGCGGAGCCCGCCGTCAGCCGGCCTGCGTAAAGCAGTCTTGAAAAGACATCGCGTCCCATCTGGTCGGTGCCGAGCAGGTGGGACCACGAGGGCGGGGAAAGCCGGTTCAGGATGTCGATCCGGTCCGGTGCAAAGGGTGCGAGGAACGGCGCAAGGACCACGGCGAGGACCAGAACGGCCAGCAGCCCGGATCTCGAGGCCTTGAATTGCGCCGGTTGTCCGGACCGGTTCGGGCGGAGCCACGAGAGGAACGCGCCCATCAGACCGCCTCCTGCACGCGCGGGTCGGCGAGGAGCACCAGATAGTCGACGATCAGATTGATCACGATATAGCCCGAAGCGACGACCAGAAAGCAGACCTGGATGAGCGGGTAGTCCCGGTTCAGCAGGGATTCCACCAGCAGGCTGCCGATGCCCGGCCAGGCGAAGATCGTCTCGATGACGATCATGCCGTCGAAGGCGCGCGCGAATTGCAGGCCGGTGAGGGTCAGCACCGGCGGCAGGATATTCGGCAGGGCATGGCCGAGGAGCACGCGTGCCTGGCTGAGGCCCTTCGCCCGGGCGGTGCGGATATAGGGGTGGTGGAATTCGTCCAGAAGGCGCGCGCGGATGAAGCGGGCGATGACACCGGTCATCGTCGTGGCAATCACGAGCGTCGGCAGGACAGCGTGGGCGAGCGTGCCGTGCCCGGAGCTCGGCAGCCAGCCAAGGACGAGCGAGAAGAGCAGGGCGAGAAGCAGCGCATACCAGAAATTCGGGATCGAGAGCCCGATCACGCTGCCGGCCGACAGCAGCCGGTCGCACAGGCCGCCGGCGCGATAGGCGCAGAAACAGCCGATCGGCACCGCCAGCAGCAGCGCCAGGCCGATGGACAGCAGCGCCAGCACCAGCGAGCGGTTGATGCGCAACAGGATATCGGCCGCGACCTCCTCGCCGGTGACGAAGGAGCGGCCGAGATCGCCGCTCAGGACGCCGCCCAGCCAGCGCAGATACTGCAGGGGGAGGGGATCGTGAAAGCCGTTTTCGGCAGCGAATTTCTGCACGGCGGCCTGGTCCGGCAAGGTGCCGTCCATCTGGGACAGGAGCAGAACCTCGGCGAAATCACCCGGCAGCAGGCGCAAAAGGGCGAAGCCGGCGACGGAGACCAGCAGCAGCAATATTAACGATTGGACAAGCCGATGGCCCAGCTGGCGCAGCATGACGATCCCGACACATTCCCGGTGACCTAATTAAAGCTGAATGTTATGATCATGTTTTTGAGAGATTTGTCGAGAGGGCAGGCGAAAAAAACTTGAGAAGTTTTGTCATGATTTTCGGGTGTCACGGCCAGGCAAGCAATCCGCGGCAGACGGAACGGGCGAAAAAAGGTGCCCCAAGGCGCATAATCGATGTGGGTGGAGAACCTACTGGCGGGCAACGGCTTTCTGAAAACCTGTGTCTAAACAATCGTTTCAGGCAAACGAGATCGCTGGACAGGTTCGTCAGATCGGGCTTAAAACAGGTTCTATCAGGTTAGTCTGGAAAAGTGCGCCGCAGGGCAGGCGACCGCTTCGGGAGCACTTTCGGCGGCTGCGATCACCTCGATTTCGATCTTCCAGTCTTCCGACAGGGTTTGCGCGACGATGGCCGTTGTCGGCACGCGCCGTTCGCCGAGTGCGGCCAGACGGGCCGCCTGGTTCATCTCCGCATAGCCCGGGTCCCGCAGGTAGGACGTTACCCGGATGATGTTGCCGGTGGTCATGCCGGCTTCCGCCAGGATGCGGCGGATATTCGACCAGACGCGGGCAAGCTGGTCCTCCAGCGTTGCCGGCGCCGAGCCGTCTTCTTCGAGGCCCATGGTGCCGCTGAGATAAAGGATGCGATCGGCGCCGGTCACTTCGATGGCATGAACATAGTCTTCGGTCGCCGGATAGATGCCCGCGACCGGATTGACGATCTTCTCTTTCATGCTGAAAATCCTTCTGTAATTTCGAAATGATGCCGAAAAATTTTCGGCAGAACATGAGAAAAGCGGATGACGGATGGAAAAACAGACGAGAGTCGGACAAAACGGGTGGCAAGGCGCCCGCTCGATGCATTCGACCGAAAGATCTTAAGCGCGCTGGCAGGGGACGCACGGCAGACCAATGCGGAAATCGGCGAAAGCGTCGGTCTGTCGCCGCCGGCCGTGTTCGAACGTATCAGGAAGCTGCGCGAAACCGGGGTGATATCGGCAATCTCCGCACGCCTGGACGGGGCGGCGGTCGGCAAGCCGATGCTGGCTTTCGTTCACGTGGATGCGGATGGCTGGGGAAAGAGCCAGCGCATGATGCGGCTGCGCGATTTCCCCGAAGTGGAGGAGATCCACTCCGTCGCGGGCGACACCTGCGTCATCTTGAAGGTGAGAACAGCCGATCCCGAAGCGCTGGAACGTTTCCTGTCGCAGCTCTACGTGCTGCCGGGCGTGCGCGGCACGAAGAGCTATGTGGTTCTGTCGACCTATCTCGAGCGGCCGGTGCAGGCCGGGGTCACGCGGGAGTGGCCGGCAATCCCCCTGCCACTGGAATGAAGCTCCACGTGCCGGTGCAGACTTAGCCGCTTTTTCCAGGGACGATGGCTGATTGGAACGGCGCAGTACGGCGTATCACCCTTTGGTGCGCTTTTGGGCTGCATTTCGAACAAAAAGGGAACAAATTACTCAGCAGGCCGAACTGAAAAACGAAATCGCTTACGAATTATTATCAGGGACTCAATGACGCAAGGACGGAAAGTATTCGGTTGCATGTTCAGAATTGTAATTGTCCTCATCGCCATTCTCTTCCTGCTTGTCTCTCCATTCCTGTTTGCGCGCCTTTATAACAACTACGTGCTCTGGCGGTTCGCCTCTCAAACCACGTGCCGCCTGGCCTGCGTTGCGCGAAAGCCACGCGGTTCTGCCGACCGGTCGAACGGCAAAGAAACGCTTTTATCAACCACGGGTTGATGCTAGAACATTTCATGAACAAAACGAACAGGACATGGAGCCGTAAGAATGGCGGTTGTGACTGATATTTCAGGGTGGCAGGACGAGTATCTGGAACTCGAAACGCGCTGGGACGAGCAATGGGTGGCGTTCCTGGATAGGTGGACCAACAAGATCAGACCCAAGATTCCCGTCTCCCAGGTTCTCGATTTCATGGAGTGTCTTCTCGAACACGAGGAGACCCGCGACGTGGTGGAACAACTGGCGGTCTGGGATGAACTCAACGACGCAAAAGGTCCCTTCGATGAGGGCGATCCCGAACTGGAGAAATACCCTCGGGACTCGGTCATTTACATGAATGAATTCTGGCTCTGGTACTGCTGGAAGGCGGGATACGAGCCTGTTTATGGCGCTTTCAGGCTCGCGGGAAGCTACGCCGCGGAACTGATTACGCTGGGCCGCCTTCCCGGAGTTTACTTCCCGGAGACAACAAATTTCCTTTTGAAAAGATATGACTACATTTTCAAGTCTGACCAGGAAGGGCAAAGCGTATGACCCGGGAAAAAGTCGTCCTTCTGGATCAGTCTCAGATCGGCGCCATTCTCAAGCATGGCGGCTTTGCAGCGCTGGATGCAATCGTCGGTTCCAGAAATCCGTTCCTCGACAAAACACAGGAAGAGCCGCCTTCGCCAACCGTAGGGTGATGCTGGACAAATTCGTGAACCAAACGAACAAGACATGGAGCCGTAAGAATGGCGGTTGTGACTGATATTTCAGGGTGGCAGGACGAGTATCTGGAACTCGAGACGCGCTGGGACGAGCAATGGGTGGCGTTCCTGGGCAAGTGGACCAACAAGATTGAGCCCATGATACCCGTCTCCCAGGTCCTCGATTTCATGGAGTGTCTTCTCGAACACGAAGAGACCCGCGCCGTCGTGGAACAACTGGCGATTTGGGATGAACTCAACGACGCAAAAGGTCCCTTCGATGAGGGCGATCCCGAACTGGAGAAATACCCCCGGGACTCGGTCATTTATATGAATGAATTCTGGCTCTGGTACTGCTGGAAGGCGGGATACGAGCGTGTTTATGGCGCTTTCAGGCTCGCGGGAAGCTATGCCGCGGAACTCGTTACGCTGGGCCGCCTTCCCGAGGCGCGCTCACAGGCGACGAGAGACTATCTCCTCAAGGAATTCCACTTCTGCATCGAGCCTGACCAGGAAGGGCAAAGCGTATGACACGGGAAAAAGTCGTCCTTCTGGATCAGTCGCAGATCGGCGCCATTCTCGATCATGGCGGCTTTGCCGCGCTGGACGCAATCGTCGGACGGGGGGACAGGTTTCTGTTCGTGGCCCAGGCCTTCAGCGGCGATGGAGACGGCCAGAAAATAAAACTGGAAGAGCGCAAGACATTCGAAAACTGGCTGAAGAACAAAAGATATGCCGGCAAGGTGCTGGATGTTGACCCCGTCAAATCGCCAAAAGAACAAAAGAGGTACGACCCGCGCGGCAAGGCCGGTACGCGCCGAAACAACCAGGAACTCTGGGACATGGGTGTCCGGAAGTTCATGCTGGAAAACAGGGGGACCTACGACTTCGAGGTGATCAGCCGGGACCACGATTTTCTGGACAACAGGGTTGGCCGGAACCACCCGTTGAAAAGACTGCCTTTCGATCGGGTCAGCCTGAAATCGGCGATGACGTGGCTCCTTGCGCATCCGGATGTCGACTTGCCGGAACAGCGGTTCAACAAAATCAAGACCACGATCCTTGGCAACGGCTTCGGCGAATCCCACAATCTTGAAAAACATACTTACAAGATGCCGGAGAGCTATGCTCACGCCCGGGCGCTCAGGACAGGGCGCGCTTACAGCAAACTCTTTCGCCGCGGTGCGCCGGTCGTGGTTCTCGGCATTGCGGCCGTGCCGGTCTTCGGCATGGTCAGGGCAAGGGCGGATGCGCGGAATATTCCGTTCATACAGGCAGCGGGCGAGCTGGGACTGACGGTCTCCGAAGAGCAATTGAAGTCTCTGGCGGTGGAAGCCGGGGTCGACCTGGCCATTTCTCTGACGCCGGCCGGCTGGGTCAAGAAAGCCTGGGACGTCCTGGGCAATATCGACGACATCGTCGCGGTGACGGAGCTTTACGGCACCGCCTATCCCGGGAATGCGGCCATCCAGGAACTGGCTGCAATCGCGCGAACGGTCGAGCGGTCGGCGGCTTTCCAGGCATACGTTAACGGGCGCGACGCGCTTGTCGGAGCTGTCGGCGGTGCGATCGACCGGGCCTTTGGCGGCAGTGCAGACGACGCGGAGACGGCAAGAAGGCTCGGGAGCGTGCGGATGGCTGTCGAAGGCTCGGACGATGCGGTGATGCACGCTCTCGGGGCGGGAGGCGCCGAAGACGACCTGGCGGGGATCTTCAGATCCGCAATCGAAGAAGAGGGAACGGGAGAAGCCGTTCCACTGTCCGGCTGGCCGGTCATCGAAGGGGCCGATCCGATCCTTTCTCCCGCATTTTCTCCTGTGGGAGAGCATTTCGTGCCCAATACCGTCCCGGTACCGGAACCCGGCGAGGACCACGCATCGGCCGGTCAAAACGGTCAACCGTTTCCCGAGCCCGCCGGCGGGATGGCGCCCGCAATTTCCCCGGACGTGGATTTTCCGGCGGCGGCGGCCGGCGGGCCGGATCGGCAATCCTCCTACGATACCTACCAGCGGCTGGGAGCCACGCCGGAGGAAGAGGCACGGGCGATCGAGGAATACAGGGAGCTTTTGAAGAAAAGCCATGTGGACATGGGCGGCCATGCGGAGGCAGCCGAAGCGCTGGCGGGATGGCGGTTCCAGTGGAACTGGGGCCTGTCGGCCTTCGGGCCGGAAGGAACCGTGGTGAAGCACCCGGTCGAAAAGGTCTATCCGGACCTGGACCAGGACGGCCATGGCTATGTGCGCGATGGCGCCGAAGCGCTTTTGAAGGCGCGGGGCGTGAATGCGGCTAGATGGTATCTGTCGGCGAACGAAAAGACCGGCCGCGACCGGCGGCTGGGCCAGATGGATAACAGCGGTTTCGGCCCGCGCATGACCTTGTCCTATGACGGCGCGGACGGTGGGCGGCATGTGGTGACGGAGACTTTCCAGGCGGATGTGCGCGGGACGAGACGGCGGAGCGGGGTGACGCTGACATAATGCCTGCTATATGGGGGAGCGGCGGTTTGACTCTCTGGACTGTTTCCAGTTGCAGTTCCATGTGCCACCCGGCATGCGCTGTGCGAAAGCCATGCGGTTCTCCCAGTTCATTTCGAGGATTTTAACGATGCAAAGGCGGAAAGTATTCGGTTGCATGTTCAGAATTGTAATCGTGGTCACCGTCATTCTCTTCCTGCTTGTCTCTCCATTCCTGTTTGCGCGTCTTTACAACAACTACGTGCTCTGGCGGTTTGCTTCGCAATCCAGCCTGATCGAGGAGCTTTTCGAAAAACATGACCTGAAATACCGCCGCCTCGCGCGCGGGGGAGACATCATGTCCCATACCAACGGGGAGTCCTGTGGCTTCAGGGCTGTTTTGGTATATGATGTGTCTTTATACATTAGTGCAGAAAAAATCTTCACGGAAGAAGTTAAAGAGATTGATTTCGATGCGGCGCTAAACCCAGATTACAAGAAGGTCGAGGTTTATACCTATCTTAATAACTCTATATTGACCGTAATACTTTCAGATGGCCCCTACGGTCCCGGATTGGATATTAGATGCTGGTGAGGAATGAATGACAAAATATCTGACCGTGAAAGAGGACAGAAGAAAGTCCATTATTAATGACACTGACGAGAAGTTCCTTTTCGAACACCAATCCATTCACGATGTCGACGACTTTAAAAATGGCATTTTCGAGAACAGGATCAATCTGAATCCTTTCGGAATTCCTCTCTATCTCAATTTGCAGGACAATGTGGGTGCCGGTGCCTTTGTGAGGGAGAACTCCGATCTGATCGAAGCGGCGGCGGCGGAATTCTCCGTCGATGCGGATCTCGTCAAGGCCGTGATCTACACCGAGATGGCCCGCGGCTGGTACGACCGGTTCAATCCCGCGGGATCGCTCACGGTTCTGCCGGGCAACGTGAGCGAGGAGTCCTGGGCCGACTTGATGCCGGATGCGGATTTCAGCAAAAAGGAAGACAACATCCGTGTGACGGCCAAGTTGCTGTCCGGCATTTCCAAGCGGCTGGACGTGCCTTATCCAGAAGATGTCTATTCCCTTTACAACGGACTGGCCCACGATCGGACTTACGAAAACGACAAGACGAAGAGCACGCCCTATTTCCTGAAGAAGGTTCTGGAGGAGAAAGCCTGGTTGAACGATGAGTGGAGTTTGCCGAACCTCCTAACACCGCTTCCGGCAGCCGAAGAGGGGCCGAAGCCGGACGAGGGAGCATGGCTCACTCCAGGGCATCGTGACGACACCGACGCAGTCGAGCGGCATTCGGACGCCGGTCTTGCGGGTGGTTCTGCTTTTGGAACAAATCAAGAATCTGTTGATCGGCAAACCTCCTACGATACCTACCAGCAGCTCGGAGCCACGCCGGAGGAAGAGGCACGGGCGATCGAGGAATACTGGGAGCTTCTGAAGAAAAGCCATGTGGACATGGGCGGTCACGCGGAGGCAGCCGAAGCGCTGGCGGCATGGCGGTACCAGTGGAACTGGGGCCTGTCGGCCTTCGGGCCGGAAGGAACCGTGGTGAAGCACCCGGTCGAAAAGGTCTATCCGGACCTGGACCAGGACGGCCATGGCTATGTGCGCGATGGCGCCGAAGCGCTTTTGAAGGCGCGGGGCGTGAGTGCGGCCAGATGGTATCTGTCGGCGAACGAAAAGACCGGCCGCGACCGGCGGCTGGGCCAGATGGACGATACCGGTTTCGGCCCGCGCATGACCTTGTCCTATGACGACGCGGACGGTGCGCGGCATGTGGTGACGGAGACCTTCCAGGCGGATGTGCACGGAGCGGAACGGCGGAGCGGGGTGAAGACCCGGGTTGGCGAGACGCCCATGCCATCGCCCGGCAATGAGCTGCCGGGCGCGGCCGTGGAAGCTGTGTCCGTTCCGGTGCCCCGGGCGAAGCCTGAGGTTTCTCCCGGCCCGTGACCCAAGGTCCCGGATCAAGTCCGGGACGGCGCGAGGAGCTGGGTCCGGCGTAACTTTATGCCACAGCCAGTGCCTCCCCGGACAAGCGCAAGCGCAGATCCGGGGCCGGTCCGCTTGCAGCAGCAGTACGGCTGCCCACCGGAATTTCAATTCAACTGAAACAAACGAGGGACGGCAGGAATGCCCAGACCTGACCAGGGCGCGCCTGCGCTCAAGTGGCCGACGCGCAAGGCGCGGCGGGCGGCGTGCGAGGCGTTTTGCGCCCATATCGCGGCTGGTTATTCGATCGACAGTTTTCCGGGCGCCGACCGGCAGACCATCCGTTACCACGCCGAGCAGTTTCCGGAAGATTTTCCACCCGGCAAGCTGGAGGAAGCGGCCCGGCTCGGGTTGCTGGAATGGGAACGGATCGGCAAGGAGGGCGCCAGGGGCGAACTGGCCAAATTCAACGCCAGCGCCTGGACTTTCGCCATGAAGAACCGTGCCGGTTGGCGCGACCGGTCGGAGGTGGAGGCATGGGGCGTCTTCGGCGGGTTGGAGGAGGCCAAGGGACTGGAGAAATTCAAGCCGCGCAGCCCGGAGGAAATCGCCCTGGGAGTGATGGCCCTCTTGACCGCAAAGGACAAACGCAAGGATGACAACGGCGCTTGAGACGCTGATCGATCACATCGACAGGATGGCGGCCGCCGACCGCGTCGCGCTGCAGAAGCAACTGGACGAGGCGGGCGTGCTGGAGCAGTTCGCGGTCTGGCGGCCGCAGCCCGGACCGCAGACGGAGGGGTATTTTTCCGAGGCCGACCTGACGCTCTACGGCGGGGCGGCCGGAGGCGGCAAGACGGACCTGATCGCGGGTTTGGCGCTCTTTTCCCACCACAAGGCGGCGATCTTCCGCCAGTCGCTGAAATCGCTGAAAGGCCTGATCGAACGGATGAACGCGCTGATGCGTCTGGCGGGCATGGGCAAGATCTCCGGCAATCCGCCGCGCTGGGTGGGGCCGGACGAACGCCTGATCGAATTCGGCCATCTGGGCCTGCCGGGCTCTGAAGAGGACTGGCAGGGGCGGGACCACGATCTGAAAGCCTTCGACGAAGGCGCGCAGATGGACCCGCGCAAGATCCTCTTCGTGCTCGGCTGGCTGCGAACGACGCGGAAGGGCCAGCGGTGCCGCGGGCTGATCGCCACCAATCCGCCGCTCGGCGGGCAGGGGGACTTCCTGAGCGAATGGTTCGCGCCCTGGCTCGACCCGCTGCATCCGCTCCATGGCAGGGTGAAACCGGGCGAGCTTGCCTGGGCGGTGTTCATCGACGACGGCGACGCGGTCAGGACCGTGTGGGTGGACGGACCGGAACCGGTGGAGATCGAGGGCGAGCTGCGCACGCCCAAAAGCCGGACCTTCATTCCGGCGCGGCGCGGGGACAACCGGTATCTGGGTGCAGACTACGACGCGCAGCTCGACCAGATGCCCGAGCCGATGCGCACCGCGCTGAAAACCGGTGACTTTCTGGCCGCGCGGCAGGATCACGACTGGCAGGTGATCCCTTCCGAATGGGTGGATCTGGCGTTCCGGCGCTATGACGAGGGTGTCGACAAGGACGCGCCGATGAGCGTGCTGGCCGTGGATGTCGCCCAGGGCGGCAAGGACAAGACCGTGCTGCAGCCGCTCAACGGCAGGCGGTTCGAAGAGAATGTCGTCGCCAGGGGCGCCGATACCAGGGACGGGGCGGATGTCGGCTCGCTGATCATTCGCGAACGGCGGGACAATGCGCTGATCGTGGTGGACTGCACCGGCGGCTGGGGCGGCGACACGGTGGGGTTCCTGAAACGGGAAAACGGCATTCCGGTCGAAAAATGCGTGTTCTCCTCCCAGTCCGGCGCCTGCGCGAAGGACAGCAGGATCCCGTTCTACAATCTGCGCGCGGAGCTCTACTGGCGGCTGCGCGAGGCGCTGCATCCGAAGAGCGGGCAGGGATTGGCGATCAAGCGGTCCGCAACCGTCAAGGCGCAGCTCACCGCCCCTCGCTGGAAGCTGAAGGGCGGCAGGATCCTGATCGAAAGCAAGGAAGAAATCCGGGACCGGCTCGGGTCGTCTCCGGATGAAGCGGATGCAATCGTCGAGGCATGGGGATGGAAGGACAAGGCAGACTTAAAAACGATATTGCGGCAATCGGGCGACAGCCGGATGGCGCCGCTCGGCGATCCTCTCGACGGCTTCTGATCCGGGACTTGTGCGTGCGCGACGCGAGCTTCATCGCCGCCAACATGCGGGAGCAGGACCACCGGGAGATCGCCTGCCTGTGGCAGGACTGGGACACGCGGGCGCTCGGCATCTGCGCCATGGAAACGGCGGTGCCGGGCATGGTCTGGTCAATCCGCTACGAAGGCCAGCCGGCGGCGGCCTACGGCTTTAGCCGGGCGTCCGCCTTCGATCCGGAGCACTGGCAGGTGTGGGCGTTCGGCACGGACAGGTTCAAGCGCTGTGTTCCCCTGATCACCCGGCACATTACCGGCCTGCGTCCGCTGATCGCACGCGAGTGCCGCCGTCTGCAGGTGATCACCCATGTGGATCATGACCTGGCGCATGGCTGGATCGAGGCGCTGGGGGCCAGGAAGGAAGGCCTGCTCAGGTCCTACGGCCGGGGCGGGGAAGATTTTTTTCTCTATGCCTGGGTGAGGCCGCAAGGCGACGCCGTTGAGCAGTCGGAACCACGGTGAACACTCCTCCCCGTCGCGAATTGGGCTTGCGGAAAGGAGGGCAGGGAAACAGGCGCGGTTGTGACGCGGATAACACGTGTTTTCATAAAAAACAGGCTATGATTGTCATTGTAGATGACGGTGGCGCGTATAAGTCTGGTCCCGTTGTTTTTTTGATTACCGATCCTTTTTTGGAGATTTTCAAAATGAGTTGGACCGTCGGTCAGATGACACCGGCCGTTTATGGCAATATCTCGCAGCTCAAGGCGGTCATTCTCGCCGATTACCGCGCGACCGAGGCAAATGTCGGCTTTCATGCGGGGCGGCTTTCCAACGGCTTCAAGCTGCTGCTCCTGAAAAGCCCACCCAGGCCGCAGGACTTCGAGTTCCAGGGAACGACGCTCCGCTCCGGCGGACGCTACGGCTTGCCGGCGGCTACTGACGCGGAAGATGCCAAGCGCGCGGCGGTGCACGACGGCATCCTGAAGGAGCGCGGCGCGGCCGGATACGAAGCCTTGCAGAAGCATGTGCTTGGAACATCCTCCTTCACCGGTCCCGACAGGCTGGTGAAGATCCTGCCGGACACCAGGCATGACAGCGCCATGAGCCCGGCGGATCAATACCCGGCCGGCGGCGGGTTCCTGCAATGGGACTTGAAGAAGCCGGGCCTGCCGTTTCTGTATGCCGCGCTTTTTCACGGCGATGGAAGCGTCGAGACCGTGCAAGGGACGTTCCAGCTGAATACAGGAAATTTCCTGGCCGATTATCCGCAGCGCGCCAAACTGCAGAAGTATCTGCAGACGGCCTAGGCTGTCGCAGAAGAAGCCGCGCAAGCCGGCTTGTCCCGGCCGGCCAAAGCTGCTTTCCTGACGGTCACCAACACGGAGACCGCCATGATCGATGCCGCCACGATGATTGCCTATGTCATGATCGTTCTGGGCTTTGTCTTCATTCCGGGGCCCGCGACGCTGCTGACCGTCGCGCGGGCGACCAGTTCGGGAACCAAGGCGGGCATCGCAACGGGGGCAGGGATCGCCGCCGGGGACGTGGTTCACACCGTCATGGCGATTGTCGGTGTCTCGGCGGTCATCGCGACCTCCGCCATGCTGTTCAGCCTGATCAAATACGCGGGCGCCGCCTATCTCATCTATCTCGGCATCCGCGCGATCCTGGAGAAGGCGCCGCTGGACCTGTCGCGCGGCCGGACGCCGATCTCGGCCGGCAAGGCGTTTCATCAGGCGGTGATCGCCGAGGTGCTCAATCCCAAGACGGCATTGTTCTTCCTGGCGTTTCTGCCGCAATTCGTGAAGCCGGAAAACGGCGCCGTGGCGCTTCAGCTTTCGGTGCTCGGTATCGTCTTCGTTCTGCTCGGCCTGTTGAGCACCGTGGTCTTCGCTTTGAGCGCCGGCGGGCTCGGCGCCTTCCTGCGCCGTCACCCGGCCGTGCTGAAATGGCAGGGCAAAGTCGTCGGCGGCATCTATTGCGCCCTCGGTGTGCGGCTCGCCCTGCAGGAGCGCTGACCCAAGTTCCCAAGCTTAAATACTCAAATATTAGAGCCTTTCACGGCTGGTTGATTTAGTAAGAAAATACAACAAAAGATTGCCGGGATTTGTTATACTTGGCATGGGTCGGCGACCCGGGAGTGACTGCAATTCATTTTCATGTCAGGCATTCCGAGATTTTTTGATTTTTGTTTTTGAGGATTTGCCGGACCATGACCAGCGACCAGCCTGTTGCCTACGAAAAGATGGAAGCCAGCGCGGAGGCGCGGACCGGGGAGGTGATGGCGGAAATCCGCCGAACCTGGCGGCTTTTCTGCGCGGGAAATGCGCTGATGGCGGAAACGAAGCCAGTCCGTCAGGGAGCGGCTTCGGTCCGGAAAGATCTTCCGAGCCAACAGGGACCCGATCCAAGAAGCCTGGCAAACGCGGAGAGTTTTCAGGGCCCTCGAGACAATTTCCGGCCGGTGTCGTTTCTAGCCGAGGGAGCGGCCGTCGCGCGGGCGGTTGCAAAGGTGGCGGTCGGATCAACCGGACAAGTGGGGACCGGGTTCATTTGCTCGCCGGGGCTGTTCATCACCAATCGGCATGTACTGCCTGATCCTGCCGCGGCGCATTCGGCGCGGATCGAATTCGACTTTCTCGAAGGGGAAGCCGTTCAACCGACACATTACCGGCTGGATCCGGAAGCCTGTTTCGTTGTCGACGAAGTGGAAGAACGCGACTACGCCATCGTGAAACTGGGAGACCGGATCGGCGGGCCTTCGGAGCCTGAGGCCTTCGGATGGTGCCCCATGTCGGATGCAAGCGACAAGCATTCGATCGGCGAGTTCGCGAATATCATCCAGCATCCGGAGGGCGGCCCGAAGCAGGTCGTGCTGCAGGACAATCTGATCGCGGCACGCAGCGATTTCGCCTTGCATTATCTCGCCGATACACTGGGCGGTTCGTCCGGGTCTCCGGTCTTCAACAACGAGTGGCAGGCGATTGCGCTGCATCATTGGGGCGCGGCGTTCAACGAACTGACGCCGGACCGGAACTACGATCCCAATAGCGTCAACGAAGGTATCCGCATCAGCCAGATCATCTCCCATGTCCGCGAGCAGTTTCCCGCTCTGCCCGCGAGGGAACAGAAGCTGATGATGGAGATGATCGACCTCGGCCTGAAGGTGCCGCCCGAAAGCGCGATGTCCAGGGAAGCGGCGAGCCGCGGTTTTCGGCAAGTCGCGATGCAAAGCAATGCGCCGGAGATGCTGCAGAAGCCAGACCGGCCCCAAGCCGCGCGGTCCGGTGTCGCGACCTGGACCATTCCAATTCAGGTGAGTGTCGCGATACCGGGTCATGAAATGTTTGCGGGCGTATCTTCGGCAAGCGAGGCCGAGCGGGGAGCGATGAGCGACTACGGCCGGGCCGGCGAGAAGGGGGCGGCCGCAGGCGCCGAGGCGTCCTTGCCGGTAACGGGCGAGGGATACCGTCCGGACTTCCTCGACAATCACATGATTGAACTGCCGAAACTGCGCGAGGAACGCGAGGACGACATCGCGCCGCTGAAGAAGCCCGACAATTTCCCGAGCGCCAGGTTTGGCGAACTTCAGTTCACCCATTTCTCGGTCATTGTGAACCGGCGGCGCAAATTGCCGTTTTTCGGCGCCTGCAATGTGGACGGGGCAACGCTTTTCGGCATCAATTCGAAACTGGACGCCTACGACTACGCGGATATGGACGAAAAGATTTTCGCCTCGAAGGCCGAAGGCGGGCATTCCTGGCGGCACGACCGGCGGATCGAGAAGGACGACCAGACCGTAGACGACTGGTATATCGGCAAGAACCGGCTCCTACCGCGTCAGGGGACGGACGATGCCGAGCGCTATATCGAGATCGCCGATTTCGACCGCGGGCATATCGTGCGGCGGACAGAGCCGATCTGGGGCGAGTTGAACGCGGGCAGGGCGGCAAACCGCCAGACCTTCAATGTCGCCAATGCCGCGCCGCAGACACCGCAGTTCAATCAGGACAAGACCCGCGACGTTCCCACGATCGACGAGGGAGAGGAGCAACGGAGCTGGTATGGAATGGAGGTGGCGGTTCTCAGGGCTGCGACCAACGACAATGCCAAGATGAATGTGTTCACCGGTCCGATCTTCAAGGACGACGATCCGGTTTACGGGCCGGGGAAAGCCGGAAACGGTGACCGCCAGATACCGCTTTCCTTCTGGAAGATCGCCGTCTGGGAAGACGGCGGCATGCTGAAAACGCTGGCGATGAAATATTCCCAAACCTTCAGCCTTCTGAAGCCGAAACCGGGCGCAGGGGGCGGGGCGGAAGCTCTGGACACGGCCCAAGAACTGCTGCTCCTGCGCGATTTTCTGACGACGGTAGAAGATATTGAAAACAGGACCGACATTCTGTTCGGGGAAAAAGTGCGGGATGCGGATCTTCTCAAGGACTTCAAGAACAAGGATTTCGCCAAGCTGAAACTGGCGGACTTCAAGGACTTGCTGGCTTAACGGTACCTCGAGACGCCGAAGGGAAGTCCTTTGCGATGGCGAACCGGGCGCGGTAGTCCGTCGGGCGGAGCCCGAGTTTCCTGCGGAAATGATGACGCAGGGTGTGGGCACTGCCGAAACCGACAAGGGCTGCGACCGTTTCCATATCGTCCTGTCCGCGGCTCAGAATTTCCTTTGACGCTTCGATCCGCTCCTGAACGAGCCAGTCGCCCGGTGTCTGGCCGGTGGCCTCCGTGAAGCGGCGCAGGAAAGTGCGTGGGCTCATGCGGCAAAAGGCTGCCATCTTTTCGATGGTCCAGGGGGCGGCGAGCCTAGCTCTGATTTCTTGCAGGAGCGGCGCGATTTCGCTGCCCTCGCGGCGGGCGACGGGGCGTTCGAGGAATTGGGCCTGGCCGCCGGTGCGGTGGGCGGCAACGACAAGACGCCGGGCGACGGAATTGGCTTTGTCCGGGCCGTAGTCTCGGCGGATGATCTCCAGCATCAGATCGATCCCCGCAGCGCTGCCGGCAGATGTGAAGATCCGGTTGTCCGCGCGGTAGAGGGAGGCCTCGTCGACCGTGACATTGGGGTAACGCTCGCGCAGCTTTTGCGCGTAGCGCCAATGGGTCGTGGCGGACCGGCCGTCGAGCAGGCCCGTGGCGGCCAGGACGAAGGCGCCGGAACAGATCGACACGAGCCGCGCGCCGCGCCTGTGGGCCTGCCGGAGACGCTCCGCGAACTCTTCGGGCACCGGGCAATCCGCGCCCTTCCAACCCGGCACGACGATGATGTCCGCTTCGTCCAGGAGTTCAGGTCCGTGGTCGGGCGTGATGGTCAATCCGCCATGGGCACGCAAGGGGCCGTTCTCGACGGGGCAACTGGCGAACCGGTACCAGTCCGCGCCGAATTCGGGCCGGGCCAGGCCGAAGATCTCCGCGACGATGCCGAATTCGAAGGTGCACAGCCGGTCGTAGAGAAGGGCGACGACAAGCGGCCCTTTGAGAGCATCGGATGGGACTGATGAGATGTGCTTTGGCATGATCTTTACGTATATCGTCATTCGCGCTAATTTCCAACGGATCCCCTTCCGGCGAGAAAAAGCGGGAAAGGAGACTGTCGATGACCAACAACGTAACCGCCGTGCCGGCCGCCCCGAGCGAGCTCGCCCGGGAGCATTTTGCCGCGGAATTTACCTTCGAGACCGATTGCTGGGACGTGCATGACGCACTCAGCGGGGAACCGGGTTTCGTTCTGCTCGATGTCAGGAGCCCGGTTCTGTTCGAAAAAGGCCATGTGCCCGGCGCGATCAACCTGCCGCATGGCAAGATCATCCGTTCGAAAATGGCGGCCTGGCCGGAAGACACGCTGTTCGTGACCTATTGCGCCGGCCCGCATTGCAACGGTGCGGCCCGCGGTGCCTTGCGGCTGGCGGAACTCGGCCGTCCGGTGAAGATCATGACGGGCGGGATCACCGGTTGGCAGGACGAAGGCTTCGAGCTGGCGACGGGCCCGGAATGAGCCGCAAGCGCTGAAGGTCATGCCGGGCGGGGGCTGAACTCCGCCCGCCGGCTTCGGTTTGAAAATCGCTTCGAAACGCTGAACGGAAAATTCCGGCAAGCGGTTCTCCGGCAAGCGCTTTTCGAAAAGCCAAGTCTAAACAACGGTTTCAGACATTCCCGACGGCTGGACGGTTCGTCAAAACGGGGCTAAAACAGACCTCATACCGGTACCTTGGAGAAATGCGGCCACGAGAAGTTCAGGTTCGGTGGAACTTGAACCTGAGAGCATTCTTTTCAGGACCGTTCATTTTTTATCTCAAGCGCCGATGGCTACTGGGCCCCTGCCTTCGCAGGGGCGGCGACAAAGCCGTGTCCATCGTGAACGGCTTTCCCTTGCGATTGTCCGGCTAAATCCCAAAACCCAAGAAAATCAGAAAGGAAACAGCCATGTGCCTGTTTGGTGGCGGCAGCTCGAAGCAGCCGGATCCGGAACCGACACCGCCGCCGCCGCGCGAGCCCAACCCGCAGCGGCAGGCGAAGAACCTGCAGGAAAACGACCGGCGCCGCCGGGCCGCGGCCTACAGCACGCGGGCAACCAACCTGACCAGTCCGCTGGGTGTTTCCGATTTCGGCAGCGCCTCGCGGCCCGGCGTTACGCTTCTGGGACGCGCCTGATGGGAATTGTCGACGATCTGAAATCGGAACTGCAGACGGCCCGGGCGGAGCGCCAGTGGTACGAGGCCGACTGGCAGGATTATGTGACCTACACCGCGCCCGACATGGAGCGGGCGTTCAACCGGCCGGGCGGCGTGACCGCGACAGACGGTATGAGCGTCTTCCGCAGTTCCGCCGCCCGGGACCGGTCGCGCAAGCTCTACGATCCGACCGCGGTCTGGCTGCTGGACCGGCTCGCGTCCGGCGTCGGCTCGCTGACCATGCCGGAAGGCTTTCCCTGGCACGGGGTCGGCTACGGCGACCCGTTCGCGCCGGAGCCTTCCCAGGCGGACGAAGAGTTCTTCGAACTGGTGCGCGATCATCTTTTCCGCGTGCGCTATTCCGGACGATCCGGTTTCGCGCTCGCCAACCGTTCGCGGCTACTGTCGACGGTGAAACTCGGCACCGGGGTGCTCTTTCCGATCGAGAACGAGGACAACCTGGCGGATATCCGCACACCGGTCCATTACCGCTACGTTCCGCTCTACGAGATCTACCTGATCGTGGATGCTCAGGGAAACGATTGCGGCTTCTTCCGCGTGCGCACGCTGAAAGCGTGGCAGGCGGTGAAGGAATATGCCGGCGGCGTTTCGGAAAAGCTGAAGGAAGAGGCAGAGGACCCGAAGAGGAAGAACACCGAGCACCCGTTCGTGCATGCCTGTTTCCTGCGCGAGGGCGGTCACTTCGAGGCCTCGGACATCCGCAAGTCCCGCTATGAAAGCATTCACTTCGAGGAGGAGAGCGGGCATATCTGCCGCAGAGGCGGCTTCTTCGAGTATCCGCTGGTGATCAGCCGCTGGGACCGGGACGGGCTGTCGCCCTATGGTTCGCCGCCGCAGGCCAAGCTGATGAGCGACATCAAGAGCCTGCAGAGCCTGGCCCGGGACGGGCTTATCGCCAGTTCCCAGGCGGTGCGGCCGCCGATCGCCACCCATGCACAGGAACGCCAGCTCGACCTCAATCCGGGCCGGATCAATCCGGGCCTGATCGACGAGCAGGGCAGGCCGCTGTTCCGGCCGATGATCGACACGGTCAATCCCGGCGCCGCCGATGCGCAGATCGAGAATATCCGCGAGAAGCTCCGGGTCGGGCTCTACGGCGACCTCTGGCAGACGCTGCTGGAAGGCAATGGCCGCACGGCGACGGAAGCCAATATCCGCCGCAAGGAAATGGCCGACATGATCGGACCGTTCTCGACCAACATCATGGCGGGCAACGAGGCGCTGTTCGAAAGGGAAATCGGCATTCTGGGACGGAGGGGCGCGTTTGCGCCGGGCTCGCCGCTGGCCCCGCCCGATAGCGTTCTGGACGGCGACGTCACGTTGACCCCGACCGCGCCCATCGACCAGATGCGCGAGGCCGGCCATTTCGAGGCGATCATGGGCTTCCAGGATTATCTCGGCATCGCGGCGGGAGCCGATCCGTCGATCCTCGACCTGCACGACCGGGAGGCGGAATACGACCTCACCCGGCGCTCGCTCGGCCTGCCGGCGAAACTGAAACGCCGGCCGGAAGAGGTCGAGGCGTTGCGGCAGGACAGGGCGGCAGAACAGGCCCAACAGCAGCAGCTTGCGGCCGGGGAAAGCATGGCACGGATGGCGAAGGACGGTGCGCCGCTCCTGAAGGCCGTTGGCGGCCCGGGGGCGCTCGATGGTCTGGCATAGCCTCAAGCGCGCCGCACGGCAGCGCAAGGAGCGGGCGGGAGCGCTGGAACGGGCCTACCGGTCCGTTTTTTTGTGTCCCGAAGGCGAAACGGTGCTGGCGGATCTGGCCGCGGCATGCGGCATCTACCAGGCGCCGCCGGTCCATCTGGAGCCACGGGCGAGCGGTTACCTGGACGGCCGCAAGGCGCTCTACGCCCGGATTCTGTCGATGATCCGTATTCCGCCGGAGGAACATGCCGCGCTCCAGGAAGCGGCGCGGCTGGAAATGCTGCCTGAACTCGAAACGGACGAGGACCTTTGAGAATGGATGATGTAATCGACGCTTTCGGCGATGCTGCAGTCGAGCCGGGGAACGAAACTCGGCAAGAACAGGACGCAGGTGAGTTTCTTTCCGGCCTGAGCGATACGGACCGGGCACTGGCGTCCGAAAACGGCTGGAGGAGCCTCGAAGGCGTTCTCGAAGGTTACCGTTCGCTGCAGGACAGGCTTTCCGGCTCGGTGAGCATGCCGGACAAGGATGCGAGCAGCGAGGATCAGGCGGCGTTCTACGCGGATGTTTCCAGGGCGTGGACGCCGAAGGACGGCTACCGGTTCACGATGCCGGACGCGCTTCCGGAAAATTTCCCCTATGACCAGGCCTTTGCGGAAGAAGCTGGGAGCTGGTTCCAGGAGGCAGGGCTTCATCCCGATGCCGCGCAGACGCTGCACGACAAGTGGGTCGGCAAGATGGCGGCGCAATTCGCTTCCCACGAGGAAGCGGCCCATGAGGCTTCTCTAAGACAGGCCGAAGCAGCCGAGACGGCTCATCTGGCGCTGATCAGGGAATATGGCCAACCCGGCAGCGACGGTTATCAGAACGTGATCGCGAAGGCGGACCGGGCGCTCGGCGGCTTGAAATCGGCCGGTGTCGACCTGACTGGCTGGTTTGCGGAAAAGGGCGCCCTGACAGAGGCAGACGCGAACGGGTTGCAGCAGGTGGCCGATCCCGTGGCCGTCAAGCTGCTTGCCTTCATCCACGACAGTGCCTTTGCCGAGGACGGCTTGAGCGGCCTGAACGAGGGCTCGGGGGGAGCCAACCCGTTCGACCGCGACAACCCCAACCTGAAAATGCAGTCGGAGCTTCTGGAGAGTAATCCCTCACGGGCGCGGCAACTGATCGTTTCCGCGGGCCGCGACCCGAGGCTGTTCCGACTTTAGGGATTTCGCGGTTTCCGGTCAGGCACTCCCGACTGGCACTTTTAGGTTGCGTAAAGAACATAAAGTGAACATACTTCTGGTGAAGCAATCAGATATGAAGGCTGCCATGCAGGCGAAAGGATGTCTGCTTTTGCCGAGAGGTGTGACGTGGTTTCCCTTAATTTCAAACTCTTGATTGTGCTGGCTCTGGGGCTGTTCGCCTATTATGCCGTCACCCAGCGGGGAGGCCCCGCGATCGATCTGACCCGGGAAGACTACAGCATTGGAGACAGGGTATCTCCCGGCTGGCAACAGTTCTGTCTTCTGGGCCAGCAAGAAATTCCACAGAGCTTTGTGAGGGGAATTTCAGCAACCCCTTGTGATTTACAGATGGGATGGGAACTGGAGGTGCAGGAAGGTCGCGTGCTGATGGTCTATTTCTACGAAAACAAGCAATGCGAATTTCTTTGGTTCTCGGGTTATTTCATGGGCGAAGACTTGTATGAGACGTGGTGTCTGGAGCAGGCAGAAACCGAACATCTGAGTTTTCAATACGAAAACAAAATCATTAGTCTGAGGCGTAATTAATGGCAGATGCGAAACTGGAAGATACTTATAAACGCTACAGTGAAATTGAAATTGAAGCTTTCAGGAAGAAGTACAAGCTAACCAACTGGAGAGGTCAGTCGGACTTTAACGCAGTTGCACATGCCCTAACGTCTGCCGGTCTCGTTTATAATCACGGGTTTGAAAAGGCGGGACTGGCTGGGGAAATTCGTGAATTCAGAAGCATGCTGTTCGACAAGGACTATGTGGCCAAAGAGTCGATAAGAGACAATTTCAATAACAAGGTCGGTGCCGCAATTGCGAAATATGCAATTGCAAACAAGCTGCCTGAGGATGCACTCAGTATTCTGGTGAAAGATGCGTTCGACCGAGGTTTGTTGGCTGTCTCGTATCAAAAGGACCCGCGGGTCAACTGGTATGGTGCGATCGTGGGACGAGGCTTTGAGGAGCTGTTCGACGGTCCATCGCCGGGTACGGTTGTCGAACTTCAAAAGGCCTTTGGTGTCGGACGCCTGAAAGCCGGCTCCTTGTCCGGTCCTGGCTTACCAGCAAAAGATCTTGGTTTGACCGGCGTCAAGTCGACGCCGAAGTCTCCTCCTGGCAGTCCGATGACAGGGCCCGTCCAAACACCCGGCCGAAGTTTGCAGTCCACGCCAGCAGAGCCAGCGCCAGCACCGAAAGTCGGCGGCCAGTCAAAACCCGAATTTCGTCCAGTAGCTCCATCTCAGGGCAGAATGCCTGTGCCTCCTGCAAAGCCGCAAAACGGTCAGCGCGCAACAAGCAATCCCTTTCGCATCAATACCCCCCAGCTTGCGCAGCAAGCGCACCTTCTGGAGGGCAATCCGGGGCTCGCGAAAAAATTGATTATCGCAGCCGGCCGCGATCCAAGGACGTTCGGCTTCTAGCGCCGACTGACAATCACTCCCCAGCTCTATGCCCGGCCTTGTGCCGGGTTTCTCGTTTTAGATCCCACGCCAGGGCGTTTGCCACCGCCTTTGCCGGTCCCTTGCGTGCGGGCGAAATTTCAAAATCAATCCAACACAAGGAAAATCGATGACTTCTGCAATCTCCGATATCGTGGTGCCGCGCGTCTTCACGCCTTACATGGCCGAGAACAAACCGGCAAAGCTGATCATGCTGGAAAAGTCCGGCATCCTGGCCGCGCCTGCGCCCGAGATCGCCAAGCGCTTCAAGGCGGGCGGCAACCAGATCGAGGTGCCTTACTGGGAAGACCTCGACGATGCCGAACCGACCGTGATCGACGACAGCGACAACAAGATCACTACAGCCAAGATCACTGCCAGCGACATGAAGGCCTACAAGCACCGGCTCGCCAAGAAATACGGCGCGAAAACCGTGGCAAGCTATGCTGCGACCGGCCGGGGCGACAGCGCCATGAACCGGGTGGCGGAGCGGATCGGCGCCTATTGGGGCCGGCGCAAGGAAGAGCGCATCATCGCGACCGCCGAAGGCGTCATCGCCGACAACGTGGCTAATGACGGCGGCGACATGGTCTATTCGATCTATTCCGATGTCGGCTCGCCGACGGCAGCGAACCGGATCAGCTACCAGGCAATCAACCGCGCCCGGCTGACCATGGGCGAGAACCTGGATGACCTGCGCGTCATCGCCATGCACAGCTTCGTTTACGGCACGCTGCTGGACGACGAAAAGATCGAGTTCAAGAAACCGTCGGAAGCGCCGTTCGAGGTGCCCTATTATGCTGGCATGATGGTGGTACATTCGGAAATGATGCCGGTGACGGCGGGTACCAGTTCCGACGAATATTCCTGCTTCCTGTTCGCGCCCGGCGCCTTCATGCATATCGACGAGGTTCCGAGTCGGCCGACGATCTACGGCAACGAGGGGACTGAAATCACCCGCGACCCGGATATCGGCGACGGTGGCGGGGCGGATTACCTGACCACGCGGCGTTTCGAACTGATCCACCCGGCCGGCATGGACTTCCTGGCGGCCAGCCTTGCCAAGTCCCAGGGGGCAGCCCTGGCGGAACTGCGCAACGCGGCGAACTGGGACCGGAAATACACCCGCAAGAACGTTAAACTCGCTTGCCTGAAGGTGAATATCTGAGGCGGGAGTTTGCCTTGACGCCAAGCGTTAATTCGGCTGGCGCCGAATACACCATCCCTGACTTTCCCCACTGTACATCCCGCAAGTTGGTGGGGACACGACTTCTCCTGATGGGCTTGGCTTTGCATCCAATGATCATGGCTTTCGCTCCATGACCATTCGCGATGCGATTAGCGGAACGACCGAGCCGTTGTGCGGCAACCGGTTAGGCTCAGGCGTCTCAGACAGACAACAAAGGCATTTTTCTCACCGTTGTCATCCCGGCCAAGCGAAGCGCGAGCCGGGGCCGGAGAGCCGCAATCCCTTGCCATGGTTTGTTCTTTTCAGTCGACAGGTCTCGGTTTACCGATCCCGGATCTTCGCTACGCTTCGTCCGGGATGACGATATAGAGGTTTGTCAAACTGGGGCGGTTCAGGCCGCCCTTAACTTTTTTATCGGGGAAACTCATGGACGAGATCATCATGCGCCGGCTGAGGCACCTTCAACGGCTGGAAGAGACCCACGAAAAGGATTTTCAGGAGCGTTTTGGCGCGGAGAAATCCCAAGAGGAAAAACGGCAGGAAGATCTCGCGGACAGCTTGTCCGCCGACTGGAACAGCAAGCGGAAAGCGGCGAATTCGTCAAAGCGGCAGAAACAGCTTCCCGACGGCTGGCGCAAGGAACACTGGAAGACGCAGCAGGCGATGGCGTCCGATTACGCCGGTGTGAAGGCGGCCAGCAAATACGAGGCGGTCCAGGCCCTCAGTGCCTATGAGGCACAGCTTGCCGGTGGCGCGGCTGCGTGAACTCTAGAAGAAAGCAATTTTCATGTCCGGTACGGTCAATACATCCGTCGAGATGGCGAACCTCGCGCTTGCGCATCTGAAAGAGGCTCCCATCCGGGATTTCGATTTTACTTCCGTCGCCTCCCGCTGGTTCCGCAACCACTATGCGGCCCACCGGGACGCCTATCTCGCCATGCATGACTGGGACTTCGCCATGGAGCTTGTGAACCTGCCGGTGGAAACGGACAAACCGCCCTTCCGCTGGGCTTACCAGTACAAGAAACCCGCCGACAGCCTGCGCATTCCGCAACAGACGGAAGACGGCGAGGCGGATGGCAGCATCATTCCTTTCGAAGTGGTGGGACAGCGGATCATGACCGACCGGGCACCGCCTTTTTCACTGCGGCATATCAGGCGGGTGATCCGGGAAGCCGAATTCTCACCACTGTTCGTGCACGGATTTTCGCTGTTCCTGGCGGCAGGCTGCGCCCATGTGATCACCGGCAAGAACAGCCGCGCGGAAGCCCTGCGCCAGGCGGCGCGGGAGGCCTTCGACCAGGCCGGCACTTTCGATGCGATGCAGGGCACACCCCTGCCCATGATTGACCTCAACATCATCACGGACCGATGAGCTATCACCTTCAAGCAACCTTCAGCCGGGGCGAACTGGATCCGGAGCTGGTCTACCGCTCGGACCTGGAACTCTTCCGGTCCTCGCTTGCCGAATGCCGGAACTTCGTCACGCTGAAGCGCGGCGGGTTGCGCCGCCGGGGCGGGACCAAATTCATCGCCGAACTGAAGAGCAGTTCCACGGGTGGCTGGCTGATCCCGTTCGAATTCGGCAATGGCCAGTATTACATGCTGGAATTCGGCCAGTATTATTTTCGCGTCTTCACCTCGGGCGGCCGGGTCGGGACGGTGGAGGTTGCGACGCCCTACACCAAGGCCGTGCTGCCGGAGCTGAAATTCGTCCAGTCGACCGACACGCTGTTCATTGCCGGCGGGGGCGTGGCTCCGCAGGCCCTGAAGCGCCTGGGCGAAACCTCCTGGGCAATCGAGCCCGTGGAGTTTCGGGACGGACCCTATCTGGACGTCAATATTTCGCCGACCAACCTGAAGCCCTCGGGCACGGGCAATCCGGTGCCGGACATGACGTCCAATACGGCGCCGAGCGGCACGGTATCGGCCTCCAACGCCAGTACCAGTGCGTGGCAGGTGTTCAACCGGTCCGAAGGCAAGGTGGTTCTTTCCTCCAGCGGCACTGGCTGGGTGCAGTACCAGTTCGCCAGCGCCGTGGTGATCGACGGCTACATGCTGCAGGCGCCGAGCGACAACAGCCAGAACGACGACATGCCGTGGCAGTGGAACATCGAGGCGTCGAACAATGGTTCGAGCTGGACCATTCTGGACACTCAGGACGGTCAGGATACCTGGGCCTCCAACGAGTGGCGGCAATATGCCTTCCACAACGAAACCGCCTTTGCCTACTACCGGCTGAGCTTCACGCAGGGCGGCGGTACGGCTTCCGATAATTCGGCTATCGGACAGATCGTCTTTCACCAGGCAGGAGAGGACCAGACGCCGTTCAACCTGACCGCTTCGAGCCTTGCCGGGATCAACGGCGGCGCGGGGTTCAAGACCTCCGATGTCGGCCGCCATATCCGCTTTCGAGGATCGGACGGGTTCTGGCGCTGGTTCAAGATCACCAGCCGATCTTCCACTTCCGTCGTGAAGGTGCAGCTCTTCGGGCAGTCGCTTCAGGACACCAAGGCGCAGACCATCTGGCGTCTCGGAGCGTGGTCGGGAACGACGGGCTGGCCGGAAACCGTCGGCTGGCACAAGAGCCGTCTCGCCTTTGCCGGAACCCAGGAAGAGCCGCAGAAAATCTGGGAAAGCCAGACGGAGGATTTCACCAATTTCTCCGTGTCGCATGTGCTGCAGGCGTCCGATGCGGTGACTGCCGGTATCCTGTCGGGACAGGTGAACCGCATTCAATGGCTGGTCGACGACAACGACCTGATCGTCGGCACAACAAGGGCCGTGCGGGCGGTGGGCAAGGCCACGGACCAGGACCCCTACGGTCCGGAGAATGTCGACCAGAGGCCGGAGACCAATTTCGGTGCCAACAGCGTCAGTCCGATCAAGGTCGGGTCCGTGCTGATCTATTTCGGACCCTACGGAACCGACATGCGCGAGATGGCATACGACTTCGGAGCCGATGGCCGGGTCTCGCAATCCGTCAGCGAAGTGCAGTCGCATCTCTTCCGGGAGGGGATATCCGGTGCCTGCTACCAGCAATATCCCGACAGCATCATCTGGCAATGGGACAAGAACGGACAGGGCATCGGCTTCACCTATGAACGCCAGCAGCAGGTCTACGGCATGCAGCGTCATGACTTCGGTGGCGTCGTGGAGTGCATGGCCGATCTTTCCGGATCCCAATCGGACGAAGTCTGGATAATCGTCAGACGGACGATCAACGGGCAGACGAAACGTTACATCGAAATCATGCAAAGGCCGTTTCTGGGAGGCGATATCGAGGATGCCTGGCACCTCGATTGTGCCAGCCTCTATTCGGGCGCACCGGCAAACGCGATTTCCGGGCTGGGCTATCTGGAGGGCCGGGACGTGATCCTCTATGCGGACGGGACCGACTATTCCGCGACGGTTGAGGGTGGCGAGGTGATCCTGCCCAACGGGCAAACGGCCAGCAAGATTCTCGTCGGGCTCGATGTGAAGGCGCGGGCGAAGACGCTGCCCTTTCCGGTCAATTCCCAGGACGGGTCGGCCATGGGCCGGAAAACGCGGGTCGACACCTGCAATATCGCGGTTCTGGAAACCGGCACACTGAAGGCCGGAACCGATGAAACCTACCTGGACGAGCTGATCTATTACCGCGCGGGCGATCCGGCGGGGAAACCCGCACCGCTGCGCACGGGCGTGCTCGACCAGACGATCGAAACCCGATGGGAAGACGGGGGACAACTGACGCTGGAAGCCGGCGGCGGCAAACCCTGCACCATCCTGGCCATAAATTTTGGCCGCGACGCGGAGCCTTGAATCATGTGTCATCCAGCAGTTTTAGCGGCGGTTTCCATAGTTGGGTCGCTGGCCGGCGGCGTCGTGCAGGCGCAGGGCATCCGCCAGCAATCGGAGGCGGAAGCAAAAGCGGAAGAGCGCCGTGCCGAGCTTGCCGGCCGGCAAAAGCAGGTGAACCAAACCCAGGCTTCGTTTGAGCGGAAACGGACACTGGAACGCCTGGACCGCTTGATGGGCAACAACCGGGCCGCAGGCGCCGAGCGAGGGTTGTCGGAGACGGGATCTCTGACCGATGTTGCCGACGACAATGCCTTCGAGGCGGCGCAGGACATCGAGGCCATACGCTACCGGGCGGAAGGCGAACGGGACAACCTGACCTTTGAGGCGCGTTCGGCCCGGGAGCGGGCCCGGTCCCAGCGGCAGGCCGGACGCATCGGCGCGGCCGGCGCCATTCTGGGCGGTGTCACCAGCGCGGCGACCACGCTCGGCAATGCAGTCTACAGCAGCTTTTAGCTTTTCCCGCGCTCCATCGAATGCGGACAAGCTGCCTGAATACTTTCTGAATACTTCCTGAGCGATCAACAGGACGAACGGTTTTCCCAGACATGGCAAGATTTGAAAAATACAGCGGCACGCAGGGCCTTCCCGGTGTGCGCCGTCCGCAGGCGATTGCCGATACGGCGGTCGGAAACGCGACGGTTGCTCTCGGCGGCCAGATCCAGCGCTCGGCCGGGCAGATCGGCCGATTGGCAGAGGTCGCGCAGAGGCGCCAGCAGAAGATCGACACGTTCGAGCAGATCAAGGCGCAACACAAGCTGCAGGCCTATGTGAAGGACAGGCAGGCGGAAGAGTTGCAAAACCTCCGTCCGGGAGCCGTCGGCTACACGGAAGCCATGCTGGCGCATCTGGAAAAGGGGCGCGAAGACGCGCTGAAAGACCTGCCGGAAAGCGTGCATGTAGCCTTCAACCGGGAGATCGAGGCGAGGCGGGCGGAGTATGCGGATCGCTTTGCCGCACAGGAACATGCGGAAAGCAGGAGGTATTTTCAGCAAGGCTTCTCGGATGTTTCGGAAGGGCTCGTTGCCGGCGTGCACGAAAACCCGGACCGGCTCGAGGACATCCGGAGGGAAGGCGTGGCGGTGCTGGATGCCATGCCTCTGGCGCAGCGTTCGAAAGAAGAAGCGCTCCAGGGGCTGAACGAGAAGCTTGCCGAGGCATGGATCGAGACCCGCCCGGTCAAGGACCAGATCTCCGCACTTGAAAGTGAATTGAGGCGGCGGGAAGCTGCGCAGCTTCCGGCGGAAGCAGGAGGCCCTGTTTCGGAAGGCGTTTCGCCCGAAACGGTCCCCGGCGCAACCCGGGCAGCGGCACAAACGGCTGACGTGCCGGGATCAGATATAGCGGCCGGGCATCTGGCTGTCCTGCCGGACATTGCGCTGAAGCGGCTGCACGAAAACGCGGTGAAGAAAAGGACCGTAGGGGTGACGGCGGAAGCGGACCGCATTGCCGGCCGGATCACGGACGCGCACGGCCTCTTCGACGCTCGGGAAATCGAGTACAATCCGCTGCTTGAGCCCCACCAGAAGCTGCAGTTGATCAGTGGCCTCAACCATGCTATGGAGGAACAAAGGAAGAACATTGAGGCGGTCAACTGGGTCCTGTCACCGGCCTCACCCGCACCCGGCGACAGGGACCTTGCGGAGCGCGCCTTCGTCTATCTGGACGACGGTGAGACGGATCGGGATGCCCTGGCACGCGGAATGCTGCGGACGAAAGGCGTGGTGCCGCAATCCTATGTCAGGGGGTTGAGAGCGGGACTGGAAAGCAGCGATCCCGAGGAGGTGGGAAAGGCCTATGACACTCTTTCGCATCTCTTTCTGGTCAGCAGGGCGTTCGCACGGCAAGAGGAACCGGACAATGGGCTTCTGGAAACCGAAGCCAAATGGCACCTGCTAACGGACCTTCACGGACTGACACCGGACAAGGCTGCCGCAAGACTTGCGCAGGCGAATGACCCGGCGCAGCGGAAGATCCTCGAACGGGAGCTGGAAGGAAGGGAAACCGGCAACGGATGGGAACAGATCGATGCGGACGGCGTCCTGAACCGGCTTGGGGCATCCGGTCAAAGCATCGGTCAGATCCCGATTGACGATCTTCTGAGCGGCATAGACTTCATTGACCGCGGCCGGCGGGATGGTTCCGGTAACGACATCGAGATAGCGGGAGGTGCGGAGGGGCTTCGAGGGCCGGCCGGCGTGATTGCACCAGGCCAGCTCGATCCGGATGCTCCGAGTGGCTTCTACGGCGGGCTGACGCCCAATCAGGCCGGGCACGCTGCGCTGCCATATATCCGCATGATGTCGGACCTGATGAACCCGGCATCGACAGCGTCGGTTCTGTTCAACAGGAAAGGCGGTTCACCGGGAGGTAGGAAAGCCGCCGACAGCGGCAAGAACGAGCAGCATGGAGACGGCGGCAGGGCGAATGAAAAAACGCAGAAACAGATTCAAGATTTGAACGCCAGGCTTGCAGAGGCGAAAACCCGGCGGGAGAAGGAAAAGCTGAAGGGCAAAATTCAGAAAATTATTGCTGCAGGCCACAGGGCGAAAAAAGGGGAAAACCACAGCAAGAGAGGGAAATGAATACGATGAGCGGAAACGAATGGCACTGGACGCCGGGTGTTGGCGTCGGCCCTTTCAAATTCGATGCACCTATTGCCGACTATTTTGCGGAATTCAAATTGAAACTCACGAGCCCGGAAGGAGACGATGTAACCGGCTGGGGTACTTATGAAATCAAGCAAATGGAGGACAAAATAGTCTGGACCGAGGAGGGGAAAATTGCTTCGGTGGGCTGCTATGACTTCTTCGGATACAAGGGAAAAAACCTCATCGGGATGTCAGAAGACGAATTCATCAAGCACATGGGGCAGCAGCCGGACGAGATCGGCACCAGTGTCGAATACGACAATGGGTCGATTCAGACGCCCTTCGAGTATGAAGATCTTGCGATGGAGGCCTGGTCTGAGGACGGTGTGATTGTGAGTGCATCTGCCTATCGGATTTTCGAAGACTAATGGTGGTGACGGTGTGATCGGAAGTCTTTCCAGATGAGATGCCGATCCTGCCGCCCGGTTGAAAGTTTTCTTCGGAAAGTCCAATTGGGGGAAAGGGTGTCACGATGAGCGGAAGCGAATGGAACTGGACACCAGGTGTCGGCGTAGGTCCGTTCAAATTCGGCACTTCCATCGACGACTACAAGATGGATTTCGATCTAGAGCTGGTAATCCCGGAAGGGACCGATGTTACGGGTTGGGGAGGCTACGAAGTCGATGGACTGGACATGACGATCTCGACCGAGGAAGGAAAGATCGAATCCATCCAGTGTGAAGGTTATTTCAGGTACAAAAACAAAAACTTGATCGGAATGTCTGAAGAGGAATTCGTTGCGCATATGGGAGAGCATCCATACGAGATCGGTGTTGGTGTGGAATATGACAACGGTGTGGTCGAGACACCGTTCGAGTATGATGATCTCGCTTTGATTGTCTGGACTGCGGATGGGAAGGTTGTAAGCGCTTCTGCGAGCGAGATCGTGGAAGACTGACGATAGTGGCAGTGCGATCGGAAGTCTTTCCAGATGAAATGAGGATCACGCTGTTCGGTTGCAAGTTTTCTTCGGAAAGTCCAATTGGGGCGAAGGGGGGGCACGATGAGCGGAAGCGAATGGAACTGGACACCTGGTGTCGGCGTAGGCCCGTTCAAGTTCGGTGTGCCGATTGCCGACTATTTTGCAGAATTCAACCTGGAGCTCCAGAGCCCTGAAGGAGCCGATGTAACCGGCTGGGGTACTTATGAAATCAAGCAAATGGAAGACAAATTAGTCTGGACCGAGGAGGGGAAAATTGCTGCGATAGCCTGCCATGACTTCTTCGGATACAAGGGCCAAAACCTCATCGGGACGTCAGAAGAAGAATTCATCGAGCATATGGGACGGCAACCAGATGAGACCGGCACCAGCGTCGAATACGACAACGGGTCGATTCAGACGCCCTTCGAATATGAAGATCTTGCGATGGAGGCTTGGTCTGAGGACGGTGTGATCGTCTGTGCGTCAGCAACCGACATAGCGGATGATTAGCGCATTCGGCGTGTGGCGCTGCAGTACTTTCCGGATGAAATAATGAGTATGCCAGGTCCGGTTGGAATTGCCTTCGGGAACGGCCAGTTCAGTGGGAAAGCCTTCAAATAGGAGGGGAGCCGGCAGGGGATGAGTATCGGAGATTTTGCTGGGCCGTTGGAGTTCAACACGCTCTTCGAGGCTGTCCGGCTATATTCGATCCGGTTGACTTGAAACGCTTCTAACTAATTATATTATCTTCTTTTTTGAATTTCCCGAAGCGCGAGGCAGGGCTGCAAAACACGCATTCCCGGCATGACGAGTGGCTCTGGTCGACGGTTCCCAGTCCCGGACTTTTTCATGGTCGAGGCGATGTGCTCGTTTCCTTGCGGGGGATTTATCCCTCCGGCAAGCCCTGAATTGTGCGTAACCGGCGTCTGAAAATAGTGTAATCACAGAGGAAAATCATGACAGTAGCAGCCTTGAGCGAAGGCCGCGTCCAGATCCAGGGCGACGGCGTGACGGATCGTGTCGACTTGCCTTTCCAGTTCGTCGACCAGACCAACCTGCAGGTCGTTCACCAATCTGCGGAAGGGGAAACGACCATCTGGATCTATCAGCAGAGCCCTGGCAACTGGTCCTATTCGGGAGGAAACTTCTCGACTGGCACCGTCTTTTTCGACGCCACCGCCCTGCAGGCCGGAGAAGCGCTGACGGTCCTGCTGATCAGCAATTTCGATCAGCCCTACAGCCTGGCGGGCGGTGAGATCGATCCTGCCGTAATGGAACGGGCGATGGACCGCAGCGCGATCAACATGCAGTCGGTTGCGACCCGTGCGCTGATGGAGACGAACGGCGGTTTCGATCTGCAGGGCCGCCGCGTGATCAACGGGATCGAGGCGGCAGACAACGGCGACCTTCCCACACTCCAGCAGGTGCTGGAGATCGCATCGCTCCCGGGAGCTCAGGGGCCGAAAGGCCCGGTGGGAGATCAGGGACCGACCGGTCCGGCAGGTGCCCAGGGGCCGGAAGGACCCCAGGGACCGCAAGGGGAGCGCGGGCCGATCGGCTACGAAGGCCCCAGGGGGCCGACCGGATTGCAGGGTCCCGAAGGTCCGCGGGGACCGGAAGGCCCGACCGGGCCGACGGGATCTCAAGGTCCGACCGGTTCCCAGGGGCCGCAAGGTCCGGAAGGACCGATGGGCAAGTCCTTCGATCCGGACGCATCCGGCCTGACTGCCGACAGGGACGCCTACAATGCGGAGCCGGCCAATTTCTCGTTTCTCGACGTTGAAACGGGCACGGTCTATTTCAAGCTTTCCAATGAAATCGCCGCCTGGTCGGACGGTGTTCCCTTCGGCCGGGGGCCGCAGGGCCTGCAGGGACCGCAGGGTATTCAGGGGGCGGCCGGACCGGTTGGCATGGTCCATCGCGGAACCTGGTCCAGCACGGACAGCTATTTGGTGAACGATACGGTTTCCCATGATGGATCTTATTTCATCTGCACCATTGACCATACGAATGTGGTTCCGGTTGATGCCGCAGCCGAATGGGACATTGTTACATCGAAGGGCGAGCGTGGACTGCAGGGGCAGCAGGGCATCCAGGGCCCGGAGGGACCTCAGGGTGTCCAAGGGCCGGAAGGCATTCAGGGCCCCAAAGGCGATGCCGGTTCTCAAGGCCCGACCGGGGCGCAGGGCCCTCAGGGCCCGCAGGGAGATCCGGGCCTGATCTACCGGGGTGTCTGGTCTTCGGGCGAGACTTACAACTCCGACGAAACGGTGACCTATAACGGCTCGGCTTATATTTCGCTTACCGTCAATGTCGGCCAGAACCCGAGCACGTCGCCGGATGACTGGGGCCTGCTGTCTGCCAAGGGAGACACAGGAGCGACAGGTGCGACCGGCCCCCAGGGACCGCAGGGTCCGGCCGGCTCGACCAGCTATAACGCGGGCACCCTGGACAACCTGAACAGCACCCAGTTTGTCCGCTCGGACGCCAACGACACCATGTCGGGTACCTACACCGTTACGGGGAACCTCACAGCGCAAGGAAACCTTTACACCGGCAAAAACGGTGGCGGCGATAGCTGGCACTACTTTTATGATGACAACAGTAATACGTGGCGGTCGCTAGGGTGGGATGACAGCGCGAATGCTTTTGTTATGGAAGACAACGGTGGAAGCAATTGGAAATTGAGCGGCGTGTCAGATACGTCCTCAAACGGTGCAACCAACTTTCCTATTGGGCACGTTGTCTTCGCGGCATGGGGATCGAGTTTAGCACGCAATGGCAGCCGTGCAATTCATCTCTATTCGGCTAGCACTACGTCTTATGTGGACGCGAGTTACGGTTCAAATAAAGGGAGCACGCTTACAGGTACGTGGCGATATCGCGGTACACCGTCTAGTGAGCATGGAATGTATCAAAGGGTGGCATAATGCAGCCAGAAATTACTATATTTTTTGGGTTTCTCCCACACTATGAAACTTTTCCCAACGAGACAGATATGGAGCGAATTGTTGGGATCGCTCATTATCAAGTACAATGGCCAAGCGGAGAGCGGGAGGAGTTGTACACTGGATTGCGTCCAGGTGAGAACTTCGGTTGGAATCTAAGCGTGATTCAAGCAGCCCAAGACTGGCGTAATGCGGGAGGTACAATTCCTGAATGGATGCCTCCAAAGGTGGAGGAACTCCGTCCATTGATGAAGCCTCTAACTGCACGTCAGTTTCGGCTTGGAATGCTTAGTCGCAATTGGACAATTCACGAAGTGAACTCTGCAATTGATGCAACTGATGATGATATGGAGCGGCTTAAAGCCCAAATCGAATGGGAGTATGCAACAGAGTTTCAGCGACTGCATCCGCTCATCGTTAGTTTGTCCGAGTCGCTTGGGTTCACACCAGAGGAGGTAGATACGCTCTGGCAAGAGGCTTTAGAACTCTGAAGTTCCTGCAATCTCAACCTGACGCGCCGCCTTTGAGGCGGTTTTTTTGTGTCTGCGAGGCGAGTCATGAAACTGAATGCAGACTGGCGCCTTGTTCTGAAAAGGGCCTGGAGCGTACGCCTGATGGTACTTGCCGCACTGCTTTCCGGTGCGGAGGTCTCCTTGCCCTTCCTGGAAGATTTCATTGAACCGAGGTTTCTCGCCGGGCTCTCCGCCCTTGCCACGGCAGCCGCCTTTATTGCCCGTATTCTAACACAAAGGAACATGGAAAATGGGACGTAAAACCCGTTTGGTTGGCACGATCGGTGCCGCCGTCATTGCATTCGTCGGAACCTGGGAGGGCCTGTGCCTGTCGGCTTACCTCGATGTGATCGGCGTGCCGACGATCTGTTATGGTGAAACCCGCGGCGTAAAGCTTGGTGACCGGCATACCAAGGCTGAATGCGACGCTATGCTGTTGGCCTCTCTGAAAAAGCATGAAGCGGGCGTGCGCAAGTGTCTGGATAAGCCCGATGAGATCCCGGCAAAGTCCTATGTCGCGTTCGTGAGTCTGGCTTATAATATCGGCACGAAGGCATTTTGCCGGTCAACGGCCGCCAAACGTTTGAACAAGGGCGATGTCAAAGGCGCTTGCAATGCCGCAACCTGGTTCAAAAAGGCAGGTGGGCGGACGATATGGGGCCTCGTCAACCGGCGTGCGGCTGAGCACAAACTTTGCATCGAAGGGCTGCAATGATTGCTCTTCTCGATTTGCTCATGAAAAGCCGGGTTGCAGTCTTCGTGCTTGCCGCCGTCATCGTTCTCGGCGGCCTCTTTACGTGGCACAAGGCCGACAAGATACAGGCCGTCAGGCAGGCCCGCGAGGGATACGTCACACGGGCAGAACTGGCCTCGACGCGTGCGGAACTTGAAGAACTTCGGCGCCGTAAGTTTGTTGCCGACAGGGCTCGCCGGCACCTCAATTTAGAAATCGCCAAGGCCAGGGTGCAATCCGAGGCTGCAGAACAGGAGTTGGAACATTATGTTTCGACCATCGAGGATAGCTGTGTTGTGCAGCCTGACATTCTTGACCGCTTGCGCAACCGTTGAAGAACGTTTGGAAGTGGCCGCGAAACAGATGGGGCAAACGAACGCTAGCCGGCACCTTCCGGACTATCCAAGAGACTGCCGGGGGAAGGAAAAATCAGGTGTCCGAGTCGGGGAGCCGCTGGACGTGGCGCTGATCCGCACTGACAGGGCGCTTGGTCGTGCCAACGCTCGTCTGCAACGATGTGGTCAATGGTACGATGAAATCAAAAGTGGATTTAGAGCGGGAAAGCTATGACTAAGGAAGAAATGCGGGAAATTGCTCGTGAAAGCGGTAAAGAAGGTGGGCGGGAAGGGGCTTGGGAAGTGCTTCGGGTTCTTGGTGTTGAAACTGAGCATCTGTTGGAGGCACAAAAGGATATGCACTTTTTGCGTGATCTCCGCAAAGGCACATCAAGTATCAAGGGCAAATTTATCAATACGGTCGTTGGCGCCTTGGCTTTGGCAGGTCTCTACAGACTTTTTTCTGGTGTCAAATGGTGATCCTTAGAAGCGTCACGTTCTTTTTTCTGTAGAGCTTCAACTACAAAACTCTCGGGGAATACTTAAACGCTTCAAAGTCGGCCTCATAGATTCGCTCAATAGCACGGCAGGAGTATTCATCGAAATAATCTGAAATTTTATTTTGCGTGTTTGTAATTTTACCAGACTCGTTTTTTTCGATTGCATGAGGTTGGCGCAATTTATCGTACGATATTGATTGAACGCCTATCTTGCTTAAAAAAATTACGAGATCGGAGGGGAATGTTTCAAGTTTCGCGACGCATGTAAACTGATTTAACGGCTGGTAAAGAGGATCAGTTTGAGGCCAAAAATGTCTGTCAAATTTAGTGCCGTCGTCTTCAAGATATTTAAGAAAGCTTGCAAATCCTTGAGGGCTTTTAACTCCGTATCCCGGGCAACTTGAAAAGATAGGATTGTTTCCGGAGCTAACCTTGTCTAAAAAAGCTGACAACGTGCGCGAATACGGATTTCTGGAGACTACCAGGGACCTATAGCTTCGAATTTGAAGTAACTGAGTTAACGTTATGTCATGTGATGTTTTTATCTTTTTCTTCATTTCTGACGTAGTTTAATTTCTGTATATCCACAAATATCTGATGAGTAAGCGAAGATACTTGTGTTTCCGATATTTTTTATTCTGTTGAAGCAAGCACGTAATTCTGGAAAAATTGCCACGCAATCTGAATTATAGAAATTTTTGAAATTGATATTTTTGTTTAGAAAAATTTTCTTTGAAATGCTTTTTTTGAGTTTGCTGGTTTTCTGTTCTAGGAAGTTATTCATATTATCATATGCAGTTTGTTGCTTGGCAGAATTCGGTATTTATCTGGAGATCAGGCTCAAGGCAACTTGAATTTAATGTCATAATTTAACTTTTTGTAGCATAGTGATAGTCAGAATTTATCGTACTCCGTCCAGTGTTGTTCTGAAGAATTGTTCAGAGGCTAATTCGCTTAATTTTTATTCGATATATCTGTTTCCAATTTGTTTAGATTTCAGTCAAAATAACTAAATTGAGTAATTTGTGCTCTGAAGGTGTTTTGCTAATTAATTTTATTTCTTGAATTGAAGAGAGTCGATCCTAATCTAATAGCCGAAGCAACGCCATCGATCACTGGAATGCTAAATTCGTCGCTAAGATCGGCGGCGAAGCCTGCCATGCCGGCGCAACCCAGCGCGATGGCTCCGATATTGTCTTCCTTCAGGGCGCGGCTTATTTGCTGGCGGACCTTATCTCGGCCTTCTCCTTTAATGTCTTCCAGTTCGAGGACGGGCACCTCGGATGCCCGTACGCGGGCGCATCTTCGGTCGAATCCCATACGTTTGAGGTTGTCTTTCAGGACCGGGACCGAAGCCGACAGCGTTGTGACGACCGAAAAGCGGAGAGCGGTGAGAGCTGCGACATGATAGGCGGCTTCGCCGATACCGAGAACCGGGATCGGCAGTTTGTCCTTGAGGTCCCAGATCCCGGTGTCATCAAAACAGGCAATGACGAGCGCGTCGTAGGTTTCGGGCGATGCCATGCACCGATCGACAAGAGAAAAAAGACCGGGGAGAGCTGCCGCGCCGTCTTCCGCCCCCTGGATGGCCGCGGGTCCGGTCTGCGGATTGATGGCCGTAATCCGCGTGTTCGAGCCTGCGGCCTGGCGGGCAACCTCCCCGATCTTCGTGGTCATCGAAGCCGTGGTGTTTGGATTGATGACCAGTATGTGTTTCTGCTCTTCCATTCTCCTTTTGACCTAGACCATGCCCTTTCCCGCGTCGGACCCCTGTTTCATCTGTCTCCGGCGAAGAAGGGCGACAACGGTAAGGAAACTGCCGATGATGAGGAGGGAAAAGACCGTGGTCAGGGTTCCAAGAGCATAGAGAACCGGCGAAGTGACATTGGTGGTCATGCCGTAAATCTCAAGGGGCAGGGTGTTGTAGGAGCCTGCGGTCAGAAGCGTGCGGGCGAACTCGTCATATGACAGCGTGAAGCCGAATAACGCGACGCCGATCAGCATGGGCGCGATGATCGGCAAAACAACATGGCGCACAGTCTGCCACGGGCTGGCTCCAAGATCGCGTGCCGCCTCCTCAAAGGATTTGTCAAAACGGTTGAACACCGCGAACATGATCAGGAGACCGAAGGGCAGGGTCCAGGTGAGCTGGGCGCCGAAGCCCGATGTGGTCCAGTGCACTTCCCAGTCCAGGATGTTGAAGATGAGGCCGACACCGAGGGAGACCAGGATGGAGGGAATGATCAGGCTGGCGATGATCGCATAGAAAAGGACGCTGGAGCCTCGAAACCTGTTTCGGAACGCCATTCCGCCCATCACCGAAACAACGACCGTTACGCTCATGACCATTAGGCCGAGTGCAAAGGACCGGCGGAACGAGCCCCAGATATCGCCGACAGCCTGTTCCTGAAAGAGGTCGTAGAACCAATGGACGGAGACACCGTTCATCGGAAAGGTCAGTCCTCCTTGCGGGCCCTGGAAGGAAAGAATGCCGATGGTGATGACCGGGCCGTAGAGGAATAGCAGGAAGAGGGCAAAGAAGCCGGCCAGAGCATAGAAGGATCTGCGTCTTGGTTCCATGGCTCAGAGCTCCTTCCGGATATCGACGAAACGCATCATGACGCCGATCATCAAGAGAACGGTACATAGCAGAACCACGGAAGATGCCGCAGCAGCCGGATATTGCAGCAGGGAAATCTCGTTGGAGATAATCCGGCCGACAGACGCGCTCTGGCCGCCGGACATGTGCCGGACCGTAATGAAATCGCCCATCACGAGGGTTACGACGAAAATCGAACCGATCATGACGCCGGGCTTGGCGAGCGGAATGACCACATTGGTGAGGATCTGCAAGCCACTGGCACCGCAGTCCCTTGCCGCTTCGATCAGTGACTTGTCGATGCGCATCATCGTGTTGAAGATTGGTACGACCATGAAAAGCGCATAGAGATGCACGAAGGCCAGGATGACGGCGAAATCCGAATAAAGCAGCCATTCCAAGGGCTCATTGATCAGGCCGAGTTTCATCAAGGTGGAATTGGCGATGCCGTTGCGTCCGAGGAACGGGATCCAGGAAATCATCCTGATGATGTTGGATGTCCAGAAGGGGATCGTGCACAGCAGAAACAGGGCGACCTGCATCGGCAGCGAGCGCACGTGAAATGCTAGGAAATAAGCCACCGTGAAGCCGATCAGGGTGCAGAAAATCCAGGTCAGCACCATGAACTTCACGGTTTTGAGATACGTTGCCCATGTAACCGGCGACGTCAGGTGGAACACGTAGTTGTCGAAGACAAAGTCCGGGAAGAAGGACCATTCGTTGTAATTCCAGAAACTGACGACGACGATGATCGCTATCGGCAGGAGGAGGAATAGTCCCAGAATGCAGGCAAGGGGTGTCACCAGCAGCCAGCTTATGCGCTCCGCCCGTGCCGAAGGATCGACCTTGGCTTTTTTCATGGGTGCCTGTTCGCTTTTCGAGAGGGCAGGCTCTGTCCGGCTTGTGCCGGACAGAGTTTGTTGCGAAATGCTCATCGGAAGCCTTATGCCGCGATGAATTCGTTCCACTTGCGAACCATGTACTGGTTCTCGTCCATAACTGCGTTCCAGCAGGCGACAGCGCCCATTCGATCGTAGAACGACCCGCCATCGCGCACAGCGCCGGCTTTTTCCATGACGTCGCCAAACGGATTGACGATGTCTTCGGTGGCGGGCTTGCCCTCGAACCAGAAGCCCCACTCGTTTTCAGACATGTAATCCTTGGAGGTTTCCGGCACGGCGGAGTAATAGCCTTGGCGCATGAGAAAGCCACCTACCCAGCCGTCGAGATACCAGTTGATGTATTCGTAGGCCGCGTCCAGCTCCAGGCCGGAGAGGTTTTTGGAAAGACCGATGCCGCCACCCCAGGAACGATAGCCTTCCTTCAGAGGCTGATAGATGCACGGAATGCCCTTGGAGCGCACGGCGGTGATCGCCGGTGACCACATGGACTGGATGACGACTTCTCCGGAGGCCATCAGGTTGACACTCTCGTCGAAGCTTTTCCAGAAAGCGCGGAACTGACCGTTCTTCTTGGCTTCAGTGAAGATCGCCATCGTCTTGTCGATCTCTTCGCGGGTCATGTTGCCCTTGTCGCCGTACTGGATTTCTCCCATGGCTTCGCAAACCATCGCGGCGTCCATGATGCCGATGGAGGAGATGTCGAGAATGGAAGCCTTGCCCTTGAATTCCGGATTTAGCAGTTCCGTCCAGCTTTCGATCGGACGGCCGATAAGGTCCGGCCGGATGCCGAGCGTGTCGGCGTTGTAGATGGTCGGGATCAGGGTCATCCAGCCGGTTTCTTCGGTCGCAAAGGTCTTGCCGTCCGGTCCGTCGACGAAGCCCACCGAGTGCGGTGCGGTTCCCTGCGCGATGGTGGATTCGGGTGTCAGCTTGCCGCTCTTGAAGATACCGACGATCTTGTCGTAGTTCTTGATCTTGGAGGTTTCCATCGGCTGCAGGTTGCCTGCGCCCCAGACCTTCTTGCAGATCCAGTATTCGATGTCGGCAATGTCGAAGGATTTCGGCTGGGTGGCTGCGCGCTGGGTGACGCTGTCACTGTCGAGTGCGGTCATTTCCAGCGTGAAACCGAGATCTTCCTTCACCTTCGCGGCAACCTCATTGAGGTTCGAAACGCCTGTTCCGAACTGGCGAAGGGTCACGTCCTTGATGTTCTGAGCCCAGATGGTCGGGAATCCCGTGACGGCGCCGGAGCCGATAGCGGCACCTGCCGCGGCAGCGCCGCCCTTCAGGATCGTGCGGCGGCTGACGCCCTTGGTGTCCAATTGTTTTGCCATGACTTTCTAACTCCTCATCCCCTTGGAGGTTTTGTGTCCACCGCCCGGCGGACTGTGTGCGGCAGTTCTCAGGCTGCCAGATGGTGCGCGTCCTCAGGCTTCCAGGAGAGGAAGACGGTCGCACCGATCTCGATCGGATCGTTGAAGAAGATTTCGTCGGGAAGGGCCGCGGTCAGTTCGCCGAGCCCGGATGCATCAAGCGCGAGGTTTACGGTCGAGCCCAGATATTCGACATCCTTTACGGAGGCTTCGATCGTGTCTGCGCCCGTGCCGGTTTTATGAACCGTCAAACGGTCTGCGCGGATGGCAACGGGCTTTCCTTCTTTCGCGAGAACGTTGTGTCCGCCGATGAAGCGCGCCACGAATTCTGTCGTCGGCGCGTTGAACACGTCGCGCGGAGACCCGGCCTGTTCAATTTTGCCGCCATTCATGACGATGATGTCATCAGCGAGTGCGAGTGCTTCGTCCTGTGAGTGGGTCACGTGGATGAACGAGATGCCGAGCTCCCGCTGAAGCCGCTTCAGTTCCAGACGCATCCGGATCCTCAAGAACGGGTCGAGGGCAGAGAGCGGTTCATCGAGGAGAAGGACGGAAGGTTGCGTGATGAGCGCTCTGGCCAGGGCAACCCGTTGTTGCTGGCCGCCGGACAGCTGAGACGGCAGCCTGTCCGCGTAAGGGGTCATATCGACAAGTTCGAGCAGTTCCAGGGCCCGGCTTCGCCGTTTCGTTTTCTCTTCGCCACGCATCTTCAGGGAAAAGGAGACGTTGTCGGCGACGCTCAGATGAGGGAACAGCGCATAGTTCTGAAACATCATCGCGGTCCCGCGTTTCGCAGGCGGGAGATCCGTGATGTTCAGGCTTCCGAGGAGGATATCGCCTTCGCTGACCTGTTCATGGCCGGCGATCATTCTCAAGGTAGAGGATTTTCCGCAACCGGACGGCCCCAGAAGGCAAGAATAGGTTCCGGCATCGAACTGGTGATCGATTGCGTTGACAGCAATCGCCTCTCCATAGCGTTTGGTGGTCGCGATAAGCTCGAGATCCAAGGTATTTGTCATCAGGCGCGCCTTTGGAACTACAAAATCCCGTATGCCTGTGCAGGCAACGTGCCAAGTGTTGGAAAGCCTTGTTTTCCGCCGTTTCGTCCTGCAGAGCTAAAATGGGCACAAAAAACGTGCACAAAAAATTGTCATTTAAAATACATTCTGCTTAGAAATTGTATACGATCTGAATTGCGATTGACTGCATCCTTCGGCTATAATTTTTTAATGTCACGTAATCATGCGATTTCCACCAGATGGCCAGACACATGACAGCGCTTCCTGTTCTGGGAGCAAGCGGTATGCACGACATCTTTCCTTTGCCTTCGGGACGTACCCTCGATATCTGTCTGAACCTGCATTCGGCTATTCTCGAGCACCGGCTTGCACCGGGCATGAAGCTGTCTGAAGACGAGGTCGGGGAGATCTACGGTGCGAGCCGGACGGTGGTTCGGGCGGCATTGCAGGCGCTCGCCCATTCCGGACTGGTCACAATCGAAAAGAACAGAGGGGCGTTTGTCGCGCGCCCGACCGTGCGCGAGGCACAGGAGGTTTTCGAGGCGAGGGCGTTGATCGAGCCGCGGATCGCACGTCTTGCTGCAGAAGCAATGACTGACACCCATCTGAAGAAATTGCAGGCGCATCTTGAGGCCGAACATGCCGCATTGGCGTCGGGCGACAAGGGCAAGGCGTTGTCATTATCGGGGGCGTTTCATATCGCGATCGCCGATATCGCCGACCAGCAGGTGCTCTCGCAGATGGTGCGTTCCCTGATCTCCCGGTCATCCCTCATCATCGCGCTTTACTGGCGCCGAGCGGATACCACCTGCGAAAGCCACGCGCATCACGCACTGATGAACGCCTTCACGGAAAAAGACGGGCCTGGTGCGGAAGAGATCCAGAAGAGCCACATTATCGATCTGCATTCCGGTCTCGATCTGAGGGAAAAGTCGGATACGCGCCGGTCCCTTGCGGAAGCTTTGGGACGGTCCTGAATAGACCGGGACCGTCCAATACGGCGTCAGTTCTGTGCCCGGTATTCCTCTTGCATGACAAAAATCTCGTCAGCGCGGCCGTATCCGCCATCCGGAACCTCCTCAATCAGAACCATCGTTGTCGGACGTACGATCTCGCCGAAATAGCCGACCAATAGATCCGTCGTTTTGTGAATGAGGTCTTCTTTCTGGGCTGTCGAGAGCGAGGCTTTAGGTAATTTGTAGTTTGCGAAAGGCATAAGGGTTTTCCTTTTTTCGACAAAAGATCAGATGGCACCGCCGTTGGCGCGGATGATCTGTCCGTTGATCCAGCCACTTTCCGGGCCGGCCAGAAAGCAAACGGCGTCGGCGATGTCTTCTGGGCGCCCCAAGCGGCCGAGGGGGATCATCCGGGTGATGTTTGCAATGAGGTCCTCGGACTTGCCTCGAAGAAACAACTCTGTTTCGATGGGCCCCGGGGCGATCGCGTTGACTGTTATCCTGCGCGGCCCGAGCTCCTTGGCCAGAATGTGGGTCATGGCTTCGACAGCGGCCTTGGTTGCGGCGTAAAGGCCGTAACCGGGCTGATAAAAACCGACGACGCTTGATGAGAGATTGACGATCCTGCCGCCGTCGCTCAGCCGTTTGGCGCCTTCCCGCATGCCGCGAAATGTGCCTCCCAGATTGACCGCGCAATGGGTTTCAAAATCGTCATCCGTCGCTTCTGCCAGCGAGGAGAGGCGCATCATGCCGGCATTGTTGACGAGAATATCGGCTTGACCAAAGGTGGCTTCGGTCGTGCCGAACAATGTGGTCATTCCCGTCGGGGCACCGACATCTGCCTGAACGGCGATCGCTTTGCCGCCTTTCGACATGATGTCCTCAACGATTCCGTTTGCCGCCCTTTCGTCGCGCGCATAGTTCACCACAACGGAACAACCGTTTTCGGCAAGGTGCCGCGCTATGGCAGCGCCTATCCCTTTTCCCGCGCCGGTCACGATTGCAGTCTTGTTTTCCAGTTTCATTTCAAACTCCATTGAAGTCCTGTTCGCAACAGAGATAGGAAAGTTTGGCGACCGGATAATGAGAGTGTTTCGGGAAACAAAATTCGGATAAACCGAATAATTATGGATCGTCTCGACGCAATGCACCTGCTTGTCCGTGTCGTTGAACGCCGCAGCTTCACTGCAGCGGCCGCAGACCTGAATGTTCCCCGTTCAACCGCGACGGAGGTGATAAGACGTCTTGAGGGTGATCTCGGCGTCCGGCTTCTGGATCGCACCACGCGTCAGGTAGCGCCGACCCCGGAAGGGGAGGTGTATTACAGGAGGTGCCTGTCAATTCTGGCGGAAGTGGAGGAGGCGGAAGGCGCTTTGCGGGGTGAAGAACCTGCGGGCCTTCTCCGGGTGGATGCTCATGGAGCCCTTACCCGGGCCTTTCTTCTGCCGCGTTTGGCAGAGTTTCTGGAAAGATATCCGGATATCACGCTTCAGCTCGGGCAGGGAGCGCGACCCGTCGATCTGGTGCGCGAAGGAGTGGATTGTGTCATCCGGGCCGGCACGCCTGCCGAGAGCAGAATGATCATGCGTAAGCTCGGACAGATCCCCAGGTTGACTTGTGCCAGTCGTGAATATCTTGAGCGGTACGGCACGCCCTTATCTCCGAATGAACTTGATGGTCACCGGATGGTTGGATTTCTGTCGGCGAGAACCGGCAGAACGAGGCCGCTCGAATTCCAGACATCAGGCCGGGTCGAGGAGGTGGTTCTGCCATGCAAAATCACTGTGAATGACGCAGAGACGATGCTGCAACTGGCGCGCCTTGGATATGGTTTGGTCCAAGGCCCGCGTCACAGATATCGCGAGGAACTGGATAGCGGAGACCTTGTGGAGGTATTGCGGACCTGTCCTCCATTGCCGTTGCCTCTTGCAGCCTACTATCCGCAGAACAGGCAGCTTTCGCCGCGTGTGCGCGTCTTTCTGGATTGGGTCACCGTCGTTTTTGAAGATGCGCAGGAGGAAATGAGCCGGTAGCCAGTCAATTGACCCTAAACCGTTGGCGTGTTTTCCAGTGACCTGGAGCCTTTCCCGGCGCACCGAGACGGGCTTTTGGGGGGTGTTTATTCCGGTATCGCAAGAAACCAGAGGTTTCTCCGAATGTTGCGGAACCAGCGGCGGCTGTTTGGGCCTTCGCCAGCTTCCCGCTCTCCGGGACCGTTGTAGTTCAAACGATCGTTCATGACCCTTGAGCCATCCCAAAAATCGATATGGTCACCGGAGGTTCCGTCCTTCCGTTCGAAACAATCTTCAAAATAGATGATGCCCGGCCTGCCCGACAGGGCATTCTGGATCTGTTCGGCCGTCATTGAGCCGGGCCCTGCTTTGGAATAACGCTGGAATGTCCAGATACCTCGCAAGTAGCCGATCAAACGGGAGGCACTTGCGTTGTGCGCGACACCCGTTCCACAACGCCTGTTGGTGGAAGAATGAGTGTACTTGATCTTGCTTCTATCGAAATGGAATCCGATGTCGGCACGCATCAGGGCCACGCTCATCCGAATGGCGCATTGGTTGGTGATGGTTTCCTGCCCGCAAGGCATTCCCTGGACGTCCCGAAATCGCCGGTATTCGCGCAAAAGTACCGTTGCTGTAGGCAACCGGATCGTGTTGGGGCCGAGTGTCTGTTCCGTTTCCGCCCGCGGGGTGACAACCGGTGTTGTCGTAATGCTGACCGGAGCCGGTTGGCTAGGAGCCTTTTCGTCCAGAGCCTTCCAGGTCAGCCGTCCGGCAACGCCGTCTCCGTTCCGGCCTTCGTCCGCCAGCCCGACGGTGGCCTGGAAACGGGCAACCGCTGCAACCGTTTCGCCACCATAGTCGCCGTCCAGGGTCCCGTCGGGACGAATCGACCGACGCATGGTTGCGGCTCCGACACCGATCAAGGCATTTTGAAGGATCCGTACGGCTTCGTGGTCTCGCTCGCCCCGGCGCATGGCGGGTGCGTTTTCGGCTGCGTCTCGGATCCGAGCGTTGTTCCGGAACAACGGATTGGTCAGGGGCATTGGTTTATCTCCCTTCATCCAGCGTGCCTGTTGTCTGGGATTGCTGGAATGACTTTCTTGTCCCGAATATAGATTTCCAGCCTGTCCAGACTTGTGACGACTGTCACGGCTCAAACAAGCCATGTCTGCGTTTGCGCCGGTTGTTTGCTTTCCTCCTCTCAGTTCTGTCTGAGCGTTAACGGCAATTCCAATATCTAGCCACTATCCACGTGGACCTATTGCTGTGGCCGCAATCGGCCTGGTTGGCGACAGACTGTTCAAAGATTGTGATCTAGTTCTTTCTAATTTGCCTGATTATCTCCGGATCATGAACGAAAGCAACCGGTATCCGGTTGTCCTGCAATGGAGATACCCATGAGCAAATCCGCAAAAAAGATCCTTCAAATTGATGCCTCTGCCAGGAAATCCGGTTCTGTGACGCGAGAATTGACAGGCGCACTGGTGACCCAATTGTTGAGCAGGTCTTCCGACGCCAGGGTTCTGGTCCGCGATGTTTCGCAGGGCCTGCCTTTCCTGGATGAAGACTGGGTAGGCGCAAACTTTACGGATCCGGCAGAACGTAGCGCAGAGCAGAGAATGAAGCTGGCGCTATCGGACACTCTTGTCGCCGAACTTCAGGGCGCCGATACAATTGTCATCGGTGTGCCCGTCTATAATTTCGCGATCCCGGCAGCTCTCAAAGCCTGGGTCGACCTGATCGCCCGGGCAAGAGAAACGTTCAAATACACCGAGAACGGTCCTGTTGGTCTCCTTGAGGGCAAGAAAGCCTATCTGGCGGTGGCTTCAGGAGGAACGAAAGTCGGCTCGGATATCGATTTCGCAGTCAACTATCTGAAACACATGCTTGCGTTTGTCGGCATCATGGATGTCACGGTTATTGCCGCTGATCAGCTGATGATGGACCCGGGCAAGCGGGAGGCCGCCTTGGCGCAGGCGCAGGAATTGGCCGCATAATTCGGTTCAACCGTCCGAACAGGGCGGTTGTTCCAGCCAGTGATTCGGTTTTACGGCTTCTTAATCCGGTGGGGAATGCAATCAGTGATTGCTTCAACATTCGGATCTCGGCTTGCTCCGATCGTCCCGGAAACAAACCGAAATCGGCCTGACGAATGCTCATCCGGCAGGCAATCAGATGTCCGGATAAATTCGTTTGCCGGCCGGCACCTTCTGGTGCGGCTGGCCCGAATTGTTGTTATTTTTCTTTATTGTCGCTGATTTTCTTAACCGCGTTTCCCGTAGCGGCTTCTTTTTATTCGTCTATTTGCAAGTCGGATCAGATGACGCCAACCACAATGGCAGCCAAAAAAGCAAAGGCTGCGAGAAAGGCAATCATGTTCAGGTTCCGTGCAAGGGTCATTTTTCTGCTCCCGATTACCTCTGTCTGACCGCGCGATACTAAGACAGCCATTCCGGGAAACGAAGCAAAAAAGTTGTTGCAATGCAATGCCGCATTGCGCTCTTGGGTTGCGCCGCTTGAGGAATTGTTAATTAAGGTATTGAAAGCAAACAGACACGGATGTCCTCACTCCGGTGCGGAGGGACGCCGGGCTGGGAATAATTTTCCGGCTAGCCATTTCGACCGTGACCTATCTTTTCATTTTTCCGCCTTATTTCACCATCTCGAACGGTTCATGAACTGCTGTAAGTGCGGCCCCCGGAGAGTAGCTTAATGTTAACAGGATTTTGCTATTCATTCCGCTGACGCGATAAACGCGCAGGGGAATTGATGTTCAATCTTGCGAAACTGGCTGACCTTGCGAGAGATTCCAGCGCTGCGGGCCGTAACAGCCTGGTCAGCACGCTGACGGATCTTTTCGTTAGCGCCGGTGACGACCGCGATGAACAGATCAGTCTGCTTTTCGGTGACATCGTCCTGAAAGTTCTCGGGCAGCTTGAAGAAGAAACAAGGATCATTCTTTCCAAAAGGATGTGTCGGGAAAAAGACGCACCACATGAACTGATGGTGAAGTTGGCACAGGACACTTTTTCCGTCGCAGAGCCTGTCCTGCAACATTCGCCGGCGCTCACTTCGGAAGATCTGGTGGCGATTGCCTCATCCGCCTCCATGGCGCATCTCGGAGCGATCGCGAGCCGGAAATCGGTAGACCGGGCAGTTACCACCGTTCTGGTGGACCGGGGAGACGCCAGCGTGCTGAGCAGGGTCGCCGGAAACCAGGGAGCTGAGTTCGCAGCCGCTTCCTTCCTCAAACTCGTCGAAAAAGCGCGTTCCGACGTGTCCATTCAAGCTGCACTCATTAACCGACCGGATCTGCCCGAGGAAGCTGCCAAGGCCCTGGTGCCGTTCCTGGCCGAAGAGCTGAAAGCACGGGTCAGCGCACTTGGCGCAGACAACACGCTCGTACAATTGCTCGCGGAACGGGCCGCATCGGAAGTGGCCGCCCGCACCCAGAAACTGGATGCGGCGAGAGAGCAGTCCAATGCGCTGATCAAGGACGTGGTCAACAACAAGACCAAAATCGATGATGCCGTGACCCTGTTTGCGCGAGCTGACCGGACCGCTGAACTGGGAATGCTGCTCGCCCGGGTAAGTGAACTTCCTCCGGCCGCGGTGTCTCAGCTTTTGTTCAGCGCAAGTGACAAGCCGCTGATCATTCTTTGCAAGGCCAACGGAGTGTCGCCCGAGGCATACAAGGATATTCTCATGATGCGCGGCAGGCGCCTTCGCATCGGCGGCCTGGAATTGAACGACGCCATTCAGCGCTATGCGGTGCTGAGCGAAGACGGCGCCAGGCGGTCGCTGGAGACCCTGAAGCAATCGGGTGCATCATTCGGGTTGCAGACTGGCAAGCAAAAAAACACGGCCGACGAGGAACCCTTGAAGAAAAACGTTCCTTTCGCTTCCAGCCGCTGAATTTACTCCAAGCTCAGGCTTCACCCGGCGGAACGCTGCAGCGTCGCCGTCATTGCGGCTGCGGAAATCAGGAAGCCGCCGCCGATCTTGTTGACGACCCGCAACAGCGAAGGGTCGCGCAGTTTCCGGCCGACGACCGCTGCCGTTAATGCATAGACAGCGGCGTTCAGAATTCCGAGGACCACGAAGGTTGCGCCCAGCAGCACCAATTGTGGAACGACCGGGGCTTCAGGCGCGATGAAGTGCGGCAGAAAGGCCATGAAAAACACGATGCCTTTCGGGTTGAGCGCGGTCACCACATAGGCATGCCAGAATATTTTCCGGGCCGGGATGTCTGCCACCTGATGCGGGCCCAGTGCTGTCGGCCGGCTGCGCCACATCTTGATCCCGAGCCAGACCAGATAAATCGCGCCGATCCATTTGAGCACCGTGAACGCGGAGGCAGACGCGGCCAGAATGGCGCCCAGCCCCATGAGAGAAGCTGTCGCTGCTGTGGCATCACCCAATCCCACACCCATGACGCTGGCAAACGCAGACTTCCGGCCCTGGGTCAAGGCATAACTCACAACCAGCATGATCGTCGGTCCAGGAATGAACAGAACGATCAGTGTCGCAAGAATATAGGCAGAATAGAGTTCCAGGGTCATGATGGGTGTCCATGTTTCGGTAGCGGAACCATAGACGCCGGTCGCGGGTTATTCAATCATGTGCCCATTGATGTGGGCGGCAGCTGATCGGGGAAAAGGATGCGGATTTCCGCTATGGTGAGTTTGCTCTTGTTGTCGGGAGGTAGTTTCTGTCACGACGTTCTGGCATCCGAACCGGTACCGGTGCTTAAACCGGTGGACGCCCTGACAGGGGAACCTTTCGTGGAAGGCGTCGATATTCCCCCTGCAAAACCACAGTTCGGCGAAGCTCAACCTGCCGAAGCAAAGGAGACCGCTTCAGAGGGAGGGGACGATCCGGACCAACGTCCCGAATGCGACATTCCGGGGGCCCTTGTTGAGGCTGGGGAGCCGGTCGAGAGCAAACCGGACGATGACAAGGAATGCGGAATAGCCGATCCTGTCAGGCTTGCCGGTGTGGTTGTCGGTACGAACGCGGCGAAGTTTCCCGCTCCGCTGACGATTTCGTGCGAATTTGCCGGGAAACTGACAGGCTGGCTGCGCAAGGATGTCCTGCCGGCAGCGCGCGACCAGTTCGACAGCCCGGTTTCGGTTCTGGTGACGGGCCCTGGCTATCAATGCCGCCGGCGCAACAATCAGCCGGACGGCAAATTGTCGGAACACGCGCTGGGCAAGGCAGTCGATATCTCTCAGTTTCAGCTCATCAATGGCGAAACGGTTTCCGTCGAGGCGGATTGGGGGGCCGATACAAAAAAGGGACGGTTTCTAAAAACCATTCACGCCCTTGCCTGCCGGCGTTTTACAACTGTGCTTGGGCCTGACGCCGACGCCAATCATCGCTCGCATTTCCACCTCGACATCGGTTGTCATGGCAAGACCTGCACTTATCTCATCTGTCAATAATTTCCGAAGAGCCTCCAATCCCTGCTTGCAAAACAGCCGCAAGCTTGCTCCCTTTTGCGCACTGACCCAAAACACCGGGACTGCTGATGGAACGATTCAAGACAGCCGCTGATGTCGCCCTGAAATTGCGTCCAGATCAGCCGGTTTACTGCTTCCGGCCGGAGGTTCTGCGGGAGGACGTCCGGCAGTTTCAGGACCTTTTTCCCGGCAAAACCGCCTATGCGGTCAAGACCAATGGCGAGCCGTTTGTGCTTGAGGCGATTGCGGGGGCCGGTATCGATTGTTTCGACGTCGCATCTCCGGCTGAATTTGCCGCGGTCCGGAAAGCTGCGCCCAAGGCCGAGATGCTCTACATGCATCCGATCAAGGCCCAGTCCGATATCCGGCTTGCCCTTGAGCATTACGGCGTCCGCACGCTTTCGCTGGATCATGAGGACGAGGTCGCGAAGATCCTGCGGATTGTCCGGGCGCTCGACATCGATCCGGGCACGATCACCTTGTTCGTGCGTATCGCCACCAAAGGTCATGCTGCCTACGAACTCTCTAAAAAGTTCGGGGCGGCGCCCGGTCACGCGGTCGAGCTTCTGCAGCGTATTGACAGGATCGGCTTCAAATGCGGCCTGTGTTTTCATGTCGGCAGTCAGATCGAAGAACCGGAAACCTACGAGCGTGCCCTGGCCTCGGCGGACTGGATTAGGTCGCGGGCAGGGGTTCCGATCGTTGAACTGGACGTTGGCGGCGGTTTTCCGGCCGTCTACGGCCATGATCCGCGCCGTAAGGTTCGGGAAATGCCTTCGCTCGAGGAGCTGATGACGCAGCTCAAGGCCGATATCGCCGACTGGCAGTTCGACGAACTGCCGCTTGTCGCCGAACCCGGGCGGGTGATCGTCGCCAGGTCGATATCCCTGATCGTCCGGGTTCTTTTAAAGAAGGGCCGCCGACTTTACATCAACGACGGCATATGGGCATCGCTTTCCGACAGCTGGACGGGAAAGATCACCCTGCCTGCACGTTTCATTCCGGATCCTGCGCGCAAAACCAGGTCGGGTCAGGCGGACAAGATCGTGCCGTTCAAGGTCTGCGGGGCGACCTGTGACAGTGTCGATATTCTGTCGCGACCCTTCTGGCTTCCGGAAACGGTCGATACCGGAGACTGGATCGAGATAGGCCATATCGGCGCATACAGCCTCTCCTTGAGGACACGCTTCAACGGCTTTTATCCGGACAAGGTGATTGAGGTCGAGACGCCGTTCGATGCCGGCGAAGCGCCTGAGGGCTTTGCTTCCATCGAAACCATGGCGGATTGACCGGCAAAAAAAGCGGCAGCAGGCGGTGACCAGTTGGGCTGATCTGTCGCTCGCTGCCGCAAGTTGGCGGGTGTCAGGTTGTAAGGGCGCGATGTTCCGGCGCCTACTGGCAGAAGCGCTGTTCGCCGCCATAGGTGGTGTAGGTGCCGGTCGACGGATTGAAGGACCGGTACTTGGAGGAGCAGTACTGGTACCAGGCCGGGCTCCACGGCTGATAGCCGACGGTGCCGTAGACCCGGCCGGGATAAGGAGCCGGCGGATAGTAGTTGGCCGACGGCGGTCCGGCATAGCGCGGCTGACTGGTCGCGCCCAACAAAATGGCGCCTGCGGCAAGGCCGATCACGCCGGCTGCGACGGCTGCGCCAACATTGCCGTTGTTTTTGTGGCCGTTGTGTTTACCGTGCGAACCGTGGCGTGGTTTGTAGTGACCGCCGCGGTTGTCATGCCAGCCGCGGTTTTCGTGCCAGCCGTTTCTCGGTCCGGCCTCGGCTGCGGCAAATGTCGGCAGAAGAAGCGCACCAGACAGGGCGGCGGCGATAAGGCGTTTGCTTGTGATAATCATCGGTTCTCTCCAAGGGCTCGCGCTTTTTTGAATGGCGCCGTAGCTGATGGTGAGAGAATTGCACATGCGGTCTGAACCGGTTCTGAGATGCCCGTTCATCTGGCGTTCAGGTTTCCGGTATCGGGAGATCGCGGACAAGGCGGTAGGGGGAAACGTGGGTAACGAGGACGACACAGGCAAGGAGCAGAAATCCGTTATCCGACCGACGGACGACCAGGCCCGGTTGCTGGCCAAGGGGCTGATCCGCTCGGCCCGTTTCGGTGCACTCGCAGCGCTTGACGCCGCGACGGGACATCCGCTGGCCAGCCGGGTCGCCGTTGCGACGGATCTCGACGGCACACCGGTCATTCTCACCAGCACATTGTCCGGTCACACGGCCGCCATTCTCAAAACCCCCGCCTGTTCGTTACTTGTCGGGGAACCGGGCAAGGGTGATCCTCTGGCGCATCCGCGGACCAGTCTGTTCTGCAATGCGGTTCGAGTGGAGCGGGGGAGTTCAACTCACGACCGATTGCGGGCGCGCTATCTGGCGCGTCATCCGAAGGCGGAGCTTTATGTCGATTTCGGCGATTTTTCGTTCTTCCGGCTGGAACTCTTGCGGGCAAGCCTGAATGGCGGTTTCGGCAAGGCTTTCGAGCTTCAGCAGCAGGACCTTCTGACGCCCCTCAAAGACCTGGAACAGTGGGCGGCGATGGAGACCGGAGCCGTCGCTCATATGAACGAGGACCACAGGGACGCTATCAAGCTTTACGCGGAGATGCTGTGCAAGTCGGAGGAAGCCAATTGGCGGCTGGCCTGTCTGGACCCCGAAGGCCTGGACCTGATTGCGGGAGACCGGATCGAGCGGTTGTGGTTCGCCGAAGCGCTGACAGATCCAAGCGAATTGCGGCCAACGCTGGTCGCGCTGGCGCTGCAGGCCCGCAACGCGTGAGCCAGGTCCAGTATTTCTCGGAAAATTGTGGCCGGTTTGCACTTGTCCCGGCCGGGACATCCCGCTAGAGGATGTCATCTTTTTCCATCAGGACGATTGTTTTGCCAACGCTCTAACCGGTCTTCGATCCCGCGATCGCACTCATAATGAGTGCGTGTTTTTGACTGTTCGTCAAAGTGGCGGATCGGGACCGGTTTGGCTTCGCCAACCGTATCTGAGTTTTCCGGTACGCCGCTGATCTTCAATACATTCCAGCCAGACCGAGTGCCCGCGTCTCCAAAATGATGGAGCGTTTTGTCTGCGTTCAGGTGAACGCAGGACGCCCTTGGAGCGCACGGCCGTCCCGACAGCCCGTTGACGGACTTCCCTTGAAGGAAGACCCACGGAATGTCGTCGTTACTGAAAATCGAATGGACTGTTCTGAGCGAAGAAAAACCCCTGACACACCGTCCCTGCGGCCGTTGCGGGATTGTCAGGCCCTTTGTCTCTACAGGTAAATTCCGACTGAATGCCAATGGAAGCCGTCTTGATGCCTGGCTGATCCACCGTTGTATTGTCTGCGGCAGGCGTTGGAACAAAACGCTTTTCGAGCGTCGTCCTGTCAAAAGCTTCAGTTCGGAGGAACTCGAAGCGCTGCAGGCAAACGATCCGTCGCTGGCTGACCGGTTGATGCGCGAGAGCAGCAAATCCGGCTCCGCGAGAAACCCCGGGGGAGAGGCCTCTTTCAGGCTGGCGGTACGGATCTGCGGACAGGTCAAGGAGTATGGGAGGGATAGCCTGCTTTTCATACGCAACCCTTCCGGCCGCCGCGTTCGTCTCGACCAGGTGCTTGCAAAAGGGTTGGCGCTGCCAAGGAAGGAGATACACCGGCTTGTGACCAAGGGCGTTTTTCAGGTTCTGAACGCTTCCGGTAAATCGATCAGACGGCCACTTCCAGAGGAAATTGTCATCGCGTTGTCTGGAAGCAGGGACTGCGGCGGCTCTGACCTTATAAGGCGGGCGCTTGCGGGTGCTGGGCGCGAAGAAAACTGAACCGGAGGAAGCACAAGCGAGGCGTCACGCAATCTGGGCCGATTGGATGTCGGAAAAGCCGAATGGTTTCAGTACGGCCTAGAGAGCAACCGCGGGATCGAAGAAGACCTGGTTGCGGCCGGCATGTTTGGCCGCGTACATCGCAGCGTCGGCGGCGTTGATCGCATCATTGACCTGCATGTCCGGTTCAAGGGCGGCAATGCCAAAGGACGCTGTCACGGAAAACTGGGTCCCGTCCGGGGCTTTGAAGAAGTTTTTCGCAACGGCCTTCCTGATGCGCTCGGCCACGTGGGAAATCGTTTTTCTGGTGACATCGCTGATGCAAAGCAGGAATTCTTCGCCGCCATAGCGGAAGAACAGATCGTCGGAGCGGATGTGATCGCGCACCACCGAGGCGAAGCCCTTCAGCACGATGTCTCCAAGTTCGTGGCCGTAGAAATCGTTGATCGATTTGAAATGATCGAGATCGACCATCAGCAGCCATGCCGGAGATCCGGTCTGCCGGACCTGAAAAATGCGGTCTTCCAGCCTTGCTGACATCAGGGTGCGGGTTTCCGCGCCCGTCAGCGGATCGGTGGCATTGATGGAGGCGACGATGGTGTCATATGTCGCTTCCATCAAGCCTGCGAAGCTTTGCGAGGAGGCCAGAAACTCATCGTAAAGAGATTCCTGGATCCTGTCGCCGCGCTGCACCGTTTTCACCATGCTGCGGGCTAGGTCGTGAACCGCCTTGTGGCGCTCTGACAGTATCCTGTTGGTATCCGGATCCAGCGCCAGTTCAGGGGCTCTGTGTGTCAGCCAGGTTCCAAGCGAACAATTCAGATGGGAATCCTCGGCGACCACGTTTTCCACCGGCGGCAGGCCGCAGATCAGGCTCTTGTTCAAACGGTATACCCAGATGCGGTGGCTCTCCAGCATATCATCCAGTTCCTGTGCCGTTTGAGCCTGCTTCTTCGACTGGAATGGTATCATCTGTCTGCCACTGCCTGGATTAGCAACGAGACGATAATCGCTTAATCGTCCCGACTGTGCGCTAAACTTGGGCCCCCCCCTGTTCGCGAATGTAGAGTTCTTGCGATACTCTCATTCCTGGTCAGGGTATTTTTCCGGCAGAAGCTTTATGAATGTTAAATTTACGGTGAATCTCCAAGTATACGCTAATTTTATTTGGAAATACTTGTAAGAAATTCCTATTGTATTAGCCTTCGTTGTGAAGCCTTGGGTTGCGTCTTCTTAAAAATTACGCGGCCCGCAGATGTCCCAGGAAGTCACTCAGACCTTCGCGGATCGTATTGATCTGCATTGAAACGTCCTGAATCCTGCCGACCACGTCTTGCACCCTGTCTCCCGAAACCCGCGCAGCCCGGTTCACTTCGTATATGTTTGAGGAGATATCCGCGCTGCCCTGTGCCACGTCATGCGCATTCTTTGCGATTTCCGAGGTCACAGCGTTCTGTTCTTCGATGGCGGAGGCGATCCCGGCAATCTGGTCCCTGATATCCGTCATGGATTTTACCACCGTCATGATCGACCGGGAACAGGAGGACGCACCGGTCTGGACGGTTGTCAGCTGGGAACCGATCTGATCCGTTGCCTGGCCGGTCTGGTTCGCAAGCGCCTTGACCTCGGATGCCACGACAGCAAAGCCCTTGCCGGCTTCGCCGGCCCTGGCCGCTTCGATTGTGGCGTTGAGGGCAAGAAGGTTCGTCTGGGAGGCAATATCGCTGATCAGATTCAAGATTTCCGTGATCTCATCCGCTGAGGTGGAGAGCTGGCTGACTGTTTCTCCGGACGTCTCGGCCTGTGCCGACGTTTCTGTGGTTGAAGAATTCGCGAGTGTGACCTGCCGGCTGATTTCCTGGATGGAGCTTGCGAGTTCCTCTGAAGCCGATGCGACGGATTGAACGCTGGCGCTTGCCTGTTCCGCAGCGGCGGCAACGGTGTTGGAACGCTCGATGGTTTCCTGGCTGTTCTGAGCCAGCATATCCGCTCCCTCGACCAGGCTTTTGAGCGCACTTACAGCTACTTCGCAGCTCGTCATCAAAACCTTTTCCAGCTCATCCGCTAGACGCAACCGGGTCTCCCTCCGGTCGGCTTCCGCCTGCATTTCCTCCTCGCGCGCCTGCTCCTGAAGCCGTTTCATTTCGATGGTATTGGCGCGGAAGGTTTCAAAAGCCTCCGCGACCTTTCCGATCTCGTCTTTCGAACGGACCCGGACTTCCACATTGGTGTTGCCATTGGCCAGTTCCAGCAAACCGCCGGTCACCTGGTTCAGCGGTTTTGAAATCATGTAGCGTGCGAAGAGGATCGAGCAGAGACCGCACAGGACAAAGGTCACGATCGCGGTTATCAGGATCTGACGGAACGCAGCCTGCTCATGCTGTGCCGCAGCGCTCGTTGCTGCATGGGTGAACCCTTCGATTTCTTCCAGAAGACTGACGAGCTCGTGATCGAGCCGGAGTTGTTCCTCTTCCAGCCCGGAAAGCAGTTTTCCGGCGGTGACCAGGTCACCCTGTCCGACAAGCTGCAGGATCTCATCGACCTTGGACTTGTATTGATCGTATTCGGCTTCGATCCTTTTCAATTGGTCCAGCGCCCGGGCGAATTCCTCCTGCTCGGATTGGGACGCGGCTCGGTCAAGGGCATGTTGAGCCAGAGTTTCCGCCTTTTTTATTTCTTCCGAAACCCGGTGTTCCAGATCTTTCAACGAGGTCTTGAGAGTTCCGATGGCGGCGGCCTCGTTTTCGACGTGCAATCCCGAAAGACGCATGATCCGCTCCACCATCGCTGCCTGTTCCAGCTGATGATTGGTCACGTGGCTGATGGCCTCGGTCAAAGGAATATCCTTTTCCGCGATGTTTTCGAGTTCTTTCCCGATGAGGGCCATCTGGACGATTGCGACCAGGGCAACCACAACCAGACCCAAGCTCAGAAATGCAACCAACGAAAATATCTTGGCGGCCACAGAGTTTGAAATTGGATTTGAAGCCAGCATTGCCTAGAAACCTGCCCAATCTGGAAGTGACTGAAAAAATTACACAATTCACGAATGTCGTTGCGTAATTTCAATAAGTTTATCCGGTCGATGGTTGAAAAATCGGTAAACTTATTCCACGACAGAAAAAATAATTCTCGTATAGGTAGAAATTTCGATGATGAACTTAGGGACGATTTACCATCCGAAAAGACGAAATGACCGCCCGTCCGGGCGGCCGTCTTTCGGAGCGAGGATCGGGCTCCTAAACGACGGTGTTTAAGACCCGATCCATTTGGAGGTGTCGAAGGGGCGCGTCCGCGTTCGGAGGAACATAGGCCGTTTTATGCTTCGCCCCATCCTCCGGCGGTCGGTGTGATGACTGTGACGGCTTCACCGGCTTCCAGGACGGTCTGGTCGCAGCCTGCGAGCTCCTGGATCGTGCCGTCCAGCCTCCGGACTTCCGTGCGGCCAAGCTTGCCGTCGGAACCGCCTTCCAGGCCGCGCGGGGGAACCTTGCGGTGAGAGGCGAGGATCGCGCAGTCCATTTTCTCAAGAAACCGCAAGGTGCGCCTTGTACCGTCGCCTGCCGACCACTTGCCCTTGCCTCCCGAGCCCTTGCGGATGTGGAAATCCTCCAGAAGCACGGGGAAGCGGAATTCCAGAACTTCCGGATCCGTCAGGCGAGAGTTGGTCATGTGGGTGTGAACCCCGTCTGTGCCATTGAAGCCGGGGCCGGCCGGAGAGCCGGAGCAAATGGTCTCGTAATACTGGTAGGTGTCGTTGCCGAAGGTCAGATTGTTCATCGTCCCTTGCGCGTTCGCCATGGCGCCGAGCGCGGCGAAAACCGCGTTGGTAACATGCTGTGACGTTTCCACATTTCCGGCGACGACGGCGGCGGGGTAGGACGGCCGCAGCATGCAGTCATCGGGTATGACGATGTGGATCGGCTTGAGACAGCCGGCGTTCATCGGGATGTCTCCCTCCACCATCACCCGGAAACAGTAGAGGATCGCAGCGCGAGTCACGGGTTCCGGAGCGTTGAAATTGTTCGGTTTCACGTCGGATGTGCCGGTGAAGTCCACGGTCGCCTCGCGCTTTTGCTTGTCGACCGTGATCCTGACCTTGATCACGGAGCCCTGGTCCGTCGGATATTCGTATTCGGAATCCTTCAGGGCCTCGATGACCCGGCGCACGCTTTCTTCCGCATTGTCCTGAACATGGCCCATATAGGCCTGAACCACGTCCAGCCCGAAATGGGCAACCATCTTCCTGAGTTCCTGAATGCCTTTCTCATTGGCTGCGATCTGAGCCGAAAGGTCGGCGACGTTCTGATGCGGATTTCGGGCCGGGTAAGGGTGGTTGGTCAGAAGTTCGATCAGTTCGGCTTCCCGGAAGCGGCCCTGATCGACGATCATGAAGTTGTCGAACAGCACGCCCTCTTCATCGACATTGGTGGCGCGCGGGGTCATGGAGCCCGGAGCCGAGCCACCGACATCCGCATGGTGGCCGCGTGAGGCGGACCAGAACAGGATCTCCCTGCCGTCATCATCGAAGACCGGCGAGACAACCGTGATGTCCGGCAGATGGGTTCCGCCGTTATAGGGTGCGTTCAGGGCAAAAACGTCGCCCGGTCTGATCTTGCCTTCGTTGAGCTTGATGATGGTTTCCACCGATCGGTCCATGGAGCCCAGATGCACCGGCATGTGCGGGGCATTGGCAACCAGAGCGCCGTTGGCATCGAACACCGCGCAGGAGAAGTCCAGCCGCTCCTTGATGTTGACCGAATAGGCGGTGTTCTGCAGCGTCACGCCCATCTGCTCGGCGATCGACATGAACAGGTTGTTGAACACTTCCAGCATGACTGGATCGGCATGGGTGCCGATGGCCTCTGCGCGTGTCAATGGCACGACACGCTTCAGGATGACGTGATCCTTGGCATTGATTTCCGCCTGCCAGCCGTCCTCGACCGCGATGGTTGCGTGCGGTTCGATGATCACGGCGGGGCCGGTCACCTTCATGCCGGGTTTCAGCGCTTCGCGCTTGAAGATCCCGGCCTCGTGCCAGGAGCCTTCGGAATAAAGCCGGATCGACGTGACCGGGCTGGCGGTTTCGGAAGAGAGCGTCAGATCCGCTTCGATGAGCCCCGCGCCGCCGCCCGCTGTCTCGACTTCCAGCGCTTCGACGACGACCGGCTTGTTTTCATAGGCAAAGCCGAACTGCTTTTTGTGTGCGTCCTCAAAAGCCGCGCGCATTTCGGTGACACCGCCGAGTGGTACGGGCAGCGGCGTGTCCGTGCCGTCATAACGCAGGTGGGCGGTGGCCGTGGTGATGCGCGCATCGACCGGGACCGCCTGCTTTTCGAGTTCGGCTTCCGTCTGGCTTGCGAGCTGGTCGCGCAGGTGGGCAAGCTCGGCAAGCAGATCCTCGTTCAGGGTTTTGACCACAGCCTGCTGGCGGTCGGCCCGAATATCGGCAAGGCCCATGCCGTAAGCCGACAGAATGCCGGAGAACGGGTGCAGGATGACGGTTTTCATGCCGAGACTGTCGGCAACCCGGCAGCCGGTCTGGCCGCCCGCGCCGCCGAAACAGGTCAGCGCGTATTCCGTGACATCGTAGCCACGCTGAACGGAGATCTTCTTGATGGCGTTGGCCATGTTCTCGACGGCGATCTTCAGGAAGCCGTCGGCAACTTCTTCCGGTGTGCGGCCGTCGCCGATTTTTTCAGCGAGTTCCTTGAACTTGCTCCGGACAATTTCGCCGTCGAGCGGCTGGTCCTGGTCGGGCCCGAAGATTTTCGGGAAGAACTCCGGCGCCAGCTTGCCGGTCATCAGGTTGGCGTCGGTCACGGTCAGCGGACCGCCGCGGCGATAACAGGCTGGGCCCGGATTGGCGCCCGCGGAATCCGGGCCGACCTGGAAGCGGCCGTCGGTATAATGCAGGATCGAGCCGCCGCCGGCCGCCACCGTGTGGATCATCATCATCGGCGCGCGCATACGCACGCCCGCGACTTCGGTCTCGAAGGCGCGCTCATAGTCGCCATCGTAGTGACAGACGTCGGTGGAGGTGCCGCCCATGTCGAAGCCGATGATCCTTTCGTAGCCGGCCATTCGGGAGGTTTCGACGGCGCCGACAACGCCACCCGCCGGGCCGGACAGGATCGCGTCCTTGCCCTGGAACAAGTCTGCTGCGGTCAAGCCGCCGGAGGACTGCATGAACATCAGCCTCGGGCCTTCGCCGAGCTCTTCCTGGACCTGGTTCACGTAGCGGCGCAGGATCGGCGAGAGATAGGCATCGACCACGGTCGTATCGCCACGTCCGACCAGCTTCATCAGCGGCGAGACCTCGTGGGAGACTGAAATCTGCGGGAAGCCGATGTCCTCCGCGATCTTCTTCAAGGCCTGTTCATGCGCCGGATAGGCATAGGCATGCATCAGCACGATCGCGATGGAGCGGATGCCGTCGTCCCAGGCAGCCTGCATTTCCGCGCGCGCTTCCGTCTCGTCCAGCACGGTTTCCAGCGTGCCATCCGCCTGGACCCGTTCGGAGATCTCGTAGACCTGCTCATAAAGCAGTTCCGGCTTGATGATTTCCTTGGCGAAGATGTTGGGGCGGGCCTGGTAACCGATTTCCAGAGCATCGCGGAAACCTTTGGTAATGAACAGCGCCGTCCGTTCTCCCTTGCGCTCCAGAAGCGCATTGGTTGCGACCGTCGTGCCCATTTTCACGGTGGCGATCTTGTCGGAAGGGATCGGTGCGCCTTTTTCCACGCCGAGCAGTTCGCGAATGCCTTGGATCGCCGCATCGCGATAGGCTTCGGGGTTTTCGGAGAGGACCTTGTGGGGATGCAGGGTTCCGTCAGGTGCCCGGCCGACGATATCGGTGAAGGTGCCGCCCCGGTCGACCCAAAAATCCCATTTGGCTGTCATGTTTTACCCTCTGGTCTTCTTCCGGGCCTGCCTGTCAAATCGAGCGCCTGATTTGTGGCCGAGGTCCCGTATTTCGATCGTAAGTAAGTTTATGTTTACATTTTATCGATAAATTGTCGACGATAAATTTGAGCTCTTTAAAAATTTGCCCACCCCTCAGTCTTGCCTCGCAGGAAATGTTGTCAGCCTCGAATGACGAACGGAATGGCGCTTTCCGTCGGTTAGGCCCTGTCCTGGTAATTCTCAATCTGGTGTCTGCGCTCTCAACAGCCTCAATCCGCTCGCGCCCCAGCCAAATCGTTGAGCAACAGGCTCTGGGTCGACCGCGCCGAATGCTTCAAGCGCTTCGTCCATGTCCTCAGGGCCGCTGTGGACCAGAAGCAGCCACCGCTGGCCCGAGGAGGGGAGCGGAAGGTCTTTGAGATCTTCGACTGTTTCGGGTGCCTGGAAGCTGTCCGGCTGCCGGAGGTAATAGGCAAGGGCAGGGGCCGCAAAGCCCTTGTAGAGCACGAGGCTGTCCCCGGGAGCGCGGTTTGCCTGATACGCTTCCACGATTTCGCGCCATTCGGGCCGTATCTTGTTCGTGAGCGTGAACTTGAGTTCCGGAAAGGTGAGTGCCAGGGCGACCGCGATGAGGGCTATCGGTCCGAAGCGGGGAGCAAGCCGGTTGGCGCCGGCGGCTGCCAGCAGCAACAGGCCCGGCCAGGCGGCGATCAGGTACCGGTCGAACAGGATCGGCTGCACCAGGACGGAATAGAGATAGGCGAGCAGCAGCGGGCCCGCCGTATAGGCGAGAACGACGGTTGCCGTCCGCCGATTGGTGCCGGCAGCCGGCAGCGGGGTGGCCCGGTCCAGATAGGTGCCAAGGCAGAAAATCAGCGCCAGCCCTGCCAGCATCCAGAAGAGCACGAGGGAACCGGTGATGCTGAAGGCCATCGATTTCAGGAAGGGAAGGTCGGGATAGGCGATCCAGAAGCCGGCATCGGCCACGGACCGGGCCCGGTTCGCCAGAATGATGAGCCAGGGCAGGAAGGCAAGCACGCTCACCCCCATGGCGAGGCAGGCGGCAAGCGCATTCGATTTCTGCAAGCGCCCGGTGCGCGCCAGATCGCCCAGAACGAAGAGCGCGCAGACCAGTCCCACGGTGGCAAATCCAAGCAGGGCGTAGATATGGCTGTAGAGAAAGGCCGCGCCACCGACGCTGAGGGCAAGCAGCCAGCCGCCGGACGGGTGTTTCAGCACTTTCAGAACCGAGAGCAGGAAGGCGAGGCCGGAGGCCGCCAGCAACGCATACATGCGGGCCTCGGTCGAGTACCAGATATGAAAGGGCGAAACCGCCAACAGAGCCGCTGCCAGCAGGCCGGCGAACTTGCCGCCCTGTGTTTCTCCTACGAGAGCCCTGCCGGTCAGATAGATCAGCCAGACAGCCAAAACGCCCAGAACCGCTGAGGGGAGGCGAAGAGCGAATTCGTTGTCGCCTGCCACCGGCATGGTCAGCCACAAGAGGATGTTGTGCAGAGGCGGGTAATTGTCCATAGCAACGGAAGAGAGCAGTGCGGCGAAGCTTCCCCTGGACTGATCCCAGCTCACCGCTTCGTCGTACCAGAGGCTTGTCCTATCCAGACCGTAGAATCGCAGAAAGGCCGCGATGACCAGAATGGCGGGCAGGAGCAGCCGGCCGGCATTTCCTCCGGCTCCTCCCGGTTCTTTGTCTTGCTGCACGCTCTGACGTCCTCCCACGGCGATCAGGACGGAACGCTATCTAATCGTTTCATACGAGGAAAGGAGGTTTTGGTCACGTGATCACTTTAACAATTTATCGACAAAATGTTGATGTTTTGATTTTTCGAGTCTACTCTTACCGAAGATGCGCTTTTGAGAGGCGTGCACAGAACGCGCCCAGGCCGGCATCTCCACGGGACAGTTCCCGCTTCCAAGAGGAGTAAATCATGCTGCAAACACGTTTTCTGACCAGAGCGGGCGTCCATCTGGCTGCCGCCGCCGCTTTCAGCCTGGCGGGTTTCACGGCCGCTTCCGCCGAAACCAAATGGGACATGCCGACGCCCTATGGCGACAGCAACTTCCACACCCAGAACATCGCCGCCTTTGCCGAGGAGATCAAAGAAAAGACCGACGGCTCTCTGGTCATCCAGATCCACTCCGCCGGCTCTCTCTTCAAGCATCCGGAAATCAAGAATGCCGTGCGCAAGGGGCTTGCGCCGATCGGCGAGATCCTGGCCTCCCGCCTGTCCAACGAAGATGCGGTTTTCGGGGTCGATTCCGTGCCGTTCCTGGCGCCGTCCTATGACAAGTCCTGGAAGCTCTATCAGGCTGCCAAGCCGGCCATGGAAGAGGCGCTGGACGGGCAGGGCCTTGTGCTGCTTTATGCCGTGCCGTGGCCGCCGCAGGGCATCTACGCCAAGAAGGAAATCACCAAGGTCGACGACATGAAGGGCCTGAAGTTCCGTGCCTACAATGCAGCAACGGAGCGCCTTGCCCAGCTTGCAGGGGCCGTGCCGACCCAGGTCGAGGTGCCGGATATTCCGACAGCCTTCTCCACCGGCCGCGTGGAAGCCATGATCACGTCGCCGTCCACCGGTGCCAATTCCAAGGCCTGGGATTACCTGAGCCACTATCACGACACCCAGGCCTGGCTGCCGAAGAACATGGTCTTCGTCAACAAGGGCGCCTTCGACGCCCTGTCCGGCGCGGAAAAGACCGCCGTTCTGGAAGCAGCGGCGGAAGCCGAGAAACGCGGCTGGGAAGCTTCCAAGGTCGAAACCAAATCCAAGACCGATGTGCTCATTGAAAACGGCATCACCGTGGTGCAGCCGAGCAGCCAGCTGATCGAGGATCTGGCCACCATCGGCGAGACCATGTCAGCTGAATGGCAGGCAGAAGCCGGGGACACCGGCGCGGCCATTCTCGAAGCCTACAAGAACTAAGAAAAGCAGATACGCCGGGCAGACTTGCCCGGCGTTTTTTGTCAGCTTCATATCCGGTGGGGGAAGCCGATGCGAAAGGCTTTGAATTCGCTGTACCGAGCGTCAACCGTGCTGGCTGCCTGTTGCCTGGTTATCATTGCAGGTCTTGTGGTTCTTCAGGTGCTGGGGCGCCTGCTTGATGGCGCCAGGCGGCTGGCTGGCCTGGAGCCGCTCGGCCTTCTGGTTCCCTCGCTGGCGGAGATCGCCGGGTTCCTGCTGGTCGGTGCCTCCTTCCTGGCGCTCGCCGGGACTTTCCGTAACAACGATCATATCCGGGTCAATATCCTGCTGCAGTCGGTTCCCGCTCTCGGTGCGGGGCTCCTGAATGTCTGGGGTCTCGCCGTCGCCTTCGGAATCGCCGCGTTTTTTTCCTGGCATGCGGGATGGCTTGCCTATGACAGCTATCAATATGACGAGGTCTCCTTCGGCATCATTCCGATCCCTCTGGTTATTCCGCAATCGGTCATGACCCTCGGGCTCGTGGTCTTCTCGCTTTCTCTTCTGGACGACCTTGTCCTCGCTATGACCGGCCGGGCGCCGAGCTATGAAACCGTCATCAAGGACGATCTGGTGGAGGGGAAGGAATAATGGACCTCTCCCTGATCGCGTTTCTTCTCGGACTTGGAATGCTGGCCGCTCTGGCGACCGGTATCTGGGTCGCGGTTGCCCTTTTCGCAGTGGCGCTGGCTACCATGATGGCGCTGGTGCCGGTTCCGGCGGGAACCGTTCTGGCGACCACCGTCTGGGGGTCTGCCAATTCCTGGGATTTGACCGCGCTGCCGATGTTCATCTGGATGGGTGAAATTCTGTTCCGCTCGCGGCTCTCGGAGGACATGTTCGCAGGCCTGTCGCCCTGGATGCGCAATCTTCCGGGCCGTCTCCTGCATGTGAACATTCTCGGCTGCGGAATTTTCGCCGCCGTTTCCGGATCCTCCGCCGCGACCACCGCCACCATCGGGCGCATGTCGCTCCCCGAACTCAAGCAGCGCGGCTATGACGAACGCATGGCGATCGGGACGCTCGCCGGATCCGGCACGCTGGGGCTGCTCATTCCGCCGTCGATCATCCTGATCGTCTATGGCGCGGCGACCGAGCAGTCCATCGCCCGCCTGTTCATGGCCGGTGTTCTTCCGGGCGCCATGCTGTGTCTTCTGTTCATGGGCTATGTCGCGCTCTGGGCGGTGCTCAACCGCCAGAAGATGCCGGGGAAGGAAGCCGACGTGCCGCTCTCGGCACGGCTCAAGGCCACCCGCCGGCTGTTTCCGGTGATCGGCCTGATCGTCGGCGTCATCGGGTCCATCTATGCCGGACTTGCCTCCCCGACGGAGGCTGCCGCCATCGGTGTCATGCTGTCTCTGGTCCTGTCCTGGGCGTCGGGCACCCTGAGCGGAAAAAGCTTTGCCGACGCCCTGATGGGGGCGACCCGTACCTCCTGCATGATCGCCTTCATCCTGGCCGGAGCATCGTTCCTGACGGTTGCCATGGGCTATACCGGCATACCGAGGGAACTGGCGGCATGGATCGGCTCGCTGAACCTGTCGCCTTACGCGCTTCTGGCCGCTCTGACGCTGTTCTTCATCGTGCTGGGCTGTTTTCTGGACGGCATTTCGGTCGTCGTCCTGACCACATCCGTGATCCTGCCGATGGTGGAACAGTCCGGCCTCGATCTCATCTGGTTCGGCATTTTCCTGGTTCTGGTCGTGGAAATGAGCCAGATCACGCCGCCTGTGGGATTCAACCTGTTCGTTCTCCAGGGGATGACCGGATACAATATTTTCAGGGTCGCCCGCATGGCTTTGCCGTTCTTCCTGTTGATGATCCTGGCCGTCGCCCTGATTGTGGCCTTTCCGGACTTGGCTCTCTGGCTGCCACGGACGATGTTGAGCAACTGACGAAGACTGTGGGAGGTTCGAGAGTTGACGGAAAAGCCTGACCCCAAAGCCGGTCCGAAGCCGGAGAGGACTATCGGACCGGTCGTTTCGGCGGCGCATCTTGCCTCCGGAGCGATGCCGGCGCTGTCGGAGATCGAATTTGCCGTCACAATGATGGTCAACGCCTATCACCGCTGGATGGCGCGCTGCATGGCGGCCAGCGGAACGGAGGGGCTCGGGCCGCTGGACGTGCTTGTGCTGCATTCCGTCAATCATCGCGGCCGGGCCAAGACGCTGTCCGACATCTGCCTGGTACTGAACATCGAAGACACCCATACGGTAACCTACGCGCTCAAGAAACTGGAAAAGGCCGGACTGATTTCCTCCGGCCGCCGCGGCAAGGAAAAGACCGCCGAGATCACCGCGACTGGAGAAGCCGCCTGCCTGGAATACAGACGCCTGCGCGAGGCATTGCTGATCGAGCCGATGAAGGCGCTGGGCCTGGATGAGGGGGAACTCTCAAGGCTTGCCGCAACGCTCCGGCTGGTTTCCGGAAATTACGACCAGGCCGCCCGGGCCGCGGCCGCCATGTGAACGTTTTTCCGGACGGATGCGACGATTGTTTTATTGTATATTCCAAAATTTCTTGTAGGGTCGAAATATGGAAGATCACGATGCCGTATCCGCGCTGGGCGCACTCGCTCAGGAGGACCGTCTGGCCGCTTTCCGTCTCCTGATGACGGCGGGGCCGGATGGGCTGCCGTCCGGAACGGTCGCCGAGCGCCTGGACATTCAGCCGACCCGGATGTCGTTCCACCTGACGACGCTCGAGCGGGCGGGCCTGCTCAGCACGCGCCGGGACGGGCGGCATATTCATTATGCCGTCGATTATGCGCGGATGAGAACGCTTCTGACTTTCCTGATGGAAGACTGCTGCGCCGGCAATCCAGCCGTCTGCTGCGTCTCCGCTGAAGACTTCGCAACTCCTTCCGGTACTTGACAGGACCCTCGTTCATGACCATCACGATCTATCACAACCCGAAATGCGGAACCTCCCGCAATACGCTGGAAATGATCCGCAAATCCGGTGTCGAGCCTAAGATCATCGAATATCTCAAGACCCCACCGAGCCGTGGGGAGCTTGCCGGCCTGATCAAGCGGATGGGGATCCCGGTTCGCGAGGTCCTGCGTCAGAAGGGGACGCCCTATGACGAACTTGGCCTCGGCGAGGACAAGTGGTCTGACGACGAGCTGATCGATTTCATGATGGAGCACCCGATCCTGATCAACCGGCCGATCGTGGTTTCCGAAAAGGGCGTGCGCCTGTGCCGGCCATCCGAAAAGGTGATGGATCTGCTCGCGCAGGATATCGGGTCCTTCACCAAGGAAGACGGTGAAGTGGTGGCTTCCGGAACCGGAAATGACTGAGCTGAACCTTGCCGCGCACGGCCTTCGCAACATTGCCGCGGAAGACTTGAACCCGATCCTGAAGAACCGGCTTCTGGCTCCCGGTCACGCAAGCCACCCGCCACGTGTCCTTCTGCTTTACGGTTCCCTGCGCCAACGCTCCTATAGCCGGTTTCTGACCCTGGAAGCGGAACGGCTGCTCAAGGCGTTCGGTGCCGAGACCAGGATCTTCGATCCGTCCGGTCTTCCTCTGCCGGACGATGCGGATGCATCCCATCCGAAGGTTTCGGAGCTGAGAGATCTGTGCGCATGGTCGGAGGCCCAGGTCTGGTGCTCTCCGGAACGCCACGGCGCCATGACCGGGATCCTGAAAACCCAGATCGACTGGATCCCCCTGAGCGTGGGGGCCATCCGCCCGACACAGGGCAAGACGCTGGCTCTGATGCAGGTTTCCGGCGGCTCGCAATCCTTCAACGCCGTGAACCAGATGCGTGTTCTGGGGCGCTGGATGCGTATGGTGACGATCCCCAACCAGTCTTCCGTACCCAAGGCCTATCAGGAATTCGACGAGGAGGGGCGGATGCGGCTGTCGCCGCTTTACGAACGGGTCGTGGACGTGATGGAGGAACTGATGAAGTTCACCTATCTGGTGCGCGGGCAGTCCGACTATCTGGTCGACCGGTATTCGGAGAGAAAAGCCCTGCGCGAAAAGCAATCCGGGGTGGAAGCCGCGGCGCTGTGAACCCTGGCGCGGCGTTTCATGCGGTCGATGTGACCGGCAGTCTTCCCTCTTCGAGCTCCGTTTGCCCGGGCTCCTGCTCGACCGGATCGGACGATCCGGTCCGGGTCGGGTCGCCTCGCTGCTTTTGCGGGAACCAGCGGCCGCCGGATGTGTTCAGCGGGAAGGCGGGAAAGCTGGCCTCGTGTTTCTCGACGCTGTCCGGCTTGCCGAACATGTAGCCCTGGACGAGATCGCAGCCGGCGGCGCTCAGGAGCACGGCCTGCTCCTCGGTCTCGACACCTTCCGCCGTGATGATGACATCCAGGGAGCGTCCAAGGCCGACAATCGAAGTGACGATGGCGTCCGTGCTCGCGTCCTTGCCCAGGTTATGGATGAAGGCCTTGTCGATCTTGATCTTGTCGAAGGGAAACAGGCTCAGGTAGCTCAGCGAGGAATAGCCGGTGCCGAAATCGTCCATCGCGATGGAAACACCCATGTCCCGGATTTCCCGGAGCGTTTCGACCACGGCGTCGGTGTTCGAGATCAGCAGGTTCTCGGTGATCTCTATTTCCAGGCGCTTGGGATCGAGCTTTGAATTTTGAAGGGCCGCGGCAACGCGTTTCTGGGTTTCGCCGACGATGAATTGCGCAGGAGAGACATTCACTGCCAGGCGGCGGCTGGTGTCTTCCCAGCTCGCCGCCTCGAGGCAGGCATGGTTCAGAACCCAGGTTCCGATTTCCTCTATGAGTCCTGTGTCTTCGGCTATCGGGATAAAGATGTCCGGCCTGATCGTGCCTTTTTCGGGATGGTCCCAGCGGATCAGGGCTTCGTAGCCTTTGAGCTGGCCGTCCTTGAGCGAATATTGCGGCTGGTAGAGGAGTTTGAACTGATCGAACTTGAGCGCCTTGATGAGGCCGGCCTCCACCTCTTTGCGTTTCTGGGCGTCGGCATCCAGTTCCGGGGTGTACCAGGAAAAGGTCGACCGGCCGCTGTGTTTCGCCCGATAGAGTGCCAGATCCGCGCAATGCAGAAGCCTGGATGCGCGCCACGAGCCGTCTGTCGCCCGGGCGATGCCGATCGACAGGGAGAGCTTGATTTCCTTGCCGTCGATGATGCAGGGCGCCTTCGTGGCCGAGATCATGTCCGCGGCCAGCTTGGTCATGCGGGCGGGATCGGAAACGGAGGTCAGCAGCACGGCGAATTCGTCGCCGGACAACCGGGAAACCAGATGGTTGTCGAAGACGGCTTTCAGGCGTTCGCCGACGATCTGAAGGAAGACGTCGCCGATACCGTGGCCATGGGTATCGTTGATCTCCTTGAACTTGTCGACGTCTATCAGCATGACGCCGATATTCGATGCCTTGGCCTGCGCCAGCCGCAACGCCTCCGTCAGTCTGGCGTTGAAGACGGCCCGGTTCGGCAGTCCCGTCAGCGTATCGTGGTGGGCGAGATACTGGATATCCCGGTTGGTCCTGACCTGGTCGTAGAGCCGCATCCACAAAAGGATGCCGGCGAAGACGAACGATGCCAGGCAAAGGCCGCCGATTGCCGCGCTGATCGACCAGATCAGACGCGTCAGGCTGGAGAGAATGTCGGACTGGCGTATGAGGAGAAAGAGATCCGGCATGGCCTGGTCCGGGCCTTCCGGGCGGTAGGCGATGACGGCATTGCGGCCGAAGGTGCCTTCCCAGCTCATATCGGGAACGGCCGCAAGGTTTCTGGAGGCCAGTTTCGCTTCCGCCTTGGAGAGCGTGTCCGGAGACTGGAGGAAGCTGTTCCTGTACCAGTAGATATCGGTCAGGTCCGGGCTGGTTCGGGTACTGTCCTGCGTTGCGGCAGGGTAGAGGATTGCGGCATCGAGGATCGACGATGCGCCGCTTTTATGCTGAAACAGGGTTTTCAGTTCAGCCAGATCTTCGGAGGGAAGGTGTGGCCCATCGGACGCGGCGGCGGACAGGCGCAGGCCGGGCGCTTTTGCGGATATGGCCGCCCCGTGGGCCTCTGCAAGGGAGGCGAGCATTGCCCGGACCGACTGCTCCTGAGGGAGAAAGGCCTGCTCCAGCCCGCGGACAAGTAGCCAGTGTGTAAGGAGACGATTGCTCGCGTAAACCCCCAGCGCCAGTGTCAGGACCAGCGACATTGAGATAAAGAAGATAACAATGTTGCTTCTTGCCAGGGGATTTGCCATCCAGTGGGGCACCATTTTCTAACGGGTCGCGCGAGCCTAAGCGGTATTTCTTTAACCGACATGAATCCCTCCTGAAATTTCCTTATTTTTAGTGAACATTTCGCCGAAAATGCAGAAAATACCATCGTAATAATTACTTAGTGTCGCATAAAGGGCCACTCCCTAGTCAAATCAGACCGGTGCCGATAAGAGTGAGAGACGCAATTGATTCATTCCGGAAGAGGGCGGAGGCGGGGCATCCGTCTGCAGTTTCCGGTCCCGGCAGGAGCTGATTGGTGAGCGTCTGGAGCAGCATCGGCGGCATCGTGAGCGCGATTGGAACGGGAGGCGTGCAGATCGTCGACCGCCTGGTTCAGCTCGTGCTGGCACGTCCCGAGGGGACCCGCAGCGTCGCCTTCACAGTCGCCATGGTCGCTCTTTCCGCGAAGATGGCAAAGGCCGACGGCGTTGTGACCACGGATGAAATCCTCGCCTTCAGGGAATTGTTCGAAGTTCCGCCGAGCGAAGAGCGCAACGTTGCAAGGCTTTTCAATCTGGCTCAAGAAGATGTGGCCGGGTTCGAAGTCTACGCCAAGAAGCTGGCAGACCTTTTTCCATATGACCGCAAGACCTTGCTCGACATTCTCGATGGGCTTTTTCACATTGCGAAAGCTGACGGCGTCGTCCATCAGAGCGAAATAGGGTACCTTTCCCGAGTCGCCGAGCTGTTTGGCCTCGACGAACGCGAGTTCTCGAAAGTCATGGCGCGGCATGTGCGCAAGGACGGCAATCCCTACGAGGTACTCGGGCTCGGACCGCAGGCGAGCGACGAGGAATTGAAGGCTCAGTACCGGCGGGAGGTCCAGGAAACCCATCCGGACCGCCTGATAGCCAGAGGAGTTCCGGAGGAATTTGTCCGGATCGCCAACGACCGCCTTGCGGCGCTCAACGAAGCCTGGGCGAAAATCTGTGCGGAAAGAGGTCTATGAGCGTTGCGACTGACACGGGGGTAAAGGCCAGGATCCATCCATCGCCCAATCATGGCGAGCGGGCGCCCGGTGCACCGGTCGACATGATCATTCTGCATTACACGGGCATGCCGACCGCCGAGGCCGCCTTGCGCAGATTGTGCGATCCGCGTGCGGAGGTGTCCGCCCACTACCTGGTGGATGAGGACGGAAGCGTTCTTCAATGTGTCCCCGAATCCAGACGAGCCTGGCACGCAGGCCGCAGTTTCTGGAAAGGCGAGACCGACATCAATTCGCGCTCGATCGGCGTGGAAATCGTCAATCCGGGGTATGAGAACGGATACCGGCCGTTTCCGGAGAAGCAGATCGATGCGGTCATCGCTCTGGTCGGCGATATTTCCCGCCGGCACGGCATCCATCCGTGGATGATACTCGGTCATTCCGATATTGCGCCCGAGCGGAAAGAGGATCCGGGCGAATTGTTCCCCTGGGACCGGCTGGCGGATGCCGGGATCGGCCTTTACGTGACACCCTTTCCGATCGGCTCAGGCCTCTTCATGCAGGAAGGCGACCGCGGTCAGCCGGTCGAGGCACTGCAGTCCATGCTCGCGCTTTACGGCTACGGTCTCGATATCACCGGCGAATTCGATGAGAAGACGCGGTTGGTCGTGACGGCCTTTCAGCGGCATTTCAGGCGGGAAAAGGTGGATGGCATCGTCGATCAGTCGACGATCGAAACGCTCAACGCGCTTTTGCGGAAATTGCCTTCCCTGACCTGAGCCCGGCACCCCGGCGGAAATCCGAATTCACGCCTGCCTAACGGTCGGGCGACTAATGCACTTTGAAAGTGTTCAGGCGCAGCGCCACATGATGTGAACGCATCCCGGGCCGATTTGGTTCCAGGAGATGTCGAAAATTTTCGAAAAAAATTTCGCGGCCGTCACAGACTTTCTCACGATTGCCCTTCTGTGGCCGGAAAGCGGGCCTTTTTTGGTCAAAAACTGCAGTGTTTGACGAATTTTTGTGCTGAATCGCCGTGAAAACCCGTAATAAACTGACATAATTCGTGACTGGAAAGCGCCCATTTTGGTCCCATAGCTCCGGCATTTCTCCGCCCCGATTTCAACTGCAACAAAAACCAAAAGGGCTGGACTGAATGTTACGGTCATTCAAGACACTGACTGGCGCGCTTTGCCTTTTCGCCTACGCTACCACCCTCACTGCCCCGGCTGCCCAGGCAGCGGGAGTGAGTTCCGGATCCGAGCCGATCCTTCACATCCTCGATACAGACCAGGGAACCCAGGTCGCATCGCTCACGGGCACCGGGACCGTAGGGGCTGTCGGCCGGAAAGACAGATATGCAAGGCTGATCCGCAAGGCGGCAGCCAAACACGGCGTGCCGATCAAGATCGCCAAGGCGGTGGTCGAAGTGGAAAGCAATTTCAACCCGAGGGCGCGGGGCAGCGCCGGCGAAGTCGGACTGATGCAGATCAAGCCGGCAACCGCCCGTGGCATCGGTTACCGGGGCTCCACCAAGGCGCTCTACGATCCCGAGACCAACCTGGAATGGGGTATGAAATATCTCGCCGGCGCCCACAAACGGGCAAACGGCGACGTGTGCGGCACCATTCTGCGCTACAATGCCGGTCACTATGCAAAACGCATGAACCCGGTGAGCCGCCGTTACTGCAGCAAGGTGAAACGGATCATGGCGTCGAGCTGATCCAGTTTCAGAGTATTTAAGACAAGGAAACCCTGCTGAGGTCAGCGGGGTTTTCTTTTTTGTGCGCCGGAGGCCTGTCTCAGATGAATTTGCGCTGCGCAGCAGGAACGGAGGCCGGTACCGGCGTCCGCTCCGGCACGTCGGGAGCGGCGAGTGGCTGGCCGAGTGCGGTCACGACCGGCACGACCCCGGCCCAGATATCCGTTCCCAGATCCTCCTTGTCGTCGGCGGGACCTCCTGTCCGCACTTTCGTGCTGGCGTGCTCGATCTCCAGGGCCAGTACGCCGGTTGCCTTCAGCTCCTTCGGCAACATGTCGCGGCATTCGTCCCAGCGCCCCGGCAGCAGGTGATCGGTAATGGCGGCAAGCGCCTTTACCTGTTCTTGCGGGTCGTCCACCAGCCTCGCGGTTCCGTGCACGATGGCACACCGGAAGTTCATCGAGTGATGGAAGGCGGAGCGGGCGACCACGAGCCCGTCGACCAGCGTAACCGTCGCGCTGGCCGGAACACCCGACGCATTTGCCGCAATGATCCGGGTCGTGCTGGCGCCGTGGATATAAAGCGTGTCGCCCAGCCGTGCATAAGCCATCGGAATGACCATCGGTCGGTCTTCATGGATGAAACCGCAATGGGCGATCAGCCCGGCGTCCAGGATTTCATAGGCGAGGTCCCGGTCGTAGGCGCCGCGTTTCATCTGCCGTATCCTGGCATAAGAGGGGATGCCGGCTGTTTGCCGCTTTTCCGGAAGGGTCGCGTCCGAAGAGGTCATGTAGCGTCTCCACTTGAAGATCTGTCTTGTTTTCTGCTGTGTGGCCGATAAATTGGATCTATAAAAGATCCGGTTTACTCAAAATGACAGAACCAGTTTTCCCGGAAGGCATACTGACCCTGGACCGTGCGGGCGACCTGCCGTTGCCCGAACAGATTTACCGCGGATTTCGCGAGGCGGTCCGCACCGGGCTGTTGCGGTCGGGAACCAGGTTACCGTCCACGCGCCGTCTGGCCTCAACCCTGAAGGTCGCCCGGAACACGGTGAACACGGCTTATGATCTGCTCCAGGCCGAAGGCATCATCTCGCTCAGGACGGGAGCGGCACCCCGGATCGCAGAGGGGTTATCGCCGGAGGGAATGCCGGTCAGCCGCCCGGATCAGGTTCCCGAACCCGTCTTGTCGCGGCGCGGCCAGCTGCTGGCGACGAATATCCGCGGCGAAGGCTGGGCCACCCGTCACGGGGCACTCCAGCCTGGCGCTCCGGCGCTCGATTGCTTTCCCTACGAGGAATGGGCGCGCTGCCTGCGCCGCGCGGCCCGGCTCGAACGTAGCGCGGATCTGCAATACCGCCATTTTTCCGGTGTGCCGGAGCTGAAGCGGCAGCTTGCCCGGCACCTTGCCGCGGAACGCGGGGTCCGGTCAGAGCCGGAGCAGATCCTGATCACCAGTACCATGCAGGCGGGCCTGTCCCTGCTTTCCCAGGCGCTCGGCGACCCCGGAGACGAGGTCTGGCTGGAAGAGCCCGGCTATCTGGGCGCGCGTACGGCGTTCCACGGAGCCGGTTTCAGCATCCGTCCGCTGCCCACGGACGGGGAGGGGGCCGACGCCACCAGGATGGCTCCCGGGGGGAGACCTCCCAAGCTGATCTACGTGACCCCGTCCCACCACTATCCGCTCGGTGCGCGCATGCCGCTTGCCCGGCGGCTTGCGCTTCTCGATGCGGCCCGATCCTCGGGAGCGGTCATCCTGGAAGACGACTACGACAGCGAGTTCCTGTTTTCCGAACGTCCCGTTGCAGCTCTCTACGGCCTGGCGGAGGAAGGGCGGGTGATCTATCTGGGCACTTTTTCAAAGAGCCTCATGCCGGGGCTGCGCATCGCCTATTGCGTCGTGCCCTCGGCCCTGGTCGAGCCGCTCACCCAGCTTATGCGCAACACGGGCTGTGCCGCCAACGTGCAGGCCCAGGCCGCGCTGGCCCGGTTCATCGATGGCGGCGGTTATCAGAAACACCTGAAGCTGATCCGCCAGATCTACCGGGAAAGAGGCGAGATGCTGGCCGATGCCCTCAACGGGCGGCTTGGCAACCGGATTCAGGTCGAACCGCCGACCGGCAACGTTCAGGTCGCCCTGACCTTCCGTGAGGAGGTCGACGACGTGGCGCTGGCGCGGGCGATGCAGGCGTCCGGGTTCGCGGTGTCTCCACTCAGCAACTGCTATCTCGGCGAGACGAAGAAACCCGGAATGATCATCGGCTTTGCCGATGCAACCCCCGGGCAGATCGCTGAAGGCGTCGAAACGCTGGGAAGCCTTCTGGAAACAGCGGCTGTGACCAGGCTATGAAGTCAAGCATTGTCCCCGGCGAGTTGTGAAACCGCGGAAGGTTTCAAAGCCTCATCTTCGGCACGTCGCCGCGCACGATCAGATTGGCTTCGGTCGCTGAGATGACGTCGTCGACTGTGGTATCCGGACCGGTCTCCTTCAGCACCAGACCGTCTTCGGTCGGCTCGATAACGGCCATTTCGGTGACGATCAGGCTGACCCTTCGCAGTGCCGTCAGGGGCAGGTCGCACTCTTTGAGGATCTTGGGTTTGCCCTTTGCGGTATGCACCATGGCAACGACAACGTGTTTCGCACCGGCGACCAGATCCATTGCGCCACCCATGCCGGGCACCATCTTGCCCGGGATCATCCAATTGGCCAGGTAACCGCGTTCGTCGACCTGCAGACCTCCGAGCACGGTCATGTCCAGATGGCCGCCGCGGATCAGCCCGAAGCTCATCGCGCTGTCGATCGAAGCGGCTCCCGGAACGGCGGTGACGAATCCGCCGCCGGCATCCGTCAGGTCCGGATCCTCCATGCCCTCCGGAGGGCGCGCGCCGAGACCGATCACGCCGTTTTCCGCCTGAAAGAAGACGTGAACGTTCTTGGGGAGATAGTTGGCCACCATGGAAGGCAGCCCGATGCCCAGATTGACCAGCGTTTCCGGTTCGATTTCCTGGGCCACGCGGCGGGCGATGATTTCCTTGGCTTCCATCAGGCTGCCCTTTCCAGAAGATGATCCACCAGAATTCCGGGTGTCTTCACGCTGTCGGGCGATATGACGCCGACCGGAACGATCGTATGCGGCTCGGCGATCACCGTCTTGCCTGCGAGCGCCATGATCGGATTGAAGTTGTGGGCGGTCAGGGAATATTCGAGGTTGCCGACATAGTCGGCCCGGGAAGCGGCAATCAGGGCGAAGTCGCCATGGATCGGCGTTTCGAGAAGGAAGTCTCTGCCGTCCACCGTGATCTTCTGCTTGCCGTCTTCCACCAGCGTGCCGATCCCGGTCGGTGTCAGGATCCCGCCGAGGCCGACGCCGGCAGCGCGGATGCGTTCCACAAGGGTGCCTTGGGGAACGAGGTCGACGTCGATCTCGCCGGCGATCATTTTCTGCTGGGTTTCAGGGTTGAGGCCGATATGGGAGGCAATCACCCTGGAGATGCATCCGGCGGAAACGAGCTTGCCGATGCCCCGGCCCGGCATGGCCGTGTCGTTCGCCACGACGGTCAGGTTTCTGACGCCTCTGGCCACGATCGCATCGATCAGCCGGTGTGGCGAGCCGACGCCCATGAAGCCGCCGATAAGGAGTGTCGCACCATCCTGTATGAGCTCTGCGGCAGCTTCCGTTTTTATCGCATGTTTCATGAGAGCGCCCCCGAATTACGGTCCTTTGGCAAGACGTTAGCCTCTGTCCTGGCCCAATCAAAATGAAGATTGTGCGACGCAGTAGCTATAGCAGATCCGTGAAACCGGTGGGAATTTGAATTCTTGGGCGAAGGAGGCCGGATCTAAAAAAGATGCCTGCGGCGGGGCCGCCGCAGGCATCTGCTAGGTGGTCGTGACAAACGAAAGTCCTCGCAAGGAGAGTGGCCCGGAAGGGCCTCCCGCTTAAGCGGCGCGCACCTTGGACAGGAACTCCTGCATTGCATGGCGCAAATTGCTGGACTGGTCGTGCAGTTCGCCGACCGCCGCATTCATGTCGGCGCCGAGCTTGGCCGTTTCACCGGCCGCATCGCTGACTTCCGAGATGGACCGGGACACGCTTTCTGTTCCCTGGGCGGCTTCGGTGACGCTGCCGGCGATTTCCGTCGTGGCCAGGTTTTGCTCTTCAGCGGCGCCGGACATTGCGGAGGTGTTCTCGGTGATTTTCTGGACCATGTCCGCAACCGACTCCGTCGCTTCCGTGGACGCGTCCGCGACCTGGCGCATCTCGGTGATCTGCCGGTCGATCTCCTCCGTTGCCTTTGACGTCTGCTCGGCGAGCGCCTTGACTTCAGATGCGACCACCGCAAAACCCTTGCCCGCTTCGCCGGCGCGCGCCGCTTCGATCGTGGCATTCAGGGCGAGCAGGTTGGTCTGTTCGGCAATATCGGTAATGAGCTTGGTGACGTCGCCGATGCGCGCAACCACCTGCTGCAGGGTCGAAACGGCCTGGTTCGACCGGCCGACTTCGGTTTCCGCGTTTCTGGCGATTTCGGCGGAAGAGCGGACCTGATCGGTGATTGCCCTGATCGAGGCAGACAGTTCCTCGGTCGCACTTGCCACCGTGTTGACGTTGTTGGTGGCCTGCTCGGCGGCCGCGGACACCGCCAGCGCCTGTTCCGTCGTGGTGTTGGCGATGCTGGACAGAGACCCGGCCGAAGCGGTCAGTTCGTCGAGCTTGGTAATCATGCCGTTGTAGATATTGAGAACGGTGGACTCAAAGTCGCTGGCGACCTTTTCCATCTCGTCCCGTTTGAGACGCTCGGCGTTTTCCCGTTCCGCCGCGGTCTGTTCTTCCAGTTCACGCGTGCGGATCAGGTTTTCCCGGAACACGCCCAGGGCCCGGCCGAGAAGACCGATTTCATCCCGCCTGCCGCCGACATCGATGGTCTGGGACGTGTCGCCGGTCGCAAGGTTCTCGGTGATCGTCGACAGTCGGGAGAGCGGAACGGAAACCACCATGTGATTGACGAAGCCAAGGATCATTGCCAGAGCCGTGAGCAGGATTGCGCTGGCGATGGCGACGATCTCGACCGTGTACAGGGCGGCGTTCTGCACGACAACCGACTGCTTGCGTGCGGCGCCGACAGCCGTCGTAAGGGCCCGGCTTTCCTTCTGTACGGCGGTCAGAAGGTCCGCACTTTCGGGCGTAACATCGATGGCGCGGGCGAGGTCTACGGTTTCCGGCGAGCGCATCAGTTCGATCTGCCGGGCGGCGATCCTGCCGAACCAGGTCTCCCAGTTCGACTTCAATTGATCCAGGTTGCCCTGAAATTGCGGAGACGCCTCGCTGATGAGCGTTTTGACTTCGTCGAACTGACGGTTGATTTCGTTCCCCAGTTCTTCGGAACGGGTCAGCCAGTCGCGGTTGCCGGTGAGCAGGAAGGATTTGACCGCAAGCGCCTGGCCGTCGATTTTTTCGCTCAGCCGGGCCGCCTCCGTGTTGAGGTCGGAAAGAGTATTGGCGGTTTCGACTTCGTGAAGCGCCGATTTCGTCTGAAGCCCGCTGGTAATCCCGGCGGCGGCGCCGATGAGCGCCAGGGTCAGAAAGCCGGCGGCGATCTTTTTGCTGACTGAGAGGTTCTTGAGCATTTGGAGTTCACCGATTAGGAATTGGGGGACTGGCGGCGCTGAAGCTCGGTCAGGTTGAACTCGATCGTGGCGGCGCCGATTGCCTTGCCGGATTCCGGGTCCTTGACGGTCATGTTGAGCTGGGCGCGCCAGATCATGCGCTCTTCATCCCATTCGGGAGCGTCGATGAAGACGGCATCCGGCCCGTTGGGATAGGTTTTCTGGAATTTGTCTTCGTCGCCCTGCCAGTAGTCGCTGGTGATCGAACTCTGGCCGACATTGAGGCCGTTGGCGTCCATGACGAAAATTTCCGGATACAGTCCCAGTGAACCGGCCTGCACCCTGAGAAGATAGATCGACAGCGGCGCGGACAGGGTCGCCGAGATAAGAGGCTTGTCGCTCGCTTCGCGTTCCGCGCGCCATTGCTTGTCGAGACTGTCGATTTCCTCCTGGCCAAGCGCACCTCTGCGGTCGTTCTGCGCCTTGATCGACAAGGAGACGATCGGGTTTGCCAGCCATTGTCCGACGCTCTCGATCACAGCCGGCGTGATGAGCTCCTCCGGGTCCGGCGGCGTTTCAGCCACTGCTGCTGCAGAGGATATGAGCAGTGCGGCCGGAAAACAGGCATGCCATCTGCGCATGGGGTTTCTCCTTAATAGATTGTTGGGTTCAATCTGGAGAAATTTATTTAATGTTACCTAAATGAAATCACGTTTTTATTTCTTTATTTCATAATGGTGAATTTATTCGTTCCTCAAACTTGGTACTTCTTATGATTAACTGACTTAAAGTTATTTAGATATAGGTTGTTTTTCTATTATGTAATCTTGCTGGTTGTGCTTGGGCGATTGTGCTGGTGCCTCCCATCAGTTTTTCAGCAGCGGGAGCCGGATATGGGTGCTCGTCGGCGCGGGTAATCTCCTAACCTATCAGAGCACTTGCCAATTTGGGGGATCGGGTCTGAAATCGCTTCGGATCATCGACTGGTGAAAATTGGAACATGTCAGGGAGGAGTTCCATGAGTGTGGAGCATTTGAAGGGCCGGACGGCTCTGGTGACCGGGTCGGTTCAGGGGATCGGCTTGGCAATCGCGCTGAAACTTGCGGAAGCCGGCTGCCGGATCGGTGTCCATGGCCTGGCATCTCCGGAAGAGCGGGACCTTGCCGTCGCGAAGGTGATCGAGGCGGGGGCGCCCGAAGCGCGGTTCTTCGACGCGGATATGCGCGACCCCGATGCGATCGGCGCAATGATGGATGCTGCCGAGGAGTGGGGCGGCGTCGATGTGCTGGTGAACAACGCCGGTATCCAGCAGACTGCTTCCATCGAAAACGTACCGCGGGAGACCTGGGATGCGATCCTGGCGGTCAATCTGTCCGGGGCCTTTCATGCAATGCAGAAGGTCTTGCCGAAAATGGCCGCGCGCGGCTATGGCAGGGTTGTGAATATCGCCTCTGTGCACGGGCTTGTGGCCTCGGTGAACAAGGCGCCCTACGTGGCCGCGAAATTCGGGTTGGTCGGCCTTTCGCGGGTCGCCGCGCTGGAATATGCAGCTGCCGGAAGCAAGCGAAGCGGCGGCGTGACCGTCAACTGCATCTGTCCCGGCTGGACGGAAACCGCGCTCATTCAGCCGCAGATACAGGCTCGTGCCGCTGAATTCGGCGGTGACCGGGATCAGGGTATTGCAAGTCTGCTTGCGGAAAAGCAGCCGACCCGGCGCACGTCCGATCCGTCCGAAATCGGCGAGGCGGTGCTTTGGCTGACCAGTCCGGTCGCTCACAACATCACCGGCATTTCGCTGCCGATCGACGGTGGCTGGACCGCTCAGTGAGCCGCCGGGCCGCTATCTGCGCTGGCACTTGAGCTGCCGTGGCAGCTTGAGCGGCGGGTCAGCCGCTTGACCTCGACCCCAAAGGCACTTAAGTCCGCAGGCGCCAGTCGGCCGGACAGCCGCTGCCGCAAGCGCCGAAAGGCCGCGGGGGAGGAAAGTCCGGGCTCCATGGAAACACGGTGCCGGGTAACGCCCGGCGAGGGCGACCTCAGGGAAAGTGCCACAGAAAGCAAACCGCCCCGGCACGTCGCGAGACGTTGTGCGGGGTAAGGGTGAAAGGGTGGGGTAAGAGCCCACCGCGCAGCTGGCAACAGAGGCGGCATGGTAAACCCCACCGGGAGCAAGACCGAATAGGGGCAGCACGGGCCCGGGAGCGATCCCGGTCCAGGCCGGTTTCCAGGCCGGCTGCCCGGGTTGGTTGCGTGAGGCGTCTGGCAACAGGCGTCCCAGATGAATGGCTGTCGCGCCCGCTTCGGGTCCTGGATCCGGGCAGGCCATACAGAACCCGGCTTACAGGCCGGCTGGCGTTTCTTGACTTCAGGCATCTGCGAACGGATCCCTGCTTTCGCATACCGGGGCGGGTGCCTGTCACAGCCTTGTCGAAGCCGCGCATGCGGGTGCTGTCCCCGTTCTCCACAAGTCTTTCAAATTAGGCAAAATTTGCCGGGCTTCCGCGTTTTGGCTGGTGAAACCTCCGTAAACCTGCGAATCCGATTCTTCTTTTCTGTCAAGGCTTCATTAAGCATGTTTCGCCTAAGGTTGTCCGATGGGGTCGTGAGCGATCAAATCGACGCTGAATCCATGAGATTCCATTGACCACCCATGATTTCCCATGGTATCCCATAATAACCCAGAACGGGGAGTGCAGGCCCATTTCAGCAGGGCTCAGGGCAGCGGTTCAACGGCTCGGCAGGAGCTTAATTCGCAAATTGCATGTCCTGGCAGGTTGCCGGCCTTTCTTCTCATCAGGGGTGTCTTGGGGATTTGACGGGTGGGGACCCGTTTCGAGGGGTTTATGGCCGGCTTCGTTTCTCACTTTACCAACCGGCTGGATGCCAAGGGTCGCGTGTCGATCCCGGCGCCCTTCCGCGCGGTGTTGGCGAGAGATGGATTTGAAGGCCTTTATTGCATTACGTCTTCCCACTGCCAGGCGGTCGATGCCGGCGGGAACGAGTTGCTGGCCGAAATCGAAAAGCGCTCGGAAGCCTTCGCGAAACTCTCTCCCGACCATGATGCGCTCGCCGTCGCGCTTTTCGGCGCCAGCGAAAATCCCAAGATCGACGGAGATGGTCGCATGACCATCTCCGACACGATCCGCGAACACACCGGCATCACCGACCAGGTGACCTTCGTCGGCATGAAATACAAGTTCCAGATCTGGGAACCGGAAAAGTTTCGCGAGTATCGCGCAGAGGCCCAAAGGCGCGCGCTCGCGATGCTGTCGGGGCCTGTCCCCGCAACCTCTCAAGGAGAGCCGGCATGATGGCGCTCGGCGACAAAGGGACGTCTCTTGCCGCTGGCGGACCCGAGCGCCATGTGCCGGTTCTCCTGGCGGAGGTTCTGGAGTGGCTCGCGCCGCAGCCGGGCGAAGTCGTCATCGATGGCACGTTCGGGGCGGGCGGCTATTCCCGTGCAATTCTGGAATGCGGCGCGACCGTTCTCGGTATCGACCGGGATCCGGACGCCATCGCAGGCGGGCAGGATCTCGTGAAGGAAGCCGGTGGTCGGCTGATCCTCGTGCCGGGACAGTTCGCCGGTCTGGAGACCCATGCGCGCGACAACGGCTTTGACGGTGTCGATGGGGTCGTCCTCGATCTCGGAGTGTCCTCGATGCAGCTCGATGAAGCCGTCCGCGGCTTCTCTTTCCTGCGCGACGGTCCGCTCGACATGCGCATGGAGCAGGCGGGGCCTTCCGCCGCCGACGTGGTGAACGAGCTTCCGGTCCGGGACCTGATCCGGATCATCGGCCTGCTGGGCGAAGAGAAGCGGGCGACTTCGGTCGCTCATGCCATCGACAACGCCCGCAAGGAAAAACCGTTTTCCCGCACGCTGGAGCTGGCCAACCTGATCGAGAAGGTGCTCGGACGGTCGCTGAAAAAGGCGCAGATCCATCCGGCAACCCGCACGTTTCAGGCGCTCCGGATCTATGTGAACGGCGAACTCCACCAAGCCGCCGAGGCATTGGGCGCGGCGGAGCGCATCCTGAAGCCGGGCGGCCGTCTGGTGGTGGTGAGCTTCCACTCCCTGGAAGACCGGATCGTGAAGCGTTTTCTTCAGGACCGGACCCGGACGAAGGGCGGCGGGTCCCGTCACATGCCGGAGGAAGAGGTTCCCCCGGCGACTTTTGAACTTTTGACGCGCAAGGCGGTCGAGGCCGCTGCCGCTGAAACGGATGTCAATCCGCGCGCACGCTCCGCCCGGCTCCGGGCGGGCCGGCGGACGCATGCGGCGGCGCGTGCTTTGGATATTCACGCCGCGGGCGTTCCGCGCCTGGCGGCATTTCATGGATTGGGGGGCTGAAAGTGGTTCGGACGCTGAACATCCTGTTCATTCTGGCGGTCGTGATCGGTGCGGCGACCGTTTACGACATGAAGCTGGCGGCAACGAAATCGGCGGAAAAGGTCGCGGAGCTTCAGCGGAAGATCGACGAGGAACGGGATTCGATCCGGCTTCTGAAGGCGGAGTGGAGCCTCTTGAACAAGCCCGACCGTCTGCAGTCCCTGGTGGAGCGCTACAACGACTATCTGCAGCTGGAACCGCTGGATGTGAAGCAGATCGTGACGCCGGAAGACCTTCCGGCCCGGCCGGTCATGCTGGAACCCATCGGCGGCAGCCAGATGGGCGGCTATGCCGGTTCCTCGGCAGTGATCCGGTGAGGGCAGAACGATGACCATGGTAAGCGAACCGGCAAGCTTCCTTCAGGTGCGGCGCGCGCATCCCAGATCCGCGCATGGCTCCGTTTCTTCCAGCGCGGTCAAATCCCGGGTTTATATGGCCATGCTGGCCTTTGCCTGCGTCTACGTGGCGATCGCCGGACGTCTGGTGCTGCTGGCCCAGATGGAAGAGGCGCCGTCCCGGGCCTGGATTTCCGCTCAGGATTCCGTCGCCGCCTCCCGTCCGGATCTCATCGACCGGAACGGCGAAATCCTGGCAACCGATATCAAGACCGCCTCGCTTTATGCGGAACCGCGCCGCATCCTCGATGTGGACGAGGCGGTCGAGGGCCTCATCCGGGTTCTGCCGGAACTCGACGAGCCCACCGTGCGCCGCCGCCTGGAAAGCGGCGCGGGCTTTGTCTGGCTGAAACGGGAGATGACCCCGCAGCAGGCCGAACGGATTCATAATCTGGGCCTGCCGGGGATCGGTTTCCTGTCCGAGAACCAGCGTTTCTATCCGGGTGGCCCGACCGCCGGGCACATCGTCGGCTCGGTGAATGTCGACAACCAGGGCCTTGCTGGGATCGAGAAATACATCGACGACGAATGGCTGTCCGATCTTCAGTCGCTCGGTTTCGCGTCCGACCGGTCGATGGAACCCGTGCGCCTGTCGGTCGATCTGCGCGTCCAGCATGTGGTGCGCGACGAACTGGTCAAGGCTATGGAGCGTTTCCGGGCCATCGCCGCCGCGGGTATCGTGCTGGATGCCAAGACCGGTGAAGTCGTCGCCATGTCCTCCCTTCCGGACTACGATCCGAACGACCGCTCCCAGGCGCTTGAGAAGGATCGGCTGAACCGGGCGACGGGCGGCGTCTTCGAGATGGGGTCGGTCTTCAAGACCTTCACCACCGCCATGGCCCTGGATTCGGGCGCGGTGTCGATCAACGACAGCTTCGACGCGACCCGCCCGATCCGGGCGGCCGGCCGGACGATTACGGATTTCCACGGAAAACACCGCATCCTGTCGGTGCCGGAAATCTTCATCTATTCCTCAAATATCGGCACGGCGAAAATGATGCTGGCGACCGGTATTGCCCGGCAACAGGAATTCCTCGGGCGCCTGCATCTGACCGAACGCTTGAAGACCGAACTGCCGGAAAATGCCGCTCCCCTGCTGCCGCCGAAATGGAACGAGCTGGCGGCCATGACAATTTCCTTCGGTCACGGCATTTCCGTCACGCCGATGCAGACCGCGGTTGCTGCTGCGGCGCTTGTGAACGGCGGGAAGCTTCTGCCGCCGACGTTTATGCCGCGCAGTCAGGAAGATGTGCAAACCCTTGGCAAACAAGTCGTTTCTCCGGAAACCAGCCGGATGATGCGCTATCTGTTCCGTCTCAACGTACTCTCCGGGTCGGGCCGCCGGGCCGATGTGCCGGGCTATACCGTCGGCGGGAAGACGGGCACCGCGGAGAAGATCGAAAACGGCCGCTATGTGAGCAACAAGCGCCGCAACTCCTTCCTGTCGGCCTTCCCGATGGACGACCCGCGTTACGTGGTGCTGGTGGTGCTCGACGAGCCGAAGCCGGAGCGCGACGGCATCGGGGCGACCGCCGGTCTCAACGCGGCGCCGACGGTCGCGGCAATCGTCCGCCGTTCGGCGCCGATGCTCGGTGTGATGCCGCGGTTCGGCAAGGGGGATGAACCAATCGAGATTTCCTATTAAGGAGACACAAGCGAAGCTTGAATGACCGGCGGGGTCGCAGCCGGTATCCGGTCATTCTCCCAAGCTTCAGAACGACGACGCACCAACCGGACGATCGGATGAAATGGATCTTGACTATTTAGCCGCCGGCCTGAACGTGCCGGACACGGCGAAGGGGCTGAAGATAACCGGCCTGACGGCGGACAGCCGGAAGGTTCAGCCAGGTTTCCTGTTCGCCGCCTTCAGAGGTGCTTCTGTCGATGGAACCCGATTTGCCCCGAATGCCGCCACGGCCGGGGCGGTCGCCGTTTTATGCGCCGAAGAGGCGGTGGAGGCTGTGCGCGCGGCCTGCCCAGAAAACGTGGCCGTCGTCGGTGCTCAGGAGCCGAGGCAGGTCTTTGCGAAGATGGCCGCGCGGTTTTACGGTGCCCAGCCGGATACCATTGTCGCCGTCACCGGCACGGCCGGAAAGACATCCGTCGCCCATTTTGTCCGCCAGATCTTTCAGTCAGCAGGGCATCCGGCTGCAAGCCTCGGAACGCTCGGCACGATCAAGCCGGACGGTGAAAGCTATGGCGGACTGACGACGCCGGATCCGGTCGCGCTCCACAAGGAGCTTGCGGAGCTGGAGGCCGAAGGCATCAACCACGCAGCTATGGAAGCCTCTTCCCACGGGCTCGACCAGTTCCGGCTGGACGGCGTGCGCCTGACGGCGGCGGCGTTCACCAATCTCGGCCGCGATCACATGGACTACCATCCGGACCTCGAGGACTATCTCAGGGCCAAGCTGCGCCTGTTTGGCGAATTGCTGCCGGCAGGCGGGACGGTGGTTGTCGATCCCGGCGAGAAGTATGCCGACCGCGTTCTCGCAGTGGCGCGGGAGCGCGGGCTCGCTGTGCTGACCGTCGGCGAAACAGGGAAGGATCTGACCCTGACGGGTCTTCGGCTCGCGGGCAGCGGACAGGCACTGACGCTTCAGACGGCGCGTGGCGAATACAAGGTGACCCTGCCGCTGATCGGACGGTTCCAGGTTTCCAACGCGTTGATTGCTGCAGGTCTCGCGATCGCCGCAGGGATCGACACCGGAACGGCCCTACGGGCGCTGGAAAACCTGAAAGGTGCGCCCGGACGGCTCGAACTTGCCGGAAAAACCGGTGCTGGCGGGCTCGTCTTCGTCGACTATGCCCACAAGCCGGACGCGCTCGACAATGCGCTTGCCGCCCTGAAACCCTTCGCGGGCGGAAAGCTTTCCGTCGTTGTCGGGGCGGGCGGCGACAGGGATCCGGGCAAACGCGAACTGATGGGCGCGGCGGCGGCCCGCCACGCGGATCTGGTCATCGTCACAGATGACAATCCCCGCTCCGAAGACCCGGCCTCGATCCGCAAGGCGGTCCTGAGCGGCGCGCCGGGTGCCCTGGAGATCGGCGACCGTTTCGAGGCGATCGCGGAAGGGGTTCGCCGGCTAAAGGGCGGCGATATTCTGTGCGTAGCCGGAAAAGGCCACGAAACCGGCCAGATTGTTGGCGACACAGTGATTCCCTTTTCGGATCACGAAGCCGTCAGACGCGCCATAAGCCTTGAAGGAGACACATGAGCGACCCGCTTTGGACCCTGGATGCCTTTGTCGAAGCTGCCGGTGGCAGCACCAGAGGCGATATCGGCGCAGAAATCACGGGAATATCGATCGACACCCGCACGCTCAAACCGGGCGATGCCTTTGTCGCGATCAAGGGCGAGCGGCTGGATGGCCATGACTATGTCGCCGCTGCGCTGGAAGCGGGCGCATCGCTTGCCCTCGTCGCCGAGGAGCGTCTGACGGACCTGCCCAGGGAGGGCCGTTATGTCGTGGTCGTCGATCCGCTCGAAGCCTTGCGGCGGCTTGGCATCGCGGCGCGCGCACGCACCGAGGCCCGGATCGTGGCGGTGACCGGATCCGTCGGCAAGACGGGAACGAAGGAAGCGTTGCGCCTGACGCTGAAACGCTCCGGCAAGGTCCATGCTTCGGTTGCCTCGTACAACAATCACTGGGGCGTGCCGCTTACTCTGGCGCGCATGCCCGCCGACACCGATTACGGCGTCTTCGAAATCGGCATGAATCATGCCGATGAAATCAGGCCGCTGGTCAAGATGGTGCGCCCGCATGTGGCGATCATCACCACGGTCCAGCCGGTGCACCTGGAATTCTTCGATTCCATCGAGAAGATCGCGCAGGCGAAAGCCGAAATCTTCGAAGGGCTCGAACCCGGCGGTGTGGCGATCCTGAACAAGGACAATCGCCAGTTCGATCTCCTGAAGTTCCTGGCGGTCACCGCGGGGGTTTCCAGAATTCACACGTTCGGCGAGGACCGCGGCGCCGATAGCCATATCCAGAACACGGTCAGCTATCCCGCGGGTTCGAGTGTCGACGCCAGCATTCTGGGTCAGGAAATCACCTACAAGATCGGCGCCGCCGGCAAGCATCACGTTAAGAACAGCCTTGCCGTCCTGACCGCCGTTGTGGATCTGGGCGCCGATCTCGCCAAGGCCGGGCTTGCGCTCGACACGATGCGCGCGCCGAAGGGGCGGGGACAGGTGACCCGGCTGCCGCTCAAGGGGGGCGAACTCAATCTCATCGACGAGAGTTACAATGCAAATCCGGCGTCGATGCGCGCCGCGCTCGCCGTGCTGGGCGAGGCGCCGATCAGGCGGCCCGGCCGGCGTATCGCCGTGATCGGCGACATGCGCGAACTCGGCGCGGATGCCGACCGTCTGCACGCGGAGCTCTATCGGCCGATCAGCGATGCGGAGATCGATGCGGTCTATTGTGCCGGTCCGCATATGCATGCGCTCTGGAAGCAGCTTCCCCACGATCTGCGCGCCCATTACAGCGAGGATGCAAAAGATCTGGAAGAAGCGCTTTTGAGCGACGTCCGGCCTGGCGATGTTGTTATGATCAAGGGATCGCTGGGAACCCGCATGGGTCCGCTTGTCGAAGCCCTTAAAAAGGAATATCCGCCTGCGGACGATACCGCAGCGGCATAAGGGATAGCTGATGTTTTATTTCCTGGGGCAATTCGCCGACCAGATCTCCGCATTGAACGTGTTCCGGTACATTACCTTCCGGACCGGCGGCGCGATCATGACGGCGCTGTTTTTTGTTTTCCTGTTTGGACCGAAAATCATTTCCAGCCTGCGCATCCGCCAGGGCCACGGCCAGCCGATCCGCGCGGACGGCCCGGAGAGTCATCTCCTGACCAAGAAGGGCACACCCACCATGGGCGGGCTGATGATCCTGTCCGGCGCGCTGGTCGCCGCACTCCTGTGGTCGGATCTTTCCAACCCTTACGTGTGGGTGGTCGTCGGCGTCACGCTCGGCTTCGGCAGCATCGGTTTCTACGACGACTATCTGAAGGTGACGAAGTCGTCGCACAAGGGGTTCGGCGGCAAGGCGCGTCTCGGTCTGGAGTTCCTGATCGCAGCAGCGGCCGCCTTCGCGGTCACGGTTCTCGATGCCTCCGAATATTCGGAGGCGATTACCTTTCCGTTCATCAAGGATCTGACGCTCAATCTCGGCCTGATCTTCATTCCCTTCGCCGCCTTCGTCATGGTCGGCGCGGGCAACGCCGTCAACCTGACCGACGGGCTCGACGGCTTGGCGATCGTGCCGGTGATGATCGCCTGCGCCTCCTTCGGCCTGATCGCCTATCTGTCGGGCAACGCGGTCTTCGCGAATTACCTGCAGATCCACCATGTTGCCGGAACGGGCGAACTGGCGGTGATCTGCGGCGCCGTCATCGGCGCCGGCCTCGGCTTCTTGTGGTTCAACGCGCCGCCGGCGGCGATTTTCATGGGTGATACCGGATCCCTGGCGCTCGGCGGCATGATCGGTGCCATCGCCGTTGCCACCAAGCACGAGATCGTGCTGGCAATCATCGGCGGGCTCTTCGTTCTGGAAGCCGTTTCCGTCATCGTTCAGGTGATCTCCTTCAAGATGACCGGCAAGCGGGTCTTCCGTATGGCGCCGATCCATCACCATTTCGAGATCATGGGCTGGACCGAAAGCCAGGTGGTGATCCGTTTCTGGATCATCTCGGTCGTCCTGGCCCTGATCGGCCTTGCCACGCTGAAGCTGAGGTAAGGCGCATGATCCCGGTCACCACATTCGAAAATCAGACCGTCGCGCTGTTCGGGCTCGGCGGCTCGGGGCTGGCGACGGCACGTGCGCTCAAGCTGGGCGGTGCGAATGTGGTGTGTTTCGACGACAACGCCGACCGGGTGGAGCAGGCGAAGGGGGAAGGCCTTCAGGCCCGTGATCTGCGCGATCTGGACTGGAACGGGATCGCCGCGCTGGTTCTCGCACCCGGTGTGCCGCTGACCCATCCGGAACCGCACTGGTCGGTGGAACTTGCCCGCGAGGCCGGCGTGGAGATCATCGGCGACGTGGAGCTCTTCTGCCGCGAACGGCGCAAGCTATGCCCGGATGCTCCGCTGATCGCGATCACCGGAACCAACGGCAAATCGACCACGACGGCGCTGATCGGCCATCTTCTGCGGCAATTGGGCCTGGATGTTCAGATCGGCGGGAATATCGGCACTCCGGTGCTGGAGCTGGAGCCGCCGCAGCCTGGGCGGCACTATGTGATTGAGTGTTCCTCTTACCAGATAGATCTCGCGCCCACGCTGGATCCCACGGTCGGCATTCACATGAACCTTTCGCCGGATCACCTCGACCGGCACGGCAGCATGGAAAATTATGCGGCGATCAAGGAACGGCTGGTCGCGGGTGCCAAGGTGGCGGTGGTCGGCGTCGACGACCGGATGTCGTCCTCGATCGCCGATCGGCTGGAACTGGCGCGCAAGCCGGTGTGCCGCATCGCCGGGGAACACGAGCTCACCAACGGCATCTATGCCCGGCATGGCCGGCTGATCGAAGCCCGGGACGGCAGTCAGACCGAAGTGGCGCTGCTTGGAGGGATCGACAGTCTGCGCGGCGATCACAACGGCCAGAACGCCGCCGCCGCCTTCGCGGCCTTACGGGCGCTCGAAATTCCGGCTGACAAAATCGCCGTGGCGCTGAAATCCTTCCCGGGTCTGCATCACCGCATGGAGGTGGTGGCCAAACAGGGCAGGGTGCTGTTCATCAACGATTCCAAGGCGACCAACGCGGATGCCGCGGCACGGGCGCTGGCCAGCTTCGACAGGATCTACTGGATCGCGGGCGGTCGGGCCAAGGCCGGAGGCATTTCCTCCCTCGACGAGTATTTTCCGAGGATCGCCAAGACGTTCCTGATCGGGGAAGCGGCGGAGGATTTCGCCAAGACGCTGGATGGCCGCGTAGCCTACACGATCAGCGGCACGCTACAGCAGGCAGTGAAGGACGCCTCACGCGAGGCGGCGGAGGACGAGGCGAAGGAAGTCGCCATCCTGCTTTCGCCCGCCTGCGCCAGCTTCGATCAATACAGAAACTTCGAACTGCGGGGCGCTGCTTTTGTAGACGCGGTGCGTGCCTTGCCTGATGCCGGCAACACTCAGGAGGTGGCATAATGGTTTCACGCGCGGACCGCAGCCGGTTTGCCGAATGGCTCTGGACGGTGGATCACTATCTGCTGGCCGCCTTCGGTCTCCTGATGGTCGGCGGTGTGGTCCTGTCCTTCGCGGCAAGCCCTCCAGTTGCCGAACGGCTCGGCGTGGACACCCTCTTCTTCGTCAAGCGCCAGGCGCTCTTCCTGATTCCGGCGATCGTCATCATGCTGTCCGCATCGCTGATGACGCCGCGTATGGTCCGGCGGGCGGCACTGGTCATATTCGTGGTGTCGCTGATCATGCTGGTCGCGACGCTGTTCGCCGGTTTCGAGGCCAAGGGTGCGCGGCGCTGGATCTATATCGCCGGATTTTCCCTCCAACCCTCGGAATTCCTCAAACCCGCCTTTGTAGTGCTGATCGCCTTCCTGTTGTCGGAAAGCGGCCGCAGGCGGGAGGTTCCGGGCGTTTTGTTCGCCTTCGTGCTCTTTGCGATCTGTGCGGCCCTCCTGATCGCACAGCCGGACTTCGGCCAGACCATGCTGCTCGGGCTCGTCTGGGCCGGGTTGTTCTTCCTGAACGGCATTTCCTGGATCATCATCATGGCGCTCGGATTGATCGGCATTGCCGGGCTGTTTGCCGCCTACGCCTTCCTGCCGCACGTGACCAACCGCGTCGACCGGTTCCTGGACCCGAGTTCGGGTGACACCTTCCAGGTCGACACCGCGATGGAATCTTTCCTGGCGGGAGGCTGGTTCGGGCGTGGGCCCGGCGAAGGCACGGTGAAGCGCATTCTTCCGGACAGCCATACGGACTTCATCTTCGCCGTGGTCGGCGAGGAGTTCGGCGTCGTGGTCTGCCTTCTGCTTGTCGCCATTTTCGCCTTCATCGTCATTCGTGGTCTCAACCACGCGGGGCGCGACCAGGATGCCTTCAGCCGTCTGGCGACGGCGGGCCTCGTCGTGCTGTTCGGCCTGCAGGCGACCATCAATCTTGCCGTGAACCTTCATCTCATGCCGTCCAAGGGCATGACCCTGCCGTTCATTTCCTATGGAGGGTCATCGCTTCTGTCGTCGGCCATGATTGCAGGTGCCATTCTGGCGCTGACCAGAAGGCGGCCGCAGCCGTCGCGGGGCGACGCCGTTACCGTGAGCAGGCTTTCTCCTTCTTCCTTAATGTAAGGCCAGACGCCGGATCTTATGAGCAAAACAGTTTTACTGACGGCCGGCGGAACAGGCGGCCACCTTTTTCCCGCACAGGCACTTGCCGGCGAACTCGGCCGGCGCGGATGGACCGTCGAACTCGCCACCGACGAACGGGCCGACAAATACGGCTCGGCCTTTCCCGCCCGCAAGGTCCACATCATCGCTTCGGAAACCATCCGGGGCCGCAACCCGCTTTCGCTCGCCAGAACGGCTTTCAGCCTGCTGCGCGGCACGTTTCAGGCCCGCTCCGTGATCAAGGCACTCAAGCCGGATGTCGTCGCCGGTTTCGGCGGCTATCCGACCTTTCCGCCGATGTATGCGGCGCGCCTGACCGGGACGCCTTCCATCCTGCATGAGGCCAACGGCGTCATGGGGCGCGCCAACAGGCTCCTGGCAAAGGGAGTCACCGCGATTGCCACCAGCGTTCCGATCGGCGGACTGCCGGCGGACCTGGCGAAAAAGCTGGTCGAGACCGGCAATCCGGTGCGCGATGCCGTGCTGGAGGCCGCTGAACTTCCCTATTCGGTGCCGCAGCCGGGGGGCGAGTTCAAGCTGCTGATCTTCGGAGGGTCGCAGGGCGCGCGGTTCTTTTCCGATCTGGTGCCGCCGGCGCTCGCGCTTCTGCCGGAAGATCGGCGCTCCCGGCTCAGGATCGTCCAGCAATGCCGCCCGGAAGACATGGAACGGGTTCGGAAGACCTATGACGATCTCGGTGTGAGCGCCGAATGCGCGCCGTTCTTCCAGGACTTGCCGCAGCGAATCGCCCAGTCCCATCTGGTGGTCTGCCGTTCGGGTGCCTCTACCGTCAGCGAGCTCAGCGTGCTTGGCCGTCCATCCATCCTGGTGCCGCTGCCCGGCGCCATCGATCAGGACCAGGCCGCCAACGCGAAAGTTCTGGAAATGGCCGGCGGGGCCTGGCCGATCCGGCAGGTGGATCTGCATCCCGAGCGCCTTACCAAGGAAATCACCCGTTTCATGGAAGCGCCGGACATGCTTTCGCAAGCCGCGGAAAATGCCCGCAGCGTCGCCAAGCCGGACGCCGTGAAACGGCTCGCCGATCTGGTCGAGACAGTTGCCGAGAAACAAAAAGGAGAACGGCCATGAAAATGCCGCAGGATATCGGACCGGTTCATTTCGTCGGGATCGGCGGGATCGGCATGAGCGGCATCGCCGAGGTGCTCAAGACGCTCGGTTATCAGGTCCAGGGCTCGGACATGGCGGAGAACGCCAATGTGCAGCGCCTGCGCTCGCACGGCATTCCGGTCATGGTCGGTCATGCGGCGGAAAATCTCGGCGATGCGGAAGTCCTGGTGGTGTCGTCGGCCATCAAGAAGGACAATCCGGAACTGGTCGCCGCCCGCGAGAAACTGATCCCGGTGGTGCGGCGCGCGGAAATGCTGGCGGAACTGATGCGCTTCAAGCAGGCGATCGCCGTCGGCGGTACGCACGGCAAGACCACGACCACCTCCATGGTGGCCGCGCTGCTCGACGCGGGCAATCTCGATCCCACGGTCATCAATGGCGGCATCATCAATGCCTACGGCACCAATGCCCGCATGGGCGGCGGCGACTGGATGGTGGTCGAGGCCGACGAAAGCGACGGGACCTTCGTCAAGCTTCCGGCCGATATCGCCATCGTCACCAATATCGACCCGGAACATCTCGATCATTACGGCGATTTCGCCGGTGTCCGGGCGGCCTTCCGCCAGTTCGTGGAAAACGTTCCCTTCTATGGTTTTGCCGTGATGTGCCTGGACCATCCGGAAGTGCAGACCATGATTGGCACCATCGAGGATCGGCGCGTGGTGACCTACGGTTCCAACCCGCAGGCCGATGTCCGCTTCACCGACGTTTCCATGGACGGCGGCAAGTCGACCTTTTCTGTGGCGATCCGCGACCGTCGAACCGGGCAGGTGACCGAGCTGAAGGACCTGGTCCTGCCGATGCCGGGCCTGCACAACGTGTCGAACGCGACCGCAGCCATCGCTGTGGCCTCCCAGCTCGGTGTCGGGCCGGAGGATCTGAAGAAGGGCATTGCCTCCTTCGGCGGCGTCAAGCGCCGCTTCACCCACACCGGCACCGTCAACGGCGTCCAGATCTTCGACGACTACGGCCATCACCCGGTGGAGATCAGGGCGGTGCTTCATGCCGCGCGGGAATCGACCGAGGGCAAGGTGATCGCGGTGATGCAGCCGCACAGATATTCCCGTCTCGCCAGCCTGTTCGACGACTTCTCGAACTGCTTCAACGATGCCGACGCAGTCATCATCGCGCCTGTTTATGCCGCCGGTGAACAGCCGATCGCGGGCGCCACGCATGCGGATCTGGTTTCGGGAATGAAAACCCGGGGACACCGGAACGTCCGCGCGATCGAAGGCCCGGAGGAATTGCCGGCTCTGGTGAAGGAACTGGCCGAACCCGGCGACTTCGTGATCTGTCTCGGGGCCGGCAACATCACCCAGTGGGCCTACGCGCTGCCGAAACAGCTTGAAGATCTGTAAGGGAGACTTCTCGATGGGTTTCCCCGATCTCCTAGAAGCTTATCCCGAGCTGAGTGAGGGCATTCGCGGCAAGCTGACCGCCAACCAGCGGCTGTCCACCGTCACCTGGTTCCGCACAGGCGGGCCGGCGCAGCTGATGTTCCAACCGGCCGACGAAGACGACCTGGCGGCCTTCCTGAAGAAGTTGCCTAGGGATATTCCCGTTCTGCCGGTCGGGCTCGGCTCGAACCTGCTGATCCGCGACGGCGGTCTGGAAGGGGTCGTCGTGCGCCTGAGCGCGAAGGGCTTCGGCGCGATCGAGGAGATCGGCAACAATCGTCTGAGGGCCGGAGCGGCCGTGCCCGACAAACGCCTTGCGGAAGCCGCCGCCAGGGCCAGTCTCGGCGGGTTTTCGTTTTATACGGGCATTCCGGGCGGTCTCGGCGGGGCCCTGCGCATGAATGCCGGCGCCCACGGAACCGAGACCCGCGAGCGGATGGTGGAACTCACGGCGCTGGACAGGGAAGGCAACCGCCATGTGCTGACCAATGCCGACATGGGGTATGCCTACCGGCATTCGTCGGCTCCCAGGGATCTGATCTTCACGTCCGCCGTCTTCGAAGGCATCCCTCGGGACGAGGCAGCCATCCGCGAGGAAATGGCCGATGTGGTGGCCCACCGGGAAAAGGCCCAGCCGATCCGCGAGAAGACCGGCGGTTCCACCTTCAAGAACCCGCCGGGAACCTCTGCCTGGAAGGAAGTCGACGCGGCCGGCTGCCGGGGGCTCACCGTCGGCGGAGCGCAGATGTCGGAAATGCACTGCAATTTCATGATCAACACGGGCGAGGCCACCGGCTATGACCTGGAACTGCTCGGCGAAACCGTGCGGGCGCGGGTTCTGAAGCACAGCGGCATCCGGCTGGAGTGGGAAATCAAGCGCCTGGGGCAATTCGGGCCGGAAGGAGCGGTCGAGCCGTTTCTGGGCGAGGAAGGGGAGGCTGCGTAGATGGCCGGGAAACATGTCGCCGTCCTGATGGGCGGCTGGGTCAACGAACGCCCGGTCAGCCTGGCAAGCGGCAAGGGCTGTGCGGACGCCCTGGAAGAGGCCGGCTACAAGGTCACCCGTATCGATGTCGACCGGGATATTTCTTCCGCCCTGACCGAATTGCGACCCGACGTGGTCTTCAACGCCCTTCACGGTCCTTACGGCGAGGACGGCTGCGTTCAGGGAATATTAGAGTTTCTTAACATCCCCTATACGCATTCCGGCGTGATGGCTTCGAGCCTTGCAATGAACAAGGTGAAGGCCAAGGCGGTGATGGCGGCGGCGGGAATTCCGGTCACCGAACACCTCGTGGTGAACCGCCGGGACATCCAGCGCAAACACCCGATGGAACCGCCCTACGTGTTGAAGCCGATCAATGAAGGCTCCAGCTTCGGTGTGCTGATTGTCAAGGAAGATCAACAATTTCCACCCCAGGAGCTTTCCCGGGCGGACTGGCCCTATCCCGATATCCTGATGTGCGAGAAGTTTATCGGCGGGCGCGAGCTGACCTGTGGTGTCATGAATGACAAGTCGCTCGGGGTCATCGATATCGTTCCCCTGGGGCATGGCTTCTACGACTACGATGCAAAATATGCACAAGGCGGTTCAAAACACATTCTTCCTGCAAAAATTTCACCGATTGTTTACCAAACCATAGAGACACTAGCGATTAAGGCGCATCAGGCTTTGGGATGCCGGGGCGTTTCCCGGGCCGATTTCCGATTCGATGAAAAAGAAGACGGGTCCGGGGAGCTGATCTGCCTAGAAGTGAACACACAGCCAGGCATGACGCCGACCTCTCTTGTGCCGGAAATGGCGGCCTATCAGGGGATGAGCTTCAAGGATCTGGTCAGTTGGATGGTTGAGGACGCAAGTTGCTGTCGCTAGGACGCAAACACAAACGCAACAAGATGACCCCGCTGGAGGCCGAACTGGCTCCGCGCGGGCGCGGTGTTGCGCGTTTGCACCGTCAACCTGTCTGGCGGGCCGCGGGACGGCTCGCGGAACTGCCCCAATGGACGGGATCGGCGGCAGCGCTAGGGTTTTTAACCTTAACGATTGGTTATGGAATAGTCATAGGGGGGCACGGGCGGATCGTGTCCGACGCGCTCCTGTCCGCGGCAGGCTTCGGCATCGAGGCGGTGAAGCTCTCCGGCCAGCGGGAAATCGACGAATTTCAGATCCTGGAAGCGCTGGAGATCCATGAAGGCTCGTCGCTTGCGCTGTTCGATGCGGCAGGGGCCCGCGAACGCCTGAACGAAATGGCCTGGGTGAAGAATGCCTCGGTCATGAAGTTCTATCCGAGCACGCTGCAGATCAATATCGAGGAACGGATCCCCTACGCGCTGTGGCAGCGGGGAGACCTGGTCTCGATCGTCAACGAATCAGGCGACGTGATCACCGACGATGTCGACGGCCGCTACGCCAATCTCCTGCTGGTGGTCAATCACGGCGCACAGCGCCGGGCGGTGGAAATCAACACGGCTCTGGAAAAGGTGCCGGAGCTGCGCCCGCGCGTGCGCGCGGCTTTCCTGATCAGCGACCGCCGCTGGGACCTGCAGCTCGAGAACGGCATTTCCGTCCGCTTGCCCGAAGAAAATATCGACGCCGCCCTGGCGGACCTGGTGAAAATGGATGAAGAAAGCGGACTTCTGTCCCGTGATATCGTTGCGATCGACATGCGTCTGGCCGACCGGGTGACCGTCCGGCTGTCGGACGAGGCTGCCGAGCAGCGCAAGGTCATGACCGGTGGAAAAGGCCGGTCGGGCAGGAAGGAGCGGGACACATGAGCCGTTCCGCAAACCATCTCTACCTGCCGAAGATGCGGCCGCTGCCGAGCCGGCGGGCGGTCATCATGTCGGTTCTGGACGTGGGCTCGACCAAGGTCTGCTGCCTGATCGCCAAGCTTGTGCCGCGGGACGAGAAGTCGATCCTGTCGAGCCGTTCCCACAAGGTGGAAGTGCTCGGCTACGGCTATCAGCGCTCGCGCGGCATCAAGTCCGGGGTCGTTGTCGACATGGATGCGGCCGAACAGGCGATTCGCCTCGCGGTCGACAGCGCCGAGCGCATGGCCGGCGTGACCGTCGAATCGCTGATCGCGAATATCAGTTGCGGCCGCCTGCAGAGCGAGATCTACAGCGCCGGCGTGCCGCTGGCCGGCGACAGCGTGTCGGAAGCCGACATTCAGCGGGTTCTGTCCGCCGGGTCGAGCCATTCCGTCACCGACGGTCGGGCCGTCACCCATGCCCTGCCGATCTCCTATTCGCTCGACGGCAGCCGTGGCATCCGCGATCCGCGCGGCATGATGGGCCACAAGCTCGGTGTCGACATGCAGGTGGTGACGGCGGAAGTACCGCCGGTGCGCAATCTGGAACTGTGCATCAACCGCGGTCACCTTCATGTCGAAACCATGGTGGCAACGCCGTTTGCCAGCGGGCTCTCCACCATCGTGGACGATGAAGCCGAACTCGGCGTCGCCTGCATCGACATGGGCGGCGGCACGACGACGCTGTCGGTCTTCGTCGACGGTCACATGGTGCATCTCGATGCGATTGCCGTCGGCGGCAATCACGTCACCACCGATATCGCCCGCGCGTTCGCGACCCGTCTTCAGGACGCGGAACGTTTGAAAACCCTTTACGGCTCGCCGCTGGCGTCCAGTTCCGACGATCGTGACCTGCTCACGGTCCCGCCGCTGGAAAGCGACAGCGATTTGCCGAACCAGATCCCGCGCTCGGCGCTGACCCGGGTCATCCGCCCGCGCGTGGAAGAAATCCTCGAACTCGTGAGAGATCGCCTGACCGCCTCCGGCTTTGCCGGACGGGTGGGCAAACAGATCGTGCTGACAGGGGGCGCAAGTCAGCTCACGGGTCTTGGGGAAGTTGCGCGTCACATCCTGGGGCGCAACGTCCGTCTTGGCCGGCCTCTTGGTGTCGCCGGTCTTCCCGAGGCCGCCAAAGGTCCGGCATTCGCCGCCGCTGTCGGTCTCTTGATTTATCCGCAGGTCGCCCAGATCGAACAGTTCGAACACAAGAACCGGAGATCGGGCTGGGGCGGACAATCTGGTTACCTGGCCCGCGTGGGCCAGTGGATCAGGGAAAGCTTCTGACGACATGAGCCAAGAAGACGACAACCAGGAATTGGAGCTGTCAGCGATGACAGAGGAATTTAGGGAAGAAGAGGGGGCTCCCGTACCGGGGGCGCCAGTGGGTCGCGAGGAAAACATGACCATTAACCTGAAGATGCCCGACATTCAGGAGCTGAAACCGCGCATTACGGTTTTCGGCGTCGGCGGCGCGGGCGGAAACGCCGTCAATAACATGATCACTGCCGGCCTCCAGGGCTGCGACTTCGTCGTTGCCAACACGGATGCCCAGGCTCTTGCCATGAACCAGTCCGACAGGCTCGTCCAGATGGGCGTCGCCGTCACGGAAGGCCTTGGCGCCGGTTCTCAGCCGGAAGTCGGCTCTGCCGCGGCCGAGGAAGTGATCGACGAGATCAACGACCATCTGTCCGGTTCGCACATGGTGTTCATCACCGCCGGCATGGGTGGCGGCACCGGCACGGGGGCTGCCCCGGTCATTGCCCGCGCGGCACGCGAACAGGGTATACTGACCGTCGGTGTGGTAACCAAGCCGTTCCAGTTCGAGGGTGCCCGCCGGATGCGCATTGCAGACAGCGGCATCGAGGACCTGCAGCGCAACGTCGACACCCTGATTGTCATTCCGAACCAGAACCTGTTCCGGATCGCGAATGCGCAGACCACTTTCGCCGACGCCTTCGCAATGGCCGACCAGGTGCTTTATTCCGGTGTTGCCTGCATCACCGACCTGATGGTCAAGGAAGGCCTCATCAACCTCGACTTCGCCGACGTCCGTTCGGTGATGCGCGGCATGGGCAAGGCCATGATGGGAACCGGCGAGGCCAGCGGCGAGAAACGCGCGCAGCAGGCGGCCGAAGCGGCCATTGCCAACCCGCTCCTGGACGAATCGTCCATGAAGGGCGCAAAGGGCCTCCTGATCTCCATCACCGGCGGCAACGACCTGACGCTGTTCGAAGTGGATGAGGCTGCCACCCGTATCCGCGAGGAAGTCGACGCCGACGCCAACATCATCCTTGGCGCCACGTTCGACGAAACCCTCGACGGCATCATCCGGGTCTCCGTCGTCGCTACCGGCATCGACAGGGAGGAAGGCTTTGCGGCGAACACGTTTCCCGCCGCAACAGCACAGCCTGTGAAGGCCGAGGCGCTTGCTGCCAGCCGGACGCCGGAAATCGCCACCGCAAAGCCCGCGGTCGAAAAAGTCCATGCCCAGGACGCTGCGGCCAAGGCCGTCGCCAACCTGGAAAAGGAATTGGCGCTTCCCGATCCGCAGCCGGTATCGGTTGCCAGCGATCCGGATGTCGAAATCAAGCGGGTTCAGCCGTCGACCGGCTCTCTCGCCGACAAGGCGTCCATGATGGATCTCGAAGAGGATGCGCCGGCACGGGTCGTCGAGGACGAACCGGTCAGCAAGCCCTACATTCCGCCGGTCGCCCAGGAGCACAGCCAATCTCCGCGCATGCCGCGGGTCGAGGATTTCCCGCCGATCGCACAGCGCGAGATCCGCGCCCAGCAAGGGGCAACGGCCGCTCCGCAGCAGCCCCAGCCGCAGGCCAGCGCTCCGCAGCCGGCAGCGGCCGCCCCGGCACAGCCGGCGGCTCCGGCCGCCGGATATGACGAACATGGTGAAGAGGACCGGCGTCCGATGGGCCTTCTGCGCCGTCTTGCCAGCGGTTTGGGCCGCCGGGAAGACGAGGAAGAAGAGCTCGAGGCAAGCGCCCCGGCCTTGCGCGCCGCGCCGCAAATGCAGCCGGCTCCCCAGGCTGCACCGCGTGCGCCCCAGCAGCGGACGTCCGCACAAGGTGCCGCCGGACAGCTGGACGGCACCGGCCGCGCCGCGCCGAAGCCGGTCAGCGCCACCGAAGACGAACAGTTGGAAATTCCGGCGTTCCTGCGCCGTCAAGCCAACTGATTCGGCCCGCGATCTTCTTCCCTGATCGCAGCAGCCCGGAGCTCATGCTTCGGGCTGTTTCCGTAGGGGAAAAAATCGCTTTTTTATTCAGTGATTTGCAAAGCTGTTAATCGTTACAAACCGTAATAAAGCTTTATTTCGCTCCTCCGGGCATCGGGACTATCTTCCCCACCAACTCGTGATCGTTAAAAGTCCGTAACCCGCAAGGGGCTAATTCCGGTCTATTTCCGATCGCAAACCGGAAGGGCAGGGCTTTATGACCACATATGTTGACCGACAGACAACGCTTGCCGATCAGGTAACCCTGACCGGAATCGGTGTCCATTCGGGTAAACCCGCGTCGATCACCTTAGTGCCCGCCGAAGCTTGTGTGGGGATTGTGTTCACCCGCACCGACCAGGACATTTCCACCGAAGTTCCCGCCCTGTGGAACGAGGTGACCTCGACGGCCCTGTGCACGGTCCTTGGCGATCCGGCCAGGGAAGGCGTCGCGACGGTCGAGCATCTGATGGCCGCCCTGTTCGGGATGGGCGTCGATAATCTGATCGTCGAGATCGACGGACCGGAAATGCCGGTCATGGACGGCAGCAGCGCGGTCTTCGTGGAGGCGATCGAGCAGGTCGGTCTGAAACGGCTGGACCGCGGCCGCCGGTATCTGAAGATCAACAAGACCGTCCGGGTCGACAATGGCGGAGCCTGGTGCGAACTGCGTCCCTATAACGGCACCAGATTCGACATCACCATCGATTTCGACACGCCGCTGATCGGCCGTCAGCAATTCGTTTCCGACATCACGCCGGACGTTTTCCGGGACGAGCTCTGCCGGGCGCGCACCTTCGGTTATGTGAAGGATGTCGAGCAGCTCTGGAAGATGGGTTTCGCTCTCGGGTCCTCGCTGGAAAATTCCGTGGCGATCTCCGAAGACAGGGTTCTCAATCCGGAAGGCACCCGCTGGCCGGATGAATTCGCCCGTCACAAGGCGCTGGACGCCGTTGGCGACCTGGCTCTTGCCGGCCTGCCGATCCTCGGCCTCTACCGCTCCTACAAGGGCGGCCACAAGATGAACAACGCCATTCTGGTGAAGCTTTTCGAAGACCCGAGCGCCTTCGAGATCGTCGAAGCGCCTGCCTTTCGCAAGGTCGGCCAGGTGGACAAGGGCGGCCTCGCCGCTGCGGCTGCCTTCGGACCTGACGTTTCCTGACGGGCTCCGGCCATTTTTAAAAAGAGCTTTTTGCGTTCCAGCGGAATTCCGCACAATTTGGGCGGATTGCCATAAATTTGCTCAAAAAAACCGTCAGATGGCCGAAGAAGACGTGACGGGGACAGGTGAATTCCGCTAAACACTCCTGTCGATGATACGCGTGGCCGAGTTTTGATATGGCCGATTGGGCTATGACGGTCCGGGAGTATAGGTGTGAACGGAATGAACACTGGTTCTGATGTGAGCGGAACCAAGCGCATGAAGATCCTTCTGAGACTGGCCGTTCTGGCTGCACCGATTGTACTTGCCGCCTGTGGCGGCAAGGATGACCTGGACGAACTTGCGCTGAACGACACGCCTCCCGAAGTTCTCTTCAACGAAGGCCTTTCCCTGCGCGCGCAGGGCAAGCTGCGCGATTCGACCGAAAAGTTCGAAGAGCTCGACAAGCTCTACCCCTATTCCGAATATTCCAAGAAATCGCTCGTCAATCTGGCCTATCTGAACTATACGCGCGGCAAATACACCGAAACGGTGACCGCCGCGAAACGGTTCGTGACGCTTTATCCGGGTGACGAGGATTCAGCTTATATGCTTTATCTCGCCGGCCAGGCCTATTTCCGCCAGATGCCGGACATCACCCGCGATCAGGCGGTCACGCGAAAGGCCGCAGGCGCTTTCAACGAGTTGATCCAGCGTTACCCTGATTCCGAATACGTGCCGGACGCGGAACAGAAGCTGCGCATCGTTCAGGATCAGCTCGGCGGCAAGGAAATGCAGATCGGCCGCTACTACCTGGAACGGCGTAATTACGTTGCCGGCATCAACCGCTTCAAGACCGTGGTCGTCGACTTCCAGACCACCCGCCATGTCGAGGAAGCCTTGTTCCGTCTGACGGAAGCCTATTATGCGCTCGGCGTTGTGAACGAGGCTCAGACCGCTGCCGCCGTACTTGGCCACAACTACCCGGACAGCCAGTGGTACAAGGATTCCTATTCGCTTCTGAACAAGGGTGGATATGAGCCTTCCGAGGACAGCGGAAGCTGGATCAGCCGGGCTTTCAAGAGTATCTAACAAGCTCTGGAAAGACGACTCGGTTCTCCTATATGGTGAGCCGCGCCGAACCGCAGGCCATGTCCTTAGGAGCTTCCCTTCATGCTGGTCACGCTGTCTATCCGTGACATCGTTCTGATTGACCGTCTTGACCTGGACTTCACCGCCGGCATGTCGGTTCTGACCGGCGAAACCGGCGCGGGCAAATCCATTCTCCTCGATTCCCTTTCTCTGGCGCTTGGCGCGCGCGGCGACGCCGATCTCGTCCGCCACGGCGAGGCTCAAGGGCAGGTCACCGCGGTATTCGACGTTGCCGGGGATCATCCGGTCCGCGCCTTCCTGAGGGAAAACGACGTCGACGACGATGGCGATGTCATCCTGCGCCGGATCCAGACCGCCGACGGCCGCACCCGGGCTTTTGTCAACGATCAGCCGGTCAGCGCAGGCCTGCTGCGCCAGGCGGGCGGCCTGCTGGTGGAAATCCACGGCCAGCACGACGACCGCGCCCTTGTCGATCCGGAAAGCCACCGGGCGCTGATCGACGTGTTCGGCGGCCTGACGGCGGATGTAGACGCCGTCGGACAGGCCTACTCGGCCTTCAGGACGGCGGAAAAGGCTGTCGCCGACCATGAGAAACGCATCGAGACGGCGCGCAACGAAGCCGATTTCCTGCGCGCTTCCGTCGATGAACTCTCCCGTTTGAAGCCCGAGGCGGGCGAGGAAGAACAGCTTGCCGCCCGCCGCACGGACATGATGGCGGTCGAAAAGATTGCCGGCGACCTGAACGAGGCTTTCGAGACGCTGAACGGATCGGCATCGCCCATCCCCGAACTCGCCAGCCTGTTGCGCCGCCTGGAGCGCAAGGCCGATCAGGTGCCGGTATTGCTCGGCCAGCCGGTGCGCACGCTCGCCGAGGCCATGGATCTTTTGGAGGAAACCCGCGGCGGCCTGGAAGCGGCTTTGCGGCAGACGGAATTCGATCCGAACGAATTGGAAGCGACCGAGGAGCGGCTGTTCGCTCTGCGGGCGGCCTCGCGCAAATATTCGGTGCCGGCGGACGATCTTGCCGCGCTTTGCGAGCGCATGGCCGGAGACCTTGCCGACCTCGACGCCGGGGAGGACAAGCTCGCCGGCCTTGTGGAGGCGGCTGCGAAGGCGCAAGCGGATTACGCCAAGAAAGCTGCAGTGCTGTCGGAGAAGCGAAAGAAGACGGCCAGGGCCTTGGAAAAGGCCGTCGAGGCCGAACTGCCGGACCTGAAGCTGGAGCGCGCGAGGTTCATCGTCGAGGTCAGGAGCGATCCGGACAGTCCAGGCCGGTCGGGCATCGACCAGCTCGAGTTTCATGTCCAGACGAATCCCGGCACCCGGCCCGGCCCGATGATGAAGGTTGCCTCCGGCGGCGAACTGTCCCGTTTTCTCTTGGCGCTCAAGGTCTCGCTTGCCGACAAGGGATCGGCGCCAACGCTTGTCTTCGATGAAATCGATACGGGGGTCGGCGGTGCGGTTGCCGAGGCGATCGGCGTGCGGCTGGCCCGTCTGGCCGGCAACGTTCAGGTGCTGACCGTCACCCACGCGCCACAGGTGGCGGCGCGCGCGGCCGGTCATTTCCTGATCGCCAAGGAAGCGACCAGGCCGGACCGGGTCGCCACACGGGTCAAGCGTATCGACGAAAGCCACCGGCGCGAGGAAATCGCCCGGATGCTGGCGGGCAGCGTGATCACCGACGAGGCACGTGCCGCGGCCGGCAAGCTGCTCACGGAAACGGCGGGATAATCGTCCCGCCGCAGTTATCGCCCGATGCTCTTAGGTAATTACGAAGCTGTCGATTACCCGGAAATCGAATTTTTCAGCGACCGGCGTTATTTGGCGCCGAGATCCGGCACCTTCAGCTCGATGCTGACGTTCTCGTCCTGGGTGAAATAGCCGTTGGTGTAGAGAAGGCCGCCGATGATGAGCGCCACAATCAGCCCGCCGGCGATGAACCAGCCCGCGCCGCCCACGGTCCTCTTTTCGACGTACCGGGTTTCCCGATCCTGATAAGCCATGTCTTTCTCCTGACTTCACTCGTTATCCATCAGCAGGTATTAGCCGCTTGCCGTATCAACGCTTGAGCGCCATGTTTGGTTCCGCTATCGGAGAAGACTGGTTTCTTAAATCCGGTTTCCCGCCAACCTATTCCGCGAAGAAAACATGACAGATACCTCGACCGCCCAGATTGACGTCAACGCTCTCACGCAGGAGGAAGCGCAGGTCGAGCTGAAGCGTCTGGCCGCCGAAATCGCGGAACATGACCGGCATTATCACCAGGAAGACGCCCCGACGATTTCGGATGCCGACTACGACGCCCTGCGCCGGCGCAACTCCGAAATCGAAGCGCGCTTTCCGAACCTGATCCTGGAAGAAAGCCCGTCGAACCAGGTCGGCGCGGAGCCTGCTTCCGGTTTCGGCAAGATCACCCACCGGGTGCCGATGCTGTCGCTGGACAATGCCTTCGACGACGAGGATGTCCGCGATTTCGTCGGCCGGGTGCGCCGGTTCCTGAAATTCGATCCGTTGATGGGCGCGCTGGAGGTCACGGCGGAGCCGAAGATCGACGGCCTGTCCCTGTCGCTGCGCTACGAAAACGCCGAACTGATCTATGCCGCGACCCGCGGCGACGGCACCACGGGAGAAAACGTCACGGCCAATGCCAGGACCATTCAGGACATCCCGAAAAAGCTGTCCGGCGATGTGCCGGAGATCGTCGAGGTGCGCGGCGAAGTCTACATGGCACACAAGGATTTCCAGGCTCTGAACGAGCGCATGGCCGCGAATGGCGGCAAGGTCTTTGCCAATCCGCGCAACGCGGCGGCCGGCTCGCTGCGCCAGCTCAATTCCGAGATCACCGCCTCCCGCCCCTTGAGGTTCTTCGCCTATGCCTGGGGCGAGATGAGTGCGATGCCGGAAGACACGCAATTGGGGATGGTCAGGAAACTGGAAGCCTGGGGGTTTCAGATCAACCCGCTGATGAAACGCTGCGAGACGGTCGAGGAACTGCTCGACGTCTATCACGGTATCGAGGAAACCCGGGCGGAGCTCGATTACGACATCGACGGTGTGGTCTACAAGGTCGACCGGCTCGATCTGCAGGAACGGCTCGGCTTCGTGTCCCGCTCGCCCCGCTGGGCGATCGCCCACAAGTTTCCCGCCGAACAGGCTTTCACGATCCTCAACGGCATCGACATTCAGGTCGGCCGCACGGGCGCGCTGACGCCGGTGGCGAAGCTGGAGCCGATCACCGTCGGCGGGGTGGTCGTCTCCAACGCGACCCTGCACAACGAGGACTATATCAAGGGGATCGGTCAGGACGGCGAGCCGATCCGCGACGGCAAGGATCTGAGGGTCGGCGACACGGTGAAGATCCAGCGCGCCGGCGACGTCATTCCGCAGATTGTCGATGTCGACCTGGACAAGCGGCCCAAGGATGCCGAGCCTTTCGAGTTTCCGGACAAGTGTCCCGCCTGCGGCAGCCACGCGGTGCGTGAGGAAAACGAGAAGACCGGCCGCAAGGACGCGGTGCGCCGCTGCACAGGCGGCCTGATCTGCCCGGCCCAGGCAACGGAAAAGCTGAAGCACTTCGTGTCCCGCAATGCCTTCGACATCGAGGGCTTCGGCGACAAGCAGGTCGACGCGTTCTATCAGGACGAGCTCGTGAAGACCCCGGCCGATATCTTCACGCTGGAAGAGCGTGACAGACAGTCGCTCACCAAGCTGCGCAACCGCGAAGGCTGGGGCGCGGTCTCGGCGAAGAACCTGTTCGACGCCATCAACGCCCGCCGGGACATCGACCTCCACCGCTTCATCTTCGCCCTCGGCATCCGCCATGTGGGCGAGGGCAACGCCAAGCTCCTGGCGCGTGCTTACGGCTCGTGGGACGCCTTCTACAAGGCGATGCAGGCCGCCCATGACGAGAGCGGCGAGGCTTGGGCCGAACTCAACGACATCGACGGCATCGGCCATATCGTCGCCGAGGCGCTGGTGGAGTTTTTCGCCGAGGAGCATAACCGCGAACAACTCGACAAGCTATTGGAGCAAGTCACGCCGAAGGACGCGGAGAAGATCGACGCCTCCGGCTCTCCGGTCGCCGGCAAAACGGTGGTGTTCACCGGGTCGCTCGAACGCATGACCCGCGACGAAGCCAAGGCCATGGCCGAACGCTTCGGCGCCAAGGTTTCCGGCTCGGTCTCCAAGAAAACCGACCTCGTCGTCGCGGGACCCGGCGCGGGCTCAAAGCTGAAAAAGGCCCAGGAGCTGGAGGTCGAGGTCATCTCGGAGGATGACTGGTTCGATCTCGTGGGGGCGTGAGTTTTTTCCTGGACTGCTTTGAAACTGCGGTTGATTGAATTCGGCGACAGTCAACTCTCATGCCTCGTCATTGCAGGGCTTGACCCTGCAATCCATGCCGTTTCCTTTCCAAGCATATTTACGTTGGCGAGGTAACGGCATGGATGCCATGGTCAAGCCATGGCATGACGCCGGGATATCGTGCCATTTCGCGGGCAATCGGCTTTGGAGACGTGACTGTCGGAAATGTTGACATTCCTCAACTGGACGCTTGGGTGAAATGCTTCCTCCTTGTCCCCACCAAATCCCCAAGCGCCGTCTCGCCACGGCCATTATGTTGCTATATTGTTCTCAAACGAGTTCTTGAGACGACCGGACCAGCAAACCATGGCAGACCCGAACGGGTATGACGATTCCTACGACGATCCGTTCCAGCCGGCCGGCGGGCAGGTTGCCCCTGCGCCTACGCGGCCGGAAGGCGGGATTGCCGCGCGGGCTATGGCGGCGCGGCGTGCCCCGGATTATCTGACCGGACTGAACCCGGAGCAGCGGCTGGCGGTGGAGACCACCGAAGGACCGCTTCTGGTACTGGCCGGCGCCGGCACCGGCAAGACCCGGGTTTTGACCACCAGGATCGCGCATATCCTGGCAAGCGGCCTGGCGCGGCCGTCGGAAATCCTGGCGGTGACCTTCACCAACAAGGCCGCCAGGGAGATGAAGGAACGCATCGCAGGCTTCGTCGGCGGCAATGTGGAGGGCATGGCCTGGCTCGGGACGTTCCACTCCATCTGCGTCAAGATCCTGCGCAAGCATGCCGAGCTGGTCGGCCTGAAATCGTCCTTCTCCATCCTCGACACCGACGACCAGATCCGCCTGATCAAGCAGATCATCCAGGCGGAGGGCCTCGACGACAAGCGCTGGACGGCGCGCACCTTTGCCGGCATCCTCGACGGCTGGAAGAACCGGGCGCTCGGGCCTAAGGACATCCCGGAGGGCGAGGCGCGGGCCTTCGCGAACGGCAAGGGCCGCAGGCTCTACGAGGAATACCAGGAGCGCCTGTCGATCCTGAACGCCGCGGACTTCGGCGATCTGCTCTTGCATGTCATCACGCTGTTCAAGACCCAGCCGGATGTCTTGAAGGAATATCAGCGCCGCTTCCGCTACATGCTGGTGGACGAGTATCAGGACACCAACATCGCCCAGTATCTCTGGCTGCGGTTGCTTGCCCAGGGCAATCCGAATGTCTGTTGCGTCGGCGACGACGACCAGTCGATCTATGGCTGGCGCGGCGCGGAGGTCGACAACATCCTGCGCTTCGAACACGACTTCAAGGGCGCGGTGGTGATCCGCCTGGAGCGGAACTACCGTTCGACCAGCCATATCCTGGCGGCCGCCTCCCACTTGATCGCCTTCAACGAGGGCCGGCTCGGCAAGACGCTGTTTACCGATTTCCACGAGCCGGACCACGATCTGGTCTCGGTCGCCTCCGTTTGGGATTCGGAAGAGGAAGCCCGCACGATCGGCGACGAGATCGAGGCGCTGCAGGCCAAGGGCCATTCGCTCAACGAGATGGCGGTTCTGGTGCGCGCCTCCTTCCAGATGCGCGAGTTCGAGGAACGCTTCGTCACGCTGGGGCTCACCTATCGGGTCATCGGCGGCCCACGCTTCTACGAGCGCATGGAAATCCGCGATGCCATGGCCTATTTCCGCTGTGTCATGCAGCCGGCGGACGATCTTGCCTTCGAGCGGATCGTCAACACGCCGAAGCGCGGCCTGGGCGACGCCACGATGAAGCTGGTGCACGGATTGGCGCGGGCGGAACGCATTCCGCTGATGCAGGCCGCCAGCCAGCTGATCGATACCGAGGAACTGAAGCCCAAGCCGCGCAACGCTCTGAAAACGGTGCTCGACAATTTCGAACGCTGGCGGCGCCAGCTCGATCACCTGAAACACACCGAACTCGCCGAAGTCATCCTGGACGAAAGCGGCTACACGGAAATGTGGCGGCAGGACCGCTCGGCGGAAGCGCCGGGCCGGCTCGACAACCTGAAGGAACTTATCCGCTCGATGGACGAATTCGAGTCCATGGCCGGGTTCCTGGAACATATCGCTCTGGTGATGGACCGGGACAGTGCCGATACGAGCGATGCCGTTTCCATCATGACGCTGCACTCCGCCAAGGGGCTGGAATTCGACACCGTGTTTCTTCCCGGCTGGGAGGAGGGGCTTTTCCCGCATCAGCGCTCACTGGACGAGAGTGGCCGGGCCGGACTGGAGGAAGAGCGGCGGCTTGCCTATGTGGGCATCACGCGGGCGCGTAAGCGGGCCAAGATCTATTTCGCCTCCAACCGGCGCATTCACGGCCTGTGGCAATCGACCGTGCCGTCCCGGTTTCTTGACGAGTTGCCGCCCGATCACGTGGAGATCGCGGAAGCCTCGTCCAGCTATGGCGGTTATGGCGGCGGCGGGTACGGCCCGTCGCGCTTCGACAGCCACGATCCGTTCGACAAGGGCAGCTATTCCACCCCCGGCTGGCAGCGGGCGCAGAAGGCGCGGCAATCTTCGGACGGGTTTTCGGACGGTGGGCGCGGCTACAAGTCCGCCCGGATGAAGCGCCAGGGACCGCTGACCATCGAGGGCGAGCTGGTCGCGAAGTCTGTCAGCGACACGCCGTCGGAGTTTTCCGTCGGCGAGCGGGTGTTTCACATCAAGTTCGGCTACGGCGCCATCAAGTCGATCGAAGGCAACAAGCTGACCATCGATTTCGAAAAGGCCGGGGTGAAAAAGGTGATCGACAGCTTCGTCGAGCGTCACTGACGGCGGTGTGTTCCGGTTTGCCTTTGGCAGCGGATGCCTGGTGGGATTTCCTCACATCGTCACATACAAAACCGGCCACCAGGCGGGTGGTGGCCGGCCGGTTTCCCGAGGCGGATATGCAATCGTTGATAGGGCTGGGCACGATGCATATTCCAGGAAACCTCGCCTGTTCCGCAATTGTGGGACGGCCAGGCGTTGCGGTGCTGATCAGACGGTGAAGTCGGCCAGCAAGGACGCCACGCTCGAGGCGGACTGGGTGCCCGTTTCGCCATAGCCGGATTCGCTTTGCAGCTTTTCCAGAAGGCTGTTCATGAGCTCTTCCATGGTATTGCTGTCCTCGCCGCCTTCACCTGGAGGCGGAGGAGGAGGCGCGCCTTCGCCCGGACCGTTCGGGCCGGGGCCGCCGAGTTCGCCGTTTTCAAACATTGCGGCAAGCTCGTCCGCCTGTTCCTGATCGATGGTTCCGGCTTCGACCTGCTCGGCGAGCATGGATTCGAAGTTCGCCAGCATTTCCTCCTGCGAAGGCGGGCCGGAGGTGAAGTCCGGCGGCCCGGCTTCCATGCGTTCCTCGTGGATGGCGTCGAGCGCCGCCATCATGGCGTCCTCGTCTTCCGCGGTGATCTCTCCCGCTTCGACCTGGGCATCGAGTTTGCTGACGATCTGGTCCCGTGGCGACGGTCCCGGCGGCATTGAGGGCATTGAGCCGACTGACATCATGTTTTTGCTCCTGAAATCGGCCTGTTGGCCTATACTCTAGCCACCGTGAGGCCATAAAGGTTAACGCTGTCTTAACCATTTGTTTCGCAGATTTCGGTGTGTTTCTGGGTGTTTTTCCAGAAACATACAGAAACAAGATTTCCAAATTTCCGGATGAATTTTCCGTTGGTTCAGGCATAAGGTCCGCTCATGCACAGACCGTTTCACATCCTGGTTGTCGAGGATGATTCCGAAATCGGACTGCTGATCAAACGGCATCTGGTTTCAAGCGATTTCAAGGTTACACTGGCCCGGAACGGCGGCGAGATGGACAGGTTTCTGGCCAGCGATCGCATCGATCTGGTGATGCTCGACATCATGCTGCCCGGCGAAGACGGCATCAGTATCTGCCGGCGGCTACGCGCCAACAGCCCTATCCCGATCATCATCGTCTCGGCCAAGAACGAGGATATCGACCGGGTGATCGGCCTGGAAATCGGTGCCGACGACTATCTGCCCAAGCCCTTCAACCCGAGAGAGCTGATCGCACGCGTCAAGGCGCTCTTCCGCAGGATCGAGCTCGGTGGCGCCAGCGCGAGACCGACAGCCGAAAAACTGCGCTTCGAGGACTGGGAGATGGATTGCAGGGCCCGGCGGCTCCTGAATGCGGAACGGGCGCTGATTTCGCTGACGCCGGCCGAGTTCAACCTGCTTCAGGTGCTTGCCGAACGCAGCGGCCGCGTTCTGAGCAGGGATCAGCTCGTGGAGTTGACGCTCGGCCAGTTCGGAGCCTCCAACGGGCGGAACATCGACATTCTCATCAGCCGTTTGCGGGCGAAACTCGAAGCGGGCGGCGCGCCCTACCAGTTCATCCGTACGGTCCGGTCCGGTGGATACGAGTTCGTCGCTCCCGTGGAGCGGGAAGAGGCAGATGTTTAAACGCTTCTGGCCGGACACCATGCAGTATCAGATCCTGATGCTGCTGGCGCTCGCGAGTCTCGTCATGCTCCTGGCCGGCGCGGTGACCTTTCATTTCATCCGGCAATCCTTCGACAACAACCTGTCGGTCATGAACAGCCACTTTGTGAGCGTCGCCGTCGGCAAGCTGAACGAGACGCCGGCGGCTGAGCGCGGGGAGGTGATGGCCGAACTGAGCCGCGAGGTTCCGGACCTGACGATCAACTTCCTCGACGATGTCGTGCTGGAGAGTTTTCCGGACAGGGGCGAGGGGAAACGCTTCGGACCTTTCGTCACCGGCGAAACCCTGCTCGGCATGCGGCTAGAGCACGTGGTCGGCCCGCGTGAGCGGGGGGACAACGCGCCACCGGTTCTGTATTTCCGTTTGCGGGATGGCAGTCTGCTTTCCGCCGAATGGGGCGTCGGCGGGCCGCCGCCGCCGATCCTTACCTTGCTGTTCTACCTGTTCCTGGGCTTCCTGGTAGTCACCATATGGGGACTGATGCTCTGGGCGGCCCGGGGACTGGTCGGGCCGATGGCGGATCTCGCGAACTCGGCCGGTTCCTTCGGCAAGATATCGACAAACCCCGTGCCGATCCGGGAATACGGACCGAAGGAGGTCAGGACTGCCGCACAGGCTTTCAACCGCATGCAGCTCCGGATCAACGACATCCTGGAAAAACGGACCCGCATGCTGGCGGCGATCAGCCACGACCTGCGCACGCCCCTGACCCGCCTGCGGCTACGCCTCGATCTTCTGGACGATGCGGAAATCCGCGACCGCAGTCTCGATGATCTCGACATTATGGACCAGCAGATCAATACGGCGCTGACCTTCTTGCGCGACGGGGCCAGTTCCGAGCCGGTTCAGCGTATCGACGTGCCCAGTTTCCTGCAGACCCTGTGCGATAAATATGCGGATGTCGGCCAGCCGGTGAAGCTTGGATTCCAGCCAAATCTCGCGGTGATGGCCCGAAGCCTCGAACTCGAGCGCGCGCTCTCCGACCTGATCGACAATGCGATCCACTATGCATCCGGTGCCGAAATCGAGGCGGTGAAAGCGGGGGACCGGGTCAGGATCGACGTCGTCGATCACGGCCCCGGCATTCCCGAACAGGAAAGGGCGCGGCTGCTGGAACCGTTCGAGCGCGGGGACAATGCGCGGCAGATCCGGGAAGGCACGGGGTTCGGCCTGGGCCTGGCGATCGGCCAGGCCATCGTGGAAGCCGCTTCCGGCACCCTCGACCTCAGGGAAACGGAAGGCGGCGGGCTGACCGTGCGGATCGAATTGCCGGCCTGTTAGGGGCAACCGACCCTAGAGATCCTGCCCCTGAGGCTCGATCAGCATGTCGCGTTCCTTCAGATAGGGATGGATCGCCAAGGCTTCCCTGAGGGTTTGCTGACCGAGCTGCACGCGGCCGAGCGTCATGAAGATGATTGCCTTGCCGGAGAGGGCGCCGAAATGGCGCGGTTCGAGCGCAAGCGCACGCTCGATGTCCCCGAGGCTGGCCTCGTAATTGCCCTGAAGAAACAGGATGAACGCCCGTTGGTTCCAGCCTTCCGAATAATCGGGAGCTGCCTCGACGACTCCGTCGAGCAGGTCCTTCGCTCCCTGGAAATCGTAAGCATCGCGCTTGCGCATGGCGCTGTCCACCTTCTGGCGGATTTCGGGGCTCGGGGCCGCATCCAGCCAGGAATGCCAGATGGCGTCCTCGATCTTGCTGGCCTCTTCTTCGTTCGGCGCATTCTTCAAAGCCTCGAACAGGGCGTCCTGATCGGCGGCGGCATTGGCGGAAAACGCTCCGCCCGAAAGACAGAGCGTAACAAGCGCCACAACGCAAAATGCCTGGACGATACCGGAGCGTATTTCAGAAAACATCATCGGGTCTTCCTCTCTCTTTTCAGGCAAATGGGGCAGACCGGCGGTTTGCCCAGTCTTTTCGGGCTTCACACTGGCGTGTGCCGCGGCTTGCGGCTATACCGCACGCCTCGACACCCAATCTGACGAAGGCAACAGGGTCATGAAAACCATCCGGGTGCGGATCACCGCCGAGGAACTGGAAGCAAAGCGCATCGCGGAAATCCTGGAGCGTGCCTACGAAGAGGACGGCAATCCGGTGACCATTTACGAAGCGTCCAGCGACGGAAAGACCTGGTCTGCGGAAATCCTGCTGTTCGACATGGAAGCGGAGGAGGCTGCCGCCGCCGTGCGCGACCGGGTCGGGGCCGATGCTTTCGCGGCGCCGCTGGAGGCGGAGGAACTGCCCGAAATCAACTGGGTGGAAAAGAGCCTGGAAGGGCTGAAACCTGTCCGGGCCGGACGGTTTTTCGTTCACGGCGGCCACGACCGGCACAAGGTGCCGGGGGGAGCCATCGGGCTCGAGATCGAGGCGGCGCTTGCCTTCGGCACCGGACATCACGGCACCACGGCCGGGTGTCTTGAGGAAATCGACCGGCTGCTTTCTATGCGGGACTATGACCGAATTCTCGATCTCGGCACCGGCACGGGCGTTCTGGCGATCGCGGCTGCACTAAAAGCCAGGCAGATCGTGCTGGCAACGGATATCGATCCGGTGGCCACGAGAACGGCCCTGGAAAACGCCCGGCTCAACGAAGCCCGCCATCTGGTCAGGGGATTCACCGCCAACGGCATGGAAGATCGCAGATTCCGGCTCCATGGACCGTTCGATCTGGTGATCGCCAATATCCTCGCCCGGCCGCTCATGAAAATGGCGAAGTCCATCGGTGAACACATGACGCAGACCGCGACGCTGGTGCTGTCCGGCCTGCGCGTGGAGGACGGCCCGCGCATCCTGTTCGCCTATGGCTGCCAGGGCTTCGTATTGGACCGGCGCCGGGAGAAGGACGGCTGGCTGACCCTGACCCTGGTGCGTGGCCGCAAGACGGCGTGAGAAGGTCACGAGCGAATCTCTCAATACGGTCAACCTCATCCTGAGGCAGCGCCAGCGCTTCTTCAGGATGAGGGAGACGTTTCAGGAGCGGCTGAACGTGAAAGCCTCGGCCCCAAACGAAAAAAGCCCGCCGGGAGTCCGGCAGGCCTTTTTTCGTTGTGTGCACAGTCGTGTTACCGCGTCCTGAGCCCCACGTTCAGAGGCAGAAGCCTAGAGAGCGCAGGAAACCGCACCTTCACGCTCGAGCTGCTTGCGGTCATAGCCGTGAGCGGCCAAGGTTGCGTCGTCGAGCGAGAGCAGGTAACCGTTGACATAGCGGCGCGCCTGAATGGAGCGGGCTTCGATCATGCGGTCGATTGCGCGGCGCATGAAGTTGCTGCCGCCGGCACGGGTAGAAGTGGTCGTTGCGATAGTCATCGTAATCGTTCCCATTTGAAGTTTAAGAGCTTCCCTAGGGAGAAACGTCTTTTTTCTTGTGTCGCTCCCTATATGCAGATTCGTTTTCCTGCGCGGTAGATCTCTAAACGCATGTCAGCCCTGCATATTTCGCATATGCGAAAAGAAATGCTGCACTGCAAAAGTTTGGGAACCTCTTTCTGCTGAAACCGGAAAAGCGGAATAATAATCCGGCTTGATCGGTGGCGCCGCGCAAATTACCGTTCGGCCATGTTTCAGACATTCGACGATCTCAGTGATCCCTCCTGCGGGGCGCCGCATGCAGCGCTTCTCAGGGCAGAACTCGCCCGCCGCGGTCTCGACGGTTTCCTGATCCCGCGGGCGGATGCGCATCAGGGAGAATATGTGCCGCCGCATGACTGCCGCCTGCAGTGGCTGACCGGATTTACCGGTTCTGCGGGCGTGGCGGCTGTTTTGGGCGACGAAGCCGCGATCTTCGTCGATGGCCGCTACACGATCCAGGTGCGCGAGCAGGTGGACATGGAGGTCTTTCCGGCCCGGCATCTGATCAACGAACCGGTGACGGACTGGTTGGCCGCACGGCTGAAACCCGGCCAGAAACTCGGCATTGACGCCATGCTGCACACGGTGCGGGAGGTGCGGCGCCTGAAGGAGGTCTGCGAAGAGGCAGGGGCGGAACTCGTCACTCTGGACGATAATCCGCTCGACAGCGTGTGGGACAACCGTCCGGAACCGCCGGTCGGCCAGGTGTCTCTTTATCCGGTCGAACTGGCGGGCAAGGCCGCAAAGGACAAGATTACGGAGATACAGTCCGTGCTCGCGGACAAGAAGGCCGATGCCTGCGTACTGACACAACCCGATTCGATTGCCTGGCTGTTCAATATCCGCGGGTCCGACGTCAGCCACACGCCGCTGCCGCTGTCCTTCGCGACGGTTCCGGTTAAGGGCAAGCCGTCGCTTTACATCGACGGCCGCAAGCTTTCCAACTCGGTGCGCGACGGGCTTGCCGACCTGACGGATCTAGCGGAGCCGGGCGACTTCATGGGCGGATTGGCCGCCCTTGGCAAGGCCGGTGCAAAAGTGATGCTCGATCCGGCGCTGGCGGGGATCGGCGTCGCGGATGCGGTTACTTCGGTAGGCGGTTCGCTGATCGAGGCCCAGGATCCGGTGCTTCTGCCCAAGGCGGTGAAGAATGCGGTCGAACTGAAAGGCGCGCGCGCGGCGCATATCCGCGATGCGGCCGCTTTCGTCAATTTCCTGTGCTGGTTCGACGAGGAAGCGCCGAAAGGAAACCTCGATGAAATCGGCGCCGCGCAGAAGCTCGAGGAGTTCCGCAATGCCACGGGCGTCCTGAAGGACATTTCCTTCGACACGATCTCCGGGGCGGGACCGAACGGCGCCATCTGCCATTATCGCGTCAGCCGCGCCAGCAACCTCAAGATCCCGGTCGGAAAGCCGTTTCTGATCGATTCCGGCGCCCAGTTCGAAGACGGCACGACGGACATCACCCGCACTCTTGCCGTGGGGGCGCAGAGCGCGGAAATGAAGAAGCACTTCACGCTTGTGCTCAAGGGCCATATCGGCATCTCGACGGCCAGGTTTCCGGAAGGAACGACCGGGGCCCAGCTCGACACGCTGGCGCGGATCGCGCTCTGGCAGGCCGGGCTCGACTACGACCACGGGACCGGCCACGGGGTCGGTGCCTATCTCGGCGTGCATGAAGGCCCGCAGCGCATCGCCAAGACGGGGACTGTGCCGTTGAAGCCGGGCATGATCCTTTCCAACGAGCCGGGATATTATCCGGCCGGCGAATACGGCATCCGACTGGAAAACCTTGAGGTCGTCACCGAAGCCAGCGACATTCCCGGCGGCGAACGGCCGATGCTCGGGTTCGAGACGCTCACGCTGGTTCCGTTCGATCTGCGCCTTGTCGACGTGTCGCTGCTGACGCAGGCCGAGCGTGACTGGCTGAACCGCTATCACGCGAAGGTCCGGGAGGAAATCGGGCCGCTGGTGCGGGCAAAGGAACGGATCTGGCTGGAACACGCAACCAAAGCAATTTAAGGGTACACGGAACCGGTGTTGACCGGTCTCGGTCTTTTTGAAAAGAGCTGTTTTGCAGGTATTGAATTCGAGGTTGTGGTGATGCGCGCGGCGCAGATTTTGAAAATGCCTTTGTTCGCGGCGGAACTGGCCACGGGTGCGAAATCCTTTTGCGACAATCCGCTGATCGGCAGCCGGCGGCTCAACGAGGCAGGGCTGCACGTCAAGCGCATCACGCTGGCCGAACGCATGGCCGATGCCCGCCGCCGCAGGCTTGCGCATCTGGTTTCGGCGGAGGACCGGGAGGCCTATGCGCGTGACGGCTTCATCCAGAAACGCGACCTTCTGCCGGACGAAGAGCTTGCGAGCCTGCGCCACGAAATCGAGACCACGCCCCTCGATGCCTGGGACATGCGTCAGGGCAACGCGGTCACGCGCTTCATTCCCCTTCCGCCCAAGGTCTTGAAAGATCTGCCTTATCTGCGCCGTTTCGTGTGGAGCAAGCCGTTCCAGAACGGCCTGCGCTATGTCGCTTCCACGAATGGCGATCCGCTGGTCTATCTACATATCGTGATGACCGATCCGAGCGGCAAAACCAGAGCGGATCCGCAGACAGCCTTTCATTCCGACACGTTCCACCAGACGGCCAAATCCTGGTTCTTTCTTTACGACATCGACGACGCCGAGGGCCCGTTCACCTATATCGCCGGCTCGCACCGACTGACGCCGGAGCGGCTGGAATGGGAGCGGGAACAGAGCCTGACGGCTTCGACCGACAAGAACCGGCTGCACGCGCGCGGATCCTTCCGCTTGCCGGCGAGCGAGCTCGGCCGTCTGAACTATCCCGAACCAGTCCGCTTCGCAGTGCCAGGCAACACGCTTGTCGTTGCCGACACGCACGGTTTCCACGCCCGCGCGGCCAGCAAGCGGCCTTCCGTGAGGGTCGGTATCTACGGGTCGCTGCGCCGCAATCCCTTCCTGCCCTGGACGGGGCTGGATCCTTTCGACCTGCCCGGCCTCAAAGGGCAGCAGGCACGGCTGTTCGTTGCCATGAAGGACCTCGACACGAAGATGAAGGGCCGACCGAATTCACACCGCTACGCGGGCAAGGTGCTGGCGACGGAACCGTCCAAGTTCTAGGACGAAATCGCTATGCCACCTCATCCTGAGGAAGCGCGAAGCGCCGTCTCGAAGGATGGGTTGCTTGCTCCAGAGTGGGCCGCCCATCCTTCGAGACGGACCTGGGGGGCCTCCTCAGGATGAGGTTTCCTGTCTGAATTTTTAGCGCAAAAACTTCTTCGGACAGTTCCCGTTCCGTTCCGGCCGGCAGTCGCTTACTGATGCTCTTCCTTCGTCGCCCTGATCAGGGCGGCGTTGAAATAGCGCAAGGCTTTGACATGCTGGGCGAGACCGACGATCGTCGTAGCATCGCCCTTGCGGACGACCGGCAGCACGTCTTTGCCGCAGGAATCGAAGCTTTTCAGCGCGCTTTCCAGCGTATCGGTGTCATGCAGGTAAGGCCCGCCTTCTCCCGGATTGAAGACGCGTTCCTCTCGCGCCTCCGGGGGCGGGTCCATGAATTCTCCCACCGTGACCGTTTCGCCAAGGAACTGGTGGACGCCTTCGCTGACGAAAAAGCCGCGTATGCCGAGCTGCCAGTGAAAATAGGATTTGCCGTGAACCGCCTGGGTCAGTCCGGTGGCGATCGAAACCGACAGCAGAAGGGCGATCGACAGCTCATAACCGCCGGTCAGTTCGAACACGATCATCGTGGTCGAGAAGGGGGCTCCGAGCACGGCGGCCGCGACCGCACCCATGCCGAGGATCGAATAAAGTCCCTCGCTGGAGGCCATCTCGGGAAAAACGGACGCCGCGATCAGCCCGAAGGCACCGCCGGTCATGGCGCCGATATAGAGCGATGGCGAAAAAATCCCTCCGCCGAACCGGGAAGCCAGGGTGATGGCGGTTGCGGCCGTTTTCACCACGAGGAGGGCGAGCAGCATGGTGAGCGGCAGCTGGTCCCTCAAGGCGGCATCGGTCGTCTCGTAGCCGACGCCGAGAATATCGGGAAACGCCAGGGCGATGATGCCGACCGCGAGGCCGCCGGTCATCGGTCTTGCCCAGACGGGCATGGGAATGTTGCGGGCGACCCATTCCGTGCCGATCAGGGCGAACTGGAAGATGATCGCGACAAGGGCGCAGGTGAGCCCGAGCAGCGCAAAGGCAGGGAATTCCCAGTAGGAGGTGATCTGGTGCCCGGGAATGACAAAGGCGGCGACATCGCCGAACCAGAGACGTGAAAATACCGCGCCGGTGACCGCCGAGATGGCGATGGGGGAAATGGCCGACAGTGCGTAATGCCCGAGGATCACCTCATGGGCGAACAGGACGCCGGCGATGGGGGCGTTGAACGAAGCGGAAACCGCGCTGGCGACACCGCAGGCGAGCAGGATCCGGTGTGCCGAATCCGGCAGGCGGAGCAGGTGCCCGACAGAGGTGGCGATTGTCGCTCCCAGATGCACGACCGGCCCCTCGCGCCCTGCGCTGGCGCCCGATCCGAGCGACAGGATCGTTATTAGGGCCGAGGAGATGCCGGGCCAAAACAGCAGTCCCCTGCCGCCCCGGACCCTTGCCTCGATAACATCGGCAACGCTGAAGGTCCGCTGCATCGCCTGGACATGCTGAAGCAGCAGGCCGACGACCAGTCCGCCGATGACCGGTGCCAGGACGATAACGTACCAGGGGAGCGAGGCGGCCGCGCTGACCACCCGTTCCGTCGTCGTTCCAAGCCACAGAAGCTGAACCAGGCCGATACCTTCGCGGAAGATGATCGCCGCCCAGGACACGAACGCGCCGATCAGCAACGCCAGCAGCCAGACGACGTGGCTTTTGTGACGGAGGAATTCCTTGACGTTCATCCGGATGCCGGCCGGAATCGCTTCCATGACGGTCTTGAGGGCGCTGAGGATGCGGGCTGAGGAACTGGACTGATCTGGCATAAGACCGGCTGCTTTCAGGGAGAATCCCGATTTCGGACATATTTAAAGGGTTTAGCGCGTAACTTCGCTGCCATTTTTCAAAAAATCAGGGCTTTTCCCTTGATTTTCATGTGTTCAAGGTTCAGGAGAGGGCCACCTAGGCTCTGTCCCTAGGGCTCCAAGGCAATGATTGTCTCTGCGATCGAGCGCTCGGGAGCCGGAACTCATCGCCTATTCGCCCCAAGACTTCGCTCCAGCCCGTTTGATGTTGGCTTGCCATGTCCGTAATTGATCAATCAAATAACTCTGCTGTGCACAACGACGCGCCACCCCCTGCCAGTCCGGAGCGTGTTTTTTCCGTACCGATGCTATGTGTCGTCGCCTTCGTGATCGGTATCGTCGCAGCCGTCGGCGCGGTCTTTTTCCGATATCTGATTTCCATCGTGCACAATCTTTTCTACTACGGGACATTTTCGACCGTTTACGATGCCAACCAGTTTTCCGAGGCAAGCCCGCTCGGAGCGCTCGTCATACTGGTTCCGGTCGTCGGCGGGCTGATCGTCGTGTTTCTGGTCAAGACATTCGCTCCGGAGGCGAAAGGACACGGCGTGCCGGAGGTCATGTTCGCGATCTACCACAAGAAAGGCGATGTGCGCGGCGTGGTCGCGCTGGTGAAATCCTTTGCATCGGCAATTTCCATCGGCAGCGGCGCATCGGTTGGCCGCGAAGGTCCCATCATCCAGATCGGCGCGTCCTTCGGCTCCACCATCGCCCGCGCGTTGAATCTGCCGCGCTGGCAGAAGATCACGCTGCTTTCGGCCGGAGCCGGGGCGGGGATCGCGGCCACGTTCAACACGCCCCTGGGCGGCGTGTTGTTCGCCGTCGAAATGCTGTTGCCGGAAGTCAGCAACAGAACCTTTCTCCCTGTCGTCGTCGCTACGGCGACCGCGACCTATGCCGGGCGGATCGCCTTCGGCCTGGATCCCGCTTTCATCGTGCCGATTTCAGCCGAAAAAGCGATTGAAGCCGTCGAACCGGTTCAGCTCGGTGCCTACGCGGTTCTCGGCGTTCTGGCCGGCGTGGCCTCCTGGATGTTTATCCGGACGCTGGCCTGGTGCGAGGATGTTTTCCCGAAATTGCCCGGCAACGACTATACGCAGAACATCATCGGTATGCTGATCATCGGCTGTCTCAGCTACGCGCTGCTGTTGACCACCGGTCACTACCACACGGCGGGGGTCGGTTACGCGACGATCCAGGACATCCTGAATTCCACGCCCTACACGATCGTTCTTCTGGCCGTCCTGTTTTTCGCCAAGATCGCGGCAACCTCGATCAGCCTTGGTTCGGGCGCTTCCGGCGGTGTTTTCTCGCCGTCGCTGTTCATCGGCGCGACGCTCGGCGGCATGGTCGGTCTGATCGGCGCTTACCTGTTCCCGGAAAGCGGTTTCACGGCGGTGGAATTCGCGCTTGTCGGCATGGGTGCCCTGGTGGGCGGGGCGACCGGCGCCTCGATGACCGCCATCGTCATGATTTTCGAAATGACCCGCGACTACAACGTCATCGTGCCCCTGGTGCTTGCCGTCGCGATCGCGGTGGGGGTCCGCCGCTGGCTCATCACGGACAATATCTATACCGTCAAGCTGCGCCACCGCGGCAGACCGATCCCGCTCAACCGGCATACCAACATGTATCTGGTGCAGCCGATCAAGGAAGTGATGGCCAAGAACTTCATGATCCTGCCGATGGACACGCCGATCCAGGACGCCATTGCGGCGGTCGGATCGGACGGCAACACCCACATCATCGTCTCCGACGGTGCCCGGATCGCCGGGTTCGTCCGCTTCGGCACGATCCCCTATCAGGCGGACCGTTATTCCGGTCAGACCCTGCGCGAAGTGATGTCGAGCGATTATGTGATCGCTCCGGCGACGAACATCATGAACTCTGTCATCACCCGCATGAACCAGCGCAACCGCAGCTACGCGATCATCGTTGCCGGCGACGGCCGGATCCCGCGTCCGGACGATGTTGTCGGCGTGGTCGATTCAACGGAAATCGCCAAGGTCGTGGTGGTCAACCACTACGGCTGATGCCGCTAAGCCGGTTTTACTGGGGCTTGCGCCGGATTTCGATGTGCCGTCCGGCGCGCTCCGGACGGGACAGGCGGCTGTGGGCGTCCATGAGTGCTGCGAGATTGGCGGCGATATCCTCCGGCCAGGGAGCGACTTTCCGCGCTTCCATGTCGACATGAAGGCTCATCTGCTCGGACGTGGCCGACAGCCAGCCTTCCTCGGCATGGCGCAGTTCCTGGTAGATATGGGCGCGCTTGGCATCGCAGTCGATCAGCTGCACGGTGACGGTGACCGGCATGCCGGCGCTCAGTTCCTGCACGTAGCAGACATGCACTTCCGCGGTGAAATAGGAAGCGTTGCGGGCTTTCACATAATCCGGACCAAGGCCGAGCCGTTCGAAGATCTGGTCGAGCGCCGTGTCGAAAAGGACATTGTAATAGGCCATGTTCAGATGGCCGTTATAGTCGATCCAGTCGTCCTTGACCGTCATCACCGCGCTTTCGAGCGGTTTTGCCTCCCAGGTTACCGTCATCCCTTGCTCCTTGTTCTCGACCCGTTTTTGAAGGCCGGATTTGACTTTGACCTTAGAGGTCTCCACTAACATATTCAGATTGACCGTGCGGCCAAAGCCGCGCGACAGGAGGAATAAAACATGCCGGAAATGGCGCAGGCACTGGACACGTTCCGGACAGCCGAACAAAACAGCGAAACCGCAACCGTTGTTGCGCAACTGAAAGAGCGTTTCGGTGAGCGTTGCGCGACGTCCATGGCTCTGCGCGAGCAGCACGGACACACGACGACCTGGCTGAAGAACCAGCCGCCGGATGCCGTGGTCTTTGCCGAAAGCACGGAAGAGGTCGCGGAAACCGTGCGTCTTTGCGCCGCACACAAGGTGCCGGTTATCCCGTTCGGAACCGGATCTTCCCTGGAGGGCCACGTGAACGCCCCGTTCGGCGGGATCTCCATCGATCTGTCGCGGATGAACAGCATCCTGGAAGTGCATGCCGAGGATCTGGACTGCCGGGTGGAGGCGGGGGTCACGCGCAAACAGATCAACAGCTATCTGCGCGACACGGGCCTGTTCTTCCCGATCGACCCGGGCGCGGATGCGAGCCTCGGCGGCATGGCGGCGACCCGGGCCTCCGGCACCAACGCGGTGCGTTACGGCACGATGAAGGATGCCGTTCTCGGCCTGACCGTGGTAACGCCCGACGGACGGATCATCAGGACGGGCGGCCGGGCCAAGAAGTCTTCGGCCGGCTACGATCTGACCCGGCTTTATGTCGGCTCGGAAGGAACGCTCGGCGTCATCACGGAGCTGACCCTGCGCCTTCATGGCCAGCCGGAGGCGATATCCGGCGGCGTCTGCCCGTTTCCCGATGTCAATTCGGCCTGCAACGCGGTGATCTCGACGATCCAGATGGGTATCCCCGTCGCCCGGATCGAGCTTCTCGACAGTATGCAGGTCAGAGCCTGCAACACCTATTCCAAGCTGGATCTCGTTGAAACGCCGACCCTGTTCCTGGAATTTCACGGCTCCGAAGCCGGGGTTCGGGAACAGTCGGAAATGTTCTCGGCCATTGCGGAGGAATTCGGCGGCGGCCCGTTCAAGTGGGCAACGGCGGCAGAAGAGCGCACGAAGCTCTGGGCGGCGCGTCACGACGCCTATTGGGCGGGCAAGACCTTGAAGCCGGAAGCCGAGATCATGGTGACGGATGTCTGCGTACCGATCTCCCGGCTGGCGGAATGTGTGAGTAAAACCGCAGAAGACATTCAGGCGGAAGGCTTTCTTGCTCCCATCGTCGGCCATGTCGGCGACGGCAATTTCCATGTGCAGATCCTGGTCGACCTGGAAAACCCTGATGAAGTGCGCAAGACGGAGGCTTTCGTCGAACGCCTGGCACTCAGGGCCATCGAGATGGGCGGCACGTGCACGGGCGAACATGGTGTCGGTCAGGGCAAGATGAAATATCTGCGCCGTGAGCACGGCGATGCGCTCGATGTCATGCGGGCCGTCAAGCAGGCGCTCGATCCGGACAATGTGATGAATCCCGGCAAGATCCTGCCGCAGTCGTGATATTGTATCGAATCAGTTCAATAAGTTCGATTTGTACAGCAGGTGTTTCTCCGGCGGCTTTTGCCGAAACCGTGTTTGCCGCGCGGCGGCAATCGGTTACATCTGTCGCAGGGAACAGCCCCGGAAATGAGGCTGTTCCTTAAGGTGAGAGGCGGGCCGGCCGGCCATCTCACTGTTAGATTTCCGGTGGCATTGGAGAACAAGGAGACAAGGCCTGAACTCCGTCTACATCACTCTGGGAATAACCGTCATACTGGTGCTGGTCGCGGCGCTGGTGGGGCCGTTCTTTATCGACTGGACGGTGTACCGGTCCACTTTCGAAAGCTATGCGGAGCGCGCGCTGGGCCACCGGGTGACGGTGCTCGGCGAGGCGGACCTGCGGCTTCTGCCCGCGCCGTCCATCAGCTTCTCCGATGTCCGGGTGGGAGAGGCGGAGGATCCGCTTCTGGTGGTGTCCCGGTTCGACATGCGCATCGAGCTGCCGCCGCTTCTGAAGGGCGAGATCCGCGTCATCGATATGGAACTGGACCGGCCGCATCTTTCCCTGTCCCTGGATGAGGACGGCCGGCTCGACTGGCTGACTGCCATGACGTCGGACGGGGCGCTGGCGAAACTGGCCCCGGAGGATCTGGCCTTCGAAAAGATCGCCATCCGCGACGGGGCCCTGTCCATCGTGGATGCCCGTTCCGGTGAAACCCACCGGATCGACAACGGCAACCTCTCCGTCAGCGCACGCACGCTCGCCGGGCCGTTCAAGGCGACCGGCAGCCTCACCCTCAATGGCGCGCCCTACACAATCAGCCTGGCAACGGGCAAGGCGCAAGAGGACGCGGGACTGAGGATCAAGGGTGAAATCACGCCGACCGACCGGCCCGTGAATTTCGCTTTCGACGGTATGCTGACCCACGCGGATGCCGCTCCGACCTTTGAAGGCGGCTTCAACATCGCCTCCGTTTCCCTCGATGACAGCGAGGAAAACAACTGGACTGCGGAAGGGCAATTCACGGCGGATATCGCCGAAGTGGCCGTCCCGGAATTCGAATTCCGCTACGGGCCGGAGGATCGGCGTCTGAGCCTGAGCGGCAATGCCGATCTCGTTTACGCGGGCGACAAGCGTTTCGAAGTCCGCGCGCAGTCCAAACAGGTGGATCTGGACCGGCTGCTTGGCGGCGGCCCGCAGGCGCCGGTCGAACTTGAAACGGCAGCCAACCAGCTTGTCGCCGCGCTCCGGGCGGTGCCGCTTCCCTCGATCGCCGGCGCGATTTCCCTGGACGTTCCGGCGCTGGTCGCAGGTGGCGGCATCATCCAGAATGTCCGTCTCGATCTCGAAACCATGCTGGGCGGGTGGCGTGTCGCGCGCCTGGCGGGACGGCTGCCGGGCCGCACGACGGTCGCGACCCAGGGCGACCTCGGTCTCGAGCCCTCGCTGACCTATCGCGGTGCGGTCTCGATCAGTTCCGATCAGCCCGGCTCTTTCCTGAGCTGGTGGAAGCAGAAGGATACCGGCGTCACCGCGATGGAACCGGTTTCGCTCGAAGGACGTCTCAATCTCATTCCGGAGGGGGCCGCGCTCGATAATCTGCGGTTGACCCTGTCCGGTTCCGAAGCGCGCGGCGGGCTTTCCTATCGCAAGCCGCGTGCCGGAAACGCGGTGTTTTCCTTGAGCCTCGACGCGGACAAGCTGGACCTGGATCAGGTCGAGAGCCTTGCCGCCCTGATCCAGCCGGAGCGAACCGCCTCCGGAGACAAGGCGGACCCCACCGGTCTCGATGTCTCCGTCCGTCTGCGTGCCAAACAGGTGACCGCGCGGGGTGTCGACGGCAAGGGCCTCGCCCTGGAAGCGGAATATTCCGACGGCGGTCTCAGGATCGACCGGCTGTTTGCCGACGATCTGGCCGGCGCGCGGCTGGATGTCGAAGGCCAGATCCGCAATCTCTTCTCGGCACCTCAGGGGGCGGTCTCGGGAACGCTCGACGCGAGAGATCTGTCCGGTCTGGTTGCGCTTGCGGGAGGGCTCTTCCCGCAGACCGTCTTCGCCGAGCGCCTGGAACGCGCGGCGGCGAGCCTGGTTCCGGCCAGGTTCGATGCCGAGCTGAAGGCCGCTGCTGCGGATGACGCCACGGACATGACGCTCAGCCTGGAAGGATCGGCGGGCGGTGCGGATACCTCCGTGAAGGCCGGGCTGAAAGGCCGGGTCGACGACTGGCAGAATGCCGAGATCGACATGGCACTGGGCCTGCAGGGGCCGGATGGCGGCAAGCTGCTGCAGCAGCTCGGCTTCGACGTGATCCCGATCGAAGACGATGACGGCGGCAAGCTGACCGTCACGGCGAAAGGCGTTCCGGCCGAAGGTCTCGAGCTGGGCATTGCCTCCACCGTTGGCGCATCGCAACTCGATGCGACGGGCACGGTGACGCTGAACAAGGATACCGAGCCGGACTACCGGATGACGGTGAACGCGAAAACACAGGATCTCACGCCGCTGGCCCTGATGGCCGGACGGGTGCTTCCGGTGATGACCGGGACGATCCCCGCCGATGTCACCGTCGATCTGGAAGGCAAGGGCACCGCCCTGGCCTTCACAAAGGCTGCCGGAACCTTTGGCGAGACGGCGTTCGAAGGCCGTCTCGAAGGGGATCTGGAGGCTGCGCCGGGCGAACGGAACAGGCGTTTTTCCGGCGATCTTCGCGTTACGCAGGCGGATCTCCGCAACCTGACGGAGCTCATCCTGGGGCCTGATCAATGGTTTTCTGCCGGTGACGGGTCCAGCATCTGGCCGTCCATGCCGTTCGGATCGCCGCTGCTGGACGGATTCGACCTGGCCCTGAATTTCGAGGCGGACCGGCTGGCGCTCGACGACGCGACCGCGATCGCCAATTCCAGGGCAGAGCTGCGGCTGACACCAACGCTTTTCCGTCTCGACGGACTGAACGGCGCCTTCGCGGGCGGCGCGCTGGAGGGAAGCCTGTCCTTACGCCGCTCCGATGCGGAAGCGGCCGCGTCCGGACGGGTGAAACTCGACGGCGCGGACCTTCGCCAGCTCGTCTGGCGGCCGGGCGACCGGGCGGTGGCCTCGGGGACACTCGACCTTTATCTGGAATTCGAGGGGGCAGGACGGTCCATATCGGCGATCATCGCTGGTTTGAGCGGCGGCGGCACCTTCTCGATGGAAAAGGGAGACTTCCGGGGCGTGAACCCGCAGGCTTTCCCGCTTGTCACCCGGGCGGCCGACGCCGGCCTCGACCTGCAGGACGACAAGATCCGCGACGTGTTCGTCAGCCACATGTCTGCCGGCAACCTGCCGTTCGACAGGGTGGACGGCACGTTGACGCTCGTCGGTGGCCGCTTGAGCGCCCGCAACGTGGTGGTGGATTCCGAAAAGGCGGAAATCTTCGGTTCGGCGGAGGTCAATCTCGGAACCTATGATCTGGATGCGGATTTCTCGCTCAAGGTGGATCCGGGAGAAGACGCCGTCACCGGCGCGGAGCCTCAGGTGGGCCTGCTCTTCGAGGGGCCGGTCGAAGCCCCGGCGCGGAAAGTCGATATCGCGCCCTTCACTGCCTATCTGACCCTGCGGGCCTTCGAGCAGGAGGTCGAGCGGGTGGAAAAACTGCAGGCGGAAATCCTCGAGCGCGACCGGCTTGCCCGCGAATTGAAACGCCAAAGAGAAGCCAAGGCGCGCCGGGAGCGTGAAGCTGCCGCCGCCCGGGCGGCCGAGGAAGAGCGGCTCCGCAAACTTGAGGAAGGCCAGTCCGGCGAGAGCCAGAGCGGATCCTCCGGCCAGGAAAATCCCGCGCGGACGAAGGAAAGCAACGCGGCTCCCCGGCAGCAAAGCCAGTCCGGCCGGGCCGAACCCGTTGAGCCCTTGACGGAACGGATCCGGGCGCTTCTCGATACGCCGGCTTCCGAGGCGGCGCCACCGCGCTCGGCACCGGCCTCCAAACCGGCCAACAGCCTGCCGCCGCTCGAACCGCCCGTCACCATTGAGGATTTGCTCACCCAGGGCATTGGCGACCCTCTGGTCCTGCCTGGCGCACAGTGATCTCCAGGCCGGATCGCCCCGCCTTATCCGGGTATCCAGAAGAGCTTCAGGAACCGGCCGTCTTCACCCGGTTCAATGCCCAGATCCTGACCGCCGAGGACAACGGGTCTTCGGGGTCGCGGCTGTCGTCGATCTCGGCGATGAGGCTTGCGAGAGACCTGCGTTCCGCGTCGATGCAGTCATCCACGACCTCCCAGAACTCGGCTTCCAGCGCCAGGCTGGTGCGGTGGCCGTGCAGGGAGAGAGAGCGTTTGATCAGCGCCATGGCGATTTAGGGGTAAACAGGATCAGGCGGTGCCGTCGTCGCCGGGCGTCTCGGGTTTTTCCAGAATGTGCCCGTCCACGTGGCTTTCCAGTTCTTCCCGGCGGCGCCGACTGGCGTCCCGCTCGGCTTTGGTGCGGCCGAATTTGCGGCGGTTGTCTTCCGCCGCCTTGTCCTTGTCCCGGCGCTGCTTGTGTTTGCGCGCCATGCGCAGATTGATGATTTCCGCGCTCATGGATCACTCCCAAAGCGTCGTTCAGGTCTTCTTGCGGAAGGCGTCCAGAGAAACGACTTCGCCGCCACCGTCGTTTCCGGTGGTGACCACGGCGGGCTTTTCCTTCTTGCCCTTGGACTTGGCGGCCGCGGCTTCCTTGTCGTCCTGGCCGTCCTCCGAGCCGGTTTCGTTGTCGGCGAGTTCCTGTTCGGCCTTGGCCAGTTCCTCGACGGCTTCCAGCAGTTCTTCCGGGAGCTCTTCCGCCGTCTTGCCCGGGTCGAATTCCAGGGCGAACTGGACGGACGGGTCGAAGAAGCCCTTGATGGCGGAGAAAGGCACCAGCAGCTTTTCCGGAACGCCGCCGAAGGACAGGCCGACCTCGAAGGCGTGCTCGCCGATGGCGAGGTCCCAGAACTGATGCTGCAGAACGATGGTCATTTCCTGCGGATAGCGCTCTTTCAGGCGCTGGGAAATGCGGACCCCGGGCGCGTTGGTGTCGAACGCGATGTAGAAATGATGGTCTCCGGGCAGGCCGGTGCGTCCGACTTCGGCAAGAATCTTCTTCACCGCGCCGCGCAGCGCGTCCTGGATCAGAATGTCGTATCGCAGCAGGTCTTCAGACATCGCTCTTCGTCGAATCTCGATGGGGCTCTCGTGTATCAGGACCACATTGACGGCCCGAGATCAAAAAGAAAAGGCTCTTTTCCATGTGATACAAGATAAATGCGCCTCTTCTGAGAAGGTTGCAATAGCCTGTCCGGCGGAGCCGCCGGGACACTTTAGGAAGGTGTCGGAAAAGCAAGTGGAGGCTTCTGTTGCCAGGTGCCTCCGGACCCCGCCTGCCGGTGCTACCCAGCAGGACTTTAAAGGACTACCGGCACTGCATTACGCAGCGACAGCGTTGTCCATAGCATAGTTGTCGTTTGCAACTATTAGGATAGCCCGATAACGGTGGTACAATGCCGAGCAAAAGCACAGTCTTTACGCCCTCGTCGATCCTATTTCGCCCCCGCCGAAACCCATGGGATTTCTGAGAATCATCCCCATGGGCTTGGGTGGAGGCGCCGGGTACCGCCCCCGGGTCCGATAGGTTTATTGCACTGACCATTTATTGCCATAGCTGGCGAACCAGCACGCCTGATATAAGGACTTCGGGCCTGAAAATAAAGGGGCTTCGACGGCAGGGAACCGTTTTGCCGGGAAAGCTCATGCGCGACTTGCCCCCGCGATCTGGGGAAAGTCTGGTCAAGGGGCTGCGTTTTTGAAAAAATCTGCCAAATTAGCCTGAAAGCACTCAAAGGGCCGTACCGTGCAGCAATATCTCGATCTCCTGGCAAAAATCCTGGACGAGGGCGTCGACCGGGGGGACCGGACGGGCACGGGTACACGCTCCATCTTCGGCCACCAGATGCGCTTCGACCTGTCGAAAGGCTTTCCGCTGGTCACGACCAAGAAGCTGCACCTGAGATCGATCATTCATGAGCTGCTCTGGTTCCTGGCGGGCGATACCAACATCCGCTACCTGAAGGAAAACGGCGTCAGAATCTGGGATGAGTGGGCGGACGAGAATGGTGAGCTCGGCCCGGTCTACGGCTATCAGTGGCGGTCCTGGCCGGCCCCGGACGGCAGGTCCATCGACCAGATCGCCAATCTGCTGATCCAGATCCGCAAGAACCCGGAAAGCCGCCGGCTGATCGTCTCGGCCTGGAACCCGGCGCTGGTCGACGAGATGGCCCTGCCGCCGTGCCATTCCCTGTTCCAGTTCTACGTGGCCGAGGGCCGGCTGTCCTGCCAGCTCTATCAGCGCTCGGCCGATGTCTTCCTGGGCGTTCCCTTCAACATCGCCTCCTATGCGCTGCTCACCATGATGGTCGCCCAGGTGACAGGCCTGAAGCCCGGGGACTTCGTGCACACCCTCGGCGACGCGCATCTCTACGCGAACCATTTCGACCAGACCCGCGAACAGCTCACCCGCAAGCCGCGGCCCCTGCCGCAGATGAAGATCAATCCGACCGTGACGGATCTGTTTGCGTTCCGGTATCAGGACTTCGAGCTGGTGAACTACGACCCGCACCCGCATATCGCCGCGCCGATCGCGGTTTGATGGGATGGTAAATCGCCGGACGGAGCCCGGCTTCCGTTCTTCGGGAGTCAGTCCAGATAGGGCTCAACAGCCAATTTCAGGATCGCGTTGAATTGGTCCGGCGCTTCCAAAGGCACGTAGTGGCCGCAATTCGGGACGATGTGGCAGGTTCCGTGCCTTGCAAGCGCGGTTTGCTGCCTGGTTGACGCCGGCCCGGGGGCTATGTCCTCAGCGCCGGAAATGAATACGATCTCACCTGAATGGCATTCCAGAACGTCCTTCCGGCTCTCGCGTGTGTGGAAGGCCGTGATGCCGGCGACCAGATCTTCGTCGGGGCGGTTGGCGTAAATGCTTCGGGCAATTTCGATCGCATTGGCCGCGCTGTGTCGGCAAAACAGGGGTGTCCAATAGGTTTCCCAGGCAGCCACCGCGCCTTTTTCTTCAACGAGACGAATGGCTCGGGACAGGAATTCCGGATCCGGAACGCGATGTGCCTTTGTTCCGATCAGGATGAGTTTCTCAACGCGCTCAGGTGCAAGGGACGCGATTTCAAGCGCGCAGGAACCTCCGACGGAACAGCCAACGACGACAAGCCTGTCTTCCCGAACCATATCGAGCGCATGAACCGCCCAGTCCCGAAGGCAAGGGCCACGATCGTAGAGCGTCGGGGCGTATTCGGGCAGGGGAAATAGACCGCGTTGATGCCGCCACATGGAACCGTCCAGAGGCAGGGCGTGCAGAAAAAGGAGTGCGGGTGGACTTGGAAGGGTCACAGAAAAAGGCACCAATCGGGTCAGCGCGACTTTGTTCTTGCAAATTGGGCGAGTCGCTCCTTGAGTACAACCATCGGATATTTCATTAAGGTGCGTCATGAGCGATTACGAAGCATCCATTTCCCTGTCCCCCCACGCCCTCACCGCCGAAAAGCTCGGCTTCGACCCCATGATCGGCCGCAGGTTATGCGCTGGTGTCGAATCCGGTCTGCTGCCGCATCTGCATGTGGTTCTCGCCGAGCGGCGGGGGGAGACCGTTCTGGAAAGCTACGGGTCCGGTCCGGACGAGAATTGGGGCAAGCCCCTCGGAGAGGTCTCGTTCGATGCGGAGACCCTGCACGACCTGCGCTCCGTCACCAAATCCATCGTCAGCTTGCTCTACGGCATCGCGCTGGAAAGGGGACTGGTGCCGCGCCTCGACATGCCGATCCTGGACCTGTTTCCGGAATACAAGGACCTTGCGGCCGATCCGGAGCGGAAGAAACGAACGGTGGAACACGCGCTCACCATGAGCCTCGGCATGGAATGGGACGAAACAAAACCCTATATCGGCCCGGAAAACAGCGAGATCGCCATGGAAATGGCCCCGGACCGCTACCGATATATTCTGGACCGGCCGCTTGTCGCCGAGCCCGGGACCCGCTGGATTTACAGCGGCGGCGCGACGGCGCTGGTCGGCGAGATCGTGCAGCGGGGAACCGGCAAGTCGCTGCCGGAGTTCGCCAGGGACACGCTGTTCGGTCCGCTCGGCATCGACCGGTTCGAGTGGTCCGCCGGTCCGGACGGCACCCATTCGCCCGCATCGGGCCTCAGGCTGACGGCGCCGGGCCTGCTCAAGATCGGCCGTATGGTCCTCAATAACGGCATGCATGACGGCAGGAGCATCGTGCCCGAAGCTTGGATCACCGCCTCGCTCAGGCCGGTGATCGCGACCTCGGAAGGCCTGGACTACGGCTATTTCTGGTTCTGCGGCCAGTCCCCGATCCCGGTCTTCGGCGGACCGACGCCCTGGTTCGCGGGCTTCGGCAATGGCGGCCAGCGGCTCTGGCTCTGCCCGAAGGCGGATGTCGCCGCCGTGATCTTCTCCGGCAACTACAACAACTGGTCCGCCTGGATCCCGCCGACGCGGGTGTGGAGCGAGATCATTCTGAGGAATTTTAGGGGGGCGTAACAAGCGAGGTGTGAGAAAAAGGCCTGCAGCCGAACAGTCAAAGCCTCGGTCGTCATTCCAGACAAGCACAGCGGAAGCTGTACGAAGATCTGGAAACCAGAAATCGGCATGAGTGAAGCGAATACTTCAGCCGGACAGGGAAACGGCCGCGCTTTCAGCGCGAAATATGTCTGGGATGACGGTTGATCCGAGGTTGGGGCGGTTTTCACCGCCCTTCCTTATGCGCTTCGATGAGGTCCCGGTACCACAGTGCGCTGTTCTTCAGGGTGCGGACCTGGGTGTCGTAGTCGACATGAACGATGCCGAAGCGCATGCGGTAGCCTTCCGCCCATTCGTAATTGTCCATCAGGCTCCAGAGGAAATAGCCCTTCACCGGAACGCCGGCTTCCCTTGCATCGGCGACCGCGCCGAAATGCTTTTCCAGATAGTCGATCCGGCGCCGGTCATCGACCACGCCGTCGACCGGTCCGTCATTGTAACAGGCGCCGTTTTCGGTGATGTAGCAGTCGGGCAGGGGATAGCGGTCATAGAGCGTCTGCATGAGATCCGACAGGCCTTTTTCGTAGACCTCCCAGCCGATATCGGTGAGCTCCGGACCGGGTTTCGGCGGCACGGCTGCAGCCATCGGATAAAGCGCTGTGCCGGCCGGATCGTGTTTCACCCGCATGGGCGTATAGTAATTCAGCCCCCACCAATCGAGCGGCTGGCTGATGATCTCCATGTCGCCTTCGCGGATGTTCATGCCGTCGCCGAAGGTGTCCAGGATCTCCGCATGATAGGCGCCCTTGAAGAGCGGCGAGAAGAAGATGCCGTTATGGAACTCGAAGGCACGGCCGGCGGCCGCCACGTCTTCCGCCGCATCGCTCGCCGGATAGACGGAATGCGCATTGATCACGATGCCCATGGGCAGGTCGGCGCGTACGGACCGGGCCGCCTGGGTTGCAAGACCGTGCGCCAGGTTCAGGGTGTGGACCGCGGCGGCAAAGGCGTCGGCGTTCTTCTCGCCCGGCGCGTGGATGCCGTAGAGATGGCTCAGATGGCAGATGCACCAGGGTTCGTTGATCGTCGCCAGCGCATCGATCCGGTCGCCCAGGCGCTTCACGACGATCTCCGCGTAATCGGCGAAGGCGTCGGCTGTGCTGCGCGCGGTCCAGCCGCCATCTCCGGCGAGCATCAGCGGCAGATCCCAGTGATAGAGGGTCGGATAGACCTTCAGGCCGCGGGCGATCATGCCGTCGATCAGCCGGTCGTAGAAGTCGAGCCCCTTTTCGTTCACAGGCCCGCGCCCATCGGGCAGGATGCGCGGCCAGGCGATGGAAAACCGGTAGGCGTCGACGCCGAGCGACTTGATCAGGTCCAGATCGCTTTCCCAGCGATGATAGTGATCGCAGGCAACGTCGCCGGAATGCTGTTGGTAGACCCGTCCGGGCATCTTGGCAAACGCGTCCCAGATACTGGGCTTGCGGCCGTCCTCGCGGGCCGCGCCCTCGATCTGATAGGCGGCGGTCGCTACGCCGAACAGGAAGTCTTCGGGAAAACGCTGCGCCAGCTCTTTGTTCGGTGCCATCGGGTTTCAACTTCAACAGGTGTGAACAGACACGACGGTCTTAATTTTCAAAGCGCTTTGGATCAAGCTTTTTCCTGCAAGGCAGCCAGCCATTTCCAGAGCGGCAATGCCGGTTTCCAGGTCTTCAGAAGCGACGCTTCGGCTTTTTCTCCGAGGATGAGACCGGTATCTTCAAGCGTCCGCCAGACGGCAAGGCCCTTGTGCCTCGCCAGCTCCCCCTGCGGGTGATCCCTGGGAAAGCCCTTCGGCACATTGGCGAGATCTGGAGAGGACACCTCGAAGCCGCCGGCCTTCAAGGCAGACAGAAGCCCCGCGATATCGTCGCCATCCCCGGTTTCGATAGCCTTGAGCCAGGCACCGAGCACGGGCTTCGCAAACACCATGCAGCCTGTGCCGACGCGGATGTGATCGGCCTCGACCGACAGGAAAAAGCTCGGCGGCTGGGCGTCCTTGCCTTCGAAGACCGCCCCCTTCGGCCAGAAGGCCATGCGGATATGGGTGTTATAGGGCGTCTTGTCCTTCGAAAACCGCAGATCGCGGTTGATGCGGAACTGTTTGGAGACGATTTCGCGGCCGGTCAGCGCCGCAAGCCCCTGTTCGAGCGCGGAACGCAGGGCATCGGCGGGCTTTTTCACATAGCGCTGATAGCTGGTCTTGTTGGCCTCGAACCAGGTCTTCGAATTGTTGCCGCCAAGGTCCTTCAGGAAGGCGAAGGTTTGCGGCTGAAATCCGGGGGAGGTCATCAGGCCTTCTTCCCGGATTTTGCCTTTTTCGGCTTCGCGGCGTTGGGCGGCAGGGCGCACACATAGGTCCTTGCCATCTCGATCCAGCTTTCCAGGTCCTCATCCGATTCAATGCCTTCCGGCTCTACCCGGATGAAGCCTGCCATTGCCCGGCCTGCGGGATGGCAGGGAGAAGCATGCGGCCTTGCCAGGGCTTCCGCCTCCTGGTTCTTGCCGACGCGGGCCATCAGCCCCCGCTTGGAAACGCAGACCAGCATGTTGCCATTGACCATGAAACAGGTGCCGCCGAACATGCGTTTCTGCTCGACATTCTCGTCCGGGATCAGGGCGCGGGCGCGTTCGACCAGAACGATCTGCATCAAATCGGACATTTTTCGAAATCTCCTTAATGGCAATGCACCGGCCGATCCCGGTCTCAAAAGTCGTTACAGGCTTTTCGTCTCTTCCGGTTTCCATGGTAGGACGCGTGCTGGACGGAGAAAACCGGATTCGGAGAGAGCCTTGCCGGAAATAATACTGATCGCCGCGATTGCCAGGAATGGCGTGATCGGCGCCGACAACGACATGCCCTGGAAGCTTTCCACCGACCTGAAGCGGTTCAAGAAGCTGACGCTCGGCAGGCCGGTTGTCGTGGGCCGCAAGACGTTTCTCTCCTTTGGCGGCAAGGCCTTGCCGGGACGGCCGCATATCGTCATCTCGCGGGACCCGGACTACGCGCCGGAAGGGGCGGAAGCTGCGATCTCGCTGGACGCGGCGCTTGAACGGGCAGGCGTTCTGGCGGACGAACTCGGGGTAGACGAAATCATGTGCATCGGCGGCGGTCAGATCTACGCCCAGGCCATGAAGGTCGCCGACCGGCTGGAACTCACGGAAGTGGACGCGGAGCCGGAGGGCGATACCCGGTTTCCGGACATCGATCCGGCTATCTGGGAGGAGGTCGGCCGCGTGCCGGGCGAACGCGGCGACAGGGACAGCGCGGATTTCACCTTCGTGACCTATTGCCGCAAGGCCGGATAGGACGGATCTTCCATGACCCTGCCTGACAGTCTGACCGCGAAATGGGCCGCCTTCAGCGAACTGGCCCCGCATGACGTGCATGATCTTTTGAAACTGCGCCAGGAAATCTTCATTCTGGAGCAAACGTCGCTCTATGCCGACATCGACGGCAGGGACCCGGAGGCGCTGCATTATCTCATCAGGGACCGGCGGACCGGTGTGCTCACCGGAGCGATCCGCCTGTTCACGGATGTTGAAGACGGCCAGGTGGCGCGCATCGGCAGGGTCGTGATCGCCCGGGACTTGCGTGGAAGCGGCCTCGGCCGGATCATGATGCAGGCCGGGGTCGACAAGGCGCATGAGCTGCTGCCCGGCTGTCCGATCCACGTCACGGCCCAGGCGCATCTTGAAGACTTCTACAACTCCCTCGGATTCAGGACCGTTTCGGAACCCTATCTGGAAGACGATATCCCCCATATCGACATGATTCACCCGGGTTGAGTCGATTTGCCGGATTTCTTTCCGTTTTTCTTGAAATGCGGTCTTGAAAGCCGGGCTGTCCTTCCCCACCTGCGGCACGGGAAAATGTAGCGGTTTCGCAAAGGAGTTAGAGCATCGTGCGATAACACTGGACCATTTGACCGGATCTCCTTTGTCTGCTGACGAGGCGGATCGCGCGCAGTGGTGTTTCCCACCACAAACGCGATCCAACGACATCAGCGGGCAAAGGAGACCGGCCCTTCGGGTGATGGAAAGCAGCCCATCGGCAGCGTTGCGCCGCTTGCCCGATACACCGCATCGCGCTTTGCGACGCGCCTTGCCGAATGGGCTGCTTTCAAACATCAAATGGTCCAGTGTTATCGCACGATGCTCTAGCTGGCGTTTTCGTTGAAAGCGGCCGGTAACCTCCCTATAACCAACGGTGAGTCAGAAGAGGCGAAGCCTATCTCCGGCAACGCCTGCCGGATTTCACAGAAGGAAGTTTTGATGCCTTGGAGCAATCAGTCAGGTGGCGGCGGCCCCTGGAAGGGTGGCGGAAACAACGGCGGCCCATGGGGCGGCGGAAATAACAACGGCCCCTGGGGAGGCGGTTCGAACCGTGGAGGCGGTGGCAACCCTCCCGATCTGGAAGAGCTCCTCAAGCGCACGCAGGACCGTATGAAAAACGTGCTGCCGGGCGGCGGCGGCGGTCTCGGCCTGATCGGCATCCTGATCGTGATCGGCGTTGTCCTGATCGGCTGGCTGGCGACAGGCTTCTACATCGTCGACGAAGGGGAAGTGGGCGTCGAGCTTGTTCTCGGCAAGGTGGAAGACCAGACCCCTCCCGGCTTCAATTACAATTGGCCCTATCCGATCGGCGAGGTCTACAAGCCCAAGGTAGAGTTGCAGCGCGAGACGACGGTCGGCGTGGAAGAAACCGTTACCAGTTCGGGAGCGGTGCGAGCCCGGGATATTCCCGAGGAAAGCCTGATGCTGACGGGCGACGAAAACATCGTGGATGTCGGCTTCAAGGTTTTGTGGCGGATCAAGAACACCCGCGAGGGCATCAACGATTACCTCTTCAATATTCAGGAACCGGCCTCGACGGTTAAGGCGGTTGCCGAAAGCGCCATGCGCGAAGTGGTCGGCGCCTCGAATATCGACGCGATCCTGACCGAAAACCGTGTCTCCATCCAGAACGACGTCGCCAGCCTGATGCAGACGACGCTGGATTCCTACCGCGCCGGCATCGAGATCGCCGAAGTGCAGATGCAGCGCGTCGACCCGCCGGCTCAGGTTATCGACGCCTTCCGGGATGTCCAGGCCGCGCGCGCGGACCAGGAGCGCATCCGCAACGAGGCGGAAGCCTACGCCAACCGGATCGTTCCGGAAGCGCGCGGTGAAGCCGCCCGTGTCCTGGAAGCCGCGAACGCCTACAAGGACCAGACCATCGCCGAGGCGACCGGTCAGTCCCAGCGTTTCACCAAGATCTATGAACAGTACAAGAATGCTCCGGATGTCACCCGCGAGCGTCTGTACCTCGAGACTCTGGAAAAAGTTTTGGGTTCCAACAACAAGATCATCATCGACAGCGAGTCGACCGGATCCGGCGTGCTGCCGTTCCTGCCGCTCAACGACCTGAACGGACGCAGCTCCTCCGCGCCGTCCGCGCGCACGGGAGGGAACTGATCATGCGTAGCGGATTGCTTGCCATTGTCCTCGTCGTCGTAGCCATTCTCGGCTACATGTCGATCTTCATCGTCAATCCGACCCAGCAGGCGCTCGTCCTGCAGCTCGGCCGGATCATCGACACGAAAACCGAAGCTGGCGCCTATTTCAAATATCCGTTCATCCAGAACGTGGTCTACATGGACAAGCGCGTCCTGAACCTGAACATGCCGCCGCTGGAGCCGATTTCCTCGGACAAGAAGCGTCTGGTCGTGGATGCGTTCGCGCGCTACCGGATTTCCAATCCGGTGCTGTTCTATCAGCGCGTTCAGAACGTGCCGACGGCCAACCGCCGCCTGTCGACGCTGCTGCAGTCCTCGCTGCGCTCCGAACTCGGCCGGACGAGTTTCGTCGCCCTGGTCCGTGACGACCGGTCGGGCGTGATGGACAATATCCGTCGGGACGTCAGCCAGAACGCTGCGGAACTGGGCATCGAGGTGATCGACGTGAAGATCCGCCGTGCGGATCTGCCGGACGCCAACTCCCAGGCCATCTACGCCCGCATGCAGACGGAACGTCAGCGCGAAGCGACCGAAATCCGCGCCCAGGGTGAGGAAGTCGCCCGGCGGATCCGCTCCCGTGCCGACCGCGATGCAACGGTCCTGGTGGCCGAGGCCAATCGGGATTCGGAAATCGTCCGCGGCGACGGCGATGCGGAGCGGAACAAGATCTTCGCCGAAGCTTTCGGGGCGGATCCGGAGTTCTTCGCCTTCTATCGCTCCATGCAGGCCTATGAAGCAGGGCTGAAGACCGGCGACACCAGCCTGGTCCTGTCTCCCGATTCCAGCTTCTTCCGGTTCTTCAAGGATCCTTCGGGCGCGGAAGCTCCGACGGCGGGCAATGAAAATGGCGGTACGGGCGTTTCCGACCGCGCCCCGTCGCTCGCCGCGCAATGAGCGAACTGATAACGGCACTGGGTCTGGTGCTGGTTTTTGAAGGGGTGCTTTATGCCCTCGCGCCTGGAGGCATGAAGAACATCATGCGCAGCGCGCTGGAGACTTCGGACCAGACCTTGCGCACGGCGGGCCTGATTGCGGCTGCGGTCGGCGTATTTCTTGTGTGGATCATACGCGGATAACGAAAAGTTTTCGGGCGGGAGAGGCAAAAATCTCCCGCCCGTTCTATAATCCAGGTCAGAAACCCATCGACTGCTCTATACAACAGTCTAACGGCTGGGATGAGGAGAAAGCCCAATGGCTCCAGAATTTGTTCGTCGTCGAATGTCCCGGATCGCGTTTGCGGCCGCGGGTATCGCTCTCGGCGGAATGGTCGCCTTTCAGCCTGTGCAGCCAGCGAAGGCGCAAGGCCCGGTTTCCGTCGCCGACCTGGCGGAAAACCTGGCCGATGCCGTCGTCAACATTTCCACCGCCCAGACTGTGCAGGGGCGGCGGTCCGTGCCGATGCCGCAGGTTCCGGAAGGTTCGCCGTTTCAGGAATTCTTCGAGGAATTCTTCAACCGGCAGAACCGGGACAACGACCAGCCGCGCCGGGTCCAGTCCCTCGGCTCCGGCTTCGTGATCGATGGCAAGGAAGGCATCATCATCACCAACAACCACGTCATCGAAGGGGCCGACGAAGTCACGGCCAACTTCAATGACGGCACCAAGCTCCAGGCCGAAATCATCGGTTCCGACGAGAAGACCGATCTGGCGGTTCTTAAGGTGAAACCGGAAACGCCGCTGAAGGACGTCAATTTCGGCAATTCCGACTCGATCCGCGTCGGCGACTGGGTGATGGCGATCGGTAACCCGTTCGGCCTCGGCGGCACCGTGACCGTCGGTATCGTCTCGGCGCGCAACCGCGACATCAATTCCGGTCCCTACGACAATTTCATCCAGACGGACGCCTCCATCAACCGGGGCAACTCGGGCGGTCCGCTGTTCGACATGGACGGCAACGTGATCGGCATCAACACGGCGATCATTTCGCCTTCCGGCGGCTCCATCGGCATCGGCTTCGCCATTCCGGCCAAGACCGCCATGCGGGTGATCGACCAGCTTCGCGAGTTCGGCGAAACCCGCCGCGGCTGGCTGGGCGTGCGCATCCAGGAAGTCACGGACGAGATCGCCGAAAGCCTGGGTATGGGCGAGGCCATGGGCGCGCTGGTCGCCGGCGTGACCGAAAACGGTCCGGCGGCGAAAGCGAAGATCGAGCCGGGCGACGTCATCGTCAAGTTCGACGGCAACGAGGTCGAGGCGATGCGCGAGCTGCCGCGCATGGTCGCCGAAACGGCGATCGGCAAGGAGGTCGAAGTCGTTGTCCTGCGCAAGGGCCAGGAGGTCGACATCACCGTGACGCTCGAGCGCCTGGAAGAGAACGAGGTGACGGAAGCCAGCGCCTCCACCGAGGATCAGCCGGCCGAAGAGCCCGCCGAGAAGAGCGAAATCTTGGGCATGATGCTGGCCGAGCTGGACGACAGCCTTCGACAGCAGTTTTCCATCGAGGAAGACGTGACCGGCGTGGTCGTGACCGAAGTCGTGCCCGGATCCTCCGCGGAGGAAAAACGGGTGATGGCCGGCGACGTCATCAAGGAAGTCGCCCAGGAGCCGGTCGAAACGCCGGCCGACGTCGAAGCCGAAATCAAGAAGCTGAAGGAAGACGGCCGCCGCTCGGCGCTCTTGCTTCTGTCCAACCCGACCGGCGACGTCCGCTTCGTGCCGGTGCGGATCGAAGACCAGTAGGCCGCAGTTTTTTCGAAGCTGCAGAGAATGAAAGGGCGCCGGAGACGGCGTCCTTTTTTCTTGGCTACACCCTGCACCGTCATACCAGACAAGCGCAGCCCCGCTGCGCGCCGATCTGGTATCCAGACATCGGCGTGAGCGCAGCGAACACTCTTTTTGAAAAAGACGCGCCTGCGGCGCGAAATATGTCTGGATTCCGGATCAGCGCTCGGCTTCGCCTCACTTGTCCGGAATGACGGAAGGAGGCGAAGTTGCTTCAATATCAGCCGGATCCAGCGCACAGACCCCTCAGTCTCCGGCTCTTCCGCTCAACTCAGCACGAAGTCGCTTTCCGCGTAGCCCTGCAGGTAGAGCAGGGCCGTCAGGTCGCCGTAGTCGACGCGGAAGTCGGCGGCTGCGGCGACGGCCGGCTTGGCCCGGTAGGCAACGCCCGAGCCGGAGAGCTCGATCATCGCCAGGTCGTTGGCGCCGTCGCCGACGGCAAGCGTTTCGTCGAAGGAAAGGCCCTGGTCCGCGACCAGGTATTCCAGCCTGGCGCGTTTGGCATCTCGGCCGAGAATGGGCTCGGCGACCAGCCCTGTGAGCTTGCCGTCTTCCTCGAGAAGAATGTTGGCCTGGTTCTCGTCGAAGCCGATCATGGCGGACACCGCCTTGGTGAAATGGGTGAAGCCGCCGGAAACGAGCGCGCAATAGGCGCCGTTGCCCTTCATGGTCTGCACCAGCGTCCGGCCGCCCGGCATGAGCCGGATACGGTCGCTCAGGACGGTGTCGATCGACGAAAGCGGCAGGCCCGCCAGGAGGGCGACCCGTTCCCTCAGGGCGGGTTCGAATTCGATCTCGCCGCGCATCGCCCGTTCGGTGATTTCGGAAATCCTGTCCTTGAGGCCGAGCTCGGCCGCCAGTTCGTCGATGCATTCCTGGCGGATCATGGTGGAATCCATGTCGGCGATCAGCAGCCGTTTGCGCCTTCCTTCTTCCGGCTGTACGAAGACATCGACAGGGATCCGCCCGATCACCTCGCGCAGAAGCATGTCCGCGGCATTTGCATTCGGTCCTTCAAACCGGATATCGGCTGCGATGCCGGGACTGAGGATCGTCGTGGTTCCGCTCACACCGAGGGCATCCGCGGCCCGGCGGACCAGATCCGCGTCGACCGCCGGCGCAGTCGGGGTGGATACCAAAGTGGCAACTAAAGACATGGGCGATCCCCTGGAAGGCAGACGGAAAGTGGATATCGGCAAACGCGCCATTCTGATAGCGGGGCCCACGGCGAGCGGCAAGTCCGCATTGGCGCTGAAGCTCGCCAAAAAAAACGATGGCGTGATCATCAATGCCGATTCCATGCAGCTCTACGAGGATCTGTGCCTGGTGAGCGCACGGCCCTCGGCCGGGGAGGAAGCGGAGGTTCCGCACCGTCTTTACGGCATCCTGCCGGCGTCGACCGCCTTTTCCACCGGCGCCTGGCTGAGGCTGGCCGCGGGGGAAATCGGGGCCGCGCTTGAGGCCGGCAAGGTGCCGATCCTGGTGGGCGGAACCGGGCTTTATTTCAAGGCTCTGACAGAAGGCTTCGCGGATCTGCCGGACATTCCCGACAGCGTCCGCCTGGAAGCGCGGGCCCTGGCGGATGCGGAGGGTATCGAAGGGCTCAAATCCGCGCTTCTCCGCCTTGGCGATGGCGAAGCCGCCGCCGGTCTGGAAGATCCGCAGCGGCTGGCCCGGGCGCTTGAGGTGATGATGGCGACAGGCACGCCTCTCGCCGTCTGGCAAAAGGAAGGGCAGTCCGCGCCGCTGCTTTCAGACGCGGGGAGCGAGCGGCTGGTTCTGGCCCCGCCAAGGCCCTGGCTGCACGAGCGGATCGAACGGCGGGCGCGGATGATATTTTCGGAAGAAGGGCTGCAGGAAGTCCGGGCTCTGCTTGCCAGAGGTCTTTCCGGAAAACTTCCGGCCATGCGGGCCATCGGGGTTGCCGAGATCGGCGCGTATCTCGATGGCGAGCTCGGTTTTGAAGAGGCCATCCACAGGCTGACTGTTGCAACGCGGCAATACGCAAAACGTCAGGAGACGTGGTTTCGCAACCAGATGGCCGATTGGCAACGAATTGATCCGTCAGCCTGAATCGGTACGGGAGACTTCCGATAGCCGGTCTGTCAATGCGCGGCCAAACTCCTGGGTGTGCGCTGCAGCGTTGTTTTTCCGCCTAACATGTTGGTATTGCGCATATATTTTTAGCAAATTAGACCCTATACTTTAGTCTGCCATCGGGTTGGCACAATTCAAAGTTACATGGATTTCTCCTGCTAAGCGGCAATGGTCGCCACGGCGATCACGGCTGCAGAAAATCCAAGACTGGGAGGACACGGTGCAGACGATATTTCTCGAATGCGGATCAGTGCGGCTCGTTCCCTTCTCTCCGGCCGATGTTGACCTCATCCAGAACCTTCATTCCGACCCCTACGGCAACCGCTGCACGGACTATTCGACCAATTGCACAGTCATGGATGCAGCGGAACTGGTACGCTCGTCTTTGCAGAACCAGAACGACCTGGGCTTTGCCAAGTGGAAAGCCGTTTCCGACGATGGACTGTTCCTTGGCTGGGCTGGGTTCACGCCGGTCAGCGAGACCTCCGAAATCAGCGTGAATTATTGCCTGCCGAACGACGTTCTCGACCGGGATCCGGGCCTGCCGAAACGCCTTTTCAAGGCACTGGCCGACTGGTTCTTCGAAAACACCTATTTTTCCCACCTGGTCGCGGTCGTGCGCACAGATAACCGGGACATGCGCGAAGTGGTCAGGAACGCCGGTTTTTATCACCGCGAAAGCAAGGTGATCGAGGGCATGCAGGCGGACGTCTTCCAGATGCTCAGTCCCTCCATGCAATCCTATCTGATGAGTGCCTAGAGCATCTTAAGATCGATCAACTTTTGGACGCTCAGTCGATTCCGATTGAACGTCCGTTGATTTGGAGCGTGTAACTCGGGGCATGCAACTCCCCCGAACAAATCCCGGGGACCGTGTTTGGCGGTCCTCTTTTTTTGGGAAATCGGTAATTTGACGAATCCAATTCTCATGACGGCTCGGCTTCGGGCCTTTCCGTTCGAAGAAACCGATTTCGGGCTTCTTGCGGATCTCCATTCGGATCCGGAAGTGAACCGCTACCTGTCACCGGGCCTTGCCCCGATGAGCGAAGCCGAAGTTCGGCGGCGGCTGACCAACTACGTCGAAGATCACAGGCGGCTGGGGATCAGCAAATGGAAACTCGCAACAACGGACGGCATGTTTGTCGGCCGCGCCGGGTTTTCATGGCAGGAAGACCCCGAAGGGTTCGAGCTTGGCTACAGCTTCAAGCGCGATGCGTGGGGGAGGGGCTATGCGACGGAGATCGCCAGCGCCCTGGTGGCCTGGTTCTTCCGGAACACATCCGAGCCGCATCTGATTGCCTATGCGGTTTCAGAGCATCAGGCGTCCCGGAACGTGATGATCAAGGCCGGACTGCGCCACTGGCAGGACACCGAAAAACACGGTGTTCCGTGCAGCTTCTACAGGATCGGGCGGGAAGAGTTCCAGAGGTCCGGGGCTGCACGGCAAACCGCACCTGGAAAAATCGCAGGCTGAGGAAGAGTTCGTACCGGCGTTCTACGAAAAGAGAGAGAGAGAGAGAGCCGCTCGTGCGGCCCTTTGGCTGCTGACAAAGGCGCTCCCTCGCCGTCGTCATCCCGGCCAAGCGAAGCGCGAGCCGGATCGGAGAGGCACAAGTCTTTGCCAGTGCAATTTCTTTTCCGCCGATAGACCCAGGCTCACCGGTCCCGGATCTTCGCTGCGCTGCGTCCGGGATGACGATCTCAAGGTTTGTCAGCAAACTGAGGGCCGCTCGCGCGGCCCTTTGACTTTCCACGGAACGTGTCGCTGCAGGTCAGACCGCCTGCAGGGCACCCGGATTGCCGGTCTGCTGGCGCAGCGCCAGTTTGTTCATGGCCGACACATAGGCGCGGGCGGAGGCGACGAGCGTATCGGTGTCCGCGCCCTTGCCGGTGGCGATCCGGCCGCCGGCTTCCAGGCGCACGGAAACTTCCGCCTGTGCGTCGGTGCCTTCGGTGACGGCGTGGACCTGATAGAGCGACAGGGTCGCCTCGTGCGGCACGATGGACTTGATCGCGTTGAAGGTCGCGTCGACCGGGCCATCGCCGGTGGCTTCCTTGGTGATGTGCTGGCCGTTGACGTCCATGGTCAGGATCGCCTTCTGCGGGCCGCCCGTGCCGGCAATGACCGTCAGCGCGATCACCTTTGTGCCTTCGCCCAGGACGTTGATCTCGTCCTCGACCAGTGCCTCGATATCCTCGTCATAGACATGCTTCTTGCGGTCGGCGAGATCCTTGAAGCGGCGGAAGGCGTCCTGCAGGGCGTTGTCGCCCAGTTCGAAGCCCAGTTCCTTCAGCTTGTCGCGGAACGCATGGCGGCCGGAATGCTTGCCCATGACCAGGGAGGTGGCTTTGACGCCGACATCTTCCGGGCGCATGATTTCGTAGGTCTCGGCATTCTTCAGCATGCCGTCCTGGTGAATGCCGCTCTCATGGGCGAAGGCGTTCTTGCCGACGATCGCCTTGTTGTACTGGACGGCGAAGCCGGAAGCGCCGGCCACCATCTTCGACGCGCGCACCAGGAATTTCGGATCGATCTGGGTTGCGTAGGGCAGCACGTCGGCGCGGGTGCGGATCGCCATCACGATCTCTTCCAGGGAAGCGTTGCCGGCGCGTTCGCCCAGGCCGTTGATGGTGCACTCGATCTGGCGCGCGCCGCCGGCGACGCCGGCCAGCGAGTTGGCGACCGCCAGTCCCAGGTCGTCATGGCAATGGACGGAGAAGATCGCCTGGTCGCTGTTCGGCACCCGCTCGCGGATCTGCTCGAACATGGCCTTGTATTCTTCCGGCGTCGCATAGCCGACCGTGTCCGGCAGGTTGATGGTGGTTGCACCGCATTTGATGGCGGCTTCCACGCAGCGGCACAGATAGTCGATCGGGGTGCGCGTGGCGTCCATGGCCGACCATTCGACGTCGTCGATCAGGTTGCGGGAACGGCTCACCGTGTCGGTGATGATCTCCAGCACCTGGTCTTCCGTCTTGTTCATCTGGAACTTCAGATGGATCGGCGAGGTCGACACGAATGTGTGGATGCGGCCTTTTCCGGCATGCTTCACGGCTTCGCCGCAGCGGTCGATATCCGCATGGATGGCGCGGGCGAGGCCCGCGATCACCGAGTTCTGCGAGCGCTTGGCGATCTCCCTGACGGCTTCGAAGTCGCCGTTGGAGGCGATCGGGAAACCGGCCTCGATGATATCGACGCCCATCTCGTCGAGAATTTCGGCGATCTGCAGCTTCTCTTCCAGGGTCATCGACGCGCCGGGCGATTGCTCGCCGTCGCGCAAGGTGGTGTCGAAGATGCGGATCTGATCCTTATCGGCAGTGGCAGTCATTTGGTTTCGTCCCAGGCTTGGATCGGGCCTTCTTGAAAGCTTTTTCGGCAAGAAGTGTGCGACGCGATCCGATTATCGTGATGCGTTTGTTGAAGTATCTCCCCTAAGTGCCCGTTCCGCAACCAACGCGGATCAGCCGACGCTCAGGGGCAGCTAAGAAGGAGGAGATCGCCAAGTAGGATGAGGCCGCCGCACAGGGACTGCGCGTCGCAAGAAGAACCGGAAATGTCGCGTGTCGCGATCATGGGTCTCAGTCAGGCCTTCGGTCGTCTTTCAAGGTCGTCCGGCAAGGCTGCCGGAAAAGGGTGACCTCTTTGTTAACGGAGGATGTTCTTACGTCAGGTTTTCGCTCGACGCAACCGGCTTTTGCGCAGCGCGCATAATTTGAAGTCGATCCAGGCGGTTGGAAAAGGCGGCTGTTCTCGATTTTGCCAAAAGCTCCAAGGGGGTATTCGAGCCCTTGAACAAATCCTCACGACTTGCTCGTAACGCCTTCAGCGGGCTGCTCGTACCTGTCCCGTCTCCGCACCCAGGCCATCGGCCAGGGCAGATCGTCCTCGTGGCGGCCCATGGCCGTCAGGTCCAGAAGATTGTAGGCCATGTTGAGGATATCGAGGCCGCGGCCATAGGCGGAGTAGGTATGGGCGATGCGGCCGTCCGGCAGCTTCAGGAAGGTGCTGACGCCCGGCATCTCCTCGCCGAAAACCCGGCCGGAATAGTTGTAGCCGAGGCCGGTGGTATCTTCCTTGTCGGGAAAGGTCACGCCGAAGTCGGTGCCGAACCCGTTGCCGTTCGTAGAGACCCAGTCGAAGCTCCAGCCCATGCGCTTCCTGTAGGCTTGCAGTGTTTTCAGAGGGGCGTTGGAGATCGCGACCAGCGCGGTGTCTCGGGCGGTCAGATGCACATCGATACCTTCGAAATTGTCGGCCCAGAAAGAACAGCTCGGGCAGCCTTCCTGCCAGGTTTCGCCGAACATGAAGTGATAGACCACGAGCTGGGGATGGGGGCCGAACAGCGCAGCAAGCGTTTTCCTGCCCTTCGGTGTGTCGAAGACATAGTCCTTGTCGACGATCACCATGGGCAGTTCCCGGCGCGCCGCCGAAAGGGCGTCCCGTTCGCGGGTGAAGGCCTTTTCGCGATCCAGAAAGACCTTGCGGGCTTCCAGCCAGGCTTCGCGGCTGACGATCTTCGGGGTGGTCATGTCTGTTTCCTTTCCGGTTGCCGTTTGAGTGTCACCCCATCAAAACGGTCTCTCTGACAATCAGTAGGCCCCGGGTCTCGCTTTGCTCGCCCGGGGTTACACCAGTGTTTGCCGCGGTTTCGTGCGGGACCCGGTACTGCACTCACGCTGCGACAAGCTCAGCCAGACGGCCGAAGCAGCCGTCCCAGCCGCCGCCGACGCCGCGGCGGGCATCCTCGGTCTTGATGGCCTCGTGGCGCAGTTTCACTTCCGTCGCCTTGCCGGTTTCCGTGAATGTGACGGTGACCCTGGAACTGTCGGTCGCCTCGCGTCTGCCGTCGGCGAATTCCTGGACATGGCGCCAACTGAATTCCAGGCGGTTGGGGGCGTCGATGGTCAGGTACTCGCCCTCGAAATGGATTTGTTTTTCCGCGGTCTTCTCGATGACGAAACACCAGCGGCCGCCGACTTTCAGGTCGATATCCGCCGAGACCAGGCCGCCGCTTTTCGGAACGAACCAGTTGCGCACCTCATCCGGTTCCGTGAAGGCGCGGAACACGCGGGCGGGGGGCGCGCGAAACAGTCCCTCGACGATGACCGGCTCCCGGCCGGGCTCGGATTTCAGAAACTCGCGGGCGGACTGCTGGGCGGTCATTTGTCTGTGTCCTCATTGGCAAGATGTCGGGCAAGGGCGTCGAAGCGGTCGATCCAGAAGCTTTCGTATTTGCTGAGCCAGTCGACCGCTTCCTTGATCGGCGCGCCGCGCAGGCGGCAATGGCGGGTGCGGCCGCGCTTCTCGATGTCGACCAGACCGGCATCCGACAGAACCCGCAAATGCTTCGACACGGCCGTAAGCGACATGTCGAAGGGTTCCGCCAGCTCCGAAAGCGACGTTTCACCGTCCGCCAGCCGGGCGACGATGGCCCGGCGGGTGCCGTCGCTGAGAGCGGAAAAGGTGGCGTCGAGCTGGTGCATGTCTGCTGCTGTCATAAAGTGAACCTTTTGGTTGACTATCATTCTCGCTCAGTATAGTCAACTAAATGGTTGAGTAAAAGTGTGGCGCGCGACACCGGCTCAATTTTCCAGCGGGGCCGGCCTGACCCGGACCGCTTCATCCGAGAGGAGAGACGGACATGAATTTGTATACGACGGATATTTCGCCCAATTGCCGCCGCGTGGAGGCGACGCTTCATCACCTCGGGCTTTACGACGAAATCGAGATCGTTCGCCTGAACCTGATTGCCGGTGAACACCAGCAGGACGATGGCCTGCGCGCCGCCAATCCCAACTGCAAGGTGCCGACACTTGTCGTTGCGGACATGAACCTCTGGGAGTCCAATCCCACGATGATCTATCTCAGCGACCGGGCCGGCGCAGAAGACTTCTGCCCGGCGGATCCGAAGACCCGATTCGAGATCCTGCGCTGGATGTCCTGGGAATTGCAGCACTATAACCGCGCGCTCGGCGATATTCTCTGGGAAACGATTGCCAAGGCCAAATTCGGAATGGGCGAGGCGGACCAGGCCGTCATTGACGCGCAGATGGAAAACTTCCGCCGCTTCGCCGCTATCCTTGATGCCCGGCTCGCCGGCACGGCGTTCCTTCTGGGAGACAAGGTCACCGTCACGGACTTTTCGGTCGGCGGTCCCTCTGCGCTGGCGCTACATCCGCATTCGCAGGTGCCGTTGGACGACTATCCGAACGTCAAGGCCTGGTACCGGCGCCTGGAGACGGTGCCGGCCTGGGCCGCGACCGCGCCCAAGGCCCTGGCCGAAGCGGCCTAGGTTCTGGAACGACCGGTTTCGGCGGCCTGTTTCGGGCCGCCGGAGTCATCTGGGCTGCCGAATGCACCGCAATGCCTCGTAAATATTGCCGATGCCGTCGCCGCTCGCTAAGGTGGTTGCGTTATGACAAGGCCCTACCTGATTGCGCTCTGCTTCGGTCTGCTCGCAGCTTTGCTGATGGGGATGAACTCCGTCTTCGTGCGCTATCTCACCGCGGATATGCACGGGCTGCAGATTGCGGCGATCCGCCTGTGGATCGCATGTGCCGTGATTTACGGCATTCTGAGGATTTCCGGGCACCCGGTCAGTCTCTTCCCCTATGATCGCTATCAGTTGCTGGCGATCGCCGGGTTCGCCCTGAACTACATTGCGTTTCACATCGGCCTTGAGGCCACCAGCGCGACGAATGCGATGGTGCTGGAGAACACCGCGCCGTTTTTCGTGCTTCTGTTTCTGGTGACCGCGGGTGAGGAAAAGGTCCGCTGGACGGATGTGCTGGCGACGGTCCTGGCCATGGCAGGCGTCTATCTCACGGTCCGCCACGATTTCGATATCGGCTCGGTGGGGGAGATCGGCGACCTCTGGGAACTCGGCGCGGGACTCTCCTGGGCCATGTTCATCCTGGGGAGCGCGGGGTCGGTCAAGCAAACCAGAACGACGATGGACCGCATGGCGGTTCTGCTGAAGATCCTGCTGCCCTGCGGTGCCATTTTGACGCCGTCGCTGCTGATTTTCCCGCTGAATACCGGGCTGGCAGATATCTACGTGCTTCTGGCCCTTGGGCTGCTTTCGACCGCTTTCGGCTATTATTTCTGGTACGAGGCAATGGCCACCGTTTCCACGGTGACGGCGTCCCTGCTTGTGGTTCTGTCGGTCGTTTTCACGTTTCTCCTCGCCTTCTTCGCGCTCGGCGAGGAAATGACGTCGGGCATGCTGTTTGGCGGGGTCCTGATCATAGCGGGCGTGGTGCTGCCGGGTCTGCTGCAAGCCGCCGCCTTGGAGTCGGCGGAATAGAACTCATGCGCGAGAAGCTGCCTTTATGACAAAAACCGACCTGATCGCCATTTTCTTCGGAATGCTGGCTGCCTTGATGCTTGGATCGGGCAGCGTGGCTGTCCGCTACCTCACGACCGATCTGCACGGCATGCAGATTGCGGTCTTCCGGCTGGTTATCGCATGTACCGTCATCTTCGCGGTGCTCAGGTTTTCAGGCAGACGCGTCGACATCTTGCGGATCGACCGGTATCAGCTTCTCGCCATTGTCGGGTTCAGTCTGAATTACGTGTGTTTTCATTTCGGCCTGGAGCAGACGACCGCCACTAACGCCATTGTTCTGGAAAATACCGCGCCGTTTTTTGTGCTCTTGATTCTGGCGGTGGCCGGTGTGGAGAAGGTGCGGGTGTGGGATGCGTTGGCGACTTTTCTGGCGCTTGTGGGCGTTTATTTCACCGTGCGGCACGACTTCGAGGTTGGATCCGTAGGCGAGATCGGCGATTTCTGGGAGATTGGGGCCGCCGTCGCCTGGGCGATCTTCATCATCGGCAGCGCGCGCTCCGTTCGAAACACAAGATACGCGATGGACCGGGTGGAGGTGCTGTTCAAGATCCTGCTGCCTTGCGTCTTCATCCTGAGCCCCTCCCTGTGGTTCTATCCTCTCAACGCCAAGGCTACCGACATTTATGTGTTGTTGCTGGTCGGCCTGTTGCCGACCACGCTCGGTTATTATTTCTGGTATGAGGCCATGGCCATCGTGTCCACGCTGACCTCCGCGCTGCTGTTCGTCTTGTCGGTGGTCTTCACTTTCGTCGTTTCCTTCATCGCGCTGGGCGAAGAGCTGACGATAGGGATGCTTGTGGGCGCCGTCTTCATCATGACGGCAGTGGTTTTGCCGAACGTCATTCAGAAGCCCGCTGAGAAACCGGCCGGCGAAAACTCCGGAGGGATGGATGGCCTACAGGAATAACTCGCCGCGCGCGACGAGGGTTGCCTGACCGCCGATCCGGACCGCATGCATCTTTCCGGCCTCGATGTCGATTTCCAGGTCGATCAGCGACGGGCGGCCCATCTCGAAGCCCTGTTCGATGCGGATGTGATGGGTGCCGTTCGGCAGGTCGTCGTAATAGTCGACGACACCGGCAAAGGCGGCGGCGGCCGACCCGGTCGCCGGATCTTCGGGTATTCCCATGAAGGGCGCGAACAGGCGCGCATGGAAGGCGCTGTCATGGGAGCGCGTTTCCCGGCAATAGATATAGGCGTCGTTGTACCCGTTCTTGCCGAAGCCGGCATCCCACATGGCGGGAACGGGTTTCGCCCGGGCCAGCGCATCCAGATCCCGGACCGGAACGAATGTGAAGGGCGGGCCGACACGGAACCTCGAGGGCGTGTGGTTTTCAAAACCGATATCGGACGGCTCGAGATTGAGCGCGGCGGCGATCAGATCGACGCTGTGGGTCGGGCCGGCCGGCTCCGGCAGGCTCGGCACATCGAACTCGGCGAAAGCGGCCGCGCGTTCACGCAGGATGACCGCGCAGCGCACGGCGCCGATCTGCTGTTTCAGGACCACCACCGCATCCTGTTCGCCGGAAACGTCGCCGAAGCGTTCCGTCGCCATCAAAATGGCGGTGCCGACGGTGGGATGGCCGGCAAAGGGCAATTCCATTTTGGGCGTGAAGATCCGCATGTTGGCGGAATGGCCGGGATTTTCCGGCGGAAACACGAAGACCGTCTCGGACAGATTGAACTCACCGGCGATTTTCTGCATCTGCGCGTCGCTCAGATTCTCGGAGTCCAGAACCACCGCCAAGGGATTGCCGGCAAGGCTTGTATTGGTGAAGACATCCAAGATCGCGTAGCGTCGGCTCATATTTCGGTTCTCCCTGGCGGATTATCCGGCGGCGGTTCCTGAGGTGAGCGGACTTTTGCATTTCTGTGCAAGTCCTGCCAGTGCTTATCGGTCATTCGTGGTGAACAAAATATTGCCCGCGGGCAACGCCCGGAACAAGCGCGTCAGGGTAGAAGATAGTCGCCGACCGCGCGGGCGTAGGAGACGATAGCCGGGTCCTTCAGGTCCCCGCGATCGTGGATGATCCGGATATCGGCCAGTTCCTGCTCTTCGGAGGCCTTGGAAAAGCGCAGGATGCCGTCCCTGAGCTCTTGGGCTTTCCGGTTGCTGTCGAACACCTGAGTGATGGAAATGCGCGGCCCGTCGAAGGCGATCAGAAGATCACCCGCGACAACGTCGTTTCCGGTCAGGCCGGTTTCCTCTTCCATCTCGCGGTAGGTCGCGCCGACCACGTCGACCTTGCCCTCCGCGGTCAGGTCCGTCGGATCCAGATTGCCCCCGGGCGGATAGATCAATCCGGCGGTTGCGGTGCGGTCCGACATGACGCCGTATAGAAGCGCGCCCTCGGCGGACCTGATGACGGCCGAGCCGAAGAGATTATGCGCGCTCGGGTCCGGAGCGCCCCAGTCGCGCCAGGCGAGGAAGGCCGAATAGGAGCATTCGCTGCAGGTGCCCTTGAAGACGCCCGCCTCGAACCGATACTCCGTCAATTTCAGCGTGCGCCCGTCCCAGAGCATGGGGATACGTTTTTTCGCCTCTTCGAAATGGGCGGCGATGGCTGTCCGGTTCTCGGTTTCGAATGCCCAGGGGGCCGGGGAGAGGCTGAGGTCGATTGAAGCGACCTTGTGCACACTGGGCGGCAGGATCTTTTCCATCAGCGGGATCCCGGTGCCGGGCGCCATCTCGCTCGGTCGCGTCGCCATGGTCCGGAACCCCCGTTTTTCGTAGAACGGACCGGCATTGGCATCGGATTCCAGATAAAGGCGCTTGAGGTTCCGGTTGCGTGCCGCGTCTTCCGCCCGGGTCAGCAGCAGATCGCCGATCCCCTGTCCTTGGGCTTCGGGGGCGACGAACAGGAAATCGACGAGCAGCGTATCTCCGCTCTGAGGAGACAATCCGGAAAAGGCAACCGGCTCTCCGCTCCGTTCGGCAACCGTCACCGCCATGGAGCGGATGGTCGCTTCCGAAATCCGCCAGTGTTCGCGGAATTCTGCCATCTTGTCCTCCGGATAGCCCCACGAGGCTTTCGCCCGGTGAAGGATATCGGTGAGGGCAGGGGCGTCGTCGGGCGTTGCGGGACGGAGTTTCAAGGGCATGGGCTGTCCGATAAATCAATACCGGACAGCCGTAGCCAGACATTGTGAAACTTACAAGGCAGTGCGCCGATTACCTGATGAAGGTGCCGTTCTGCAGTTCGGTCACCGCCTGGATGAGTTCGTCTCTCGTGTTCATGACGATGGGGCCGTGCCAGGCGACGGGTTCCCTGATCGGGGCACCGGAGACGAGCAGGAAGCGGATGCCTTCGTCGCCCGCCTGGACGACGATCTCGTCGCCGGAGCCGAAGATCACCAGGGAGCGGTTGCCGGTTCGGTCGCGGATCTTCAGTTCCTCGCCGCCGAATTCCTTTTCCGTCAGAACGCCGAAGGGGTCGGAAGCATCTTCGAACGTGCCGGAACCTTCGAAGACATAGGCGAAGGTCTGCTTGTAAGTGTCTACCTTGAAACGTTTTTTACGTCCCGCCGGGACGTGGATGTCGAGATATTGCGGGTCGGCCGCTATGCCGTCGACCGGTCCGCTCTTGCCCCAGAATGCGCCGCAGATGATGCGGGCCGAGGTGCCGTCATCGTCCACGACCGCGGGGATTTCCTGCGCCTTGACGTCCTGATAGCGCGGTTCGGTCATCTTGAGGCCCGAGGGCAGGTTCGCCCAGAGCTGGAAGCCGTGCATGCGGCCATCGGTGTCCCCCTTGGGCATTTCCTGGTGCATGATGCCGCGCCCGGCGGTCATCCACTGCACGTCGCCCGCGCCGAGATTGCCGGTGTTGCCGAGGCTGTCGCCATGTTCGACGGTGCCGGCGAGCACATAGGTGATTGTCTCGATGCCGCGGTGGGGATGCCATGGAAAGCCCTTCAGATAGTCTTCCGGCCGCTCGTTGCGGAAGTCGTCGAGCAGCAGGAACGGATCGAGCATTTCCGGATCCTGGAACCCGAAGACTCGTTCCAGCCTGACGCCCGCGCCTTCCAGCGTCGGCTGCGTTGTGCCGATATGCGTTACCGGGCGGATGGACATTGTCGTCTCACTTTCTCCAGATGGATCTTTGGCCTCAAAAATAGCGCCGGTGCCCGCAAAACCTAGACGGCCGACAACAAACGCAGTGTTTCTCCGCCGGAAACAATGGTCTCGCCGTGGTGCCGCTTCCTGACGGCGCAGTGTCAGGACGCAACCAGCCTTGCATCTTGCGGCATTTCGACCCACATGCGAGTGTGTCGCGCTCGATTTGGCCGTCCGGTCAAATCAGAAACTCCCGAACCGGTTGGAACTTCATGGCTCCGATATTGTCCGTCCGTGACCTGGAAAAGACCTATGACGGTGGCTTCCAGGCTCTCAAGTCCGTGTCACTGGACATTCAGAAAGGCGAGGTTTTCGCCCTTCTCGGGCCGAACGGCGCCGGCAAGACCACCCTGATCAGCACGATCTGCGGCCTGGTGCGGCCGACCTCCGGCAGCATTTATGTGGGCGGGCACGACGCCCTTAAGGAATACCGCGCGGCCCGTCAGCTCATCGGGCTGGTGCCGCAGGAAATGCCGACGGCGCCGTTCGAACTGGTCGGCGACACGGTCGCCTTCAGCCGCGGCCTGTTCGGCCTGCGGCCGGATCCCGGACTGATCGAGAACATCCTGAAGGACCTGACCCTCTGGGACAAGCGCACCAATGCCATCATGGCGCTTTCCGGCGGCATGAAGCGCCGGCTGCTGGTGGCCAAGGCGCTGGCCCACGAACCGCAGATCCTGTTTCTGGACGAGCCGACGGCCGGGGTTGACGTCGAACTCAGGCACGACATGTGGCGCATCGTCGGCGAGCTGAAGGAACGCGGCGTCACCATCATCCTGACCACGCATTACATCGAAGAGGCTGAGGAGATGGCCGACCGGGTCGGCGTGATCAACAAGGGCGAAATCATCCTGGTGGAGGAGAAGGCGGAGCTGATGCGCAAGCTCGGCCGCAAGTTCCTGACGCTCAGCCTGAGCGAACCGCTCGGCACGGTGCCGGAGGCGCTGGTGAAATATGACCTCAAGCTGGATGAGGATGGCACGAGCCTGATATACACCTACGATACCCAGGCGGAGCGCACGGGCATAACCGCGCTCCTGACGGATCTCTCCAAGGCGGGGGTCCGGTTTCACGACCTCCAGACCGATCAGTCCTCGCTCGAGGAAATCTTTGTCGATCTGTTGAAACAGGGGTGAGGAGCGAAATGACGGCAGACTTCACCCTTCGGCGGGCCGAGATGGACGACAGGGACAGGCTGACGGACCTTTGCCTCCGGTCCAAACGGTCGAACGGCTATGACGATGCCTTTATGGCCCAATGCGTGGAAGAGTTGAGCGTCAAGGACAGCTGGGTCCTGGAGGACGACTTCTGGCTGGCAGAAGCCGTGGATGGGACGCCGGTCGGCTGCATCCGGCTCAGTGTCGAAGAAGACGGCGTCACGGGCGAAGTCGGCACCTGCTTCGTCGATCCGGACTGGCAGGGAAAAAAGGTCGGCCAAACGCTGTTCCGGCAGCTTTTTGCCGAAGCGGGGAAACGCAAGCTGAAGCGGCTCGGCCTGGATTCAGATCCCTTCGCGGAAGCCTTCTACGCCCGCATGGGCTTCAAAACGGTCGGCCGCTCGCCCTCCGGCTCCATTCCCGGACGCACTCTGCCGCGGATGGAGCTGGTTTTAGAGCATTCTGCGCTCAGGTGAATGCAGACGAGATGCTCTAGCACTTTAAAACCAATCAACTTTCGGACATTCAATCGGTTCCGATTGAATGTCCGTTAATCCAGGGCGGAAAAGGCATAAAGACGGATAAGCTCATGAATTTCCAGGCAATCAAATCGATCTATGTCTCCGAAATGGCGCGCACACGGCGCACGGTCCTGCAGAGCGTGATTTCTCCGGTGATTTCGACGGTGCTCTATTTCGTGGTGTTCGGCGCGGCCATCGGATCGCGCATTTCCGAGGTGGACGGGGTCAGCTACGGCGCCTTCATCGTACCGGGTCTGATCATGCTGTCGCTGATGACCCAGAGCCTGTCCAACGCCTCCTTCGGCATCTATTTCCCGCGCTTCACGGGAACGGTGTTCGAGATCCTGTCGGCGCCCGTCTCGTTTCTGGAAATCACCATCGCCTTTGTCGGCGCGGCGGCCACCAAGTCCGTCATCGTCGGGCTGATCATCCTGATCACGGCCAGTTTCTTCGTGCCGCTGGAAATCCGGCATCCGTTCTGGATGATCGCGTTTTTCCTGCTGACGGCGATCACCTTTGCGCTGCTCGGTTTCATCATCGGCATCTGGGCGGATAATTTCGAGAAACTGCAATTTGTGCCGCTTCTGATCGTCACGCCGCTGGCTTTTCTGGGCGGCAGCTTTTATTCCATCAAGATGCTGCCGGAAATCTGGCAGACCGTGACCCTGGTCAACCCGGTCGTTTATCTGATTTCCGGGTTCCGCTGGAGTTTCTACGGTCAGGCAGATGTCAGCCTGTGGCTGTCTCTGGTGGCGACCACGATCTTCCTCGGCGGCTCCCTGGCTGTCGTGCACCGTATTTTCAAGACCGGCTACCGCCTCAAACCGTAAGGCACGTGCTGGCAAAGGATGAGACTGGGAATGCGCTGGACTGCAAGTTTGAAAAAGGCGGCGGTACTTGTACTGGCGGCAACACTGGCAGCCTGCCAGACTGCGCAGACCCCGTCCGTGCCGTCACCTTCGGCTACCTCGGCTCCGGTCCAGAGCGCAGCCCTGCCGGCGGTCGCCTACGCTCCGGCGACGGCGGTGGAACGCGGCTATTCCGCGCTGGTGCTCGATGCATCAACAGGCCAGGAGCTGTACGCGGTCGATGCCGACGCCGCCCGCTATCCTGCGTCGCTCACCAAGATGATGACGCTCTATCTGCTTTTCGATGCCGTTTCCGCCGGACGTTATTCCCTGTCCTCGGCCCTGACGGTTTCTGCCAAGGCCGCCTCCCAGCCGCCGGCGAAGCTGGGTCTCAAGGCTGGCTCGACCATCACCGTGGAACAGGCGGCGCGTGCGATCGCCGTCAAGTCCGCCAATGACGTTGCCCTCACGATCGCCGAAAACCTTGCCGGATCCGAAGATGCCTTTGCCCGCCAGATGACACAGCAGGCGAGGGCGCTCGGCCTCAACCGGACGCGGTTCGTCAACGCGACCGGTCTTCCCGATACCGCCCAGGTGACTTCGGCACGCGACATGGCCACGCTCGGTCTCGCCCTGAAGCGCCGCTTTCCGCAATATGCCAGCTACTACCGGGCGACATCCTATTCCTATGGCGGACGGACCTTCCGGGCGACCAACAATCTTCTCGGCAAGGTTCAAGGCGTCGATGGCCTGAAGACCGGCTATATCCGGCTATCGGGCTACAACCTGGTCGCCACGGCGAATCGCGGCGGCAAGCGGCTGATCGTGGTCGTTATCGGCGGGCAAAGCGAAGCCGCGCGCGACCGGGAAGTCACCCGGCTGATCGAAGCCTATTCCTGAGCCCGCCGGCGGCAGCATTTCACTATTGTAATTTTTTACACGGTTCTGCAAATTGCGGTTGCCAATCCGATTCCTTGCAGCAATCGAAGATGGAGGCGGGATGTCCGAGGCTGCGCAGGCGAATGCAAGTCTTTTAAGTCAAAAGAACGTTCTGGCGGCCGGTGCCGTCGGCAACCTGCTGGAATGGTACGACTTCACCCTTTACGGCTATCTCGCTGTGGTCATCTCCACGCATTTCTTTCCTCACGAAAACCAGTCGGTTGCGCTGATCGCCACCTTCGGGGCATTCGCCGCGGGTTTCCTGATGCGGCCGATCGGGGCAATTCTGTTCGGTTACCTGGGCGATACTTTCGGGCGGAAATTCGTATTGCTGACCTCGGTCATCGCCATGGTCATTCCGACGACCCTGATCGGCTTCCTGCCGACCTTCGACGAAATCGGTGTCGGCGCCACGGTGATGCTGGTTGTGCTCCGCATGATCCAGGGGCTCTCCGTCGGCGGCGAGTTCGCGGGTTCCGTGACCTATATGGTGGAAATGGCCCCGGACAATCGCAGGGGATTTTTCACCTCCTGGGCGAATGTGGGCACTGAGATCGGCATGCTGCTGGGTGCCGGAACGCCGACCGCCTGCGCTTATCTTCTCGGGGCGGACGCGTTCCAGGAGTGGGGGTGGCGTATCCCGTTCCTGTTCGGCGGCGCACTCGGCGTTTCCGGTCTTCTGCTCAGATCGCTCGTAACCGAACCCGAAATCCGCAAGGCCCCGGCGGCGGCACCGCAGGAACATCCCTTGCGGCGGGTGTTCAGGATCGAGCCGACTGTCGTCTTGTTCAACATCGTCTACTGCATGGCCTATGGAATACTGTTCTACATCACGCTGGTTTATCTGCCGACGTGGCTTTCCGTGCATACTCCCCTCGACCTGCACGAGGCCCTGTTGATCGTGACGCTTGTGATGATCCCCCAGGCGATCGTCATTCCGTTGATCGGGCTTGCAAGCGATCTTTATGTCCGGCGGACGCGCTTCCTGGCGGCGGCTTATTTTCTGACGGCCCTGATCGCATTGCCGATATTCTATTGGATCGCGGATGGCGACAGGCTGGCCGTATCGTTTGCGTTCACCGCATTTGCCCTGATCGTTGCGTTTCCGCTGGCGATCACGCCTTCGATGCTGGCGGAAGCCTTCGAACACGGCCATCGCCTGACCGGGTATTCGGTTTCCTACAATACCGGCATGGCGCTGGGCGGTGGAACGGCTCCGATGGTCGCGACCTGGCTGATCCACGTGTCCGGCTCCGCCTTTGCGCCCGCCTATTATCTGGCTTTTGGCGCATTCGTGGGGGTTGTGGCGCTGCTCGTGCAACGCGACCGGAGCCGCGAGCCTCTGCGGCGCTAACGCTTTTCCGTCCTAGGCGGATTTCGCGGCGAACCCGAGGGCTTCTCCCGCGGTGGCGATGGAGATCCGGTTGCGGCCCGCATTCTTGGATTTGTAGAGACCCTGGTCGACGACCTGGAAGAGTTCCTTGTAGCCGAGCCCGTCGCCGTTGCCGTGATAGATCCCCGACGAGGCGGTGATCCGGAATTCCTTCGGCGCGAAGTCGAAGCGCAGCTCCGAGATCCTTTCGCGGATGCGCTCGGCCACCTTGTAGGCGTTTTCCCGGGAAATTCTGGGCAGCAGGACGGCGAATTCCTCGCCGCCGAGCCTTGCGAAACAGTCGTCCTGACGGAGATGGTTCTTCACGGTCGTGCAGACCTTCACCAGCGCGTCGTCCCCAGCGACATGCCCGAAGCGGTCGTTGACCTGTTTGAAATGGTCCAGGTCGAAATGAACCAGCCCGAAGGTGTCGGCGGGGGAGGCCCGCAGGATCTCTTCCAGGCGGTACTGAAACTCCCGGCGGTTGAAGGCCCCGGTCAGCGGATCGCGGCGGGCCGCATCCTGATGCCCCTTGGCGACCTGCTCGAAGGAAATGGCAAGCGAGAAGGCACCGGTCAGGCTGATGAACACCAGGGCGATCAGCAAGTGGACGCTCAACACCGTATCGTCGATCATGCCGGGTCCGGAAGGTCCGCCCGACACCAGGCCGTTCACGGTCCGCAGGACGCCTTCGGCGCCCAGGAAGAAAAACGCGAGGACGAGGCCGATCGCGGAAATCAAGCCTTGGAACGGTTTGGATGCGTAGGTGGTAATGGCGCCGATGGCGATCAGCGTGAAGATGACGTTCGAGGCGGTATAGGCGAGCGCGAAATCCGAAAACGCATAGGCCCCTGCCGCAATGGCAAGGTAAACGGCGGCGGGAACCGTGACGACAAGGAGCTTGTCCGGCTGCTGTGCCAGCTGGCGCGCCGCGCGCCAGTGGAAGCTGAAACCCAGAAGCAAAAGCGTGTTCGGAACCAGATAGGCCGCCAGGACAGACATGTATCCGTCAAAGGCGAAACAGAAAAGGGACGTCGCCAGGAAGGCGTTCGCCGCCGCCCAGCTAAGCCAGGGTCCGCTCGGTTTGACCTGAAGCGCAATGGCCAGGAAAGAGATGGCGAATATCGACAGGAGAAGCACGTTTGCCGAGAACAGTGTCGATATATCCATGCAGAAAAGCTCCGGGGGCCGCGTGTCGGAAGGATACGAAGTTTACGTTACGAAACCATGCCTTGAGATCAAGTTATAGCCCTGTTGAAAACTTTCTTTAATTTGACCAGCTGAAAATTGCACCTGATTTATCAATATCGCGAATTTTATCAAGACAAATGGCTGAATATCCATTCTGTCCATCTTGCGTAGAACGGATGAATTCCCCTGGGTATCATTCGAAATAACCTTCGGGGATCCTGGCGGAAGTCCTTGATCTGGGACAGGCCGGTCGATTTGGCCGGCCAGAGCGCAAAACTGTCCGGCTGCCGGGAGACTGCCGCCCGGGAACAAGGCAAATTCACTGCCGGCCGCACAAACCGGCCGATGACCTATCCGGGTGAACTATTCGGCTTCCAGCCTTTGGGGCCGGGCGCCCGAATTCCCAGACCTGAGGAAGATCCCATGCTTGTCGCACTTGTTGATTTCACGGTCGATCCCGAAAAGCGGGAGGATGCCCTGGCATACCTCCTGGAAGAGGCCGGCACCGTCCTTTCCCTGGCCGGCTGCAAGACGTTCCGCCCTTATGCCGACCCGGCAGACAATACGCATGTCGGAATTGTCCATGAGTGGCGCAGCGAGGAGGATTTCGCCGCCTATCTGGCATCCGACGGCTTTGCCCGGTCCGGGGCGGTCTTGCGGCCGATGATGACGTCCGCTCCCTCCAGCCGCCGCTATGCAGCCACGCCGCTTGAAACATGATCCGGATTTCGGGTTATCGCACGATGCTCTAGGGTCTGTGGGGAATTAGGATTTGGCCGTGGTTTGTAGAAAGTCGCTCAGATCAAGAAGCAAAGTTGCGGGAAGGGTGGTTCATTTTCAAGCCTTTCGCGACGCCGAGGAGGAGCAATCCGGTCAAATCCGAAGGACATGGAAATGGCCTCACCCCGCATCGTCAGCGCGCTTGACCGGGCAAGGAGCCCGCTCTGCGCGCCCTTCCTCGCGTCGTTTCGCCATTTCCGATGCCATTTCACCTTCATTTATGAGTCCACACCCTAGGCTTCAGGAATGATCGGACCTCCAGCCTACTCCGTCGCCCAGAGCTTCGCGCCCGCGCCGAAACAGCCTTTCAAGGTTGACCGGCACTACCTGCTCTATGCGGCGGAGGGTGTCATGCGGCTTGAGGCGGAAGGCACGGTCTGGTCCCTACCGCCCGCCCGGGCGGCTCTGATCGCGGCGGGAGCGCCGATCGACGTCACTCTGCCGGTCAGGATCGTCTGCCGGTCGGTGCTGTTCTCGCCGGACTTCGTGCCGCCGCCGCCTCACGTGCTCAGCGTCTTCGAGATGACGCCGCTTGCCCGCGAGCTGGTGCTTGAATGCGGCCGGTGGGGGCGGGAGGAGGAGCAGCTTTCCGATTATGCCGCGGGCCTGTTCAAGACGCTGGCATCGGTTGCCTGGAAACTGTCGGAGACCCCGAGCCTGCTCAACATGCCTGCGCCCAGATCCGAGCCGGTGCGCAAGGTTCTGCAACTTGCCGAACGTTCCCTCGCCGATCCGCCGAGCTTCGAGAGCCTGGCCTCAGAAGTCGCCATGAGCCCGCGCTCGCTTGCCCGGAAGATCTCCGCCGAACTCGGCATGAACTGGCGCCAGACGCTGCAGAAGCTCCGGGTGATCAACGCGGTCGAGGCTCTTTCCCGTTCCGACCTGCCGGTCACCGAGATCGCTTTCGCCCAGGGCTACCGGAGCCTTTCCGCCTTCAACGCCGCCTTCCGCGACCTGACCGGCAAGACACCGAGCGACTACCGGGCGAGTTTCCGGCTGGGATAAGCCGGAGGCGTAAGTTCTCGCAGAATTTCCCTCGTCGATTTCCTGTTGTTCGGGATGTGAGCGCTGGTGTTTGGCAATCTTTCGCCAAACTGTAAATGATCATTCTCGCGAGCGCTCGACAGGAAGAAGTGTGCCTGTTACTGGTGAGCGAAGAGTTGCTATGGTTCATTTTCGGAATGCTCTTTCCACCAATTCACTGCCCCTGAATATATTTGAGAGTACGTGTAATGCGATTTGCCTTCGTTTTGTTCTTTCTGTTTACACTTTCACTCGGCAGCAAGGCTTTTGCCGATGAACCGGTTGCCAAGGACGGAACGACCCAGCTCAGCGAAGAAGAAGTCTTTGCAGATTCGATCCGCCGCATCGTGTCCAAGGGGCGAAACGCCGAAAAGAGTTTCGAGAAAAATCCCAAGCTCAAGGGCATTCTGAGTTCATGGTGTGAGGAGCATGTCTGGGTGGACGTGGATACACCCCTTGGTCAGGACGATATCGATCGGGCAAGGGCGCGGATCGAGGCTGATGCGCCGTCGGGACCGGAGGGTCCCTATCTGGGCCTCGACAGGAAATATCACGAGTATTTCTATGTTTACTGCCTCAAGGTGGCGATTGACCGGTCGCAGTATAATGCTATCCCTCGTCTCGCGACGCTCTATGTTCTCAACCGCGATTTTACCGGTGAACTGGTCGTTGATGTCGCGACGGCTGCCATCCTCTATCTGGGAAAGAACAATCCGGACTATCTGAGCAAGCTGAAGGTTGAATTTCTCGAGTTCATAATGATCCACGAGACACCGACCAGGGAAGAATACACCAGATGGAAATTTGCCTGGGACAGGTACAGGGATCTGCTGACATAGGCTGCGCCCTTCGAGGCAACAAAATAGCCCCGCTGGGATCAGCGGGGCTTTGCTTTCCGACCTGATCGGAAAAGATCAGTTCTTGCTCTTGTCGACCAGTGCGTTGGACTTGATCCAGGGCATCATGCCGCGCAGCTTCTCGCCGACTTCCTCGATCTGGTGCGCGTCGTTCAGGCGGCGGGTCGCCTTGAACTTGGCAGCGCCCGCCCTGTATTCCTGCATCCAGTCGGAGGTGAACTTGCCGGTCTGGATGTCGGTCAGGACGCGCTTCATTTCCGCCTTGGTTTCCGGCGTCACGATGCGCGGGCCGGTGACGTACTCGCCCCACTCCGCGGTGTTGGAGATGGAGTAGTTCATGTTGGCGATGCCGCCTTCGTAGATCAGGTCGACGATCAGCTTCACTTCGTGCAGGCACTCGAAATAGGCCATTTCCGGAGCGTAACCGGCTTCCACCAGGGTTTCGAAACCGGCGCGGATCAGCTCCACCAGACCGCCGCACAGAACCGCCTGTTCGCCGAAGAGGTCGGTCTCGCACTCTTCCTTGAAGGTGGTTTCGATGATGCCGGAGCGGCCGCCGCCGACGCCGCAGGCGTAGGAGAGGCCGAGGTCATGGGCGTTGCCGGAGGCGTCCTGGTGAACGGCGATCAGGCACGGCACGCCGCCGCCTTTCTGGTATTCGCCGCGCACGGTGTGGCCCGGGCCTTTCGGCGCGACCATCAGGACGTCGACGGTCGGTTTCGCCTCGATCAGGCCGAAATGGACGTTGAGGCCGTGCGCAAAGGCGATCGCGGCGCCGTCGCGGATGTTGCCGGCGATGTGGTCCTTGTAGATGTCGGCCTGCAGCTCGTCCGGAGTGGCCATCATCATCAGGTCGGCCCAGCCGGCGGCTTCGGCGACGGACATGACCTTGAAGCCGTCGGCTTCGGCCTTCAGGGCGGTGGTGGAGCCGGGGCGCAGCGCAACCGCGACGTCCGGGCAGCCGCTGTCCTTCAGGTTCAGCGCATGGGCGCGGCCCTGGGAACCGTAACCGATGATGGCGACTTTCTTGGATTTGATCAGATTGAGATCGGCGTCACGATCGTAGTAAACGCGCATGGGGTATCCTTTCTCCCGTTTGCATTCTGTCTTTTTGAAAAGCCGGTTTTGGGCCGGTCTTCGTTTTCGCGTGACTGTCGGGGCTCAGGCCCCGAACAGCCGGTAAAAGCGGTCGACGGCCGTTTCGGCCTGGGATTTCAGGTCCTTCTCGGCCGGGCCCGGGGCCTCGCCGAGAAGCAGGCGGATGTGAACGTCGCGGATCGCGAGGCCGTAGAGCACCTGATAGGCGTCCTCGGCCTTGTCGAACTTCAGCAACCCGTGGCGGCGGCCGCTTTCCAGCATGGCGCGGGCACGTGACGAGATCATGTGCTTGCCGCGCACCAGCAGCAGTTCGCCGAGCCGGTTGGAATTGGTATTGGACTGGCCGATGGACAGCCGGTTCAGCGCCAGCGAGCTTTCGGAAAAGAGCACGCCGAGCAAAGCCTCGACAAAGGCGGTGACGTGGGCGCGGAAGGTCGTCGCGTCGGCGGTCGCGCCGGCCTCGGAGGGAAACTGCACCTGGCTTGCCTGATAGGCGACGACGGCAGCCAGAAGGCCGTCCCGGTCGCCGAACCACTTGTAGAGGCTTTCCTTGGAACAGCTCGCCGTCCGCGCCAGGCCCGCCGTCGTCAGCGCCTTTTCGCCGCCCTCGACCAGGAGCTTCAGCGCATGCTGCAAGACCACCTGCTGGCGCGGCGAAAACTCCGGTGCGGCATCCGTGCGGGAGGTGGCGATGTCATATGCGGCAGAAGGCATTTTCTCGGTTTCGGTCTGTTGGGAGGCGGGAGCTTGCGTTCATTCCAGGTGTGAACCGTACGGTACGGTTCGGGCGATGTTATGGCATCCGCGAAAGGGGAAGGTCAAGGGGATTGTCGGATCTTTTTCGGGCAAACGCGCCCTGTGAGAAAATGCTGGCGAGGCGCCTGTCTTGCTTGCGAGCCGGATCGACTGACTGCGTTTCCTTACGTCCGGAATGGGAAGGGCCGCCGAAAACCTGTTGGTTAGAATTTCATGGTAATGGAGCAGTCGTTTTATTTCCGGACCGCTCGGCTATGCTGAATTTGAAAAACCTCGTTGTTGCCCCTTTATTCATCGTTCTCCTTGCGCTGACGGCGGCCGGCGCGCATGCGGCACAGCAGGTGACGGCAAAAATCGACCTGTCCGAGCAAAGGCTCTATCTCTATGTCGATGGGCGGCTGCGCAGCAAATGGCCCGTGTCGACCGCCCGCAAGGGGTACCGGACGCCGATAGGCAGCTTTCGTCCGACCCGGCTCGAACGCGACTGGCATTCGCGCAAATACAATTGGGCGCCGATGCCCTATTCGGTGTTCTTCCTCGGCGGCTACGCCATCCACGGCACTACGGAGATCAAGAACCTGGGACGCCCCGTCTCTCACGGCTGCGTCCGGCTTCACCCCGATAACGCCAGGTATTTCTTCAACCTGGTCCGGCAGGCCGGGCGTGCCGACACGCGGATCGTGATCACGCGATAGAGCGGCCGGGACCGGCCGTGCTTCTCAAGGTCGGTGACACGGAAATCCGGAACCGGAAACAGGCGAGATTTATTCTGCTGTCGTCTTCAGCCAGTCCACCACCACTTCCGCCGTCGCCTTGTTCCGGCTCCCGTGCGACAGCACCGCATGATAGGCGTTGGCCGGGTTCAGGACCGGCAGTCCCGCGGGCACCAGAACGCCCTTTTCCACGTGATCGCCGGTGATCGAGCGCCACCCGAGCATGACGCCATGGCCGGAGAGGGCCGCCTGCGTGGCCTGGACGTAGTTGGAGAACCGCAATCCCTTGGCGGAACCCGCGGTCTCCTGGCCGGTGCGGGCGAGATAGGCTGGCCAGGAAATCCAGCGCCTGTCGTTCGTTTCCACATGGATCAGGAAAGCGGAGCCGAGGCTGCCGCCGTCCTTTCGAATGCGCTCGGCAAGTGCCGGCGCACAGACCGGTTCGACGGTCTCCTTGAACAGCAATTCGACGGTGCCGTCGTCCCAACGGCCGTCGCCATAGCGCATGGCGATGTCCGTGCCCGGGCTCAGGCGGGGCACCTCGTGCGGCGTGGCTCGGACGTTCACCGCGATGTCCGGGTGATCCAGATAGAAGGCTTCCAGCCGCGGCATCAGCCAGTAGGTAGCAAAGCCGATGGTGCAGGCGAGCGTGACCGAGGCGCCTTCCGGATCGCCTAGCGCACGAATTTCGTCGAGCGCTTCGGTCAGCCGTTCCCGGTTTTCGACGACCGCCTTCAGAAGAATGCTTCCGGCCGCCGTGAGACCGGCGGGACGGGTGCTGCGGTCGAAGAGCGCCGCGCCGACATGGTCCTCGAGCTGCTTCAACGCCTGGCTGACGGCCGGGAGCGAGACATTGAGCTCGGCGGCCGCTGCCTTGGCGCTGCCGGCCCGCCGCACGGTTTCAAAAACATTGAGCAGCCTCAGGGGAGGAAGCCGGAGCATGTCATGATCTCAAGTTAATTTCGTTCTTAAGTTAACTTGCGTTTTTATCGCCTTTTCATTTCGCCGGTGCAAGCTCAGTTTTGTGTGAGTAAGAGGGAACATCCGGGCTCTGAGTCCGTGTGTCGGTTCGAGGCTGCGGACCGAAGCTTAAGTTAAGGACGGAAGGACATGCTTGGAACCGGCGAAACGGGGGTGCTGCTGCAGGAAAACGGGCTGGATGTCCCGCTGAGCGACGGCGCGACAGCTTATTTCAACTATTGCTGGCTGCGCGACAATTGTCCGGCCTCGTTCGATCCGGAGACACGCGAGCGGGTCAATGACATCTTCGCCCTGGAAGAAGCCCCGAAGGCCGTTTCGGCGGCCATCGCCGGTGGAGACCTCGAAATCGTCTGGGCCGGATCGGGCGACGTCTCGCGTCTGCCGCTCTCCCTGCTTGCCGCTTATTCAAGGGGCGAAAAGCGTCCCGACATCGCCAATCTGCCGCGCGTGCCCTGGTATGGCGACCACTATGCGCAGATCGCGCGGTTTGCTTACGACGACCTCATGGCGGGCGAGGCCCATGTTCGCGACTGGGCC